>VOFK01001923.1_pt1 | contig 611230 bp, 661 predicted proteins | sample 5384121 | NCBI WGS metagenome assembly VOFK01 (sample SAMN12384730, study PRJNA508395) | human gut metagenome | isolation source: healthy gut J | host: Homo sapiens
CCTTAAATAATACTTATATTCTTCCTTTCCGGATAAGTCTGTGTTATAATGGTCTCAAATTTACGAGGAGAGATGCCCTATGACACCCTATTCCATACTTCTGTTCGATGCAGACAACACCTTATTTAATTTTGATGCAGGCAACCGCCGGGCATTCAGTGAAGTGTGCCGCATCTGTCACCTGCCGGATACGGACGAGCTTTTCCACGCTTACGAGGCGGTCAACGCGGAAATGTGGTCCGCCTTTGACCGGGGCGAATGTACCAAGGATTTCCTGGTTGTTGAGCGATTTCGTTTGTTTTTAGAGCGGGCCGGCCTGCAGGCTGACCCGGTTCAATGCAACAAGATTCATCTTAGCACTTTAGCGACCAACACCGTCCTGTTGCCCCACGCTCTGGAGGTTTGCCGGACTCTGGCCCAAACCCACAGCCTATATATCGTTACCAATGCTGTGGCTGCCGTGCAGAAGGCCCGCCTGGCCGCCAGTGACCTCCGGCCTTTATATATCACGGACGCCTTTATCTCGGAGGACGCCGGGGCGAGCAAGCCCTCCGTAGCCTATTTTGACTATGTTTTCTCCCGTATTCCCGGCATCACCCGGGAGAATTGCCTGCTCATTGGCGACTCCCCCCTCCAGTGACCTGCAGGGGGCCAACAACTACGGCATTCCCTGCTGCTGGTATAATCCCCGGGGTCTGGCCCGGCCCGATGGAATCCGCATCGACTACGAGATTCGGGACCTGCCGGAGCTGCTGCCTATCGTGGACCTCTAATAAAAAACCGACCCTCCATCAAGAGGGCCGGTTTTTTATGTGCCAGCTATATGGATTTCTCCTCAATGATTATTTCTTCACACGCAATTCGGAGCGTATCGCCGGAGACAAAGGTCAGCATGGTTTCAATATAATCCTTTTGTTCCTTTAATGGGCAATAAGAATAGTCCTCTTTTCTTTGTATAAATAACTTTGAAATTAAAGTGCCTTTAGATACATATTCAAAATCCAAAATACGCAGGTCGGCACCCCAAAAATCACAGGAAGTCATCTCAAAACCAATCACCCGAAAAAAATCAATACTGTATTCATATTCTACGGGCCAGGTTTTCACAAGCGATAAATGCAGGATTTTTTCGTCGCGGCAAAAAATCATACTTTCCAGAATATCATCATGCAAGTAAACATCCTTGGAATTTATTACCTGCCCGTTCGATGCGTTGATGATCATAGCTGTCCTCCCAAACAAAGAGGCTTATATATTATAATTGTATGTAGAACACTTCGTTTTCCGCCGGGCGGGCATACTGCGCCTCCAGCTCATGCTGGTGGTAGAGATACCCCGCATCGTCAAAAAACTTGGCGCCGGTGGGGCAGCCCTTGACGCAGGCGCAGCACTTGATGCAGATGCCCCGGACCGCCGACACATCCGCCGGATCGATGGAGCCCATGGGGCATAGGTCGGCACATAGGCCACAGCCGCCACAGCGGGACAGATCTGTTTTCGGCTTAACCTTTAATATATTGATGGGGTTCCCGGCCCGGTCCCGGGGCGTGTAGTAGGGTCGGAGGGGCTCCTGCCCTCGCACGGCAGCCGACTTTACCGGTGCGGCATCCAATCCCGCCGCCAACTCCGCCACCCGGGCAGCAAATTCGTCCATCAGCGCTTCGTCTTCGGCATTGGGCCGATCGGCGCCCAGGACCCGCGAAAACGAATGTTCCCCCACAAAAGCCCCGGCAGCAATCGGATGCATGCCGTCCGCCGCCAGGATATTCCGCAGCTCTATGAGGGCATCGTCATAATTCCGGTTGCCAAACAGCACCACCGGCACCGCCAGCGCACCGCCGCCCACGATCCTCTCCTGCAAAAACGGCAAAAGCACATTGGGTACGCGCCCGGCGTACACCGGCGTGCCGAAAACCACCAGATCCTTTTCGCCAAAGCCCAGCGTCTCCTGCCGCACGGCGGGGTGGGAAAAATCCACGCTTTCCGCCGGCAAGTTCAGCCGGGACGCAATACCCCCGGCAATGCGCTCCACCGTGCGCCAGGTAGTGCCGGTGCCGCTAAAATATACGGCCCAGATTTTTTCCAGTTTCATGCTGCCCTCCTCCTTACAGGTCAAAATCCTCCTGCTTCAGGTCCCCGGTTTTCAGCTTCACCGGCCGGGGCGGCACCCGCTTGAGAGGGTCATAGCGGAACGCGCCGCAGTGATGCTCCGCCGCCACGATGCCGCACTTAACGCAGGCCACCTCCTCATCGCTGAGGCGGGTGCCCTTGGCGCAGTAGGCGCAGCGGGGATCGATTTTCTTGCGAAACAGCATAGCTCCTCCTTACAGCGTCTCCAGCGTCACCTTTTCGCCCGAAGCGGAGGCGCGGATATGGGTAATGGGATGGTCAAAGCTTTCGATGATACGCACCGCCATGGGATCCTCCAGCTCCTTCTGGATGCAGCGGCGCAGATTCCGGGCGCCATAGGCGGCAGAATAGGACTTATCCACCAGGTAAGCCACCAGGGTGTCATCGTAAGTGAAGGTGAACCCCTTGGCGGAGAGGGACTCCGTCAGCTCACGCAGCATAATGCGGGCAATGCCGGCAAAATTCTCCTTGGTCAGCTGGTGGAAATACACGATCTCGTCCACGCGGTTGATAAACTCCGGGCGCAGGAAGCTCTGCAGCGCCTTCATCACCCGCTCCTTATCCTGCTCGTCGCTGCTGCGGCCAAAGCCTACGGTGCCGCCGGCGCTCTTATCGGAGCCGGCATTGGAGGTCATAACAATGACGGTGTTTTCAAAATTCACTTTGCGGCCATGGGCGTCGGTGATCTGACCGTCGTCCAGGATCTGCAGCAGCACGTTCAGCACATCCGGGTGGGCCTTTTCAATTTCGTCAAACAGCACCACGGAATAAGGCTTGCGGCGGATCTTCTCCGTCAGCTGGCCCGCCTCATCATAGCCCACATAGCCCGGGGGCGAGCCCACGATGCGAGAAACGGAAACGGAGTGCTTTTTCCATAAACTCGGACATATCCAGGCGGATCAGAGACTCCGGCGCGTGGAACAGATCGTCCGCCAGCTGCTTCACCAGCTCCGTCTTACCCACGCCGGTGCTGCCCACAAAAATGAAGCTCACGGGCTTGTGCTTGGGAGAAATACCCACGCGGTTGCGGCGGATGGCAGCTGCCACAGCGGCTACCGCCTCGTCCTGGCCCACGATATGCTGCTTCAGCCGGTCCTCCAGCTCCGACAGGCGTTTGAACTCCTCCTCCCGGATTTTGCTGGCCGGGATCTTGGTCCACAGCTCAATGACCCGGGCGACGTTTTCCATGGTCAGCTGGGGCACGCCCTTCTTCTCGATCTCCGTCAGCTCCTCCTGCAGGCGCATTTCCTGGCTGCGCAGCTCGGCAATGCGGGCGTAGCGGGCGTCCAGCTCCTCCTGGGTAAATTCCTTGCCCTCCTCGGGCTCGGCAGACATGAGGGCTTCCCGCTCAAAGGTGATATTCTCCAGGTCACGCTTGAGCTCCATACGGCGGTTGATGGACGCATCGTGAAGGTTCAGATCGGAGCAGGCCTCGTCGATGAGGTCGATGGCCTTATCGGGCAGGAACCGGTCGGTGATATACCGCTCGGACAGGGCCACCGCCTGGCGCAGGATGCCCTCGGGGATCTGCACGCCGTGGAAGTTTTCGTAATAATGGGCGATGCCCTTGAGGATCTCCAGTGTGTCCTCCATATTGGGCTCCGCCACCGTCACTGGCTGGAAGCGACGCTCCAGGGCAGAATCCTTCTCGATAAATTTACGATACTCGTTGAAGGTGGTGGCGCCGATGACCTGGATCTCGCCCCGGGACAGGGCGGGCTTGAGGATATTGGCGGCGTTCATGCTGCCCTCGGCGTCCCCGGCGCCCACGATGTTATGCACCTCGTCAATGACCAGGATGATATTGCCTGCCTTGCGGATCTCCTCGATAAGCCCCTTCATGCGGCTTTCGAACTGGCCCCGGAACTGAGTGCCGGCCACCAGGGCCGTCAGATCCAGCAGATAGACCTCCTTATCCCGCAGCTTGAAGGGCACCTGCCCGGCGGCGATGCGCTGGGCCAGGCCCTCGGCTATGGCGGTCTTGCCCACGCCCGGCTCGCCGATGAGGCAGGGGTTGTTCTTCTGGCGGCGGTTCAGGATCTGCACCACCCGCTCAATTTCTTCTTCCCGGCCGATGACGGCATCCAGCTTGCCCTCCCGGGCCCGGCGGGAAAGGTTAATGCAGTAGTTATCCAAAAACTTGCGTTTTTTCTCGGTCTTGCCGCCCTTGGTCTCCCGGCCTTGGCCGGATTGATCCCCGCTCTGCTTTTCCGCCGGGGTCTGGCTGCCGCCGAAAAGCCGGTTTAAAAACGGGAAGGTGGCCGTCTTGCCGCTCTCATCCTCATCGCCGCCGTCATCCTCGGGCATATCCTCCAGCTCCTCGGCGCCGCCGAAGGCCTGCATCATCTCGCCGCTAAGGCTCTCCAGATCCTCCGGGGTGATGCCCATACGCTTCATCATGTCCTCCACCTGGGGCAGGCCCAGCTTGGCGGCGCACTGCAGGCACAGGCCCTCGTTCACCGGCTCGCCTTTTTCGTTCATCCGGGAGATGAACACCACAGCCACATATTTTTTTTTCTTACATCTTGCGCAAAGAGTAGGTTGCATAGTTTCCTCCGTTTTTCCTGCCATCCGCCCGGCGGATGGCCTTTAAAGGGTTTTACAGGGACGTGAGCCAATCCATAGGGGATCGATTCACGAAAAATTGCAGCAGGGCAGATTGCTGCACCATATCCTCCGTGATAACCAGCTGCAGTCTCTGCAGCAGCCACACGGCAAAAAAAATACCAGCAATACCGCAACGCCCAAGTCCAGAACGCCGCCGCCCACCAAATTCAGTGCGTGGAGCCCCGGCAATCTCTCCGCCATCCGCAGCACCCGCAGCAGGAGCCTGCACACCAGCATCAGGATCAGAAAAGGCCGCTAAGTACACCAGGGCATAGGCCACGGATTGAGCGATGCCGTCGGTGACGGCGGCAACCAGGGACTCCTTAGTCTCCTGCACCAGTGTGCCCACGCTGTCGACAATCCTTTGTGCGGTCTCGCCAAAGAAGCCCGCCTCCCGCACCATGGAGGCAGCGCTGCCGCCGGATATGCCGCCGCCGCATTTTTTTTCTCCAGCAGGGGGGGCGGATCCACTTGGCCACCGTGCCCGAAAAGGCTCCGGCGGCGATCCCGGCCCCAATGAAGGACACCACCGTAGCCGCCACGCCACCCAGGGTCTGCAAAAAGCCGCGCTTTGCCCCGAGGCCCAGGCCCAGCAGCAGTGCGCCCACGATCACAAGGTCTATCCAAATCATAGCATTTCTCCTTTTACGGCAGGTAAAGGCTGGCGGAATTCGTTCCGGCCAGCACCGCTGAGCCATCACTGCGCATGAGCACTCGCCGGGCAAAATTCACATCCTCCAACACAGCGCACTGGCGCAGATTGCGGTCGTAGATTACCAGGCTGCTGGTGTAAAAGCACCGCCACATACCGTCCCGCAGCCGACAGGTCCAGCACCTGGCTGTCCACCGTCAGGGCGGCGATCTCCTCCCCGGCGGTATTCACTGTGGCCAAGTGGGTCAGGCCGCCGGAGGAATAGTTCTCCAGCAGCACGGCGGCAAATTTCCCGCCGTTTATGCTGCAACGGGCCAAATTTGCCCCCTGGTAATCATATGTGCTCACCGATCCGTCGGCCTTCACAAAGCACAGCGCCTTGTCCGTGGCGGCGCAGAACCGGCCATCCACCGTGCCCAGCTCGTATACGCCGCCGGAGAGGGCTGCGTCCGCCTGCAGGGCATCCGAGGTGAGCTTATAGATCTGCAGGGAGCTTGTAAAGCTGCCGCCGTCCTGCCCCATAGCTGCCGCCGCCATATAATTTCCGTTTTCGGAGACAGCAGCGGTCATAAGATACTTTTGGGCGGAGTTGAACCCATACAGCGGCTCACCCTTGCCATTATAGACGGTCACAGCGGTTTTATATCCCGTTTTTTTCAGGGTCACGGCAAATCTGCCGCCCCGGCCCATTTCCACGGCAAAGATCTCCCCCTCCAGGGTCATCTCCTTTACCAGGCCCTTACGGTCCAGCAGGTACAGGCTCTTTCCGCCGATTTCGTACACCGCCGCGCAGCCGTCCTCTGCAGTGACAGCCACCTGGCCCGCCTGCAGCGGTGTATGGTACACGGTGTTTCCCTTGTCATCCAGCAGAGTGATCTCCTGGCCCGAGGCCACCAGCAGGCTGCCATCCAGGTCAGCATAGCAGCTGGTACCGTCACCGCTGTACTGATAGAGCTTGGCGCAGCCGCTCTCGTCCTTTTCCGCCTGCATATAGGCAAGACTCCGGCGCAGGCCGTCAAAGGCGGTGCGGTCCAGCAGCACAAAGGCCGCCACCGCCGCCAGCACCAGCAATATTACCAGCAGCAAGCCCCGCGCCTTTTTTTCCGGGGCGGCCGCCGTTTTCTCATTCGCTTGGGGGCGTTCTGCTGCAGGTCGCCCATTTCAAATTTCATCTGTTCCATTCAGCCTCTCATCCTCATACCAGACCCGTGTGAGATACAGACCTCCCGGCGGCGCCGTGGGGCCCGCCAGGGGTGCGGTTGCCGGAATCCAGGATCTCTGGAATATCCTCCGGCCGGAGCTTACCCTCGGCGGCATAGAGCACCGTGCCGGTGATGGCGCGCACCATATTATACAGGAATCCGTTGGCACACACCTTCAGCTCCAGCAGCTCGCCCCGCCGCTCCACGCGGCAGTAATAAATGGTGCGCACAGTGCTCCTGACATTGGTGCCCACAGAGCGGACGGCGGCAAAATCGTGGGTACCCTCAAACATCCGGGCCGCCCGGTCCATAACCGTCTCGTCCAGACGCTTGGGGTAGAAATACGCCCGGTGAACATAGAAGGGGTTTTGAATGCGAGAAATTGTAGATGCGATAGGTATATTCCTTTTTTGATGCAGGAGCCGATGGCGTTGAAATCCTCCGCCACCTCATAGGCCCGGCGCACCACGATGTCCTCGGGGATATGGGTATTCACCGCGAAGGGGATGCGCTCCACGGGGATACGGGAGCCGGTACGGAAATTGGCCACATAGTATTCCGCGTGTACCCCCGGCGTCGGTGCGGCCGCAGCCCACGCACTTGATCTTCTCCCCGCACACCATGCTGAGGCCCTTTTCCAGAGTCTCGGCCACAGTCCTTTCGGTTTTCTGCACCTGCCAGCCGTGATAGGCCGTGCCGTTATACATGAGTATCAGTGCAATATTCCGCATAGCGCATCCTTTCTCATCCTGTCACAGGCCGAATTTGCCCAGCACGATGACGCCTGCCGCCAGGGCCACAAAGCCCGCCAGAGTCAGCCAGTCCGCCGGCTTATAGCGCAGCACATGCAGGGCCGTGCGGCCCTCGCCGCCATGATAGCACCCGGCACTCCATGGCCGTAGCCAATTCATCGGCCCGGCGGAAGGCGGAGATGAACAGCGGCACCAGGATGGGCACCAACGCCTTGGCCCGCTGGAAGATATTGCCGGATTCAAAGTCCGCGCCCCGGGCCTTTTGGGCGGACATGATCTTATCCGTCTCCTCTATGAGGGTTGGGATGAACCGCAGAGCGATGGACATCATCATGCTCAGCTCATGGACCGGCACCTTGATCTTCTTCAAAAAGCCCAGCAGGGATTCCAGCCCATCAGTGAGAGAGATAGGGCTGGTGGTGTAGGTCAAGAGGAAGGTGCCCATAATGAGCATCACAATGCGCACCATCATCTTCGCCGCCGCCGCCAGGCCCTCCCAGGTGATGTGCCGCAGCAGCCATACATCGCAAATAGCCGTGCCCTTGGTGAAAAAAACAGGTTCATAACGGCCGTGAAAATAACGATGATGAGAATAGGCTTGAGGCCCTTGGTCAGGGACTTAAACGGTACCTTATTAGACACCAAAATGCACAGCGCCAGCACCGACGCCGCCAAAACGTAGGTCAGCACGCTGTCTGCGCTGAACAGGGCCACGATATACAGGATCACCGCCAAAATCTTCGTCCGGGGATCCAGCCGGTGTACAATGGTATTGCCGGGAAAAAACTGGCCCAGGGTAATGTCCTTCAGCATGCTGCCTCGCCTCCCTTCAGCGCCAGGAGACGGCGCACAAGCTCGTCAATGGTATACACGCTGCTGTCTGTCAGCAGGCCGCGTTTTTGAAGCTCCATGGCCACCTTGGTGACCTGGGGCACATCCAGGCCCACCTGCAGCAGCTCATCCGCCCGGGAGAATACCTCCTCCGGTGTGCCATCCATGAGCTTGTGGGAGTGGCTCATGACCACGATGCGGTCCACGTTCCGGGCGATCTCCTCCATGGAGTGGCTTACCAGGATGACGGTGTTGCCCTTTTGCTTATGGTATGAGCGCAGCTGGGCCAAAATGGCCTCCCGGCCCCGGGGATCCAATCCTGCCGTGGGCTCGTCCAGAATCAAGACCTTGGGCTCCATAGCGATGACGCCGGCGATGGCCACCCGGCGCTTCTGCCCGCCGGAGAGCTCAAAAAGGCGATTTTTCCAGCATCTCCTCGTCAATGCCCGCAAAGGCCGCCGCCCGGCGCACCCGGCAGTCGATCTCCTCCCCCTCCAGGCCCATGTTCTTCGGGCCGAAGGAAATGTCCTTATAGACGGTCTCTTCAAAGAGCTGGTACTCCGGATACTGGAACACCAGGCCCACCTGAAAGCGCACCTTGCGAATTTCCTTGGGCCTTTCCCAAATGTCCGTCCCATCCAGCAGGATCTGCCCGTCCGTGGGACGCAGCAGCCCATTCAGATGCTGGATAAGGGTAGATTTTCCCGACCCGGTGTGGCCGATGATGCCCAAAAACTCCCCGGGCATGACCTCCAGGTCCACGTTATCAATGGCTTTGTGCTCAAAAGGTGTCCCCGCACTGTAGGTGTGCGTGAGAGCCTTTACTTCTAATACTGGTTTCAACTCGTTTAATCCCCTTTTATTTTTCACCGGAAAAGGCGTGGCAGATAGCGTCCGCGCACTCCTCCACGGTCATAGCATCCAGCGGGATGTCTATGCCCCGGCTCCGCAATTCGTATAGCAGCTCTACCGTGTCCGGCGCCGCCAGGCCCAGAGCCCGCAGATCCTCCACCCGGGCAAATACCTCCCGAGGGGTGCCATCCACGGCTATATGTCCATGGTTCATAACAATGGCCCGGTCGGCCTCCATGGCCTCGTTCATGTGGTGGGTGATGAGCACCACGGTGATGCCCCGCTCCCGATTCAGCTTGTGGACCGTATCCAGCACCTCCCGCCGGCCCACAGGGTCCAGCATGGCGGTGGATTCGTCCAGCACGATGCACGCCGGTTCCATGGCGATGACCCCGGCAATGGCGACGCGCTGCTTCTGTCCGCCGGAGAGCAGGTGCGGCGCATGGCGGGCGTATTCCGTCATGCCCACGGCCTCCAGGGCGTCGTCCACCCGCTTGCGGATCTCCGCCGAGGGCACGCCCAGGTTCTCCGGGGCGAAGGCCACGTCCTCCTCCACAACGTTGGCAACGATTTGGTTATCCGGGTTTTGGAACACCATGCCGATACGCCGCCGTATCTCCAGCAGCAGCGCCGGGTCCGCCGTGTCCATCCCCTCCACCCACACCTTGCCGCCGGTGGGCAGCAGCACCGCGTTCATGTGCTTGGCCAGGGTGGATTTGCCGGAGCCGTTGTGACCCAGGATGGTCACAAAGCTCCCTTTTTCTATCTCCAGATCCACCTCCCGCAGAGCGGAGGTCTCCTGCTGTCCTCCGTCCTCCGCCGGGTAGGTGAAGGAGAGCTTTTCTGTTTTTATCATGGTTGACATAAGTTTTTCCGCCTTCACTGCAATTAAATGCCGGTACTCCAGAAAACGCCGCAAATGAATATTGCCGAGATCACATCAACATGACGCTTTCCTTTTCCCGGCGCAATTCGATGATCCTCAGAGACTTTCCTGCTAAAAAGAGCACCGTTATCGTGTATTTCGCCATTGCCAAAGTCCAATCCGGCAACATTTTTTCTGTTGAAAGTCCTACCATAACGCTGACCGCAATGACCGCCCACATAATTCCATAGCAAGCAAACCGCCATTTTTCCGTTGTTTTCAGCATGTATTATCTCCTTTTTATTCCGCATACCACCGGCCTGTGGCGCCGCAGGGCAGCGCCATGCCGCTCTCGCTGCACGGCAGGCCCAGCTCGTCCCAGGTGACCTTGCCGCCTCGCTCCTTACCGATGAGCATTTGCAAAATATAGCCCAGCACCGATGGCGCAAGTCCCGTGGTGTAAGAGTTCAGAATCACGAACAGGGGCTTATCCGACAGCACCCGGGCGCATAGCTTCACGAAGGGATAGAGGTTATCCTCCAGCTTCCACACCTCGCCCCCGGGGCCGCGGCCGTAAGAGGGCGGGTCCATGATGATGGCGTCGTAGCTCTTGCCCCGGCGGATCTCTCGCTCCACGAACTTGGCGCAGTCATCCACGATCCAGCGGATGGGCGCCTCCGAAAGGCCGGAGGCCTTGGCGTTTTCCTTGGCCCAGGCCACCATGCCCTTGGCCGCGTCCACATGGCACACGCTGGCCCCCGCCGCCGCACAGGCCACCGTAGCCCCGCCGGTGTAGGCAAAGAGATTCAGCACCCGGATGGGCCGCCCGGCGTTTCTGATCTTGTCCATGGCAAAGTCCCAGTTGGCCGCCTGCTCCGGGAAAAGGCCCGTGTGCTTGAAGTTCATGGGCTTCACCTGGAAGCACAGATCCCTGTAGCGAATGGGCCACTGCTCCGGAAGCTTGTGCTTGTCCCAGTGGCCGCCGCCGGTAGAGGATCGGCTGTACCGGGCGTTGGCCTGCCGCCAGCCGGGGTTTTTGTGATCCGTTTCCCAAATGGCCTGGGGATCGGGCCGCACCAGGATCTGCTTATCCCAGCGCTCCAGCTTTTCTCCGCCGCCGCAATCCAGCAGCTCATAATCCTTCCAACCGTCCGCGATCCACATAAAGGGTCTACCTCCGCATACTAAATCAATGTATTATACACCTATTTACCGCCGTGCGTCAACACCGGGGCGCTCGGAAAAGCCCGGAAAAATGCCCATTGCTCAAGCCCGGACAAAATGAAAGGGTATGCCGCCTGCGCAATGCAGGCGGCATACCCTTTCAGGGGTTTCAGTTTTTTTCAATAAAAAGATGGTTTTTAGCTTCAAAGCCGTCTTTTACCTGGCTCTGATGCTCACCACAGTGCTGAAGGCGGAGTTGGCTGTGCTCTTCACCTTGCTGACCGCCTTCACCTTGTAATAATAAGTGGTCCCGGCCTTGGCGGAGGTGTTGGTGTAGCTCAGGTTGCTAGTAGTGAACATTTTCGTGTAGGAGCCATTCTTAGATGTGGCCCGGTACACCTCATACTTGTTGGCGCCCGCCACAGCGTTCCAGGTCAGCTTGGGGCTGCCGTTGGAGGTTGTGATCTTCACGCTGGGTCTTGCACAGTGGCAGGTAGCCCCAATGACCACGCTGTAATAGGAATTGGCGCCACTGCTCACCTTGCTAACAGCCTTGACCTTGTAGTAATAGGTATAGCCAGCGTTGGCCTTGTTATCAGTATAATTAGTGGCTGTGGTGGTGCCAACGTATTTATATGTGCCATTGCTGCTGCCGCTGCGGTACACATAATACTTGCTGGCCCCGGACACTGCCGTCCACTTGATGTAAGGCTTTCCGGTGGAGATCAGATAATCCGGTTTCACAACAGGTCTTGCGCAATGGCAAGTAGCAGCGACGGTGGCGCTATAGTCACTCTTAATGCTATTGGCATTCACCGCCTTGACCTTGTAATAATAGATATAGCCGGCGTTGGCCTTGTTATCAGTATAATTGGTGGCTGTGGTGGTGCCCAGGAGGGTATAGGTTCCATCCTTGCTGCCGCTGCGGTACACTTCATACTTGCTAGCCCCAGCTACGGCGGCCCATTTGATGTAAGGCTTACCGGTGGAAATCAGATAATCCGTCTTTACACTGGGCGCGGTGAGCTTATAGTTGGGATCCTTAGCCCCGCAGATAGTACATGCACCATTCTGATAGCTATGGGTGTGCGGCGTGGTGAATGTCACCGCCGACGATGTGTATTCACGGCCGCCGCTCACCGTATAGAATTGGACCTTATAAGTTTTTCCGGGCGAAAGGGTGTAATACAGCTCTGTATTGATGTTGAAGTCAAAGGTCACATAGTTTGAATTATAATTCGTGGTATCCGGCTTATAGTAGGTCAGGAGATTGCCGCTCTGGTCAAATAGCCGCATTCCGGCGGACGTGGTAGTCAAGTTCTGACTAAAAGTAACCTTTCCGGCCACCGTGGCATTGGTTTCCGTCACGCTGGTAAGCGTCGGCCCCTCCCAGGTGGCCGAGACCGGGGCGGAGACAAAGTCCGGCCGAATCACGCCCCAGTAGGGGTTGCCGAGCCTATTATACTGATAGCTGGAGCATACGACCCACTGGTTATAATCCAAATTCTGGTGATAGGTCACTCGGTCCGCTTCATAGATGGCCACATGGCCGTAGGGATTGCTGGCGTTGCCGCTATATACCAGGATGTCGCCCGGCTGAGGCTGTGCTCCCTGGTAGCGCGCCCAACCGCTGGGCAGGGCGTTGGTGGCATAGTCGCAGCCGTTACCCCTTGCATAGCTGGCGCAGCCCAAAAAATCATAGTAATACTTAATGAGGTCCACGCACTGAGCTCCATAAACGCCATCGTAATCCAGGCTTTTACCCACCTGCGCCCTTGCCCATGCAAGGGCCTCCTGGGCCGTGTGCCCATTTGTGGAGGCATTGGCCGTCACAGGCAGCGCTAGCGCCACAGAGAAAAGCAGTACCAGCAGGCACAATGCCTTCTTGATTCCTTTCATTTTTAGTCCCTCCTGTTTTTTCTCAGCGGTAAGTACCAGGATAGTATTCCAACAAATATGCCGCCCGGCCAGCTTTGTTGCGCAAGCCCCATAGTCAATTGGAATACCTGCATTTACCGATGTTACAGTTCCATGATACATAGTATTTTAGTCAAAATCAACAACAAAAAAAAAAAAATACTCGATATTTATTAAGTTTGCACAATATTCGCCGCAATCGCGCTGGTATTTTTGCGGAGTCACCTATCATGGAACAGGCCCTTCCATCTCCGCTCTGCAGTTCCGAAAGCAATGCGGGCCATCCTTATCCAGGCCCTAACGGGGAGATTAGAAAATAATGTAGGAATAGACATGTAGGAGTAGTGTAGGAATAATGTAGGAATGGCCTATTTTCTCCCCCTTTTATCGCTCCCACCCGCGCCTAAAGCATAGCCGTCTCAAGAGAAAGAACCCTTTATCCACATAGGATAAAGGGTTCTTTTCATCTTTTCATTCAGCTGTGGAAGGAGCTTTCTTACTTCAGGCTCTCCTCCACCGCCACGGCAACAGCCACGGTGGCGCCCACCATGGGGTTATTGCCCATGCCCAAAAAGCCCATCATTTCCACATGGGCGGGCACGGAGCTGGAGCCGGCAAACTGGGCGTCAGAATGCATACGGCCCATGGTGTCGGTCATGCCGTAGGAGGCAGGGCCGGCAGCCATGTTGTCCGGGTGCAGGGTACGGCCCGTACCGCCGCCGGAGGCCACAGAGAAATACTTCTTGCCCTGCTCGATGCACTCCTTCTTATAGGTGCCGGCCACAGGATGCTGGAAGCGGGTGGGGTTGGTGGAGTTGCCGGTGATGGACACGTCCACGCCCTCATGGTGCATGATGGCCACACCCTCGCGGACATCGTCGGCGCCGTAGCAGCGGACGTTGGCCCGCTCCCCCTCGGAATAACGGATCTCCCGGACGATCTTCAGCTCGCTGGTATAATAGTCGAACTGGGTCTGCACATAGGTGAAGCCGTTGATGCGGCTGATGATCTGGGCGGCGTCCTTGCCCAGGCCGTTGAGGATGACACGCAGGGGCTCCTTGCGGGCCTTGTTGGCGTTTTTCACGATGCCGATGGCGCCCTCGGCGGCGGCGAAGGACTCGTGGCCGGCCAGGAAGGCGAAGCACTTGCTCTCCTCACTGAGGAGCATGGCGCCCAGGTTGCCGTGGCCCAGACCCACCTTGCGGTCCTCGGCCACAGAGCCGTCGATGCAGAAGGACTGCAGGCCCACGCCGATCAGCTTTGCAGCCTCGGCAGCGGTCTTGACCCCGGCCTTCAGGGCGATGGCCGCGCCCACGGTGTAGGCCCAGCAGGCGTTTTCAAAGCAGATGGGCTGGATGCTCTTTACGATCTCATAGGGATCGAAGCCCTTGGCCCGGCAGATCTCCCGGCACTCCTCCACGGAGCCGATGCCGTACTGAGTGAGGACGCCGCTGATCTTGTCGATTCTTCTTTCGTAGCTTTCAAACAGTGCCATAATTTCGTCCTCCTCCTTATTCCTGTCTCGGGTCGACATACTTGGCGGCGCTATCGAACTGGCCATAGTGGCCCTTGGCCTTTTCCATGGCGGTATTGGCGTCATCGCCCTTCTTGATGAAGTCCATCATCTTGCCCAGGCTGATGAATTCGTAGCCCACGATCTCATCGTCCTTGTTCAGGGCTACCCGGGTCACATAGCCCTCGGCCATCTCCAGATAGCGGGGGCCCTTTTCCTTGGTGGCGAACATGGTGCCCACCTGGCTGCGCAGGCCCTTGCCCAGATCCTCCAGAGAAGCGCCCACTGCCAGGCCGCCCTCGGAGAAAGCGGACTGGGTACGGCCATACACGATCTGCAAAAACAGCTCGCGCATGGCGGTATTGATAGCGTCACAGACCAGGTCGGTGTTCAGTGCCTCCAAAATGGTCTTGCCGATGAGAATTTCGGATGCCATAGCGGCGGAATGAGTCATGCCGGAGCAGCCGATGGTCTCCACCAAAGCCTCCTCAATGACGCCGTTTTTCACGTTCAGCGTCAGCTTGCAGGCGCCCTGTTGGGGAGCGCACCAGCCGATGCCGTGGGTAAAGCCGGAGATGTCGCCGATCTCCTTGGCCTGGACCCACTTCCCCTCCTCGGGAATAGGAGCGGGGCCGTGATAAGCGCCCTTGGCGATGGGGCACATATGCTGTACTTCGCTGGTATAGATCATAGTTGCCAAATCCTTTCTCTGTGAATTTTTGTGCGTTCACTTTTATCGATTATAACAAATTTTTTCCGTCTTTGCAAGGAAACATACATTATGAATTAACGCCATTATTTCGCCACAAAGCCGATCTTGCGGTGGACCTTGCTGAGGGTCTTGTTGGCCAGGTAGGAGGCATGGGCGGCGCCCTCTTTGTAAACGCTCTCCAGGTACGCCTTGTCCTTCATGATGCGCTCGGACTCCTCCCGCAGGGGCCGCAGCAGCTCCACCACGGCCTCGCCCACGGCGGGCTTGAAAATGCCATAGCCCTGGCCGGCGAACTCCCCCTCCGCCTCGGCAACGGTCTTGCCCGTGGCAGCGCAGTAGATGGTCAGCAGGTTGGAGATACCGGCCTTATTCTCCTTGTCAAACTTCACCGCCGTCTCGCAATCGGTAATGGCGCGCTTGAACTTGCGCATGATGTCCTCGGGCTTGTCCATCATAAAAACGCACCCATCGGGGTCGGACTTGCTCATTTTGTTCTCTGGGTTTGCAAGGCTCATGACCCGGGCGCCCATCTTGGGGATAAATGCCTCCGGCAGGGTAAAGGTGTCGCTGTACAGGCCGTTAAACCGCTGAGCAATGTCCCGCGTCAGCTCCACATGCTGCCTTTGGTCCTCTCCCACCGGCACCAGGTCTGCCTGGTACAGCAGAATATCCGCCGCCATGAGGACAGGATAGGTAAACAGGCCCGCAGTGATGTTGTCTGCATGCTGCTTGGCCTTGGCCTTGAACTGGGTCATGCGGCTCAGCTCGCCGAACTGGGTATAGCAGCCCAGGATCCAGCTCAGCTCCGCATGCTGTGGCACATGGCTCTGTATGAACATAATGTTTTTCTTGGGGTCTAAGCCGCAGGCGATATACTGGGCCAGCTGGTTCACGCTGCGCCGGCGCAGGGTGGCCGGATCCTGCCGCACGGTGATGGCGTGCATGTCCACGATGCAGTACAGGCAATCATATTCATCCTGCAGGTCCACCCAGTTACGGATGGCCCCCATGTAAGAGCCCAGGGTCAGCTCGCCGCTGGGCTGGATGCCGCTGAAAATCCGCTTTCTTCTCCACTGTGTTCTCCATATGTTTCATTACTCCTTCCGCAAACGGGCCCGAAGCCCTATTTTATACAAATTATGTTTATGGTATCACCTTTCCCGCAAAAATGCAACGGGATAAGCTTTTTTTCTTGACTTTTTCGGCAGCTACCTTATAATAGTATGGTATATTTTTATTATGGATAAATGTGACTAATTTGCGGAGGTTGATCGCCATGAAACTGGATTACAGCTATTTTGAGCAGATGGAGGCCAAGATTCCCCACGGCAAGGTGCGCACCCGGTTTGCCCCCTCGCCCACAGGGTATATGCACGTAGGCAATCTGCGCACAGCCCTGTATACCTGGCTCATCGCCCGCTCTCACGGCGGCACCTTCATCCTGCGCATTGAGGACACTGACCAGAACCGTCAGGTGGAGGGTGCGGTGGATGTAATCTACCGTACCATGGCCGAGTGCGGCCTCACCCACGATGAGGGCCCCGATGTGGGCGGTCCTGTGGCCCCCTATATCCAATCCCAGCGCCGGGACACCTACGGGAAGTATGCCCGGCTGCTGGTGGAAAAAGGCGCTGCATACTATTGCTTCTGTGAAAAGGCCGAGTCCGAGGAGGATAGCGGCGACTTTGACCGTGCCGCTGATCCCTGCCGTGACCTACCTTTGGAGGAAGCCCTGCGCCGGGTAGAGGCCGGCGAGCCATACGTCATCCGCCAGAAGATCCCCACGGACGGCACCACCACCTTTCATGACGCTATTTTCGGCGACATCACCGTGGAAAACAGCACCCTGGATGACCAGGTGCTCCTGAAACGGGACGGCCTGCCCACCTATAACTTTGCCAACGTCATCGATGATCACCTCATGGGCATCACCCATGTGGTGCGCGGCAGCGAATATCTCTCCTCCGCCCCCAAATACGACCTGCTCTACCGGGCCTTTGGCTGGGAGATTCCCACCTATGTCCATTGCTCCCCGGTGATGCGGGATGCGCAGAATAAGATGTCCAAGCGCCATGGTGACCCCTCCTACGAGGACTTGAAGGCAGAGGGCTACCTCACCGAGGCCATCCTCAACTATGTGGCCCTCCTGGGCTGGAGCCCCAAGGGTGACCTGGCTGAGCAGGAGATTTTCACCCTACCGGAGCTGGTGAAGGCCTTTGACATTGCCGGTATTTCCAAGTCCCCCGCCATTTTCGACCGGGCCAAGCTGGACCACTTCAACGCCGTGTACCTGCGGTCCATGGTGCCGGAGGACTTTGCCAAGGTGGCCGAGCCCTACATCCGTCAGACGGTGAAGGGCGATTTTGACATTGACGCCATCGCCGGGCTTCTCCAGGCCCGGTGTGAGCGCCTTTCGGATATTCCCGAGAAGGTGGATTTCTTTGATGTCTGTCCGGAATATGATGTGGAATTCTTCACCAATAAAAAGGCCAAGACCAATCCTGAGGTCTGCAGGGCCATGCTGGAGGCTGCCATTCCCATGCTGGAGTCCCTCCCCGCCTGGACGGTGGAGACCGTCCATGACGGTCTGATTTCCCTGGCTGAAAAGCTGGAGGTGAAGAACGCAAAGCTCATGTGGCCTGTGCGCATTGCCGCTGCCGGCAAGCTGGTAACCCCCGGCGGTGCCGTGGAAATCTGTGCCATCCTGGGAAAGGAAGAGACCCTGCGCCGCCTGCGGTCAGGTCTTGAAAAGCTGAACTGATGTACAAGCTGAAGCAGATCTACGGAAGTACCGCCGCCTTTTACCGGCAGGATCTGGGCAGCGTGGTCTTTACCGCCGGATGGGCCTTTGCGGGGATTGTTGTGCTGAGCTTTATAGGTAGCCTGCTCTTTCCTGCGCAGGCGGACGGCATTGTGGAGCAGTTTGCCCAAATGCTCCAGCAGAGCGGCATGGCCAGTGATGACGGAAACGTTGTTTTCTCTGCGCTGCTGCTGAACAACCTATCCGCTATGGTCATGGCCACAGTATATGGATTACTCCCGTTTATCCGGCTGCCCGCCCTGGCCCTGGGCGTAAACGGCGCCACCTTGGGCCTGTTTGCCGGATACTATGTCCACCAGGGTATTCCCCTGTGGAAGTACCTGACAGGGATCCTGCCACACGGCATTTTTGAGATACCGGCGCTGATCCTGTCTGCGGCGCTGGGCCTGTACCTGTGCAGGACGGTGTGTCTGACGCCCTGCTGGGAAAGCAGACAGGCTCCGTGGGTGCCGCTGTGAGGCAGTGTGGGCAGATCCTGCTGTGGTGGGCTTTGCCGCTGATTGCGGCGGCCGCTGTTATCGAAACATATGTAACACCCGCCTTAATCCAGGCGGTGCTATAACAACTGCCGCATCCTGCGGCGAAAGGAGTTTGCAATGGACGAGAATATCAAGAAAATCCCGGAGCTGTTTGGCTGCATGGTCTTCAATGAGGACAAAATGCGACAGCGTTTGTCCCCCGACGCTTATAACGCATGGAGGCAATGCATGACCCAGGGCACCACCCTGCCCCGCTCCATTGCTGACCAGATCGCCGCGGCTATGAAGGATTGGGCCACGGAGCTGGGCGCCACCCACTATACCCACTGGTTTCAGCCCATGACCGGTGTCACCGCCGAAAAGCACGACAGCTTCATCACCCCCTCCGGCAAGGACGCCGTGATTATGGAGCTGTCCGGCAAGGAGCTGTCCCGGGGCGAGGCGGATGCCTCTTCCTTCCCCTCCGGCGGTCTGCGGGCCACCTTTGAGGCCCGGGGCTACACCGCTTGGGATCCCACCAGTTATGCCTTTGTCAAGGATAAAACCCTATATATCCCCACGGTATTCTGCTCCTACAGCGGCCAGGTGCTGGATAAGAAGACCCCCCTGCTGCGCTCCATGAGCCGGCTGGATCAGCAGAGCCTGCGCATCCTGCGCCTGTTCGGAAATACGGAGGCCAAGCACGTGATCCCCCAGGTTGGCCCGGAGCAGGAGTACTTTCTCATTGACAAGAGCATGTATCAGAAGCGGGAGGATTTGAAGCTGTGCGGCCGCACCCTGTTTGGCGCCCGTCCCCCCAAGGGACAGGAGCTGGATGACCACTACTATGGCGCCATCCGGCCCAGAGTCGCCCGATTCATGGAGGACCTGGACCTGGAGCTGTGGAAGCTGGGTGTATTTGCAAAGACCGAGCACAACGAGGTGGCCCCGGCTCAGCACGAGATCGCCCCGGTTTATACCGACGCCAACACCGCCACCGACCACAACCAGCTGACCATGTCACTGCTGAAAAAGGTGGCTGACCGCCACGGCCTGGTGTGTCTGCTCCACGAAAAGCCCTTTGCCGGGGTCAACGGCAGCGGCAAGCACGATAACTGGTCCCTGGCCACCGACACCGGTGAGAATCTCCTAAAGCCCGGCAAGACCCCCAGCCAGAACGCCCAGTTCCTGCTGTTTTTGGCGGCGTTTATCAAGGGCGTGGATGAGTATCAGGACATTCTGCGCTGCTGCGTCTCCTACCCCGGCAACGACCTGCGTCTGGGCGGCAACGAGGCGCCCCCGGCGGTCATCTCCATCTTCCTGGGTGACGAGCTTACCGCCGTGCTGGATTCCATTATCCGGGGCACAGCGTATGTAGACATGACCAAGAAGAAGCTGGAGATCGGCGTGGACACCCTGCCGGAGATCCCAGGACACCACCGACCGCAACCGCACTTCTCCCTTGGCCTTCACGGGCAATAAATTCCGAGTTCCGCATGCTGGGCTCCTCTCAATCCGTCGCCAGCCCTAACACCGTCCTCAATACCATCATGGCCGAGGAGCTTGGCCAGTTTGCCGATATTTTAGAGCAGGCCGAGGACTTCAATGCCGCCCTTCAGGCCCTGCTGCACAACACCTTCAAGGCCCATCAGCGCATCATCTTCAATGGCAACGGCTACGATGAATCCTGGGCCGAGGAGGCCAAGCGCCGGGGCCTGAGCAACCGGCGGGACACCGTGGACAGCATGCCCGCCTATATCGACGCCAAGAATATTAGCCTCTTTACCAAGCATGATGTATTCTCCGAGGCGGAAATGCGCGCCCGGTACGGCATCCATTTGGAGAACTACTGCAAGATTACGGCTATTGAAGCCAATACCCTGCTGACTATGATCCGCCGGAGCATCTTCCCTGCCGTGTCCCGCTACACCGGGGAGCTGGCCGAGACCGTGCAGCGCAAAAAGGCCCTGTACCTGGATTGTGCCGCCGAGACGGAGCTGCTGCAGCAGCTGTCGGGTCTGAATAACGAGCTGTATGACACCGCCCGGGCCATGGACAAGGCCCTGGAGGAGGCCCCCGCCTCTGAGGGGGATATTGAGTCCGCCCGGTATTACCGAGACGTGGTGTACGCCCTGGAGTACAAGGCCAGCCACCTGGTGAACACGCTGGAGACCTATACCTCTGCCGAATTCTGGCCCTATCCCACCTATGCCGACATTCTTTTCAGTGTGTAACTATAACCATGACTAATACGAATCAAAACCGTCCGGCCGGAGGCAATGCCTCCGGCCGGACCACCTCCGCCTGGAGGCGGGCTATTGCTGCGGCGTTTCCCCACACCATTCCGGTGCTGACGGGCTATCTGGTGCTGGGCGCCGCCTACGGCGTTCTGATGCAATCCAAGGGCTTTGGCGCCCCTTGGGTGCTGCTCATGAGTGCAGTTGCCTTCTGCGGCAGCATGCAATTCACGGCCATCACCCTGTTGACCTCGGCCTTTGACCCCTTGGGTGCCTTCATCATGAGTGTTATGGTCAACGCCCGGCACCTGTTTTATGGCGTGTCCATGCTGGAGAAATACCGGGGCCTGGGCGGCGCAAAGCCGATCCTAATCTACACACTCAGCGATGAGACCTTTTCTGTCGTCTTCTCGGCGGAGCCGCCGCCGAACGTATCCCGGAAGGATTTCTACCTGGCCATATCCCTGCTGGACTATGCCTACTGGGTGGGCGGCTCCCTGCTGGGCTCCCTGGCCGGCCAGTTTATCCGTTTTGACACCACCGGCCTGGACTTTGCTTTGACGGGGCTGTTCGTGGTGCTGTTCATTGAGCAGATATCCGATCCCCGCAGCCGCATCAGCGGCATCATCGGCGTTGTGTGTACCGCTGCGGCCCGGGCCGTCTTCGGCGCGGATCAGCTGGTAATCCCCGCCATGGTCCTGGTTTTGACCGTGCTGCTTATTGGGAGGAAAAAGCTATGACATTGACAACGACCCAGGCCCTCCTCATCGCCCTGGCGGTGACGGCGGGGGCCATGCTGACCCGCTTTCTCCCCTTTCTGCTCTTCCCGGATAATCGTCCGGTGCCCAAGATTGTCTCCTATCTGGGCCGCACTCTGCCGGCTGCCATGATGGGCCTGCTGGTGGTATACTGCCTGCGGAACGTCTCTGTCGTCTCCGCCCCCCACGGCCTGCCGGAGCTAATCTCCATTGCGGTGCTGGCGGCCCTGCACCTGTGGAAGCGGAATGTCCTGCTGTCCATCGGCGTGGGCACGGTGCTGTACATGGTGCTGGTGCAGGTGGTGTTCGCCTGAGGCAGAGCTGAAAGCTCTCTTGCAAATATCTTCGCATAACACCCCCTATGTGGCTTGAAAGCCACATAGGGGGTGTCTGTTTTTTGCGCAGCCCTGCCGTGCTGGCCGGTTTTCTATTTCACCGCCAGCCGCTGGGCAAGCTCTCCGTCCGGCTGGGCCAGGATGGTGCGGTAGGTCGTGTAGACCACCATGCCCGGCCGGGCGCCGGCTGGCTTTTTCACATACTTTATCGGGGTGTAGTCCACGGCTACCTTACCGCCATCCCGGCCCTGGGAGTAATATGCCGCCAGCTGGGCCGCCTGCAGAATACTCCCCTCATCCGGCTCCACACCATTGGTGCATAGGATCACATGGCTGCCGTGGATCTTCTGAGTATGAAACCACCAATCGGTCCTATCCGCTGTTTTGCCGGTAAGCTTGTCATTTTGCCGGTTGCTGCGGCCCACCAGAACCAGCAGCCCCGCATCCGTGCGAAAGTGCCGGGGCTCGGACTTCCTCTGAAAGCCCGGCTGCTTTCTCCCGTGGGATCGGATGTACCCGCCCTCCGTCAGCTCGGCGCGGATATCGTTAAAGTCCTGCTCGCTCTCCGCCTGTTGGATCTCCTGCAGCACGCTCTCCAGATAGGCAAGCTCCTCCCGGCCCTGGGCCATCAGCTGCGCCAGCATCTTTTCCGCCGTCTTGGCCTTGTTATAGCGCTTGAAGTACTTGGCGGCATTCTCCTGGGGGGATAGCCGCACATCCAAGGGGATAACCCGCCTGGGGCAGCCCTCCTCGTAGTAGTTCTCCGCCTCCAGCCTTGCCATGCCCCGCTCCATGCGGTAGAGGTTTGCGGTGATGAGCTCGCCGCTGATGCGCAGGGCATCCCGGTCCCGGGTCTTTTCGTACTCCTGGGCCTGCATGGAAAGCTTCCTTCGCAGCCGGTCCCGGGCGTTGATGGCGGTCTTCAGCAGATCCTGTCCCTTCTGCCTCACTCGGTCCGCCTGCTCTCGTTGGGCATAGAAGTGGTCCAAAAGCTGGGAAAAGCTCTCCTCCGTGCGTATTTCACAGGCATTTTCATATTGCAGAACCGGAGCAAAGGTAAAATCGAAGGGCTTGCCGTCCCGGGCAAGGACCACCGGCAGGAACTCTCCCTGCCGCACCAGGCGGCGCCAGGCATCGAATTCTAACCACAGCCGCCCTACCGCAGCCGACAAAAGGCAATCCGTGCTTCCTCCGGCCCGAAAGGCCATCTCCCTCGCCCACAGGGGTGCGATGGCTGTAAAGGTGTCCAGCAGCCATTTGTCCGTCTGGCTCTCCGGGGAAGCGCTTTCCAGGAGAGTGCGGAACTCCTGCTCCTCCACCTCCAGGGGCGACCGCTTCTCCTGCCGGGGCGGCAGATGATAGTATAGCCCCGGCAGCACCTGCCGCTGCTGGCTCATCTCAAAATCCACCCGCCGCATGCAGTCGATAATGCGCCCGTCGCCGCCGCACAGAATCAGGTTGGAGTGGCGGTTCATAGCCTCCAGCACCAGGGAAAACCGGCCCATCTCTCCCAGCTCGTTCATGGCCTCGATCTCCAGCGTCACCACTCGCTCCAGCGGCTCTTGCCGCAGGGTAATAATGCGTCCGCCGGCCAAATGCTTGCGCAGCAGCATGCAGAACATAGGCGGCTGGCTGGGATTATCCCGCAGCACCTCCGTCAGGTTCAGCCTCGGCTGGCTGGCCGAGGCACACAGCAGCAGCCGCCGGCTGCCCCGCAGCAGCAGGACTACCTGATCTCGGGCAGGCTGCTGGATTTTCTCAATTTTCAAGCCCTCCACCTGTGGGGCGATCTCCCGCACCGCCGCCTGCAGGCACACAGCATCCAATGCCATGGCTCATTCCTCCATCATTTGTGTAAACAGTTCATTGATCCGCTCCCGATGTCCGTGCAGGTACAGCCAGCCAAACAGTGCCTCCAACGCCGTGGCCTGCTGATATTCCGCCCGGCTGGCGTGCTGGGGGATGGAGTGGACATGAGCGTTGCGCCCCCGGCGAAACACCTCCTGCTCCTCCTCCGTCAGTGCAGGCAGTATCCTCTGCGCCCGGCGGGCCTGCTCTGGCGCACACACCAGGGCCACTGTGGCCCGGTGCAGCCCCTTGCCCGTGGCCTTGCCGTGGGCGCACAGCCAGGTGCGCACCAGCAGCTCATACACTCCGTCCCCCATGTGGGCCAGGCCGATGCTGCTGATGCCGCGTATTTCATCATCCGTCAATTGGACGGAAAAGTAGTCTGTCATATCTTGCTCCTTTTTCTGTCAGCTGCTTATGCTGCCTGCCGCCAGCAGCAGCGCACCCGCTGAAAGCATAAGGTCTGCCAGGTTCCACACCAGCCGCTTCAGCCGCCCGGCCGGCAGCCTTGGAAATCGAATATAGTCTGTCACACAGCCCCGCCACAATCGCTCCAACACGTTGCCCAAGCCCCCGGCGCACAGCAGCGCCGCGCCCCAGCAGCCCAAGCCCCGCCCGTGCAAAAGCTCGCCCCGGCACATAATCAGCACCATCAAAAGTGCTCCGCCGGACAAAGCCCGGGCCAGATGGGGATGGTTTTTCAGCACACCCCCGGCCATGCCGGGGTTTTCCAGCAGCTCCAGCCGGATCCGTCCGCCCAAAAGCGCCCGCTCCAGTTTTCCCCGCCGGGCCAGGCTCCGCAGCCCGTAATCTGCCGCCAGCAGTGTACCGGCACAGAGAATGGGCAGAACCATCTCAGCGCCGCCGGCCGCCCCGGTAGAGGAAGCCGAAGATCATACCCAGCACGCCACCCACCACATGGGTCAGCTGGGAAACGCTGTCCGTATTGCGGATGCCGTCAATGATCTCCCCTCCCAGGTAAAAGATCACCACCAAAATCAGCGTAATGGGGATGCCGCCGCCTCGGCTCTCCGTAAAGGAGGACAGCACGATCATCATAAACACGATGCCGCTGGCCCCCAGCAGGGCGGAATTTGGGAAGAAAATGAACTGCACCAGCCCTGTGACCAGCGCGGTGGCGGCCATGAACCATACCATTTTTTTCCAGCCATACTTTTCCTCCAGCGGTGGCCCCACCAGCAGCAGAAGCAGCATATTGCTCATGTAGTGGGAATAATCCGCATGGCCCAGCACATGGGTGAAAAACCGCAGGTAGGTCAGCGGATCCGCCAGGGAGGCGCGATACACGCAGAAATATTTCATCGTTACGGCGCTGCCGAAGGTTTGCCCCAGCAGCAGCGCACCCAGAGCCAGCAGCGCAAAGGTCAGCGTAGCCGGGGCATTGAATCGGATCACCAGTTTTCTCAAAACAATTCCTCTTTTCAAATGGGGATACTTGCCGAATTTCCAAGGGGTCCAACCGGTATGGCCGCATTTCTGCCCGTCAAAACCGTGTCTGCCCTTGTCAATCGATGGCAGATAGATTATAATATAAAATACGAAAAAAGTAAACCATCACCCACTCCGAAGGAGGCTTCTATGAAAAAAGCTCTGAAGATCGCCGGCTGTGTACTGCTGGCTCTCGTGATCCTGGTTCTGGGCTATGTGGCCTATGTGTTTTTGGACTATCACCGCATTGAGGACAATCTCACTCTTACAGCCCAGGGCTCTGCCGCATCCTCGGCCCAAACGGGCGTTCCCTACACCGTGGTGTCCTATAACATAGGCTTCGGGGCCTATGAGGACGATTATAGCTTCTTCATGGATGGCGGAACGGAATCCTGGGCCTGGTCCAAGGAGCGGCTGGACGAGAATCTCTCTCTCATTGCCCAAACACTCAAGGATCAAATGGCGGATTTTTATTTCATTCAGGAGGTGGACACCGATTCCACCCGCAGCTATCACCGCAATGAGGCCGACATCCTGCGCCGGGCGCTAACGGGGTACAGCTCCGTTTGGGGGCAGAATTACGACTCTCCCTTCCTGTTCTGGCCTCTGACCCAGCCCCACGGCTCCTCCGTTTCAGGGCTGATGACCTTTTCCTCCGCGCCCATTGCCTCCTCCCTGCGGCGAAGTCTGCCCATTGAGACAGGCGTAATGAAGCTGGTGGACCTGGATCGGTGCTACACCGTCAGCCGGGTGCCCATGGAAAATGGCCGGGAGCTGATCCTCTACGCCGTCCATCTCTCCGCCTACACCTCCGATGGGACCATCGCCATCAAGCAGATGGAGATGCTGCTGGACGACATGCAGGCTGAGTACGAAAAGGGCAATTACTGTGTCTGCGGCGGCGACTTTAATAAGGACCTGCTGGGGAACTCCGATCAGGTCTTCGGCATCAGTGCCGGGGACTACACCTGGGCCCAGCCCGTCCCGGCAGAGCTGTTCAGCGGGAAAAACATTGCCAAGATCGCCCCCCTGGATCAGGATAACCCCGTCCCCAGCTGCCGCAACGCCGACGCCCCCTACCACAGTGGGCAGTATGTGGTCACTGTGGACGGCTTCCTGGTGTCGGATAATGTGACCGTCAGCTCTGCTACTGTTATCGACACCGGCTTTGCCTACTCCGACCACAATCCCGTCACCATGACCTTTACCCTTCAGCCGTAAGCGACAATACTCTGTGATCTTTAAGCCCTGTGCGCCGAATGATTCGGCACACAGGGCTTTTTTACACTTTTTTAAAGAAATGTTCGTAGTTTATTCTTAATTTTTTTATTTTTCTTTAAGCTTTTCCCTGTATAGTAAAAGCAAGCAAAGGGAAAGCAAAACCCCGGGCCGCTGCCCGCCCGTTTACGCAAGGGGCAGACCATCCACTCAGCCGCAAGGCTTTTTCATAAACAACACACTTTCTTCATTCTTTTCTCTCTTTTCAGCAAAAGCGGAGCCCATGGGCTCCGCTTTTGCTGTTATAAGAAGGTCTGTCATTGCGCAGCCAGTGCGCACACTGGCTGCGGCAATCCGTCTCCAAAACACATATTTTTTGTATTTTACACAGGTTTACACTATGAATATTACGGATTCCCACGTCGCTTCGCTCCTCGGAATGACAGGGATGGCTCTTTACAGGTCAACCCTTTCATACAGCTGCGCCGCCCGGCGATAAGCCAGGAGCGTCAGCACCGCAAACACCGCCATGCCAAGCAGCAGAAGGGGCAGCTGCCGCAGATTGGCCTGGGCATCCACCCGGTTCAGCCACAGAAGGCCCGGAAAATGAGGCAGCGCCTCAGCCACAAGCATCAGCGGCCACATGCCGATGTTGGCCTTGAGATAGGCCGCGCCTACCTTGTATCCACTGCGATACAGACTAATAAAAAATACCAGGTTGAACACGCCATAGAGCACAAAGCCCGCGCCCAGAAGCATGAGGTTGGCGTCCATGCCCACGGCGTTATCCTTGCCGGGCTGAAGCCTGGCTGACAGCAGGCAGAACAGCGCCGTAATAACCATCGATAGCATCTCCACCAGCACTGCAAACACCACCGCCGCCCATACCGTATCCCGCTTGCGGATGGGCAGCAGGGCTGAAAAGTAGATGTCCTTCTGCTCCCGCATATTCAGGAAGGTGAAAAACAGCCCCAATGTCACATAGAAAAATATCACTGAATAGGGATAGTTGGGAATCAGCAGCATGGCCCCGAACAGGCAGAACACCGGCGTCATAGGGTGGCACACCAGCCGCAGCTGCTTATATAATAGCGTTTTCATCCAGGGGCCTCCTTTCCACGGAAACGATGATGTCCTCCAGGGTCAGGGGCGCATCGCCCCGGCGCAGATAGGCGTAGTGAGCCCGGAAATCCTCCAAAGTCCCGGTATACTGAATCTGTCCGTCCTTGATGAAGGAGATGTGGCTGGCACACTTTTCCAGGTCCGAGGTAATATGGGTGGAGAACAGCACGCTGCGCTGTCCATCCGCGGCGATGCGCCCCAGCAGCTCCGTCAGCTCATCCCGGGACACCGGATCCAAACCGCTGGTGGGCTCATCCAGGATCAGCAGCCTTGCGTTGTGGCTCAGAGCCAGGGCGATCATGTACTTCACCTGCATTCCGCTGGAGAGCTGATCCACCCGCTTGCTCTCATCAATGGCGAAAAGCTGCAGATAATGGCGGTATTTTTCCTGGTCCCAGTTCTCGTAAAACCGCCGGACCACGTCGGTAAGGGTGGCGATTGTTTTCTTGGGATAGAAGTCGATGCCCCCCAGCACCACCCCGATATTCTCCTTGATGAATTTCTCGCCCCCGGAAAAGCTCCGGCCAAGGATCTCCACCTGACCGGCATCCGGATGCACCAGGCCCAAAACGGACTTAATGGTAGTGCTCTTGCCGGCGCCGTTGCGACCAATGAATCCCATCACCGCCCCCTGGGGCACGGTAAAGGACACATCCTTCAGTGTAAAAGCCGGGTACGCCTTGCACAGACCCCGGATCTCCATGACGTTCATTCCTCTTCCACCTCCGCTTCCGTCTCCTCAAACACCCGGCGCATCATGGGGTTGAGCTTGTCGGTGGTCTGCAGGGCGATACCCTTTTTCCGGTCCGCCAGCAGCACCAGCTGATCCCCCGGCTCCAGGCCGAACATCTCCCGGGCATCCTTGGGGATCACGATCTGCCCCTTGGGTCCCAAACGTACCGAGGCCATGTAGTAGCGCTCGTTATCCTTTTTAAATCCCATTTTTATCCTCCTATGTGAGTATAACTTTTCTTACTTTTCCTATATAGTATCCCTTTTCTACGCGAATGTCAACGGGCTTTTTTCTTTACGGGGGAAAAAAAATGTGGTATAATGACTCAATGCGGCCATTATACTTTTATTTTATGCCATTTTTCGGTTCCCGGCTCCGCCGGGAACCGAAAAATATGGCGGCATTATACCGGAAAAAATCAGGAGGTACAGGGATGGATCTGTGCAACCGAAACGACATACAGGCGCTGCTCCTGCGCCACGGATTCCGCTTCAGCAAGGGCATGGGACAGAATTTTCTCATTGAGAGCTGGGTGCCCCGGGACACGGCGGATGCCTGCGGCGCGGATGAACACACCGGCGTGCTGGAGATAGGCCCCGGCATCGGCCCGCTGACGGCGGAGCTTTGCCGCCGGGCCGGAAAGGTGGTTTCCGTGGAGCTGGACCACCGGCTCTATCCGGTGCTGGCGGAGACTATGTCGGGCTTTGACAACTTCACCCTGGTGCAGGGAGACATTATGAAGCAGGACCTTTCCGCCCTGGTAGCGGAGCATTTCGCCGGCCTGCGGCCCATCCTCTGCGCTAACCTGCCCTACAACATCACCACCCCCCTGCTGACCAATTGCGTAAAGGCTGGGTGCTTTGCGTCCATAACCGTCCTCATCCAGAAAGAGGTAGCCCAGCGCATCTGCGCCCGGCCCGGAACGGCGGACTATGGCGCCTTTTCCCTGCTGATGCAGTACTACACAGAGCCGGAGCTGCTCTTTACCGTGCCGAACACCTGCTTTCTGCCCATGCCCAAGGTAACCTCGGCGGTGATCCGCTGCATGACCCGGGAAAAGCCCCCGGTCACGGTGCAATCAGAAGCACTGCTCTGGCGAACGGTGAAGGCCGGGTTCGCCCTGCGGCGCAAAACGTTGGTGAACTCTCTGCAAACGGGCTTTACCCTCCCCAAGCAAGACCTGGCACGGATCATAACGGACTGCGGCCTCCCTGCGGACATACGGGGTGAGCGGCTGAGCCTGGCGGACTACGCCCGGCTGGCGGATGCGTTGTACGGCATCATAGGTGAAAACTGATATTTATGCAATTATACGCAACAGCAGCGTGTGCAAAATGCACACGCTGCTGTTGCTGTCGAAAAATCCTTTGGATTTTTCCGACAAAGGGGCCTGCAGTCTGCTGCGCGCATAATTTTGCCGCAAAGCGGCAAAATTCCACACTGGCAGCCTGAGCGGTATTTTTCCCCACGCACATGTCGCGGTGAAAAATGATGGGACTACTTTGCCGCCTGCGGGCGGCAAACTCTGCGAGGCTCTTGGGGCAAATTGAGCAGCGTGTGCAAAAATGCACACGCTGCTGTTTTCATCTTATTATCTTCCGCTGAGGTCCACCGCGTGGCGGATAAAGCTCATGGCCGGCACCGGCTGCGGCAGCCGCATTCTAAACTCCATTTGCGGCGTTTTGGCTTCCTCCAGGGGCTGGCCGTCGGTATCCTCCATCAGGGGGACAAGCATCTCAAAGGGCTTCAGATCCGGCCCCACGATCTCCACCCGGTCCCCCGCCCGGAACTTGTTCCGCAGGCTCAACGTAGCCAGGCCCGTTTCATCGCAGCTTAACACCACCGCGCAGATCTGCCACTCCCTTATATAACGGGAATTTTCAAAATACTGCCCCGGCTGACCGTAAAAAAATCCGGTGGAATAGTGCCGGTGGCTCACATGCTCCACCTCATCCCGCCACACAGGGTCCGCAGGCCGACCGGCGGCCAAATCGTCCAGCACATGGCGGTACGCCCCGGCCACGATGGCGGCATAGTAGGCGGATTTGGCCCTTCCCTCGATCTTCAGGCAGTCCACCCCGGCGTCCATGAGGTCATCCAAATGGTCGATCATGCACATGTCCCGGGAATTGAGGATATACGTCCCCTTCTCATCCTCAAACACGGGGAAATACTCCCCCGGGCGCTTTTCCTCCATCAGCGTATACTGGTAGCGGCAGGGCTGGGCGCAGGCGCCCCGGTTGGAGTCCCGCCCGGTCATGTAGTTGGACAGCAGACACCGCCCGGAATAGGACACACACATGGCCCCGTGGCAGAATACCTCCAGCTCCAGCTCCGGCGAGACTCTCTCCCGGATGGCCCGGATCTCCTCCAGGCCCAGCTCCCGGGCCAGCACCACCCGGCTGGCCCCCAGGTCATACCAGGCCTGGGCGCAGATGTGGTTGGCCACAGATTGCTGGGTGCTGATGTGCCGCTGGCAGTGGGGTGCATACTTTCCCGCCAGGGTAAAGGCCCCCAGGTCCGCCAGGATCAGGGCATCCACCCCGGCATCATCCAGCTGCTCCAGATAGGCCGGCAGCTGATCCGCCTCGCCCCAGCGGGGCATGGTGTTCACTGTAGCGTGGACGGCCACACCGTGGTCATGGGCGTAACGCACCGCCCGGGGCAGCTCCTCCGGGGTAAAATTCCCTGCAAAGGCCCGCATCCCGAAGGCCGTACCCGCCAGATACACAGCGTCCGCCCGTATAACACGGCCATTTTCAGTTTTTCCATGTCCCCGGCGGGGACCAGCAGCTCCGGCTTCCTTCTCATCATGCAGGGGCGTACATATCGCTGTTGACAAAGGCCAAATGCTCGCTATAGGTGCGGAAGAAGTGGTGTACACCATCTGTACCCAGGGCATAGTAGTAGTAATCCGTCTGGCTGGGGTTCAGCGCCGCCCGGATGGAGGCCAGACTGGGGTTGCAGATGGGCCCCACGGGCAGACCCGCGTGGATATAGGTGTTATAGGGGCTATCCAGCTCAGTGGAAAACTCGGAGCGATCCTTCCCCTCCAGCCTCAGCGCATAGTCGATGCTGGCATCCACCTGCAGCAGGCCCGCTGTCTCTGCGTCCGGGTTGTTCAGGCGGTTATACAGCACCGAGGCTACATTGGTCCGCTCCTCATAGTCGCCGATGGCTTCCTTTTCGATAATGGAGGCCATGGTGATGATCTCCCGGAAGGTATAGCCGCTCTCCTGGATCTCCGACAGCAGCTCATTGCTGACCTTGGTGTTGAAGTTGGTGAGCATGGTGTCAATGGCGAATACGGCTGTTTTTTCCGTGGAGAATTCGTAGGTATCAGGGAACAGATAGCCCTCCAGGCGGTTGATCTGACCGGTGAGGCTGTTGTCAATAAACGGATATTCCTCGCCGAAGTCGAAGTTGGACACGGCGTCCACCAGCTCCTCCTTGGTGGCAATGCCCTTTTCCGCCAGCAGATCCACGATCTGCTGCACGGAGTAGCCCTCAGGAATGGTGACAAGCACCAGGCCCTCCTCGGCGCGGCGTCTGGCGTCGGGATCGTACATGTTGTGTACCAGGCTGCGGTAATCCATGGAGGTGTTCAGCTCATAGGTACCGGGATCAATGTCATTTTTCGCCCCGGTGAAGATCTCATACAGCACAAAAAGCCCTTCAGCTCAATGAGACCCGCCTTCTTCAGCTTGGAGGCGATTTTGAAAACGCCGTCACCCTCCTCGATGGTCACGGTATAGGTCTCATCGCCTTTGTCCAGGGCGCACAGGTCATTGGCCAGGATCCAGCCGATACCCGCCAGGAGCATGGAGCCCAGCACCACGGCCGCCACATAGATCTTCCAATTAAATTTCCCCTTGCGGTGCTTTTTCTTAGGAGTGGGGGCAGATGCAGCCTCCACCTCATTGATGATCCGCTGATGCACCGCATCGGTATCCCAATCCTGGGTCTGGAAACGCTTATCATTATCCATAATCGTATGTCCTTTCTGCGTTTTATCTGTAATATGAGCCGGACAAGTTCCATTTTTCCACCCTGCCACATACAATACTGTACCAACAGGTAAGTGAGGTGAAAAACATGTGCTTTGACAACAACAACTGTTCCTGCATTTGGCTCATTGTGATCCTGCTTCTGCTCTTCTGCTGCTGCGGAAACGGGAACAGCCGCGGCTGCTCCTGCGGCGGCGGTGGTGACTCCTGCTGCTCCTGCTGAGAACATACGGAGAGAAATCGGGGACCTGTGTCCCCCCTTTCTCCTGTCCTTCAGGGGACAAGCAGATCCTCCACCCGGGCGAGCACCTCCCGGTGGATGTCCTCCGGCGAGCGGATCTGTCCGTCCCGGCTGCAATCGATTTTCTCCCAGCCGCACAGATTGATAATGAGCTCCGCGCTCTCCCGGCAGGCAGCCAGATATGCCTCGTCCCGCTCGTGGATGTCCGCCTGAGTGTGGGTCTTCTCCTCCCGCCGGCGCATCATCTCCTCAGAAATCTCCGTAGGCAAGTCCAGATACACCACCCGATCCGGCTTTGGCAGCTCCAGCAGCCGGTATTCAAAATCGAACAGCCACTTGAGAAACGCCCTGCGCTCCTCTCGGGGCAGCTTAGGGGTCTGGTGCACAGCGTTGGAGGTGGTGTAGCGGTCGGCAATAACCAGCCCGCCGCTTTCATAAAACTGCCCCCAATCCTGCCGGTAGCTGGCAAAGCGGTCCACCGAATAGAAGGTGGCGGCCGCATAGGCATTCACATCCCCGGGATGGCTTCCAAAAGCCCCGGAGAGATACAGCCGGATCAGCGCCGAGGATTCCTCCTGATACCGGGGAAACTCCAGCCTCCGGTAGGGGACGCCCCGCCGGTCCAGCTCCCTGCACAGCAGGGCGGTCTGGGTAGCCTTGCCGGAGCCATCTGTCCCTTCAAACACGATAAGCCTGCCCTGCATATGTGTGCCCTCCCTTATGCTGCACAAAAATTCATTTTATTATAGCACATTCCACTCTCTTTGTCACCCATAAAAAATGCGTACCCCGCAGGTTACGCATTTTTTAACTGTCGAAAAACCCTCCGGGTTTTTCGACAAAGATTTTGCAGCCTCTAAGTTACGCATTTTCCTTTGCGGCATCAGCTTGCAGGGCTTTCCGCCGCCTACGCTCCTCGTAGATGGTATTTAAGCAGTACAGGACAACTCCCACCCAAATAAAGCCAAAGCTCTTCAGCTTTTCCGCCGTGAGGTATTCCCCCATAATGGCACCGCACACGATGCCCAGGGTGGGGCTCAGATATTGGCAGAAACCGGCTGTGGTCAGCGGCAGATACTTTACGCCTACAGAGTACAGCACCATGGGCATGGCCGTCACAACGCCGGCCCCCAGGAGCATCAGCTGCCGCAGAGGCGTAATGGATGCCATACCGGTGTCCCCCATGCGCAGTAGCAGAATAAACAGCAGCGCTGCCGGTACCATCATCAGAATCTCCGCCGTAGTGCTGACAACAGAATCGATGATCAGGCTTTTTTTGATGGCTGCATAGACGGCAAAGCACGCGGACAAGGCGATGGTTACATAGGGTACGCCGCCGAAGCCGTCCGTGGACAGTACGATGCCGACCACCACTACCGCCAAAATCACCAGATGCCGCCAGCTCACCCTTTCCCGAAAGATTACTGCGCCGAAGGCAAACACCACAATGGGCTGGATGTAATACCCCAGGCTGCACTCCAGCACCCGGCCATTCTGTACCGCCCACAGGTATACGCCCCAATCCGCCAGCAGGAAAAGCGACGCCGGAATCTCCCGCTTGAGCATCTGCCTGTCCCGAAACACTGCCCACAGCTGGGGCAGCTTTCCCTGAACCCACAGGATACATAGGCAGCAGATGGCCGCCCAAATAATGCGGCAGGCCAGCATGAAAAAGGTGTCCCACTCCCCGCAGATATACCAGTACAGCGGCTGGAACCCCCAAATCAAAAAGCACAGCAAAAACGCGGACAAGCCCTTTTTATAGTTGATTTCCTGCACACGTCCACCTCTTTCATATTTACAGATCTCTGCAATAATGGTATGATGATACCACCGAGGTGAGAAAATGTCAAAGCTTCCGCAGGAAAAATATATCGGCGATACAGTCTCCATTGCCCGGGATCTCCTGGGGAGATACCTTGTGCGCATATGGCAGGGCCAACCCCTGGTTTGCCGCATCGTGGAAACGGAGGCCTATGTGGGCGCGGTGGACAAGGCCGCCCACGCCTATGGCTATCACAGGACCCAGCGCAACGCCGTTATGTTCGGTCCCCCGGGCCATGCGTACATCTACCTGATCTATGGAATGCACTGCTGCCTGAACTTTGTCACGGAGCCGGAGGGTGAACCCTCCGCCGTGCTGCTGCGGGGTCTGGAGCCGGTGTGGGGCACAGAGCAGATGAGCCTCCTGCGGTACGGAAAGCCTTTGGCGCAGCTGAGCACCTACCAGCGGAAGAATTTTCTCAACGGGCCAGGCAAATGCTGCCGGGCTTTGGGACTTAGCCGGCAGGAAAACGGGCTGGACCTCACCGGGGACACACTCTTTCTCTGCGATTCGCCGGAGGACATCGGCCTCCCCCCGGCCCCGCCGGCAGAGTATATCCTGCATACCGGCAAGCGCATTGGCATCGACTACGCTGAGGAAGCCGTAGACTTCCCCTGGCGGTTTTGGCTGGAAAGGAAAAAAATATGCTGATTTTTGACATGGATGGAACCCTCATCGACTCCAACGGCGTTTGGCGGGAGGTGGACATTGCGTTTTTGAAAAAGCGCGGCTTCCCCTACACCAAGGAGTACTACCGGGGCGTGGCCCACACCATATTCCCCAAGGCGGCGGTATTCACCAAGGCCTACTGCAATTTGCAGGAGAGCACCGAGGAGATCATGGCCGAGTGGATGGAAATGGCCGGAGATGCTTATGCCACCCGTGTGCCGGCGAAGCCCGGTGTCCGGGCGTATCTGGACCAGTGTCGCCGCAAGGGGGAACGGATGATCGTCCTCACCTCCGCTGTACCCGCCCACTGCCGCAGCGCCCTGACGCACCTGGGCCTAATGGAGTATTTCGAGACCATTTTCTTTGCCCACGACCTGAACCTGGATAAAAAGGACCCGGATATTCTGCTGGCGGCCAAAAAATGCGGCGTGCATCCCGCGGATTGTACCCTGTATGACGACTCGGTGGACGCCTGCCGGGGTGCAAAGGCTGCGGGGATGCACGCCGTGGGCGTGTATGACCCATATTTTGATGTTTCGGAGGCGGAAATGCGGTCCATCTGCGACGGCTATATCCACAGCTTCACCGAGCTGCTGGAAAAATGATCACAAGTCCTTCAGCAGCTCCTGGATCTCTGCCTTGGGGCGGTAGCCCAGGGCTTTGGCCACAGGCCGCCCATTTTTAAAAAGAATCAGCAGCGGAATACTGGACACGCCGAACCGCTGGGCTAAGGCCAGCTGCTCGTCCACATTCACCTTGCCCACCCGCAGGCTGCCCTCGTAATCCCGGGCGATCTCCTCCAAAACAGGCCCAAGCATCCGGCACGGGCCGCACCAATCCGCCCAAAAATCCACCAACACCGGCTCCTGGGCTTGCAGCACTTCCTTTTCAAAGTTTTCTGCAGTGATCTTAATCTCAGCCATTGTTATCATATCCTTTCTTACCACCGTTTAACGAAAAGCCTGACACAGCATGGGCGCATTTCTGCCCATCAAGGCCGTATCCGCCCTTGTGAAACGATGGTATAATCAATCCTTTAGTGACTTATAGTAGAGCATGCAGTGGCAGAAGCCCTCGTAATTGGGATCACTGATCTGGTCTTTGAACTCCTTGCACATGCACTTGGTGTCCTCCGTCCGCTCCAGGCGGCAGGGGCAGTAGCCCCCGGTGCGTTTAAGACCCTCCCGGACGGTTTTGACAATTTCCTGATCTGGGTTCAAAATTACTTTCACAAAATGCACCTCCCGCTGCTTATTATTATCCTTATTATAGCTTTTTATCTCTATTTTTCTATTGCAAATGCCACACTATTTGAAAATCCTGCAGAATAAGCCTTGTAAAAATGGATCGGCAATCAGGATTCAGATGCAAAATAATCACCGAGAAAAGTCCTCCGCAGACTTCTCTCGGTGATTATTTCATGTCCTTGCTATGCCTGATAGCTTGGCCCGCTCAATATTGCGCTATAGGTCCGCAGCTGCGCTGCAGCTTATCGGAGCAAATGAGGGGATCAATCAACCATGCTCTTAAGGTTCGCAGCGACGGTGATGGGGGCAGCGGTAGCGGCCTTCACCTGGTCCACGGTGAACTCGGGATTGATCTCGGTCATCAGCAGGCCCTCAGGAGTAACCTCCAGCACGCACATCTCTGTGATGATCTTATTGACGCAGTGGGAGGCGGTCAGGGGCAGGCGGCACTTCTCAAAGATCTTGGGGTTGCCCTTGGCGGTGTGCTCCATGCAGATGATGCAGTGCTTAGCACCCACGCACAGATCCATAGCGCCGCCCATACCGGGCATCTTCTTGCCGGGAATAATCCAGTTGGCCAGGTTACCCTGGGCATCCACTTCCAGAGCGCCCAGGAAGCAGGCGTCCACATGGCCGCCGCGAATCAGGCCGAAGTTGGTAGCGGAATCAATGAAGCCGCCGCCGAAAGCCACGCTGGCAACGCCGCCGCCGGCGTCGATGACGTGGTAGGGATCATAGTTAGCATCGCCCTCTTTGGGGGTAGCACCGGCAGAGACGATACCCAACTCAGCGTGGATGATCAGCTCAACGCCCTCGGGCAGGTAGGAGGGGATCATGGTGGGCAGGCCGATACCCAGATTGACGACATCGCCGTCCTTCAGCTCTTTTGCGCAACGCTTGGCAATAAAGGCTTTGATTTCAGACTTTTCCATTACTTTCTGTCTCCTTCCACGATGTAGTCAACGCACATACCATAGGTATGAATGTTCTCGGGCTCGATATCGCCCACAGGAACGATGTATTCGCATTCGGCGATGACGGTGTCAGCGGCGGTGGCCATAACCACATTGAAGTTGCGCATGGTGCCCTTGTACCAGCAGTTACCGAACTCATCGCACTTATAGGTGCCCAGCAGAGCAAAGTCAGCATGGATGGGCTTCATCTTCAAATACTGCTTGCCGTCGATGGTCTCCTTGCCCATGCAGAAGGGGCTCTCCTCGATAAGGGTATCCACGCCCACGGGAGTCAGCACACCGCCCAGACCGGCACCGCCGGCACGGATGCACTCAGCCAGAGTGCCCTGGGGCAGCAGGTTCACTTCCAGAGTGCCCTCGGTGTTCTGCTGGCCCACCTCGGGGGTCATGCCCACATGGGTGGCAATGATGCGCTTGACCTGGTGGTTATGGATCAGCTCGGCAATGCCGAAGAACTCCTCACCCTTGGGGCCCACAGCGCGGCCCATATCATTGGCGATGAGAGTCAGGTCCTTGGTGCCCAGCTTCACCAGCTCCTTCACGATGGCACGGGCCTGGCCGCAGGCCAGGAAGCCGCCGCACATAACGGTGGCACCATCGGGAATCATTTTTGCTGCCTCAGCGGCAGTCAGTACAGGTTTCTTTGCCATTTCTATTCCTCCTTATTAATTAATGGACTAAACAATGGGGTTTTTTACTATCCAATTGTAACATGGTTAGGCTGCAAATGCAAGGGATAGCGGTATATCCTCCCGGCCTTCCTCCTCAGAACTCCACACCCAGGCGGGCATTGAGCCCCTTATCAAAGGGGTGGCGGACCTTCTGCATACGGGTGATGTAGTCGGCCAGGGGATCGGTGCAGGGAGTAGGGGCGCGGCCTGTCATGACCACCTCTAAATCCTCCGGACGGTTCCTCAAAAATTCGGCCAGAGCCTCGTCACTGAGCATGCCCATGGCCACCGCGTCCAGCACCTCGTCCATGACCAGGAGCTTAGCGTGATACTTTTTCACTGCCTCCACCGTGTCGGCAAAGTGCTGGCGCACCTGCTGGCCGTACTCCATTTTCTCCTGGTCGTCCATCTGAAAAACGAACTTGCAGGTGGTCGTAGGCGCTTCGACGTAGTGGTAGTTGGGCAAATTGCGGAGCACATTCAGTTCGCCGCTGGTAGAGCCCTTCAAAAATTGGCTTAAAACCACCGGCCAGCCCCGGCCGCAGGATCGCACGCTCAGGCCAATGGCCGCCGTGGTCTTTCCCTTGCCGTCGCCGCAGTAAATATGTATCCTCGCCTTTTCCATTTTTGCTTCTCCTTTTTTCGTACAGACTAAACGGCCATGAAAGGGGATCTCTCATGGCCGTCTGAATTCATGCATCTTATTTCATGCCGCGCTTGACCATTTCGGTTACAGCGAAGGACGCCACGTCGTCTGCGTATTTTCCGGCGCCGAAGCCGGCATCATAGCCCAGCTCCTTGGCCAGCTCATGAGTGATTCGGGGACCGCCGCAGCAGACCACGAACTTGTCACGCAGGCCCTCGGCCTCCAGCAGTTCGATGAGGTTGGTAAGGTTTTGGATATGCACATCCTTCTGGGTAACGGTCTGGGAAACCAGAAGCACGTCGGCGTGCAGCTCCAGCGCCTTCTTGATGAAGTCCTCGTTGGGGACCTGGAGCCCAGGTTGTACGCCTCGATCATCTCGTAGCGCTCCAGACCGTAGTGGCCGGCAAAGCCCTTACGGTTCATGATGGCGTCAATGCCCACAGTGTGGGCGTCGGTGCCGGTGGAGGCACCCACCATCACGACCTTGCGGCCGATGTGCTCACGGATGTAGTCGTTGGTTTCCTCCATGCTCATGACATCAGACTCCACGGTGATGACATGGATGTCCTCATAGTTCACGGAATGCACGCAGCTGCCGTAAACCACATAGAAGGTAAACTCCTTATCCAGAGCGGAGTGGTAAGCCACGTTGGGCTCTTCCAGGCCCATCTTCTTGGCAATCTGACGGGCAGCCTCTTCGCCGCGCTCATCATCCTTGACGGGCAGGGTGAAGCTGGTCTGCACCTTACCGTCGTTCATGGTGTCGCCATAAGGCTTCAGGCGGGTCAGATCCAGTGTGGTATCGAAATCGATCTTATGGGTATTATACAGTCCGCTACTCATTCTGCTGCCACCTTGCCTTTCATGACTTCAACGAAGGGGTTGAAGTATTTGTCGTCCTTGACCACAACGCCGGCCAGGCCCTTACCGCCGTCCTTGGGACGCTTTACATCGGCGAAGATACCCTTCTCGATGGTGGTGAACAGGCCCAGCTTCTCGATGTCAGCCAGCAGGTCGGTGGCCTTGGTCAGCACCTCGTTGGCGCGGTTGCGGATGATGCCGTTCTCTTTGTAGGTCAGCTCACTGCCCAGATCCTTCATAGTGCGGAAGATATACTGTGCGTTCTCAATGGACAAAGCACGGTCGGACATAAACGGCGTATGGATGGCCTCGGTCATCATACCAAGCAGGCACAGGCGCTGATTGGTCAGGATAGTGACCATGTTGAACAGCGCGTCCTGGATGTGGCCACGGAAGATGTTGCCGGTCATGAACTTGGTGGGCGGCATGTACTTCAGCGGCGCATTGGGGAAGATCTCGCGGGCCATCTGTGCCTGTGCCAGCTCATACAGGAAGGTATTCTCCACAGAGGGATCCATCTCGAAGGCATGGCCCAGACCCATCTGCTCCTCGCGCATACCGGCGTCCTTGGCAAAGGCCTCGTTCAGGAACTGAGAGGCCAGCACCGTATGGGCGGCGGTAATAGCGTCGTCGGTGGTCAGATAGTTATCCTCTCCGGTGTTGATGATAACGCCGGCGTAGCCGTTGATAACACGGGAGAAGTACTGGTCTACGATGGTGCGCTGCATGTTGATGTCGCGGAACAGAATGCCGTAGAGAGCATCGTTCAGCATAACATCCAGGCGCTCCAGAGCGCCCATAGCGGCGATCTCGGGCATACACAGGCCGGAGCAATAGTTGCACAGGCGGATGTAGCGGTGCTGCTCCTCGCCCACCTCGTCCAGGGCGGCGCGCATCAGGCGGAAGTTCTCCTGAGTGGCGTAGGTGCCGCCGAAGCCCTCGGTGGTAGCGCCGTAAGGCACATAGTCCAGCAGAGATTGGCCGGTGGTACGGATCACAGCGATGATGTCGGCACCCTGCTTGGCGCCGGCCTTGGCCTGGATAATATCCTCATAGATATTACCGGTGGCCACGATGATATACAGGTAGGGGCCTTCCTTGTCGCCCCACTCCTTTAGGTAAGCGTTGCGCTTGGCAACGTTCTTGTTGATGCGCTCCACGGTGGCGTTCACCACAGGAGTGATGGCCGCGCGGATCTCGCTGTCGGAATGGGCGGGGAGCTTGGAAAGATCCAGCTCGCCGCTGTCCACAGCCTCAGCCACACCCTGGGGATCCTTACCGGTCTCCACCATAGCGTTACCGATGGCCCAAGCGGCGCCGGCGGGCAGCAGAGAAGTCGCCAGCAGATGGTCCACCAGCACGTTGGGCATGGGGACGTCCATCTCATTCACGCCGTCGATGCCCAGCAGACGGCAGACGGCGCGCTCCACGGTAACCGTGGTATGCTGGTCAATAAAGCCCTGCACATCCGCTGCCACATTGGCAGCGGATGTACGAGCCTTTTCGACCAGATCAAAATTCAAGCCGAGTTTGCTTTCCATATTTTTACCTCTTTACCTTACTTCTTCACGTGGCGCTCGTTACGCAGCAGCTTGGTGGGCTCCAGATAACGCTGCTTGGTGCCCTCGGCGACCCATGCAACACCGGTCTTCTCCACCTTCTTCTTGCCCATGCAGACATCGCAGTGGCAGTTCTGCACATAGTGCTCAGGCTGAGTGTAAGAGGTGATAACACCCTCGAAGTTACGCAGGATAACCTTGCGGGGAGTCTCGGAAATCAGGTAGTTGGGCATAACGGGGGTCTTGCCGCCGCCGCCGGGGGCGTCCACCACGAAGGTGGGGATGCAGTAGCCGGAGGTATGGCCGCGCAGGGCCTCCATGATCTCGATGCCCTTGGAAACGGGGGTACGGAAGTGGCTCAGACCCAGAGAAGGATCGCAGGCATAGATGTAATAGGGGCGCACGCGCATCTGCACCAGGCCGTGAACCAGATCCATCATCACATGGATGCAATCATTCACGCCGGCCAGCAGCACAGACTGGTTGCCCAGGGGAATACCGGCGTCAGCCAGCATAGCGCAGGCCTTGGCAGCCTCGGGAGAGAACTCCTTGGGGGTGTTGAAGTGGGTATTCAGCCAAATGGGATGATACTTCTTCAGCATGTTGCACAGCTCCGGAGTGATACGCTGGGGGCACACCACGGGGGTGCGGGAGCCCAGACGAACGATCTCCACATGGGGAATGGCGCGCAGGCGCTTGATGATGTACTCCAGGTTGTCATCATCCACCATCAGGCAATCGCCGCCGGACAGCAGCACGTCGCGAACCTCGGGATGAGCGGCCACATAGTCGATGCACTTGTCGATCTGAGCCATAGGCACTTCGCAGTCATTCTGACCGGCGAAACGGCGACGGGTGCAGTGACGGCAGTACATGGAGCACTGGTCGGTGATGAGCAGCAGCACGCGGTCGGGATAGCGGTGCGTCAGGCCGGGGGTGGGAGAGTCGGTATCCTCGTGCAGGGGATCGGCGTCCTCATAGTCGGCATATTCCAGCTCCTCGGCCCGGGGGATAGCCATCTTGCGGATGGGATCAAAGGGATCGTCCAGGTCGATCAGGGACAGATAGTAAGGAGTCACTGCCATGCGCAGCTTGCCCAAAGTCTTGGCAACGCCAGCTTCTTCATCGGGAGTCAGGGTCATATAGCGCTTCAGATCCTCAACTGTCTCAGCGCGGTTGGCGACCTGCCAATGCCAATCGTTCCACAGATTTTCGGGGACATCGGCAAACAGACCATTTCGAGTCTTCATATTTGTATCTCCTTTAATTCTGAATAGTAATTGTTATCCGGGAATAGGCCGAAGGCAGGGGCGCAAAAAGCCCCCCTGCATCCGGTATTTGTGGAATTAGCAATACTTCTCGTCGAACAGCTTGCGCAGCTTGGGATTCTCGCGCAGAACATCCAGGGTGATCTGAGCGTGGTTCTTGGTGTAGCCATTGCCGATGATCATGGTGACGTCCTTGCCGATACCCTCAGCGCCCAGGGCAGCCTTGGTGAAGGAGGTAGCCATGGAGAAGAAGTACACCAGGCCGTCATCGTGGACGGGCAGAATGGCGGACATCTCGCAGGACTCGATGTTCACGCAGCAGATGGACAGATCGTACTCCTTGCCATCGTTGGCAGCCAGAGCAGCCTCCATAACCTCAACGGGCTTGGTGCAGTCGGCCACGATAACATCGGTGTAAACGCCCAGCTCCATCAGGCCGGGAACCTGCTTGGGATTGCGGACAACGCCCACGACCTTGCCCTTGGGGCCGACCTTCTTCATAGCTTCCCAGCCGCACAGAACGCCGGACTTGCCGTTGGCGCCCAGGATCAGGACGCTGTCGCCTTCCTTGGGCAGCTTGCGGGCCTGAGCGGGAGCGCCGGCCACGTCCAGAGCGGCCAGGGCCAGAGGCTCGGACATATCCTCGGGCATCTTGGCATACAGAGCGGACTCGAACAGGATGGCCTTACCCACGATATCAACGCGGTCGATATCCTTGTGGATAGCCAGGATCTTGTCGATCTTCAGGGGGGTCATGGACAGGGAGACCAGGGAAACGATCTTGTCGCCTTCCTTCAGGTCGAAGCCGGGCTTATTCTTCAGATCCTCGCCGATGTGAGCGACGACGCCCTTGAACATACCGCCGGAACCGGTGACAGGATTCTGCTGCTTGCCGCGCTCAGCAACGATGCCCAGGATCATTTCGCCGATCTTCTTCTCATCGCCGCCGCAGGCCTCGGAGATCTGGGTGAAGGAAGCGGAGTCGATGTTCAGGGAAGTGACGTCGCAGACGATCTCGTTGGAGTAAACCTTGGTCATGTCGTTGTCGATCTTCCATGCAGCCTGGGTCAGAACGCCCTTGGGCTCGATAACGCGGTGGGTACCGTACTTGTTGCCTTTCAGTTCAGCCATTGTAATATTCCTCCTAAAAATTATGTAAATGTTATTTGCGATTACTTCAGGGGCTTGAGGCTCAGGATCTCGCGGGCCTCAGCGGGGGTCGCGATCTCGCGGCCCAGCTCCTTGGCGATGCGGACGACCTTGGCCACCAGCTCACCGTTGGAAGCGGCCTTGTGCCCCTTGCCCAGGTAGATGTTGTCCTCAAAACCGACACGGACATTGCCGCCCATTGCGATGGCGGCGGCAGCCATGGTCCAGGCAGCGCGGCCTACACCGGACACGGTCCAGGTAGAGCCTGCGGGGATCTTGCTGGCAAAGAAGGCCAGGTTCTCCACGGTAGCGGGAGTGCAGCCGTGCACGCCCAGGACGAAGTTAAACTGCATGGGGTGGCCGGGGACCTCACCCTTCTTAGCCATGCCGAGAATGGTGTCGATGTGGCCCAGCTCAAAGCACTCGTACTCGGGCTTGATGTTGTTCTCCAGCATACGCTTGCCGAAGGCACGCATGGTGGGCATCGTGTTGTCGAAGATCTCATCACCGAAGTTGCAGGTACCGCAATCCAGGGTGGCCATCTCGGGGAACAGCTCGGTGGGCTGCAGACGCTCCTCGGGGCTCATGCCGGTGGCGCCGCCGGTGGAGGGGATCATGATCACATCGGGCAGCTCCTTGCGGATAGCGTCCATAACGACCTTGAAGCGCTCCCGATCCTGGGTGGGTGTGCCGTCATCCTCGCGGACATGGATGTGCAGGATAGCCGCACCGGCTTCGTAGGCGGACTTGGCCTCGCGGACCATTTCCTCCACGGTGTAGGGCACAGCCTCGTTCTGAGCCTTGGTGACCTCAGCGCCGCAGATAGCAGCGGTAATAATCAGCTTTTCCATATCCTCAGCTCCTTACTTCTCGATCTTCTTGCGCTGGCAATCCTTGGGGGTGACGCAGGTGCCGTGAGCGCGGCAGACCACAACAGGCTCGGCCAGAACATCAGCAGCAGAAGCACTGATGTCGGGGCGAGACACGATGACCTTGCGGGCCTCAAACTTCATGGTGCGAGAGGTGTTGCCGATCTTCTCGATCTCACCGTAAGCCTCGATGTAATCGCCGGCGTATACGGGGGCCAGGAACTCGACATTGTCATAAGCGCAGAACAGGCCCTCGTCACCGTCACACTTAATCAGCAGCTCGGTAGCGACATCGCCGAACAGATGCACCATATGGGCACCGTCCACCAGGTTTCCGCCGTAGTGAGCATCCTTGGCGCTCATACGCAGACGCAGCAGAGAAGTCATCTTTTCCATGATAAATTCCTCCCTAAAAAATTTTTACAGAGTTTCTTATAACGCCGGCCAATCGGCGCCTTTGGGCATGAAAAAAGGCGCTACTGGTCAAGTTTATGACCAATAGCGCTCCACGTCTGCATAGGACATGACAGTTGCACCGCTTACACGGCACCCCCAGGAATACGCTGCAGGACGCGCACACCTTCGGCAAAAGACCCCTTCGCCGCTCTCCATTGGGCTCCCTGCTGCCCCGAGATCAACTACCCTGTCTTCTGCACCTCTATTGTCTGTTATATGGAATTCTGTACTTCAAATTATAAACCATTCAGCCAATTTGTCAAGGGAGATTGTGAGAAAAGACAATAAGTTTTTTGAACGATGCGACAGTTTTTTCATTGTTTCGGGCCACGAAAAAAGGACGGCTCTTGCCGTCCTTTTTTTATCAAGCTTCGCAGCGCTCGTGTCCCGTTTTCTCAATAATTTTCCTCGATCAGATGCAGGATCTCCGGCTTCAGCGACAGCATCCGGCAGATGTTCAGGGCATCTCTGGGGCAATCGGATTTTCCCTCCACCCTGTATAGGCCATAGTTCATGTGCCGCGCGATGACTCGTATGCCGTCCTCCCCGCTGACGGCCAGCTCCCGGCGGATAGCCTCCGGGTCGATATCCCGCAGGCCGATGATCTGATAGTGGGCCCGGCCGCAATCGGCCACCTTGTCATAGTGGGTGGTGAGCAGGGAGATGGCATGGATACCATTGAGATATTTCGTCACCGCCTGAACGATCACCGCGCCCTCGTCGGGATTGGTGCCCCGGGCGAATTCATCCAGCAAGAACAGGGAGTAGCCCTGCTCCGCCTGGTCCAGTGCCTTTTGGAACTGCACGATCTCCGAGCCGAAGCCGGACAGGCCCGATTGGATGGACTGCATATCCTCAAACAGCATAAGCACGCTCTCGAACAGAGGCATTTTGGCCTTCTTGGCGCATACCAAAAAACCCGCCTGCATCAGCAGCACATTCAGTGCCACGGTTTTCATGGCCACACTCTTGCCGCCCATATTGGCGCCGGTGATGACCGTAGCACCCCGGTCCAGGGCGATGGATACCGGCACAAAGCTGCGGCCCTGCTCGCTCAGCAGGTCGCACAGCTCCGGGTTCATCATGTCCGTCAGCTCCAAGGGGCCGTCGGTAATCTCCGGCATCACGCCGCCGTAGCGCACGGCAAACATAGCCTTCTGAATGATAAAATCCAGGCGCCCCGCGTTTTCAGCGTCCTCCAGCATAGCCTCGGCCAGGGGTGCCAGTTGTGCCCCCATGCCCCGGCGGATCTTCGTCTCCTCGCTCTCCTCCTCGGCGCAGATCTGCGTGCGGCGCAGGCGCAGCTCGTCCTTTTCCGCATCGGTCTTAGCCTCATGGAGCCTCTCCTCCAGCTCCTTCTTGGTCCGGCGGACCTGGCGGAGCTTTTCTGTCATGCTGTCGGGAATGTAAAAGCCACGGGACCGGGTGTTGTCCGGGTCCAGGATGGCCAAAGCCGGCTTGGGATTGTGGAAGGAGAGCTCCCGCAAGGGCGCGACCTCGCTCATCTGCGCATACAGGGGCAGCAGGCTTTCCAGCCGCTGCAGATAGCCCTTGATCTCAAACAGCTCCACATGGTCCGGCACCTCTCCGTCTCGGCAGCGGCGGATAGAGTTGCGGATGTCCTTCATCTGGCACAGCAGAATACAGATCTTGTCATACACGCCCTTGAGCTGATCGGCGTGGTCTGCCGCCTGCTGCACGTTGTATAGCTCCGTCTCCAGCTCTGCCCGCTCCGCCGGGGTATAGTACCGTAAGCGGCGGATCTTCTCCTGACCGAAGGGACTGCACCCATGGAGGGTCTCCAGGGCGTACTGCAGGCCGATCTGCTGCCTCTCCTCAAACCGAATGGAAATCATGCCAGCTCCTCCTTCACATTGATGACCGGCACCTTCACGCTCTGGCGCATCCGGTCGATAAACACATCCTTGTCAAACTTCCAGCCGTAGGCCGATACCGGGTTCACCGTGACGCACAGGGTCCGAGCGGCGTCCTTGGTCTGCAGTGAAACCTCCCGCACCGCCAGCTTATCCAGGGTGTCGGGCTTTAAGAGCACCTTGCTGGGGTCGGCCACCACCAGGCGTCCTCCGCGCAGCAGGCCGCTGCGCAGCAGCGGCACCACCATGCTGTCCGTCAAAGCTCCGGGAATGTATGCCTCCCCATGCTCCTTCAGGCACTTCTCCAACCCCTCCGCCGCCTCCGGCGGCAGCGTCTCCGCCTTGGGCAGATCCATGAGCCGGCAGAAGTTGGCCGTGTCCTCTATGACCTTGTCCATGCTCATGTTATAGGACGCACCGGTACACAGCACGATGCCGTCGGCCACGTTCCGGGCCCCCAGGGATTTGCGGCCCAGGGCGCCGTCGATGATGGACTGGGTGGCCCCCAGCTCAAAACGTTTTGGATACCTCTTTCAGCTGGGCCGTAATAGACGGGGCCTGCCAGCTGCACATAGCCATCGCTGCGGGCGCGCATGATGATCACCTCGCCCAAAGGCGTAGGGATGCCGGTGGTGACCAAAATCTCCTGGGTCACGTCGCCCAGGCGCAGCATGTCCTTGGCGGTGGCGATGAGGGTGCCCGCCGGAACAAAAATGCTGGGCTTTTCTGTGCCGGTGACCACATCGGTGCTCTCGCCGTCCCGACCGATGGAGGTTAGCCCCAGGACCTGCTGCCGCCCGGTGTGGGCCAAAAGCCAGTTGAGCATAGTCGTCTTGCCGGCGTTTTTGCACATGCCCACGATGGACATGCTCTGCACCTGCCGCAGCTGCCGGACCAATTCTGCTGTTGTCATATTCTCTCTCCTTCCGGGGAAAAATGCCGTTCAATTTATAAGTATACCGCAAACAAAAGAAAAAAGAAAGGGGGAAGTTCGAAAGCAAGGTGAAAGAACGGCAAACCCGCCTGCACAGCCTGTAGGGGCGGACGTCTCTGTCCGCCCGACGCGGCATCTGTCCAATCGTGTGTAGGGCGGGCCGCCCCCAGCCTGCACCGCCGCTCTTGCCCCCTCTGTCATTGTGCGGCCAGTGCGCCCACCGGCTGCGGCAATCTGCAATACCCTATGCAGCGTCCCTGATAAGCACATGCCTCCGGCGGGATACTTTCTGCCAGCAGCGGCAGAAAGTATCCAAAGGCCGCCGTCAAAACCAAGGTTTTGAAATCCTTTCCGCGGCTGAGATGCCAACCGTTTCGATCTCCTTTCTCCACGCGAATCGGTCATCGCAAAACTCACGTCTTTCCTTCGCATCGTCTCTGCGTCTAATTCCGCGACGCGCTCCGCGCTTGTGCTGCCCTGGCCTGACAGGGAAAATCTTTGCGTCTACCGTGCGGCGCGATGTGGGCATCGCGCCCTACACAAGAAACGTAGTCTTTCCGCCGGGGACGATGCCCACACCGTCCCGCCTACACCATGCTCCCGATCTATCCGTAGGGGGGCGGCGTCCTCGACGCCCCATCCCACAAAATGCAGCCATTTCTCCAGTAAAAAAGGGCGGGGTATCCCCCGCCCTTTTTTGCTATTCAATTCAATTGCTCAATAACCGGCCTGCAGCATCTCACCCCATGCCGATAGCTACAATGATAGCACCGAAGAGCAGTGCCGACGCCATGGCAAAAGCAAACAGCAGCGTCGCCCCTATCCTTCCGGCCTTATGGCCAATGCACTTGCACCCACACAGGCCCACGATGGCCAGAACTACCGCACCCAGGCAGCAGCCCGCCGCCACAAGATACGGCCAGCTCAGCACCAATCCCACGCAGGCGATGCCCGCCAGGGCCAAAACGCCGCAGCCCAGCAGCATCAGCCGCTTCAGGCTCCTGTCCTTCACCAGCAGCGCCACCGAGGTGCCGCCCACCATCGCCGCGATGAGCAGGCCCAGCCCCGCAAGCAGCGTCGCAATGATGGCGACCCCCAACCCCAGCAGCAGCACCGGCATAAATACAACGGCTAGATGAAACATAGGTCCTCCTATTTACTCCACCGTCACGCTCTTAGCCAGATTCCGGGGCTTGTCGATGTCGCAGCCCCGCTCCAGCGCCATGTAGTATGCCAGCAGCTGCAGGGGCACCACGCCCAGCTGGGGCAGCAGCATGTCATGGATATCCGGAATGGTCATAACCATGGGCACATGGCGGCTCATCTCCTCGGCGTGGCTCTCGGTGGTCAGAGCCAGGACGTTGGCGCCCCGGGCCTGTACCTCCACCACGTTGCTCATGGCCTTGTCAAACAGCGGGCCATAGGTGCCCAGGGCGATGACCAAAGTGCCGTCCACAATGAGGGAGATGGTGCCGTGCTTCAGCTCGCCGGAGGCGTAAGCCTCCGAATGGATGTAGGAAATCTCCTTCAGCTTCAGGCTGCCCTCCAGGGACAGAGCATAGTCCAGATTCCGGCCGATAAAGAACACATCCTCGCTCCTGCAGATCTTTTTAGCGATTTCATGGATGCTCTCAGCAGATTCCAAAATTTTCTCGATATACTCCGGCACCCGCTGCAGATCCCGAACCATTTCGCTGTAGGTCTCCCGGTCGATGGTGCCGAGAATGTCGCCGAAATACAGGCCCAGCATATTCAGCACGGCCATCTGGGTGCTGTAGGCCTTAGTGGTGGCTACGGCGATCTCAGGGCCGGCCCAGGTGTAGAGCACGTCGTCAGACTCCCGGGCAATGGACGAGCCCACCACGTTCACAATGGACAGGATCCGTGCGCCCCGCTTCTTGGCCTCCCGCAGGGCCGCCATGGTGTCCAGGGTCTCGCCGGATTGGCTGATGGCGATGACCAGATCCCCCCGCTTTACAATGGGGTCGCTGTAGCGGAACTCGGAAGCCAGCACCACCTCCACGCTGCGCCGGAGCATCCGCTCCAGGTTGTACTTGCCCACCATACCCACATGGTAAGACGAGCCACAGGCGATGATAATGATGCGTCCGATGTTGCGGATCTCCTCCGGTGTCATGGTCAGATCCTTCAAGATCACGCGCCCGCCCTGGAGCCGGGCGGCAGTGGCCTCCCGGATGGCCCGGGGCTGCTCAAAGATCTCCTTGAGCATGAAGTGGGCGTAGCCGCCCTTTTCGGCAGCATCGATATTCCAATCCACACGGTGGTGCTTCTTTTCCACCTCATGGCCCCGGCTGTCATATACGGTGATCTTCTCCGCCGTCAGCACGGCCATCTCCCCGTCCTCCATGTAGGAAATATCCCGGGTGTGGCGGATGATGGCGGTGACATCGGAGGCGATAAAGTTCTCCCCCTCGCCGTAGCCCAGCAGCAGCGGCGCATCCTTTCGGGCGGCAATGAGCATATCCGGTGCATCGGTGGACACAATACCCAGGGCATAGGCCCCTTCTACAGCACTGAGCATCCGCCGAACGGCCTCCAGCACGTCCCCACACTGTTCATAATAATAATCCAGCAGCTGCGCCACCACCTCGGTGTCTGTTTCGGATTTGAACTGGTAGCCCTTGTGCAGAAGCTGACCCTTTAGCTCCGCGAAATTCTCGATAATACCGTTGTGTACCACGGCGATGCGGCCGCTGCGGCTCACATGGGGGTGGGCATTGATGTCGTTAGGCTCGCCGTGGGTGGCCCAGCGGGTGTGACCGATGCCCAGGGTGCCGGGCAGATCCGCGCCGTCATGGGTCAGATCCTTCAGCACCTGCAGGCGGCCCTTGGCCTTCTTCACCCGCATCCCCTCCGGGCCGTTCACCGCGATGCCTGCGGAGTCATACCCCCGGTATTCCAGCCGCTGCAGTCCATCCAGCAGAATGGGTGCGGCCTGCTGCTTACCTACATATCCTACGATTCCACACATATTATTTTTTTCCTCCTGATCGTCATTGTTTCACAATCGGAAGGACAAACGCACAGATATTTGTCATTCCTGTTCGGCCGCAGCTTCTCTGTTTTGCGGTCGCCCGCATATTTACCCGCTGCGTGCGCACCCGAACGGTGCGGGAGAGCTTCCGCCGAATCCTTCGATACTCTCTCCTCCTCGTCGTCCCGCCATAGGCGGGCGCTGGCGCTTATGATGGGGCCTGCCCCATAGCCTCCTTTCCTTTCTGTGGCTTTTTGTATATTTCTACCTCTAACGGCAGATACTGCCGCAAAGGAGGTATACCCTATGATTACCGCTTTTTTTCGAACCGCTATATTGTATCTACTGCTCATTGCGGGTCTCCGGCTCACCGGCAAGCGGCAGATCGGTGAATTGGAGCCTATCGAGCTGGTGCTGACCATGCTCCTGTCAGACCTGGCATCTGTTCCCATGCAGGATTTTGGTATTCCCCTGATAAACGGGATCATTCCCATTATCACGCTGCTGGCCATGAGCATGCTCCTCAGTTGCCTGAGCCTGCGCAGTGTGCGCTTTCGCACACTGATCTGCGGCAAGCCCGCCCTCATCATCCGGGACGGCCAGCTCCAGCAGGCCGCCATGCGGCACAACCGCCTGACCCTGGACGAGCTGTTTGAGGAGCTGCGCTCCCAAGGGGTCACAGACATCCGGGATGTGAAGTATGCCATTCTGGAAACCGGCGGGCAGCTGTCCGTGCTGCTGCGCACGGCGGCGCAGCCGGCCACTCCCCGGAAGATGAACCTAACCTGTAAAGATGACGTGTTCCTCCCCACGGTCATCATCAATGACGGCCGCCTGCTGCGGGATAACCTGCGCCGGGCCGGCCGGGATGAAACGTGGCTGCAAAAGCAGCTGCGGGAGAAAGGCGTACACGCCCCCACCCAGGTCTTTCTTCTCAGCGTGGATGGGCGGGGGGAGACGATTTGTATTGTAAAGGATGCTGTCAAATGAGGTCTTTTCGAATCCCCATTTTCATTTTACTGCTGACGCTGCTGCTGTGCCTGTTTGCCGGCAGCAGCGTGGCCCGGTATACAAACGCGTGGACCCGGCAGCTTCAGTCCGCCGACGACCTGGTCTGCCGTGAGCAGTGGTCCAATGCCGAGGCGGCCCTCTCGGATCTCTACGGCCGCTGGACGGAGCAGCAGGGGTGGCTGCATATGATCATCGTCCACCAGGAGCTGGACGAAACGGAGGCGCTGCTCCAGCGGTGCATCGCCCTGGCCCAGCAGCAGGATGACGCCGGGCTGCGCTCGGACATAGCAGAGCTGCGCACACAGTTCACGCTTCTGTCGGAAATGCAGCGGCTGACCCTGCGGAACATCCTGTAGTCACTTCTCGCTGAGCAGCTTGTTCAGCTCACTCATAAAGGTGTTGATGTCCTTGAACTGCCGGTAAACGGAGGCAAAACGCACATAGGCCACCTCATCGGCCTTTTTCAGCTTATCCATGACCATCTCGCCCACCAGCTCCGTGCTGATCTCCCGCTCCAGATTGTTCTGCAGCTCCTGTTCGATCTCGGTGGCCATGCGCTCCATGTCCGCCACAGGTACCGGCCGCTTTTCGCAGCTGCGCTGGATGCCCCGCAGCACCTTGCTGCGGTCAAAGGTCTGACGGCTGCCGTCCTTCTTGATGACCACCATGGGCAGGCTCTCCACCGTTTCATAGGTGGTAAAGCGGCGCTCGCACCGCAGGCACTCCCGGCGGCGGCGGATGCTTCCCTCGTCGGCCGGTCGGGAATCCACCACCTTGCTCTCCTGATATCCGCAATAGGGACACTTCATTGCCATTCTCCTTTTTGCACCGCACCCACCGGGATGGGTGGAACAGGTTATTGTCTGGTAACTTATTGTACCACACTCCGTCAAGAGGTGGTAGTGCTTTTCATCCCCGGCGCAGCATTTTCCGCGCGGTAGTCCGTCCCGTTTTGTATAGTATGCCGTTCGGCAGCCGTCATGCATCTGATTTCCCTGTGCATATTCCATGAAATTCATGCCAAAAAAACAGCAAAATGCCGGGCAAAAATTCTTCCATGCTCCATTGACAACTCTCCCTTTTTCCGATACCATATTTATATCAAAAAGGAAAGACAGGGAAAACTGTATGAAAAAAAGAATTCTCAGCCTGGTTTTAGCGGTAGTCTTGGCTTTGTGCCTGCTGCCCGCCACCGCTTACGCCGCAACCACCGCCTCCGGCGCCTGCGGTAAAAATCTCACCTGGTCCCTCAGCAGCACCGGCACCCTGACCATCAGCGGCAAGGGCGCTATGGCAGAATACAGCAATGGCAATATGCCCTGGGCCGCCTACAAAAATCAGATCAAGTCCGTGGTTCTGGCAAAGGGCATAACCTCCATTGCCTACCTTTCCTTCAGTGGGTACACCAAGCTCACCAGCGTTCAGATCCCGGACAGCGTAACGGACATCGGCGCCTCCGCCTTTAATAAGTGCACCGCCCTGTCTGATATGACCCTCCCCAAGAATCTGAAAACCCTGGGCTGGTTGGCTTTTGCCGGCTGCAGCAGCCTCAAGACCCTGACCATGCCGGCCAGCCTGACTGAGGGCGGCGGCTCTGCCTTTTCCAAATGCACCGGCCTGAAAGAGGTATATTTTGAAAAAGGCTCCAAGGCCGTGGAATTTGAGCAGTTCCGATTCTGCACCAGCCTGGAAAAAGTCGTCCTTCCCGCAGGTCTGGAGCGCATCGGTATTGACGCTTTCACCGGCTGCACCAGTCTCAAATCCCTCAGCATCCCCGCCAGCGTGGCGGAAATAGGGAAGTACCCCGCCCGCTCCTGCACCAGCCTGCAGGAGATCACAGTGGCCTCCGGAAACAGACATTACACCTCCTGGAACGGGGCCCTGTATACCAAGGATATGAAAACACTGATCCAGTATCCCGGCGGCAGGACCGGCGGCGTAGTCATCCCCCAGGGGGTGGAGACGCTAAACCTGGATTCCATAACCTGCCCCGGCATGACCTCCATCCTGCTCCCGGTCAGTCTGAAGCTCATCGCATCCGCCGCGTTTTATGGCTGCGATCATCTGACGGACGTGTATTACGCAGGCTCGAAAGCGCAGTGGGCCCTCGTAGATAAAAAGGACAGCATGAACGAGGCCCTCGAGCAGGCTAAAATCCACTACAATTATAAGAACGCCCTGCCCCCTGTCATCGCCAAGGCGGAGTACATTGCCTCCACCGGCAAGCCCTACCTCAAGTGGACGCCCGTAGAAGGGGCAGTCAAATATGAGGTATACCGCAGCGGCACCAAAAACGGCACCTATACCCTCCTCGGCACCACCGCAAATCTTAAATACACCGACAGCAAGGCCAACGCCGGCTATATCTATTATTACAAGATCAAGGCGGTGAATGCTGTTGGCGCCAAAAGCGTCTACAGCGCTGCCGTGGCAGGCACCTGCCACTGCGCGAGACCCGTGGTGACGCCGGACTACCTGGTCTCTACCGGCAAGCCCTATATCAAGTGGACCGCCGTCGCCGGGGCCAGCAAGTATGAGGTGTACCGCAGCGGCACTAAAAACGGCACCTATACCCTCCTCGGCACCACCGCAAATCTTAATTACACCGACAACAAGGCCAACGCCGGCTACACCTATTACTATAAGGTAAAAGCCGTCAGCAAGGTAAAAAGCACAGCCAACTCCTATTACAGCACCGTCGTAGCCGCCACCTGCCACTGCGCCAAGCCTGTGGTAAAGATCGCCACTACCTCCGCCGGGAATCCCAGGCTGACCTGGAACGCCGTCACCGGCGCCAGCCAGTACGAGATCTACCGGGCCACCTCGCAGAGCGGCACGTACACCAAGATGTTCACCACCACAAAAACCAGCTACACCAATACCTCCGCCAAGGCCGGCACCACCTATTATTACAAGGTGAAGGCCATCAGCAAAGTGCGGAGCACGGCCAACTCCTCCTTCAGCACCGTTGTGAGCATCAAGGCCAAGTAAATTTCACGGAAATACACAAAAACGGAGAGGAAATTTCCTCTCCGTTTCATGGCCTACTTCCCGCCCGGTATGTAAATGCTCCTCATACCAGGCGCTCATGAGGCAATCCGAAGGACACCGCGATAGCCGCATCCACCTGCTGCATGATGTCGTCCTCTACCCGTCCCATTTTCTCCCGCAGGCGTTTTTTATCCAAGGTGCGGATCTGCTCCAGCAGGATGATGGAGTCCCGGGGCAGGCCGCTGCTCTGGCCGGGCAGCTCAATGTGCGTGGGCAGCTTGGCCTTACCGGTGCGGGAGGTAATAGCCGCCGCGATGACGGTGGGACTGTGGCGGTTGCCGGTGTCGTTCTGCACGATCAGCACCGGCCGCACGCCGCCCTGCTCGCTGCCCACCACCGGGCTGAGGTCGGCATAATAGATTTCGCCCCGTCTGACAGTTGATTCCACAAGGTTCACACTCCGCCGGAAAAAAGTACCCATGTATCTGGGTCACTTTCATTGTCCCACGCAGCCGCGAAAAATATACGCTCCACGGAAAAAACCGTGTCGTGTCCGTCCCATACCAATCTATGCCCGCCGGAGTCCTATGGTGCCATCAAAAGCGCAGCAGCAGCTCCCGCTCCGTCTCTTTTCCGTTTTCAATGTATACCCGGGGCACCCGCTTGCTCACGGCGCAGGTCAGCTCATAGGGGATGGTCCCCGCCAGCTCTGCCAGCTTCTCCACGGGATTGTGGGGCCCAAATATCTCCACCTCGTCCCCCACATTCACCTGGGGCAGGTCTGTCAGGTCAATCATGCACATGTCCATGCAGATGCGTCCTCGCTGGGGTGCAGGGCCATAAGCGGTCATCAGGCTGCAGCGGTTGGACAGGCAGCGGAAGAATCCATCGGCGTAGCCATAGGGCACCACGCCCATACGGGTGGTGTGCTCCGTCTTAAATATGCGTCCATAGCTGACAGAGGTCCCCGGCTCATAGACCTTAATGGTGCCGATATTGGTCATCAGACGCATCACCGGGCGCAGGCCCAGCTTCTGCGCCCCGTCGCCGTAGCCGTACAGCAGCAGACCCGGGCGCACCATGTCCAGCATCATCTCCGGCCAGTAGGCCACGGCCCCGGTGTTGGCGCAGTGGCGCAGGGCAAACTTCCGTCCCAGCTTCTCCTCCGCCTTTTCGATGACGGACGTGAACAGGTCAAACTGCTGTTTTGTGTAGGCCCTGCTCTCCTCATTCTCCGGCTCATCGGACACGGCGAAATGGGTGAAAATGCCCTCTGCCTCCAGGCCCGGCAGGCAGCAGGCCTCGCAGATACCCTCCACGCCGCTTTTAAAGTGGTCGCCGCTGACCAGGTAGCCCAGGCGGGACATGCCTGTGTCCACCTTGATATGTACTTTCAGTGTGCCGCCGCAGCGCTGGGCCTCCCGGCTGTATTCCAGAGCCTTGGCCTTGCAGGTGACGGCCTGGGTGATGCGGTTTTTTATCAGGTTTTCCACCTGCTCCTTGGGGGTGTGACCCAAGATCAGGATGGGCATGGTGATGCCGCCCAGGCGCAGCTCCATAGCTTCGTCTATGCTGCTCACCGCCAGATAATCCGCGCCATTCTCCTGCAGCACCCGAGACACCTGAATGGCGCCGTGGCCATAGGCATCTGCCTTCACCACGCCCAGGAACTTCACGCCCCGTCCAATGTGCCGGCACAGCTTTTCGTAGTTTTCTTTCAGGGCATCCAGGTCAATAACCGCCCAGGTCCTCTTCAGTGTAGATTCCATAAACTTCATAACGTCCGCCTCTTTCTCTTTTTTATCCAGTGAAAACTTCCGTCATAATGGCTCATATTTCTAGATCCTCATTCCGCAGCCTGTCGGGGTCATGCCCCGCCAGGTGCCTTGAAAGGTTTTAATCTTCCCCCGTCTCCACCTCACAGGTAAACTGCATAAATGTCACGGTCAGCAGCACCTTTCCATTCCGGCTCAGCTCGGATGCATAGGGTGCAAAGGTCTCCGGCTGCACCCATAGGGTGCAGGTGAATTCCTCTCCATCTCTGCCGGATGCCTCGGTGGTCAGAAATATGTACTCCTGACCGCCGATGCGGTCGCTTCCCTCCCGGGTCACGAACCCCTCCCCCGCCGCGTACAGCAGCATGGGCAAGCAGTTGGCCGCCGACAGGTCTCCGCCGTCGCCGGCCGGCCACACGCTGCCGTCATACAGCAGATGCATATCCTCCTGCGACACCGTGGCGCTGAGTCCCTGCAGGAGCTCCGGCTCCACGATGGTGGTGGTTGCGCCCTTCTCCCGGTCATAGGCCGCCGTCACGGAAAACGTCCTGTCATCCGATGAAAGATGCACCACCACCTGCGCCTCCATCTGCGCCGTCCGGATGCTTTTGTAGTAGGCCTGCACCGCCTCCCGCCTGGAAGGCGCGCACCCTGTCAGCAGCAGGCACAGGGGAAGCATCAGCAGCAAATATTTTTTCACGGTATCACCCTCCCAATATTGATTGAAAGGCTCTCCGTATCCCCATTTTATATATTTTTCAGCGCATATGGGATCTGCTCCAGCAGATCCGTGGGGGTCATACTCCGCTCGCCCTTGTCGGCTGCAGCAAGATCCCCTGCCCGGCCGTGGAGCCACACCGCCGCGCAGCAGGCGTCAAAGGTCTCGCAGCCCTGGCCCAGCAGAGACAGCAGCATCCCTGCCAGCACATCGCCGCTGCCGCCCTTGGCCATGCCGCAGTTGCCGGTGTTGTTCACGGCCAGCCGTCCCTCCGGGTCCGCTATCAGGGTGCGGTGCCCCTTTAAAATCAAGTATACGCCGTATTTCTGAGAAAATGCCGCCGCAGCCGCTTCTCGCCCCCGGGAGAGGTCGCCTCCCAGCCGAAGAAATTCCCCCTCGTGTGGCGTGAGCACCGTCACCGCCGGCCGCTTTTGCAGCAGCTCCGCATTTTCACTGATGGCGTTGAGCCCATCGGCATCCAGCACTAGAGGCTTTTCCATATTCAATAGGTCCTGTACTAAGCTGTCCGTCTGCCAATCCCGGCCCAGACCGCAGCCCAACAGCACCGCATCACAGCCTGCCGCCCGCTGGCGGATAGGCTCCTCTGCTAAGAGGGAAAGCTTACCGTCTGCGGTTTCCGGCAAAGGAAAGGGCATCGCCTCGTCGCTTTTCACTGCCGCCACGGGCCACACGCTCTGGGGCACACCCAGAAACACCAGCCCCGCCCCGGTACGCACCGCCGCCCGGCTGGCAATAGGTGCACCGGTATAGCCCACACTGCCGCAGATGCACAAGACCTTACCGAAATCGCCCTTGTGTCCCTCCGGATCTCGTTGGGGCAGACACTGGCGCACAAAAGCCGCCGTAATGGTCTCCATGATCTGCGCCTCCTTGTTCTATAGGATTTATCACATGTATACAGGTATTTTTTTAATACGTTATAGTATTATAGCACGTTTAACCCCATCCGGCGAGATTTTTTCGTCCATCTGTAAAATTTTTTCTGCAAAAAGGAGAGGGGCCTTATTACAAGGCTCCCTCTCTTTCTATTTTGCTCATCGGTCGGTACGATTAATTTTACTCCCGGATATACCCCTCAAAGCCGGCAGCCTTGAGCTTGGCCAGCATCCTCTCCGCGTTGGCGCGGACGGCAAATGCACCCACCTGCACCCGGTAGAGCTTATCGGTAGTGGCGGCGGGCTTGGGCTTCTCGGGCGCCTTAAAGGCCACGCCGAAGTAATCGCAGATCCCCCGGGCGATGGCCTCGCCGATGTCAACCGTATGCTCCACGATCCACTTAGCGGTGGTGGCGTTGTCGTGGAACTCGCACTCCACATAGGCCGTAGGGGCGCTGGGCACCCGCACCTCATACAGGGAGGCATCCACCCGGATATTCTCGCTGGTGCCGGGGGTCACCGGGGCCAGCCGGGCAAAGATAGCCTTGCAGGCCTTCATGCCCTCGCCGCCGCTGTTAAAGCAGAACATGCGGGTGCCGCTGACCGTGCCGTTAAAGGCGTTGGTGTGGATGGGCACATGGAGGTCAGCGCCGAAGGCGTTGGATTCCTTGCACTTATCCTGCATGGAGGGCATGTGCCCCACCTGCACGGTCACGCCGCTGCGCTCCAGGGCGGCGCGGCAGGCATCGGCAATTTTACCGCACTGGACGGCCTCGGTGGTGTTGCCGTAGGCATAGCGGTTGTCGGTCTGATTGCTGGGAGACAGATATACTTTAGCCATCTTCGTTTCCCTCCTTGTTATAGGTGGCCGTGGAGATGCACAGCACCGCGCCCAGGAAGGTGTCCACGGCGGTGATGGTGGTGACGATCTCCTCCGAGTAGGGCCAGGCCCACACGGCGGACAGGGCCGCGTACAACGTGGCGATGGCCGGCAGGACGATGATGACCACCCACTTGAGAATGTCATACAGCTTGTCAGGGATTTTCATGGTTTGCTCCTTTCTGTGCCCGATTCGGGCACGATCCATTATACTTCTGTGCTGCTTGTATGTGCCTTTTGGTTCAGGTGCTTATCCAGCTTGCCCAGAGCGTCCTTGCAGGGGCCGTTGCAGCCGGATTCGATCAGGCCCTGCAGGGCGCCACGCAGGCCGTAACAGATGATGGTCTGCTCCTCCTGCATGGCCTTGATGGCTGCGGATTGGCGCTTATCCCGCTGCACGATCCGCACCACGTGGGCCACCGCACCGCCCAGGACGCCCAAGCCCCCTACCACGGACGCCGCCGTGATGATGGTGCTTGCGTCAATGTACATCTTTCATCTCCTTTCCCTTTTTCGCGGCAGTCCAGTCGTTTTTTACCGGATCCCCTGCCTTTCCCAAGCCCGGGCGGCATTGTTTCCACTCTGTTGCACGGGCTTGGGCAATTAGGCGGCTCTCTTTTTCGTTTTTCTCCATTCGCCCTTGCCATTTTCCGTCAAGACAGTTATAATCCTATGCAAAGGAAAGTTTTTTGTGGAGGAGCGGACCATGCCGAAACAAAAGCGGGACCCAAACGCCATTTACATATCCGAGCGGCTGCAGGAAAGTCTGCGGCCCATCTCTCACTGCGCCCTGACCACCGTGGTGGCACCTATGGGCTACGGGAAAACCACAGCCATCAACTGGTACCTATCGGAGCGGGCCGAATCGGAGCCCCTGCAGGTCATCCGCATCAGCGTGTATTCCGACAATCTCGCCATTTTTTGGAGAAGCGTACAGGACGCCTTTGACCACGCAGGTTTCCCCTTTTTGCGGGCATACCCCTGCCCCGCTGATGACGCCGCCGGCAGCCTTTTGGCGGATGATCTCTGCCACGTTCTGTCCGGTGACGTGCCTCTTTACCTCTTTATCGACGATTTTCACCTGCTGACCGATGGCCGCATTGCCGTCTTTCTGTGCATGCTTGCCAACCGTCTGCCGGATAACATCCATATGATCGTAGCCAGCCGTGACCGCTTTCTCCCCGGTGAGGAAGCCCTGCGGCTGGGCCGGAAGCTCTGCCGGATCGGTGTAGAACAGCTGCGGCTGAACCACACAGAGCTGGCCGTTTATGCCCGCCGCTGCGGCACAGCGCTCACCGACCGGCAGGTGGAGGCCCTCCTCTATTCCAGCGAGGGGTGGTTCTCCGCCGTGTACCTGCAGCTGCGGGCCCTGGCAGAAAGCGGTACCCTGCCGGACCACACCTCGGACATCTACTCCATGTTTACCGCCGCCATGATCGCCCCCCTTCCGCCGAAGCAGCGGGAGTTTTTGGCAGTGATGGGCCTGGCCGATGAGTTTACCGCCGAAATGGCCCGGTTTATCACCGAATATGAGGACACCGACTCCCTCCTCCTGGCCCTGACGGAGCAAAACGCCTTTGTCAATCGCCTGCCGGACGGCGTTACCTTCCGGTTTCACCACATGATGAAAGAGTGCGCCCAGCGGGAATTCCGGGCTATGGCCCCTGCCAAGCAGACCGCCTATCTGGATCGCTGCGGCGCATGGTACGATGCCCATGGCCAGTATCTCCACGCTATGTCCGCCTACAAGGAAAGTGGGAATCAGGACGCCCTGCTGCGCACCGTGGAGCACGATGCGGGCATCCTCCTGGCAGCCCTGGACCCGGCAGACGTGACGGCATTTTTGGATGAATGTCCCGCCGGTGTGTTGAAAGCCCATCCTCTGGCCCTGCTGGTGCTGATGCGCCGCCTATTCACCTGGCGGCAAATTTCCCGGATGATGGCAATGAAGACGCTGCTGCTGGAGTCCATAGCGGAGCATCCGACCCTCTCGGCCCGGGAGCGGGGCGACCTGCTGGGGGAATGTGACCTCATTGAGAGCTTTCTCTGCTACAACGACATCAGCGCCATGAGCCGCCTGCACCGCAGCGCCAGCGCACAGATGTCCCGCCCGGCTATCACTATCCGCAGTGGGGGCGGGTGGACCTTTGGGTCGCCGTCGGTGCTGATGATGTTCCACCGCCGGCCGGGAGACCTGGACAAGGAGCTGGCAGAGATGGACGAGTGCATGCCCCACTATTACAAGGTCACCGGCGGCCACGGCCAGGGAGCGGAGACCATCATGCGGGCGGAGGCGGCGTTTTTGCAGGGCCGCTTCGTAGATGCGCAGATCGAGCTGGAGCATGCCTACGCTCAGATCGCCAACAACGGCCAGGTAAGCATGGCGCTGTGCTGTGACTTTTTGGCGTGGCGGCTGGCGGCGCAGACCGACTTTTCCCCTCGCTTTGACTTTTCTCAGCGTCGGAGTGCGCTGCTGCAGCAGCATAACACGGAGTGGCTGCACATGCTGGATGCCGCCTGTGCCTACTACTATGCGCTGCTGGGCATGCCCGGTAAGACGCCGCCGATATTCCGGGAGCACAGGCTCTCCTCCATCAACTTTCTGGCCCCGGGCAAGCCCATGATGGAGCTGATCGAAAATCAGGTCTGCCTGGCCCAGGGCTCCTATGCCCAGGTCATTGGCCGCAGCGAAGGGCAGCTGGCCGCCTGCCGGAGGCAGCACTACGCCCTGGTTGCTCTGCACATCCGCCTGCAGGCGGCGTCTGCCTACGAGATGCTGGGCAAGCACAAGGAGGCACGGGCGCTGCTGGGGCAGGCCCTTGCAGACGCCGCCAAAGACGGCCTTGTGATGCCCTTTGTGGAAAACTACCGCTATCTCAAGCCATTGCTGGCGGAGGCAGTACACTCTGACCTCATCCACCGGATCACGACTCTGGGCGCAGCGGCGGAGGACAGGCGCAGCCGCAGCAGCTGCCCGGCTCTCCCGGGCCTTACGCCCCGGGAGCAGGAGATCGCGTCCCTGGCCGCCCTGCGTCTGAGCAATCGAGAGATCGCGGAAAAGCTGCACCTGTCCGAGGGCAGCGTGAAGCAGTACATCAGCCAGATCTACTCCAAGCTGGCTATTACCGGGGACACCCGGCTCAAGCGCCAGCGGCTGGCAGAGCTGATAAATACCTAACCGATGGTTAGTAGAAATGCAAAACGATCCACTGTACTATAAATACAGTGGATCGCTGAGGCTGTCGAAAAACCCTCCGGGTTTTTCCGACAAAGGACTTGCAGGCTGCTGCGCGCATAATTTGTGTGCCGTTGGCGCACAAATTCCACACTGGCAGCCTGAGCTGTATTTTCTCTCACGCACATGTCGCGAGAGAAAATGATCTCAATTTTTTCGCGTCTGCAGACGCGAACTCTGCGAGGCTTTTTTGATAAGCAAAACGATCCACCGCACAACGAGTACGGTGGATCGTTTTGTATTGCAGGGAAAGGAGTGTCTCCAACTTGAACCGGAAATATATCTCAGCCGTAAAGCCCTTGGACAACTATATCCTGCAGGTGGATTTTGTGTCCGGCAGCCGGCTGCTGCTGGACATGAAGCCGTATTTGGATAAGCTGCGTTTCCGTCCGCTGGCAGAAGCGCAGCTGTGGAGCAGCGCCGTGACCAACGGCATCTTTATTCGGTTCGGCAATGTGGAGCTGAGTCATGATGAACTGCTCGCCATGGCCGAGGAGTCCCATTGACCCAAGAAAGGGCGAAGGAGGAAAAACATGAAAACAATAAAAAGCTATCCGCTGCTCCTGGCAGCTCTGGTGCTGACACTGTGTCTTTCCGCCTGCGGCAGCAAGGGCGGCGGCCAGGAGGAGTACCGCGCCCCGGACATCATTGAGGACGCAGTCTATGACCCCGACGCCCAGGGGGACTACAGTGACTATTTCGGCAAATGGGTGGGCATCCGGGATTGCGAGTACACCACCATGCTGGTAACTCCGTCCGATGGTGGAATGCGCTTTGAGCTATACAAGGACGACCGGTTGGCCGCCAGCGGCTCTGCCCAGCAGGTGCCGGGCCACGCCTTCATCTATTTCTTTAACGACGCTGACGGCAGCGCCTATCTGTTTGCCTCCAACAACGGGGATATGGAGCTTTACAGCTTCGGCTATTTTGAATTGAAGGTCCCCGCCCCCAATACCAAGGGCGGCTTTGAGGACATCGCCGGCACATGGTATCTGGGCGGCGATCCTAACGCGGAGAGTGTCCTACGCATTGACAGCAACGGCGAGTGGACGCTGTACGAGAGAGAGAGCCCCATGGATAACGGCTACCTGGTCCACCACGACACCATCAAGGAGGACTACTACGCCCATTCCCGGCAGAACGAGGACGTGTGCTACGACATGAGCACCTCCCTGGACAGGGAGGGCATTTGGTGGGGCAGCGAGAATGATGCCTATCTCAAGCCCGTTTTCACCAAGACCACCGCCGAGCTTATGCAGCCCTATGTGGGCTACTGGTCCAGCGGCGAAGACTACTGGCTGCGCATTTACGCCGGCACCCACTGGGACACGGTGGACGCAGGCGGCGAGATCATCAACAGCGGCGACGCGGACCCCCGGGAGGAGGAGGTCATCCTCTACATGACAGGCTACGGCTACGCCGGGTCCCTGGTCCTCCAGGCAGACGGCAGCCTGAAAAACTCGGAGGACGGAATGGTCTTTTCCCCTGTGGCGGAGGCGGATATTCCGGCGGCGGCCCGGGCCGATCTGGGCTGAGGAACCAATCGGCAGGAGGGAAAAAGCATGAAGAAAAACACGGAATCCATAGGAAAAGAAAAAATGACCGATCAGGAGCTGTCCGATGCCTTTGGCCGGAACCAGCGGCAAGAGAGCATCGGCATACTGCTGGGGGCCCTTTTAGTCATCGCCGGGTGTATCTCGGCCTTTGTGCGGCACGATGTGCTGCTTGTGTGCATATCTGCCTTCGCCGGGGTGGGGCTGATCCTTCTGCTGGCGCTCCCGGCGCAAAAAAAGAAAAAGGCGCTGATGGAGCAGCAGCTGGGGGGATTTTTCCGCACAGAGCTGACCCGGGCCTTTGGCCCGGAGCCGCAGACGCCGGAGCTGCCCATTGATTATGCTTATCTGAAAAACATACAGCTACTGGCCTGCCCCTGGGAGCAGAGCACCATCACGGAGTTTCACGAGGGGGAGCACAAGGGGATGCGTTTTTCCGCCGCCAACGCCGAGCTGCAGCACATGGTGGAGGAAAGATCCGGCCCCGACAACGACAACTGGATGACCCGCACGGAAACCGTTTTCCGGGGCATTATCGTCCGCTGTAAGGGCATCTGTGACCCGGCGCTGGATATAGCCATCCGGGATCTGTACCAGGAGCGCAAGCAGAAGGACATCACCGATCCCGTCGTGTTCAGCTGGTACTTTTCCGCACGCACCGCAGGCGGGCAGGAGGTAGACGCACCGCAGACGCCGCAGCTGCGGGAGCTGGTGCAGCGGCTGGAGAACGCCTCCAGCAACGCCAAGGTGAGCTGTCTCATCCTCCGGGGCGGCCAGCTGACTCTGGCGCTGCAGACAAGATATGTCTTTGCGGGCATCCCGCCGGAGCTGGATATGCGGGATATTGACGGCATCCGCAGGTGGTTCACGGCCTCTTTGACGGGCATGGGAGGGCTGCTGGATATACTGCAGGAGAGTCCCGCCCTGACCGGCGCTGAAAATAAGGAGAAAATTATGGAAAAGCATAATATACACCAAACGGATGAGCAGTTGGCCCAGGAGCTGCGCAAAAGCAGGAGCGGCAAGCTGGGCGGTAAGCTCCTCTCCCTGGTAGGCGTGGTCATCGCTGTGGCGGGCATCGTTTTGGGCGGCAACATCGTGGCCATCGTCATCGGCGGTGTGCTCCTGGCCCTGGGGCAGATGGTTCAGGGCAAGTCCAAAACCAAGGCCAGCCAGCAGGCTTTCGCCGCCATTGCCCCGGGCGTCATAGCCAGCGTCTTTGAAAATGTGCTGATGGATCCCTCCCCCCGCCTGCTGCGCGCGGAGGACACAAACATTCCCCTGCCCAGCCACAGCCATTGCAGCGGCAGCGGATACATCCGGGGAACGTATCGGGGTCTGACTACAGAAGCATGTACCGTCCGGCTGACGGAGGAAAACGAGGTGCAGCGGGAGGAGACCGGCCTGTGGGAGAAAAACGAGCAGGAGGTCTATACCGGTCAATGGATGCTGTGTGAGCTGGGCCGGGAATTTTCCACCTGGCTGACCATCTGGCCCCGGGAAGGGTTGGATAAGCTGCTCCGCTCCGGGACTATTCAAACGGAAAACGATGCGTTTAACAAACGCTTTAATCTGACCGGCGGCGACACGCAGGAGGCCCTTCGCATCCTGAATCCCAACCGGGTAGAGCGGCTCCTGCAGCTGGCGGAAAGCTCCTTCGGCAAATTCGCCGTCAATCTCAACGCCGATGGCAGGCTCTATATCGCTGTCCACAGCGGCCGGGGCTTCTTTGACGCCGGCAAGGGCCGGGAGATGCCCGAGCAGCTGCGCCAGCGCTTCACCCGGGAGCTAAAGTGGTTCACGGACATGGTCGATATGTTCCGTCCCATGTAATAAGGAGGCGAAAAGTATGCCCACATGGCTTGCCGCAGTCATCATGCTGCTGGCCCTGGCCGGGATCGTTTCGGCCCGGAAATATCTTCGCAGCCGCCGAGCCCTGCAGATCCTGTGTACCGTTTTCTGCATTTTTTTGGCCCTGGCCTGTGCCGTATACATCGGGCTGACGGTGCTGCTTGTAGATGCGGTGCGAAATCGTCCGCCCGGTCCGTAGGCAGCCCGCTGCGAGCAAATGAAAGAGCAAAACCTGCCGGCAGCCTCAGCTGCCGGCAGGTTATGCAATGCACTATTGCCCCGGGTGCGATCCGTTCAACAGGCCAAATCCGGGAGATCATTTTATAGCGGTTACTTAATGCAGATGGTCTCGATCTCCACCAGTGCGCCCTTGGGCAGGGCACCTACCTCCACGGCGCTGCGGGCAGGATAGTTGCCCTCGGTGAAAAACTCGGCATACACGGCGTTCATGGCAGCAAAGTCAGCCATATTCTGCAGAAACACGGTGGTCTTAGCCACATGATCCATGGTTAAGCCTGCCGCCTCCACAACAGCCTTTACATTGGTCAGGGATTGGCGGGTCTGGGCGGTGATACCGCCCTCCACCAGGTTGCCGGTGGCAGGGTCAATGGGGATCTGGCCGGAGGTGACGATGAAGCTGCCGCAATCGATGGCCTGGGAATAGGGGCCGATGGCGGCAGGAGCGTTGGCGGTGGCAATAATATTCTTTTTCATAATCTGTTCTCCTTTACTCGTCGATTTCGTAGCCGCTGGTTTGCAGCTTGTCATAGATTTCCTTAATATGCTGGGCATCGCGGGTCTCCAGGGACATGCTCACGATGCAGGAGCCAATATCAGTGCGGGTATTGCGGCGCTCGTGGTGGATGTCCAGCACGTTAGCGCCGGTCTGGGAGATAATATTCAAAAAGCGGGTCAGTGCGTGGGGCCGATCCGGCAGGACCGTGGAGAAGCTGACTGTGCGGCGCTCCTTGGCCAGACCCCGAGTGATGATACGCTCCAGCATGGTCACATCCACGTTGCCGCCGGAGAGCAGTGCGCAGACCTTTTTTCCCTTTATATCTACCTTGCCATACATGGCGGCCGCGATACCCACGGCGCCGGCGCCCTCCGCCACCAGCTTCTGCTTTTCCAGGATCGTAAGGATGGCACTTGCAATCTCGCCCTCCTTCACCGTGACTACATCGTCCACATACTGGCGCACCAGGTCAAAGGTCAGGTCGCCGGGGGTTTTGACCTGAATACCGTCGGCAATGGTGTGGACAGAGGGCAGGGTGAGAATCTTATTGGCGTGAATGGAATCCACCATGCTGGCAGCGCCTGCCGCCTGCACGCCGATGACCTTGCACCGGGGCATCAGGTGCTTGATGGCAAAAGCCACGCCGGCAATGAGCCCGCCGCCGCCGATAGGCACCAGAAAAATGTCGCAATCCGGGAGCTGCCGGTGCAGCTCCAGGGCAATGGTACCCTGGCCGGCCATGACACGATAGTCATTGAAGGGATGGATAAATGTGAGGCGTTTCTCGTCTCGCAGGCGGACAGCCTCCCTATAGGCGTCATCGTACACACCGGGCACCAGCACCACATGGGCGCCGTAGCTGCGGGTGGCCTCGATCTTACTCAGGGGCGCCCCCTCCGGGATGCAGATGGTGGCCGGGATTCCCATATCCCGGGCGGCAAAGGCAACGCCCTGGGCATGATTTCCCGCAGAGCAGGCAATGACGCCCCGGGCCTTTTCCTCATCGGAAAGGGTGGCGATCTTGTAGTATGCACCCCGGAGCTTGAATGCGCCGGTTTTCTGCAGGCAATCCGCCTTCAGATAAAAATCGCAATCCGGGACAATGTCTTTCGTGGAGACTACGGGGGTATGGTTGATTACCGGGTCAAGGACACGCTGGGCATCCAGCAGCATTTCCATAGACAGCATGAGGCTTCCTCCCATCAAGAGTCCGCAATGTAGATACAAAGCTATATCAAATTGTCTATAGCAAGAGTACACCATGGGGCAAAATTTGTCAAGTGTGTACAGGAGAAAATCTCTCCTCACTTGCCCGCAGCCTCCCCGGGACGGCAGGCATATAAAAACAGAGATTCCGGCGTCCCAGGCTCTCAAAAAAAATGTCATTGCGAGACCAGTCCGCAGACTGGTTGTGGCAATCCGTTCCTTATGTGCAGTTTTTTCTCTTTTTTGCAGGATTCACATTCATAAAAAGTTACGGATCCCCACGTCGCTTTGCTCCTCGGAATGACAAGGATGGATTTTTCCGACAATAATAAAGAGGCCCCGGAAATCCTTCCGGAGCCTTTTTATCAATCAACGATATCGACCGAAACCTTCACGCCGGTGCGCTGGGCATAAGACCGCACGACCGTGCGGATCTCCTTGGCAATACGACCCTGGCGGCCGATCACCTTTCCCATATCCTCGGGTGCCACACGCAGCTCCAGCGTCAGATCCTCCGCCTCGCCAACCTCCGTCACGGTAACTTGCTCCGGATGGTCCACCAGGCTCCTGGCGATATAGAGCAGCAATTCCTTCATGGCCGTACCCTCAAATTAAAGGACGTCGACCTTCTTCAGCAGAGCGCGAACGGTGTCGGTGGGCTGTGCGCCGGTCTTGATCCACTCACGGGCGCGGTCAGCGTCAATGCTGATCTCGGCGGGGGACACGCAGGGATTGTAGGTGCCGATCTCCTCGATGAACCGGCCATCGCGGGGATAACGGGAATCGGCCACCACAACGCGGTAGTAAGGAGCCTTCTTGGCGCCCATTCTTCTCAATCTGATCTTAACCATGGTTACTTTCCTCCAAAAATAAAATGAATTTTTTATGGATAAATGCAGCAGCACTTATTTCTGTTTTCTGTAGCTGGCGAACATTCCTGCGGAATTTTCTGCCAAAAGGATTGCAGTCTGCGGACGCGAGCTCTGCAGAGCTTTTTTGATCTTACTTTAGTCTCTTTTTCCGGCCAAAGCTGCGCATGCTGCCGCCGCCGAAGCCGCCGCCCATGCCGCCCATCAGGCTGCCCATGCCCCGCATTTTGCCCTTGGTCATAGCCTTGGTCATCTGCTGCATGGCCTCAAAGGCCTTCAGCAGGCGGTTTACGTCCACCACCTCCAGGCCGCAGCCGGCGGCAATGCGCCGCTTGCGGGAAGCATTGAGGATCTGGGGATTTTCCCGCTCCTTCATCGTCATGGATTGAATGATGGCCTTGCTATGGGCCATCTGCTTTTCGTCGATCTGGCTGGCGTCGAAGCTCTTGCCCAGGCCGCCGGGAAGCATAGAGGCGATCTGGCTCAGGTCGCCCATTTTCTGCAGCTGCTCCAGCTGGTCCAGGTAATCCGAAAGGGTCAGGCGGTTTTTCCGCAGCTTCTCCTCCAGCTTTTTGGCCTGCTTTTCGTCATACTGCTGCTCGGCCTTCTCGATGAAGGTAAGCATGTCTCCCATGCCCAAAATGCGAGAGGCCATGCGCTCCGGATGAAACAGCTCGATCATGTCCAGCTTTTCCCCGGTGCCCACAAACTTGATGGGCTTGCCCGTGGCTGCCCGGATGGACAGGGCCGCACCGCCCCGGGCGTCGCCGTCCAGCTTGGTCAGCAGCACTCCATCAATACCCAGTGCCTCGTCAAAGGCGGTGGCGGCGTTAACGGCGTCCTGGCCGGTCATGGCATCCACTACCAGGAGGATTTCGTGGGGATGGATATTTTCCTTGATATTCTTCAGCTCGTCCATGAGCTGCTCATCAATGTGCAGACGGCCTGCGGTATCCAGAAATACAATGTCATTTCCGTGGTCCGAGGCGTATTTCAGCGCCTCCCGGGCGATGTTCACCGGGTCGCCCTGGCCCATCTCAAAAACGGGAATGTCCAGCTGCTGGCCCACCACCTGCAGCTGCTTGATGGCGGCGGGGCGGTACACGTCGCAGGCCACCAGCAGGGGCCGTTTGCCATACTGGCGGCGCATGAGGCCCGCCAGCTTTGCGCAGTTAGTGGTTTTACCGGCGCCCTGGAGACCCACCATCATCACCACCGTAGGTCCCTTAGACGCGGTGGCAAGACGGGCGTTGCTGCCGCCCATGAGCTCGGTAAGCTCCTGGTTGACGATCTTGACGATCTGCTGGGCGGGGGTCAGGCTCTCCAGCACGTCGCTGCCCACGCAGCGGTCGGTGACCCTGGCAATAAAGTCCTTGACCACCTTGTAGCTGACGTCCGCCTCCAGCAGTGCCAGGCGCACCTCCCGCAGGCCGGCCTTGACGTCACTCTCCGTGAGCCGGCCCTTGCCCCGCAGGCGCTTAAAGGTTTCATTCAGTTTTTCACTTAATCCCTCAAAGGCCATAGCTTTACTCCTTCAGTGCGGCGGCGCAGGTGCGGATTTCCCCCGCCAAACGCTCCAGCTCCGGATTATCGTACTGCCGGTAGTTGAGCTTTTGAATCTCCGCTGCCGCAGCTTCAATGGCGTCGATCTTTTCCCGCAGGCGCATAAAGCGCTTGAGCAGGCCGGTCTTGTCCTCCAGCTCCTCCATGGCGGTCTCCGCCCGGACGATGGCGTCCCGGACGCCCTGGCGGCTGATACCGTAGTTCTCCGCAATCTCCGCCAGGCTCAAATCCTCGTTATAGTACAGGTCAAAAAATTCTCTCTGCCGCTGGGTCAGGATCTCGCCGTAAAAATCAAGCAGCATGGTCATGCGGTAGGTCTGGTTTTTCACGGTTCGCCCTCCTCCTGTAAAGTAAATAAGCTTTACAACATTGCTAATGATACCCCATTTCCCAGAAAAAGTCAAGAGAAATTTGGGGGATGGCCGGGATTTTTTTGAGGGGGTGCGGGAATGTGGATACCCCCTGTTGCGGTGCCCAAAATTTCTGCGCTGCCTTACGACGGGCGCCTGAAATTTTGACCGCAGTCACTCGCTCACCTCGCTTATTCTGCCACTGGCAGCGCTCGGTTCGTTCCCCACAGCCACCGTGCGCAATGGCAGGGCTTTGCAAGGGGCGCGGTGGTTAACGAAGCGGCGGGGTGAGGGCACCCCGCCCTGCGCATTTATGAATGCCGATGCAGGCATCGGCCCCCTGCGGATACGCTGTGCGGAGCTTAGGCGGTGGGCAGCGAAACGGCAGAGATGCGATGGAGCATCCCTGCCGTTCTTTGCAACACATATTATTCTTTTTGTTCCCATTCGGCGGTGAATTCGTCCTTGGCCTGCTGAAGGATCTTTTTATCGTGCTTGGTCTTTACGGCGCTCTCATCGAACCGGGCCCAAAGGTCCGGCCGCCGGGCCATGGTGCGCTTGTAGCTCTCCTTTCGGCGCCAATCATCCACGCCGCCATGGTTGCCGCTGAGGAGGATGGCGGGCACCTTGCGCCCGTGCCACTCCTCCGGCCGGGAATACTGGGGATACTCCAAAAGGCCGTTCCAGTGGCTCTCGTCGGTGTAGCAGCTCTCCTCGGGCAGCACCCCCTCCTCCATGCGGAACAGGCAATCCGCCACAGCCATGGCCGGGATCTCCCCGCCGGTGAGGACAAAGTCGCCCATGCTCAGCTCCTCATCCACACACTCGTCGATAAATCGCTGGTCCACCCCCTCATAGTGGCCGCAGACCAGGACGATGTTCTCGTGAGCCGCCTTCAGCTCCTTGGCTACCTCCTGGGTGAAGGTCCGGCCGCAGGGAGACAGGTAGATGGTGTGGGGCCGCCGCCCCACCTCCCGGCAGATATGCTCCCAGCAGCGGTACAGGGGATCCGCCTGCATCACCGCCCCCCGACCGCCGCCGTAGGGGTAGTCGTCCACCTGCATCTGCTTATTGGTAGTATATTCCCGGATCTGATGGGTATAGAGCCGGATATAGCCCCGGTCCCGGGCCCGGCCGATGATGGATTGGCCCATCATGGCCTCGATAGCATCGGGAAAGAGGGTCATAATATCAATTCTCATCGGTGGCCAATCCTTTCATCATGTGGATACGCATAACGCCGCCGTCCGGATCCACGGACGCAATGAACACCCCCGGCACCGCTGGGATGAGATACTCCCGGCCGCCCCGGACCTCGTAGACCTTGTGGGCGGGATAGTGCAGCACCCGGCGGATCCTTCCCAGCTCCTCTCCGGTGGCGTCATCCAAAACCATAGCGCCCACCAGCTCAGCGTCAAAATACTCGCCCTCCGGGAGATGTGCATCCTCCCGCCGGATGGAGACCTCCCGGCCCTTCAGGGCCAGGGCGGCGTCCATATCCTCTACCCCGGGCAGAGTCAGAAGCACCGTGGACTTGTGGACCCGGCGGCTTTTCACCTGCACGGACTCCCCATTTATATAGAGCGTATCAAACTCCGCCACAAACTCCGGGGTGAAGCCCTCCGGGTTCAGCTTGACCTCGCCTTTGATGCCGTGGGCGTTGACGATATGGCCCACGGGGATATATACAGGACGCACAGCGCTCCCTCCTCGCTTCAAAATACCGATTCCATTATACCGAAACTTTCCCCATGAGGCAACACCGAATCCACGACTTTTTCGTCCCCCAGTCTGTAACAATTGTTTCCGTTTCGTTTTTGATCCTTCCATTTTTCCCCTGGCAAGGGTGCATAAATCCACCCCTTTCCGGAAAAACTTGACACATCATAAAAAAAGTGATATACTCCTGTCAAATTCAGTTTTGTTACAAGTGTTACATTTTGATTACAAATAAGCATCATTCCTTTAACTTTTCAAGGGATGTCTCCCAATAAAACTACCGAAAGGAGCCTCCGGCCCGGTCTGAAAAACCGGCGCAATGGAGGAAACACTGTATGATCCAAACGATTCTGAAACGCCTGGTCGCTCTGCGGGATGGGCCGCTCAAACGCCGGCGTCTGCTCACCTTCTTGGCCCCGCTGACGCTGCTGGGCCTGGTGATTTGCATCTGTATGGGTCCCGCTCCGGTAGACGGGGATGTGTACCTGCTCATTGACGATCAGGAAACCTATACCGTCACCGCAGACTCTGACCTGGACTACCAAAGCGAAGCGCTCTACACCGGCTCCAATAACGCCGGTGCCGCAGATGTGCAGCTCATCCTACCCAAAGGGCAGGATGTGCAGCTCGCCGCCGTGGAGGAGGGGACCTCCGCCACCGTGAAAAGCTCCGGACCCGAGACAAAGCTGCTGTCCGCCTCTTTAAGCGGCTCCGCAGAGGATGACACCGCGGACACCGGTGTTGTCACCACCCGCCATGAGACTGTGGCCAATCTGCTGCGCCGCAGCCATGTGAAGGTGGCAGACGATGAGATGGTGGTGGTGGACCTCACCGCTGATACCCCCAGCATCACCGTATGCCGCCAGTACACTCGCCTGCGCAATGTGCAGGTGCAGACAGATTTTGCCGAGGAGCGGATTGCCGATCCTCTGATGGCAAAAGGCACGGAGGAGATCATCACCCCCGGTGTGCCCGGCACTGTGACCCAAACCTACATGGATGTTTTCGTCAAGGGTAAGCTGGAAAGGACCGAGTTTATCTCCACCACCGAGGACAATTCCGTCACCCAAGTGGTAGAATACGGTACGTTGGTGGATTCCGTGGCCGACGGTGACGAGCTGGTGTCCGTTTATCGCAACGATGACGGCAGCGGGTATCTGCTCTTTGCCTCCGGTGACACCATGACCTTCTCCTCCCAGGTGACGTGCAATGCCAGTGCCTACGCCATCCACGGCCGGACGGCTTCCGGCCGGCCCACTCAGTATGGCAACATTGCTGTGGATCCCTCCGTGTTCCCCTACGGCACACGGTTCTATATCTACACGGACGATGGGTACCTGACCTACGGCATGGCCACTGCCGCCGATTGCGGCACCAGTATCAAGGGCTACAAGCTGGACCTTTGGTTTGATGAATACGACCAAGCCTGCCGCTTCGGCCGCCGCAACTGCACCGTATTTGTGCTGAACTGAATTGCATAAAGAGCTGCCCTTTCGGAGCGTATCCGGAAGGGCAGCTTTCTTATTCTCTTATCATCTCCGCCCGGGCAAAGAACGGCCGGACCGCCTGCTCATAGGCTGCGCAGGTGCGGGCCTTGCGGATGGCGCGCAGCAGCGGCTCCGTGTTCCGAAAGCTGCCGGCCAGGTAATTCCACAGCTCTCTCATCCGGTGCAGCACAGGCACATCGCCGGAGTAATCCCGGCGATAGGCGGTATAGATGGCATCGTGGAAGGCCTGCAGCTCGGCCACACTGGCCCTCTCTCCGCCTCGGAGACGGCGCAGCAGGGACGGGTCCGCCTGGAGGCCCCGCCCAAACATCAAGGGCACGTTGGGAGCGGCAGACACATCCGCCGGGGTCAGCAGGTCGCCGTTATAGCACAGAGGCCGGTGTTCGCCTGCGCCCAGGCAAAGGCGTCCCGGTGGACTCTCCCCTTGTAAAACTCCGTGCGCACCCGGGGATGAATAATAAGCAAGGTGATGGGATAGTCGTTCAGCAGTGCCAGCAGAGCGGGCCACTGGTCAGGATCATCCCAGCCGATGCGTGTCTTGACGGAAATTTTCAGGTCCGGAAGGGCATTGAATATGCCGTCCAGAAGTGCTCGCAGGATGTCCCTTTCCCGCAGCAAGCCAGCCCCCTTATTTTTCGCCGTTACCGTGCCGGAGGGGCAGCCCAGGTTCAGATTCACCTCGCTGTAGCCCCGGCTCCGGCACTCTTTAGCCGCCCAAACGAAGTATTCCGGCCGATTGGTAAGGATTTGCGGCACCACAAAAAGGTCCCGGTTATGCTCCGGGTCGATCTCCTGCAGCTCCTTGGTCTGAAACTCGAAATTGGCATTGGGCGAGAGAAAGGGCGTGTAGTAGCGGTCCGCGCCGCCGAACAGCTCCGATTGCACCTGCCGCCAGCGCCAGCCGGTGAGGCCCTCCATGGGCGCGGCGTAATATTCCTGCATGGGCTTTCCCTCCTTTGGGCCATCTTACCATATTTGCAGGCGTCTTGCAATTCCCCGCCGGGTGTGGTAAAGTCAAGGCTGGAAAGTGAGGCTGTACTATGACACTGTTTGACTATTACCTGCAATATATGACCCAGATCTGCGAAGGCTCCCTAACCGCCCCGGAGGGTATCACACTTACGGAAAACGATGAAATGCACCGGGCTATGGAGCTGCAGCGGCAGATCGGCGCTATGGGCATCCCCGCCTTTGTGCGCGCCTGTGCCGCCGCAGCGGGAGACGAAGTCCCCCAGGCGGCTTACGACAGTTTCTCTATGGACGATGTGCTCTCCGCCGCCCGGGTCCTGGCCAGCCAGGCCCAGGAGGAGCAGGCGGAGGAGCCTGTACAGAAGGATCCGGATCCGGACGCAGGCAAGCACGCCTTTGAGGTTTTTTTGGATTGTATCGCCTTGGATGACGGGCTGGTGCAGTACCTTATCCAGGTGCTGAAAAAGAGAGATTGGCAGGAATTTTACAAGCTGAGCCAAATCACCACCAAGCTGGATCTGGACCCTAACGAGTTCCTTTACTGGCTGGGGAACAAGGAGCAGTTCGCCCCCCCGGATGAGCAGGCCTGCGCCTCTATCATGGATGCGTGTCTGATCCGCCTGGCGGAGGAAAAGAGGCTGGATGTGCTGGCAGCCCTGCTCTCTGGGGATCAGAAAACCTTTGAGCTGTTCCGCTGCGAGGCCCCGGAGCTTATGCATTTACCGGAGGCTACCTTTGATTGGTATTGCCGGAACTACCTGGACAGGGACTATCCTCTGCGGATGATCCTGCGGCTGAACGGGGTAGAGTTTCCGGAGAGGCTGGAGTGAAGTGGACAAAAGCCCGTATTCTGCGGAATACGGGCTTTTTTTCGCGGAAAGGGCTTGCATTTTCCGGTGGGTGTGATATACTGCCATCTGTCACACAAGTATGAAAAAGATGATTTTTGTGAGGTGAGCCTATGCCCCAGGGCAAGCATATATTGGGCCGCTCCCCCTACCCGGCGGGTGTTTGGCACCGCCAAGGTGGGTGACCGGGGTCAGATCGTGATCCCCAAGGAGGCCCGGGATTTTTTTAATATCCACCCCGGAGACACGCTGCTGATTTTGGGCAGCGAGAGTCAGGGTCTGGTGGTCTCCCGGCCGGAGGTACTGGACCGGGTGGCTCAGGAAATTCTGCAAAACACGGAGGACAGCGAATCATGATGAACGAAATGTATCGGCAGTTGGGGGTCTCCCAGGCCGTTTATGAATTTGGCGAGGCGACTCTCGGTGGTCTTACGGAGCGATTCCGGGAGATCGACGCGGTGGCGGAGTACAACCAGTGCAAGGTGCTTGCCGCCATGCAGAAAAACCGCGTCAACGCTACCCATTTTGCCGCCACCACCGGTTACGGCTATGACGATGAGGGGCGGGATAATCTGGAGCGGGTCTATGCCGATTGCTTCCACACGGAGGCAGCCCTGGTGCGGCCCCAGATCACCTGCGGTACCCATGCCCTCACCGTGGCCCTCAGTGCCAATCTACGGCCCGGAGACGAGCTTTAAGCCCTGTGGGCCGGCCCTACGACACACTGGAGGAGGTCATCGGTATCCGTCCCTCCCCCTGCTCCCTGGCGGAATACGGCGTGAGCTACCGGGAGGTGGAGCTGCTGCCTGACGGCACCTTTGACTATGAGGGCATCCGCCGGACCATTACGGATAAAACCAAGCTCATCACCATCCAGCGCTCCAAGGGGTACGCTACGAGGCCCACCTTCTCCGTGGAGCAAATTGGGAAGCTGATCGCCTTCTGCAAGCAGTGCAAGCCCGGCGTGCTCTGCATGGTGGACAACTGCTACGGCGAATTTGTGGAGATGCAGGAGCCCTCAGATCTGGGAGCAGACATGATCGTGGGGAGCCTCATTAAGAATCCCGGGGGCGGCCTGGCCCCCATCGGCGGCTACATCTGCGGCACCAGGGAATGCGTGGACCGCTGCGCCTACCGTCTCAGTGCCCCGGGCCTTGGGCAGGAGGTAGGCGCAAATCTGGGGCTGATGCCCGCCTTTTACCAGGGGCTGTTTCTCTCGCCCACGGTGGTGGCCTCGGCGGTGAAGAGCGCCGTATTTGCCGCCGCCTGCTATGAAAAGCTGGGCTTCCGGGTGGTGCCCGGCTCCGCCGAGAGTCGACACGACATCATCCAGGCCGTGGAGCTGGGCAGCAAGGAAGCCATGGTGGCCTTCTGCAAGGGTATCCAGTCCGCCGCCGCCGTGGACAGCTATGTGACCCCGGAGCCCTGGGCTATGCCCGGCTATGAGAGCGAGGTCATTATGGCCGCCGGAGCCTTCGTGCAGGGCAGCTCCATTGAGCTTTCCGCCGACGGGCCCATCCGCCCCGCCCCTACGCGGTCTACTTCCAGGGCGGTCTCACCTGGTTTCACGGCAAGCTGGGCATTCTTTTGAGTATGCAAAAGCTGGCGGACGCCGGAATCATTAAACTATAAAATAATAAGGAGTATTTTCATCTATGTGGTTTTGGTTTTCTGTGATCGCGCTTCTGTTCTGGAGCGGATCGGATCTGTTTTCTAAAATCGGCTGTCGGGATGCAGACGACAAGTACGCCCACCTGAAAATGGTCATGGCTGTGGGCGTGGTCATGGGTCTGCACGCAGCCTATGAAATCTTTATCGGCGGGACGGAAATTAATTTCTCCATCATCTTCACCTATCTGCCGGTGTCGCTGCTGTATATTCTGTCTATGGCCCTGGGATACGTGGGGCTTCGCTACATTGAGCTATCCATCTCGTCTCCCATCTGCAACTCCTCCGGCGCGATGGTGGCGGTGCTGAGCATCATCACCGGGTCTGCCCTGCTGGCCCCGGCCCAGTATGCAGCCATGGCCCTGGTGTGTGTGGGCGTTATCGGGCTGGGCATTGTGGAGGCCCGGGAGGACGACGAGCTGCGCCTGGCTCGCCAAGAGGCCGGCAACTATAAGTACGCCAAGTCCGCCCTGGCGCTGGTGCTGCCCATTCTCTACTGCGTGCTGGACGCTTTGGGCACCTTCGCCGACAGCAAGGTGCTGGAGACCCTGAACGAGGATAGCGCCAACTGCGCCTATGAGCTGACCTTCCTGGCGGCGGGCATTGCGTGCTTTGTGTATGTGGTGCTCATCCGCAGGCAGAAGCTGGTGCCTAAGCGGGAGGGGCCCAAGTACCTGGGCGCTCTGTGCGAGACCGCCGGCCAGTTCGCCTATATCTACGCCCTGGCGGACACGGAGCATGTGGCCCTGGCAGCCCCTATCATCTCCGCCTACTGCGTACTGTCCGTGGTGTGGAGCCGTATTTTCCTGAAGGAAAAGCTCTCCTGGAAGCACTATCTTATGATTGCCCTGGTGGTGGCAGGCATCGTCATTTTGGGCATCTACGACGAGTAACGGCGCAAAAATAGGGCGGACAGAGTCGTCCGCCCCTACAAAATTTACAAGAAATTCATCGATTATCGCGGCGGGCCACACGGGGCCCGCCCTACAGGAGTTTTTTTCACTACTACCGTGGTGCGTCCCAATTTACGCCGCACCCGTAGGGCGGGGCCCATGTGCCCCGCCGCGGCGGTAAACGCGGGATTTTTCCCTGTTCCGCCGCACGAGCGGGCAGTGGAAACAGAAGCAGAGAGCATACGAAAGCAAGGTTTGGTTTGCAACACCCGATTGCGCAAGGTAAAATTTACCGTTTTCATCACGCCGATATGCGCAAGGATTCCAAAACCTTGGTTTTGGCGGCGTTCTTTGGGTACTTTCTTTCGCCGAAGAAAGAAAGTACCACGCCCATAGCAAAGAACGGATTGTGAAGCAGTGACATCGGTCACCGGTTCGCAATGACAGAGCACGGAGTGCGGCAATATATGAAAAAAAGGAGCAGTTCATCCGAACCGCTCCTTAATTCTGTTCAGAACAGGCTCACCTGGCTTGTGTCCGCCATACCCGCAAAGGCCCCCAGGGCCTTCAGCTGTTCGATATGCGTCTTGGACAGCTTATTGCAGCACATGGAAAACTCCTCAATGGAGATAAAGGTCTTTCCCTTGCGCTTTTCCACCGTGTCCTGGGCGGCGGCCTCGCCCAACCCGTGGACGGAGATCAGCGGCGGCAGCAAACCGCCCTCGGTGATGGTGAACCTCGTTGCATCGCTGTGGTAAATATCGATGGTGTCGAAGTGGAAGCCCCGGAGATAAAACTCGTAGCACACCTCCAGGGTCACCATAAGGTTCTGCTCCACGGCGGTGGCGTCCTTGTTATTCTCGATCTCATGGATCTTTCGCTCCACGGCCTCCTTTCCGGCGCAGCAGAACTCCGCGTCAAAGGCCTTGGCCCGGATGGAGAAGAAGGTGGCATAGAAGGCCAAGGGCTCATGTACCTTGAACCAGGCGATGCGGAAGGCCATCATCACATAGGCCACGGCGTGGGCCTTAGGGAAAAGATACCCGATCTTGGCCAGGGACTCGATGTACCACTCCGGCACGCCGTGCTCCTCCATGGCCTCCACCCAGCCCTCCTGGAAGCCGCCCTTTTTCACCTTGCCCTTTCGCACAGCCTCCATGATCTTGAAGCTCATTTTCGGGTCCAGGCCCATGGAGATGAGATAGAGCATGATGTCATCGCGGCAGCCCACAGTCTGCAGAACCGAGGCCGTACCGCCCACAATCAGCTCCCGGGCGTTTCCAAGCCACACATCCGTGCCGTGAGAGAAGCCCGAAAGCCGCACCAGGGTGTTAAAATCCTTGGGCTGGGTATCTATGAGCATCTGCCGGGTAAACCGGGTATTGAACTCCGGGATGGCCACGGCACCGGTGGGGCCAAGCAGCTCGTCATTTTCAAAGCCCAGCACCTTGGAGGAGGTGAAAATACTCATGGTATCCGGGTCGTCCAAGGGGATGGCTCGGGCATTGACCCCGGTGAGGTCCTCCAGCATGCGGATCATGGACGGGTCATCGTGACCCAGCATATCCAGCTTCAAGAGGTTATCCTCCATGCAGTGGTATTCAAAATGGGTGGTGACGGTCTCTGCGTCCTCGGCATCCGCCGGGTGCTGCACGGCGGTGAAATCCTCCACATCCATATCGTCCGGCACAACCACCAGGCCGCCGGGATGCTGGCCCGTGGTGCGCCGCACGCCCACGCAGCCCAGGGTCAGGCGATTCATCTCCGCATTGCCGGCGGTGATCTGCCGCTCCTCCAGGTACTTGCGCACAAAGCCGTAGGCAGTCTTTTCTGCCAGAGTGCCGATGGTCCCGGCTCGAAACACCTGTGTCTCGCCGAACATCTCCACCGCATGGCGATGGGCCCGGGCCTGGTATTCCCCGGAGAAGTTCAGGTCGATATCCGGCACCTTGCCGCCGCCGTAGCCCAGAAAGGTCTCAAAGGGGATGTCAAACCCGTCCTTCACCAGCTTTTCCCCGCACTCGGGGCAGCTTTTGTCTGGCATATCCGCACCGCAGCCATAGCTGCCGTCGGTAATGAACTCCGTGTGCTTGCACCGGGGGCAGCGGTAGTGGGGCGGCAGAGAGTTCACCTCCGTGATGCCCGCCATATAGGCAACCAGCGATGACCCCACAGACCCTCTCGAGCCCACCAGATATCCGTTTTCCAGGCTCCGCTGCACCAGCTTCTGGGCCGACATATACACCACATCGTACTTGCCCAAGATGCCGCCCAGCTCCACATTCAGCCGATCCACAATCAGCTTCGGGGGATTCTCTCCGTATAGCTCGTGGCACTTGCTCCACACCATGTCGTGGAGCTCCTGCTCAGAGTTTTCCAGCCGGGGCGGGAAAAGCTGTCCCGGGGGCAGCAGCTCAATTTCCTCCACCAGGTCCGCGATCATCCGGGGATTCTTCACCACCACATCATAGGCGGTCTCCTCTCCCAGGTAGGAAAATTCCTCCAGCATCTCATCGGTGGTCTTAAAGTAAATGGGCAGGCTCTTGTCTGCGTCTGGGAATTTTTTGCTGGCCAGGAGCACATGGCGGTAAATTTCATCCTCCGGCTCCATAAAATGCACATCCCCGGTGGCGCAGACGGGCTTATTAAGCTCCGCACCCAGGCGGACAATGGTGCGGTTGAAGTCCCGCAGCTCCTCCTCGTCCCGGGCCTCGCCGCTGCGCAGCATGAAGGCGTTGTTGCACAGGGGCTGGATCTCCAGATAGTCGTAAAAGGAGGCGATGCGCTTCAGCTCGTCCCAGTCCTTGTGGTCCACCACCGCCCGGAACAGCTCCCCGGCCTCGCAGGCGGATCCGATGATGAGCCCCTCCCGGTGGGCCGCCAGCTCCGTCTTGGGGATGATGGGAAAGCGCTTGAAATATTTCAGGTTGGAGGCCGACACCAGCTGATACAGGTGCTTGAGCCCCAGCTTGTTTTAGCCAAAATAATAATGTGCTTGGGCCGGCGGTGGTTCTTATTGCCCAGGGGCCGCAGCTCCAGCATTTTGCCGTTGATCTCCTGCAGGCGATTGATGCCCAGCTCCCGGCGCATTTTCTCAAAAAACGGGATAAGCATATAGCCCACCATGCCCGCATCATCCGAGGCACGGTGGTGGTTGAAGGACGGCAGGTCCAGATGCTCCGCCACTATATCCAGCTTAAATTTATTCAGCTCCGGCAGCAGGTTCTGGGCCAGAATCAGGGAGTCCACATAGGTGGGAGAAAAATCCAGCCCCACCCGGCGGCAGCCCTCCCGGATGAAGCCGATGTCAAACTCCGCATTGTGGGCCGCCAGAGGCCGCCCGTTTACAAACTGCAGAAATGCCTCCAGGGCCTCCTTGAGCTGGGGTGCGTCCTTGAGCATGGCGTCGGTGATGCCTGTAAGGCCGATTATTTCCGGTGTCAGACGGCGGCCAGGATTTACAAAGGTTTGGAATCGGTCTGTAATCTCCCCGTTTTTCAGCACCACCGCGCCGATCTCCGTGATAGCCTCTTTCATCACCTGAAGGCCCGTGGTCTCGATGTCAAAGCAGACGATCTCGTCGTCAAAATCCTGGTCCGCCGGGCCGTGAACCGCCACCCGATCGTCCAGATTGTTGATGAAATACCCTTCCACGCCATAGAGAATTTTTATTTTTCCCTTGGCCGTGTGCCAGGCATCGGGAAATGCCTGCACCACGCCGTGGTCAGTGATGGCGATGGCCGGGTGGCCCCAGGCAATGGCCTCCTTAATCACCGCCGCCGGGTCCGTCAAGGCGTCCATGTTGGACATGCGGGTATGCAGGTGCAGCTCCACCCGCTTCTCCTTCGCCGTATCCTTCCGGCCCTCATGGCCGATCTTCATGATGCTTTGGGGATTGAGCTGCACGTCCTTTCCGTCCCGGGTCAGCTCCATAAAGCCCTGGACCCGCAGCCACATCCCCGGGGCGATGGCGCTTTGCAGGCCACCCAGCTCCTTGGTCTGCATATATTTGCGGACAGTGACGGAGTTTTTGTAATCCGTCATGTCAAAGGTCAACACCCATACCCCGGGGCGCCGGGTCTCATGGCAATCGGCAAAAAACACCTTGCCCTCCACCACAACGCCGCCCATTTTGGGGTTCAGCCCCTCCATGGAGACGGGCTTGCCCTTGATGGGCTTGCCAGAGCACCTGCTCGGCACTCTTTTTCCCGGCGGCGGACACAAACCGCAGCCGCACCTGGCGGAATCCGTAATGCTCCTGCAGCAGCTGCTCCAGGGCCGCCACGGCGGCGTCGGGCATGTTCTCCCGGCTCTCCACCTCCGCCTCCAGGGTGCGGCTCCCCCGATCCAGCTCGCCCGACACGAGCTTGGCGTCCGCCAGCAGCGGCCGCAGGTCATGGGGCGGCAAAAAGCTCCCAAAAAAAGTCTAAAAATCCAATCTTCTCCATACTTACAGCTTCTCGATCTCGTTCATCAGTGCATCCACCAGCTTGTCCTCCGGAACCTTATACAGGATCTTGCCCCGGCGGAACACCAGGCCCTCGCCCTTTCCCCCGGCGATGCCCACATCGGCGGCGGCAGCCTCTCCGGGCCCATTGACCACGCAGCCCATTACCGCCACAGTGATATTCTTCTCGCAGCCCTCCAGCCGCCGCTCCACCTCCCGGGCAATGGGGATCATGTCGTACTTGGTGCGGCCGCAGGTGGGGCAGGAGATGAGGTTGGGTCCGAAGCGCCGCACCCCGGCGGCAGATAAAATCTGCTTGGCCGCACGCACTTCCTCCGCCGGGTCCGCCGTCAGGCTCACCCGGACAGTGTCGCCGATACCCAGGCACAGAAGGCCCCCAATACCCATGGCTGACTTCAGGATGCCCATGGTGGGGGTACCTGCCTCGGTGACGCCCAGGTGCAGGGGATAGTCCGTCCGCTGGCGGAGCATCTGATAGGCCTGCATATTCACCGGCACATCCGAACATTTGACGGAGATGCAGATGTCGTCAAAATTACAGTCGTTCAAAAGACGCACATGGCCCAGGGCGCTCTCCACCAACGCCTCCGCCGTGACGCCGCCGTATTTGGCCAGCAGGTCCTTTTCCAATGACCCGCCGTTGACGCCGATGCGGATGGGGATGCCCCGCTCCCGGCAGGCGTCCGCCACAGCCCGCACCCGGTCTTTTGACCCGATGTTCCCCGGGTTGATACGTATTTTATCCGCCCCCTGCTCTGCGCATAAAAGAGCCAGCTTATAGTCAAAATGGATGTCGCAAACCAGGGGAATGTGGATGCGGCGTTTAATTTCTCCCACGGCCCGGGCGGCATCCTGATCCGGCACGGCCACACGGATGATCTCACACCCAGCCTTCTCCAGGCGGAGAATCTGGCTCACCGTGGCCGCCACATCCTGAGTAGGCGTGTTGCACATGGACTGTATGCTCACGGGCGCGCCGCCGCCTACGGCCACGCTGCCCACCTGAATTTGCTTGCTCATATTCTCATACGCTCCTTTCTCCCTCATGAAAAGCGCCAGCCAAAAAAGCCTCGCAGAGTTCGCATCCGCAGATGCGAAAAATTAAAATCATTTTTCACCGCGACATGTGCGTGGGGAAAAATACCGCTCAGGCTGCCAGTGTGGAATTTTGAGCTAAGCTCAAAATTATGCGCGCAGCAGACTGCGATTCCTTTGGCAGAAAAAACAAAGTTTTTTCGCCAGTTATTGGAATATTTTCCACACATCCTGAAACGTCACCGCCAGCATCAGCAGCATCAGCAGCGCAAAGCCCGCAATGTGGACATAGCTCTCAAACTTCTGCGGGATGCGCTTGCGGATCACCAGCATGCACAGGGCGTTGATGACCAGGAAGAAGATTTTCCCCCCGTCCAGCGCCGGCAGGGGCAGCAGGTTCATCACCGCCAGGTTTACGGCGATCATGGCCGCCAGATACGCAATGTTCCGCACGGCTGCGGAGGCCGAGCTGCTGCTCTGCCCCACATCGGTAATAACGGAGACAATGCCCACCGGCCCGCTTATGTCCTTAACTCCGGCCTGACCCGTAACCAGCATCTGCAGCGACAGGCGCACCATTCGTACAAAGTCTATGGCGTTGGCAAAGCTGTAGCTGATCCGGTCGCCGATGCCGGCTTCCTTCACGGAAAAAGTTAGTCCATAGCCCGTGTAAGCATTGCCGTTTTTGTCGGTATACTCCCGCAGTTCCATGGGGACATTGGCAAGCTCTACCTTCTCGCCGTTTCGGAGCACCGTCAGGTCATGGCTGCCGCTCTGCTTCAAATTCAGCAGTAGGCTCACATCGCTGTAGACATAGATCCGCTCGCCGTCAATGGCGGTGACCTTGTCGCCGGCTAACAGTGTCCCCTCCAAGGGACAGCCCTGGGCAAAGTCGGCGATCACCGGGGTGACAAATGCCTTTGCCCCGCCATACAGGCACAGGATGATCAGCAGGCCCGCCAGGAAATTCATCGCCGCCCCGGCGGCAAAGATCAGCAGCTTCGCCCAAAAGCCCTGGTTTTCCAGGGCCCGGGGATCCTCCGAGGTCTCGTCCTCCCCTCCATGGCGCAGAATCCGCCGAAGGGCAAGCATCGCAGGGCATACAAGGTCTCCCCCTTTTGCTTTTTGAAAATGGCGGGGCCCATGCCGATAGAGAACTCGTTCACCTTCACCCCACAGGCCTTTGCCGCCAGAAAATGCCCCAGCTCATGGACGGCGATAAGTACGCCGAACACCAGCAGCGCAACCAAAATATACAAAACAGTGGACATAGTCGCTCCCATCTGACGCCGCGGCGTCTTTTTTTACCGGGCAGCCTCCCGGCCCAACCGGTCTGCTTCCAGTATATCCCCAAGGCTCGGCTGATATTTCACCGCTACCCGGGAAAGGGCCCGCTCCACCCGGCGGGCGATGTCGTTGAAGCCGATCTCACCCCGGAGGAACTGCGCCACGGCCACCTCGTTGGCTCCGTTCATAATGGCGCAGGCGGTGCCCCCGGCGGCAGCGCAATCCTTAGCAATGCGCAGGCAGGGGAACGCCTCCTCATCCGGGGCGCTGAAGGTCAGCGGCCCGCAGGAGAGCAGATCCAGCGGTTTATCCGGGGTCGCGGCCCGGTAGGGGTAGGTCAGGGCGTAGCGGATGGGCAGCTTCATATCCGGTGTGCCCAGCTGGGCGATCATGGCGCCGTCCCGGTATTCCACCAGGGAGTGGATGATGCTCTGCCGGTGGATCACCGCATCCACCTGGGCCAGGGGCAGGCCGTACAGCCGCATGGCCTCGATGATCTCCAGGCCCTTGTTCATAAGGGTAGCGGAGTCGATGGTGATTTTTGACCCCATGCTCCAGTTAGGGTGCTTCAGGGCATTCGCCGCCGTCATATGCTCCAGCTCCGCAAATGTCTTTCCGAAAAACGGTCCACCGGAGCAGGTGAGCAGAAGCCGCTTCACCTCGGCCCGATCCCGACAGCCCTGGAGGCTCTGAAAAATAGCCGAATGCTCCGAATCCACCGGCACGATCTCCGCGCCATATTCCTCCGCCTCCGCCATCACCAGCTCCCCGGCGCACACCAGTGTCTCCTTGTTGGCCAGGGCGATGCGCTTTTTCCTGCGGATGGCCGCAAGCGTCGGCTCCAGGCCCACACTGCCCATGACCGCTGTGACCACGGTGTCGCTGTCGGCCAGCTCTGCCGCCGCCAGGAGGCCCTCCATGCCGCTCATAACCTGTATATGCAGATCCGAAAGCCTTTCCCGCAGCTCCCTGGCGGCGTTTTCCTCAAACACGGCAACAAGGCACGGGCGAAACTGCCGTGCCTGCTGCTCCAACAGATCAATTTGTTTACCGGCGGTGAGAGCCGCCACCTTTAGTCCCAGCTCCCGGGCCACCTGCAGCGTTTGCCGGCCTATAGAACCGGTGCTGCCCAAAACAGAAATACACTTGCTCATTTTATTCTCACATTCTAACAGCCGTTGCAATCATCCACACCACCGGAGCGGCGAAGATAACGCTGTCAAACCGGTCCAGCACGCCGCCGTGGCCCGGCAGCAGGCGGCCATAATCTTGATGCCGCACTGGCGCTTGATAACAGAAAAAGCTCAGATCGCCCAGCTGGCCCATAAACGCGCCCACCAAGCCAATGACCATGCACCAGCCGATGGAAAGCGGCTGCAGCGTGACGAAAAAAAGAACACGATGCGAAAGACGATCATTCCCAGCGCACCGCCGACGAGTCCGCCCACGGCGCCCTCCACGGTCTTTTTGGGACTGGCTTTGGATGCCAGCTTATGCTTGCCGCAGGCCATGCCCGTAAACAGGGCCGCCGAGTCGCTCATAAATGCGGCCACCAGGGGCATCAGCACCAATCCGCCGCCGTAGTTAAGCAGCCGCAGCCGCAGCAGGCAGCTCATGGCCAAGGGGATGGCCACGCCGCCCAGCAGCACTGCGCAGATATTCCTGAAATGCCACGGCATTTTCCCCCGGCCGTACCACCGCACCGCCAGTAAAAACAGCAGTGCCGCCGCCGCACACAGCAGCCAAAGGCGCAGCCGCCAACACCGTGCCCTTGTATTCCTCCCTGCCCGCGTAGGTGGCAAACACCGTAAGCACGGCCAAAACGCCCGCCAAGACCCACAGCCGTTTCGTCTTTTTTCCGGGCCGCTCACCGCCGCCAGCAGTTCGTGGGCGCCAATGACGCCCAATGCCGCCAGCAGCGCCGCCGTAGCCCAATGGGGCAACCAGCAAAGCACCAAAAGCAGCAACGGGATACCGATGACCGCCACTAATATTCTCTGTTTCATAGCTTCAGTTCCTTTTTTATTTCTCTTACTTGACTCCGCCAAAGCGACGGTCCCGCTGCTGGAAGGCCACGATGGCCTCGTCCAGATCCCTTTCGCCGAAATCCGGCCACAGGGTATCGCAGAAGTAAAACTCCGAATACGCGCACTGCCACAGCAGGAAGTTACTTAGCCGCAGCTCTCCGCCGGGGCGGATGATAAGCTCCGGATCGGGGATCCCGGCGGAGTAGAGATGTCTTTCCAGGTTCTCCTCCGTCATCTCCTCCCCCGCGGCGGCACATTCCCGGGCCGCGTGGAGGATCTCATCCCGCCCGCCGTAGTTGATGCACAGGTTTGCCTGGAAGCCCTCCACCCGGTCCGCCACCTCATTGGCTTTATGGGCCAGGGCCTGCAGCTCCGGACTCAGGGCCGAGAGATCGCCGAAAAAGCGCAACTTCATTTGGTCCCGCTCCATGGTGTCAATGGCCTCCTGCATATACTTTTTCAGCAGGCTCATGAGGGTGCTTACCTCATCGGCGGGCCGCTTCCAGTTCTCCGTGGAGAAGGCGTAAATGGTCAGATATTCCACGCCCAGGGCCTTGCAGTACAGGGCGATTTTGCGGAACGTCTCCGCGCCTACCTTATGTCCGGCAGTACGAGGAAGCCCGCGCTTCTTCGCCCAACGACCGTTGCCGTCCATAATGATAGCGATGTGGCGGGGAAGGCGGCTTTTATCCACCTGCCCCGCCTTATGAGAGACTTTTTTGGAAAACAGCCCCATCAGACAGACATCAGTTCCTTTTCCTTGATCTCCAGGAGCTTATCCAGCTCCTTGCAGTTGTCGTCGGTAATCTTCTGCAGGTCCTTTTCCGCCAGCTTCAGCTCATCCTCGGTGATCTCAGAAGCCTTCTGCATCTTCTTAAACCTATCCATGGCGTCCCGCCGGATGTTGCGCACGGCCACCTTGCCGTTTTCAGAATACTTGTGGATCTGCTTCACCAGCTCCTTGCGGCGCTCCTCGGTGAGCTGGGGGAAGGACAGGCGGATGCACTTGCCGTCGTTCTGGGGATTGATGCCCAGGTCGGACTCCAGAATGGCCTTTTCAATGGCCCGCAGCAAAGACCCGTCCCAGGGGGTGATGACCAGGGTCCGGGGATCCGGAGACGCCACACTGCCCACCTGCTGGATGGGCGTAGGGGTGCCGTAATAGTCCACGGAAATGCGATTGAGCACAGCGGCATTGGCCCGGCCCGCCCGCACGGCAGCGAAGTCATTCTTCACGGACTCGATGCTCTTCTTCATTTTTTCTTCGTAAACCTTGTATTCGTCTTTCAGCATGGGGTTAAGCCTCCTTTACGATCGTTCCGATTTTTTCTCCGCGCAGGGCGCGGATGATGTTGTAGGGATCCTTCAGGGCAAATACCAAAACAGGGATGTGATTATCCATAGACAGGCTGGTGGCGGTGCTATCCATCACGGACAGATGCTGCGCCAGCACATCGTCATAGGTAATAGAGTCGAATTTCTTTGCATTGGCAAACTTGGCCGGATCGCAGTTATAAACGCCGTCGATATTTTTGGCCAGCAGGATGACGTCCGCGCCGATCTCCGCCGCCCGCAGCACCGCCGCGGTATCCGTGGAGAAGAAGGGACTGCCGATGCCGCAGCCGAAGATAACCACCCGTCCCTTTTCCAGATGCCGGATGGCCCGGGCCCGGATATAGGGCTCAGCTACCTCCTTAATTTCCAGGGCGGTCTGCACCCGCACATCCACGCCCTTTTGCTCCAGCACGTCGGCCATAGCCATGCAGTTCATAGCCGTGGCCAGCATGCCCATGTGGTCGGCCCGGGTGCGCTCGATGTAGCCCTCGCCATTCTTTACGCCGCGCCAAAAGTTGCCGCCGCCGATAACGATGCCCACCTGAACACCCATCTCCACGCATTCCTTAATGACATCCGCCACCCGGCCCATAACGCCAAAGTCCAGGCCAAAGTGCTTTTCTCCCGCCAGGGCTTCCCCGCTGATTTTCAGCAGCACCCGTTTATATTTCGGCTCGTCCATACAAATCCTCCTGTTTTTATTCTCCACAGTATTTTACAATACTTCCCGCCTTTTGTAAATGAAATTTTCGCAAAAGGCGGCTCTTGTTTTTCTTCGCTCGATGGATATAATGAGATTATCAAAATCTGTCATTGCAGCCTGTCACTGCGAAATCAGTTTGCAAAAGCGGCAGCGGCAATCCGTTTTCTTAAAATGGAAAAGGTGGAGAAATTCAAAAGATAAAAAGGAGAAAACACCTCATGGAGCTTCGCCATGTCCTGGGCAGCACCTATGTGGCTGTGGCCGCCACAGCCCTGCTGCCTATTTATAAATTAAATGACACCGATATTGTCCTGCTGGACACAGGCTATGCCAAGCTGGACCGCAGCGGCCTGACCCACCTGCTGGAGGACAACGGCTTCCATCTCAAGGGCATTCTCTGCTCCCACGCCCATTTTGACCACACGGGCAACGTTCGCTATCTCCAGCAGCGGTATGGCGCCATTGCCGCTGCGCAGATCATTGAGGCGGGCATCTCCGTGAATCCCGACGCCTACCGGGCCAACTACGTGGCCCTGACCTACGGCCGCAGCCGGGCTTATTTCCTGGAAGAATGCTTCACCGCCGATGTAATCATCTCCGCCGACGCCACGGAGCTGGATTTTTGCGGCGTGAAATTCGGCATCCTGCAGCTCCCCGGCCACAGCGCCGGCCACATCGGCATCATCACCCCGGACGGTGTAGCCTACCTTGGGGATTGTCTCATTAGCCGCTCGGAGATTGAGGGGGCCAAGCTCCCCACCTCCATGTTCATCGCCCGGGACTTAGAGAGCAAGCGCAGCCTTTATGCCCTCCATTGTCCCGCCTATATCGTGGCTCACAAGGAGGTGCTGACAGACATCACAGACCTCATCGGCGAGAACATCCGCTTTCTTGAAAGCAAGGCCCAGGAGATGCTGGATTGCCTCCAGGACGGCATGACCTTCGACGAGTGGATCTATGCTTTCTGCAAAAGGGAAAACGTCCGCACCCACAACCTGCTGAAATTCAGCGTTGCAGAGCGGAATTTCTCCAACTTTGCCGATTGGATGGAGGACGAGGGCACCGTGGAGGTCCGGCTGGAATTCTGCGCCAAAAAATACTATCACAGGCAGGTGAAATAAAGCCGAGCACTACAGAGGTCCCTTCACAATAGCACAAGAAAAGACCGGCAGAAATCTGCCGGTCTCTTTTTGTATAGCGGACATCTGCCTATCCATGCTCCGTTATGGGCGGGATAAAGCTCTCAATGGCATAGCGCAGCTTAGGGTGACGGATGACGAAGTGGATGGCCGGCGCCTTTCCCTTGGACACCATGACCCACCGCCCCTGGTGGATCAGGATCTGCAGGTTGCGGAACGCCTGGCTTCCGCTCATCTCCCAGCTATAATTTGGATTCTGAGCGGCAAAGGCCTTCGTATCGTTCAAATGCGCCGTATATTCCTCTTGGCTGTACGGAATGTCGGCTTCGCAGAACACCCCCGACAGCTCCAGCACCGGCGGCTTCTCCCTGAATTCCTCCGGCGTAAAGGCCGGGCTCTCGTCCTCCACCGTTCCCTCGGCCAGGATGGCCATGATTCTTTGTCTCTGCGCCGCGGCGTACCTTTTTATTCTTTGCTTTTGTTCCGCATCAATGCCGTTCCGGGCCAAAATACGTTCCAGGAGGTCCTCACTGGCCGTATACAGCGGCAATGTGGAGAGAATGCTGCGGCGGTGTCCCGGCTTTCTGGTGTCGGCCAGCAGAAAAGTATTCCTCTCGCTTTCCCGGTCACTGCGATAGATGTCCATAAGGGGGTATGCGTTATCCAGCAGGGCCCGGGCCCGCATGGCGTAATGGTCCAGCTCCCGCTTGTTTTTGGTCAGGTAATACCGTCCCTCAGCGTGGCGCCCGGCGATGGCTTCGCCGCTGAGAGCCGCCGCTCCGGACACCTTCAGCAGGTGTAAAAAGGGGCCGCCGGGCGCGTTTTTCAGATAGTATGGGGAAATTTGACCGGTCATGTACATGGGGATCCAGCTCTCCAGCCCCAGCATCATATCCTCAAAGGATCGGTCCAGGTTGTGGATCTGGTTCAGGTGCAGGCCCTTTTTCAGCATCATGGCCATACCGAACATCCACTTTTTGGGGAACTCCGGATCCTTGGCCATTTCGCCCATGGGCATATCGCTGTACATGGTCACCGGCTCCATGGACCGGCTGAGCACCGTGGCCTTGAGAAAGTCCAGCTCGCTGTCCATCATCTCCCCCAGGCCGTAATAATAGCGGGTCGTGGGCAACTGGAAGGGCATAGAGGGCACCTTCAGCTCGTCAAAATGGATGGCCTTGATATACTCGTTCAAGTCGAACTCGTCCAGCTTGCTTAAAAAGTCGGTGATGTCGCCCTCGCTGCGGGCAGGCTGCTCCTGCATCAGCCAACTGCACAGGCGCGTATAGCGAAAGGAGAGGTCTGCTATATCCTCCGCCGGGCAAGCCAGCAGCTCCGCCAGGGCCTCCAGCTCCCGGGGCGAAACGACCTCCCGGGCCACAAAGGAAGCCACGGCCCCGGCAAACTGCCGGGAGTCGGCAGGCCGCCGGCTCCCGTTGCGAATGCGGAAGATGGTGGACGGATCATAATTGGTGTACTGGCACAGCCGGGTAAGGTTGATGCCCATGGCCGCCACCAGGGTGTTAAAATTGCGGCGTAGCTGCTCCTTGTCCGTGGCTACAAAGTCCTCGCAGGCAGCAAATGCCGCCCGCACAGCGTCGGCGGTAAGGTCTCCATAGCCTCTTTGCTCGGCAATCTCCCCCAGGGCGCGGCACAGGCCCTCAAAGGCCGGAGTACCCAGCTCCGGGACCCGTTCTCCGTTTTTATATCGGCTGAAGGAGGCGGCAGATATGCCGGCCAGGGCGCACAGCTCCTTTCCTGTGCAGGAGAGCCGGCAGAGATATTCACTTAATTGCTGGCAGAATTTCATGGCTTTTCTCCGGATAGTTTTGTTTTTAGTCATTATACAGGAGGCGCAGCCAAAAGGAAAGTACTTCATGGCGCATAATTCCAAAAGTGTCAATTGACACTTCGGGAAACGCCCTGTAGTCCGCCTTGCTCTATGCTATAATTGCAAATAATAACATGTGTGGGAAAGGAAGAAAGAAATGGAAGAAGCTGGAAAAGCAAGATTTCTGTTTGTCCCCCGGCTGTTCCTGTGCGCAGCGCTGCTGGCTGTTGCACTGTGCGGGTGCTCCGCCTCCCCCGGCGAGGCCAAGAAGCCGGACCCGGACAGCGGGCAAAGCACAGCTACCCAGGCAGAGCCGGTAAATCTGGAACAGGCGCTTCTCAAGGAGCGCGGCAAGCCGTATGACCAATCGGACTACACAAAATTTCTCGGCGGCGAGGGCATTATAAACGAGTACGCCGAATTCGATTGTAATCTGGATCACGGCTACAGTAAAACCGTCAACGATCTCGTGGTGGCTGGCGGGAAGCTGTATCAGGCAAATTTCAACTCTGTTTTGGCAAACGGCAAGAACATACAGGAGGTCGGCACCCTGCCCGGAAAAAACATCCGATACTGGCGTCTGACCCATGACGGTGAAATGGGCGAGATCTACTTAAATGACGGCTCCGGCTATAAGGTCAGCAGCCCGCCGTTTGCGGCCTCACCGATGGATAAGGCGCAGCATCCGCTGTTCCGAAGTGTTTACCGCTATGCTTCCGACGGAAAGACGCTGGAGGATCATACGGCAGAATACTTAAGTGCCGATAAGGTCTACTCCGGCGATCCGATGATCGCCGTTGCCGGCGGTAAAGTCAGCCTGCTTTTTTCGGGCAAATATCTTGATAAGGGTACGACCGGCTGGAATTGGTATCGGGACATGGATCGGCGAGAGTACATTGCCTTTGATTTGGAGCTGTCCGAGCTTGCCGGTGAAACACCGATCCGGCTGTTTAATCGGAACATTCTGATGACCAATTGTGCCTTTTATGAGATCGTGTATGCCTCGGAGCCTTTGGACGACAGCGACACAAAAGCGCAGCTTGCGCCGGACGGTTCGGTGTCTCCCTACTATCCTGCTGCGCAGCATCTCAACTGCAATGTAAAGCTAAGAAAGCTTGAGCTGCTCACCGCTTTTTACGGTGATGTCCGCAACATCAGCACAAGCCATGTGATCACCGAGGACTATACGATGCTCCCCATTGCCGAGGTGCTTACAGACGGATACGGTGCGTATCAAAAATACGATCCCTGCCGTTTCTATTGGGACTATAATCAGGATTAAGGAAAAAAGGAGAGAAACACGATGAATGCAAAACGAATCACGGCACTTGCGCTGGCCTTGGTCATGACCTTGCTTCTTGCCGCCTGCGGCAGCAAAACCGTTGTGAACGATGACGGCACAAAAACCGAACAAACAGAACGCGGAGTCAAGGTGACGCAAACGGCGGCAAAAGCCGTGCAGACCGAAAAATACGAAACCGCCGATTTCAGCATGACCATCCCGAAGGGCTGGACGGTAACGACCGGCGGCACCAACATCTACCACAGCATCCGGGTATACGACCCAGCTGAGCCGCTGAACCAGATGTTTGTACTGCTGAAGGCAGACGTCCTGCTCCATAGTCAGGCGGGCAAAGAAGCATGGCAGCAGAACTACAGCATGGGGAATACCCAAGCGGCCCTTTTCACCAAGGCCGCTGTGCTTGATAACCCGTCTACAGAGGGCTTTTTCAAAATATTCTCACAGTATACGGCATTTGCATCGGCGGTGGAGCCTGCTTATTCGGGATATACCTTCCCCCGGTTTGATAATTTTACGGTATCCGACCGCTATCCCTCTGCCAGCCCATTGAAATCCTCCGCCCTGGGCGATGAGCAGCTTCGCGCGACATTCACGGATAACGGCAAAGAGGGCGAGGGCCTATTTGCCGCCAGTGTGGTGGACTTTGGCAGCTTTGCCATCTCCAACGGCAATGTGGTAGGCTATCAGCTCCAGGCGGTGGACGGCGGCTACTATATGGCTTACAACATCGTTGCTGTTACCGCCGCAAAGGACACCTTTATCGAGTGGGAAGGTGTGCTGACCGATTGCTTCAAAACCCTGCAGTATTCCGACAGCTTTGTCAGTACCACCAATCAGGCAAGCAATGAAAAGGTTGCCCTTGCTCAGCAGATCAGCCAAAACTTCAATGCGACCATGGACGGGTTTATGTCCTCCTGGGAAAGCCGCAACAGAAGTCAGGACATTATGAGCCAGAAGCAGAGCGACGCCACCCTCGGCTACGAGCGCGTTTACGATACCGAGACCGGCGAAATTTACAAGGCTACGAACGGTTTTACCGATGTGTACGACGGCAAGCGGTACAAGGCAGTGACCGACGACAATATGTATGCCGAACCTGTCAGCGGGTATATTGAAAAGCAATCCTGAAGAAAGCCGGAGAACTGTCCAGCCTGCGGTGCTGATGTTAAATAAAACAGTGCCTTCTGCTCCGAATGCGGAGAAAAATTGTAAGAAAGGAATGTGAGAACATGAAGATCAACACACAAAAAACAAGATTGCTGAAGGTCCTGCTGACGCTCTGCATGATGCTGTCGCTGGTGCCGATGACGGCGGCTACGGCCTTCGCTGCCAATACAACCACCGTCACTAACGAAACAGAGTTGACGGCGGCGCTGAATAATGCGGATTGTACTGAGATCAAGCTTGGCAGCAATATTGAAACCACTGGGAAACTGTATGTGGAGCGCACCGTGACCTTGGATCTGAACGGACATACCCTGAGCTGTAGTTTGGAAAATACGGGTATAATCTGGGTAAGGAAAAACGGGAACCTGGCGATAAAGGACAGCGGTACCGGTGGCAAGATCGATGGACAGGAAAAAAACTGCGGCATTTTCATTAAGGGCGGTGTTCTGACCCTGGAGAGTGGCAGTATCGTAAACTGCTATGAAAAGATAATCGATGAGTACAGTGGAGACGGTGCTGCCGTAGATTTGGAAACCAACGGTCAATTCATTATGAACGGCGGTGCAATTGAGGACTGCCGGGCTGGTGATGACGGCGGTGCAATTGATATAGGCAGCGGCTGTACTTTCATTATGAACGGCGGTGCCATCAAGAACTGTAAGGCAACTAAAAATGGCGGTGCAGTCATCGTCAAAGACAAAGCCAAATTTGAGATGAACGATGGTCTGATCGAAGGATGCTCTGTCACAACTACCGATGGCACTGGCGGCGGCGTATATATTGCGAATGTCGGTCGTTTTGTCATGAGCGGCGGTACGATAAAAGATTGTACCCGATACTTTTCTGATTACTACGGCTATATAGGAAATGGGGTAGCTGGAGAGACTTTTTCTAAGGCAGAGATCGTTTTGAAAGGCGGCACCTTTGATAACTGCGGCACATTTGGATGCACCATTGATACCCATACCGTCACTTTTGACTCTGACGGCGGCAGCGATGTGGATCAGCAGGAGATATGCAATACCTCTGCCATCAAGCCCTCCGATCCGAAGAAAGACGGCTATGATTTTGCCGGCTGGTATTTAGGCGATACGCAGTACACCTTTGATACCAAGATCACCACTGACATTACCCTGAAAGCCCATTGGACACCCACATCAGCGTCGACTGCCATCACTGCGGCAACGATCCAGGATGTGAACTTCAACTATCAGCCCGGTGATGCGCCCCGGGCCACGGCCACGGTAGCTGCCGCCGATCAGGGCAAATACCGAATTTCCGACGAATGGTGGCAAGAGTTAAATGAAAACGATGAGCCCGTTGCCATATGGCATTCCGACGACGGGATATACAGCACCTTGCCGACCATTACCGCGTTTGAAAGCGGGAAAAAATATGTATATTCCGTTTTGCTGCTGCCGGAAAGGGGTTATGACTTCGGCAGAGAGGTCGCCGCTACGGTGAACGGAAGCACGGTGACAGCGGTTCCCGGCACAGACGGATACCTGAGTCTCCCCAATGTTAAAACGATGATACCGATCGAGTCGGACAACCCAGCGGCAATTGACTTGATTGAGATAAATGATGTCACCGTCAGCTTTAAGGACGGAGATAAGCCGGTATTCACGGGATCGGTATCTGAAAACGCAGCTTACGCATTCAGATGTGAGTGGTGGAGCCTGGACAGCGACACAGGTATTCTTTCTACGGAGCCGGAATGGGGAGGCGATATTTATAAAAACAAAATCACCGCTTTTGAAGCCGGAAAGGCCTATCATTACGGTGTATATGTGACTGCCTATACCGCTGACATCTCCCCCGATGCCACGCTGAAAATCAACGGCCAGGAAGTAAACTACACTCGCATAGGCGATGACAGCGACACGCAGAGCTTTTGGGTCGAAACGGAGCTGACGATGATACCCACGGCAGATTCTCATACCCATAGTTATGGTACGGCTTGGAAGTATGATGACACCAACCACTGGCATGAGTGCCAGTGCGGCGATAAGGCCGACACGGCAGCACACAGCTTCCAGTGGGTGATCGACAAGGCCGCTACCAAGGAGGCCACCGGCATCAAGCACGAGGAATGCACCGTTTGCGGCGCTAAGCGCAGCGAGAATACGGTCATCGACAAGCTCCCCGACGGCGGCAACACCGGCAATACAGGCAGCGGTGATAATAACACCGACAAGCCCGGAAAGGACGACTCCACCAAGTCTCCTCAGACCGGTGACAGCAGCAGCCTCATCGGTTGGCTGGCTGCCCTGCTCGTCAGCGGCAGCGCCGCAGCCTGGATCACCTTCCCCGGCAAAAAGTCCAAAAAGCGCAGCTGAGCGGGCGCAGAGTTTTCCTATCCAACGCGGATAAATTTACACACTTCAGCAAACCCCGGTGCGGCCACAGGTGCCGCACCGGGGTTCAAACGCTTATCAGTCTCAAAAATGTAAACCGTCCGGGGTCTCTCCTATAGAGGATGCCCCGGGCGGTTATTTCTTTATTCTGTCGGCTTTTTCCTGCCCAAATTGCGCAGGAAGTCTGTGGCCTGCTTCAGGCCATCCTGGGCTGAGGTCGCCACCTCTTCCCCGATATCCACCGCCAGGCGCTTGAAGGTCTCCACCAGAATTCGCCGGGTCTTTTCATCTGCCCCGGCGTATTCCTTCACCAGAGCCACCGCGCCGCTCAGGCCCATCTCCTGCACATCATCCAGTGTGCGGGCCTTGCCGCCCATGCTGAGGATCTCAAAAAATGCGTCTGTAAAATCCTTCCTCTCCTGGGGCGTCATAGACCCGATCCAATCCCGCAGCACGTCGTCGGATCGGCGGCCCATGGTCGATCGTTCCTCCAGATGGATAAAGCGGTTGCGCTCCGTACACCAGGACAGCGCCTCGTGCTGCATGATAGACTTCGCCGTGCTGGCAATGACCGTATAGTCCTCGCAATGCTCCAGCAACACCCCCACGATAGACGATTCCGGGATGAATGTGTGCATCTTGTCTCTTAGGAGTACATATTCCGGCCGCTCCGTCATGCTTCGGTTGAAGCCGGGTCCGTCGTTATTATACACCGCCAGCAATCGGCCGTAATTCTTGTGGGGCAGGTGCAGGCCCGCCCAGGCCGCCAGGTTGCCGCCCTTGGAGTGTCCGCCGATGCGCACCTTATGGAACCTGCACAGCCTCATGATCTCAGCCGTATATTCTGCCGCCCGCACCTGGGCCGGAACAGACTCCAGGTAGCTCATGTTGAAGTCCTCCTTCCAGCCCACCAGGGAGGTATCCGTCCCCCGAAAGGCCACGAATACGGACTTATCCGGCAGCAGGAAGGTCACCGCTGCAAACTGCGTCTCCTGGTCGCTGCGGTCCTCAAAGGCGAACATCCGCGTCCCGGCAAAGCGCTCGGTCTGCGCCGCCTGCTGCGCCACGGGTATGTAGCTCAGCTGGGACAGGCCCAGCTGCTCGTCCTCCTGCGTGAGCTTTTGGCAGATGTCGCGCAGGGAGACCGCCTCCCGGGGATTCCGGGTCAGCAGCTCCGGGAACCGGCGGAAATTGATATAGGAAATGATGCACAATACCAGATTGTCCACCTCGTTGAATGGGTCCACGGAAAAGGGAATATCCCCCCGCCAGGTGAGATAATCGGCCACTGTAGTGGTATATTTCATGGTTTTCTCCTCTTGGAACACAAGTGTGTCTTAAAATCCTGCGGCAAAAAAGCCTCGCAGAGTTCGCGTCCGCAGACGCGAAAAATTCAGATCATTTTCCCCCGCGACATGTGCGTGGGGAAAAATACCTCTCAGGCTGCCAGTGTGGAATTTTGCCGCTTGCGGCAAAATTATGCGCGCAGCAGGCTGCAAGCCTTTTGGCAGAAAAAACGAAGTTTTTTCGCCAGGTCTAAAAAAGGGGGAGGCGCATAGCGTCTCCCCTTTTTTCGGTCATCGGATTAGTCCTCGTCGTTGTAGTCATCCTCAGCCCGGGCCAAATCGCTGAGGTCAAACTCCAGCTTTTCGCCGCAGTTGGGGCAGCGGATCTCGCCACTGTCCAGGGTATCCTCGTCAAAGACGATCTCCTCCTGGCAGACCGGGCAGGTGGTCTCAAAGTATTCGGCGTCGTCATCCAGCTCCTCGTCGTCATCGTCCATCTCGTAAAGAGCTTCCTCCACCTCGGACAAATCATCGCTGACGGCGTCCAGGCCGTCCTCCAGATCCACCAGGTTGTCATCGATGTCCTCAAAGCGGATGCTCATCTCGTCCAGCACATCAATGATGGCGGCGATGAGCTTGCCCTCCTTGGTTTCCGTGTCCAGCGCCAGGCCCTCGGCCAAGCCCTTGAGATACGCGACCTTCTCAGAAATTTCCATATTACGCTCCTTTCCGAATCGCTGTAAATTCTTGCTTACTTTGCCCGGGACAGGTACTCACCGGTACGGGTGTCGATGGTGATCTTGTCGCCGATGTTGATAAACAGAGGCACCTTCACCTCAGCGCCGGTCTCCACGGTGGCGGGCTTGAGGGTGTTGGTGGCGGTGTTTCCGGCCAGGCCCGGCTCGGTTTCAGTGACCTCCAGGTCCATGAAGTTGGGGCACTCCAGGCCGAAGACGTTGCCCTTGTAGCTAAGGACCTTGCACACGGTGTTCTCGGTGATGAAGCGGAAGGCGTCGCCCAGCAGATCCTTGCCCAGGGGAATCATGTCATAGGTCTCCTGGTCCATGAAATAATACAGGTCGCCATCGTTATAGCTGTAAGCCATGTCCTTGCGCTCCACGAAAGCTTCCTCAAATTTTGCGGTGGGGTTGAAGGAAGTCTCAGTGACAGCGCCGGTGACGATGTTCTTCATCTTGGTGCGGACGAAAGCAGCACCCTTGCCGGGCTTCACATGCTGGAATTCCACCACCTGCATGATCTTGCCGTCCATCTCGAAAGTCTTACCGTTTCTGAAATCACCTGCGGTAATAGTTGCCATAATATGTTTCCTCCTATGTATGAGGAAATTTCTCTTTCATTTCCTCGAAATTATAATATGCGCCAAACAGGCCGTGTATATTCTATATGAAAACCCGGCATTTGGCAAGTGTTTTGTTGTATTTTTCCGGTCTTTTCCCGAAAAAGTACGCTCACAGGCACAAAAGCTCCTTGCCGGCCTCCGTCAGATCCCGGCATCCGCCCTCCTCCAGCACCAGCACATCCTCGATGCGCACGCCAAAGCGCCCGGGCAGATAGATCCCCGGCTCGGCGGAGATGACACTGCCCACAGGCAGGGGCTTGTCATTTCCCGGGGTAGCGTTGGGGCTTTCGTGGATCTCCGCCCCCACGCCGTGGCCGAAGGCATGGCCGAAGTATTCAGCGTATCCCGCCCGCCGGATGACTTCTCGGGCAGCGCCGTCGATCTGCGCGCCGGTGGCTCCGGCCCTGGCCGCGGCAATGCCCGTCAACTGGGCCCGGAGAACCGTCTCATACACCCGCTTCATCTCCTCCGTAGGCCGGCCCACACACACGGTGCGGGTCATATCGGAGCAGTAGCCCTTATACACGCAGCCAAAGTCCATGGTCACGAACTCCCCGGTCTGTATCTTTCGCTCCGTGGGCACTGCGTGGGGCATAGACCCGTTTGGCCCGCTGGCCACGATTGGGTCAAAGGACATCCTCTCCGCCCCGAAATGCAGCATCAGATACTGCAGCCTGGCGGCGATCTCCTTTTCCGTCACGCCGGGGCGTATCTCCGCAAGGATCTGTCCAAGGGCCTTTTCCGCGATGCGCTGGGCCTGCTCCATCCGCTCCAGCTCCTCCGGATCCTTCTGTGCCCGCAGCTCTTGCAGGAAGGCCGAGGCCGGCACCAGCTCTGCCTGCAGCTTTTCGCTGTAGAGCCGGTGCTCCGCCACGGTCATGGTCTCGTCCTCAAAGCCGATGCGCCGGGCCCCGGTGAGAGCCAATGCCTCCCCCAGCCAGGCAACGTAGCCCTTTTCCCGATCCGCCAGCCCGATGGCGGCATTCTCCACGGTATTTTCCGCCGCCTCAATATAGCGGCTGTCGGTGAAATAGAAATTTCCCTCAGTGGTCACCAGGGCCACGCCGTCTGTGCCGGTGGTGGCAAAGCCGCTGGCATAAAATCGGTTATACTCGCCGGTGAGCAGCACACCGTCCAGGTCCGCCGCCGGCAAAGCCAACGCGATTTTGTCAAAGTGATTCATGCTTTCGCTTCCTTTCTACTCCGACATAGGGCCTTAAAGGGCCGCTGCAAGCCATGGAGTACATGGTTCCACGCCCCCCTGGGCCCGCCTGCCGGCTCCACCATTACGGCCCATGCGCCACTGCGATTGGCCCCCAAAACGTCGGTGAGGAGCTTGTCGCCCAGCATGGCCGTCTCCCCCGGTGTAACTCCGGCTTTTTCCATGGCCTGCCGGTAGCCCCGAGGCGATGGCTTTCCCGCATGGCCCACATAGTCGATGCCCAAATCCCGGCAAAACCGCTCCACCCGTGCAGGACTGCGATTGTTGGACAGGATCATCACCCGGATGCCCGCCCGCTGCATTTCCGCCAGCCATGCTCTGAGCCGGTCATCCGGCCGGGGCACATACTTGGGTGCCAGGGTATAGTCCAGATCGCACAGCAGCAGGCAGATCCCCCGCTCTGTCAGCATCTGCGGCGTCAAGTCCCCATAGTCCGTCAGCAGCAGATCCGGGATCAGAGAAAAGGACATAACCCATCGGCTCCTCTCATACAATGAATTGATATTGATTTTAGCATTTTCCGCAAGGTAATGCAAGGGGGTGGACACTTATGGAACTGTATTTGGCCACAGACAGCGGGCGGCTGCAGCAGGCCATGGCCTGCACTGCGCAGCTGGCCCATATGAGCTATCGCATTGGCCCCGACGGGACGCTTCTGGCCTCCCCCCTGCCGGATACACTCCGGGGTGGCCTGCTGATGCTGTCCGATGAGGGAGGGACCTATCCGGACGCGCCGGAGGGCCTGTGCCGCCAGCTGGTGCAGGAATGTCTGCGTCGGCGGTACGCCGGCGTAGTCCTGGATGCCATGCCGCCGGAGGGCTTCTGCCGGACATTGGATGAGCTGCTGGCCCGACAGGAGCGGCAGCTGTATCTGCCGGAGGCTGCGGCAGGCTATGCTCCCCACGGCACGGCGCTCCTCTGCACCGCCCTTGCCTCCGGCAGCCTGGAGGATCGGCTGGCCGCAGCCGCCGAAAATGGGGGCCGGAGCGCCTGGCCCTGGATCTGCAGCGGATGATGCTTGACTATCCCCTCTCCGCCGGAGGAGAGGCCGCCGCCCTGACGCCGCCCCGGCTGCATGCCCTGGCGGAGGGCCGGGCCACCTACTTCAGCCGTCCTCTCTGCGCCCGTTACTTTACCTATCGCACGGACAGCGGCTCCCGGTTTGTCCTCTTTGACGATGTGCAAACCCTCCGCATGAAGATGGACATGGCGGAGAAGCTGGGCATCCGCCAGGGATTTTTCATGCTCCCGGAGGTAGAGGACCTGGCCCAAAGCCTTCTTGGTCCATAAGCTCCCTTACATGCAAAAAGCAGCATCGGCCCTCGCTGCTGCAGGGCAATGCATCGAAAAAGCCATGGTTTTCTCAATAAAGGGCGGTTGTCTGCCGGGCGTATAAATTCCACGATTTCTCGTCTGACAGGTTTTTTCTCTCATGTCATGTGCATATGGCATGTAAAAACAGCCTGTCGGCTTTGCCGCCTGCAGGCGGCAAACTCTGTGAGGGCTTTTTGACACGACTAAAGAAAACATGGTCCCGCAAAAGCGGAACCATGTTTTTAAATCGTTTTTGCCGAGAACAAAATCAATAATATCTCTTGTTTCTGTTCTTGCGGGCAGCCTCGGACTTTTTGCGGCGCTTAACGCTGGGGCTCTCATAGCACTCGCGCTTACGCACCTCTGCCAGGACGCCGGCCTTTGCGCAGCTTCTCTTGAAACGCTTCAGGGCACTGTCCAGGCTCTCGCCTTCCTTGACATGTACTTCGGACATCTATTTTCCCTCCCTCCGATGCACCCGGCTTCATCCAGGGTGCTCTTTAAGAGCCATTAACATGACTAACGGCTGTATTATACCCATAATGAACAGGCTTGTCAAGGTTTTTCTGCGCAAAAGGCGAAATTATGCAAAAAGTGGGCGGAAATGTTGAAAAGGGACGGCCTTTGCCGTCCCTTTTTGAAAACTGTCGAAAAACCCTCCGGGGTTTTTCCGACAAAAGGCTTGCAGTCTGCTGCGCGCATAATTTTGCCGCTTGCGGCAAAATTCCACACTGGCAGCCTGAGAGGTATTTTTCCCCACGCACATGTCGCGGTAAAAAATGATCTGAATTTTTTGCCGCCTACGGGCGGCAAACTCTGCGAGGCTTTTTTCACAAGCTAAAAAGGGACGGCCCAGACCGTCCCTTTTTAGGTCTTTCTTATTTCGTAGGCTTGACGATGAGGTTCACCAGCTTGTTTTTCACCAGAATGGTCTTCACAACGCTCATGTCCTCAGTGGCCTTTTTCACCTTGTCCAGCGCCATGGCAGCGGCGACTACCGCAGCCTCCTCGGAATCCGTGGGGACTACCACGGTGCCCTTGAGCTTGCCGTTTACCTGCACGGCCATCTCGGCGGTGGCGTCGATGGTCTTGCTCTCATCGTAGTCAGGCCAAGGCATCTGCATACACATCTTGCCGTATTTGGCAGCGTAGCCCATGAGCTCCCACATCTCCTCCACCATATGGGGGGCGAAGGGGCTCAGCAGCTTCAGCAGCGCCTCCAGGTCGCCCTTGGAAAGACCCTTGGCATAGAAATCGTTGACCAGGGCCATGAGGGCGGCGATGGCGGTGTTCATCTTCAGCTCGTCAATATCGTTTGTGACCTTCTTAATGGTCTTATGGACGGCGGCCATGTTCTGCTGGGAAATCTCAGGATCGTCCGTGACCCTATCCATCAGATTCCAGCAGCGATCCAGGAAGCGCTTGCTTCCCTTAACAGCCTCATCGGACCAGGAGGCGGTCTTTTCAAAGTCACCGATGAACATGATATAAAGCCGCATGGTATCTGCGCCGTAGGCCTTAATAACATCATCGGGATTGACCACATTGCCCAGTGACTTGGACATTTTCACCGCCGGACGCTCGGCCTGGGCGCCGTATTTCTCCCGCAGGGCCTGCTTCTCCTCCTCGGTCTTGGCGTTACCCACATAGTGGGGGTTCTTACCCAGGATCATGCCGTGGCTGGTGCGCTTGGCATAGGGCTCCTTGGTGTGAACCACGCCGATGTCATAGAGGAACTTATGCCAGAAGCGGGAGTAGAGCAGGTGCAGCGTGGTATGCTCCATGCCTCCGTTATACCAATCCACGGGGCCCCAATACTCCTCGGCCTCCTTGCCCACCAGCTCGTTATCATTGTGGGGATCCATATAGCGCAGGAAGTACCAGCTGGAGCCAGCCCACTGGGGCATGGTGTCGGTCTCGCGCTTGGCGGGGCCGCCGCAGCAGGGGCAGGTTGTGTTGACCCAATCGGTCATCTTGCTCAGGGGGCTTTCGCCGTCGTCGGTGGGCTCATAGCTCTCCACCTGGGGCAGCACCAGAGGCAGCTCGCTTTCTGGGATGGCCACCCAGCCGCACTTCTCGCAGTTGACCAGGGGGATGGGCTCGCCCCAGTAGCGCTGGCGGGAGAACACCCAGTCACGGAGCTTGAAATTCACCTTTTCCTTGCCGAAGCCCTGCTCCACGGCGTACTTCTTCATGGCGGGGATGGCCTCCTTCACGGTCATGCCGTTGAGGAAACCGGAGTTGACCATGATGGCCTTATCGTCCTTGGCCACGAAGGCCTCCTTGGTCACATCGCCGCCCTTGACCACCTCCACGATGGGCAGGCCGAACTTCTTGGCAAAGTCCCAGTCACGCTGGTCGTGGCCGGGCACGCCCATAACGATGCCGGTGCCGTAGCCCATGAGGACATAGTCGGACACGAACATCGGGAGCACGCCGCCGGTGACAGGGTTGATGACCTCCACCCCCTCCAGGCGGACGCCGGTCTTTTCCTTATTCAGCTCCCCGCGCTCAAAGTCAGACTTGCGGGCGGCGGCAGCCTGGTACTCCTCCACCTCGTCCCAGTTGGCGATTTTGTCCTTCCACTTCTTCAGCAGAGGATGCTCCGGAGAAATGACCATATAGGTCGTACCGAAAAGGGTATCGGCACGGGTGGTGTAGACGGTGACATCGTCGCCCATATTGGTCTTAAAGGTGACCTCCGTACCGGTAGAGCGACCGATCCAGTTCTTCTGCTGGATCTTCACGCGCTCGATGAAATCCAGATCGTCCAGGTCATCAATGAGACGGTCGGCATATTTGGTAATACGGAGCATCCACTGGCTCTTTTCCTTGCGGACCACCTCGCTGCCGCAGCGCTCGCACACGCCCTCCACCACTTCCTCGTTGGCCAGGACGCACTTGCAGCTGGTGCACCAGTTCACAGGCATGGTGGTCTTGTAGGCCAGGCCGTGCTTGAACATCTGCAGGAAGATCCACTGGGTCCACTTATAATACTTGGGGTCAGTGGTGTCTACGCAGCGGTCCCAATCGAAGCCGTAGCCCAGCATTTTAAGCTGGCGGGTAAAGTTCTTGATGTTTTCCTGGGTGACCACAGCGGGATGGATATGGTTTTTGATGGCGAAGTTCTCCGTGGGCAGGCCAAAGGCGTCAAAGCCGATGGGGAACAGAACATTGTAGCCCTCCATGCGCTTTTTACGGGTAACCACGTCGATGGCGGTAAAGGGCCGGGGATGGCCCACATGAAGTCCCGCTGCGGAGGGATAAGGAAACTCGATAAGGCCGTAAAACTTTTTACGGGTCTTGTCGCCGGTAACGGCGCGATAGGGCTTGGTTTTTTCCCAATTGTCCTGCCATTTTTTCTCAATGGCCGCAAAATCGTACTGCATACTGTTTCTCCTTTATCTGAATATCTTTTTGCACATAATAAAGCAAAACGCCCCGGACCGCACAAATCGGTCAGGGGCGTGAGAAAACGCTATACCACCCTGATTCGGCTGCGGATCGCTCCGCCGCCCTCAGCAGCTCCCTCTGCAAGGAGCATCCTCTGTAACGGGAGGGCCCGTCCTGCCCTACCTCCCCCCAGGGACTCAGGCAGGCAACTCCGGGGCCAGTGCGGCAAGGCTTCCCCATCGGCTCACACCGGCCGCCGACTCTCTTTGGGTGGAACTATCCCTGCCTTTTCCCCATCGCTGTCTTTTGCAGGATATTGCAAAACTTACAGACATTTTAGAATCATTTTGGGGATTTGTCAAGAGTTTGTTTTTTGGGGAAAATCAATAACGGAAACAGAGCGGCAAGGACGGGAGTCTCGGATTGCCGCAGCCGGTTTGAACGCCGGCTGCGCAATGACGCAGAGGAAAATACGGTGCATAGCGGGCTGCTGACTGCAGGATAGCTCGGATAGGAATACAGGAGCTGTTCATCCCCGTGAAAAGCCCCGCGGTGCGGGTAGGCAGGCTTGTTTTTCCGGTTTTATCATACCGGCTTATTCCTGGGATAAGCCCAGGCGGAGCGGTTGTGTAAAGAGTCTATAAATTCGTGGGGAACGGCGGAAATTTCAGCACCTTTTTCTCTTGCTTTTTTTCGTATTTTTCGGCACAATAGGGAACAATATCTTTATTTTAATTTAATTAGGAGGATAGCAAGGATGAAGCTGCTGCAGGATCGAATCCGCCGGGAAGGCCGTGTGCTGCCCGGCAATATTGTGAAGGTGGATGGATTTTTGAATCACCGGGTAGACACGGCACTTTTGAGCCAGATTGCCGATGAGTTCGCCAAAATCTTTGACATCAAGGATATTACTGTGGTACTGACGGCGGAGGCCAGTGGCATCGCCCTGGCCACTATCTGCGCTCAGAAGTACGGTGTGCCTATGATCTTTGCCAAGAAAGCCAAGAGCGACAATATTGAGGGCGGCCTATATCAGAGCGAGATTTTCTCCTATACCTACAAAAAGAAGGTGACCCTGCTGGTGGCCCAGGATTGGCTCAAGCCTGAGGACAAGGTGCTCATCATCGATGACTTTATGGCCAAGCTGCGCCGTACACGGTCTCATTGACATCGTAGAAAAGGCCGGCGCCCAGCTCAAGGGCATCGGCATCGCCGTGGAAAAGGGCTTTCAGCACGGCGGCGACGATCTGCGGGAAAAGGGCTACAACATCCACTCCCTGGCTATCATCGACAAGGCCGAGCCCGGCTGCTTCGAGTTCAGGGAGGATGCCCAATGAAGAAGGTTCTGATTCTGGATTTTGGCGGGCAGTATAATCTGCTGGTGGCCCGCCGGGTGCGCGAGTGCGGCGTTTACTGCGAGCTGAAGTCCTTTCGCATCTCCATGGATGAGGTGCGCTCCTTCCGGCCGGATGCGCTGATCTTCACCGGCGGCCCGGCCACGGTGTTTGAAGAAGGCGCACCTACGGTGGATCCGGCCCTGTTCTCCCTGGGCATCCCGGTGTTGGGCATCTGCTACGGCATGCAGCTGATGATGCACCTTTTGGGCGGCCAGTGCCGCAAGGCCATTACCCGGGAATACGGCAAGACCGAGCTGACCGTCAGCACCTCCTCCCCCCTCTTTACTGGGGTGCCGGAAAAGGCTGTTTACTGGATGAGCCACGGGGTGGAGGTGGAATCTGCCGCCCCCGGCTTCACTGCCATTGCCCAGAGTGCCGGCTGCCGCCATGCGGCGGTGGAGTGCCCGGAAAAGAAGCTCTACGGCGTGCAGTTCCACCCGGAGGTGGTACACACGGAGTACGGCACCAAAATCCTGGAGAATTTCCTCTACGGTATCTGCGGCTTCAGCCGTGAGTGGACCATGGAGTCCTATGTGGAGACCGCCCTCCGGGAGTGCCGGGAAAAGATCGGTGACAAGCGCGTGCTGCTGGCCCTCTCCGGCGGCGTAGACAGCGCCGTGGCTGCCGCCCTGCTGCAAAGGCCGTGGGCGACCAGCTCACCTGCATCTTTGTGGACCACGGTCTGCTGCGCCTGAACGAGGGGGACGAGGTCGAGCGGGTGATGAAGGGCGAATTCCATGTGGATGTCCGCCGGGTCAATGCTCAGGACCTGTTCCTTAACAAGCTGGCCGGGGTCACGGAGCCTGAGCGCAAGCGCAAGATCATCGGTGAGGAGTTTATTCGAGTCTTTGAGGCTGAGGCCAGGAAGATCGGCAAGGTGGATTTCCTGGCCCAGGGAACCATTTATCCCGATGTGGTGGAGAGTGGCTTGGGCGGTGAGAGTACCGTTGTCAAGAGTCACCACAACGTAGGCGGTCTGCCGGATTGCGTGGACTTTGAGGAAATTATCGAGCCCCTGCGCCGGCTCTTTAAGGACGAGGTACGCCAGCTGGGCATTGCCTTGGGCTTGCCGGAGAGCCTGGTGTGGCGTCAGCCCTTCCCCGGCCCGGGCTTGGCCATCCGCATCATCGGGGAAATCACCCGGGAAAAGCTGGATATCCTCCGCAAGGCCGATGCCATTTTCCGGGAGGAGATGGCCCTGGCGGGTTTGGACCGCACTGCCAACCAGTATTTTGCCGCCCTAACCAATATGCGCTCCGTGGGTATTATGGGTGACGAGCGGACCTACGACTATGCCATTGCCCTGCGCTCGGTGCAGACCCAGGATTTTATGACCGCCACCTGGTCCCGTCTGCCCTATGAGCTGCTGGATAAGGTCAGCGGCCGCATCGTGGGTGAGGTACCCCACATCAACCGCGTGCTGTACGATGTAACCTCCAAGCCCCCGGCGACGGTGGAATTTGAGTAACCACCGCCACAAAAACGCCCGTAAAGGGCAGGCTCGCATAAGCACATTTCCAAAAACCAACGGATTGAGAGTAACACACCCCCCAGAGATTAAAACCTCTGAGGGGTGTGTTATTCAATCCCCGTCCTATCAAAGGGGCATCGGTGTCCGGGCGATCAGAATGACCGCCAGAATCGCGCCCACAAATGCAGCAGCCCCTACGACCGCCAACACCTTTTTGCTGAGTTTCTTCTTCGCTGCCTTGCCAATCAGCGCGGCGCAAGCCATGCAGACAGCCGCAGCAACAAGCGCAATGCCCAGCGTTTCCCATAGCCAAGAAAGTTCATGTAGGATTCTCATGCGATCACCATCTCCTGTTCGTTAAACTGGAAGTTGTCAGAGAAACAATTCCATTTTAATTTCATCAAGCGGCTTTCCGTCTGTATTCCATGTAGCATTTTCTACAGACTCAGTTGCCTTAAAGCCCAACTTTTCGTAATGCCGAATAGCGTCAGTAAGGGGGCTGGCTGTCCAGAGAATAATTTTCTGATACCCGGAATCCTTGGCTTTTTGCATAAAAGCGGCAATCAGCGCTGAACCAATGCCATAGCGTCGATAGTCCTTCTCGACGGCAAAAAGTCGTAACTGACCAACGGAAGGATCATCCGCCTGGCAAAGCATAATGCAGCCAGCTAAAACACCATCACAATCCGCAACAAATAGTTCTTCTCGGTCATTCTTACTGCCTTTTGCAAAATCTGTTGCAATTTTCATAGCATAATCGGTAAAGCTCGGTCCCCCCATGAGTATTCGGTTGAATAGAGTGCTTTGTGAAGATCTGCAACATACTTTTCTTCACCTTGTTTATATGGTCTGATTATAAAATTCACCTTGCTATCCTCCTATAAATCTCGATTTGTCTGCTCCTTAAAGTCCAAGTCCTTCACCCCACGCCGCAAGCTCCCGTTGCCCGGCGCTGCCCTTGAAGGCCCTGCCGTTCATCAGCTTTGCGCCTTTGCAGCTCGGTGCAAGGTGCTCGTTCATCTTGCCGATGCCGCTTCCGCCGGTGGTCGCAAACGGGATAGTCGTCGGCGCGACATACCACCGGATCGGATAGCCCACCAAAATCGTGTCGTAGTCCTTCATATTGTCCCGCTTGACGGCAATTTCAGAGAGTGAAGGCCGGAAAGCCGGTCAGAAGGAATACCCTCTCCTACAAATGAGCGCGGGGACGAAAGGCCGAACAGAGCCTTTTGCCCCGCGCTCATAGAAGTATAATTAAAACCGGCAGAGGGCTTTCGTGCCGCTGCTCCCCATTATACTCTTACTTACTCGCCTTATGCACACCGGTGAAGAAGTACCGGCCCAGGCCGTCGCCAAACACTCCGGTAAACGACTCTGACAGGCTCCAGCTGCGGGTGCTGCAATACATAGGAATCACATTGCCCTTCTCTATCAGCAGGCGCTCCGCATCCTCCAGATAGGCATCCCGGGCCTCCTGGCTGGCAGACACTGCCGCCACGCGCAGGAGCATATCATAGGCGCTGGAGGTAAAATTGGCATAGTTATCCTCCTCACCCATGCGCCAGCGGTTGAGAAAGCCCGTGGCGTCATTGCGGTCACTGGTGACACGCAGCGCTGCCAGCGTATATTCGCCCCGCTCCAACGCTTGGGTGATCTCCTCGCTGGAAACGCCCTTGAGCGTCACGCTCAGCCCCAGCTTCTCCTTCCAGGTCTTCTGCAGCAGCAGCGCCAGGGAATCTGCAGTGCCATCGGACTCATAGAGCATAATTACCGGTGTCAGGCTTTTCAGCTTGGTGGCAGTGTAGCCTGCCTCCTTCATCAGCTCCTGGGCCGTCTGACAGTTTTTCTCGTAATTCTCGCTGTCATTGTCCACAGCGGAGCCGAAATCACGGAACTGGCCGCCCGTTGTGCTGCGGATGCCCCAAGTCACCAGTCCCTCTGCCGCCAGATGCGTCCGGGAGCCCAGCAGCTCGGCAATGGCGTTGCGGTCAATGACCAGCCCCATGGCCCGGCGGACATTTTCATTGCTGGTCAGGTCGGACAGCTGGTTCAGCAGCACCACGCTGGTCTCAGGATAGTAATCCGGCATCCAGCTGTCTATCTTCTTGGCTACAGCCTCGTCCGTCAGTCCCAGGACGAAATCCGCGTCCCCCTTCTCAAAAAGGGAGTTGGCCGTCTTCGCGTCTGCTGTAAAGCGGAAGCTGATGCTCATCGGTCCCAGGCGGCGGGCATCGTGATAGCCATCCGTCTGCTGCAGCAGCATCGTGTCGTTTTCCCAGGATGCAACGGTATAGGGGCCATTGGTGACCAGGGTGTCCGGCGACATGGACCAATTCTCCCGGGCCGCTGCGGCACTCTGTACCGGCATAGTCGCCGCCGCCGTGCAGACGCTGTCGATGAAGTACGGACAGCGCCCGGAAAGCGCCACCACAAAGGTCTCGTCATCCGGTGCGGAAACCTGCAGCGCATCCTCTCCCGTCCGGGCAGCGCTGTAACCGGCTACCATGTCCAGGATTCTTGCGTTTTTTGAGCCGGTAAGAGGATCCACCAGCCGTTTCCATGCGTATACGAAATCCTGGGCAGTGACCTTGGTGCCGTCGGACCAGGCGGCACTGGAGCGGAGCTTGAAGGTGTAGGTCTCCTGCCCCTCAGCCGTGGTGTCACACTGGTAGCTGCGGGCCACTCCGTTGACTGCCGTGGTACCGCCGCTTCCGTCGGATTGCAGCTTCATAAGATTTTCAAACAGATGGCTGACCACGGTCTTTTCCTCATCAGTGGCGGCCAGGGCCGGGTCCAGTGTGGCCGGAACGCTGCCCATGGCCACCCGGAAGGAAACGCCGTTCTCCCGGTGGCAGCCGCTCAGCAGCCCCAACAGCAGCACAGCTGCCAGCAGCGCCGCCACAGGTCGTTTCAGTTTCATCATAATGCGTTTGCTCCTTTTGCATCCAATGGATTTATTTCTTTTCCGGCTCCACATGGCCGTTTTCATCCACCGCAGCAGAGATGATCTGGCTGCGGGTGTTGCGGGCTATATCGTCCAGCCGCATACGGCTTGGGAAATCCGAAAGCAGGGTATAGGCCACGCCGTGGCGCTTAGCCCGGCCTGTGCGGCCGATGCGGTGGATGTAATACTCGTTTTCATCGGGGACATCGTAGTTAAACACCGCGTCCACATCGTCCACGTCGATGCCCCTGGCGGCCACATCCGTTGCAACGAATACGCGGAGCTTCCCCTCCCGGAACAGGGCCATCACCGCCTCCCGCTTGCGCTGGGGGATGTCCCCGTGGATGCACTGGGCATCCAGGCCACGCATCTGCAGGAACTTGGTCAGCCGCTCCGTGGAGCCCTTGGTGTTGCAGAAGCACATGACCCGCTCCAGCTTTTCCCCGGTGATAATGCGGGCAATGGTGTCCACCTTTTGGTCGGAGGGCACCTCTATGCGATATTGCAGGATATCAGGCTTATTCTCCTTGGTAGCCTGAACAGTAATCTCCTCAGGATCCCGCTGGTAGACCCAGGAGATGTCCATAACTTCCCGGGAAATAGTAGCGGAGAACATGCCCAAATTCTTGCGGTTCGGGATCTTGTCCAGGATCCGCGTCACGTCGTGGATGAAGCCCATGTCCAGCATGCGGTCTGCCTCGTCCAGCACCACGGTCTGTACCTCCTTCACCGTGACGGTACGGCGCTTCATGTGGTCGGACAGGCGGCCCGGGGTAGCCACCACGATCTGGGGCTTCCGTTTGAGGGCATTGATCTGCTTGCCGATGGGCTCGCCGCCATATAGGCACACCACCCGCAGCCCCTCGTGGTACACGGCCACCTCCCGCAGCTCCTGGGTGATCTGCATGGCCAGCTCCCGGGTGGGCGCCAGGATCAGCGCCTGCACCGCCTCGCTCTCCCGGTCCATGCGCTCAATAATGGGCAGACCGAAGGCCATGGTCTTGCCGGTGCCTGTAGGGGCCTTGGCAATGACGTCCTTCCCTGCCAGCATGGGCGGGATGCAGCCCGCCTGCACGGGCGTCGATATGGTATAGCCCTTGTTTCGGATGGCGCGCATGGTGGCCTCCGACAGGCCAAAGGTATCAAAGGGTACACCCTGTGTAATGTCCATAGTATTTATCCTCTTTTTGTCACAATTTGTCATAGTATATCAATGTATATTTTACCACAACTGTCAACCAATGAAAAGAAAAAAATGACAAGTCAGATGCAGAGCAAGATCGGCTCCTCCGGTGCTCTGCCCCACCCCATGCAGGCAGGAAGCATGGGGACGGATCGCCGCGGCCAGTCTGCGGTCTCTCTGCGCAATAGTAAGGGCGAACGGCACAAAGCGGCGGCACCTGATTGGTGCCGCCGCTTCGGGGATAAGCTCCTATTTTTTTATTCTCTGCAGGGAACGTGCCAGATATCCCGGGCATAGTCCCGGATGGAGCGGTCCGCAGCGAACACGCCGCTGCGGGCAATGTTGTGCAGGCTGATCTGATTCCAGCGGGTGCAGTCACCGTAGGTCTCCATCATGCGGCGGCCGGCGTCGCAGTAGGACACGAAATCCGCCAGGAGCAGGTACTGGTCCGCCGGGCAATCGCCGCCAAAGAGCAGGCGGCGGTAGATATCCTCGTAGCTGACCCCATCCCGGAAGCCGTCCCGGATGGAATCCAGCACCCGGCGCAGCACAGGATCCCGGTCATACAGCAGCTTGGGATCATAATGCCGGGAGAGGGCGGCGGCCTCCTCCGCCTTCAGGCCGAACAGGAACATATTCTCGTCACCCAGCACCTGGTGCATTTCCACGTTGGCCCCGTCCAAGGTGCCGATAGTCACAGCGCCGTTCATCATGAACTTCATATTGCCGGTACCGCTGGCCTCTTTGCCGGCAGTGGAGATCTGCTGGGATACCTCGCTGGCGGGCATGAGCATCTCCGCCATGGAGACCCGATAGTTCTCCAGGAATACCACCTGCAGTCTATCCTTGCAAATGGGGTCGTGATCGATCTGATCGGCCACGGAGCCGATGAGGCGGATGATCCGCTTAGCCACGGCATAGCCCGGGGCGGCCTTTGCGCCAAAGAGGAAGGTCTGGGGACGGAAATCCATATTGGGCTCGTCCTGCAGGCGCTGATAGAGATAGAGAATGTGCAGCACATTCAGCAGCTGCCGCTTATACTCGTGCAGACGCTTGACTTGCGTATTGAACACGGCATCGGTATTGAGCACCACGCCCTGCTGACGCTTGGCCCAGTGGGCAAAGCGGTCCTTATTTCCCCGCTTGATCTCCGCCAGCTGCGCCAGCACCGCGGCATCGTCCGCGAAAGCATCCAGCTTGCTCAGGGCATCGGGATGCAGCAGGTAGTCATCGCCGCCGGTGAGGTCACAGATGAGGCTGTGGAGGCCGGGATTGATCTGACTAAGCCAGCGGCGGTGGTCCACGCCGTTGGTAACGTTGTGGAATTCCTCCGGGTGCATCTGATAGGCGTCCCGGAACACATCCCTGCGCAAAATCTCCGTATGCAGGGCGGATACACCGTTGACGCTCATGCCCCCGGCGATGCACAAATTTGCCATACGCACGCCGCCGTCCCACACGATGGCAAGCTTCTCCGTCTTGGCGGGATCGTGGTAGAAATCCTCCACCTGCTTTTGCCAGCGGTGGGCAATCTCCACGATGATCTGCCAGATACGGGGCAGAAGCGTTTCAAACAGGCTTTGAGGCCAGCACTCCAGCGCCTCGGCCAAAACCGTATGGTTGGTGTAGGCCACGCTGTTTTTGGTGATCTCCCACGCCTCGTCCCAGCCCATGCCCGCATCGTCCATGAATATGCGCATCAGCTCCGGAATTACCAGCGTGGGGTGGGTGTCGTTGATCTGAATGACGTTTTTTTCATGGAAGTTCCGCAGGGTACCGTACACCTCCAGATGCTTGCGGGTGATGGATTGGATGGTGGCGGATACGAAGAAATACTGCTGCTTCAGGCGCAGAGATTTACCCTCATAGTGATTGTCCTCGGGATAGAGGACCTTGCTGATGGCATCAGCCATGGTGCGCTCCTCGCTGGCCTGGAGGTACTGGCCCCGGCTAAACAGCTGCATGTCCACGGGCTTTGGGCTGCGGGCCTGCCACAGCCGCAGGGTATTGACATGGTCGGTCTTATAGCCGGCAATCTCCATATCACAGGGCACAGCCAGAACTCTTGTGTAGTCCTCGTGGACCACCATCAGCTGGCCGCCGTCCCACTTGGTACGAACGGTGCCGCCAAAGTGGACCTCCTCCGTCTCCTGGGGCCGAGGCAGCAGCCACGCGCCGCCGATGTCCTGCCAATCGTCAGGCAGCTCCACCTGCTGACCCTCCACGATCTTCTGCTTGAATATGCCCAGCTCGTAGCAGATGGAGTAGCCCGTGGCAGGGATATTCAGTGTGGTCATACTGTCCAGATAGCAGGCAGCCAGGCGGCCCAGGCCGCCGTTGCCGAGGCCGGCATCCGGCTCATGCTCAAACAGATCTGCCGCCTTGAAGCCCAGCTCCTCCACCGCCTGGGTAAGGGGTTGAGTCAGGCCCAGGTTATAGGCGTTTTTCATGAGGCTGCGGCCCATGAGAAACTCCAGGGACAGATAATGCACCTGTCGGAGCTGGCGGGCGTCCGTATCCTCCCGGGTGGTAATGTTCCGCTCGGCCATGATGTCCCGCAGGACCATGGCGCAGGCCCGGAGCATATCCCCATCCCCTGCCTGCCGAGGGGTGCAGCCGCAGTTGATGCGCAGCTTCTGCGCAATGGCTTCCTTCAGTGTATCCTTGGTCATTTGTGTTTCACCTCGATGTGTCGGTAATATTCTCATACAGAGCCTCATAGGCCCCGGCGCTGACGTTCCAGCTAAAATCGTCGGTCATGCCGCACCTCTGCACCCGGCGGAAGCCGTGGAGATCGCTCCGATACAGCTCAACCGCCTGGGAGATGACATACTGCATGTCAAAGGCGCTGTAATTGGCAAAGACAAAGCCGTTGCCATCCTCCTGCCCCATCTGGCAGGAGCGGACGGTATCCGCCAGGCCGCCGGTCTGGCGGACAATAGGCACGGCGCCGTAGCGCATGGCGATCATCTGGGAAAGGCCGCAGGGCTCGGAGCGGGAGGGCATCAGAAACAGGTCGCTGCCGGCATAGATCCGGTGGGCCAGATCCTCGTTATACCCAATATAGGCGCAAAGCCGGCCCTTATAGCGGTTTTCGGCGTAGCGGAAGAAGCTCTCATACTGCTCCTCCCCGCTGCCCTGGAGCACCAGCTGGCAGCCGGTGCGCATGATATTGTCCAGGCTCTCGCAGATGAGGTCGATGCCCTTGTGTCCCACCAGGCGGCTGACCATGGAAATAACAGGCACATCGCTCTGCACCTGCAATCCCAGCTCCTGCTGCAGGGCCTTCTTGCAGGTGGCCTTGCCCCGGAGGTTCCGGACACTGTAATGGGCCGGGAGTACCGGGTCCGTGGCCGGGTCGAATACGGCGGTATCAATACCGTTTACAATGCCGCTGAATTTCTCCCCGCAGCGCTGCACCACGGACTCCATTCCCTGGGCATAGGCGCTGAGGCAGAGCTGCCGGGCATAGGTGGGACTGACGGTGGTGACGGCATCGGCGCAGAGCATCGCCCCCTTCATGAGGTTCACGCAGCCGTCCATCTCCAGGGTGCCGCCGTCATACCAGCCCCGATCCAGGCCGAATAGATCCGACACCGTATTCGCTCCGAACTTGCCCTGTACTCAATATTATGAATAGTGAACACCGTGCGGATGCCCCGCAGGGCGTCCCACCGGCCGGTGAGATCCTGACGGTACACCGGCACCAGGGCCGTCTGCCAATCGTTGCAGTGAATCACCTGCGGCATCTCGTCCAGCAAGGGCAGCAGATCCAGCACCGCCCGGGAGAAAAAGCCGAAGCGCTCGCCATCGTCCCCCTCGCCATAAAGCCGGCCCCGTGCGAAGTAATGCTCATTATCCACGAAATACCAGGTGACACCCCGGTACTCCAGGGAAAACAACCCGCAGTACTCATGCCGCCACGACAGGTTCACATAGATAAACCTGTGGAAGGTCATCTGGCGGCGCCACTGCTTAGAAATGGTGTCATACAGCGGCAGCATCACCGCCACATGGTGGCCCCGGGCCGCCAACGCCACCGGCAAACTCCCGGATACGTCCGCCAGGCCGCCTGTTTTACAGAAGGGGGCGGCCTCCCCCGTTACATACAGAATATTCACCTTACATTACACCTCCGCGCCTTTGCCCAGCACCAGGGGGTACTTCTCTGCGCCCTCCAGATGCACACCCGGGCCGATCCTTACCGCTTTATCCGCGATGACGTGGCGCACCACGGCGCCCTTTTCCACCACGGTGTCCTTAAATAGAATACAGCCCTCCACAACAGCACCCTTTTCCACCCGAACATCCCGGCTGAGGATGGAACCCCGGACACTGCCCTGGATGTCGCAGCCGTCGTCCACCAGGGAGTTCACGCAGCCGCCCTGGGGATCCATATAGGTGGAGGCGGCGTCATTTTCTTTGGCATAGATGGGCCTGTCGGGGCAGAACAGATCCTGCCGCACAGCCGGGTCCAGCAGGCGCATGCTGCTGGCATAGTACCCGGCCACATCGGTGATGTGGGCCGCAAACCCGTGAAAGGCATACCCCCGGATGTGCAGCTCCTTGGTCAGGCCCTGGAGGACGCAGCCCTGGAAGCTGTACTCATGGCGGCTGACAAATCGCTCCACCAGGGAGAGCAGCAGATCTGTCCGCAGCAGGAAGATCTGCAGGCAGCGCAGGCCCTGGCGCTGCTCCTCCACCGCCTCCATCACCCGGCCGGTTTCATCCAGGTTCAGATACAGGCCGTCCCCTGTGGAGGGGGCACACACCACAGTGATGTCCGCGCCGGCCTTTATATGCGACTCCAGCACCGCTTTCAGATCGATATTCAGGGCCACATCGCTGTCGGCCAGGAGCACATAGTCCTGCCGGATATGGCGCAGGTAATCCTTCACCACGTCCAATGCCTCCAGCTTGCCCCGGAAGCGGCCGTTGCCCCGGGCGCTGTTATAGGCGAACACCGGCAGCAGCGTCAGGCCGCCGAAGCTGCGGGAGAGATCCCAACTCTTGCCGCTGCGCAGGTGATCCATCATGCTCTGGCACTTGCCGTGCATGATGACGCCCACGTCCCGGATGCCGGCGTTGACCATGTCTGAGAGGATGAAGTCCACCATCCGGTATGAGCCGCCAAAGGGCACGGAGCCGTGAATACGTGGCTCCGTCAGCTCCCGCAGGCCGTTGCTTTTTTCATAGGAAAAGATGATGCCGTGTACTCCGTTCATACCTTAACCTCCTGTCCGTGGGTCTTATCCAGCATAGCTCCGGCGGGGACCGTTTCCCCGGGGGTCACCTCCGTCTGTGGGCCCAGCACCGCCACGCCCCATTTATCGGGGTCGGCGGCAGTCTCCGGCCCGGCGCCTACATAGGCGCTCTCGCCCACCAAGCTGTTCTCGCCCAGGATGGCATATTCCACCCGGGCGCCTTTTTTCACCACCGCACCGGGCATAAGCACAGAGTAGGTGACTACGGCGCCCTCCTCCACCACGGTGTTGTAGCTGAGGACGGTGTTCTTCACCTCGCCCCGGATGTCGCAGCCCTTGGCCACGGCGCTATTGCCCACATCGGCCGTCTCGGCAAAGAAGGCCGGCGGGCAGGAGGGCGTGCGGCTGTAAATGGGCCAGCGCTTATCCAGCAGGTTCAGCCCCGAGCCCGGAGAGAGCATATCCATATTGGCATCCCACAGGGAGTCCAGAGTGCCCACGTCCTTCCAGTATCCCTCAAAGCGGTAGGCCACCATCTTCTCCCCGGCCTTCAGCATGGCGGGGATGACATTCTTGCCGAAATCATTGGCTGAGTCGGGGTCAGCATCGTCCTGCAGCAGGTAGGCCCGGAGCTTTTTCCAGGTGAAGATGTAAATGCCCATGGAGGCAAGATTACTCTTAGGTTGCTTGGGTTTTTCCTCAAAATCGGTGATGACGTCCGCTGCGTCCACATTCATAATGCCAAAGCGGCTGGCCTCCTGCCAGGGCACCTCCATCACAGAGATGGTGCAGTCGGCCCCGGTCTCCTTATGGCGGCGGAGCATCAGAGAGTAGTCCATCTTATAGATATGATCCCCGGAAAGCACCGCCACATACTCCGGATCATACAGATCCACAAATCCGATGTTCTGGCAGATGGCATTGGCCGTGCCCTTATACCAGGTGGCGCCGGTATTGCTTTGATAGGGGGGCAGGATATGTACGCCTCCGTTCATGCGGTCCAGCTCCCAGGGCTGGCCGCTGCCGATGTAGTTGTTCAGCTCTAAGGGGCGGTACTGGGTCAGCACGCCCACGGTATCTATGCCGGAATTGGCGCAGTTGGACAGAGGAAAGTCGATGATGCGGAATTTCCCCCCGAAGGGAACCGCCGGCTTGGCCATGTCCCCGGTGAGCACATAGAGCCGGCTGCCCTGACCCCCGGCCAGCAGCATGGCGATACATTCTTTTTTCACAGATGATTCGCTCCTTTCTTCCGGTTATACTTTCCAGCGCCCCGCAGATACACCGTACCCAGGGGCGGGATCCGAACAGCGATGGAGGTCTCGCGCCCGTGGGACGGAACAGCCTCCACCGGTATGGGTGTTTCATTGATGGCACCGCTGCCGCCCCATTGCGGGGCATCGGTGTTGAAAACCTCCTTGTATTCCGCCCTCTCCGGCACGCCGAAGCGGTAATTCTCCCGCAGCACCGGAGAGAAATTCACCGCGCACACAAGCTCCCGGCCCCGGCGATCCCGCCGGAGGAACACGATAACGTTGTTGTGGTTATCGTCCGGCACCAGCCAGGTAAAGCCGTCCCAATCCAGGTCGTTTTCCCACAGGGCCGGGGTTTTCCTGTAAAACCGGTTCAGCGCCCGGATGCACCCATGGGCGGCGGAGACCAATGGATCCTGCAAAACGCCCCAATCCAGCTGTCCGGCAAAATCCCATTCCTTCCACTGAGGCAGCTCACCGCCCATGAATAGAAGCTTGCACCCCGGGTGGGCCAGCATATAGGCTAAAAAGCCCTTCACTCCGGCCAGCTGCATTCTCTCGTCTCCGGGCATCTTGCCCCGGAGGGAGCCCTTCATATGCACCACCTCGTCATGGGAGATGGGCAGCACAAACCTCTCAGAAAAAGCATACACCATGGAAAAAGTGACATCCTTGTGGTGGTGTTGGCGAAAATAGGGATCCATCTTCAAGTAGTGGCACAGGTCGTTCATCCAACCCATGTTCCACTTCAGGTCAAAGCCCAGCCCCTCGTTCCCCGTCACATGGGGCCAGGCGGTGGACTCCTCCGCGATCATCAGCGCGCCGGGCCTTTCCCGGTGAACGGTGCGGCACAGCAGCTGTAAAAACTCTACCGCTTCCAAATTTTCCCTGCCACCGTTTCGGTTGGGCCGCCACTGGCTGCGGCCGTAATCCAGGTACAGCATAGAGGCCACAGCGTCCACCCTAAGGCCGTCCATATGGTACTCCCGCAGCCACCACATGGCCGACGAGAGGAGGAAGCTGCGCACCTCGCCCTTTCCATAGTCAAAGACCCGGGTGCCCCAGCCCTCATGCTCCCATTTCAGGCTATCGCCGTATTCATACAGGCAGGTGCCGTCAAACTCCAGCAGGCCCTGCTCATCCTTGCAGAAATGGGCCGGCACCCAATCCAAAAACACCGCCAGGCCCGCCCGGTGGAGCCGATCCACCAGGTACTTAAAATCCCGGGGGGTGCCATAGCGGGAGGTGGGGGCAAAATATCCCGTACACTGATAGCCCCAGGAATCATCCAGTGGGTACTCCGTCACAGGCATCAGCTCCACCGCCGTGTAGCCCATGTCCGACACATACTTGGCCAGCTCATCCGCCAGCTTTCGGTAGTTAAAGGGACTGCCGTCGGCGTAGCGCCGCCAGGAGCCCGGATGCACCTCGTAAATATTCAGGGGCCGGGTCAGCAGCGGCTTGTCAACAAGGCTCTTTTCCCATGCATCGTCCTGCCAATCATAGTCCAGAGGTGCCAGCTTACTGTCCGTCTCAGGGCGGGTGGCAGCGTGAAAGGCGTAGGGATCCGCTTTCCACACGCTTCTCCCATCAGCCCGGGTCAAGCAGAACTTATAGCTGTCGTAATCCTTCGCCCCGGGGACAAAGCACTCCCACACGCCATCTGCGCACTGCATGGGAATCTGCTCCCAGCCGGAAAAGTCCCCGGCCAGACGCACCGCCCGGGCGTGGGGCGCCCACAGCCGGAATCGGAAGCCGCCGCATTCGGGATGCGCCCCGAACCAATCCGCCGCGGCGCACCAGGTGCCGCCAAAAAAAGCCTCTTTATCCACCTGCGCCACCTCCTCATTCTCTCCATTCTATCATTCCGCCGGGACAGAGCCTGCCGAAACGAACGGAATCTGATTGCATTATTTTACCCTAATTCCCGCGCTCCGTCAAGAAACGTATACAGCGGCGACTACCCCCGGAAAGGGCAGCCGCCGCTGCATAATTCACTCCGATTGCTCCTGCTGCAGCGCAGCACCCATGCCGAAATCCTCGGCTGCGCTGTCGCCGTCCCGCCGGAGCATCTGCTCCATCACACGGATATCGCTGTCCACATCCATGGCATCGGATTGATAGAGCTGATCCAGCTGCCGCTCAAAGCCCGCCACGATCTTATCCATTGTGTCGGCAATACGCTGCTTAGCCTGAGACACATTCCCGCCGCTGACGCCGGCCTCCTCAAAGTCAGCATAGCTATCCAGCAGCTTTTGGGTGGTGGGCAGGTAGTAGTTGAGAAAGGTGGACGCCTTGGCTTTCTTGGCCGGTTCCTCCTCCACAATGCGGAAAATTTTACCCGCCAGATCCTCCAGCCGGTCAATCTTGGCGCTGATGGCGGGGTCAGCGATGCGGTCATTGGCCCGGCGGATATCCCGCAGCTGGCCGCTGTAGCCCTCCTCCGCCTCCGCCGGGGCGGGCTGTGTCTCCTTTTGGGCCTGCTCCAGGCCCTCGGCCGCCTCAAAGGTGCGCACCAAGACGCCCCGGCCCAGGTCCAGGTAGGCCTCCTTACCCCAAAAGCCCTTCTGCACCATCTGCTCCAGGTCGTTTTCCACCCGGCGGGCGGACACATTTGCGGCTGCAGCCAGCTGGGATATGGTCACCGTGGGCTTCTTCCCGGCGATGGCCTGATACTTGGCATAGCGGCGCAGACGGCGGCGCATCCAGTGGCTGCCCAGCAGCAGCCCCAGGCCCCCGGCGGTGATGCCCATGGGCCAAAATGTGTACTCCAAAAACGCTCTCCAGTTGCCGTACTCCAGGAAGAACAGGTTATCCCCCAACGCGTTAAACAGGATGATGGCGCCAATTACGGTCACCACAAGACCGATGTTCCGCATAACATTCGCATTGCTGTCAGAGATCTTTGGGGTACGGGTGATGCTGCTCTTGCGCTTCCTGCTCTGAGCCGCGGAGTCGCTCTTTTTCTCCGCAGCGGTGGGAGCAGCGGCAGCTGTCACGGCATCCTCCGGCTCGGCTGTAATGATCGTCTGCTGTGCGCCGGCGCGGTTTTTCTTGCGCTTGCTGCTGTCGGAAAGCTTGGCAAAAAGCACGATAAGGCCCACTGGCCACGCAAAGGCAAACAGGAGGGCAATGACAATCCACGACCACAGCTCATTGTTATCCGGTTTTTTCGGCTGTCTGGCATTTCTGCTCTCATCCATGAGTCGTTTCCTCCTGCTCAATATGACTAACTGTTGTTCGATACATTTATTTTACTCTTTTTCCCTCTCTGCGTCAAGAAACGGCTGACAATCTTTATGAGATTTGCAGGCAGCCGGGAAACCGGCCGCCTGTGCGTTGTTTGTCAAAAGGTCTCGCAGAGCTCACGTCCGCAGACGCGAAAAATTCAGATCATTTTTCACCGCCACATGTGCGTGGGGAAAAATTCCTCTCAGGCGAGAAGCAGCGGAATTTTGAGCCGTGGGCTCAAAATTATGCGCGTAGCAGACTGCGATCCCTTTGGCAGAAAAATCGAAGATTTTTCGCCAGAGGTTTTTATTTTCCCCGGCGCGTATAGATCCGGGCCAGGCCGCCCTCGGCGGTCTCCCGATAGCGCTGGTTCATATCCAGGCCCGTGTAGTACATGCTTTTCAGCACCATATCGTAGCTGATATTCCGGGTGCCGGTGAGGAAGTAGGCAATATTGGCGGAGTTGATGGCCCGCATGGCAGCCACGGCGTTGCGCTCGATACACGGCACCTGCACCAGGCCACAGATGGGATCGCAGGTAAGACCCAGATGATGCTCCAAAGACACCTCGGCGGCATACTCAATCTGATGGATATTATACCCGAATGCCTGGCAGGCAGCAGCCGCCGCCATGGAGCAGGCCACGCCTACCTCCGCCTGGCAGCCGCACTCCGCCCCGGATACCGAGGCGTTGCGCTTGGCCAACTCGCCGAACAGGCCCGCCACACCCAAAGCGTGGGCAATGTCCATGTCGCTGAGCTTTCTCTTGTCCCGGAAATAGTACAGCACCGCTGGCAGCACCCCGCAGGAGCCGCAGGTGGGCGCCGTGACAATGGTGCCGTTATCGGCATTCTGCTCGCTGACGGCATAGGCATAGGAGCAGACCTTCTGACACTCCACCAGCTCCGGGTGCTTGGTCTCCACAATATGGTCGTGCATGTATTTGGCCTTGCGCTGAATGTGCAGGCCGCCGGGCAGCTCCCCGGTGCGGGAGAGGCCCTCCTCCACGGAGGCGGCCATCACACGCCACACACCCATGAGATAGTCCCAGATCTCGGGTCCTTCGTTCATCTCAATATACTCTACCAAATCTACATACCTGTATTGGCAGAACTGCAGGATCTCAGCAAAGGAGTTCTCCATATAAATCTCCTCGCTCTCCATCTCCTGCTCCCGGCCCTCTATGACAATGTCGCCGCCGCCAATGCTATGCACCCGGATGCGGCCCAGCTCCTCCCCGCCCCGGAGGGCAATGAGATCCATGGTGTTGGGGTGCTTTATATCCTCGGGCTCTCTCTCCGAGAAGATCACCTCTGCCGCCACGGGGGCAAGGGCCTCCCGTATGGCGCGGTCAGTGCCGTGGCCCCGGCCCGTCTTGGACAAAGAGCCATAGAGAATCGCCTGAAATTTATCTGCCTCCGAATGCTCCCCGCGGAAGATCACCGCCGCCCGGGCGGGGCCCATGGTGTGGGAGCTGGACGGTCCTGTACCAATTTTATAAATATCACGGATGGATTTCATAGCATTCACCCCTTCTTAGATTTTCAAGCGAATTATATCATAGCGGCCGAAAAAGGGCAACCCCGATCAAGCACCGAGCCCCAAACAAAAAAGCTGCGGTCCACCGGCGGGCCGCAGCTTTACCATCATATTTTATAATGTATATAGCAGTTTTACATGAGGAAAATTGATTCCACTATATTGGGCTATTAAAAATACATTACTACCCTTTTCAAAAAAATGCAAGACAAAAAATTAACGAATTATGTATAAATTTTTTGTTAACATTTACCCTTGATTCTGTTAAGATTCCGTACTATAATCTGAACGTGTTTCAAAGTGAGCTTTCTATGCGAGGGGATTATGGCGGCATAATTTTCCTCGCAGTAGACTTTTCTCCTGTTTTTTTCAGCTGTATTGGTGCATTAAATGTAATTTGCAGTAATACAGCGATACTATATGATATGTGATAGGAGGCGGATTTATGCAGACCATGACACGGGCCGAAGCGGCAGATAAGCTGATAGACCGCTACGCCGGATATTTTGATATCTCCCCTGCCCAGGAGGAGCAGGCGCCCCTGGTGGCCACCTGCGATTTCCACGCCCATTCAGAAAAATATGTGCTCAGCCGAAAGGCAAAGCTCTGGGAGGCAGGCAGCCACGAATATGTGTACCTGTTTTCTGTGCCCCATCTGACGGAGGATATTTACAACTCCTGCCGGGACTATGCCTTGGAGCATGGCATGGCTAAGGTGGAGCCGGGTCCCACCCATATGTACAGCTACATCACCACGATGTTCCTGTGTGACAGCTGCGACAAGGCAGCAAAAAAAGCTCTGCGGAAATGCCGCATCTATAAGAGCTTCAAAATGGCCTTTTGGGGGTGGATGGATTTCCACTCGGGCCTGGCGGTGCTGGAGGAGGGAAAAGCATTTTCCAACGCCAGCGGAAAAAGTGCAGCACAGCTTTTGAATAAAACGCTGTTTTGTAAAGCAAAGAAACAACTGTTAGGAAAGGAGAAAACTTTATGAATGCTGCATTGTTTTTAATCATTGGCATTGTTGTGCTGGTCATAGGCTACATTTTCTATGGCGGCTGGCTTGCCAAGAAGTGGGGCATCGATAACAGCCGTGTTACCCCTGCTCATGAACTGGAAGACGGCAAGGACTATTGTCCCGCCAAGGGCCCCGTGCTGATGGGCCATCACTTCTCTTCCATCGCCGGCGCAGGCCCCATCAACGGCCCCATCCAGGCCGCTGTGTTCGGCTGGGTGCCCGTGATGCTGTGGGTGCTGATCGGCGGTATCTTCTTCGGTGGCGTCCATGACTTCGGTGCTCTGTTCGCCTCCATTCGTCACAAGGGCCAGTCTATCGGCGAGGTCATCGGCGATGCCATCGGCCCCAAGGCTAAGAAGCTGTTTATCATTTTCTCTTATCTGACCCTGATTCTGGTGGTGGCTGCCTTCGCATCCATCGTTGCCAACACCTTCAAGGCCACTTACACGGAGACCGGCGCCATTAACTATGAGGCGTCTGCCGCCAATGCTTCCACCGCCATCATCTCCATCATGTTCATTCTGATGGCCATCATCTTCGGCTTCTTCGTATACCGTCGTAACGCCAACCTGGGTGTTGCCACCATCATTGGTGTGATCGGTATCGCCGCTTGCATGTACATCGGCCTGAACTGGCATCCCATCTACCTGAGCTACACCGTGTGGATGATCATCGTTGGTCTGTACATCGGTATTGCTTCCGTTACCCCCGTGTGGATCCTGCTGCAGCCCCGTGACTACCTCAGCTCCTTCCTGCTGTATGGTATGATTATCCTGGCTGTTGTGGGCATCATCGGCTGCCACCCCACCGTGGATATGCCTGCCTTCACCGGCTTCAAGGATACCCTGGCTCCCACCGGCACCTCCCTGGGCTACATGTTCCCCGCCCTGTTCGTGACCATCGCCTGCGGCGCTGTGTCCGGCTTCCACTCTCTGGTGGGCTCCGGCACCACTGCCAAGCAGCTGGATCAGGAAAAGGATGCCAAGCCCATCGCTTACGGCGGCATGCTCATTGAGTGCGCTCTGGCTCTGATCTCCGTGTGCGCTGTTGGCTACATTTGGGCCAAGTACTCCTCCGGCGAGACTGTGACCCCCACCGTGGTGTTTGCTACCGGCCTTGCCTCCATGTTCTCCGAGGTGTTCGGCAGCGGCTGCTACAACGTGGTGTATTCCATGCTGATTCTGGCCGTGTCCGCCTTCTGCCTGACCTCCGTGGATACCGCCACCCGTCTGGCCCGTTACATGTTCCAGGAGCTCTTTACTCCTGCCGGACAGGATGTTAAGAGCCTCACCGGCTGGCGCAAGGTCATCACCAACCCCTATGTGGCAACCGCTATCACTGTAGTGGCCGGCGTTGTCCTGGGCCTGACCGGCTATGCCAAGATCTGGGCTCTGTTCGGCGCTGCCAACCAGCTGCTGGCCGCCCTGGGTCTGCTGGCTGTGTGCTGCTGGCTGGGTAAGGTTGGCCGCAACAACAAGATGTTCTACTTCCCCATGTTCTTCATGCTGATCGTCACCCTGACCTCCCTGGTGTTCACCATCAAGGCACAGGTTGCCGGTATCATCGCCGGCGGCGAAGGCGTGGTGTGGTTCTACATCCGCGGTATCATCGGCGTGCTGCTGGTGATCCTGGCCATCGATCTGGTGGTCGAGGGAGTCAAGGCTCTGTCTGCACAGAAGAAGCAGAAGGCTGCTGCCTGATTTATCGGATTCCCTTTCTATCCATTCTCCTCAAACTGCAAAGCGGGATAGCCCTTAGGCTATCCCGCTTTGTCGTATTTATCCGGCAGGCCGCCTCAGCCTGATTGTCTCTCCGGCCCTATACCCGCACAGGGCCTTTTGTATTATCTCCCGAAAATCCTGAGCTGCTGTAAAAAAACAGTTGACAAAGGCAGTTAGATATGTTAAACTCACATCAGTTAGAGGCGATTAACCCTCCTGCATTTTCCTTGTATGTCCGCGAAAAAGCGGCACAACCTGTCCACAAAGGAGGGAAAAGCCGGAATGTCCGATGAAATGATCGTTCGCCAGTGTGCACCTACCTTGGCAGGCATCAAAACAGGCAGTCTGTTTCCCTGCCCCTACGAGTCCCGCACACAGCTCATGGATGAGATTCGCGCCATGAACCACATGCTGGTGCCCAAGGGCCTGTGCATGCTTCCCGTCCGGTGTGAGGGCGGCAGCGCACTGCTGTATGTGTACCGCCCCGGCAGGCTGCAGCAGGATCTGCAGAATGACCTGGCCCAGCGGCTTCTGCAAAAGGCCGGGTATTCCCGGGGAGGCAGCGCGCTGTGCGTGTCCCAGCTGGTGCAGCGGTTGCGGCGGCAGGAGGATTTTCCTCACGAGGTAGGGCTGTTTCTCAGCTACCCGCCGGAGGATGTGGCGGGCTTCATCGCCAACAACGCCCGCCGGTGCAAATGCGCCGGCCTGTGGAAGGTCTACGGGGATGAAAAAAGAGCCCGCAGAATGTTTCACGCCTTTAAAGCCTGTACGGCAGACTACTGCCGCCATCTGCGCTCCGGGCGATCCCTGGAGGAGCTTGTGGTGGCTGTCTGAATAAAAACACGGAAAGGAGTTTTTTCCATGCTGCAATGGCTATCTTCCAACCTATCCACCATTGTCATTTCCCTTCTCTTACTTGCTGTAGTCTTTCTCATTGTTCGCTATCTGATCCGCCAGCACAAGCAGGGAAAACACTCCTGCGGCGGCAACTGCGGCGCCTGCGGAGGCTGCACGCATTGCCACGGCAAGACCTGAAAACGGAAAACTGCGGAGCGAGCTGCTCCGCAGTTTTCTGCTTTTCACCCATCCAAACCGGCCATTGAGTGCCCGTCTGTGTTGTTTTAGCACTCACCGTATATGAGTGCTAAAATTCATATTCTGTTCACAGAAATTGCTGGATTTGTTCACACCTCCGGCATAGAATCATAATTGTTCCAAGGGGAACAGAAAAGATAAATCCAAACAGTTTATATAGGAGGTCTTTATCATGTTGAATCGCAATCATGCACTGAGCGTATTTGATCCGTTCCGTGAGATGGAGAAGATCGAGAAGCACTTCTTCGATGAGCCGTGGGGCAACTTCAGCCGGACCTTCGCCGACTCCTTCCGCACCGACGTCACCGATGAGGGCGACCACTTCAAGATCACGGCCGATCTGCCGGGCTTTGAAAAGGAGAACATCCACCTGGATCTGTATGACGATGCCCTGACCATTTCCGCCGAGCGTCATTCCGACCACGAGGACAAGGATAAGCGTGAAAAGTATCTGTGCTGCGAGCGCAGCTACGGCGCTTACAGCCGCACCTTCAATGTCACCGGCATTGATACTTCCGCCATCAAAGCCAAGTACGACAAGGGTGTGCTGGAGCTGATCCTGCCCAAGGCCGCCAAGGAGGAGAAATCCGCCAAGCGCTTGGAAATCGAGTGATCTCTCATTCACCCATTCAGAGAAAAAGCCGCCGCAGGCAATGCCTGCGGCGGCTTTTTTATGCGGTCACCCCTTTTTATGCTCAGCAAAGTAATCCCGAAGGATGGTCAGGCTTTCCTCCCGCAGCACGCCGGCTGTGACCTGCGGCTGCCAAAAGGAGTTTTCAAACACCATGGCCGAGCAGCTGCAGCCCTTGTTGCCCAGCAAGGTCTCCAAATCGTCATTACTTGCGCCGTACACCAGCCGTCCAAGCTTCACCCAGACCATAGCGCCGCTGCACATGAAGCACGGCTCGCAGCTGGCGTACATGGTGTACTCCCGCAGGTCGGTGATGCCTGTCTGGGCGCAAAATTCTCGGATTAGGCCCGCCTCGCCATGAAATGTTGGATCGTGGCGGGTATAGATCTGATTCTCATTGGTAAAGATGATCTCCCCGTCCTTCACCAGTACCGCGCCAAAGGGCTCATTGCCGTGGGCCACAGCCGCAGCGGCCAGCTCAATGGCTTTTTTCATGAAATACTCGTCATTCATAGTGTTGTATCCCCCTTATATTTTCCCCAGCTCCGGAAACGGCGTCACGGGGCGCTGCACCCCACTGTGTGTCCCTATGATTTTCTCCATGCAGGCCACGTTATACCACCGCCCGAACTTATAGCCGCACCGGTGGTACAGACCCACCTGCTCAAAGCCCAGATGCCGGTGAAAATCCAGGCTGTTGCTTGTCAGGTATTCATCCTCCTTCTCCTCCGGGCAGGCCACTACAGCGTACATGTTCAAAATACCCATCTGTCCCAAGGCCTTCTCCAGGGCCTGGTAAAGGGCCCGGCCCATGCCGCACTTTGTCGACCCCCTGCGCAGATAGATGCTGGTCTCGCAGCACCAATCATAGGCCGCCCGGGTGCGGAACGGCCCGGCATAGGCATAGCCCCGGATCCGGCCGTCCTGCCGCAGCACCAGGTAGGGAAAGCGGCCCAGGGTATTCTCGATCCGCCGGCGGAACTCTGCCGCCGTGGGGGTCTCGTATTCAAAGGTGATGGCCGTATTCTGCACATAGTAGTCGTAGATGGCCACCAGCTCCTCAGCGTCCTCCGGCACTGCACTTTCTATGGTAAAGGCATAGTTTTCTTTCATAGTTCTATCTCCTCCAGATCCTCCGGCACATAGAGCCTGCCATAAAAGAACTCGCGGCCTTCCTGCGTATACAGAGCTTTGCGGTCCCTGATATTTTTATCCTCCGTGTGGTACAGCACCAGGTTCTTCACCCCCATGGATTGGGCCAGGCGGCAGGCATCCGCCACGGTGGAGTGATGTTTTTCATAGGGGCGGAACACATCCGCCTGGGAGGACAGGCAAAATGCCTCGTGCAGCAGCCAATCACTGCCCCGGACGTACCTCTCCTCGCAGTCGTGGTAGGGTTCATCACCGCAGCAGGTAAGCCGTTTTTCCTCGCCCAATTCCATGGAAAAGCCAAACTGCCGGTCCTTGGTAGAGCCAATGTCGAAGAAGGTGACGGGCCTGCCCAGGATCCTTTGCTGCTCGCCGTCCTCCACGGCCACCAAATGCAGCCGCCGGCCTATAAACTGAGTCTGCTTTTCATGCAGGAGCTTGCCGGCCATATCCTCCAGCAGCCCGATGACCTCTCTATGGCCATAGATCACCGCATCGCCCTCATACTCGCCCCGGGCCATCCCCTGGCAGATGAGACGCATCATCCAGAGAATGCCTAAAATATGGTCCATATGCTTATGGGTGACGAAAACAGTGCGGATCTGCCGCCAATCTATATCCGCCTGCTTCAGCCGCAGCAAAAGGGTGTTTCCGCCGCCCCCGTCCACCAGGAAATACCGCCCGCCCTTCTGCAGGACAAAGCAGGTATTATAGCACGCCGTAACCACGGCGTTGCCGGTTCCCAGCATAGTAAGTTTCATGTTGTTTTCACTCCTTTTCTGCAGGGGTTTCCCCCGCCGTCATGGTGTAAGCGCCGCAAAAATGCAATTTCCCGCCGCTATGCATTTATTCGCCGGAATCCCGCCCGTCACAGTGCCTCGAAATGATATCTGGGCTGGCCAACACTTTTTCTGCCGTACTCGATGGCTTCCGCCGGGCAGTAGCAGATGCAGGCCATGCAGTGGGTGCAGCGGTCTCCCCAAACCGGCTTACCGACCCGCAGGGTGATGTTGTTCATGGGACAGAGCTTGGCGCACCGGCTGCACCCGGTGCAGCCGTCCCCGGCCCGGAAGGCCTTCGCCTTGACAAAGAACGAGTAGAACGCCGGATTCACCGGGCCGCTCATGAAGCGGTCATAGAGATTATTCCGAGTGGGGGCAAAGGCCCGCCCCGCCCGGACGGCGGCGATAGCCGCATCGATGGCCGGTTCGGCCCGGGCCACAATCTGCCGAGCTTCCTCCACCTCGGGTGCGTGAAACATGGCGATATAATTCTCCGGCATAACGATCTGCACCGTTCCCATGCAGGCCAAGCCCTTAGTCTGGCAAAGGGCCCGGTTATACCCGGCGGCGCTGCCAATCTCGCTGCCGCAGGTCATGACAAACCACACCCGCTTTGCTCCGGCCATCCGGGTTTTCAGCAGCCAGTCCCGCACCAGGCGGGGAATCCGCCATGCGTAGGTGGGTGTGACCACCACCAAATCCTCCCCGGTCTCCACCGGAGATGTGTCCTCAGCCTTGATGCGCTCATTCAAATCCAGCAGCTGGTCGTCCAGCTCCGCCGCCATACGCTTTGCCACATGCCGGCTGTTGCCGGTGCCGGAAAAATACAGGATCATATGGTCCCCTCCTCTTATCCGTTGTTTGTCACTCATACATGGCCAGCACTTCCGCCGCATGGGCCCGCATTGCCTGGACCACATGGTCCGGGCCCACGATCCGTGCCAGACTGCCGAAGCCGCTGATCCACGCGAAAAACTGCGGGCTCACCTCCACCTGTGCGGTCACGGTGAAGCAGCTCTCCCCGTCCGGGATGAGCATCGCCTCCCGGCCCAGCCGGTCTAAAACGGCGCCCACCAGCTGGTTATCAAACCGCATCCGCACCCGCTCCTCCCGGCCGCTGAACATGCCGAAAACCTTTTTGGCATATTCCGCCATATCCAGGGCAGCGAAGCTCTCCTGGCCGTCCCGGGCCTCGTCCAGGATGCCGATGTCCAGCATCTTATCCACCCGGAAATGCTTAATTATACCGGCCTCGGAATCGTAGGCCACCAGGTAATAGTTCTCATCGTCCCAGGTAAGAGCGAAGGGGCTGACGACATAATAGCCGCCATCTCTGCGGAACCGGCGCTCCTTGCTGACCGTGTAGTCAAAATAGCGGAATCTGATCCTGCGGTCCCGGGCGATGCCCGTATGGATCTCATCCACGTTGTAGTAGATGGACTCGTTCATGGTCTTGATGCGGTTTTTCACATAGACCTGCCGGGAGAGGAGCTGAGCCTCATAAACGCTGGCCAGGCTCTCGATTTTTCGGATAAGGGCCAGTGTCTTTTTGTAGGTGATGAATTTAGAGGATTGGACGCTGTCCACCAGCAGCTTCAGCTCCGGCAGCTCAAATTCCCGACTGCCCACATAGTAGCCGCTCTGCCGGCCGATCTTCACCTGGATGATATCCAGGCCAAAGCGGCGCAGAGCCTCTACGTCGTCATAGATGCTCTTGCGTTCAGCCGGGATCCCCTCCCCGCTGAGGAAATCTATTATCTGCTGCACCGTCACCGGGTGCGCCTCGTCGGAGCTGCGCAGCAAATAGCGCATAACATAGAGCAGCTTCAGCTTTTGGGATGACTCTCGCGGCATATGCTCTCCCCCTCCATTCCTTCTGCCGTTTATTATACCGCACGGCCGCTGCACTGTAAATATAAATTCAACCGGCCGGATAGGTCAAAAAGCCGGGCAGCCGGTGTTCGCTCCGGCTGTCCGGCTTTTCCGGGTGTGATTTCCCTCCCCGGTTCGGCGGAAAATCTGCCCGCTCACAGGGTCAGTCGCCCCCTCTCCATGCCGTCCACTGTGAAGGAAAACAGCGTTTCCTTGGGCACGGCGGCAAAATAACCGCTGCGCCGGTATACCTCGGCATAGTTCTTTTCGATGAGCTCCAGGGTGTTCTTCAGCTGCATCATGGCCGCCACCTCATGCTTGCAGCTCCCGCCGCAGAAGCATGAACAGGTCAAGCCGCTGACCTCGCCGCCGCAGTAAGTGAAGTTCACCTCATAGGCCCGGCTCCCCTCCACTATAGCCCGGCCCTTGGTCCCGTCCACACAGAGATACCGGACCATATCCTTCACAAAGTATGCAAGGCCCCGCTCCACCGCCGGGTTGGGCGCCTTCATTGCTTTCAGATCACTGAGGGGGAAGGAGGTCTCATCCTGCCCGCTGGCGTACTCGTCCTCGGGCTTGTCGGGGGCCATGAACCAGAGCGCCGCCTTTTCCGCGGGGATGGCCGCCCGGTCAAAGGTGACAAAGTGGGATCCGGCCACATAAAACTCCCCGTGGACCGCAGTATCCGCTACGGCGATGACACGTTTGTAATCGGCAAGCTTGATGCGGAAATTGTAGCTGACCTCCACCACCCGGCCGCGCACGCCCTCCAGCTTGCCCTCCACATAGACCAGGTCTCCCTCATGAAGGTCGAAGCGATCATTGTAATACGTCCAGGACCTGTCCCGGCTCTCGAAATACACCTGCACCACAGACGGATGGGGCGCATCCGTCTGCTGCCGCGCCTGGTACGCAGATTCTTCACACCGCATCCGCTTATGATCCGCAGTAAAACCGATCTTAAATGCCATTGCCTATCCCTCCTATTTTCTCCTTGGTCTGTAATTTTTGTTTCTACAGTTATTTTACAGAGTCATCTGTCCCATAAACCGGACTTGATATAAGAAAAAGTGCCCTCTGCGATTTTTCGCAGAGGGCGCTTTTGTCAGATCTTATTGGGGCCGGATCACCGTACAAAGTGCGTATGTATGCGCTCTTCCTTTTTGGGCAGGCCGAACTTTTCCTTGCCCAAAGCAATACTCTTCATAAGGAAGGTCATGTTTCGGGCCAGGGTCCGCATGGTCTGCCTGCCCTCCCCATCCTCCAGGGCATCTCCCGGCTCAAGGCCGTGAATGGAGTTCCAATACTGGCTGGACGCCACCGGCATACCGTTGATGGTGAAATACTTGTTCAGCTCGTCAAAGGTGGCCGAGCAGCCGCCGCGGCGGGCGCACACCACGCTTGCGCCAACCTTCATGGTCTTGTCAAAGCCGGTGCTGTAAAAAAGGCGGTCCAGCACGGCGATGAGGGTGGCGTTGGCAGAGGCAAAATACACAGGACTTGCGACAACAAAGCCATCCGCCTCCTTCAGCTTGCCGGCCAGCTCATTGACCACATCGTCAAACACGCACTTACCCGTCACCTTGCACCGGCCGCAGGCGCTGCAGCCCCGAACCGGCTGATTGCCCACCTGCACCAGCTCCGTCTCCACGCCTTCCTCAGCAAAGACGCTGCACATTTCCTCCAGCGCCGCGGCGGTGTTGCCGTTGACCCTGGGACTTCCGTTGAGCATCAAAACCTTCATGGGATGTTTTCCTTCCTTTCAGACGTATTTGCCGCAGCCGCAGAGCGCAGGCTTCCCCGCTGCATAGGTTGCCTTAAATATCGGAAACCTGAGCAAATTCTGCATCGGCCGCATCGTCCTGGGTGACCTTGCGGATCATATTCAAAAAACCGTCCGAAAGGTCACTGGCAAAAAACTTGCGAACTCCGGCGGCATCCTGCGGGGCGCAGAGATCATTCTCTTTAAGCACGCGAATGACCTCCTCCACCACGATTCTTGATGGATTTACGAAATTCACCGTCGGATAAAGCTCTCCGATGGTCTCTTGAATAAAGGGATAGTGTGTACAGCCCAGGACCAGGTTCTCCACCGAATTGGTCTCAATGAAGCTGTCCAGATAGTAGTGGGCAACGGTCTCGATCACCTTTCCCTCCCAAAATCCGTTTTCGATCAGCGGAACAAAAACCGGGCATGCTTTGGAGCAGGAGTCGATCCCGCGGGCCTGCAGCTGGCGCTTATAAACGCCGCTTTTGATGGTGGCGTGGGTCGCGATTATCCCCACATTCTTCAGCCTATTTTCGGCAATGTGCTGCACGGTCGGCTCGATGATACTGATGATGGGGATGGATGGAAATTTCTCGCGGAGGATATCCGTACACAAGGCGCTGACGGTATTGCAGGCGATGAGGATCATCTTCACATCCTGATGCGCCAGAAACTCCACAATCTGGATAGCAAACCGTATGATTGTGTCCCGGGCCTTGTCGCCATACGGCGTTCGGGCTGTGTCGCCGAAATAAACCACATTTTCGTTAGGCATCCGCTTACAGATTGTTTTTATACAGCTTAGGCCTCCCAATCCGGAGTCAAATACGCCAATAGGGCGTGTATCGGACATCGCTATCCCCCCATCAAGTTTTATGCTTATTCATCTGTTTGATTTTCTGCAGATGCCGCTCCTAAGAGTTTCTATTTCTTAGGAGCAAAACGAGCTTGCCGCATTATATTCTTTAACATGGATCTTTAACGCAATGTACAGCATTTTTTCGATGGTATTATATCCCGTGCTGTGGGAAATGTCAATGAAGGCAGCGTCTTTATTTGCGTCGGATGCCCTGGGATTTCCTTCAGCAGACCACTCCACAGGGTTCAGGCAAAAGAAAGCGCAGGAGCAGCCTTCTATCCCTTGTCGATCCGCGATTTTTGGTAGACAATCGAAGTGCCGGATGTTAAAATGCTCTCAAAGCAGTATTTTGGGAGATGACACTATGCCCCTCATCATCGTTCGCAACGACATCACGAAAATGCCCGTGGACGCCATTGTCAACGCGGCCAAGGAGTCCCTGCTGGGCGGAGGCGGGGTGGATGGGTGCATTCACCGGGCGGCGGGGCCGGAGCTGCTGGCCGAGTGCCGACGGCTTGGCGGCTGCAAGACAGGCGACGCCAAGATTACAAAAGCCTATCGTCTCCCCTGCCGGTATGTGATTCACACCGTTGGGCCTGTGTGGCGAGGCGGTGGGCATGGCGAGCGGGAGCAGCTGGCCTCCTGCTATCGGACGAGCCTGGCGCTGGCCCAGGCGCACAACTGCGAAACGGTGGCGTTCCCGCTGATCTCCTCCGGTATCTTCGGCTACCCCAAGAATCAGGCGCTGCGGGTGGCGGTGGACACCATCGGCCAGTTCCTGCTGGGCAGCGACATGACGGTCTACCTGGTCATTTTCGACCGCAAGGCCTACCAGATCAGCGGCAAGCTGTTCGCCGATATCGCCGAGTACATCGACGACCACTATGTGGACGCCCACACCGACACTCGCCGGGAGCGTCTGCGCGGGAGCTTTGACCTGCAAAGCCAGCCGCTGAGCGTCTGCGAAGATGCCGCACCGCAGTACGCTTCAGCTTCCGTGGCCTCAGGCAACCTGGACGACCTGCTGACCCATCTGGACACCGGATTTTCGGGGACGCTGTTGAAGCTCATTGACCGCAGCGGCAAAAAGGATTCTGAAATCTACAAAAAGGCCAATGTGGACCGCAAGCTGTTCTCCAAAATCCGCAACAATCCGGGCTACAAGCCCTCCAAGTCCACGGCCATCGCCTTTGCCATCGCCCTGGAGCTGAACCTGGACGAAACCCGCGACCTCATCGCCCGGGCGGGCTATGCCCTCAGCGCCAGCAGCAAATTCGATGTGATCATCGAGTATTTCATCGGGCGGAAAAGGTATGATATTTTTGAAATCAACGAGGCGCTGTTTGCCTTTGATCAGAGCTTGCTGGGGGCGTAAGGAATATATTTTTATAACAAGGAGTGTACCACCATGACTTTTATCTGCTACCCCAAATGCACCACCTGCCAGAAGGCGCAGAAGTGGCTGGACGAGAACGGCATTTCTTATACATTCCGAGACATCAAAATGGAAAATCCAACTTATGAGGAGCTGTCTGCGTGGCATCGGCGCAGCGGGCTGCCGCTCAAGAAATTCTTCAACACCAGCGGTCTCCTCTATAAGTCCATGGCGCTGAAGGATAAGCTCCCCACTATGAGCGAGGACGAGATGCTGACGCTCCTCACCACAGATGGCATGCTGGTCAAGCGCCCGCTGCTGGTGGGCAATGACTTCGTGCTGGTGGGCTTCAAAGAAGCCGAGTGGGAGAGCCATCTAAAAAAATAACGAAGAGGTGAAACACCATGGATGTGCAACGAGCGAAAGAACTGCTAACCATTTTAGCAGACGGCACTGACCCTTTGACCGGCGAGGTCTTGCCGGACGACCATGTATGCAACAAAGGCGAGATTGTTCGCGCACTGAACTGCGCCGTAGAAGCACTTTCTCGCAAGCGAGAAAAGCCACTGCCGGAGAACAACGGAAAGCCGTGGACAGAGGAGCTGGATCAAGAGCTGTGCCGTTTGTTCGACGAGGGCATGAAGAAGAAAGACCTCTGCGCACACTTTGGCCGCACGCCCGGCGCAATCGAGTCCCGCCTGCAGCGGCTGGGGAAAATGTAAAAAATGTCGCCCCACAGGCGACCAAACCCTCCTTCGGCTGCGCTACAATGAGAGCGCAATCAAACGAAGGAGGGTTTTCATTATGACAGAATTGGTTTTCATCCTGGACCGCAGCGGCTCCATGGCGGGGCTGGAGGCGGACACCATCGGCGGCTTCAACTCCATGATCGCGAGGCAAAAGCAGGAGGCGGGCGAGGCCCTGGTCTCCACCGTGCTGTTTGACAATGAGAGCGTGGTCATCCACGACCGCCTGCCCCTTGCCAAGGTGCCGCTCATGACGAAAAAGGAGTATTTCACCCGGGGCTGCACGGCGCTGCTGGACGCCGTAGGTGGAGCCATCCACCACATTGGGAACATCCACAAGTACGCCCGCCGGGAGGATGTGCCGGAAAAGACCCTGTTCGTCATCACCACCGACGGCTATGAAAACGCCAGCCGCCGCTATAATTACGAGACGGTGCGGCGCATGATCGAGCGTCAGAAGGAAAAATACGGCTGGGAGTTTTTGTTCCTGGGCGCCAACATCGACGCAGCCAAGGAGGCAGCCCGCTTCGGTATTGACGCCGACCGAGCAGTGAACTACAAGTGCGACGAGGAGGGCACGGCGCTGAACTACGAGGTCATCAGTGTAGCCGTGTGCAGCGTTCGAGCGGCCCAACCTCTCAGCGCCGACTGGAAACGCCGTATTGATGAGGATGTGAAGAAAAGGGGTAGATAATTTCAGGCAACTTCAAGCCACCACGCCGCCCAATTTCTGCCACAGTGTAAGAAAAGAATACGAAAGCCCCTCTGAAATCGTTGATTTCAGAGGGGCTTTCGTCCGAGTAGTGCGGCTCGAACGCACGGTCTCCTGGTCCCAAAGGCGTTCGAACCTGGTGTTACATGTGCATGAACTACATTTGGCCCTTTCCACTCCGGGAATCTTACTCTCCGGCGCTCTTTTCTCCACTGTCTCCACGTCCTCCGGAGGCGGTTGTGGTCAGTTATGTGGTCGTATGGAAATGCTCCCATGGATTGCGGCAGATTCGCCGTCCCCCGGGAGCGTTTGGATTGTAGCGCTCTTCTGCCAGATAGTCAAGGCCGTTTTGGATATTTCTACGCTCACTTTCTGCGTCGCAGTAGACAAAGAAATACGGAATCACGGAACACAGCCTTCGTTTTCTCAAAGTTCTGTTTTTGCTGCTATCGCAAGAATGAATTTCGGCAATTTTTACTTTGGAATAAAAATCCGCCGAAATTCTGTTGACTTTGAGATCGCAATAGGGTATAATATCCATTGGGCAGGTTTGAATCCTTTTGCAGATCACCCCTGCTGATTTTTTGAAATTTTGCACTCGCTTTGGAAAAAGAACCAGCAGCATTAAGCCATGGTAACCATCTTACAATCGATTGAGTAGAAACTGATAACAAAAAAGAAGGAGTCAAGAATATGAAGTGGGAATCATACTCTCATCCGATTTCTGATATCCGAGATTGGGATAACAACAATCGACTTGAATTGAAACCTGACTTTCAGAGAAACGAAGTTTGGAGTCGTGCGGCTCAGATAATGCTGATTGACACGATTATTAAAGGAATCCCCATTCCCAAAATCTATATTAAATCAGTGATGCATAATGGAAATACGTATCGTGTCGTAATTGACGGACAGCAACGCTTAACCGCAATTCTTAAGTTTGTAAAGAACAAATTAAGACTGTCTAAGCCGTATTCTGGAGAATATGAAGGGAGCCTTTTCTCCGACCTTCCGGATGAGGTGCAAAACGAAATACTCAGATATAAAATTGATATCAATGAAATTTTCAATCCTTCTGAAGAAGAGATTCGAGATCTTTATTCAAGAGTAAATAAGTATACTGTTCAGCTTAATAAGCAAGAGCTTCGCAGAGCAGACTTCCCTGGCAGGTTTATCAAGCTCGCAGAGGAACTGTCAGAGGCGCAGTTTTTTGAGGACGCAAAAATCTTTTCGACTAAACAGCGCAGGAGAATGTTAGACGTTGAGTATGTTGAAGAGCTGCTTACAATATTGACAGATGGCGTTCAAGACAAGAAAGAATACCTTGATGATGTTTGTGAGAAGTATATGGAGATGGATAATGCAGACGAAATAGCAGAGAAATTTACTAGTATCATAACTGATATTCAGACCATATTTGATCCAAGCATTATGCCAATAGGAGAGACAAGATTTAGGCAGAAATCCGACTTTTACTCGTTGTTTGCTTGTATTGCTGATTTGCAGCAGTGCGGCACAATAAACAGATCGTTTGCAGACGGTAAGACTATCTCTGCAAGAAATGAATGAGCAAATTGGTCCACAGAGTGAAGATGACGATTATAGAGAGTATGCAACACGCTGTTTAAGCGATGCAAATTCAATAGCCAACAGACAATGGAGGATCAATTTCCTGAAAACAAGGCTGGAAGACTGTTATAAAGAAGAGGCATAAAATGATCGATTTATTTCTTAATAATCCGCAACGGTCTTATAGAATAGACGAGAGGATAATTTCGAAAACCGGCGATGATTATGAAGTGTTAGATCGAATTGGATGTGGAGGAAATGGAGTAGTATACGAATGCATTGATCGAGCAGGCTCTGTTTATGCAGTAAAGTTTCTCCTCTCGTTATCACAAAAAAGCAAAACACGCTTTTCTCAAGAAGTACTCCTGATGCAAAAAGCAAACCACCCTCATCTCATAAGATACATTGCTGATGGTACGGTAGAGGCAGTAGAAAACAATCGGTATAAGAATATCGTGGAAATTGACTTTGTCATAATGGAGAAGGCAGATCGAAATTTACTGGATTACATGAAAAGCAATGAGAAACCAGAGTATGAGGAATATGCCCCTCAATTTAGGGGCTTATGCGAAGCACTAGCAGTATTACATCAATTTGCTATCCATCGAGATATCAAGCCAGAGAATATTCTGATAAAGGGCGAAACGTGGGTGCTAAGTGACTTTGGTTTGTGTTCTTTTTTGTCACCAGAAGATCATCAGGATATCACAAAACTCAATGAGAAAGTCGGGCCAATGTTTTGGATGAGTCCAGAAGCGATTGACTGCTATTATTTTGGTGGTAAAGAGATCGGGAAATACTCTGACGTGTTTCAGATCTGTTTAGTTTTTGTTTTCGTATTAACCCATAAGTATCCTGGAGGAATTTTCTCAGCAGAAGATATTGATACTACTCCTTTGATTAAAGAACTGATACTTGAAGCTATTTCGAACGATTATCATAAACGGCCGCAAGATGGGCTTGAACTAGTCGAAAAGTTTAATAACGCTACATATTACCAATAAGTGTAGATCCCTCGAACCATTGGTACCTTATTTGGAGTCTGTTTCAAGAACTATGCTGTATCCAGTGTCTACACTGAAATCATGCGATGTTTCTTTTGAGGAGCAAGCTCATATAACGCTTTAGGTGGTGCATTATGAAATACATCAGCCGACATATGGAAAATCGTATCTTAGAGTTGAGCAAGTCATACTCTGCGATATTGCTAACGGGACCCCGGCAAGCGGGAAAAACAACCATGCTGCGTGAACTGGCAGAGAAGGAGAATATCGGCCGTCGTTATGTAACGCTAGACAATCTCTCTGAACGAGATTTAGCGAAGAATGACCCCGCGCTGTTCCTGCAGCTTCACAAACCCCCGGTGCTGATCGACGAGGTGCAGTACGCCCCGGAGCTGTTCACCTACATCAAGATCCACATCGACGAGCATCACAAACCCGGCGACTTCTGGATGACTGGCTCGCAAATCTTCCGACTTATGCGGGGTGTGCAGGAATCTTTGGCAGGACGTGTGGCGTTGCTGCACATGTCTCCCATGTCGCAGCGTGAGATCGTCGGGTCACCCTGTGTTCCGTTTACCACGGATATGGAACGGCTGCTCGACGAGCGAGATCAGATTGCTCCGGTCACCACGCCAGAGCTGTTCGAGCGCCTGTGGCGCGGCTCCATGCCAGGACTTATCAGCGGTCAGACACCAGATCGGAATGTCTTCTATTCGTCCTACCTCTCCACCTACGTAGAGAGGGACGTTCGAGTCCTCTCCGGCAGCGTGGATGCACTGAAATTCAACCGTTTCGTTACCGCTGTTGCTGCCCGCTGCTCGCAGCTTCTGAACTACAATGCGCTAGCAGAGGACGCTGACATTGACATCCAAACCTCCAAGGCATGGATCAACATCCTCGAAACGCTGGGGATCATCTTTCTGCTGCACCCGTATTCCAACAACGTTCTCAAGCGCACCATTAAGACGCCTAAGGTCTATTTCTATGATACCGGCCTCGTCTGTTATCTCACACGATGGTCTTCGCCGGAGGTGGCTGAGAGCGGCGCCATGAGCGGCGCTCTGCTGGAAAACTACACCGTGTCGGAGATCATGAAGAGTTATCAGAACGCGGGACTTGAGCCGTATCTCTACTTCTACCGTGACCGTGACGCCAAGGAAATCGACGTCATTTTGGAGGGCGATGGCAAGCTCTGCCCGCTGGAGATCAAGAAAACCGCCACGCCGGACAAGCGTTTAACCCGTGTTTTCAAAGTAATTGATAAATCCCCGCTCCAGATTGGGACTGGTGCTGTCCTTTGTATGGCAGATGTATTCAGTGTCTTTGACAGCAATAATCTGATTGTTCCTATATGGATGATATAAGTCCGTTTTATAGGACAATGCTTTTGCTACAGTAACAGTAAATAATAGTGGCATAGTAAGAGCCAAAAACGATGTTGAAGGAGGTGACGATCGTGTGGTGCAAGAATTGTAATATTGAAACTAACGAAAAAGTATGTCCGGTCTGTGGCACTGGAACAGTCGAGGACGTCCCTGTAGAGATTTACTGGTGCAAAGAGTGCGCTACACCGATTATTCATTTATCTTCGGCAGCAGACAAAGGCATATGCCCGATTTGTGGCCAAAAAACTCGATACTTATCCTCTGATCTCAGACCTGTCTTTCCTGAGGAACGGTTACTTCTGGCAATTCTGCTTGATAAAGAGCCGACTTGTTATATGAATTGCTCGGTTTGGGCAGCAAACAGTAGATATTACATCGATGGAAAAGCACTCTCGATTTCCTTGAAAACGTATACGGAGGCTGATACTGATCGAATTGCGGAACGAGTTACCTCCTTATCGGACTCAATCGACTATAACTTCTTTAACGAGAATGTTGCTTGCTTTGTCAAAGCAAATGAACACAGATTATCGTACCTAAAGGATGAAGCGTATTCCTTTGTGAGGCAAGCAACAGCAAAATATAAGGAAGAGAACATAGTTATTTCCTTTTCCGGCGGCAAAGACTCAACTGTTACAGCCGATGTTGTCACAAAGGCGTTGAGCAATCCGAGCTTAGTTCATATTTTTGGCAATACGACGCTTGAATTCCCTACGACGCTTGAATATGCCAACCGATATCGCGATTCCCATCCGCTAGCAATCTTCCAGATTGCCAAAAATGATGAACAAGTTTTTTATGATGTTTGCGAGGACATTGGCCCTCCAGCGAGAATGATGCGCTGGTGTTGCTCCATGTTCAAAACTGGCCCTATTACTAGGGTAATCAATAGCATGTACCGGAGCCAGCAAATCCTGACCTTTTATGGTATCCGAAAGTCCGAGTCTGTCAGCAGAAGTAAATATAATCGGATTGAAGATGACGCCGAGTCTGTCAAAATCCAGCAACAGACAGTTGCATCGCCGATCTTCTTTTGGAAAGACATCGACATTTGGCTCTATATGTTAGCCGAAGATGTGGATTTCAACTCCGCATATAGACTGGGATATGATCGCGTCGGTTGCTGGTGTTGCCCGAATAACAACCAGCGTGCACAGTTTCTTTCCAGGATCTATATGCCAGACGAGTCCAAAAAATGGCGAGAGTTTCTCATTGGCTTTGCAAAAAAGATCGGCAAACCCGATCCGGAGATTTATGTAGACGACGGGAAATGGAAAGCTCGTCAGGGCGGTAACGGTCTTGCCTCGGCAGGAGATGTAAAGATTCGCTTCACAAACTGCACCACCGAGGATCATGCCAAGATTTATCGCTTGGTGCGTCCATTCGATGACGAACTAGTCGGAATGTTCGTCCCGTTTGGAAAAATTGCCCCAGAGCTTGGTAAGAAGCTCCTTCGGGAAACCATTGTCCTTGAGACTCGGTCTAATGTGCCTATACTGTCAATCCAACCTTTTAATCAAGATGGCTACGATTACGCGGTAAAGGTCAGGACGATGAATGTAGCGGACCATGATGATCTTCAACGGATGGTTGGATACCAAATAAGAAAGTTTAATGCCTGTAGAAAATGTCTCAAATGCGAATCGATCTGTAGACAAGGTGCTATCTCTATTATTGGAGATAACTATTATATTGACCCAGATAAGTGCGTCCACTGTAAAATGTGCATGACTGCTAAGTATCTCGATGGCGGCTGCATGATGGAAAAATATCTGCGGACAAAGTAAAGTTTGGAGGACACAGCAATGCCAATGAAATTTAGGGCTCATGATACATTCTTCATAAGAAAGGGTTGGCTCAGCAAAGGAATGCGCTGTGTCTTCAACAATCCAGTTGTTTTTATTTCCCGTGATGAAAATCCGATGGATGTACTAGGCCTCGGTGCGAACATGGTAAAGGCACTTCGATATTGGCTTCAAGCAGTTGGCCTTACAGAGGAACCGCCTAGAGGGAGAAGGATGCAGCAATTCACCAGGCTTGGTGAAATAATCTATCAGCATGACACCTATATTGAAGAGCTCGGTACGCTTTGCCTTTTGCAGTATTGTCTTGCCTCACAAGAAGATGAGGCCACTGCATGGTATTTCTTCTTCAATGAGTTTTCTATGTCAGAGTTTTCTCGGGAAGATTTCGTTTCTGCATTACAAAAGTACATAAAAATGCGCGACAACGAAACCGACTATGCAATCCGCTCGTTGAATGAAGATTTCCAATGCATAATAAATACATATCTTCCGCGCTATAAATCGAATCCAACTAAGGTATCCCCAGAGAACAATATCGATTGTCCATTTGGTGAGCTTGGATTGGTCGATATTCTCAACAGGAGAAAAAAGACCTATAAAAAGAGCGTTCCTGCTAGTGATATGCTCAATCCCTACGTTATTCTTGCGGTTATCGTAAAAAATGCCGATGGGCGAAGAGAAATCAGCTTGAATGAACTTTTAACAGCACCGAAAAACATCGGGAAAGTATATAATCTCGACTCAATTACAATGCTGGATGTGCTTTACCGTATAGAGAAGCTGGGCTTAATCAAAATCAATCGCACGGCTGGTTTGGATGTGATTACCATACAGGAAGAGCTTGATTTTTATGACTGCGTGGAACGGTTTTATGCATCAATCGATGAGCAGGGTCAGGAGAACGAAAGATGAGAGACATGATTTCTGTCGCATCAGGATTCCAATACTCCGTTAATATAGGGTACGATCTTGGAAGCGACAATAAACTCAAAAGCTTCATACCGACAAAATCTGCGCTTAGTCTGTTGGAGGACATTCTCCTGAGCGTCAATCCGACCTCATCGGATCGCGCAAGGGTTTTGATTGGTGCATATGGCAAGGGCAAGTCTCATATCGTGCTGACAATCCTCTCTATTTTGATGAAGAGGGACTTGACTTTGTTCGAAAAACTGATGCCGAAGATTGAAGAGAATCCGAGGCTTTATCAGCTTATTCAGAATTACTATGAAAGTGAAAACAAGATTCTTCCAGTGGTAATCAGCGGAAGCAATACTAGTCTTACCCAAGCGTTCCTGCTATCTTTGCAGAGGACCCTTTCTGAGCATGACCTTTTGAGCGCCATGCCAGAGACCAACTATAAAGCTGCAATCAGCGTAATCAAACGTTGGCAAAAGGATTTCCCGGAAACCTTTGAAAAATTTCTGAACGAGATCGACGATCCGGTGGAAGTATTTATAGATCGGTTGGGAAACTATGATGTCGCCGCCTATGGAGCTTTTGAACAGGTTTACCCGTCACTTACGGCTGGAAGTGCTTTCAATCCATTTCTTGGATTTGACGTGGTTGAGCTCTATGAGAGCGTGGCAAAAAGCCTCAAGTCCAAGGGCTATACCGGTCTCTATGTTGTCTACGACGAGTTTAGCAAATTCCTTGAGGCCAATATCGTCGATGCCTCGGTCAGTGACACAAAAATGCTTCAGGATTTTGCGGAGAAATGTTGCCGGAGCGGGTCGCTTCAGCTTCACCTGATGCTGATTTCCCATAAGGAAATTTCAAATTATATTGATAAGCTTCCGAAAGAGAAAACTGATGGATGGCGTGGCGTATCAGAACGCTTTAAGCACATCCATATGAACAATAATTTCTCTCAGACCTATGAGATCATATCCTCTGTCATCCAGCATAAGGAGCCGATCTGGGGGACTTTTTGCGATGAACATGCTCGCGATTTTGAGGCGCTGTTTTCACGCTATCAAAAGCATCAGATGTTTATGGATGCGCAGGGCGAGATTGAGACGGCGATTAGAGGATGCTTCCCCCTCCATCCAGTGTCTACCTTTATCCTGCCCCGGCTTTCCGAACGAGTTGCGCAAAATGAGCGTACGCTTTTCACGTTTCTGTCAGCGGAAGGAACGGCCACTCTCGCGGTGTTTTTGGATGAATACGAGGACAACTTTACTCTCGTAACGCCAGATCTCATCTATGACTATTTTGAGCCATTACTAAAAGAAGTATATGCGGGCGATATCCACGACACCTTTGTTCTCACAAGTACGATTCTTAATCAGATTCCCGAGGATACACTTGGTAGTAAGATTATTAAGACGATCTCCTTGATCTATATCCTCGGACAGTTTGAACGTTTGAATCCGACTAAAGAACAAATCATTGGTATCTACTCGGGAACTTATGAATTGAGTGAGATAGAACAGGCTATCTCTGACCTGATTGAAAAGGAGTTCGTAATCTATATTAAGCGGAGCAATGACTATCTCCGTCTTAAGCAGACATCCGGCGTTGATATCCAGCAGAAGATTCACGATCAAATAGAATCCCAATCCGGAAAGATCACCACAAAAGATGTTCTTAATGGCTCGAACTTTGATAACTACATGTATCCAACTCGTTACAATGACGACCATGAGATGACGAGGTTCTTTGCGTTTCAGTTCATTTCTAGCGCGGAGGTCACCGTTGACGTCGATTGGAATCTCAAAAGCGAGTCGATTGATGCTGACGGAATTATCTATGGAATCATCCCGGAAAATGAGACTCAGCTTAAAAAAATCACAAAAATTATAAAAGATACCAGCTTGGGTTACGAAAGATATATATTTGTGCTTCCCAAGCATTATAAGGATGTCGAAGCAGTGGCTCAAGAATATGCTGCCATTGCAAAGTTAAGAGATCACGCTGTTGATGACCCGGTATTGTTTGATGAGTATGAAGTCGTATTTGAGGATTTACAAGAAATCATCAAAGGTTTCATCGGAATGTACACGCATCCGGAGAACTATCGTTCGGTATATATCCATAACGGGAACGAGCTTCATGTATATCGGAAGTCTGGACTGACCGAGGTCATGTCCCAAATCTGCGACGCCGTATATAACATGACTCCGGTCATCAACAATGAGTCTGTCAATAAAAATGACATTACAAGCGTTGCACAGAACAGCCGTAACAAGATCGTAAGTGCCTTGCTTCGAAGCGAGCTCGAGCCGAATCTCGGCCTCTCCGGTACAGGTCAGGAAGTTTCTATTATGCGCAGCACACTTCTGCGTACCGGAATCTGGAGTGAAGACGGAGGTGTTCCTCAGATAAATCTCCATCCCGAAAATGTGAACATGCGCCATATGCTCGAAACAATCGAGGACTTCATTCTTGAAACGCGGCAGAACGGGAAAACCAGCTTTGCAGAGCTTTACGAACGCTTAACTTTGCCGGAATACCATATTGGACTCCGCTATGGTCTGATTCCCATTTATGTAGCTGCAGTTATGCACAACTATCGCCAGCAGATTGTGATCAATGATCGTTTCGGGCCAATCCAAACAAGCGCAGATGCACTGATCCAGATTAATAGCGATCCGAGTAGCTTTACATTGGAGTATTTAGATTGGAATCCAGAAAAAGAAAACTACATTGCTCGGTTGTCTGATGCGTTTAGAGACTACGTTGTAGATGCTGAAAGGTCCGGCAACTCCTACGACTATGTGGCAAATGCGATGAGACGCTGGTACATGGCGCTTCCGAAGTATTCCAAAGAAAGCACGAAGCGTCCCACAGGGGAAAAACTCGTTCGGCGGCAGCTTGAGATAATGAAGCTCCTCCGCCAGAACACTAGCAGTTCTGATTTGCTGTTCAAAAAGCTACCGGAGGCAGTTGACTACCATGGAGACTATGCTGATGTCGCCACGGACATTATTGATGCGAAAGGCTTTTTCGACGGCCTGTTGACCGAACTTAAGCAAGAGCTGATTAGCAAAACAAAAGCCGCTTTTCTCCCGGAAAACGACAAGAAAGCTAGCAAGAAAACAACACTCACAGATGCAGCGAAAGATTGGTGTAATAGGCTTGATCCGAAGAGCTTCGAGCAGCTTTTCTCAGATGGGACAGATCGTTTTCTTCAGCATCTGAGAAGCATGACGAATGACGAGGATCTTTTCATCACGCGCCTCGCTAAACTGGCAACTGGTCTTCGTCTTGAAGATTGGGATAATAAAACCGTCAAACAGTATATCGATGCGCTTGCTCGTTTTATGAAAACGGCCAAAGACTTTCACAGTAGCGTTGTCGCCGAAGCGATTAACGACACCTCTAGTTATCAGGTGACCTTTGCCGATGAGGAAGGCACCAGTACAACGCGGCGCTTCGACAAGGTTGAGGTATCGGCGCGTGGAAAGCTCTTGTTCAATCAGATTACTGCTTCGCTGGAAGCGATGGGCCACTCGATCTCGGAACAGGAAAAAAGACAAATTCTTATGGAAGTGCTAAAGAAGCTCTGCTGAGGGAGGATATGATATACAATGTCTTACTTTGATAATGCAGCAACTACATATCCAAAGCCCGATGCGGTTTATTCTTTCATGGACAGCTTCTATCGCAATCACGGGGGGAGCGTGGGTCGAGGAGGCTACGCCCTGGCCACCACTGCAAAAGGTCTTGTTGATGAGACTAGAAAACTGATTCAAGAGCTAATACATTGCCACGCAAAACAGGTGATCTTCACTCCGACGGCAACAATTGCTCTCAACATGATTATCCAAGGAGCGATTGTCAGCGGTGCCAGAAGCGTTTACATTAGCCCGTTCGAGCACAACGCCGTGACCCGCGTCTTACACCACTTTGAACAGCTTGGCCAGATTACGGTGACCGAACTTACCGTGTCCGAATCGCTCGAATATGACATGGTACGTATACGCTATCAGTTCGACGCCATTCGGCCTGATTTGGTAATCGTGAGTCACGCTAGCAATGTTATTGGGCTTGTTGCTCCTGTCGAGGATATCTTTGCGTTGTCAAAAGAGTATGGCGCTGTAACGCTGGTTGATATGGCACAAACAGCAGGGCTTGTTGATTTGAATGTCGGACTTGAAACTGTTGATTACGCTGTTTTTGCCGGACACAAAACGCTCCTCGGGCCAACCGGAATATCTGGTTTTTTGATGAGTCCTACGGTGAATCTCCCGCCGATACTATATGGCGGGACGGGATTCGACTCTGCCAATCAGAATATGCCAGATAGCCTCCCCGAAAAGTATGAGATGGGTACCTTGAATATTGCTGGAGTGGCCGGCCTGAACGCCTCTCTCAAGTGGATCAAGGGACAGACAATTGAACGGCTATATCAAGAAGAAACAATAAAACGCCAACGCTTACTGGAATTACTGTCGGACTATGATTTCCTCAAAGTAGTGGGAAATGTCGATGGGCGAAAGTATGTTGGCATCGTCTCCTGTTTAATTGATGGACTCAGTAGCGATAGTGCAGGCAGCATTTTCGCGGAGCGAGGTATTTCTGTTCGCACAGGATTACAATGTGCGCCTAAAGCTCACAAGTTTCTTGGAACTTATCCAGCTGGAACAGTTCGGTTGAGCGTGAGTGCCCTAACAGGCGATAAGGACTTTGATGAATTGAAGGACGCGCTTGATGATATTGAAGCAGAGATGTAAAGGTGGGGTAGAATGAGTTTTCGAGATATTGAGTTAAAGCCGGAGTATAGATCGCGGCTTGATAACGTTATCCGTGACTTTTATAACCCGGTTCTGAAACAAGCGGTTACATACAAACGAGCAGTGGGATTCTTCTCGTCTTCGGCACTTCTTTCACTCACAGCGGGCATCTGCGGTCTGGTCGAGAATGGCGGCTCGATCCAAATGATTGCCTCGCCCAGACTATTGCCCGAAGATATTGAGGCTATCAACGACGGGATTCGCCGCCGGGATGAAGTAATCAAAGAAGCGTTACTACGTGAGTTAAGAGAACCGAAAGGTAAGTTTGAAGAGGCACGGCTAAACTTGCTCAGTAATTTGATTGCAGCAGGGCGGTTGGACATAAAAATCGCTTTTCTGGAGGACGACAATACCGTAGGTATGTTCCATGAAAAGCTGGGGTTGATGTACGACAGCAATGGCAATATCATCGCATTCTCGGGTTCTATGAATGAGAGCGCCAATGCCTTCACCAGCAATTATGAAGCAATCGACGTCTTCGCTTCATGGACACAGGATGCGGATCGAGTATATAACAAACAGTCTGCATTCAACGCGATGTGGGAGGATTATGAGCCGAGCATCAAGGTGATGGACTTCCCTGATGTAAAGGAAGAGATTCTTCATCGATATAGAGTAAATGATCGCATTGACACTCACCTCGATAATGAGTCCTCCGCGGAGGACATCTTGCCTGCTGAAGAATCAAATACTCCTATCGGTCCAATGGTTCCGGCGTATGTTCATATGCGCCCATATCAGATAGATGCGATTGAAGAATGGGCAAACCGAAATTATGTTGGGATATTCGATATGGCAACCGGTACGGGCAAAACATACACGGCACTAGCCGCTGTATCAAGGCTCTTTGCAGACAAGCATCAGAACCTTGCCGTGATTATTATCTGCCCGTATCAGCATTTGGTTGAGCAGTGGAAAGAAGACATCTTAGCTTTCGGTATGAAACCGATTGTATGCTACTCGGCTTCTACGCAACGCAATTGGAGGGAAAGACTGAAGACCGCAGTGAACAGCTTCAACCTTGGCGTTCAAAATCATTTCTGCATGGTATCAACTAACGCCACATTCTCGGTTGATTATGTGCAAGATCTGATAGCAAGGTTGAGTGGTAATGTTGTCTTGGTTGTGGACGAAGCACACAACTTTGGAGCTGAGAATCTCAGTCAGACGCTGTTGCCGCATATCCCATATCGTTTGGCACTTTCGGCGACGATTGACCGACACGGAGACCCCGAGGGAACTCAAAAGCTATATGATTACTTCGGCGAGAAATGCATTGAATACACCTTAAAAGATGCAATCGAAAACGATATGCTTAGCCCGTACTATTACCATCCGGTTTCCGTATCTTTGAATGAAGAAGAACTCGGCAATTATCTTGACCTTACTAATAAGATCAGAAAAAACGTTCACGCAGATAAAGACGGAAAAGTCAAACTCAGTGAATACGCCAAAATGCTTCTGATTAAGCGGGCTCGCATTGTGGCCGGAGCCACGGAAAAGATTGCTACACTTCGGCATTTGATGGAGGACTACAGAGACGACAATCAGATTCTCGTTTACTGCGGTGCCACCACAATGCACGATGTTGACTACCAAGAAGGTAAGCCGCCAATCGATGAAGCTCGACAGATTGACATTGTGGCAGGGATGCTCGGAAATGATCTTGGTATGCGCGTCACCAAATTCACGTCAGAAGAAAATGCAGAGGAACGCGAACGGATCAAGGCAGACTTCGCCGAAGGAACACATCTTCAGGCGTTAGTCGCAATCCGTTGTTTGGATGAAGGCGTTAATATCCCAAGCATCCGAACTGCCTTTATCATGGCCAGTAGCACAAATCCGAAAGAATATGTACAGCGCCGAGGCAGAGTGCTAAGAAAGTTTCCCGGCAAACGTCATGCAGTAATCTTTGATTTCATCACATTGCCGGTGCCACTGAAGGATGTGGGAGATTACGATTCGGATGTAATAGATAGCGTGAAGTCTTTAGCTAAACGTGAAATAATCCGTATGAAAGACTTTGCCGCGATTGCAGAGAATCCGTTCGACTCAGATTCTCTGATTGCATCCATTCAAAGAAGTTACGACATTGAAAGCGATATTATTACGGAGGAGGTCGAGGAGTATGTCTAATGAGCAGGACGTTCAAGAAAAGCGCCTCAACGCTATGAAGTACAAGATACTCAAAGCAGAGCAGGAAAACCTCAAAACGCGAGAAAAGACCACAGATCAAATGGTGGAGACAATTCGGCGCATCATCATGGATGAAGCGAAAAAGAATTATTGAGGTAACTGGATATGCTGATTAAGACATTAAGGATGGAGAACTTCCGTCAGTTTCGAGGAACCACAAAAGTGGATTTTTCCTGTGATCCCAATAAGAATGTCACCATCATCCTCGGTGATAATACGTTCGGTAAACCACACTTCTTCAGGCGTTCAACTGGTGCTTTTATGGCAAGGTGAATTTTGACCAGCGCCCGGATTTTCTCCTCAATTATGAGCTTTCTGAGGAGATGCGTAATGGGGAGCAGCAGATTGTTGAGGTTGAGATTACTGTCCTGCATGATGGCACTGAATATATCATCACCCGCACCCAAAGGTATAACTGTACAAACGGGAATGTTCGCGGCGAAAGTGTCCCAACCATCAAGGTTTCCTATAAGCAGGAAGATGGTCAGACCGAGTCGGTTAAGGCGACTCAGGTTGATAATGTCATCAATAACATTTTGCCCGAGGATTTGTCCACATACTTCTTCTTCGATACAGAGCGCGTCAGTAGCATTAGTAGTAGAAGAGATGTCGCCGAAGCTGTTAAGGGATTGCTGGGCTTATCAATCATGGATAGTGCAATTAAGCACCTCGGTGATCGCGCCAAGAAAACCACAGTTATTGGCAAGCTGTATGGAAGCATGGACTTAGATGGCGACGCCAAAGCGCAGGAAGCTCTGAATCGTATTCAGACAGCAGAGGCAAAACGCTCTGCCATCGCGGAGCAACTAGAGGATTGTGATTCTCAGATCAATCAGTATGATGCCCGCAAAGAGCAACTTGACGCCATTTTGCGGGATAACCAGACTACGACAACCCTCCAGAAAAAGAAGGAAGAACTGGAACGCAGGATTGCTACTGAACGCAAAGCGCTTGCCGATGCAACTGCGGCGTATTTCCGTGAATTCAGCGCCGGATCGCTCTCCTTCTTTGCGCAGCCGCTCCTTAGTACGGCGAGCGCATTTCTTAAAGAGGTCAAGGTAGATGATAAGGGTATCCGCGATCTAACGAAGCCCACCATTATGGAGCTCATCAAGCGTGGCCGCTGCATCTGTGGCCAGGAGCTCCATGAGGGCAACGAAGCCTATCAACACCTGATGGCAGAGTTGGCCTATGTGCCGCCTGAATCTATCGGAAATACCGTGCGGCACTACCGGGAAAAGCTCAGTAGTTTCTCTCGTCCAGCAGAGCGTACATATGACAGCTTGGACGAGCGTTACAAGGCAATTCTTCGTTCAAAAGGTCGCATTCAGGATTGGGAGGACGAACTCCAGTCTATAAGCGATCAGATCTCCGGAAAAGAAAACATGCGTCAGTATGAATCTGAGCTTGCCGACATCAGAGTCCGTCTCCGCGATCTCCATGCAAAAAAAGATCGCCTGAATCGGGACGACGGTGCGCAGAAGAGCGACATCGAACGTTATAAGAAAATATACGACTCACTTACTGCTGTCTCTGGAAAGAACCGTCAGGCGATGGAGCTTATTGCTTATGCCGAGGCGATCCGGGAATGGCTCGCGGAGACATACAAAGAGAAAGAACTCACTATCCGCGAAGATTTAGAAACGAAGGTCAACGAAATCTTCGAGCGGATGTATCACGGGCATCGCCGCGTCGCCATCGATGCAAAGTATCATGTAGAACTCTTGACCACCATTTCCGATAGAGAGATTGCCGCTGGCGAGTCTGAGGGCTCTAACCGTGTTAAGAACTTCGCTTTTATCGCTGGATTGGTTGCATTGGCTAAAGGCAAAATCGTTACGGATAATTCCGAGAATGGCATCAACCTTTCCTCTGAGCCGTATCCGTTGGTAATGGACGCTCCGTTCTCTAACGCAGACGAAACCCACACGGCGAACATCTCCAAGGTTTTGCCGGAGATTGCTGAACAGGTCATCATGTTTGTAATGCAGAAGGACTGGAACTATGCGGAGCCGGTAATGAACGATCGGGTTGGACAGAGGTATCACTTGGATAAGATTAGTGAAACCCTTACCCGTCTTAACTAGGAGGTAGCGTCATGTTTGAAAATGACTACACGATTAATGGCAAGCATGCCACATATCTCAAATTCTTGGCGAAGAAAAATGCTCGGGACGATCAAAGCCCGGACAATCCCACAGCAGCAAGGTTATTTGAACGCTACATTGATGTTTATATGAACGCTGCTGTGTTTGGGCTGCTTTATAATCGCACTGCAAAGCGTGATAACTCCTCAGACGACCGCGCCCGAGTATATGCCGATGCTTTTGCCAATGAGCGGGAAAACTGCATTTTCCTCTACCGCATGGTTATGCTCCTTGACAAGACAATAGAACTATCCCCCGAAGAGCGCGTAGACCGGGCTTTCCGGTACGACACGCTACCCGAGAAAGCTGAAGAGTTTCGCAAGAATCTGGAGCTTTTTCATGACTATGTGCGCGGTGGAATTGAGGTTATGTATGAGCAATTCACCGATGGGTGTCAGACTCAGGACGATTATCTCAGCAAGACTTACGAGGTAATGACAACGTTCAAGAAAGAGCTCGAGGGAGTATCTTATGCTGATGAGATTGCCCATCTGATCAAGTAATAAAGCAGTCAATTCGTGTAGACAGGAGGTGGCGGCGTGTCGACGCAGGATATAGTTGGAGAAAAACTCTATACATATGCAATGGAGCTTTTCTTTAAAACTGGACATGTCGCCACCTTGAAGCCTGAGTTCATCAATCATTCTCCAGAACAGTTTGCTTATTTCGATAACAGGACTGATGTGTCCTTAACTCGTGAACAGCGAAGTCTATTTAAGGCTTTCAATAACGTGTCTCGTCTGTTCTCAGTAAACAGGTGCGTTTTCTTTTCGATTAACCTCCTAACCTCAAAGGTGAACCGTAGTCAGGCAGCTCATGATATCCACACCATGATCCATCCTGTTGTCGAAGCCGACGGCACGATTTGTCTGTTCTGCCATGATGATGAAGTCATGCTTTCTTTTTTAGGGTTCGGGTTGCGGTGCATCCTTTCCGATTGGTATCCGATGGCCGATGAAAATGAGACGCTTCTTGAAAAACTTGATATTGCAAACTTCTCCATTGTGCGAGGCACTGACTATTTCAGCGATATGATATACTTGCTGGCGAGAAATTATTATCAGTCTGGCCAGCCGTCTACCTATGAGCTCATCCCAATTGATTTCATTTCTAGGGCCGGCGTTGATGAAATAGACCGTGAAGCGTTAAATCAGTATGTTCAAGATCAACTCAATGCTCCTTTGTATGAATATGGCGACGATTACGTGGAGTATGATGAGTCCGCTCAGATTCAGAATACCGATATTGGCGCCGATCTAGATCTTATGCTTCTCGAGATGGATGACGAGGATGATAATCCCTTTGGGGAAGATATAGAGCCTGAGGACGATCTTGACGATGACGACGAGTTCTTTGATGAAGATGCGGAATCCGAGAACAAGGATGAGTATGAGTTTGATGATATTGATCCAGAGATATTTAGGGATCCGTTACTAATGGTGAAGTGGCTAAATCGTCATACTCAGAATCAAAGCTAAAGTGTTATTGTTTTTTCGCTGGACTTTCGTCCTCCTTTGTGGTATGTGTTTGTGCTGCAAAGGAGGTGCGGAAATGGCACGGATAAACATTGAGGAACTGTACCGCGGCGAGGGCGGCGGTGCGAAGTACGGCGTCGGCGGGATCATGGGGGCCGTTATGCAGGAAATCATGATCCACGGCGTACCGAAGGAATACGACGATCGGACGTATATCGAGCTGCTGATCATCAAGCACACGCTGAAGGTGGCGGAGCAAATGAAAACCGAGGGCGACTTTGTGTCGGGAATGACCGACGCGGAGCCGCCCTCTTGCTATGCGGAGGTATAAGATGAAGATTCTGGAAGAACTGTGGTATGGGAACGTGACGCCCGGTGAGCGGGGCGTGGAGAAGGACGGCCGCCTGTGGAACCTGGGCAGGCTGATCCTGCAGAACGAAGAGGAGCTGGCGCCGCTGCTCTCGGAGAAAGCGAAGGAGGTGCTGGAAAAGCTGCGGGACAATCAGTCAGAGCTGAACGATCTGGGCGAGTGCGAGGTGTTCGTCTGCGGATTCCGCCTTGGAGCCAGGATCATGCTGGAAGTGCTGGACGGCAGCGACAAGTGGGGCGAATTTGAAGAATAAGCAGTGTCCCAAGAGTTCGACTCCGTACCAATCCGCCATTAAAGCAAACCTATCGACCGACAGAAAAGAGGTTTGCCCCAAAATGTAGGGCAAACCTCGGAAAACACAGGAGCGCGGCTTCAAGCCAAAGATGAAAATACCGCCTGCGGTGCAGATGACCGCAGGCGGTATGCTGATCTTTTTTATTATATCAAAGAAACGTCGCCATGTAAAGCGGCAGACGCTAGACGCCGTCTTTCTGCATCACATCTTTAAAATCGGGCTTCAGAGTGGTCGATCGGCTCCCTCAGGGCCCTTTTTTTATGTCCAGAGGCAGAATGTAAACGCCGGTGTGTTTTTTGCGTTTCTTTACAGCCGGGAGAACAAGAACCGAAGCAACGTTTTCCGCCTTGAATTCTGTAGAAAGCGCAGTTTTGAGGCAGAAATCAGTGAAATACTTCAAAGGCAGTCGAAAGAATAATTACCTCAAAGGCTTGATTATTCTCGCCATATATGATATAATTGGCGAGAATAAAGATGGGGGTGAGTAAAATGCGGAGATTTGATTATAGCTTTCTGAAAGAAAAGGCCTGGGACAATGAGATTGTAGGATATCTTTCCCAGATCCATGAGCTGAAGGGAAAGCAGATGTTATACCTGCGTCAAAAACCAGCCGATGTTGAGAAGCTGGTTGAAATTGCAAAGATTCAGAGTACAGAATCCTCCAACGAGATTGAGGGAATCCGCACGACGGATACGCGCCTGCGGCAGCTCATGAGCGAGAAGACGACGCCGCGCACCCGCGACGAGAAAGAAATCGCAGGCTACCGTGACGCGCTGAACACGGTACATGAGAACTTTGAGTATATCCCGCTGACGCCCAACTATATCCTTCAGCTTCACAAGATCATGTTCGCTCACACCGATAGCGCCTTCGGCGGTTCCTTCAAGAACGTGCAGAACTATATCAGCGCAACAACGGCAGACGGAAGGACCTATGCGCTGTTTACGCCTCTGGCACCGTATGAAACGCAGGAGGCGATGCGCGAGCTGTGCGATGCGTACAACTTTGCCGTCGGTGAAGGTAAGGTGGACCCACTGCTGATCATCTCGTGCTTTATCCACGATTTCCTCTGCATTCATCCGTTCATTGACGGAAACGGCAGAATGTCGCGTCTGTTGACAACGCTGCTGCTCTATCGCTGCGGGTATGAAATTGGCAAATATATTTCTCTGGAAGCCAAGATCGCACGGACGAAGGTGAGCTATTATGACGCCCTGGAAGCCTCGCAGACCGGCTGGCACGAGGGTAAGGACGATCCAACTGCGTTTATCAAATATCAGCTTGGTACGGTCATCGCGGCATACCGTGATTTTGAAGAACGGATGGAGCTCGTTGCCGTTTCTCCGCTTGATACCGTGCGCAACGCCGTAAAAACGAGAATTGGAAAGTTCACGAAATCCGAAATCGCCGAGCTTGTCACTTCCATGAGCGCCACGTCGGTTGAACGCCATCTCCGGGCGCTCTGCGCCAGCGGCGAGATCGAAAAGCGCGGCGGTGGACGATCCACTTACTATATCCGAAAGACAATCTAATCCATCATTGGTTTTCCATCACGCTGTACCGCCAAGACAAAATCACGAAAAAGCAAGTTGACAAGTGCCGAATCAGCACGAAAAGGCAAGAAACACTATCTTTAAGCGAGGTCGTCCCTACATTTTAGGGATGACCTCACAGCAGATGACCAGCCTCAGGCAGCGAAAAAACTGCGGGACAATAGACAAAGAAATGGAGTTTGTAAGCCCTCGCGACGATTGACGTCGTGAGGGATTCATTGCGTAAGAAGCTATTTCCTTATGGCAGCATAATACTGCTCAAACGGTATCTCTTCAGCGATGGCCTTGTCCCGAAGCTCAGAAGCAAAGCGCGACCATTCCTCAAATTCGGAAACGGTCATTTTCTTTTTCATATATCTGGCGTAGTGCGCTTTATATGCGCGGTTATAGGTTTGCCATACGGGATCGGTTTTGCATTTGTCATCGTAGCGTTTTCTGGCGCCAACATCGCGGCAAGTTTTGTCCGGTTCGTCCGGCAATGGGGTGTCACAGTAGCTGTAGTACTTTCCTCCACGGATCAAAAAGAATCTGCCGCATTGCTTGCATTGGTTGGGGAGGTAGTTGTGCTTGATCCCATTGAAGAGGTCAAAGAATAGGAAGGATTGCAAATCAGTAAAGGAGATTTCTTCACAGAGGATCGGCTGGCGCCTTTCATCCTTCAAAACCTTGTAACCAAAGGACTGCATTTGACAGATTGTTTTTCGGAAGCCCTGACCTTCAGATTTGTTGAACTCCTCAAAACATTGCGCCACATCGTTCACGCTGGGAAAAGAATTGTTTCTGTGCAAATACTCTGCAACAAACGGCTTGAATACAGTGTGTACCGCTATATATGATTTTAGAAAATCAATATAATCGTCAAAGAAAGCGGTAATATCATTGTTAAATTCCAGGAGCGATTGCAGCATGTCTGCATCATATTCCTTCATGTGTTCCGGATCATCCGGGATAAAGCTGGTACGTCGGATAAATAAATTCCCGTTGTCCATTTGATCTCCGAAGCCGACAGAAGTAATCGTATCCCAGGTGATCGGAGAATCATCTCTGGGGTCACGCCCGTCATAAAAGAAGAGTGTGTGTTCGTTCAGCAGATCGTCAAAGGTCTTGAGGGGAAAATGAATAATCTGATTGTAAGGAGGCAGCTTCTCAAGTAAAGCATTCAGCTTTGTAAAGATGCGAATGGCGGCATATACATAATCATTGTAGCGCGTGTATTCTTCGAAGTCCATTCCATTAGAGAGGATCAATTTCCGCTTCAACGAATTCAGGTCATAGAACAGGTTGCCGGGCGTCTCAGGGTTCTCCAGTTCATCAGTGTCCATATCTTCATAAAGATCGTTTGCGTTTAGGTACGCTGTCAGGATTTCATTGGCAGCGTGTTTATATTTTTCATTGATATAAACGTCGCTCATCCAAAAGCAAGCACGAAAAGAAAACATGACGCCCTCCAAAAAAGTTTAGAATAATAGATAATGCGCGTGCAGAAATAGAGAATGTATTTTAATTATACAACATCTATTGTAAAAGCACAAGAGGTAAGTTAAAATAGATAACGTGATCACAAGATGAATTATCTACCACAAATGAAAGGACTGTTCAGATGAAGGAATCATCCTACAAATCCTACGATGAGCTGCCGCTGTTCCTCAACGCGGAAACAACGGCCAAGCTGCTGGGGATCTCCATCTCCGGGATGTACGAGCTGATGCACGAGAAGGGCTTTCCGGTTCTGAAAATCGGATCCCGTCTCGTTGTGCCGAGGGACAAGCTCCTCGCTTGGGTGGAGCAGAACGTTGGAAAGTGAGGGAACCCATGAGCGACTACTATCCTTACCCCAAGCGCGATCCGATCAAAAACTATTTCCCGCTGCCCAACGAAATCTTTATGCTGGGCCTCACGCCGGGCGAGTTGGCGGTGTACAGTTACCTGATGCGCTGCGAGGATCGCAAGACACACCAGTGCCACCCAAGCTACAGAACCATCGGCAGAGCCGTGCATCTCTCGCAGAACACGGTGGCGAAGCATGTGAACGGTCTGCGGGAAAAGCTGCTGATTGTCACGGAGAACACCGAGATCGTCACCAGGCGCGGCGAGAAGCGAAACGGCACGCTGCTCTACACGATCCGCCCGGCGGAGAAAGCGCTCCGGCACTTCTACGAGCAACAGATGCATCAGCTCGAAACAGTCAAAGACCAGGAGACGATCCGAAAAAAGCTCGCCGAGCTCGACCGCAAACGGGAGCGAGCGGGTTAGGGTCGAAAATCAAGCAGGAGAAAGCGACGGCGTTGCAAGCAGCGCCGTCGCGAACTCACAACAGCCGGCAATGCCGACCGTTAGGCGGTTTTTGCGGGTTCGGTGATAGGTGCCACCCTGGGGGTTGCTCACAGCCCTTTGGTGTCAAATTCGACGCCGCGGTGCGGCGCCTATCCCCGAATTACCGCGGTTTTTACAAGGGAAACTACGGTGCCACCGCTTGGTGTATTGCGTAAATACAGGAGGTTTTTATGGATTCACCCGATATGCAGCGCGTCAGCCTGTATCTGCCCAGAAAGCTGGATCAGGAGGCGGACCGCACGAAAGAAAAATGCGGCTTCTCTTCCCGCAACGAGTTCTATGCCAAAGCCGTCGAGAGCTTCATCGCCGAACAGCTTCTGGAGGATGACGTGATAAACAGCGCGCTTACCGACAAGCTGGCGTGGGCGGTACATGCGCTTTCAGAAGACAACGCCAGAGCAATTTCAAAAGGACTGTTCCGTTACGCGGTGCAACTTGAAATCCTGATGCGCATGTTCGCGCAGGTCAGTGTTCAGTGGTGACGAGCTCAAGGAGATGCGCCGTGAGGCGGTCAACAACGTCCGTCGCACGAGAGGAAAGATCCCGCTGGAGGAAATCATGAGGGGCTACTACAACGAGGAATAAAGTTCGATTCTCGCTGGATATTCCGAAAGCGTTGTGGTATGTGTTTGTGTTGCAAAGGAAGTGAGAAACATGGCAAGGAAAAGGCCGGACGGCGACGGGCTCGTCCGCAAGCGCAAGGACGGACGCTGGGAAGGACGTATCGTCATCGGTTACGATGATAACGGCTACCCCAAGACGAAAAATGTTCTCGCTAAAACGAAGAAGGAGTGCCTTGAAAAACTCCAAAAGCTCAAGGAGGAATGCGGCGGGCTGAAGCCCGAAGAAGTGCGGTCTGAGATGCCCTTCGGGGACTGGCTGACCTACTGGTACGAGAATCACTCCAAGCCTAAGATCCGCCCAACTACGCAGGAGACCTATGAGAGCCGCATCCGCCTGCACATCATCCCGGAGATTGGGGACATCCCGCTGAATAAACTGACACAGAACGACCTGCAGCAGTTCTACGGTCGACTCAAGAAAAGCGGCCGGAAGCGGTTCACCGACAAGTACGGCGAAGGGCTGTCCGACCGAATGGTGCGTATGTGTCACGCCACCTGCCGCTCCGCATTGGAGAAGGCGGTGCAGGATGGGCTGATCCGCGTGAACCCGGCCATCGGCTGCAAGCTGCCGCCCAAGAAGGCGCGGGAGATACAGGTGCTGACGCGGGAGGAACTACAACGGTTCCTTATCCAAGCAAAGTTCGAGCTACTACGAGGTCTTCCTTCTGGACTTAGCCACCGGCCTGCGCCGGGGCGAACTCATGGCGCTGCAATGGGACGATCTGAATTTCAAAACCGGTGTGCTGAATGTGAACAAACAGGTCTACGATGTGCGGGGCCAGCTTCAGATCAGCACACCCAAGACGAAGAACTCCATCCGAAAGATCGTTCTGCCGCCTGCGGTGGTGGCAGTGCTGCAGGAGTATAAGAAAACAGTGGACTCCCGCTGGATGTTCCCATCGCCTGTCAAGGAGGACTGTCCCATTACACCCGGCGTGGTGCGGCGCAAATTGCAGCTCATCTTGGAACACGCTGGGTGCAAGCATGTTCGATTTCATGATCTGCGTCATACATTCGCAACGCTGGCACTGGAAAACGGCATGGATGTGAAAACGCTCTCGGCTATGCTGGGCCATGTGTCGGCGGCCACCACGCTGGACATCTATACCCACATTACCGACGATATGCAGCTCACGGCCGCCGCCAACATTGACCGCGGCATCGGCAAAGCAGCGCCGCAGGAGAACGCTTCGGAGCCGGGGCAGGAAACTGCCCCAGCCACGGCGGAGAAGCCGAGAATGACCGACTTCAAGCCCTATGTGGGCCGCAAGCGCAGATCCGGCACCGGCTGCATCACCGAGATCAACGACCACCTCTTTGAAGGACGCTATTCTCCCAAATGGCCCGACGGCAAGAAACACGCCCGCAATGTCTACGCCCATACCCGCGAGGATTGTGAAGAGAAGCTGAAGACACTGATCGTGGAGATGAAAACCGAGATCGCGGAAGCGCAGCGAATGAAGGACGAGGGCAAAGGTGACGGAAGCCCACCGGAGGAGAAGAAGGGCAAGCGAGGGAAGGCGCGGGTATGAAAAGAATCACCGGCATGGGTACCAAGCCAATGATACCCATGTCGGTGGTAATTCGATATAAAATTTAAGCTATTACCCTAGACGATAGATTGCTTCTTCCAACTGGAATCGATCAATAGATATCATTTTAATTGCAGGTTGACCGTCCTCAGTATAATAAACAACCATGTGGGAAAGAAAATTGGCTTTACAGTTAATAGCCTCGCGTTTCATTTTGAGTTCGTCTGTCGATTTGTTTAACCACACTTTCAGTATACTCTCAGGTAACTGGAACAGGTATTCTTCTTGGTCAGACCTTAAAATCCAGGGTTCCTTAGGATCCTCCCAATGCAGCGAATAATATTCATTAAAATGGATATGTTCGTCTGTCGTGTGGTACAAAAACAGCATTTGGCCGGAGTTTGTAATTGCCACGGCCATGCGCTGACCGATTTTATCCGCCAGTTCAAGTAGCCGATTCTCAGAATCAATCATATCAAAATAAACTCGTCGGGCGTTGAAATGAAAGTCACTGTATCCAACCGTCTGGCAGAATTCATTCCAAAACGGGAGCTTATTGAATTCAATTAGGGGAATTCGATACGCAGTAGCAAACTCTTGCGCTTGCGTCGTAAATCCAGACAATGCTGCAATTGCGACTTGATAGGAATACTGATCAAAAACCGGTGGGAGTACTCGGCGATTTTGGCGGCGGCGAGCTTTCAATTCGGCCATATCGACAATATTGAAATTGTTGATATCTTCTCGCAAACCGAGAGCGCTCCTTACTACATTAAGGCTAATCTTTGTCCTATAGTCTTTGCACTCGATAAGAAGTCTTGTCTTTGAATAGAAGGGAGTTTGGACTGGCGGCTCCAGTAATACATCTGCATTGTGGGCCTCACCCAATCCTTGAATCATTTGGCCCGGAGTCCCATCGTAGATATATAATCCATCAGATACAACTTCAGAAAAACCAATATTAACAAGTATACGCTTAACAAATAATTCGAATGCTTTTCCAGGTCCCATAGATGATATATCCCTCCTAATGTAATTTTCCGCTCTGTTATAGCAGTGAATTGATAGTCTTAAGTTAAATACGACACCCTCCATCCAACTAAAAATCTTCAAGATAGAAGTAACGCCCTATTTCACTCTTTGTTTCTCAATCGCATTATATTGCAAAAAGTATGAAATTTGAAAAACGGAAAACAGATTAATCTTAGTATCTAAGGCAACACAGTCCAAGTATCAATGCTCTGTCTCTTTGTCCTATTTAAATTACTGGATTTCAATGCAGCAGAATTTGTACTTCTTTCCGCTTCCGCATGGGCAGTAGTCGTTTCGCCCTATTTTTCCATGGACCATTTTGTATTGCAAAACCCAGTCCTGCGCCTTCACACATCCTATACGCCGGATGCGTTCTATATCGTCCCCCTTCAGGTCTGAAAAGAAACACTTCTTTCCTTCTGCGGAAACTAATTTGTTTTTTTCATCGTACTCCAGTGAAATCCACATAACAGGGATTTTTTCGTTTCTGGATGCAGCAGCATAAGCATAATCAATCTGTTCCTGAATTGGATACTGAATTATACCAGGCATAGATATAAAGGCGCAATATTTGATTTCCCCGAACGCCGTCAACGGCACAGCGCGCTTCAGTTCTCTTTGGCGTCTAAATGCATATTCAATTTTATCAGCTAATTCTTCTCTTGCATCTGATGCTAGATGCACAGCACTTCGGCGGGATCACAGTCCAGAATATTCATCATTTGCACAAGCAGCTTTGTGCTGGGAATCGTCATGCCGGTTTCAATATGGCTGATATGTGTAGACCCCACATCAGTCATTGCAGCCAGCTGCTCCTGCGTCAGGTTTTTCCGTATGCGCGCTTCCATGAGCCGCGCGCCTATAAATGCGTAGTCTATCATACAAACAAGTCTCCTGCAGATGAAGTGTTCTTAACTTGTATTGTATGTGCATTTTGCTCATGTTTTAATATCCTAAATGTGTAACCGCCTATATACTTATAGTCGCAGGGAAATTTATGCCGTTTTTTGGTACATCAGAGTATTATTTGCCTAATTAAGCCGAATTTTTTTCGTTGAAAGGTCAACAAATCTCAAAAAGCCGGTTCGCAGCACACTTATAGCGCACACGCCGACAAAAGCGAACCATCCTACCACGCTGCACGCTTCCCTGTTTCACCGCTGCCCTAACTGCTCCGTCACGGCAAAGTGGTTTTTCTCATACCGGATCAGCCCGTCCCGCTGCATGAGGGACAGCTCGTTGCTCAGCGCGCTGCGCTCCACGTTCAGGTAGTCCGCCAGCTGCTGGCGGTTGTAGGGGATGTCGAATTCATAGCTGCCGGTGCGCTTGATGCATTCCGAGAAATAGGACAGCAGCCGCTTACGGATGGACTTGGGCGAGGTGTGCAACACCCGGCGGGAGAGCTGCAAATTCTTCCCGGCGGAGAGTGTCAGCAGGTTCCGCAGCAGCCGGAGGTGGCGGGGACACACCTTGGCGCAGGGCTCCAGTACCTGCCCGATGTGCAATAGCAGCACCTCCGTGTCCTCGGCGGCGGTGACATTGACCATCAGCGGCTCACCCGGCACGCAGGCATACGCCTCCGCAAAGATGCCGCCCGCGCCCACGCTGCTGAGGACGCTGTTGTTGCCCCACACGTCCCCCATCTCGATGATGACCCGGCCGGACAGCACCACGCCCAGCTGCTCCGTGGGCGTCCCTCCGGCAGGATGACCGCGCCCTTTTTATAGGTGCGCTCTGCGGCGCGCAGGCAGCGCAGCATTTCCTCGATGTCCGGCACCGTCATGCCTCGAAAAAGCGGGGTGTTCCCCAAATTGATCCGCATATTTTTCTCCTTTTCGTTGGCGTGCCAACAGACTTTCATAAATTATGATAGTAAAATGAAGCCACAAAGTCAAGAAGAACCGCAAGGAGGACAAAAATATGGTACGGAGAATCATTGAGATCGACAGGGACAAGTGCAACGGCTGCGGTGCCTGCGCCGCCGCCTGTCACGAGGGCGCCATCGCCATGGTGGACGGCAAGGCGCGGCTCATGCGGGACGATTACTGCGACGGCTTGGGTGACTGCCTGCCCACCTGCCCCACCGGGGCCATCACCTTTGTAGAGCGGGAGGCGGCGGCCTATGACGAGCAGGCCGTCATGGAAAATAAGCAGCGGAAAATGCGGAAGGAGGGCATGACCCTGCCCTGCGGCTGCCCCGGCAGCCAGTCCCGGAACATTCAGCGCGAGGCCGCGCCCGCCGCGGAAGCACCCCGCGCTGAACAGGTGAGCCGTCTGTCCCAGTGGCCGGTGCAGATCAAGCTGGTGCCGGTGAATGCGCCCTATTTTGACGGCGCACGGCTGCTCATCGCCGCCGACTGCACCGCCTACGCCTACGCCGCCTTCCATGAGCGGTTCATTAAGGGGCACATCACGCTGGTGGGATGCCCCAAGCTGGACAGCGTGGACTATTCCGAAAAGCTGACGGAGATCATCCGGGAGAACGACATCAAGAGCGTCACCGTCGTCCGCATGGAGGTACCCTGCTGCGGCGGGCTGGAGATGGCGGCGAAAAAGGCACTCCGGCAGAGTGGAAAGTTCATTCCGTGGCAGGTGGTCACCGTCACGGTGGACGGCCTGCTGGTGGAGGAGTAAAACACAGGAGAACACGAAAGGAGAAGTATTATGAAATACGTTTGCACCGTTTGCGGTTGGGAATATGACGAGAGCGCAGGTTACCCGGAGGGCGGCATCGCCCCCGGTACGCCCTGGAGCGAGGTGCCGGAGGATTTTGAGTGCCCTCTGTGCGGCGTAGGTAAGGACAGCTTCGAGGAGGCATGAGCTTTCTGTAAAGGAGTAAAGACGATGAGCTATGAAAATTGGAAGGACAAAATCGGCACATTCGAATTGATGGACGTGCGGGGCAAAAAAGATGGACTTCTTCCCCGCATTGAAGGCAAAGGCTGCCGCGCTGAAAAACGGCGAAGGACTGCATATCATCCAGACCTTCGAGCCTGTTCCCCTGTACCCGGTGCTGGCCCTTATGGGCTTTGAGCGTCACACGGAGAAGGTGAGCAGCAGTGAATATCACATCTGGTTTTATCGAGTGAGGAAAGGAGAATAACTGCATGAGTTACGAAAACTGGAAGGACAAAGCGCAGGGGTTTCAGACCGTGGATGTGCGCCATATACAGGGCAGCTTTTTTGAAGGGCTGAAGAAACGAGCTGAGGCGTTGGAGGTGGGCGAAGGGTTACACATCATCCAGACCTTTGAGCCGCATCCACTGTACGCTGTCATGGAAGGCTTGGGCTACGAGCACTACACCGAGCAGCGGGGTGAGGCGGAGTTCCATGTCTGGTTCTGCCGTGTGGAGAAGAAGGAAGGCGACAGCTCCGCCCCCTTCAAGCCGCTGGCTCTTTTGAACTATCCCATGATCGACGAAAAGCTGGGGCAGATCGCCGTGGATTTCTGGGAAACCACATGGCAGAGCGAGAAGCGCGTACTGCCCTACGAAACGCGGCTGCTGCTGTCCCTGACCAACGCTGTCGGTGCGGGCCGGATGAGGCAGGCGGCGCGGGAGCTGGTAAAGGCATATATCCACGGTGTGGAGAGCGCCGCGCTGGACGACGTGTTCGAGCTGCTGGCATGGAATCAAGGTATCGGCTTTTTCAGCAGTGAGATCGGCCCCTCGGCACTGTTTCAGGCGTACAAGCTCATTAAAAAAGGCGAAAAGCTGGGCAAGTCCCGGGAGGACATCTGCAGCGCGCTGCGGGAGAAATTCGGGGAGAAGAACCCGGAGATGCAGGTCTTGCATTAAAAGCAGAGAACTTTACAAACGGCCGCGCGGCTGCGAGGAGAACGCTCTTCGCAGCCGCGCGGCTTTTGGGCTTGGTTCTTTTTCGCAGAGGCTTTCTTCTTGCTGCCCCTGCCTTTTTGCCCCAATCGCTTTATTTTCAGCGAATTTAAGATATATTTCCATTAAATCCCCGTTCTTAACAAAGATTTTAACCCATTCGCTTTATTATGGTAATAGAATGCAGCATGTCTGTCTCACCAGCGCCGCCCTCTTCCGCTGCGGCTGTGGAGACAGTAAAAATAAACAGTCCTTGCGGCAGAAACGCCGCAGAAGAACGACGGCAAAGATCAAGGAGGAACGAACATGAACACGAAGAAACTAATGACATTGCTGTTGGCAGTCGTGCTGGTGCTCTCTCTGGCCGCCTGCGGCGCAAGGGGCGGCGATCACATGGGCGACATGGACAACGAGCCGAAGAGCGCCGAGGAGGCGGCTGCCATGCACAAGGAGCTGACAGCGCAGGAGGCTGCTATTCTGGCGGAGAACACAGCACTTTGGGAATAGGTCTTTATGGCAGCGGACAAGGGTAAGATCATGATGGAGGACGGCAAAAACTACGGCGACTTCCTGTTGGAAACCATCAACGCCGCCAAGGATCAGTTTTCGGCAGACGAGCTGAAGCTGCTTCAGAGTGAGGCGGAGAAGATCCGCGACATCGGAAACAAGCTGGCCGCACTGGAGGAAAAGTATCCCGAGATCATGCAAAAATCTCTGGACAGCGATATGAATATGCCGACGGACAAGGATATGGACACGATGCCCGACAGCGGCAATAAGGACAATAAAACCGACGGCGACAACACAGGCAATAAAACCGATAGCGGCAGCACGGGCAACACCCCCGACAATGGCAGTACGGGCAACAAGACTGATAGCGGCAGCACGAGCAAGACGATGGATGACAGCAGCCTGCCGAAGTTTCCTGCCTTTGAGGGCAAGGATCTGGACGGGAATACGGTAAAGAGCAGCGATCTGTTCTCCGGCAACGCCGTCACCGTGGTGAATTTTTGGTTCACCACCTGCGGTCCCTGTGTGGGCGAGTTGGGCGATCTGGACGCGCTGAACAAGGAGCTTTCCGGCAAGGGCGGTGCGCTGATCGGCATCAATGCCTTTACGCTGGACGGCAACGAGGCGGCTATCTCTGACGCCAAGGATGTGCTGACCCAGAGCGGTGCCACCTACCAGAACGTGTACTTCGATTCCGGCAGCGAGGCGGGCAAGTTCGTGGAGAGTATCTACGCCTATCCCACCACCTACGTAGTCAACCGCAGCGGCCGCATCGTGGGTGATCCCATTGTGGGAGCTATCACCAGCAAGGCACAGGCCGATGCACTGCAAGCCCAGATCGACAAGGCACTGGCTGCCGATATGGGCTGATCCAATATCTTCAAAGGGAGGCTATTATGAAGAAAAAGAACTGTAAGCTGACGAGCATTCTGCGCGTCATTGCCCTGCCCCTGGTGGGCAGTGCCGGAGGGTGGCTGTACTATCGCTATGTGGGCTGCGCCACAGGCACCTGCGCCGTTACATCCAGCCCGTGGCTCTCCACCGGCTTCGGCTGCGTCCTTGGGTCGCTGCTGTATACCGTCCTGCGGCCCGGCCGCGGCAAAGGGCAGGATGGCGACGGGGCGGAGTGACCCTTGCTCCCTTGAAAGGAGGAAACGTCATGTATCGAAGCGTATTGGCTCTTCTTTTCGCCTCGGTACTGCTGCTCAGCGGCTGCGCGCCGCAGGACGGCAGCATATACCGCGGGAAAAGGACACGCAGGGAACGGACATGGCCGGACAGTCCTCGGATATGTCCGGCGAGGAGGGTATGTATATGGACACCACGGAAAATGTCATCTATCTGGCAGGCGGCTGCTTCTGGGGCATGGAGCAGCTCATGCAATCTATCCCCGGCGTCATCGACGCCCAGAGCGGCTACGCCAACGGCACCTGCGAGGCGGACGCCACCTACCAAACCGTCTGCAAGGGCGACACCGGCTTCCGGGAGACCGTTCGGGTGGAGTATGACCCTGAGCAGGTGAGCCTGGATGCCCTGCTGCTGGCTTACTTCTACGTCATCGACCCCACGGTGCAGAACCGGCAGGGCAACGACCGGGGCAGCCAGTACCAGACCGGCGTGTACTACACCAACGACAAAGCCAGGGAAACGGTGAAGCGCATCGCGGACATCGAGCGGGGCCGCAGTGAGAAATTCTTCGTGGAGATCGGCCCGCTCAAGAACTATTATCCTGCCGAGGAGTACCACCAGAACTACCTGGAAAAGAACCCCACCGGCTACTGCCACATCCCCCGGGCGGAGATGGAGCTGTTCTCCAGGCTTCGCATCGATCCGGGCGACTACCGGAAGCCCGCGGCGGAGACCATCCGGGACACGCTGACGGCGGAGCAGTACCGCGTCACGCAGGAGAGCGGCACGGAGCGCGCCTTTACCGGAGAGCTCTGGGACAAGTTCGAAAAGGGCATCTATGTGGACATCGTCACCGGCGAGCCGCTGTTCTCCTCTACGGATAAGTTTGAAAGCGGCTGCGGCTGGCCTGCCTTTACAAAGCCCATCGAAGGCCCTGCCGTGGTGGAACGGGAGGACTTGAGCCACGGCATGCGCCGCACAGAGGTGCGCAGCCGCGCCGGCGACTCCCATTTGGGTCATGTGTTCACCGGCGACCCGGAGTCGCCCAACGGTGTGCGCTACTGCATCAACAGCGCCGCCCTCCGCTTCGTGCCTTACGCGAAAATGGAGGCCGAGGGCTACGGATACCTCCTGAATTTGTTTGAGGGATAGGCCGGGCACGGATATGTTGACGCAGCAGAAAAGAAAGCCCGCTCGACTGAGCATACCACACAAGCCAGCTGACCCTCCGTATGCTTCAGTACATACGGAGGGTCAGCTGCTGTTTGTAATGAAATCCTTTTGCTCTGAAGGTGCTTTTGGGGTTTGATACGTAGGAAGCGGCTCGATTAGTTTCCCGTTTGCGTTCCGTGGGTATGTTCCTTCTGTACTGTCATTTTCGCAGCTGCAAGCACCATCAGCTGCCGCTCACCCTCGATCTCGCTGGGATAGGGATAGGATTTTGCGCATTGACGAAACTGCGCCATGAGCTTCTCAGCCTTCTTCGGGTTTTGTTCAGCCAACAGTGCATACACATATTCCGTGCGCAGCACCGACGGGTATTTTTTCATAGCCTTCATGCCCCTCAGCTGATCCCTTGTCCGCATTTCGTCCAGGATCTCCTTTCGGTTTTCCGAGATCATTTCCACATACATCTGGTCGCATACCATCAGATTACGATATAAGCCAATGATCCCATTTTGCTGGGCGAGAAGCCGTTTCATCAGCATGTCTGCTTCATCAAACCGCTGCTGATCCATCAACCGGTTGCACACCAGCACGCCGGTCGTGGCTACGATCCCGTTTTTCATCAACTCGTCAGAGGGGACTTTGAACCACTCATCGGGCATATCCTTTAAGCGAAGTCCCTTTGCGATTTGTTCATTTACCTTCATCTGGATCCAGAACGCCCGGGTTGCCTCTTCACTGCGGGAAAGTTCCAGTGCATTCCTTCCGTCATTGTTTACCGACCCCATTTTAATGGGCAGACCGTTTATCAGGGCGAAGGCCAGCCCGATAACCGCAAAGATCATCAGGATCGTCCAGCCCAGCGAACGGGCGGAGCAGAGGAAAGACAGTCCCACACAAAGCACGGCTGTGGCCAGGTTTATGATCGCACCGCCGAAGTTATATAGCATTACCGGCATTTTTCCCGTCCTTCAAGTCGGGTGGTATCATCAAGCATTGGCCGCCGGTTCCGGCGATATGCAGCTTCCTGCATCGTATGCGGCCGTCGAGCTTTACCCACATCAGATTTGCGACCCGAAAGGAGCTGAAGCGGTAGCCGGTCATCAGGCCAAAGATCAAATGCCCCGCCTCATGGATAATGAGCTGAATCAGCATGGCGGCGTATATGCCGATAAGCATCAGCGCAAGGGGTATAATCTCCGAAAAAAAACCTTTTTCAGACTGGCCCGCCGTATCCATATACATAAGATCGAATATGCCGCAGGCAGCACCAAGCAGCATGTAAACCACGTAAGTAATCCATTGTCCCTTGTTCTGTGCCGTTTTCTCTTTTTTCTTTTTTGTCATGAGACCTCCATTATTGGTTCTTCTGCATCTCCAATCATACCGGAATTATGAAAACAAATTGACAGCTACTGCAAGACAAATCCAAGCTTGTCCATTGACTAACTATTTTTAAGTTTAGCATATCTTTTTGCGTTTTTCTACCGCTTTTTCACCTGGCATTTGCCGCTGCCTTTTCGCCGCCGAAAACAGAGCGCGGATCATTCAGCTCTGCCGCAGCCCATTTCAGCGGAGCAGACACTATCCGCGCTGACGGTTAATTTGCGACGAATTTGCATATTGACATCGGGGCGACATCATGTTATGCTGAATTGCAAATGAATTGCAAATTGGAGGCGTGGTGACTTGTCCAGTTACAGCACGCGGCAGAGGAAGGCTCTGCTTGCCTATTTGAGCCGGCACCCGGATGAGCTGCTGTCCGCACGGCAAATTGCGGACGCGCTGGTGGATGAAAAAATCAGCCTCAGCGCCGTATATCGAAACCTTGCACAGTTAGAGGCGGAAGAAAAAGTGCGGCGCAGCAGCAAGAGCGGCACGCGGGAGATCTACTTTCAGTACCTTGACGCCGAAAGCTGCAAGGGTGCGCTGCACATGAGCTGTGTAAAATGCGGCAGAACCTTTCACATGGCAAGCGGTAACGCCGCCCTGTTTGCAAAGCACCTGGCGCAGAGTGAGCAATTCACGCTGGACGCCGCCGACACGGTTCTCTATGGCACCTGCGCGGATTGCAGGGAAGAATAACATTCAGAAGGAGGACAGGCTATGACCAAAAAATCTCGTTTGATCACAGGCTTGCTGGCAGCCGTGCTGGCGGCTGTCATGCTGTCCTCCGCTGTCTATATTGCGGTCGAAGCCAACCATAACTGCTCCGGCGAGGACTGCGCCATCTGCCACCAGCTGCAGGTCTGTGAAAATCTGCTCAAGAGCATTGGGCTTGCCGGTGCTGCCGCGGTTTTCGCCGCGGCGGTCAGGTATGCCCCGTGCAGGGTCATTCCCTCCTGCGCGGAGGTTGTCCGCACGTTTACTCTAGTTTCACTCAAGGTCAAGCTTTCAGATTAAATAAGAACTATTTACAAGGGTGTAGTCTATCCGTTTTCGGATAGGCTTTCGCGGCGTTGCCGTCACCCTTGTACTTTTGCGCCCAATTTTACGTTCTTATCATAATTTGGAGGTACATATAGCCTATGAAAAAGATAACTGCGCTGCTGCTTGCGCTAATGATGTTGACCGGCGTCCTTGCCGGCTGCGGAAAGCCGAAGGATACCGGAAAAGCCGGCAAATTGAAGGTCGTCACGACCATCTTCCCCGAATACGATTGGGTCAGGGCGATCCTGGGCGACAAGGCGGATAACGCCGAGGTCACCATGCTGCTGGATAACGGCGTTGACCTGCACAGCTATCAGCCCACCGCCGATGATATTGTCAAGATATCCGATTGCGACCTCTTCGTCTATGTGGGCGGCGAGTCCGATGGCTGGGTGGAAAACGCTCTAAAAAACGCCGCCAACAGGAATATGAAGGTCATCAATTTGCTGGAGGTGCTGGGTGATTCCGTGAAAACGGAGGAGACCGTTGAGGGCATGCAGGAGGACGGTCACGACCACGGTCACAGCCACGATGAACAGCTCACGGAGGATGACATCAAGGATCGCACCCTCTCGGATTTCGCCGGTGCGTGGAAGTCCCTGCACCCCTATCTGCTGAACGGCGACCTGGACAAATTCTGCGAGCACAGGGCGGAGGAGGACGAGGACAGCTCGACCACAAAGGACACCTATTTGGAGAAGTACAAGGCCTCGTGGCAATGCGACGCCGAGAAGATCTCGATTGAAGGAAACAACATCACCTTCACTTATGGAGACGGAAAAACCGTTTCCGCTGAATACACCTATGCCGGTTATCAGCCGAAGCTGGATGACGAAGGTAAGATCCGCAGCGTCCGTTATCAGTTCGAAACCACCAGTGCCGATGCGCCCAAATATGTGCAGTTCAACGACCACGGTCACGAGCCGGGTGAGGCGGAGCATTTCCATATCTACTTCGGCAACGACGGCTTCGATGCGCTGATGAGCGGCAAGACCAATCCGTTTTTTGTGAAGGACGCGCTTTCCGCAGAGGACATCCTTGACGAGCTGATGGGGCATGACCATGGGGAGGAAAAGGACGAGCATGTCTGGCTGTCCCTGAAGAACGCCCAAGCACTCTGCATGACGCTTGCGGACGCGCTGTGTGCCATCGACCCGGACAACAAGAACACCTATATCGCCAACGCCGCGGCGTATAGGGACAAGCTGGCTGCTCTTGACGCAGACTATAAGGCGGCTGTGGACGCAGCAAGCAATAAGACCGTTTTGTTTGGCGACCGTTTCCCGTTCCGCTATCTGGTGGACGATTACGGTCTGCGCTACTACGCCGCCTTTGTGGGCTGCTCCGCCGAGACCGAAGCCAGCTTTGAAACCGTTTCGTTCCTTGCTAAGAAGGTGGATGAGCTGGGACTTCCCTGCGTGCTGACCATCGAGGGCGCACAGCACAGGATCGCGGAAACCATTGTCCAGAACACCGCCGGAAAGAAGCAGAAGGTGCTGACCATGGATTCCATGCAGTCCACCACCTCCAAGGACGTGGCAAACGGCACCACCTACCTTTCCGTTATGGAGAAGAATCTCTCCGTGCTGAAGGAAGCGTTGGGGTAAGGAGGTAGGTTTATGGCTCAGCTCACTTGTCAAAATCTCTGTGTCGGCTACGATGGGCAGTCCGTTCTCCAAGACCTCAGCTTTGAGCTCCTGGCAGGCGACTATCTCTGCATCGTAGGAAAACGGCTCCGGCAAGAGTACCCTTATGAAAACAATTCTCGGCTTGCAGCCGCCTATCAGCGGCAGGATTTTGACGGGCGACGGGCTGAGAAAAAACGAGATTGGCTATCTGCCGCAGCAGACCGTTGTACAAAAGGACTTCCCGGCATCCGTGAGAGAGAGATCGTTCTCTCCGGGTGTCAGGGACGCTGCGGCAGCCGCCCTTTTTACAACAAAGAAGAAAAACAGCTTGCACTTGATGCAATGGACAAAATGCAAATCACACAGCTTGCAAGGCGCTGTTATCGGGAACTATCCGGCGGACAGCAGCAGAGGGTTCTGCTTGCCCGTGCGCTTTGTGCTACCCGAAAAATGCTGCTCCTGGACGAGCCTGTTTCCGGGCTTGACCCCAAGGTAACGGCTGAAATGTATGCGCTCATCGAAAAGCTCAACTGCGAGGATGGGATCACCGTGATTATGATCTCTCATGATATTGCTGCCGCAGGCCAATACGCCAGTCATATTCTGCATATCGGCGACACCGTTTTCTTCGGAACAAAGGCAGACTATCTTGAAAGCCCGCAAGGGCGGCTGTTTGACGCGAAGAAAGGCGGTGACATACAATGACCGCTATCTTGGAAAAGCTGACTCTCTATTGGGCATATCCCTTTGTCCGCTATGCGCTCATTGTCGGTGTGCTGATCGCGCTTTGCTCCTCCCTGCTGGGCGTGACGCTGGTGCTGAAGCGGTTTTCCTTCATTGGTGACGGTCTGTCCCACGTGGCGTTCGGTACAATGGCGATTGCCGCCGTGCTGCAGATCACCAACAAAATGCCCCTTGTAGTGGTCATTACCATCCTCAGCGCCGTGCTGCTTCTGCGCACCGGGCAGAACACGAAGATCAAGGGCGATGCCGCTATCGCCATGATCTCGGTGGGAGCACTGGCCATCGGCTACCTGCTGATGAACATTCTCCACCTCGTCCAATCTTTCCGGCGATGTGTGCAGCACGCTGTTCGGCTCCACCTCCATCCTGACGCTGTCCCCCGTAGAGGTATGGCTGTGCGTAGGAATGTCGGTGCTGGTCGTGGCGGTGTTTATCCTGTTCTACAATAAAATCTTCGCCGTGACATTTGATGAGAGTTTTGCAAGGGCGACAGGAACGAAAGCCGGACTTTACAATCTGCTGATTGCCATCGTTGTTGCCGTTATCATTGTTTTGGCTATGAACCTTGTCGGCTCACTGCTGATTTCTGCACTGGTGATTTTCCCGGCGCTGTCCGCTATGCGGATGTTTAAGAGCTTCCGCAGCGTGACCGTCTGTGCCGCAGCTCTGTCGGTCATGTGTTCGCTGATTGGTATATTGGCATCCATCCTCGCCGGTACGCCTGTAGGTTCGACGATCGTCGCAGTTCAGATCGGCGCTTTCGGTCTGTCGTGGCTGGCAGGCACGGTATTGGGAGGTCTTCGCAGATGAAAAAACTATTTTGCGTGCTGTTGGCAGCCCTGCTGCTCTGCACTCTCGCCGCCTGCGGCCATGAGGACACCGCACAAAAGCCCGCTGCGGAGGCTGCAGAAGACACCGCCGCGCTCGACATTGACCTGACCGTCCTCAGCAGCACCATGGTCTATTCTGAGGTGTACAGCATGATGTCCTTCCCGGATGACTACATCGGGAAAACTGTTAAAATGAAGGGACAATTTGCCATTGGATATGTATACAATACAGATGGCACGCCCGATGAATCCACAGCTCGATTTGCCTGCGTGATCGCCGATGCCACCGCCTGCTGCTCACAGGGGCTTGAATTTATCCTAACTGGCGAACATACCTATCCTGATGAGTATCCGGAGCTGGGGGCAGAGATCACCGTGGTGGGTACGTTTGAATGGTACGAGGAGGATGGTTTCCGGTACTACCGGCTGGGAAACGCATCGTTTGTAAACTGAGGCAGCGTGGGTCGTATCAACCGGAAATTCCGTGCCACGCTTCGATCACGAGATAAGCAGCAGCACCCCGGACAATGAAACGTCCGGGGTGCTGCTGCTTGTCGTTAGATGTCCATTGTCAAGAGGTATGCGGCGTCTGTCGCCCAATCATATACGCACAGGGAAACATTTGTGTATGCGCTCGTTCCTGGGTTTCGATCCACCATTTTCCAGTAGCCGTCCGCGATCAAGGGCAGCTCCATATAGGTGGAAAGGCTCGTATAAGCAGCAACAACACCGTCGTGGCAAGCAACGCAAAGTAACATTCGTGCATTTGACCCGCGATGGCTCAATGGCAAAAGGTGTTCACTGTACCTCGCTGGGCTTTGTACCGACCTCCACAACGGTATCGCAGCAGCTCTCGATCAGCTCCCTGTCGTGGGTGATCACGAGAATGGTTCTGCCGCTTCGCGCTTCGCTTTTCAGCCTTTCCGCGATCAGGCGCATATTCTGCCCGTCAAGGCCGCTGGTGGGCTCATCAAGAATCAGTATCCTGCGGCCGGAAAAGATGGCGCAGGCGATGGCAAGGCGCTGCTTCTGCCCGCCGGACAGGGTGGACGGGTGCGCATCCCTGTACTCATAAAGCCCAAATTCTTTCAGCAAATGTCTGGCACGGTCTTTGTTTTCTTCCGTCAATCCGGTATTCAGCAGCAGCTCCTCCGCCACGCTTGCCGTAAAGAACTGCGTTGACGTGTCGTTGCCGCAGTAATAGATCTCCCTGCGCCGGACTGCCGCTCTTTCTTTTTTCCCGTCTATCAGGATATGTCCCCTTGTCTGCTTCGACAGCCCGCAGAGGATCTGCGCAAGGGTGGTTTTCCCCGCGCCGTTTTGCCCCGTTATGGCGGTCACGCCGCCCTCTGGAACGGACAGCGAAATATCCTCAAAAATGACTTCTTTGCGTATTCTTTTCGAGAGCCCTGCTGTCTTCAAGACGGCAGGGCTTTCGTCCAATACGGAGGGAGCGGGAAGGCACTTTCCCTCGTGCGGAGAGCGCAGGCCCATACCTAAGATGTCTGCTTCCGGAAGAAGAAGTAAGTCCTGTGGCGCATACTCAGCCGCTATTCTGCCGTCTCGCAGATACAGAAACCGGTCTGCGATCCCCATCAGCCAGTCGATCCGATGCTCCGCGATGAGCAGGGTAAAGCCCTGTTCCTTGAGCTGCCGGAGGGTCTGCGCAAGCTGCCTCGTCCCGGCGGCATCGAGGTTGGCCGTCGGCTCATCACACACAAAGGCCTTTGGCTTCATGGCATATACGGACGCAATGGCCGCCCGCTGCTTTTCTCCGCTTGAGAGGACGTCAACTGCCCTGTCCCTCAAACGGGACAGCTTCAATGCCTCTATGGCGGCATCCGTCCTCTCCCGTATCTCCCGGGCGGACAGGCCGTAATTCTCGCAGGGAAAGGCGACCTCTCCGGCGAGCTCGGAGGAAAAGAACTGGCTTTTGGGGTCCTGAAAAACGCTTCCCACCAAACGCCCGATCTCCCATGTGGAAAGACTTGATATGTCCTTGCCGTCTATCCTCACGCTTCCGCTGAAAACTCCGGGATAGTAGGACAGCGCAAGCCCGTTGACGAGCCTTGTCACGGTGGTCTTTCCACAGCCGGAGAGCCCCGTCAGCACGACGCATTCGCCGCCTTTTACCGAAAGGGAGATGTCCCGCACGCCTCTGTCTGAGTTTTCGTATTGAAAAGAAGCGCGTATAAGCTCGATCATGCCATGCTCCTTTCCAAAACCAAATAGGAAGCCGTGACTATCGCACATGTGGCTGCCGCGATGTGATCCCGCGCCCCGATCCTTTTCTCATAATAGCTGCCGCGCACGCCCGGACGCTCCGCGCCCCTTGCAACAGCGGAAACGGAAAGCTGATCGGCGAGCTGCAACACCCGAAGAAGAAACGGAACCAGCACATACTCTATGCTCTGCACGGGATGCACGAGTAGCTGTCCCGCCGCGGTAAGCCCTCGGTTTTTCATGGACCTGCCTACGCCTTTCAGCTCCGTCCGCATGGTAGGGAAGAAGCGAAAAACCACAAGAAGCCCGAGAATGAACGAGGTGGGCATACGGAGGCGGGATAAAAACGCGGAGAGCATCCCCGGCGGCGTGGTGATCAGATCCCATGACACCAGAAAGATCGGTGACAGATTCCAGAACATCAGAACATAAAACTCCGAAAAGACCGGCATGCGCAGCCCGTGGAAGCGGATGCCGTAGAGCAGAAGCGCCAGCAGCAGATAAAAGCAGCCATAGGACGCGGCAAGGCGGAAGTTCCGCTGTAAGACGAGATAAAGAAGCGTCCCGCCGGTCAGGATGCTGGTGAGCAGCACATTCCCGCCGATCGTTACTCCGGCAAAGACGCACAGCAGCGCCCACAGCTTGACCGGCACCGCAAAGGATGCGTCCGCTCTCATAGAACGCCGGCCTTCTGAAAATGCCTGCGGATCAGCCGACTGCCCACCATGCAGCCTAAAAAGCCCATCAGCGTCGTGAACAGCAGAATAAAGGCCAGCCAGCCGGGAGAGGTGTAGTAACGCACATAGGAATCGATGTAGCTCTGCTCCATACCGCTTGCCAGCGCAAAATCGTAGTAGGTGTCCCAGAAGAACCAGATGGGCAGCAGATTGACCCCGTTGTACAGCAGGCTCGCCACCGTCCAGGCGGCGGTCAGCCGTTTCGGCTTTTGGCAGGAGCCTTCCTTCCAGAGGATCGCCTCGCAGAGGATCCCCACGAGAACGTAATAAGGAAGCAAGAACCAGTTGCCCATCAGCAGGAAAATCACGCCGAGGATCGTCATATAGATCAGCGTCACAAACCGCTTTCCGATCCGGCTGACCATGAGCATATAGACCGGTGCGCAGAGGAACATGGTGATCCCCACCGACAGCACCATGCTGACAAAGTCGTTGGCCATGCAGACCATATTGACGACGAGCTGGATCACGATCAGCACCGCCGAAAGCAGCACCGTGGTGATCACATCCCTGACAGACCATTTATTTGTTTCTTTCATAAACGCCTCCTTGTTTTCGATACTTCGTTTTCCAATATTGCACTTGGAATCCTGTTTATCTCGCAACTTTCTACGCCGTCCACTCCATGCTCTCGCTCTGGAGCTGCGCCATGTGGCGGAACAGGCCGTTCTTTTTCAGCAGCTCGGCCGGAGAACCCATCTCAACCACGCGGCCGCCGGAGAGCAGGACGATCTGATCGGCGTTCATGACGGTACGCATGCGGTGCGCGATGATGAGCACCGTCTTATCCTTGATCAATCCGGACAGCGCCGCCTGCACCGCCGTTTCGTTTTCCACGTCCAGCGAGGCCGTGGCCTCATCCAGCAAAATCACCGGCGCGTCCTTCAAGATGGCGCGGGCAATGGAGATGCGCTGCCGCTCGCCGCCGGAGAGCCGGGAGCCGTTTTCCCCGATCAGGGTATGGTAGCCGTCCGGCAGCTTGGATACAAAGGCGTCGCACTGCGCCGCCTTCGCCGCCGCCAGCACCTCCTCGTCGGTGGCGTCCCGCTTGCCGAGGCGGATGTTTTCCATCACGGTATCCGCAAACAGCACCACATCCTGAAATACGATGGCGTAGTTTTTCAGCAGCGCCTCGCCGTCCACCGTGGACACGTCCACGCCGCCCAGCCGCACCGTTCCCTCCGCCGGGTCCCAGAAGCGGGCTGCCAGCTTGGCTGCCGTGGACTTGCCGCCGCCGGAGGGGCCCACCAGCGCCGTCACCTGTCCCTGCTTCGCCGTAAAGGAAACGTCTCTTAGCACGTCCTCTTTTTCCCGGTAGGCAAAGGTCACATGCTCAAAGCGGATGTCGTAGCCGTCGGGATCATATTCGGTCATACCGGTCATGCGCTTTTCGTTCTCGATCTCCTGCATACGCTCGATGCGCACCTCGCAGGCGAAAACCGCTGCCATGTTGGCAAACATGGAGCCGATGGGGTCATATACCCGGGTGGCGGCGATAAGGAACATCAGGAACGGGATCAGCGCCAGGTCGCCGCGGCTCATGAGCGTTACCCCCGTGAGGACGGTGGTGGCGATGCCCAGCTTTAGGAAGGACTGTGCCGCCGTGACTACGGAGCCTGTGAACAGCTCGCCCCGGATGGTGTCCTGCTCCGCCTCGTCCAGCCTGCGGTTCAGGTCGGCGATATACCGTGCCTTCTGGTTGCACGCCTTGATCTCCGGCGCGCACTCCAGCACCTCCTGCATGGCGTCGGTGGCCGCGCGGCGGGTGACGAGACCCCTCTTTATATGCCGCTTTTCCATGCGCCGGGAGAGATAGACCATCAGCAGCGACGCGGGCACCACCCACAAAAGAGCCAGCGCCATCCGCCAGTCGTAAAGCAGCATGCCTGCGGAAATCAGCGCCGTGGAGATGAGCGCGCCGTGCATGGCGGGGTAAAAGTGGGAGAAGGCCTTTTCCAGCGTCTCCGTATCCCCCATGATGGTGGTGGTCAGGTCGGTCAGGTCACGGTTTCCGAAGAAGGACAGCGGGAGCTGGCGCAGCACCTCCGCCAGCCGGATGCGGCGGTTGGCACTCTCCCGGTAGGTGGCTTCGTATAGGGCCTTGTACTGGATCAGGAAGGTCACAAAGAGCGCGGCGAGGGCAAGAACGCCCGCGACCAGAAAGCGCGTAAGCCCCGCCCTTGGGTCGGTGCCGTTTGTCAGCGCCTCTACGATGCCGGAGAGTGCCGTGGCCAGCACGCCCACCGGCAGCATTTTGCTGATGTTGACCAGTACGGACCAGAACACGGCGGCCACATAGTCTTTTGCGCCCTTCTCCGTCATGGCGTATTTTTTGCGGATGCGTTCGATCATGCGGCACCTCCTACCTTCCACTGCGCGGCCTTTTGGTATTCCTCCCACATAGCGGCGTATACGCCGCCCTTTTCAAGAAGCTCGTCGTGCTTTCCTTCCTCGGCGATCTCGCCGTCCCGGATGACGAGGATGCGATCCATGTTCCGCACCGTGGACAGGCGGTGGGCGATCATCAGCACGGTCTTGCCCTTCATCAGCGCCTCGAAGGCCTTTTGTATCTTCGCCTCGTTCTCCGGGTCTGCAAAGGAGCTTGCCTCATCCAGCACCACGATGGGCGCGTCCTTTAAGATCGCCCGCGCCAGCGCGATGCGCTGCATCTCGCCGCCGGAGAGGTACACGCCCTTGGCGCCGATCACGGCGTCCAGCCCGCCCGGCGTCTTTTCCAGAATATCGCCGCACTGGGCAAGCTGCGCCGCGTGTAATATCTCCGCCTCGGTGGCGTCCGGCCGAGCGGCGCGGATGTTGTCGCGGATGCTCTTTTTAAAGAGCCGCACCTCCTGAAAGACGAAGGAGATCTGCTCCATCAGCTCCGCGGTGGGGATGCTTCGCACATCCCGTCCGCCCAGGAGCACCGCCCCTGCCTGCACATCGAAAAAGCGCGGGATCAGCCGGGCGATGGTGGTCTTGCCGCCGCCGGAGGGTCCCACCAGCGCCCACGCCTCCCCCTGCGGCAGATGGAAGCTCACATTCGTCAGTGCAGGCCTGTCTGCGCCGTCATAGGAAAAGGTGACATTCTCAAAGGAAATGCTGCTGTCCGCGGGCTTGCTTCCGCTGTCCGCCGCAGGCTCGGGAAGGGGGGACTCCCGGAGTATCGCCTCCAGCTTATTCACTGCCTCGGCGGCCTCCATCTGTGCGTTGACCGCGTACATCAGCCGCTCCATCATAAAGGCAAGCTGGGGCGCGAAGAAGATGTAAAACACCAGATCGGCCAGCACCGCCCAGCCGTCTGCCGCGCCGCCGATGAGAACCATTCCCAAGGGCATGAGAAACAGGAACATGGCGTTCAGCACCACCGTAAGCAGGGTGTAGGGCATACGGCACATCATGGCGTAGCCGCTGGCAAGGTCGCGGTAGCTGAGGATGGCGGCATGAAAGCTCTTGAAGGAGTAAACCGTCTGCTGGAACACCTTCACCACCGGGATGCCCCGGACATACTCCGTGGCCTCGGCGGAAATGCGCTCTCCGGCCCGCTGGTATTCCTCAAAGAACTTCATGCTGGTGCCCGTCATCATGCTCATCAGGCAGATAAGCCCGATAATCATGGGGATCAGGCAGGCAAGCCCCATGCGCCAGTCAAAGACGAAGAGCAGCCCCACCGCCAGTATCGGCGTTACGATCCCGCCCACCGCGTCGGGGATGGTGTGGGCAAGGAGCGTTTCTGTCAGCGCCGCGTTGTCGTCGATCTGCTTGCGCAGCCGCCCGTGAGGTTGTCGTTAAAGTACCCCAGCGGCAGGTCAATGAGATGGGCGACCGCCGCCTTTCGCATATTCGTCGCCACCCGGAAGGCCGCAAGGTGCGTACACATGAGGCCGGCGAAATAGATCGCCGCGCTCAGAAGCGCCGCCGCCAGCGCATACCAGCCGTAGCGGGCAAGCCCTGCCGGAACGCCGCCTCCCGGCGTTAAAATGCCTCTGGCCGCGTACCAGACAAAGACGAACGGGAAAATGCCGACCGCCGCCGAAACGCCGGACAGCCCGCAGCCCAAGACGGACAGCCACTTATGCCCTCCGGCATATGCCAGCAGCCTGCCCAGCACCGGCGGCTGCTTTTCTTTTTTCTGTTTGCTCATATTCCGTGTTCCTTTCTAAAAATATGTAGATTCTTGGAGGATGCGCCGCACCGGTTAGGGGGAACTAACCGGTGGTTGTTTTTTAAGGCTCATTCGAGCCTTAAAAGTCCGCTCCAGCCGGAGTGGAAAAAGATAGCCAGTTCATCGACGTATTTCATGGCTTCCTCTCTCGGCATATCGTGGACGATGGTTTCACACACCGCCGTAAAGTAGGCTCTTGTGATCATGTGATGAAGCTGACGAGTCATGCTCCCGGAGAGCATACCGTTTTTTCTGAGGAGGGCGTAGTATTCTTCGGATCGATCGACCTCCAGCTCCACCAGCACCTCGATGAAATCCGCATAGCCCGTTCCCTCCGCCCGGCAGAGGATCAGCTTGAATTCGTCGAAATGGTCGTACATGAACGCGACAAACTCATGCAGGTGCTGGGTGGAAAGCTCCAGGCTGTCTTTTGTTTTTCCCTCCGGGACGAGGTCAAAATAATCATCCTGTGCCGCCTTGAAGCGGGTGAGCAGCTCGCTTGCGGTCTCGCCCACAAGGTCTTCAAACAGAGCGGTCTTATCCGGGTAGTAGCCGTAGAAGGCACCCTTCGTGAAGCCTGCCTCCGCGACGATTTTATTCAGAGATGCGTCCTTGAAGCCTTTTTCCAGAAATTCTTTTTTTCCAATCTCAAGGATCTTCTTTTGAGTTTCCGCTCGTTCCATTGCCATCCTCCAAATATACCGCCGGTATATACTACTGGTATATTATAACCGAGCATAGTGGGTTTGTCAATGGGAGTGACACATTTTATACTAAACACATATACCCTTGCCTGGAGGATTCGCGATATTCTTTTGCGCATGGAAGGGAGTTCATACAGCCATATATGGAATCTCCAGCGAAATGCCTGCGGCACTTCGCTGGAAGCACTTAAAACAGCAGCTATGGCTGATTTTTTGACTTACCCTTCATCTCACCCATTCTATCACCGCAAAATACCATTTGCAACGCAAATGGTTCATCGGAGTGCCGCCTGCGCGAGGCAATCTCTGACCGCTTCACGAATGGCATCGCTGGTAAATGTTGCAGATGAAACGGCATCCACATCCCAGGTCTGCGCCTCCACGATCCGGGAAGGGAGTTCATCTATTGCGCGGTCTGAGATATTTACTGTTTCGCTGTGAGATAGGACATGTACAGATAATATGCTGCTCCCGTCAAACTCTACCGCTACGGTAACCGGACCGGAATAACCTTCAGCGGAAGCCGTATAAACGCCCGCCGTGTAGATGTCTCCCGATTTGCCGCATCCGGCGCACAGCAGCAGCGCACCCACCAGCATGGAGAACAGCACTGATTGCAAACCTTTTTTCATGTGATTGAACCTCCTGTTTTTTTGTTCTGCTCCGTTATCCTGAAGGGAAGGCATACCGGAACATTTAATACCGGATGTGTAATGACCTCCGCTTCTACATCAAAGATTTCCCGCAACGCCTGCTGGGTAATAACCTCTTGCGGCGTACCTGCGCTGTGCAGCATCCCGTCTTTGATCGCCACCAAATAGTCGGAAAACATGATGGCATGATTTAAATCATGAAGAACCATTACGATGGTAACACCATTTTCCCGGTTGAGGCGGCGCAGAAGGTACAATATATCCAGTTGGTGCGAGATGTCCAAATAGGTCGTGGGTTCATCCAGAAACAGGAATCCGGTTTTCTGCGCCAACGCCATGGCGATCCATGCCCGCTGTTGTTGACCTCCCGAAAGCCTCTCCATTTCTCTATGTTCAAGGGAACTCATGCCTGTACTGGCAAGAGCCCACTGAATGATCTCCCGATCCTTTTCGCCGAGACCGCTTAGCGCCGACCTGTAAGGAAAACGCCCGTATTCCACAAGGTCGCCGACTGTGATGCGGCAGGGGCTTGCGCTCCCTGCGGCAGCAGCGCAAGTCTCTGGGCAACACGCTTTGTCGGCATTCTGTGGATCGCTTCGCCATCAAGGTATACTGCGCCGGAATCCGGGGAAATGATCCGGCACAGTGTCTTCAGTATGGTGGATTTTCCAGAGCCGTTGGAGCCTATCAAGGTGGTTATGCTGCCTTCAGGGATTTTTAAGTCAAGCCCCCTGAAGACGGCCTCCCCGTTATATCCGGCAGACAAACCCTTTGCCTGCATATGTGAAAGCATAGACGTCCTCCCTTAAAAATACCTGCGGAGCAGGAACAGAAAATACGGAGCCGAAAGCACGGAGATCACGATACCAACCGGGATCTCCCTCGGCTGAAAGGCAGACCGTCCCAACGTGTCTGCCAAAAGCAACAGCAGCGCCCCCAGCAGCATGGAGGCGGGCATAAAGGCGTGGTGTCTGCCTCCGATCAACCTTCGTGCCATATGCGGCGCTACCAGTCCCACAAAACCGATCCCTCCGCTGACGGCAACGCAGGCAGAGGTAAGAGCCACCGATGCAATCAGGAGCAGTCTCAACTCCCTCTCTACGGCTATCCCCAGAGAAATGGCCGTATTCTCTCCTAAGAGCAGAATATCCAGTATGTTCGACTTTGTAAGAAGAAAAGGAACCAGTATGAGCATATAGGGCAACAGGGCAAGAACCTGATGCCAGCTCGTTCCCCAAATATTTCCTGCCAGCCATCTTGCCACGAGCTGATAGCTGCTGTTATCCATGTTCGCGGCCATGATCAGCATAGAAGAAAATAGGGACGCAAGACCGATGCCGCCCAACAGAAAATATATTGGGAGGAGTTTTCCGCTCCTCTTTGCAAAAAGATACAGCAGTCCCGTTGTGCAAAGCCCGCCCGCTATGGCAAATATCGGCTGGTATGCCATGGTACGTATATGCAGTGCAGGGAAAAATGTCAGGAACAGCATAACGGCAAATCCCGCCCCTGCGTTTATGCCCAATATCCCCGGATCGGCCAGCGGATTCCCCGTGACAGTCTGCATAACGCATCCGGCAAGTGCCAGACCCATCCCACATAGAACGGCGAGGACGATTCTCGGAACGCGAAACTGCGCTACGACTACGGAGGTTCCCTCCGTATGTGGTTGGAATATGCTGTGAACCGCAGTCGAGAAGGGAATTCTTGCGTAACCACTGTTAACGGATAAGATAGCCGCAGCTACAATCAGGATAAGAAGACCGTTGAGGATAAGGAGCTGCCTGGTTTTCTTTTTCATAAGATCATGCCCTCCTTCCTGAAAGTAAGCGCAAAAAAGACGGGCACGCCGAGGATGGATACCAGTGCGCCGACAGGCGTATCAAAAGGGGCGTTTATCATGCGTGCCGCAATATCCGACAGCACCAGCACAACGCCGCCCATGAGCGCAGACACGGGAACCAGCCTGCGGTAATCACCGCCCACAAGAAGTCGGGATATATGCGGTACGATAAGACCGATAAATGCGATGCCTCCCACGAGCGATACACTGGCTCCCGCAAGCAGCAACACCACAAGCATACCGAAAAGCCTGACCGTGCGGACATTTACACCCAAGCTGGCGGCGCTATCTTCTCCCAGCGCCAAAGCTGATAGCCGGCTCGATAAAAGCAAACCAAGCGCACCGGCTGAGAGAATCACCGGGGATAGCATTTTCAAGCTTTGCCATGTCACACCGGACAAACTGCCCGCGCTCCAGAAAGAAAGGGATTTCACGATTCCAAACGCCAGAGAAACCGCCTGACTCAACGCGGTAAGCAGGGCTGATACAGCAGCGCCTGCCAGAATGAACCGGAAAGATTCGGATCTATGTTTGCCGGCGCCGAAACCGTAGACCATGAATACCGCAAGAGCGGCTCCGGCAAAGGCGGCGCATGTTTTCACGATGTCTGGTGCGGCGGGAAACAGAATTGCGGACAGTGCAACAAAGAAGCCGGCTCCCGCATTGATCCCCAGAAGACCGGCGTCTGACAGGGGGTTTCTGGTAATTCCCTGCATCACAGCGCCGGAGAGAGCGAAGGCCATTCCTGTCAGCCCGGCAGCCAGCGCCCTGGGCATACGCATTTCCAACATAATCATTCCAACGCCGGAAGCCTTGGCGGGGTACATAACCGTTTCCGCAAAGGCCTTAAAGCTACCGCCGGCAATGCCGGTGCAGACGGAGAGAATCATTGAGAACCCAAGCAGCAGCACCAATGCGGCAAGAATAATCAGAAAAGCCGGCGCGGAGCGTTTGTATCGCCCTTGTCTCTGCGATATTCCCGCAACCGCACCTGTTCCCTTACTCAACGTTCCCATGGTTCAGAATCGCGTTCGCGAGTTTTTCCAAATAGAGTTCCTTTCCCATCGCCGTAAAAGCCATATTATACTGATCCTCATTGATACCAAAGCAAACGTTGCCGGCTTTGACCGCTTTCATATTCTTCCACACGGCAAGGTTCCCCGTGTCTCCAGCTCTGCCGTCGTCGCTAAAAAAGAAGATGTGATCTGCATCGATCAGGGAAAAGTATTCTGCATCGACCACTTCACCCCAGACATTCTCCGGTACTCCGGCTGATGGTGTGAGTTTCAGCTCATCGTAGACAAGCTCACCCGGCCCGCCGCTGCGATAGATGTAATAGGAACCAAAATGAACGGAATTGGCCTCCAATACAGCAAAGGTTTCGTCCCCAATCATATCCCTGATTCTCGCCGCAAGCTCCGCAGCTTTGGCGTCGTAGTCGGCAAGCCATTTTTCTACGGCTGCTTCTTTATCAAACCACTGCCCCAGTTGCTTAAATCTTCCGCGCCAGTTAACATAGCTTATGTCATCGTCGATCATGACCGTGGGAGCAATAGCCGCGAGTTGTTCATAAACCTTCTCGTGGCGAATATTCATAATGATCAGATCAGGCTTTAACTCCGCGATCTTTTCGAGGTTCAGGTCTCCGGTAGAAGAAGACCCGGAGTAATTGCCGACAACCTCAATACCTCTTTCGGCAAAAAGCGTTGTCAGATGTTTGGGGACAGACACCCCATCGAACATGCTGGTATTAGCCGAGGCAATTACCTTCATATCCAGAATAAGAAGTTCCTCTGTCAAGCCAGCTACATCAACGATGCGCTGTGGATTTGCCGGGATGGCAACCTCGCCCTTCATATCCGTTACCGTGACGGTATCCGAGACCGATCCCTGCGGCGTGGTATCCGTTCCAGCACAGGCTGCAAGAGCAAACACAAGCACGAGGCACAACATGAGCATTGCGAATTTTTTCATTCTGATGACCTCCTGAGTAATAAATCTTTAGTTAGAGCAAGCTAACCAACGGGCGCGCATAGCGAAATAACAGAACAGCTGAGTCTTTTAACCGTGTGGGGTTAACCTTTTCTAACCGCCTACCATTATACAGTCGGCGAAAGGAAAAATCCCCCCGAAAACGCCATGCCTTTCCCCTAAAGCGCCATGATGCTCAGTGCAGTAATAGAATAATTCATAAAGCTATGCTATAATCAGAATCATTGCTCAATAGACAAACCGTAATTTATGGAGGTGTTTTTTTGCGAGTATACAAAAGTAAAGAAGAACTCAAAGCTGAAATCAATAAAACATTTGATAAATATATTTCGGAGTTTGATTGCATACCAGAAGCCTTAAAAGATAAAAGGGTTGATGAGGTTGACCGGACCCCAGCAGAAAACCTTGCCTATCAGGTGGGTTGGACAACATTGGTTCTTAAATGGGAGGAAGATGAACGGAAGGGGCTTCAAGTAAAGACGCCGTCGGACGAATTCAAATGGAACCAACTTGGCGAGCTGTATCAGTGGTTCACGGATACCTACGCTCATTTGTCTCTTCAAGAGTTGAAAGCCGAACTGAACGAAAATGTCAAGTCTATCTGCGCAATGATTGATTCGCTCAGTGCGGATGAATTATTTAAGCCGCATATGAGAAAATGGGCTGATGATGCTACAAAAGCAGCTGTATGGGAAGTTTACAGGTTCATTCACGTTAATACTGTCGCTCCTTTCGGAACTTTTAGAACTAAGATCAGAAAATGGAAAAAGGCGGCGCTGTAACTTCCGGTTCATCAAGCCAATATGCCCTTAAAACACGAGCGGCGGGACAGACTCTATCTGTCCCGTCGCTCTGCTTTTTCAGCGGTCAAAGTTTTACTTGTGCGTAGGCTCGTTTTACAGCCCCGCGCGAATGGTTAATTCCGCCCAGCACTAACATCAATGTGTATGCCGCTGCTGAGCAACTCACATTTCAAATGATATTGTTTCCACTGGGCAAGATCTTCCTCGAAATGTGCTGCCTACTATTCTGGTTTTTCAAGGGAAGATGCAATCTTTGTAATTTCCATCCAAGTAACCACAAAAGAATACACCTGTGTCTTTGCTCTTATGTTTCAGAATGGTAAGTTCCTCTTATATTCGCTCGGAGTGCATCCAAACTTTTTTCGGAAGGCGTCGCTGAAATGGCTGATGTTGCTGTACCCCACCAACCCTGCTATGTCTTTCACCTGAGCATCGGGCGCAGACAACAGTTCGCAGGCGTGCTCCATGCGGCGATTTAACATATATTGATATATGGTGATTCCATAGTGCTTTCGAAATATCTCACGAAGTTTGGATTCACACATAAAGTGCTGTTTGGAGAGCTCCGCGATGGTCACGGGTTCCAGAAATCCCTCATCTATCTGTCGCCTGACCCGAAGTAACGTCTCGCTATCCGCCCGGCTCAATTCACCCTTCACAGCAACAGAATTCTGATCCATCATCTCGTTCGCAAAGGCTGCAACAAGTTCCAGTATCTTTCCTTCTTGATACAATGACTTTGCACAGTCATTGTAGTTACACTGCAATATCTGGCGTATTGTGGCTTCTATGGTAGCGGTGATTCTATGTTTTGGCGGGGGTTTTGTCCCGTCAAAGACGGCACAAACCTTTTTCTCCTGCAAACCATCCATCACAGACCGAAATCGACAGGGATGCAGGTTCAGCCCGACACCTATATATCTCTGTCCTGCCTCATAGATATTTTCCGCATCAAACAGGCCGCTGCCGTATACACAGCAATCTCCCTTTTCCAACATCGTTTTTTTGTTTCTGCCCGAAGCCTTCCACTCCAATGCGTCGGAAAGAGAGAAAATGACGGAAAAAGAATCCTTATACACTTGCTCCCGCAATACTGTGTCCCTGTAAAACATTACATCGCAGATATACATCTCGATATTGGGGCACGGTGAAATATAGCGGAAATATCCTTCTCCAATGTCGCTTGGCAAAGCAACCTGATTGTCTTTCATAATACCGCAAAGCTGCTGCATTGCGGGAGAAAAAGTCGCTGCGATCCGTTTGCCCATGAAGAAAATCATATTGTGCTTCTTGCATACCAGACCACCTCCTCCGACACATGATTAGACACTTTTATGCAAATTGGTCCATTCCACCTTTCCAGTTCCAGTTCTGCACACTGGTTAGCCCGCTCTAACCAGTGGATGAAATAAAAGGCAGACTGCCTGTACGCAGTTTGCCTCAAATCCGACGGCACAGCGCCTGTAAAAAATATTTTACCATAAGCGCGCAGGGATTTCAATGTAGAACACCAGACATTCCTGCTTTTCCTGCGAATTATCCGTTTGCCCAATGTCATCCGTGTGCCGAGAGGGAAGGCCTCAGTGCTTTCAGCGAAAGATTCAATCAATTCAAACACGGTTTCTTATTCCGCTTTACGGCTACTCAACACAGTGCCTCTCTGTTCACCTGTCTTGGATGCTTGAGCATATTCTTTTTCAATACTCGCCATACAGCGCAAGGCAGGAACACCGCAAGAGGTGTCCCTGCCTTTTCGGATAGGCTGTTTGGCAAATGCATCCCGCGCAAGCTGCCGCTGAAGCAATCGTCAGCGGCAGGCATCATTTCTCACTCCACCAACGCCTTGCCCAAGGCGCGGCAGGCTTCAAGTGCCGCGTCGTCGGGCGTCTCCGTGCAGATCACACTCTCGCAAACGAGGTTCACCCCTGCGCTGTCGCAGTCACTCTCCCAAGTGCGCATCCACTCGCCATCGCCCCAGCCGTAGGAACCGAACAGTGCCACACGCTTCCCGCCGAGGCTGCGCTTGCAGGCATCGAACATGGGCTGGAACTCCATTTCCTCCAATACCTCGCTGCCCATAGCAGGGCAGCCGAAGGCGATGGCACCATAGGTGTTCAGATCGCCGGGCTGTACCTGATCGGGTGTGAGCAGCACAGCCTCCGCGCCCGCGGGAGTCATGCCCTCGGCAACAGCCTGCGCCATCGCCTCCGTATTGCCTGTGCCGCTCCAATAAACAACAGCAGTTTTCATTTTCGTAAATTCCTTTCTTTTTGTGATGTTATATGATCAAACTGCAACGGCAAGCTGCTCCAGCTTCAAGCCGCTTTGCCAAAGTGTGCAGTAGATCTCCGTGCATTTTCTGTATTTTTCGAATAGTGAGCGCGCTTTTTCCTCGTCGCCGTAGACCTTCCAAAGCCCCGCGCACTTAAAATCGTTCGCGCGGTGGGCGATGAAGCCCTTCATGTCCTCCGGCGGATAGCTGAGAAACAGCCCCACCTCATGCGGAAACTCTCCGCTCTCGCCTCCTTTGAATGTTTATTGGTTAGCATACTCTAACCATATAGCCCTTTGAGAAGCCGCACGAAGGCGGATCTTCAAAAAGGTCACCGACTGCCGCCGTGAACGGACGTCATGGTTCTCTGCCAAGTAAGCCTCGGATGCAGACCGGCATTACTGATGTCATCGATGCTTTACTTAATTCCCAGCAGCAATGTTGAGCCGCGAAGCATCAGGCGTTTGGCTTCCTTCGGTGTCATGAAGCTGTCGTCGGTCGTGTCGATCAGCTCTACACGCTCATAGCCCATGTCCCTGAGCTTTTGGGCAAACGCCAGCATATCGCCGTACCTACCAGACGACATCAGGTCGTGGATGGCAAACATTCCGCCCTTTTTCAGAACCCGCAGTGTTTCCAGCAGAAGCCGCTGCTTGTCCTTTCCCGTGATATTGTGATAGACATAGTTGCTGGTCACCGCGTCGAAGCTCTCGTCGGGAAAATCCAGCTTCACGGCGTTCCCACGTTGGAACGAAGCGTTCTTCACGCCCTCCGCAGCGGCGTTTTTTTCGCACAGCGGCAGGCTGAAGGAGGCGTACTCCTTGCCCCAGCGGTCAATGCCGACCATTTTCCCCTGGGGATTGCGCTTTGCGCAGGCAATAGCCAGCGCACCGCTGCCGCAGCCGATATCCAGTCCCACGCCGCCCTCCGGCAGCGTGATCTGCTCCGCCGTACCGTCAATGATCTGCTTTGAGAGCTTGCGCTCGCCGTCATAGGAAAAGACCCGATAGGCATACACGCACCACTGGGTGTACTTTGCACAGATGACAAAGGCGATGCCGAATACCACGCCCAGCACGACGCGCAGCTTTCCACCCACACCGATGCCGAATACGCCGAAAACGAGCAGCAGCGCAAGCGACAGCATCGTTCCCGCGATGAGCGAAACCAGCATTCCCTTGGGGATCCAGTTTTTGTAGTCAGGCTTCACTCTTGGGACTCCTTTCTTTTCTAACGGTCTTCATGCAAAAAACCTAGCGGTCGTCGCCGCGTCCCGGCGTTTTCATTCGACGCCAAGTGAGCCTCGGATGCAGACCGGCATTGCTGCGGCACAGCCGCGCCTATCCCAGTGCCACATCCAGCACCATCATCACGCTGAATCCTACCGCAAAGAACACCGTTCCAAGATTTGAGTGCCGCCCCTGCGACATTTCCGGAATCAACTCCTCTACCACCACATAGAGCATAGCGCCCGCTGCAAAACAGCAGATACGGCAGCGCCGGGATCACAAGCTGCGCCGCGAGAAGCGTCAGCACCGCGCCGATGGGCTCCACCACGCCGGAGAGCACGCCGCCGAGAAACGCCCTGCCCTTGCTCTCGCCCTCCGCCCGGAGCGGCATGGAGATGATCGCCCCCTCGGGAAAATTCTGAATGGCGATGCCAAGGGACAGCACAAGCGCGCTTGCCGCCGTGATCTGAGCGTTCCCCGCAAGGAAGCCCGCATACATGACGCCCACTGCCATTCCCTCCGGGATATTATGTAAGGTAACAGCCAGCACCATCATGGTGGTGCGGCTCAGCCTGCTTTTCGGCCCCTCCGCCTGATTACTTCCCACGTGAAGGTGGGGAATCAAACGGTCAAGCAGGAGCAAAAACAGCACGCCGACCCAAAAGCCGATAAAGGCGGGGAGAAAGGACAGCTTCCCCATATCCTCCGACTGCTCAATGGCGGGGATCAGCAAGCTCCAGATGGACGCTGCCACCATCACCCCGGCGGCAAAGCCCGCAGGGAGCGCTGCACCAGATCGCCAAGGGATTTTTTCATAAAGAACACGCAGGCCGCGCCCAGCGTTGTACCCAAGAAAGGGATCATGATTCCAAGAAAGATTTCCATTTGTCTCACCGCCTTTGCATTGCGTTTTTATTTGTTTCTCCTGAAGCCCGCCTCATCCCGATATTCGGGATGTTCTTTTACATACGGGTCCTGATCGCCGCAGATGGTATAGTCGCACCGGCAGCCGTCCACGCAGGTAGTCGCCCGTATAAGCTTGGCATGGAGCAGCTCCATGGACGCATAGTCCACATTGCACAGGGCGGGCATGATATCGGTAAGGCCGTGCCGGATAGCAAACTCCGCTGCCGGACACGATGTAAACTCATAATAAATAGGCTTTTTGGTTTCATAAGGCGCAACCGTCATCTCGTAATCGTGCCATTTGTCGCAGCCACTTTTCGCACGAACAAACGCCTTGTACATCAGCTTCCTCCAGAACGGCTTGTTGCAGTCCACGAATTTCAGCTTGCGGAAGGTCGGCAGGATCAGATTTTCCTCCATCTCTTCAATTTCACGGAATGAAGTAGCGGCTTTGCAGACCACATAATAGCTCATGATGGCAATGCAGTCGTAGGTGCCGCCTACGCCGTTGTGGAAGTTCCGTTTGCCGCCCAAATCGGTGCGCCAGTCGGAGAGAAAGTCCACATACTGCCGCTGTACCTGTTCCCATATCGTCTCCCGCTCCGCTTCCGGGTAGTGCAGGGCGATCTTCGCCCGTATCTCCTTCTTGCAGGGGCGGGAATACAGCACATGGCATTTGCGGTCAAATAGGAGCTTCTTGTCCTTCATCTGTCTGCTTCTCCCTCATTTCCGCGCCGTGATGCAGAGCCAGCTCTTTTTGTGTATCTGCACCTCGTGAAACCCCGCCTGCTCCAGATATGCCTTTAATTCAATGTCTTTGTAGATGGTCATGCCGCCGATGATCTCCGTCCACTTCTTGTCCTTGTCCGTATCGCCGCTGCTCTCGTTGCAGATGAGAAATGTCCCACCGGGCTTCAGCACCCGGTAAACCTCCCGGAAGCATTGGGGCAGATCAGGCCAGAAATAGACGGTTTCAAAGGCGGTCACCGCATCGAACCAGTTGTCAGCAAACATCATATCCGCCACGCTGCCTTGCAGAACAGCGCAGCGTTCCTCCACGATGGCGGCTTCGTTGACCTTTTTGGATTTCTCCACGCTGACGGGCGAATAGTCGATGCCCTTGACGATACCCTGTGGGCATTTTTTCAGTAGTCTCTTCATGTTCGCCCCGCCGCCGCAGCCGCAGTCCAGCACCTTGGCGTCCGGCGCGGCATTCAGAAATTGAAGCCCCCACCGGGCCACGGCACTGTGCCCGACATTCATCATAGCGACCATGAGCTTCCCGCCAAAGCCTTCGGGCTTGCGGGTGTTTTCAAAGAATGACATATCACACCTCCATTTTTACACACTCGGCATAGGTCAATGGGAATGAGGCTTTCAAAACAACGCTTTTCCGCACCGTCCAGCCGTTCTGCCGCAGGAAACGCAGGTATTCCTCGCTCGTCCACCTGCTGTGGAGAGGGAAGCCTGCCAGCTTCATGAAAAATGCCCTGACCTTGCCGGAAAGCGAGTTCCCCGCATGGGTGAAGGTCGGCGCAATCAACACGCCATCGTCTTTCAGCACCCGGCGGATCTCGGCAAGGGCTTTCTCCGGCTGCGGCACGATGTGCAGTGCGTTGGACACGATCACCACATCGAAGGACTTGTCTGCATAGGGCAGGCGGAACATATCCTGCACGGAAAAGTGCAGCTTTGCCGAGCGGTTGTCCCGCTTTGCTTCGGCGATCATCTCTGCGGAGGCGTCCGTCGCCTCGATGTGTGCCGCCGCATTTACGATGTGTTTTGCGATCAATCCCGTGCCGGTAGCAAGCTCCAGCACCGTCTTGTGCCGCACGACCGGCCGGATCAGCTCATACATCTCGTCATACGCCGCCCGATCCTTTCGCATAAAGCGGTCGTAACGTCCGGCATTTTTGTCCCAAAAGTCCTTGTGTTCACTCATGGCTATCTATCTCCCCGTGTGGGCATCTGTCCCGCCGCTGCCGGGCGTATTCCAGCAGGGCGGCACACGCCGAGCAAAGCTCTTCACCCCTTCCCCCATGCACGTCTCGGCAATACCGGCGCACCATGAGGGTAACGGTTTCGATCTCCTTTTCCTTGTTCAAGCTCTGAAGTCCTTTCTATTTTGTATGCAGTTAGTCATATCTAACTGTCTGGCGGAAGAAAAGGCAGGCCACCTGTATGCAGTCTGCCTTTTGTCTGATGCGAAGGCCCGCAGCAGCCCAGAGCTTACAGCACCAAGGAGGGCGCGGTGTAGACCCGTGCCTTCAGCTCGCTGTTAAGCATATACAGCCCCTTGCTGTCACCGCCGAACAGCTCCATCTTTGTGATGAGGTCGGCGGCGTTCTTCTCCTCCTCGCCCTGCTCCTTAATGAACCAGTCCAGCATCTGCATGGCGCGGAAGTCCTTGGCCTCGTATGCGGCGGCGTAGATGGCGTCGATGCTGGCGGTAACCAGCTTCTCATGCGCCAGCGCCTTTTTCAGCGGTGTCATGTGGTCGCCGCGCTCCCACTCCGGCTTTGCAATGGCCTCAAAGGTGACGCCCTCGCTGTTATTCTGCAAATACTGATAAAACAGCATGGCGTGATCCCGTTCCTCCTGCGCCTGCACCCGGTACCAGTTCTCAAAGCCGTCTAAGCCCACGGAGGCGTAGTAGTTGGCAAAGTCCAGATACAGATAGGCGGAGTAGAACTCCTTATTGATCTGCTCGTTGAGTAGTTTCGATACATTAGCGTTCATGATGCTTCTCCTCCATAATATTGTCTTTTTTCTGCTCCCGGCAAGCGGGGCAGATGTACCGAATTCTAAGGTCGTAGGAGAGGATCTCCTGCCCCAGCGCCTTCTGGATCCGCTCCTGCATATCCGGCAGGCGAACATCCGCAATTTTCCCGCAACGACTGCAAATCAGGTGATCGTGCCGTTCCGTTCGGTCGTACCGATTCGGCGACCCCGACTCGGTGATGCGGTGCAGCAGGCCCTCCTCTGCCAAGGCGTTCAGATGCTTATACACAGTGCCAATGGCGATACTGGGATGTTCTCTTTTCATTTCCAGGAACACCTGCTCCGCCGTGGGATGCCGCTGAAGCTCCGTGACGGCGGCCAATATCTCCTCTGCGTATTTCGGCATACTGCGCCCCTCCAAAATAAGAACTATTCTTATTCTTGTTTTCCATTATACGCATATTCGCCCTGTTGTCAACAGCTATGGAGGGCTTCCTCTGAAAAAATTGACGAAAAAGCTTGACACGCCGAACTGTATCTGTTATAGTCACAGTAGAAACTGTACTTGCCACAAGCACAGATTATCGCAGGAGGGATGACCATGGACAGTTCCTTTAATCTGGCCGTTCACGCGCTGGTCTGCCTGAGCCACAGCAGACGCTCCCTCAGCAGCGAGGCGCTGGCGGAAAGTATCTGTACCAACCCCACCCGCGTCCGCCGCGTGCTGGCGGGGCTAAAAAAGGCGGGAATGGTGGAGACCCAGGGGAGGGCTTGGACGGCGGCTACCGCCTGACGGCAGACCCGGCAGCCCTTTCTCTCCGGCAGGTGGCGGAGGCGGTAAACACCCGTTTCGTGGACTGTGCGTGGCACAGCGGGGACATCGACCGTGACTGCGCCATCTGCTCCGGCATGGCGGGGGTCATGGACGCCCTGTACCGGAACATGAACGAGGAATGCGCCGCCTATCTCTCGCACATTACGATTACAGATATTGAAACACAACTCTTTACCCAGAAATAGGAGGATTTATGATGCTTACCATTACGACCAACAGCTTTGAAAATGACGTCCTGCACGCGGACAAGCCCGTGCTGGTGGATTTCTGGGCCCAGTGGTGCCCCTACTGCCGCCGTGTTGCTCCGGCCTTCGACAAGGTGGGTGAGCAGTACGCAGACGCCCTCATCGCCGGGAAGATCAACTACGACGAGGAGCCGCAGCTCATCCAGCGCTTCGGTATTGACACCATCCCCACGCTGCTGCTCTTTAAGAACGGCGAGGTGATCGGCTCCATTGTCGCCCCCGGCTCCAAGGCGGCCATCGAGACATTTATCCGGGAAATGCTGGCGCAGTGAGGGCGTGGCTATGGAGCAGATTTATGACATGATCGTCATCGGCGGCGGCCCCGCCGGATACACCGCTGCCCTGTACGCCGCCCGTGCCGGGCTTTCCACGCTGGTGCTGGAAAAGCTCTCCGCCGGCGGGCAGATGGGGCTGACGGAGCAGATCGACAACTACCCCGGCTTCGAGGACGGCATCGATGGCTTTACGCTGGGCGAAAAAATGCAGCAGAGCGCCGAGCGCTTCGGTGCGGTGACGGAGCTGGCAGAGGTCTACAAGGCAAGCCTTTCCGGGAGGATCAAGACCTTGGACACCAGCGAGGGCGTCTTTCAGAGCCGCACGGTGGTCATCGCCACCGGCGCGACACCCCGCCCCCTGGGCGTTCCCGGCGAGGAGGCACTCGTTGGCAAGGGCGTTCACTACTGCGCCGCCTGCGACGGCGCGCCCTATCGGGGCAAGACCGTGGCGGTGGTGGGCGGCGGCAACTCTGCTGCGGCAGATGCCCTGACCCTGTCCCGCATTGCAAAAAAGGTCTACCTCATTCACCGCCGGGACAGCCTGCGGGCTACGAAGGTCTATCATGAGCCGTTGATGAACGCGCCCAACGTAGAATTTTGCTGGAACAGCACCGTTTCCGCTCTGCTGCACGACAGCCGCCTGACGGGGCTTCGGCTAAAAGATGTCAACACCGGCGCGGAACATGACCTCGCCTGCGACGGCGTGTTCATCAGCGTGGGACGTGCCCCGGCGACGGAGCTGTTCCGACGCGAGCTGGCACTGGACAAGTCCGGCTACATCATCGCGGACGAATCCACCCGAACCAGTCTCCCCGGTGTGTTCGCCGCGGGCGACGTGCGCACCAAGGCGCTGCGGCAGGTGGTCACCGCCGTATCGGACGGCGCGGTAGCCGTCCACTATGCGGAGGAATATCTGGCGGAGAATCGGTAAGGGCTGCGGATGATCCTCTCAACGGCAGTTCCTGTCCGTAAGTGATATTGCGAGCCTTGCCCCAAAAGAGCGCAGGGCATGTTAGATTAAGGAGATCATATATATGTGGCTGTTTTTAGGAATTTCTGCAATGATTTTTACAGGTTTCAATCTGATTTACTCTTTTAAAAATAAGAACGAAAAATGGTTTAGATTCGCAGCATTATCTTTCACTGCCTTGACCGTATGTTCGTTTTATTCAGACGGAGCGATGCGTGTGCTAAATGAAGATTGGGGAGGCTTGATGGATATCATGCCAACCATGAGCAAGGCTCTGTGGGTATGTGTAGGGATGTCTATTTTATTAAACTCTGTTTCGCTCTTTCGAGAGAAATAACCGCATTTCTATCCCAAGGACAACACCCCCGGCTGCACACGGCAGGTCTGTGCCTTTGCCGTAGCCTACGTGGAATTTGAAAAGCTGAACGCCAATGCTTGTATATGATAAAGAAGCAGACTAAAAATGACAGCTTCCCACTGTTCCAGCAGAGCAAAGGAGTGCCCCAATAGGCACTCCTTTTTCATAGCTTTACGCCTTATTCAGCAAGATTTGAAAGTCGCACCCTTCGGAATGTTTCGGACGAAGATCAGGAAATGGAAAAAGGCAGTGCTGTAAATTGCAAGGAAGTGCAGCAAAAAGCGCAGCCGCAGAGAACATCTGCGGCTGCGCTTTTATTCATTCTCAAGGCTTCAGCCTCACGCAGCACCATATTGTCGTCTAAATCAGTGACGACATTTCACTTTTGAGGCGTCGGGCAGCCGGATGAAACCAAACTCGGTGCCTACTCCGCGCAGAGCTCGGCCACCAGAGCATCCATCTGCGCCTCACTGGTTTGATTCAGTGCACCGCGCAGCGATACCTCCGTTTCGCACAGTCGGAGCTCCTTCATGTTCTCCAGATCAGCGCGCATCAGCCGTGCGGCGGCAGGAGCCCAGGAGCCGTTTTCCATCAAGCCGACCCGTCGGCTCCGGAAGCCCTTGGCCTGTAAATGCTCCAAAAACGCCTTCATGGGCGGGAACAGCCCCCCGTCATAGGTGGAGCACGCCAATACCAGCTTCCCGCAGTAGAATGCGCTGGTCACGGCATAGGAGAGGTCTGTCACGGTCAAATCGCACAAGGTCACCCGCACGCCTTTTCCCTCCAGCTTGCCCTTGAGGAGCTCCGACGCATGGGCGGTGTTTCCGTGGATGGACGCATGGGCGATCAGTATGCTCTCCGGTTCCTCCGGCTTCCACTGTGACCAGAGATCATAAAGCCGCAGATATTCCTCCAATCCCTCTGTGAGCATGGGGCCATGGAGCGGGCAGATCATTTTGATCTCCAGCGCGGAGACCTTTTTCAACAGAGCCTGCACCTGCGCGCCGTATTTCCCGACGATATTGTAATAATACCGCCGCGCCTGCGGTGCCCACGGGGCGCGGGCGGTCCGCTCCAGTGCGCCGAAGCGGCCAAAGGCATCCGCCGAAAACAGGATCTTTTCCGTTTCCTCATACGCCGTCATTACCTCCGGCCAGTGTACCATCGGAGCCAGCAGGAAGCGCAGCCGGTGCGTACCTAAGGAAAGCGTATCTCCCTCGCCCACCTCTAGCATACGGTCCTCCGTCAGCGTGCCTGTGCCGAAAAACTGCTTGATCATGGTAAATGTTTTCGCATTTCCCACGAGCTTCATCTCCGGGTACCTTTGCGCCAGATGCATAAGGCTGCCGGAATGATCCGGCTCCATGTGCGTGACCACAAGGTAGTCGGGGCTGCGCCCCTCCAGCACCTGCGCCACATGGGAGAGCCATTCCTCCGCCGCCCGTGCGTCCACGCTGTCCATCACAGCGATCTTCTCATCCAAAATGATATAGGAGTTGTAGCTCACCCCCATAGGCTGGACGGGGTACTGGTTTTCAAAGAGTGTCAATGTGTTGTCGTCCGCCCCTACATAGCGGATCGCATCCGTTACCGTTCGGATGGCCATCGGAAAAACACCTCCTGATTTTCTGTTTTGAACCGGCGTTGGCCGGTTTTTCTATCTGAAGCAAATGCTCCCAATAGGGGCTGAAAGCAGCACCTCTACACCCGGCACACGGCCGCCGCGCGATGCCCTGCGGGCAGGCCGTCCGGCGCATCCGGAGAAAGCTCCCAGCGCACCTCTCCCGCCCACCGGGAGGCGACAGCGGAGAAGTGGAGCAGCACGATGCCCAGATCCAGCGCGGCGTCAAGGTTGTCGGTGTAGGCGTCCTCCTGCTGCACCAGATAGATGCTGTGGCCGCGGACAAGGAAGCCGTAGGGCTGGCGGTTGAGGTAGCTGGGGGACAGGGAGGCGGCGTAGAATGCCTGCCAGAGCATATCGTCATAGAAGTCCATCATTTCATCAAGACCGGACTTGTTGCTCCAGCTTTCCATGTGAACCAGCTCATGCACGCTCTTTTTTGGCGCGTAATACTGCTGCTCGGCCTGCACGTCGATCTGCGACATGCTCTGAATGTTCATCCGCAGCTTTTTCGCCGTCTTTTCCCCGTAGCCGAAGGCCACGATGGCCGCCACCTCCAGCGGGGTGGTAAGGGACAGAGCCTTTTTGATCTTGTCGCTGTCGGTAAAGGTCAGCCAGCAGGTGTCGATGTCCAGCTCCGTCAGCTTGAGGACAAGATCCTCCATCATGTACCCGGCGTTGACGCCTGCGTGGATGTGCCGGGCGGACATAAGGAGCAGATAGTGCGGCGCACCGATGAGGAACTGCTGGTAGCCCGCGGAGCTTTCCAGTGCCGGCTGCGCGTCCTTATCCAGCACGATCAGCTCCGTGGCGATCTCCGGAACAAGGCGGGGGCAGGTCTTTTCGTAGTAGGCGAAGCTGGGCGAGTGCCTCGTTCGGCACCTCCTTTCCGCGAAAGGCGCGAACGGACTTGCGGTTTTGGATCATAGCACTGTAATTCATGGTAGCATCTCCTTTCCGAAACTCGTTTTGTTACGTTCTGACTTGCTGTGCCTCTTTTGGAAAAAGGGCGGACAAGCGCAGGATCGTGCTTGTCCGCCCCATCTCGCGGAATGCGGTCTCCCCGGCAGGGAGGCGGCAGCCTATTTCTTTCTTTCACTCCCTGCGCCGGTCACTGCACGGACTCCAAAATCGCGTCCGCCAGCGTTTCCAGCTCAACGGCCTTGTCCTCCCCCAGCGAGGAGGCAAGACTGAGCCGCTCGTTGAGCACCGTCATGTTCTTCAGCTCGTCGTTGACGAATTTTTGCATGAGGTCGCCGGACTTCACCGCCCATGAGCCGTTTTCAATGAGGGCAAAGGTACGGTTTTGCAGGTTCAACGCCTTCATGTCCATAAGGAAGTCGTGCATGGCGGGGTAGATGCCCAGATTGTAGGTCACCGAGGCCAGCACGATGTGGCTGTACTTGAACGCCTCGGAGATCAACTGGGACACGTGGGTGGAGGACACGTCGTACAGTGCCACACGGCTCATTCCCTTGTCGCAGAGCCGTGCCGCAAGTGCCTGCGCCGCGTTCTCCGTGTTGCCGTACATGGAGGCGTAGACGATCAGCACGCCCTTTTCCTCCGGCGCGTACCGGCTCCACGTGTCGTACTTCTCAATGAACCAGCCCAGCTTCTCCCGCCACACCGGGCCGTGGAGGGGGCAGATATACCTGATCTGATCCAGGATCCCGCCGGCCTTTTTCAGCAGGAGCTGGATGTGAGGGCCGTACTTGCCCACGATGTTGGTAAGATAGCGGCGGGCATCATCCAGCCAGTCCCGCTCAAAGTCCACCTCGTCGGCAAACAGCTTGCCGTCCAGCGCGCCGAAGGTGCCGAAGGCGTCGGCGGAGAACAGCACGCCGTCGGTGAGGTCGAAGGTCACCATGGCCTCCGGCCAATGCACCATGGGCGCACCCACAAAGGTGACGGTGTGCTTGCCGAAGGAGAAGGTGTCCCCCTCCTTCACCTCGATGCACTCGTGGTCGTCCACATGGAAGCCGAACTGCCGCATGAGCATGAATGCCTTTTCGTTGGAGATGACCTTCACCTTGGGGTGCCGCAGCAAAATCTCCTCGATGCAGGCGGCGTGATCCGGCTCCAGGTGGTTGATGAGCAGATAGTCCAGCTCCCGCCCGTTCAGGACGTGGTTCAGGTTCTCCAGCAGCTGGCGGCAGGCGGACCAGTCCACGGTGTCGAACAGCACCGTTTTCTCGTCCAGCAGACAGTAGGCGTTGTAGCTGACGCCGCGGGGAATGGGGAAGCAGTTTTCAAACAAGGCAAGGCGGTGGTCGTTGGCGCCCACCCAGTAGAGGTCGCTGGTCACATTACGCACACAATACATATCTCATACCCTCCCGGCTCAAGCCTTCACAAATTGATCCTTGCCCTCCGCGCACTCCGGGCATACCCAGTCGGCGGGGAGCTGCTCAAACAACGTACCCGGCGCGATCTCGCCGTCCTCGTCGCCCAACTCCGGCACATATTCGTAGCCGCAACCGCCGCACACATAGGTGTCGCCGATGGGCGTGGGCTTGGGCGGCGTGGGACGTTTCATCTTCACCATGGGCGGCGCGGGCTGCTTCTCGCCGCTGTCCAGCGCGGCGGTGAGCAGGGGCAAGATCTCCATCACATCGCCCACGATGCCGTAGTCGCAGTTCTTGAAGATAGGCGCGTTGCCGTTTTTGTTGATGGCCACGATGGTGGAGGCATCCTTGATGCCCTTGAGGTGTTGGGTGGCGCCGGAGATGCCGCAGGCGATATAGAGGTTGCCGGTGAACTTCTGCCCAGACATACCCACATAGCGGTCAAGGGGCAGATATTTCAGCGTCTCCGCCACGGGACGGGAGGAGCCGATAGCCGCGCCGGCGGCCTTGGCCAAGCCCTCCACCAGCTTCATGTTCTTCTTCTCGCCAATGCCCTTACCGGCGGAGACCACACGCTCCGCCTTGGGAATGGGCGTATCCATGGGGATGCCCACGGAGAAGTCGTGGCCGTCCTTTTTCAGCGCCGCCACCAGATCGTTGACCTGCTGGGCGGCGTCGCCCTCCCGGAAGATGGTGCGCTTGCGGATACCGGTGATGGGCGCGGGCTTCTTAGCCGCCGAGCGGCTCTCACCGCCGGAGCTCTTGCCCAGCCTGCCGATGAGATGGGAGGCGATGACCACCCGCTGGATCTCGTTGGTACCCTCATAGATGGTGGTGATCTTGGCGTCGCGGTAGGCCCGCTCCACCTCCATGCCCTTGAGGAAGCCGGTGCCGCCGTGGATCTGCACGGCGTCGTTGGTGACCTCCAGCGCGATGTCTGAGGCGTACATCTTCGCCATGGCGGACTCCATGCCGTAGGGGGCGTGCTGCTCCTTCAGCTCCGCCGCGGAGTAGACGAGGAAGCGGGCGCAGCGCAGCTTGGTGGCCATATCCGCCAGCTTGAAGGAAACGGCCTGCTGTGCCGCGATGGGCTTGCCGAACTGGACGCGCTCCTTGGCGTAGGCCAGCGCGTGCTCAAAGGCCCCCTGGGCGATACCCAGTGCCTGCGCCGCGATACCGATGCGGCCGCCGTCCAGCGTGGACATGGCGATCTTGAAGCCGTCGCCCTCCTTGCCCAGCAGGTTCTCCTTGGGCACCTTCACGTCGTTGAAGATCAGCTCCGCCGTGGAGGAGGAGCGAATTCCCATCTTGTCGTAGTGGTCGCCGAATTCAAAGCCCTTCCAGCCCTTCTCCACGATAAAGGCGGAGATGCCCCGGGTGCCGATGTCCGGCGTGGTGACGGCGAATACCACATAGGTGTCCGCCTTGGGCGCGTTGGTGATAAAGATCTTACCGCCGTTGAGCAGGTAGTGGTCGCCCTTGTCCAGTGCCGTGGTTTCCGTGCCGCCGGCGTCCGACCCGGCGTTAGGCTCGGTGAGGCCGAAGGCGCCCAGCTTTTCGCCTTTTGCCAGCGGCACGAGATACTTCTGCTTCTGCTCCTCCGTGCCGTAGGCGAAGATGGGCCACGCGCCCAGCGACACGTGGGCGGAGAGGATCACGCCCGCGCCGCCGTCCACACGGGCCAGCTCCTCCACGGCGATGGCATAGCTGAGAATGTCAAGGCCCGCGCCGCCGTACTCCTTGGGGAACGGCAGCCCCAGCCAGCCCAGCTGTCCCATCTTTTGAACAGCCTCGTCGGGAAACTCGTTGTTCTGATCCAGCAGGAAGGCAAGAGGCTTGATCTCCTCCTCCGCAAAGGCCCGGATCTTGGCGCGCAGCTCCTCGTGCGCAGGTGTGGTCTGAAACAGCATACGGTGTACCTCCTTATGTCACGTTTGTTGGGTCACTTCCTCGTTTTGAATCGCTTCGCCGGTCAGCAGCCGGTGCAGGCTCACGGCACGGAACGCCTCGTCCTGCTTCCGCTGCAGTTCCGTTAGCTGGCAGTGGATGGCGCATTTCCCGTGTTCGCTTTGCCAGCGGCAGTCATACCCCGGCTCCATGCAGGCGCACAGGACGTCATGCTCTCCCATGACGACCATGAGGTCGTAGAGGGTGACGTTACGCAGGTCGCAGGACAGCCGGCAGCCGCCGGCTGCGCCCCGGCTCACCTGCACCAGCTCCCCGGCGGAGAGCTTTCGCAGGATCTGGTAGGCAAACTGCACGGGGATCAGCTCCGTTTCCGCCATCTCGGCGGCGGAGTGCTTCTCTCCGTCCAGCAGTACCCGCAGCATCCGCAGTGCATAGTCTGTTTCCCTTGTGATGAGCATATTCCTGCATCTCCTTTTTGGGTTATATATCCATTTTATCAATCTTGATAAATCTTGTCAAGATATTTTCGGAGGAATTATACCGTCATTCTGTCATATTCCGAAAAAACGCACCGCCTTGCCATGCAAAATATTGGTAGAGACAGCCTCGGCGTGGAGAACCATTGCGCACGAGAAAGACCATGCCCGCTGAAAATCAGAGCGGCGGGGCAGTTTACTGTCCCGCCGCCCATGGTTCAAGCTTCTGTTAGACTGATAGATTGAAATGGATCGAGCTGCTTCGGCAATTCGTTTTCTTCAGCTGGAGCCGCCTGCTCTTGCACGGCGTCCACTGTTGGCTTTGCGTGGCTCCGCGCCCCATACCCCAGTCTCAAAACACTTATTCATTTTGCAGGGCTTGGGAAAACGCTTCCCAAAATGTAAGACGACTACTGACAGAAATGCTTATACCGGGCATATTGTCTACAGTAATCGCATAGCGATTCCGGCTGGATAGGTGCGTAAAGGTGCAGATTTTCTGCTTTTTGTCAAGGCGGGCCAACAGAATGTTCTCGCTCATGTTTTCTGTATTCCAAAGGCGAACCGTCACCGTCTCATCTATGCAGATATTTTTTTGTTTTTCAGCTTCGCTGCAAAGATGTCGTGGGCAAGGGCTTTCCTCCCTTGACCTCCCTCAAAACCTCAATCAAATAGGCAGGTCGTCCTCGTCCGTGACTTTCTGCCCCTTCTCAATCGTTTTTTCAACCTCCAGCAAAGTCCAGTACCAAAGAAAGCCGTCCTTCACAGAGCGAACTCCGGCTTTCTTTTTGGACTTCTTGTAGGTTGATTTCTTGAAGCCTGCGGCTTCAAGTTTTGCTTCGCAATCGGAAGCCAGCCGCCTACCGCCCGCCAGCAGGGAACGGATAAAGTCCGTTGCCGCTTCCTCACGGGCATTCGGTCTGCCCATCCTCGGCGCAGAAGCAGAGAAAGCGTCCTCCGCACTCAGCTCCAGCTCATCAAGAAAGTTCACGCCCTTGTCGGCTACCTCAAAGAGAATTGCCGAGCCCATCGGCGCAAGATTGCTCTTGACCTGCACCAGATAACGCTCGGCGGGGTTCTGTTTGTTTGCTGTGCGTGTGACGGCAAGAATGCTTCTCGCTGCACCGGCAATGTCGATAGAGCCGTTGGTGCGATAGAGGGGACTTGTGTCCTTTGCCTTGTTCATATGGGCAATGATAACGATGGCGCAGCCGGTGTCCTTGGCAACAGCAATCAGGTGGTTGAACTCGGCTCTCGTTTCATTGGCGTTGTTCATCGAGCAGGTATCACCGATATATGAACTCATCGGGTCGAGAATCAGCAGCTTGGCGTTGTACTTCTCCACAGCTTCACGGATACGGTCATCCCCGAAGGTCAGGCTCTTTTCGTCCTCCTTGATGAAGATGAGTCGGTCGCCGTCACCGCCCGCCGCATTAAATCTCGGCACAACGGTATCGTCTGCATCGTCCTCGGTGGTCTGGTAGATAACTGTCATCGGCTCGCCGCTCTCGTCCTCATCGGCAAAGGGCAGCGACGCACCCTTGGAAAGCAAAGCGGCAAGAGAAAGCAGCAGCTTACTCTTGCCGTCGCCGGGGTCGCCTTGCAGCAGTGTGACCTTGCCGAAGGGGATATAGGGATACCACAGCCAGCGCACCTCCTTGGGTGTAATCTCGCTTGCCTTGATGATTTCCAGCTTTGCTGGGTTGTTGTTCGGATAGTCTGTCATTGTCTTGTTCTCCTTTTCGATAGATAGTGCGGGCATTGGATAACGGTGGCACGGAAGCTCTGCTTGCAGCTCCTTTCGCATTTCCTGCAAAGCTCGTTGTATTTCTTCCCGCCACGCTCATCAAGAAAGAACGCCCATTCTCTCTTGAGGTATTTCGGCATACGGGGCATAGCGGACACCTCCTTTTCGCTGCCGAATTGCCGATTTGCTCCCGAAACGCAGAAACACCCAAAACCTGACCCCGCTGTATGGTTTCGGGGCAATTTTGGGCGTTTCCTTTCGATGTGAGCGGCTTTGTTTTGGGGTCGGTATTCTTTACCGCCAACCGTTCAAAAGCCGCTGTTTGTCGCTTCCGGGTAACAAAAAAGCGCCGTATTGCTACGACGCTTTTGTCTTGCTCGGAAGATGGAGCAAGGGAACGCTATTCAATTATCTGTTGTACTTTTTCTTCCTGCTTACAACCGTTGTGCCAATGGCTGCACCGCCGCTGACAAATAGCAGGGCAATCCACAACGCAAGGTTGCTTGTATCGCCGGTCTGGGGACTCTTATCGGATGTTCCCGGTTTGGTACTGGCAGGCTTTTTCTCAAGAGCAGCAATCGCATCTTCGATAGCCTTTGCCATCTTGTCTACTTCAGATTGCTCCGTAATATTTTTACCACGGACAACAGCTTTGACAGCGGTTTCCACACCGGAGAAATCCTTGTAGTCATCCTTTTTCAAAGCGTTTGCTTTGGCAATGGCTACATCTACCTTTGTGTAATCTGCATCCTTGTATTGCAGGGCAGCAATGGCATCTTCAATAGCTTTCGCCATTGCATCCACTTCGGTCTGCTCCGTAAGGTTCTTGCCACGGGTCACAGCATTCACAGCGGCTTCCACGCCGGTGAAGTCCTTGTAGTTGTCCTTGTTCAGTGCATTTGCTTTGGCAATGGCTGCATCTACCTTTGTGTAATCTGCATCCTTGTATTGCAGGGCAGCAATGGCATCTTCAATAGCTTTCGCCATTGCGTCAACTTCGCTCTGTTCAGTGATGTTCTTGTCACGGACAACAGCATTGACGGCGGTTTCCACACCGGAGAAATCCTTGTAGTCATCCTTCTTCAAAGCATTTATTACGCGACAGATACAGCCGCCAGAAAGAAGAACGGCTTGCTGCAGAGTTGGAGAAAGCAAAGGCGCTTAATGACGCGGATGAACTAATCGCATATTTCGATGACGATATTAAAAAACTTCAACAGCAGGTGGAGCAACTAACAAAAGCGAATGATGCCTTATCCTATGAAAATCAAGGGTTAAAAGCAAAGCTTGACTCGACAGAAGATGTTGCAGTTATCTATCTCGGTGTTGAGGACGAGTTTTTCCCGGGAGAAATCAAGGAAATGATCTTAGAAGCTGTTGCCGAAAAGCTGAAAAACACAGCGCCTAAATCGAGGAGGCATGATGTGCTGTCGGACATCATCCAAAAAAATGGGTTTGAAGGAACAGCTGAAAAACGAGCAAATTCAGTAAAGATTCTTCTTAAAGACTATAGGACGATGAGCGGAACTTTACGACAAGCGTTAATGGATCTGGGATTTACCATTACTGAAGATGGCAAACATTATCGGCTTACTTACTACGGAGATGGCAGATACAAAACCACGGTTTCTAAAACTGCAAGTGACCACAGAGAGGGCAAAAATATTGCATCGGCAATCATAAAAAATATGTTCTAAACTCTGGTCTGCCGAGACCATAGAATTATCACAGCCGCTCCATCGCAAGTGGTCAACGGCTTAGGCTTTTTGAGGACAGTTGCGGCAACATCGTTAATATGTGCCTTTTTATCAACCCCATTGTCCCAAGGCAAGATGTAATACCGCTTCGCATTGCCATCCTGCCCCCAATATGCTAAAATATCCTCCAAGGGAGGTGGCATCCATGCTTGATTTCAGTCGCCTGGAGCAATACCGGGAGAACAACCGCATAGAGGCCAAAAAGGCCCTGGGCGGTCTGCCCAAGAGCATTTGGGAGACCTACTCCGCCTTCGCTAACACGCTGGGCGGCATCATCCTGCTGGGCGTTATCGAGACAGCGGACAAGACCTTCGATTCCGTAGATCTGTCCGATCCCGACGGCTTGATCCGTGAATTTTGGCACATCATCAATGATCCCATGAAAGTCAGTGTCAATATCCTGGCCGAAAAAGATGTGTATGTGGAAGAGGTTGGCGGCGACCACATCGTCGTTATCAAAGTCCCCTGTGCGGATCGGGCCTACAAGCCCGTGTATGTTGACAATGACACCCGCAACACCTATCGCCGAAACGGCGAGGGTGATTACCGCTGTACATACGAGGAGTATCAGGCCATTGTGCGGGATGCGGCTGTCCGGTCGCCGGATATGCACTTGGTGCGCAGCATGGGACTTGAAGCCCTCAACTTCAAGAGCGTGCGCAGCTTCCGGCAGAGGATGAAGCTGTACCGCCCCAGACACATGTGGGAGAGCTTGGACGACACAGCATTCCTGCAAAAAATTGATGCCATAGGCGGTGACGGCGGCTTACTGCACCCGACTTTCGCCGGACTGCTGATGTTCGGCAATCACCAAGACATTCTCTGCGAATACCCTAATTATGCCATAACCTACCGTGAGCAGCTTGATACGAAAGGCAACTGGGAAGAAGCCCCTTGGAGCGGCAATGTCTATGAATTCTACTACTGGGCTTATAACAAACTGCAACAGAACGCGAAAAAGCCCGCCCGTCAAGCTCTGCGTGAGGTGCTGGCCAACTGCCTTGTTAATGCGGATTATCATGGCAGCAGCGGCATCATCGTCAGCAAGGGCTATCAAAAAATCACCATCTCCAACCCCGGCAGCTTCCGTGTGCCTCTTGACACCGCCAAAAGCGGCGGCGTGTCCGACCCGCGAAACCCCGCAATGGCCCGGATGTTCCGCTTCGTGGATGTAGGCGAATACACCGGCGGCGGCATCCCCAATCTGTACCGTATTTGGAAATCCGAAGGCTGGCCGGAGCCGGTTTTCTCGGAGAGCTGCTCGCCGGATCGCGTCTCGCTTACGCTGTATATGACAGGCCACAGCGGCGCAGAAAATGCAGCCGCCGGAAAGCAAGTCCCCCTGAGCGCATTATCCCAGCGCCAGCTGCTGATCGACTATCTCACAGACCACCCCACCAGCGACCTGTTTGCACTCTCCAAAGCCCTGGGCACCAGCTTGAGCCGCACGGAATCCCTCTTACAGCAGCTTGCCGATGAAGGTATCGTCGTCGTGGAGGCAGGCCAAGGGAATCGACTGTATAAGCTGAAAGCGTAAGGCAGCTCAAATCCTGCGCCGCAATAGACAAAGAATAAGAAAACCCCTCTGAAATCAATAATTTCAGAGGGATTTTGGTCCGAGTGAGGTGACTTGAACACCCAACCTCGACATCCCAAATGTCGCGCCCTACCAGTTGAGCTACACCCGGATATTCAATTTCTGCCATGATACCACGGCGAGCGGTAAAAATAAAGCTTTTTCTGTCTGTGGTCATTCCTGTGGTCAAAGCCGCTTTTGTGCCGTTTTCGGCAACCGGGGAAAAACCCGCTATCGCCCGTGCCGCAAGGCTTTGCGAGCTTTTGTCCAAGCCACGCATGGATAGGGTCTACGCACTCCCAAATGTCGCGCCCTACCAGTTGAGCCACACCCGGATATTCAATTTCTGCCATGATACCACGGCGAGGGAGAAAATCAAAGATTATTCTGTCTGTGGTCATTCCTGTGGTCAAAGCCGCTTTTGTGCCGCCTTCAGCAACCGGGTAAAATCCCGCAAACGCAGGCGTCACAAGGCTTTGCGGCGTTTCGCCTTGCCCTGTTCCGGATATCGCCACGGCACTCCCAAACCAGGCGCGATACCAACTTCGCTATACCCGGATAAAGATATGCCGCCCGCATCCGGGCGGCATATCTACTATACCAGCTTTTTTCCTCGCTTGCAAGGGAAAAATTTGTCTTGGTGCCTTTTGTATTCCGGGGGCTTTTCCTCCCCCGCCGGATTACAGCCCCAGCGCCGCCTTCAGGGCGTCCACCCGATCGGTCTTTTCCCAGGCCACGCCCAGGTCCTCCCGGCCCATATGGCCGTAGGCCGCCAGCTTACGATAGATGGGCTTTTGCAGATCCAAATCGCGGATGATAGCCGTGGGCCGCAGGTCAAACACCTTCTCCACAGCCTCCTCCAGCTTATCGTCGGACACCTTGCCGGTGCCGAAGGTCTCCACCAGCACGCTTACAGGCCGGGCCACGCCGATGGCGTAGGCCAGCTGCACCTGGCAGCGATCCGCCAGGCCCGCGGCCACTACATTCTTGGCCACCCAACGGGCTGCGTATGCGGCGCTGCGGTCCACCTTGGTGGGATCCTTGCCGGAGAAGGCGCCGCCTCCGTGGGGTGCGCTGCCGCCGTAGGTGTCCACGATGATCTTGCGTCCGGTGAGGCCGCTATCGCCCTGGGGACCGCCGATGACAAATCGGCCGGTGGGGTTCACATAGATCTTGGTGTTCTCGTCCAGCAGGTCTGCGGGCACGGTGGGCTTGATGACCAGCCGGATCATATCCTCGCGGATCTGCTCCAGAGATACCTCAGCGGCGTGCTGGGTAGACAGCACCACGGTGTCCACCCGAACGGGCTTGCCGCCCTCATCGTACTCCACGGTGATCTGGGTCTTGCCATCGGGGCGCAGATAGTCAACCAAGCCCTGCTTGCGCACATCCGTCAGGCGCTTGGCCATTTTCTGCGCAATGGAGATCGCCAGGGGCATCAGCTCCGGGGTCTCATTGCAGGCGTAGCCGAACATCATACTGGTCGCCGGCGCCGTTGTCCAGAGCGGCATCGCCGGAGCTCTTGGCCTCCCAAGCTCTTATCCACGCCCAAAGCGATGTCGCCGCTCTGCTCGTCGATATTGGTGATGACGGCACAGGTGTGGCCGTCGAAGCCGTACTTAGCCCGGTCGTAGCCGATGTCCAGCACCACCTGGCGGGCAATCTTGGGAATGTCCACATAGCAGTTGGTGGTGATCTCACCCATAATGTGGATCAGGCCCGTGGAGGCGCAGGTCTCGCAGGCCACGCGGCCATGGGGATCCTTCTCCAGAATCGCGTCCAAAACGGCATCGGAGATCTGATCGCAGATCTTATCGGGATGCCCCTCGGTAACGGATTCGGATGTAAATAATCTTCTTGCCATGATTTTTTGCTCCTTTTCGTATAATATTTTGCAAATCCCATACGATAGCATCAACTGACGGGGCAGACGGGGTTTTGGCAAGTCAAAGGATATGTTTCCCTTGTCAGTCAATGTGGTCCGGAGCTATGAAAAAACACGCTCCGACATTCGACGGATCGTGCTTCAAAATCGCTCCTCATCTGTCGAAGGACGAACGCGGGACTATCACTTCCGCATTCAGCATACTCGTCGGATTTGGCACCTTGCAGTGCAGGTTGCCGTGGTTTCATCGGGCCGTTCCCTCAACCACTCTTGATAAGGTATTCAGTTATCAGGGATTTGCTACACTTATTATAACAGATGTCCCGCTTCCTTGTCAACGGCTGCCTCTCTCCTTTTTTAACAAAAAAAGCTGCCGAAATATGCCTTTCTGCACAAAAATTATATTTCTTCCCTCTGCTTCCCATGGGCTACCGAGGCGCAAAGTCCGGCAAAATACTTGTAAAAGGGCACCAGCATCTTGAAATTCTCCAAAATTTCCTCCGCCAGCTCCGGATGAAAAATTTTCTCGTCCAAAGGCAGCTCGTGGCTGAGAGTGATGGATTTCTTCTGAAACCATGGCCGCAGACGGTCGCTGATCTCCCCCCTGCTGCGGGCGTAGCTATCACCGTTGAGGGTGAACACATCCTGCTTTTCAAAACCCCGCACCAGCTTCTCAAATTTCGCCGGATGTGCCTGCAGATCCCGGCGAAACGCCTCCATCAGCTCCGCCGGAGCCTGCCAAAAGCCCATGCCGTAGCTGTAATACTCCGGCGCGATCTCGAAGTAAAAGGTGGGCCGACCGGTCCAATCCTTATCCCCGGTGCGCACGCAGAACCACAGGTGGTCCTTGTAGGGTCCCCGGCCGAAAAGCCGCCGGGCATCCCGATAAATGCGGCTTATTTTCAGCATCAGCGGCTCCCGGGGCAGCATCGCCTGCACGCCCTCATAGACCTGCTCTCCCAGGGCCCGGGTGGGCTCCAGCAGTTGGGTCTGATACTGCTGCTTATGCTCCAAAAACCAGCCCCGCTCATTGTTAAAGCGGATGCCCCACATAAAGTCCACCGTCTCCTGCGTATAGCCCTGAAACATATGGCTCCCTCCTGTATGATCTGTAAATTTATAATAAGTATATCCCTTATCGCGGCAAAAAACAAGAGGACATTCCCGGCAAAGTAATGTGTCATTGCGAAGTCAGTGACCGATGTCAGAGAAAATCGTCGAAGCGCTACCAGGGCGGGAGGGGCAGAGCCCCTCCCCTACGCACCACCAGGAAATCCACCGCACCCCATGCAAAAAACCTGTCATTGCGAAGCCAGTGCGCACACCGGCTGTGGCAATCCGTACTCCCCTGCGGGGATAACCTTTTCGGCGCACCGCACTCCTTGTATCGCGCCGGGCGGACAGAGTCGTCCGCCCCCTACGGATACACCATTGGGGGTGTGCAATGGGGCGGCGGGCTGTGGTCAGCCCGCCCTACGGATGGATTGGTAGCTGGTGAAGGCGGGCCGATGTGGGCATCGGCCCCTACAAAATAGGGTTTATGGACGGACGACTCTGTCCGCCCGCCGGGTTTATACCGCAACTCTTGTAATTGCGCAGGGCGGGGTGCCCGCACCCCGCCGCATACACCGCCCCCACGCAAAAGGACGGACACCCCACAAGCGTCCGTCCTTCCCAATTCTGCAAAATTATCTGTTGTTATATGCCTGAATGCCCAGTGCCAGCAAATCCATAGCCCGCTCCAGATCCGCCTGCTTGAGAACATAGGCAATACGGATCTCGTTGATGCCCTTGCCGGGGGTGGCGTAGAATCCGCCGCCGGGAGCAAACATCACCGTGTCGCCGTGGTCGTCGAAGTGCTCCAGCAGCCAGATCTGGAACTTCTCCGCGTCGTCCACCGGCAGGGCGGCCATGGCGTAAAACGCACCCTTGGGGCACTCGCACACCACCCCGGGGATCTCCTTCAGCTTGCGCATCACCGTGTCCCGGCGGCGCTTGTACTCGTCCCGGACGGCAGCGAAATACGCCGGTCCCACATCGTACAGGGCGGCGGAGGCCACCTGGTCGATGGTGGGCACGCACAGGCGGCACTGGGCGTACTTCATGGCGTGGGCCATCAGCTCCTTATTCCGGGAAATGAGGCAGCCAATGCGCGCGCCGCAGGCGGAAAAGCGCTTGGAAACAGTGTCGATAACAATGACATTCTCCGCCGCGTCCTCAAATTCACCTAGAGACTGCAGCGGCTCCCCGGCGTACACAAACTCCCGGTACGCCTCGTCGCCGATGATAAACAGGCCATGCTCCTTGGCGATATCCACCATCATGCGCATCTCCTCCGGAGTCAGCACAGTGCCGGTGGGGTTGCCGGGGTTGGTGCACATAATGGCCCGGGTATGCTCGTTGATCTCCGCCTCGATTTTTGCGATCAGCGTAGTGATACCCCTCCTCGGGCTTGGTGGGGATGGGATGGATGGCCGCACCGCAGGTGCGGACCATGGTGTTATAGTTGGGATAGAAGGGCTCGGGGATCAGGATCTCGTCCCCATCGTCCAGGATGCAGTTCATGGCGATCTGCAGGGCCTCGGAGCCGCCGTTGGTGATGAGGATGTCCGCCGGAGCAAAGTGCATATCCAGCTTGGCGTAGTAGCTGCGGATGGCCTCGATGAGCACCGGCATACCGGGAGACGGGGCATACTCCAGCACCGGCTGGTCGAAATGCTTCACCGCGTCAAAATAGGCCTTGGGCGTCTCAATGTCGGGCTGGCCGATATTCAGATGATAGATTTTCTTGCCTTTTTCCTGGGCCGCCACCGCATAGGGATGGAACTTCCGCATAGGGGATAGGCCGCACTTTTCCACTTTCGTTGAAAATTTCATACTTGCTCCTCCTATTTTTCTTCACACGGAGAAATACTCTCTCCATTTGTATCATACTCCGTCCGGCCCCAAATAACAAGCCATAAATCCTCCAAAAAAGCGCCACAAGGGTTTTTCCCTTGTGACGCTCTAAAAAGCCTCGCAGAGTTTGCCGCCCGCAGGCGGCAAAAAATTGGAATCATTTTTCACCGCGACATGCGCGTGGGAAAAATACCGCTCAGCCTGCAAGTGTGGAATTTTGAGCCTAAGGCTCAAAATTATGCGCGCAGCAGTCTGCAAGTCCCTTGGCAGAAAAATTGAAAATTTTTCGCCAGCATTTTTTTTAGCCCATCTGCCGTCTGCGGGAGAGATTCACGGTGCCGTCCTGCATATCGTTCAAGGAATCCAGGCTCTTGCCGGTGCCCTGGGCCACGCAGGAGATGGCATCCTCGGCCACCACGGTATGGATACCCGTCCGTGCCTCCACCAGCTGGGCAAAGCCCTTTACCAGGCTGCCGCCGCCGGTCATGACGATGCCGTTGTTGGAGATGTCGCCCACCAGCTCGGGAGGCGTGCGCTCCAGCACGCTGTGAATGGCCTCCAGGATCCGCTCCACCGGCTCCTCAAACGCCTCCAGCATTTCAGAGGAATGAACGGTGATGGTCTTGGGCAGGCCCGTCACCAGGCAGCGGCCCTTCACATCAATGCTGGCGTCCTCCTCCTGGGGATAGACGCAGCCGATCTCGATCTTCATCTGCTCGGCAGTGCGCTCACCCACCAGCACATTGTGCTTGCGGCGCATATACTTCACCACAGCCTCGTTGAACTGGTCGCCGGCCACCTTGATGGAGGCAGACTCCACCACACCGGACAGGCTGATAACGGCAATATCGCTGGTGCCGCCGCCGATGTCCACCACCATGTGGCCATCAGGCAGGGCAATGTCAATGCCGGCGCCGATAGCCGCGGCCACAGGCTCCTCAATGAGATACACCCGCCGGGCGCCGGCCTGAATGCCGGCATCCACCACGGCGCGCTCCTCCACCTCGGTGATGCCAGAGGGCACGCAGATGATGATGCGGGGCTTGAAGAAGTAGCTGCCGCCGGAAACCTTGCGCATAAATTCCTTGAGCATCCGCTCGGTCATATCGTAGTCGGAGATGACACCCTCCCGCAGAGGACGAATGGCCACGATGTTGCCGGGGGTACGTCCCAGCATGGCCTGAGCGTCGGCGCCCACCTTCAGGAGCTTGCCGTTATTCTTGTCGATAGCCACCACGGACGGCTCATTGAGCACAACGCCCTTGCCCTTTACATACACCAGAACGGAGGCCGTTCCCAGATCGATACCAATATCTTTCCCCATGCACACATAGCTTTGCACCTCATCATTTCGTCAAAATATGGCAGCGGCGCGAAAAACGCCGATTCTCACCTAAAGTAGTATTATAAAGTGTCTGTTTTCATTTTGCAAGCGATTCCCAAGTTTTTTTCAAATTGTTCCCATTTATTTACAAAATAGTCACCATTAGCCACAGGGGCACCGTCACCACCGCGCACAGGGTGGACAGCATCACGCACCGGGTGGCCAGGCCCCAATCTCCGCCGTACTGCCGGGTAAACAGGGCGCAGCAGGTGCCCCCCGGCATGGCCGACAGCAGCACCAGGGTCTGCCCCACATCCGTCAGCTGGCCCAGGCACAGCCGCCACAGTCCCAGCACCGCCGCCGGAATTACGAAAAGCCGCAGGGCCGTTAAAATCCAGGCTTTTTTATCCCGCACCAGGGCCTTCAAATCCCCCTCGCCCAGCTGTGCGCCCACCAAAAGCAGCACCATAGGCGCTGTGGCGTCCGCCGCCATGGATAGGGCCTCCGCCGCAAAGCCCGGCAGCGTAAAGCCCGTGGCAAACAGCAAAAAGCCAATGGCCACTCCTGCCAGCCCCGGGGACAGAAGTCCCCGCAGGGCCGCCTGCCGGGGCCTTCCGCAGCCGGTCTGAATGAGCAAAATCCCCACGGTAAAAATGAGCACGTCATTTACCAGCTCCACAATGGACGCTAAAAACAGCATCTCCTCCCCCAGCAGCAATCTGATGAGGGGCATGCCAATGAGGCCGGTGTTGGCAAATGCGGCCGCAAAAACGAGAATACCACCAGGCACACTGCCTATTTTACCCACCTTCAACCAGATCCATGCGCACACTGCACCCACCGCGATGACCACCAGCGCCCACAGGGCCGCCTGACCCGCTTGCCGCACCAGCTCCCGGCTGGCCTGCACCTGAGCCATAGCGTCCACCACCATGGCCGGCCACAGAAAATTCACCAGCACAGAGGACAATCCTTCCACCTGCCGGCCCGTGAGGATTTTTTTCTTTGTGAGCAGAAAACCCGGCACAGCCAGCAGCAAGAACACACCTACAGAGGAAACGGCCTTCAAAAACGCCTGTGTCTGCATGGTTTATTTGTCCCTCTCTGCCGCCGCCAGGGTCAGGCACAGCACATCCGCGGCCCCGGCCTCCTTCAGCACCCGCACGCACTCGGCCAGGGTCGCCCCGGTGGTGCGGATGTCGTCAATGAGCAGCAGGCGCTTTCCCGCAAATCTCTCCGGCTTCACCGCCTCATACACGCCCAGCACGTTGGCCCGGCGCTCCTCGGGGCTGTCGATGCCGGATTGGGCAGGATTGTCCACACCTTACGCAGAGTCTCCAGAGGCTCCGTATGCCAATCCACACACATAGACCCCGTCAGATACCTGGCCTGATCGAAGCCCCTCTTTTTCAGGCGTTTCTTGCTCACCGGCACCCAGGTGATGGCGTCAAACTCCCCGGAAAAGTGCTCTGCAGCGCACTGGGCCATAAGGCTGCCAAAGCATTCCAGGGCGCCGACCTTTCCGCGGAATTTGAAGTTCAGTATCGCCTGGCGCACCGGCCCCTCATAATAAAACGGTGCGGCACACCGGGCAAAGGCCGTCTCCTCCACGGCATGCTCCCCGGTAAAGGGCAAGGTCTCGCTGCAATGCTCACACAGCAGCTTCTTTCCTGCCACCGCGCCGCAGAAGGGGCAGCGCCGGGGCATGAGGAAATCCAGTATGCCCCGTGCGGCTTTATCCAGTGAATTGTTGATGTCTGGTAGATTCATTCTCCTGTTCCTCCGAATTTCAGTCTCCTGCGCAGGCCGCTGTAGCGCCGGGCCCGGCGGTCATTTTCGGCCATTTGGCCGGGGATAGTATCGTCCCCCACTATGATAAGCAGCTCTCTGGCCCTGGTCATGGCGGTATACAGCACCCCTCGCACCAGCAGCCCCGGGGCCGCCGGGGCCGCCAGGAGGATCACCGCCTTGTACTCGCTCCCCTGGGCCTTATGGACCGTGATGGCATAGGCCATGTCCAGCTGGTGCAGCAGGTCCGCGGTATAGCTCACAGTGCGGTCGTCAAACCGCAGGGTGATGAGCTCCCCGGAGGGGTCGATCTCCTCCACGGTACCCACATCGCCGTTGAAAATGCCGGTGCCCACGGTGCCGTCGTCCTTTTCCCACAGCACATCGTAGTTGTTTTTCGTCTGCATCACCCGATCCCCCTCCCGGAAGATCAGGTCTCCGAAGGCCTTCTCGTTTTTGCCCGGCCCCGGCGGATTCAGTGCCGCCTGGAGGCAGCGGTTTAAGTACACCGTGCCGCACTCGCCCTTGCGGGTGGGAGTCAGCACCTGGATGTCCTCCGGGGCAATACCCATTTTCTCCGGCAGCCGGGTCTTGCACAGCTCCACCACCGTGCTCACCATCCGCTCCGGTACCCGCCGGCACAGGAAGAAGAAGTCTCCCCTGTTGGTTTTCAGGTCCGGCCCCACGCCGCCGTTGACCAGATGGGCATTACGGATGATGTAGGACTCATCCGCCTGGCGGAACACCTCCGTCAGGGCCACCATTGGGATGCGCCCGCTGCGGATGAGGTCGCCGAACACATTTCCCGCCCCCACAGAGGGCAGCTGGTCCGCATCGCCGATCATTACCAGGCGGCACCCGGGCCGCAGGGCCGAGAGCATCGCCTGCATCAGCGGCAGATCCACCATGCTCATCTCGTCCACCAGCACAGCCTCTGCCTCCAGAGGGTCACTCTGCCCTTTTTTGAAGGTCACCTGCCCCGTCAGGTCGTTGTAGCTCATGCCCAGGCATCTATGGATGGTCTGTGCCTCCCGCTCACATAGCTCGCCCATGCGTTTGGCCGCCCGGCCTGTGGGAGCCAGCAGCAGGATGTCCAGACCCATCTGTTCAAATAGCCTCACAATGGCCCGGGTGGCGGTGGTCTTTCCGGTGCCGGGCCCGCCGGTGAGCAGCAGCACCCCGGATTGAGCCGCGAGGGTCACCGCCTCCCTTTGCAGCGGTGCGTAGCGGATGCCCTGGGTCATCTCCATTTCCCGGATGATCTTATCCACATTCCCCCGCTTTTCATAGGGAAAGGCCAGCATGGATAGGAGCTTGTCCGCCACAAAGCACTCCGCCCCATATAGCTCCGGGGTGTAGCAGGCCAGGACACCCGCCACCTGCTCCTGGCATACAGCACCCTTTTCCTCCATGGCGTCCAGGCAAATTTCCACCTGCTCGGCCTCCACGCCGATGAGCTGTGCCGCCGCGTAAATCAGCTTCTCCCGGGGCAGGAACACATGGCCGTTGCCCTGGTTATACTCCAGCTCATACACCAGCGCCGCCTGGGTGCGGCAGGCGCTGTCGCCGTCAAAGCCCATGCTCAGAGCCATCTCGTCCGCCACGGAAAAATCCACCCCGAACTGCTGCCGGGTCAGCAGATACGGGTCCTCCCGCAGCTTTTCCAGAGCCTGGGCCCCATAGATGCGGTGGGCCTGCACCGCCAGATGCACCGGCAGATCGTACCGGGCCATAAACTCCATGGTCCGCCGCAGGCCCGTCAGCTCCCGGAAAGCCTGGGACAGCTCCATGGCCTTCTTAGCGGTAATGCCCTTAATGCGGCTGAGCCGTTCCGGCTCCTCCTCCAATACTCGGAGGGTATCGGCGCCGAAGGCGTCCACCATTCGCTCCGCCGTGGCCTGGCCCACCCCCTTGAGGATACCGGAGGCCAGATAGCACACCATCTCCGCCTCGTCCCGGGGCAGGCGGCGCTCCGCCTGCTCGCAGGTGATCTGCGGGCCGTAGAGGGGGATGGGTGACCCACACCCCGGTGATGGTCATCCCCTCCCCGGGGGCGGCGTAGGGGATGCACCCCACCACCGTCACCACCTCTCCCAGCTCCGTCAGCAGGGATAGCACCGTATACCCATTTTCCTCATTCTGGAAGATCACCGACTGAACGGTTCCCTCCACAGTGCATCGCTCACCCATATTTTTTCCTCTCTACTCTACGATCTGCTCCAGTTCTTCCCGCTCCAGCACCGTCACCTTGGGAAACCGCCTGGTCAAAAGCTCCGCCCGGCGCATTCCCTCGGTGCTGAGACCGCAATCCACAATGAATATCTCGGCCGTCCGGCCCAGCTGCGGGCGCATCTCGTGCAGCGCGCGCACCCAGCCCTCCAGGGCCTCTCCGCCGCCGCAGACCGGCAGCACCAGCGTCGCCGGCACCTCCCCCTGCCTGCCCCGCAGCAGCATTCCCGCCACCAGCCACACCAGCGCGGCGATCCCCACCGCCGCCAGGAAAGCCAGCACACTGTTTTCTATTCCCTGCACCGCCATCACCTCACACCAGTGTATGACCCTGCCCTGAGAATGGTTATTTCTCCAATACTCTTTTCAGATATTGTCCCGTATAGGATGCCTCACACCGGGCCACCTCCTCCGGTGTGCCCACAGCCACGATCTCGCCGCCGCCTATGCCCCCCTCGGGGCCCAGGTCGATGATCCAATCCGCGGACTTGATCACATCCAGATTATGCTCGATGACCAGCACCGTGTTTCCGCCATCCACCAGCCGCTGCAATACCTCCAGCAGCTTCTTCACATCCTCTGCGTGGAGGCCTGTGGTTGGCTCGTCCAAAATATAGAATGTGTTGCCTGTGGACCGCCGGGAAAGCTCCGTGGCCAGCTTCACCCGCTGGGCCTCGCCTCCGGAGAGGGTGGTGGAGGATTGTCCCAGCTTCACATAGCCCAGGCCCACGTCCATTAGCGTCTGCAGCTTCTCCGCGATTTTCGGCAGCGCCGCAAAAAACGGCAGCGCCTCCTCCACGGTCATGTCCAATACCTCGGAGATATTTTTTCCCTTATAGCGCACCTCCAGAGTCTCCCGGTTGTAGCGCTTGCCGTGGCATACCTCGCAGGGCACATATACATCCGATAAAAAATGCATCTCGATCTTCAGCAGACCGTCGCCGCAGCAAGCCTCGCACCGGCCGCCCTTGGTGTTAAAGGAAAACCGCCCCGGCCCGTAGCCCCGGGCCTTAGCCTCCTGGGTGGAGGCAAAGAGGTTTCGAATTTCATTGAATAAATTTGTATAGGTTGCAGGGTTAGACCGGGGCGTCCGCCCAATAGGGCTCTGGTCAATGCCCACCACCTTGTCCAGGTACTCCATGCCCGTGATCTTCTTGTGCTTTCCGGGATGAGCCTTCATACGATTCAGCTCCACCCCCAGTTTCTTATAGAGGATCTCGTTCACCAGGGAGCTTTTTCCGCTGCCGGAGACCCCCGTTACACAGGTAAAGGTTCCCAGGGGGATGGACACGTCAATGTTTTTCAGGTTATGCTCCGCCGCACCGTATACAATTAGGCTGTGTCCATTTCCCTTCCGCCGCGCAGACGGCACGGGGATGGACCGTTTCCCGGATAAATACTGTCCTGTCAGGGAGTCCGGGTTTGCCATGACCTCCTCCGGAGTCCCGGCGGCCACCACCCGGCCGCCACCTGCTCCGGCCCCGGGGCCGATGTCAATGAGGTAGTCCGCCGCGCGCATAGTGTCCTCGTCGTGCTCCACCACAATCAGGGTGTTGCCCAGGTCCCGGAGATTCCGCAGGGTAGAGAGCAGCTTGTCGTTATCCCGCTGGTGCAGTCCGATGGACGGCTCATCCAAAATATACAGCACCCCCATAAGGCTGCTGCCGATCTGGGTGGCCAGCCTTATCCGCTGGCTCTCGCCGCCGGAGAGGGTCCCGCTGGACCGGGAGAGGGTCAGGTATCCCAATCCCACCGATTGCAAAAACCGCAGCCGGGACCGAATTTCCTTCAAAATCTGCGCTGCGATGATCTGCTGCGTCTCCGTTAGCATAAGCTCGTCAAAAAACACGATGGCCTGATCCACGGAGAGATCCGTCACCTGGTAGATGGACTTTCCCCCCACTGTCACTGCCAAGGCCTCCGGCCGCAGCCGCTGGCCCCGGCAGGCCGGGCAGGGACACTCGCCCATGTACTCCTCCAACTCCTTGCGGCTGGCGTCGCTTTGGGTGTCCCGATAACGCCGCTCCACATTGTTGGCCAGGCCCTCAAAGGCCTGGTGTAGCACACCCTTTCCCCGGGGCTGGTCGTAGTGCAGCTCCAGCTTTTCCTCCCCGGTGCCGTAGAAAATGACCTTCTTTACCTCCGGAGACAAATTCTTCACCGGTGTCCGCAGGTCAAAGTGATATTTTCGCCAGGGCCTCAAAATACATCCGGCTGATGCCATCACTTCGGATGGAGTTCCACCCGCTGGCCACCACCGCCCCGTCCAAAATGGACAGGTTCTCGTCCGGGATGATCAGCGCCGGGTCCGCCTTCAGCTGCATCCCCAGGCCCATGCAGGTGGGGCAGGCGCCGAAGGGGCTGTTGAAGGAGAACATCCGGGGCGTCAGCTCCTCGATGGAGATGCCGCAGTCGTCGCAGGCGTAGTTTTGGGAGAACTGCAGATCCCGCTCCTCCCGCAGGAGGTTCACCGTCACCAGTCCTCCGCTCTGCCCGCCGCCGTCTCCACGGAGTCCGTCAGCCGCTGGCGGATGTCGGGCCGGACAATGAGCCGGTCCACCACGATCTCCACCGTGTGCTTCTTGTTCTTCTCCAGGGGGATTTCTTCCGTCAGCTCATAGAGGTGTCCGTCCGCCCGCACCCGGGAAAAGCCCGCCCGGCGTGCGTCCTCCAGCACCTTGGTGTGCTCCCCCTTGCGCCCCCGCACCACCGGCGCCAGCACCTGGATGCGGGTCCCCCTCGGGCAGGGCCAGAATCTGGTCGATGATCTGATCCACCGTCTGCTGCCGGATCTCCTTGCCGCACTTAGGGCAGTGGGGCGTGCCCACCCGGGCCCACAGCAGCCGGAAATAGTCGTAAATCTCCGTCACCGTACCCACGGTGGACCGGGGGTTTTTGCTGGTGGTCTTTTGGTCAATGGAAATCGCCGGGGAAAGCCCGTCGATGTAGTCCACATCGGGCTTATCCATCTGCCCCAAAAACATCCGGGCATAGCTGGACAGGCTCTCCACATACCGCCGCTGTCCCTCGGCATAAATGGTGTCAAAGGCCAGGGAGGACTTGCCGCTGCCGGAAAGCCCCGTCATCACCACCAGCTTGTCCCGGGGAATGGTGACATCAATATTCTTGAGATTATTCTCCCGTGCGCCCTTAACAAAATATGATCCTGCATGGTTTCTCCTTTGCGCTGAAAAAGATATAGGCTCTCGGCTCAAATGAGCCCTACCCATATTCCGACTGCTATCAATACTATACCTGCTATTCTGCCTGCGGTCTTTGCCCTTTTGTACCCTAAAAAAGCAATGGTCTCCGGCGTGGTAAACGGCAGTAAAAAAACAACAATCCCCATTATTATAACGCCGATTCCCACCATAAAAACGCTCTTTGTAAACGCGCTGACCGAAATGACCAATAGTCCTAAGACTATACCGCCCGCAAAATACTTGATTCTGCGTTCATCCTTCTCATTTTCATCCTTATAGCTTTTCTCGCACCCATCGCTGCAAAAATCCAGCTCACCCTTAACTTCTTTCCCACAATATCCGCATTTTTTCATATCCATTCCTCCGTTGGTCCCCAAACTCATACCCGCATGTTCCCATCCGTAGGGGCCGATAATCCTGTTGCGGTGCCCAAAATTTCTGCGCCGCCTCCGGCGGCTCCCTTTCTTTCTACGGCGAAAGAAAGGGAGGAAAGAACGCCGCCAAAACCAAGGTTTTGGAATCCTTTCCGCGGGCGGAGTGCTGCCTGCATCGGTTCCCTTCCGCCGCACGAATGGGAACGAGCAAATTTCATTCCTTGCTTTCGCATTGCCTCTGCGTCTACAGCCGCTGGCCGCTCACGCGGGCCCGCGCTGCCCTGGCACAGCAGGGTGCCCTCTGCGCCTATCGCGCAGTGTATAACTTTTTTCCTCACTCCACAATAATATCCGCCGTCCCGGCCCGCAGCAGCGCCATCAGGTCCTTGGGGTCGCACACCACCTGGTATCCGATCTTCCCCGCCGAAACCGCCACCCGGGAAAGGCTCTCCGCCGTCTCATGAAATACCGTGGGAAGCTGCTTCTTCATTCCCACCGGGCTGCACCCGCCGTGGACGTAGCCCGTAAGCGGCAAAAGCTCCTTTTGCGGCAGCATAGCAACGGACTTCTCCCCCACGGCCCGGGCCGCCTTTTTCAGGTCCAGGTTCTCCGCCACGGGGATGTCAAACACATAGTATCCCCCGGATGCGCCCTTGCACACCAGGGTCTTAAACACCATTTCCGCCTCCAATCCCACAGCCCTTGCCACGCTGACTCCGTCGATGGCGTCCCCCTCTCCGTGGGGATAGGTCTTTGCCGTGTAGGCGATCTTCTTCTGCTCCAATGTGCGCATCACATTGGTTTTTTCCTCTTTATTCTTTGCCATAACCGTCCTCCTTATGTCAGGGCCTGTATGCCCTCCAGCACCAGCAGATGGGCCGGATAAAACGCATAAAACGCCCATCGCCAGTGTCTGTTTACGCCAGGCCGTCCGTTATACAGCCAAATCACCGGCAGCGCCGCCGCCGCCAAAATCTGTATAGGCACCGCTATGCCGAAAGCCGGCACTGTCCGGCTGCTGATACACAATCCGTTCAGCACCAGCATGCCCAAGAGCAGGCCGCACCTTGCATATCTGCCCTCCCGGCACAGATAAAACAGCGCCACAGTCATCACGCCCCAGCCGCCGTAGTCCACATGCAGCAGCTCTCCGGCAGCAAAGCCTGCCGCCAGCGCCAGCGCCGCGCCTGCGTACCCGATAGTCCCGGGCACCCTGCGCAGCCGGTCCAGCCCCCCGGAGGGTCAGCAGCGCCAGGCAAAAGGTCCAAAGCACATTCTGCCGCCCCGGCACAAAAAAGTGTCCGAATTCCAGGTTAAACGGTATCTCCGACACCGCCGCCCAGATTGCCATGCGCAGCAGATACCTCCCAAAGCTCCGGGTATGGGCATAGCCCTCGGCGATGAAAAACGCGAAAACGGGAAACGCCAGCCGCCCGATGCACCGCAAGATTACCGTCTCCGGCAGCAGGATCGCTCCCACATGGTCTATAAGCATCAGCGCCGCTGCCATTAGCTTCAGCGTCCCGCCGTCAAGCCCTTTGCTTTGCTCCATCCGTTTCCTTTCCGCTTGCCAGCAGCATCACCGCGCCCAGCACACACGCAACGCCCAGGATCATCCACCCGGTCATTCTCTCGTGAAACACCACCACGCCCATCAGCGACTCCACCACCGGCTCGATGTTGGTGATGATGGACGCCCGGCCGCTCTCCACGCCCTCCAGGCCCTTGGTATACAGGTAATACGGCAGCGCTGTGGATACCACTATCACCAGCATGCACCCCAGCGCCCCCTTAGGCTGCCGCAAAATCGGCCCCAAGGCCGAAAAGTCCGCCAAAAGCACCGACCCCAGCCCTGCCACCAAAAAGGTCCAGTAGATCATGGTGTAGCTGCTGTAATGGGTCATGCCGTAGTGGGCGAACACCGTGTAGCTGGCATAGCACAGTCCCGAGGCCACCCCCAGGGCGATGCCCGGCAGGGAGGCCGTAGCGCCCCCGCCCAAAACGCCGCTGACCAGCACGCAGCCCACCAGCGAAATGCCCAGGGCCGCCAGCTTCCGCCCCGTGAGGGGCGTTTTCCACAGCACCGCCGAGATAAGCACCACAAACGACGGCGCCAGGTAGAGCAGGATCGCCGCCACCGACAGGGAGCATAGGGTCTGACACTGGAAATACACAATGCTTAAAAGCAAAATGCTCACCAGCCCCGACCCCAGGAAAATAGGCAGGTGCCTTAGCTTAATGCGAAATACCTCCCGGTGCAGCAGGCCGAACACCACCGTCAGCACCACCAGCGTTCCGAAGTTACGCACGAACACCCGGTTTCCCAGACCCATGCCCATCTGGGTCAGCATGCGGTTGGACAGCCCTATGCAGCCCCAGCAAATACCGCTGAGCAAGATAAATATGTACGAAACGCTCTTTTTCATAGCCCGCCTCCGGCTCTTCTCTTTTTCTTTGCCGCAGGCCGCCGGGCCGCATATTCCTCCACCGGAAAGTCCTCGATCCGGCTGTCCGAGCGCAGATACAGCGGATGGTGGGGATGTCCCGCCGCCGAAACCCGTCCGCACTTCACCCACCGGGCATCATGCGCCTGCCCAATGGCAATCATCTCCTGCAGGCAATCCCAAAGGTAGTCCCGCTTTTCAATGACGGTCCCCCAGGCCGCCCACACCGTGGGCCGCTCCGAAAGGGACAGAATGTAGTCAAAGGCCCGCATATTCTCCCGGTGCAGCTCGGCGTTCAGCGTCCATTCCATGTCGTCCGGCGAGGTGGCCCGCTGGGCGTACACATTGAACATGATAAAGGAGTCAAATCCATTCCTCAGGGCGATCCGCTCCACGCTCTTGAGGGTAGGGTCCAGTGCCCCGGGCCGGGCGGTAGAGGGGTTGATGCCGATGCAGATCAGGGGATTTTCTCCCCGGGTGCCCAAAATATATCGGTACTCTGTGTAGGTGTTCGGCACAAACAGCCACTTATCCACGTCGTATTCTTCATTTGGCTCCAGGGCCAGCCGAAGCTGCCCGTCAAAGCCGATGTTCCCCAGGGTGCGTATGTCCATGGTCGGTATGTGCTGCATAGTTTCTCTCTTTCTTTATAAGCGTGCCCAAAAAGGCCTCGCAGAGTTCGCGTCCGCAGACGCGAAAAAGTCAAATCATTTTCTCTCGCGACCTGTGCGTGAGAGAAAATACCTCTCCGTCTTTTTGTTGAAAAAACCCGGAGGGTTTTTTCGACAGCCTCTTTATTTCTGTCCCCGCAGCTCGATGATCTGATCCCGGAGCAATGCGGCGTATTCGAACTCCAGCATTTTGCTGGCTTCCTTCATTTCCTTCTCCAGGCGGCGGATGGTCTCCTCCCGCTCCGCCTCCGTCAGCTTGCGGCGGGCCTTCTTATTCTCCTCCTCCGCCGAGTGGGAGATCTCCAGCACTTTCCGCACGCTCTTGCGAATGGTTTTCGGCACGATGCCGTGGGCCTTGTTATATGCATCCTGTTTTTTCCGGCGGCGCTCCGTCTCCGTGATAGCCGCCTTCATAGACGGGGTAACGGTGTCTGCATACAGCACCACCAGGCCCTCGGCATTTCGGGCCGCCCGGCCGATGGTTTGGATGAGGCTGGTCTCGCTGCGCAAAAAGCCCTCCTTGTCCGCATCCAAAATGGCCACCATGGACACCTCCGGCAGGTCCAATCCCTCCCGCAGCAGATTGATGCCCACCAGCACGTCGAATTCGCCCAGCCGCAGATCCCGGATCAGCTCCATCCGCTGGATGGTGGCGATGTCCGAGTGCATATACCGCACCCGCAGGCCCAGGCCCTTCATGTGCTCCGTCAGGTCCTCGGCCATGCGCTTGGTAAGGGTCGTCACCAGCACGCGCTCGTCCCGGTCCGCCCGGGCACGTATCTCTGCCACCAGGTCGTCGATCTGTCCGGTAACGGGCCGCACCTCCACCCGGGGATCCAGCAGGCCCGTGGGCCGGATCACCTGCTCCACGATCTGGTCTGCGCCGTTTTTTTCGTAGTCTCCCGGGGTGGCTGACACCAGCACCACCTGGTGAAACCGCTCCTCGAACTCCTCAAATTTCAGGGGCCGGTTATCGAAGGCGCAGGGCAGCCGGAACCCGTAGTTCACCAGGCTCTCCTTCCGGGCCCGGTCGCCGTTGTACATGGCCCGCACCTGGGGCAGGGTCACGTGGCTCTCGTCCACAAATAGCACGAAGTCCTCCGGGAAGTAGTCCAGCAGCGTCATGGGCGGCGAACCGGGCTCCCGACCGGAGATAACCCGGCTGTAATTTTCAATGCCCGTGCAGTAGCCCAGTTCCCGCATCATCTCCACATCATACCGGGTCCGCTGGTCAATGCGCTGGGCCTCCACCAGCTTGCCGTTCTCCTCGAAAAATTTCTTCCGCTCCGCCAGCTCCCGCTCAATTTCCTCCGTAGCCCGGGCCATTTTCTCCTTGGTAGTCACATAGTGGCTGGCGGGATAAATGGCCACATGGTCAATGATCCGCTGGGCCTGACCGGTCACAGGGTTAAACTCGCTGATGCGGTCCACCTCATCCCCAAAGAACTCCACCCGGATGGCGTATCCGTTGGCATACACCGGATAAATCTCCACCGTGTCCCCCCGGACCCGGAACATATTCCGCTCAAAGGCCACGTCGTTGCGCTCGTAGCGGATCTCCACCAGCTTGCGCAGCAGCTGATCCCGTGGGTACTCCTTCCCCTGGCGCAGGGAGATGACCATGTTGGCGTAGTCGATGGGGTCCCCCAGGCCGTAGATGCAGGACACCGAGGCCACCACGATCACATCCCGCCGCTCAAAGAGAGCCGCCGTGGCGCTGTGCCGCAGCCGCTCGATCTCCGCGTTGATGGATGCGTCCTTTTCGATAAAGGTATCCGTGTGGGCAATGTACGCCTCCGGCTGGTAGTAGTCGTAGTAGGAGACGAAATACTCCACCGCATTCTCCGGAAAAAACTCCCGGAACTCCTCGCACAGCTGGGCCGCCAGCGTCTTGTTATGGGCCAGTACCAGGGTGGGCCGCTGGACCTTTTCGATGACCTTGGCCATAGTGTAGGTCTTGCCGCTGCCGGTAACGCCCAGCAGCACCTGCTGGCGCAGCCCCGCCTCCAGCCCCGCCGCCAGCTTCTCAATGGCCTGAGGCTGGTCGCCGGAGGGGGTATATTCAGACACAACTTTGAATTTTGGCATGATGTTCCGATGTTCTCCTGTATAGCATGGTATCTTACTATTGTACCACAATAATATAATAAGTAAATAAGAAATTGAAAACAAATGTTCTGTTTTTAGAGTTTTTTCCCTCCAAAAAAGCAGGGACTCCCCCTGCCCTCCGTAGGGGCATCCCTCCCGGACGACCACCCTATCGTACTCCCTGCCACGCACCTCATAGGGGCGGATGTCCCTGTCCGCCCGCCGGACTTGCGCCGTACTTCTTGCCCAAAAGCCTGTCATTGCGAGCCAGTGACCGATGTCACCGGTCGTGGCGATCCGCATCTGCCGTTTTGTGCGCAGCGTTTCTTTTCATCGTTTCGTAGGGGCCGATGCCTACATCGGCCCGCCCCGCCGCATTACTTGTGACGCTCCGTAGGGGCATCCCTCCCGGCCGCCCACCCTATCGTACTCCCTGCCACGCACCTCATAGGGGCGGATGTTCCTGTCCGCCCGCCGGACTTGCGCCGTACTTCTTGCCCAAAAGCCTGTCATTGCGAGCCAGTGACCGATGTCACCGGTCGTGGCGATCCGCGTCTGCCGTTTTGTGCGCAGCGTTTCTTTTCATCGTTTCGTAGGGGCCGATGCCTACATCGGCCCGCCCCGCCGCGGTACTTGTGACGCTCCGTAGGGGTCGGCCTCCCGGACGACCCGAACCGAGCCTGCATAAACTTGCATAAATTTTCTTGCCCCCCCGCCGCCGGGCCCGCGCCATACCCTCTTACAACCTCAAAAGGGCTGCCCGCAGGCAGCCCTCAGCGTGTCGAAAAAGTCTTTTCGCCCCGCTGACTAAGCTTTTGAAACTCTGAAATAGCTTCAAAAGCTATTGATTTGAATGGCGAGGGACACCCTTCTTGGGTTTCCCTCACACACCCTTCCTTACCGTTATCGCAAGCATACCACTTTATCGATAGTCTCAGGGCTGCCCGCAGGCAGCCCTTTCTTTTCCTCTCATATTCCTCTCTTATATCAGCATTCCGCTGGCGGCCATGGATACATAGTCTCCGTCTGCCACCACAATGTGGTCAACCAGTTGGATATTCATGGTGCGCAGGGCATCCCGGATAAGCCGGGTGGTGGCAATATCCTCCTGAGACGGCAGCGCCACGCCGCTGGGATGGTTGTGGGCCAGCACAACGCCCACGGCCCCGGCGCGGAGGGCATACTCCACCACCTGCCGCACACTCACCGCCGCCATGCTCACATCTCCCTCTGCCAGGCACCGGGAGGAGAGGACCTTGCCCTTGCCGTCCAGACATACCTGCCACAGCATCTCCCGGCGGCTGCTGCCCAGCAGCTCCGTAAAATACGCGCCGCAGGCATCCACAGAATTCAGTATCTGCTCCTTTCTCTCTGCGCCGCCCGCCGGCAGAGCATCGGCACCATCCCCATCAGCAGCGCCGCCTGCTGTCCCACGCCACGCACACAGGCCAGCTCCTGCACCGGGGCAGACAGTACGCCCTGCAGCGACCCGAACTGCTTCAGCAGCCGGTGGGCCAGCTCATTGGTGTCCCGCCGGGGGATGGCATAATACAGCAGCACCTCCAGCAGCTCATGGTCCGCCAGGCTCCGTTCGCCGTTTTCCAGCAGCTTTTTCTTCATTCTCGCCCGGTGTCCCTCATGTATGCCGTCCATGGTGCCCGCCCCCTTCTGTGCCGCATCTTTTTTGCAAGAGTATAGCACGAAAACCTCTTTATCTCAAGTGTTCCCCTGACCCGGAGGATGCTTTTTGCAGGAGTCTGCACCCAAACTATCGTTTTGCACAATTTTATCGCTTATTTTTCGTCGTGTCCACTACGCAAAAAGATTGTTAAAACTATTGCAATCTTTTCGGGCTATGATAAAATATTTTTACCGTGCAGTTTTATGTGCGGCGGGATCGGAAAGACAACTGTGTTAAGGAGAAAAAACATGAGCATGAACCAGCGACTTGCCAGGGTGAGCGAGATTATCGACGCCCACGGCTCCCAGCCCAGCCAGCTGATCGCCATATTGCAGGATACGCAATCAGCCTTCAACTACCTCAGCCAAGAGGACATGACCCTCATCGCCCACCGCCTGGGCATCAGCACGGCCAAGGTCTACAGCGTAGCGACATTTTATGAGAATTTTTCCCTGGAGCCCAAGGGCAAGCACATTATCCGGGTGTGTGACGGCACCGCCTGCCATGTCCGCAAGTCCCAGCCCATTTATGACGCCATCCACGACTATATGCACCTCACCGGCAAGCGCAAGACCGATGCCGACGGCCTGTTCACCCTGGAGACCGTGGCCTGCCTGGGCGCCTGCGGCCTGTCCCCGGTGCTGACCATCGACGGCGAGGTCCACGCTAAAATGACCCCGGACTCCGCCCTGGCCCTACTGGAATCCATTCGTAAAGAGGAGGAGCTTGCCAAATGAGTGTTCTGACCCGAGAGGGCTTCCACGCCCTGCAGACCCAGGCGGCCGATGCCTTAGCGCGCAGCCGATCTGCCCTGACGGTGCTTATCTGCGCCGGCACCGGCTGCATCGCCAGCGGCTCCATGAAGGTCTATGAAAATCTCCGAAACGAGTGTCAGGAGCGGGGCCTCAGCATCTATGTGGGCCTCACCCACCACGGGGAGGAGGAGAAAAGCCTCCACATTAAAATGAGCGGCTGCCACGGCTTCTGCGAAATGGGCTGTCTGGTCCACATCGAACCCCTGGGCGTCATGTATGTCCGGGTAAAGCCCGAGGATTGCCACGAGATTGTGGAGCGTACCCTCTTAGGGGGCGAAATTATCGAGCGCCTGACCTACCATCAGGATGGCATATCCTACCCCCGGCAGGAGGACATCCCCTTTTATAAAAAGCAGCACCGTGTGGTCCTCAAGGGCTGCGGTGCCAGCGATGCCGAGGACCTGGAGGAATACATCGCCAAGGACGGCTACCGCGCCTTTGAAAAGGCCCTGTTTGACATGTCCGGCGAGGCCATCTGCCGGGAAATCTCCGACTCCGGTCTCCGGGGCCGGGGCGGCGGCGGTTTCCCTGCCGGGCGCAAGTGGGAAAGTGTGCGCAAAAACGTCTCCGATGTAAAGTATATCGTCTGCAACGGTGACGAGGGTGACCCCGGCGCGTTTATGGACCGCTCCATCATGGAGGGCAATCCCCACTCCGTCATCGAGGGTATGATGATTGCCGGCGTAGCCACCGGCGCCGCCGAGGGCTATATCTATGTCCGTGCCGAGTATCCCCTGGCCGTGGAGCGCCTGCAGGTGGCTATTGACAAGGCCACCCGGCTGGGCCTGCTGGGCGACAATATCATGGATTCCGGCTTTAGCTTCCACATGCACATCAACCGCGGCGCCGGCGCCTTTGTCTGCGGCGAGGGCAGCGCCCTCACTGCCTCCATTGAGGGCAAGCGCGGTATGCCCCGCACCAAGCCCCCCCCGCACCGTGGATCAGGGCCTGTGGGGCAAGCCCACCGTTCTCAACAATGTGGAAACCTTTGCCAATGTCCCCGGCATCCTTAATAAAGGCGCCGGCTGGTACCGCTCCATCGGCACCGACACAAGCTCCGGCACCAAGACCTTCGCCCTCACCGGCAATGTGGTCAATACCGGCCTGGTGGAGGTACCCATGGGCACCACCCTCCGGGAGATCATTTTCGACATCGGCGGCGGCATCCAAAACGGCAAGAAGTTCAAGGCCGTGCAGATCGGCGGCCCCGCCGGCGGCTGCCTCACCGAGGAGCATCTGGACCTGCCCCTGGACTTTGACTCCCTGAAGAAGGTGGGGGCCATTGTAGGCTCCGGCGGCCTGGTGGTCATGGACGAGGACACCTGCATGGTGGAGACCGCCCGTTTCTTCATGCATTTCACCCAAAATGAGTCCTGCGGCAAGTGCGTTCCCTGTCGGGAGGGCACCAAGCGCATGCTGGAGATTTTAGACCGGATCGTGGCCAATGAGGGCTCCATCGAGGATCTTGACCTGCTGGAGAGCCTTTCCGACACCATCTCCACCACCGCCCTGTGCGGCCTGGGGCAGAGCGCCTGCAAGCCGGTGCTCAGCACCCTGCGCTACTTCCGGGAGGAATATCTCAACCATGTGGTAGACCACCACTGCCCCGTGTGCAACGGCCGCAAGCGCCGCCTGGAAATTAAGCCCGAGCTTTGCAAGGGCTGCGGCAAGTGCGCCCGGAACTGTCCCATGGAGGCTATTTCCGGCCAGCCCCGCACGCCGTATGTCATCGACAATGAAAAATGCATCCACTGCGGTGCCTGCTGGGGCGCCTGCCCCTTCGGGGCCATTGATGCCATCGAGGAGGAGGGTTAAGTCATGGCAAAAGGAATTATGATCATCGACGGCATCTGTGTCCCCTTTGACGGGGAAAAGAACGTCCTGGCCGTTGTGCGCAAGGCGGGCATCGACATTCCCACCTTCTGCTATTACTCCGATCTGAGCGTCTACGGCGCCTGCCGTATGTGCATGGTGGAGGACACTAAAACCGGCAAGATTGAGGCCTCCTGCTCCATGGAGCCCCGGGACGGCATGTCCATCCGCACCAACACTGCGGGGCTTTTAAAGCACCGGCGCATGATCCTGGAGCTGCTCCTGGCCTCCCACGATTGCAACTGCACCAACTGCGCCAAGAGCGGCAACTGCCGTCTGCAGGAGCTGGCCCAGCGCTTCGGCGTGCGGCATATTCGCTTTCCGGATACCCGCCCCCGCTATGAGATGGACTACACCAGTTACGCCATCTTCCGTGACCCCAATAAGTGCATCCTCTGCGGCGACTGCGTCCGGGTCTGCGAGGAAAAACAGGGCCAGGGCATCCTGGACTTTGCCGGCCGGGGCAGCGAGCTGCAGGTAATGCCCGCCTTCGACAAGAAGCTCAGCGAGACCAAGTGCGTCAGCTGCGGCCAGTGTGCCGCTGTGTGTACCACCGGCGCCATCACCGTTAACGATCAGATCGGCACCGCCTGGAAGGCCATTCACGACCCCCAAAAGCGGGTGGTGGTGCAGATCGCCCCAGCCGTCCGGGTAGCCATCGGCGAGGAATTTGGCTACGCCCCCGGTGAGAACATCCTGGATCGAGTGGTCTCCGCCCTGAAGATCATGGGCGTGGACGAGGTATATGACACCAACTTTGCCGCCGACATGACCACCATTTCCGAGGCGGAGGAATTTCTCCAGCGGCTGCAGGCAGGCGGACCCTTCCCCATGTTCACCTCCTGCTGCCCCGCCTGGGTGAAGTATCTGGAGCTGAACGACCCCAAGTACCTGAAAAATATCTCCACCTGCAAGTCTCCCATGCAGATGTTCGCCTCCGTCCTCAAGGCCAAGTACGCAGAAAAGGACGCCTCCGACGGCCGCACCACCTATCACATTGCCATCATGCCCTGCACGGCCAAGAAAATGGAGGCCGCCCGAGACGAATTCTTCCACAACGGCACCCCGGATGTAGACCTGGTCCTCACCACCCGGGAGCTGGTGGATATGATTCGGGAGACAGGCATCCATCTGGACGAGCTGGAGCTGGAGTCCCCTGACCTCCCCTTCGGTTTGGGCTCCGGTGCGGCGGTGATCTATGGCGTCACCGGCGGCGTGGCGGAGTCCGTTGTGCGCCACTGCCTGCCCGATAAAACCAAAAATGCCCTGCGCCAGGTGCGCGTGTCCGGCATCCGGGGCGATGAACCCATTCGGGAGGTCACCTATGATGTGGACGGCACGGAGATCAAGATCGCCGTAGTCAATGGCCTGGTCCACGCCAAGGAACTCATCGCCGATGTGGAAGCCGGCAAGCGCTTTTACCACCTGGTAGAGGTCATGAGCTGCCAGGGCGGCTGCGTAGGCGGTGCCGGGCAGCCTACGGTCTCGCCGCCGCTAAAAAGGACCGAGGCAACGGCCTCTATGCCGCCGATGCCTCCGCTCTCTTCAAGCGCGCCGAAAAGAACCCCGTGGTCACCGCCATGCTCTCGGACTTCGGCCCCCAGTGGTGCCACGACCATCTCCATGTCCACTACCTAACCGAAGAATAATGCGCCGCATTTCGGGCCCGGGGCGCAGCCGGATGGCTGCGCCCCGGGCCTATTCTTAGCTGCCCTATGTAGTATTCCTGTTGCCTCGAGGCCAGTGAATGATGCCGCCGGTTCTGGTAATTTCCCCCCTGTTTTTTCGTTTTTTGTCATAAATAGTCCTAATCTCTAAAATAAATAATCCGTATTTTACTTATGCCTTACATTGGGGTATACTACAGCATGTTTGAAAAATCTTTTCCGAAAAAAAGGAGCGTAATACTATGAGCAGAACCATCGGTACCGTGGTGCGCGGTGTGCGTGCCCCCATTTTCCGTCAGGGTGACGATGTCGTTTCCATCGCCGCCGACACCGTTGTAAACGCCTTGGCTGAGGAGGGCATCACCCCCCGGGATAAGGACGTGGTCGCCATCACCGAATCCGTAGTGGCCCGCTGCCAGGGCAACTATGCCACCGTTCAGCAGATCGCCGCCGACGTGAAGGCCAAGACCGGCGGCAAGACCGTGGGCGTCACCTTCCCCATCCTCAGCCGCAACCGTTTCTCCCTCCTGCTCTCCGGCATTGCCTCCGGTGCGAAGAAGATCGTGCTGCTCCTCAGCTTGCCCTCCGATGAGGTAGGTAATCACCTGGTCAGCATGGATCAGCTGGACGAGGCCGGCGTGGACCCCTATCGGGACGTGCTGACCCTGGAGCAGTTCCGCAGCCACTTCGGCTCCGTAATCCATCCCTTCACCGGTGTTGACTATGTGGACTATTACCAGCGCCTCATTCAGGAGGCCGGCGCTCAGGTGGAAATCATTTTTTCCAACCGTGTCCAGTCCATCCTCCCCTATACCGACACCGTCATCTGCTGCGACATCCACACCCGCCAGCGCTCCAAGCGCCTGCTGAAGTCCGCCGGCGCCCGGTGTGTCCTGGGTCTGGATGACCTGCTCACCTCCTCCGTGGACGGCAGCGGTTATAACCCCCAGTACGGCCTTTTGGGCTCCAACAAGGCCGATGACGGCCGCGTGAAGCTCTTTCCCCGGGACACCATGGCCGTGGCTGAGGCGCTGGGTCAGGCTCTGTCCCAGCGCACCGGCAAGCACATCGAGGCCATGATCTACGGCGACGGCGCCTTCAAGGATCCCGCCGGCAAGATCTGGGAGCTGGCGGACCCCGTGGTCTCCCCCGGCTACACCAGCGGCCTCATCGGTACCCCCAATGAGCTGAAGCTGAAGTACCTGGCCGACAAGGACTTTGCCGATCTCAAGGGCGATGCCCTGCAGCAGGCCATTTCCGAGAAGATCCGTCAGAAGGATGCCAAGGTCTCCCTGGTGGGCAACATGATCTCCGAGGGTACTACCCCCCGCAACCTTACCGATCTCATCGGTTCCCTGTGTGACCTGACCTCCGGCAGCGGCGACAAGGGCACCCCATCGTCTATATCCAGGGCTATTTCGACAACTATACCACCGACTAAGCCCTCTCCCATAGCCCATTTCCTTTTCTCTCTCTTTTTTTCCTTTCCCGGCCGCGCAGGTATCTTGCCTGCGCGGCCACCCTTTTCCCACGCCGTGCTTGCCCTTTTCCCAGCCATACGGTATAATGGCCGCAGAGCGGCCATTATACTTTTATTTTACGCCATTTTTCTCCCGGCTTCGCCGGGAACCGAATAATATGACATCATGCAAACAAAACTGATGGGAGGATTGTCATGCAGGACCTTTTGTTAGAGCAGCTGCAAGCCCGGAAAAATCGGAAAAACTACGCCCTGGTCACCATTGTGGATTCCTTCGGCAGCACCCCTCGCACCAGCGGCAAAATGCTGGTATATGAAGGGGGTCTGTCCAAGGGCACCGTGGGCGGCGGGCCTCACGAGCAGATGGCAAAGCAGGATGCTGTGCAGTGCATCCGCAGTGGCTGTAACGCTCTCAAGAGATATGAAATCAAGAGCGACGGCGAGGTCTGCACCGGCGGCATCAGCGTGTTCATTGAGGTATTCCGGGTGGCGCCGCTGCTGGTAGTGTGCGGCGGCGGCCATGTGGGGCGCAATCTCATCCCTATGGCCAAGATGGTGGGCTTTGATGTACTCCTGGTGGATACCCGCGCCCCGGAGATCATTTCTGAGGCTGTTTCTCTGGCCGATCGGTTTGAGCGCGTATCGGATTTTCGTTCCGGGCTGTGCGCTCTTGCTATTGAGCCGGAGGCTTACTATGTCCTTTGCGCCTACAGCCACGCCGCCGATTGTGCCGCTCTGCAGGCTGTGCTGGATAAGTCCTGGGCTTATGCCGGCATGGTAGGCAGCCGCACCAAGATCGACAGCATTTTCTCCCAGCTCCGCCAAAAGGGCTATACCAATGCGCAGCTTTCTCGGGTCCATACCCCCATCGGCCTGGACCTGGGCGGCGAGACCCCGGCGGAGATCGCCGTGGCCATTATGGCGCAGATCATTGCCATACAGCATGGAAAGCAAAAATAATTTTAAAGCATATTTTTTTCGCAGGGCCTCTTGTTTTTTAAGAGGCTTTGCATTATACTATTGGTTGTTCTTGAAAAAGATGAACGGGTGGGATCGCATCCCCTGCGGTCCCGCCAATAGAAAAAAGGAGAATAGAATGATGAAAAGAATACTTGCTCTGCTTCTGGCAATGGTCATGTCCCTGACCCTGCTGGCCGGCTGTGGCTCCACCCAGCCGGATGCCCCCGTCCCCGATGTGAAGGCCGTCACCGTGGAGAAGGCCTCCTTTCCCCTGACCATCGAGGATCAGCTGGGCAATTCTGTCACCCTGGAAAAGCCCGCTGAGCGTATCGTATCCGGTTACTACATTTCCTCCTCCGCCTGCATCGCCCTGGGTCTGGAGAATAAGCTGGTGGGCACAGAGGAAAAAACCGATAAGCGTCCCATTTATAAGCTGGCCGCTCCCGAGCTCATTGGCAGCATCGCCAATGTTGGTTCCGCCAAGGCCTTTGACTTAGAGAACTGCCTGGGTGCCGAGCCCGATCTGGTAATCCTGCCCAAGAAGGCCAAGGATTACGCCAAAACCCTCAACGAAATGGGCATTGCCGCCGTAGTTGTCAATCCTGAGAGCCACGAGGCTCTGGTGGATATGATTAAGCTCATCGCCAATCTCACCGGCAGCGAGGAAACTGCCGGCAAGCTCATCACCAGCTATAATGAAGTCCTGTCCAAGGTAGAGTCCGCCACCGCCAACCTGGACGACAGCAAAAAGCCCGTTGTCTATATGTGCAACAACAGCACTTATTTGGCCACCGCTCCCAAGGATATGTATCAGGCCTCCCTGGTTCGTTCTGTCGGCGGCAAGAATGCCGGTGACATCCTGGAGGGTGACAGCTGGACGGACGTATCCTATGAACAGATTCTCACCATGAACCCCGACATTATCATCATCCCCACCAATAACATGGCCAATGGTCAGCCCGATTTCACGGCGGCCGATGTGCTGGCCGATGCAAATCTCGCAGAGGTCACCGCTGTGAAGAATGGTGCGGTGTATAACATGCCCGCCGGCCTGGAGGCATGGGACTCTCCCGTTCCCTCCGGCGTGCTGGGAATGCTGTGGCTGCTGGCCACCGTCCACCCCGACCTGTATACCAAGGCCGAGTGTGCTGACTATGCCGCCAGCTTCTATAAGACCTTCTATGGCTTCGACATGGATAAGTCCATCATCACCGGCTAAACCGTGAAAAGCTCCACCGTTCGCAGTCAAAAATATATAACGATTCTATTTGCGGGAGTGACCGCAGCGATCCTTTTCGCTGCGGTTATTTCCGCATGCGTGGGAAAATACCCCATCTCCTTTCAGGAGATCCTGCACATCCTGGTCGGCCGGGACGGTGTGTCTGACATGACCCGGCGGGTCTTTCTCACACTGCGTCTGCCCCGTACCCTCATGGCCATTCTCTCCGGCATAGCCTTGGGTTTAGCCGGCAGTGTGTATCAGCTGATCTTTAAAAACCCACTGGCCTCCCCGGATATCATTGGGATAGCCGGCGGCGCCAATTTGGGTGCTGCCGCGGCCATTGTGCTTGTCAGCTCCTCCGGCGTTCTGCCAACGGCCATCGGCGCCTTTTGGGGCGGCCTGGCGGCGGTTGTGTGTGTGATGCTGCTGACCCGGGCCACCGGCTCCCGTTCCACCGCCACCTATGTGCTGGCAGGCATCGTTATCAACGCCGTGTCCAAGTCTCTTATTATGGTGCTCAAATACTTTGCCGACCCCGACAATGAGCTGGCAGCCATGGAGTACTGGGAAATGGGCACCTTCGGCAATGTCACCACCTCCAAGGTGCTGTCCATTCTGCCGCTGTTTGCTGCGGGGCTCATTGGCCTGCTGCTCCTCCGGCGGCAGATCGAGCTGATGGCCTTGGGCGATGAGGAATGTCGCGGGCTGGGCGTGCGGCTGCGCCCCACCCGGGCAGCCGTGCTTCTGCTGAGCACTCTGCTGGTATCCTCTGTCATCTGTATCACAGGCCTGGTGGCCTTTGCCGGGCTCATTGCCCCGCACACCGCCCGTCTAATGCTGCGGCGCAATGATTCGCTCACTCTGCTGATGAGCGGTCTTATGGGTGCGCTGGTGGTGCTCTGCGCCGATATCCTGGCCCGGACACTGTACTCCTCGGAGCTGCCCATCTCCATTCTCACCACCGTTATCGGCGTACCGATCTTGGTGTATTTTATGTGCAAGCGGGGAGGTGCAGCATGAGCGAGATGCTCTGTCTAAATCATATCTGCGTGTCCTATGGCAGCCGTCAGATACTGCATGGCATTGATCTTTCTCTCCAGCCCGGTGAGTTCTGTGCCCTGCTGGGGCTCAATGGCAGCGGCAAGAGCACTCTGCTCCATGGTCTGTGCGGCTTTCTGCCTATGGCGGGGCAAGTGCAGGTAAACGGAATCGATTGCACACGAATGCACGAAAAAAAGCGCGCACAGCTTCTGTCCTTCCTGCCCCAAACGCCCAGTTTAGCCGGTGGGCGCACCACATTGGACGCCGTACTCATGGGGTATAACGCCCAGCTGGGCCTGTTTGACTCTCCCTCTGCCGCCCAGCGCCAAAATGCCTTAGCAATATTGGGGTGTTTCGGTTTGGCCGATCGGGCAGATGTAGATTTCGGTACCCTGAGCCAGGGGCAAAAGCAGCTGGTGCTGCTGGCTCGCAGCATGGTACAGGAGGCTCCGGTAATGCTCATGGATGAACCGGACAGCGCCCTGGATTTCACCAATCGCCACCATATGCTGCGCCTTATCCGTGACAGCATTCACAGCCAGCAGCGTTGCGGCCTTATCACCCTCCATGATCCTAACTTTGCCATGGCCTACTGTGATCGGCTGGTCCTGCTCCATGGCGGTGTCATTCAAGCTCAGATCACCATGGCCTCTGCCTCGGCGGAGGAGCTGCGTGAGCAGCTGTCGCTGCTATATGGCCCGGTGGAGGTTCTGTCCTATGGCGGCCGATTCTTCATGGTAGAAAAAGCGGATTTATAAAAAAAAGGCTGTGCGGGCAAAGCTCCGCACAGCCTTTTTTACTTTTGCCGCAGATGCAGCGTAAAGGCCGTTCCCTGACCCACCGTGCTCTCCACGTGGATGGGGATGTGCAGCATATCCGCCGCCTTTCCTGCCAGATACAACCCCAATCCGCTGGAGGTGCGCTCCAGGCGCCCGTTTTCCCCGGTATACCCCTTCTCAAAGATCCGGGGCAGGTCCTCCGGGGCAATGCCAATGCCCGTGTCGCTGATGTGCAGGGCATCCTCCTCTACGCAGATGGCGATGCTTCCCCCCCGCAGGCGTATACTTAATGGCATTTGATAGCAGCTGCTCCAGTATGCAGCCAAACCATTTTCGGTCCGTCACCACGGATATTTCTGTGGGAATATAGGTCAGCCTCAGCTTCTTCAGCACAAACTGCGCGGCATACTTGCGCACCGCCTCCCGAATCAGCTCATCCAGCTTATATTCCCGGATTACCAGGTCGTTCTCCCCGCTGCTCAGCCGCAGGTACTGCAGCACCATGTCCACATACTGCTCCATGCGGAATAGCTCCGCCCCCATGGCCCGATGCTCCGGGCTCTCCGTCCCCAGATACAGCTTCATCACCGCCATCGGCGTCTTGATCTGATGCACCCAGGTGGTGTAGTAGTCCAGCATATCCTGCCGCTGGGCCTCCTGGGTGGCCGTCTCCTGCCGGAGCTGCCTTCCCAGTTTCCGGATCATATCCCCGTAGTCCGCCTGCTCCAGGGTCTTTTCCTCGGGCAGGTCGTTCCACTCGGTCAAAATAGCCTCCCGCAGCCGCAGCCGCTCCCGAGCCGCCTGCATTTCCCTGCGCAGCTCCAGTCCCAGCAGCAAAAGCCCCAGAGCCAGCGTCAGCGCCCCGGCATACAGCAGCGGCTCCCACATGATGCGGTACAGGTAAAACACCACCCATTCCGTCAAAACCGTCAGCACCCACAGCAAAATCGCCACCCGGTTTTTGCGCAGGCAATCCCGCAGGACCGCCCCCCTGCGTCCCTTTTTCATAGAATGATGTACCCCCTGCCCGGCTTTGTGAGGATCACGCCCTCCAGGCCGCCCTCCTCCAGCTTTTTCCGCAGCCTCGCTACATTTACCGTCAGGGTATTTTCCTCCACATATAGGTCGCTCTGCCACAGGTGCATCATCAGCTCCTCCCGGCTCACGATCTTCCCCCGATTCTCCAGCAGCAGCTGTAAAATGCGAAATTCGTTCTTTGTCAGCTCCACCCGGCCCTTTTCCGTATGCAGGCAGCCATCGCCCAGGCTCAGGGTGGCCCCGCAGAATTCCACGGCCTGCCCTGCCCCGGTGATCTCATAGGTCCGCCGCAGCACCGCCTGCACCTTGGCCGTAAGGACCATGGGGTCCACGGGCTTGGCGATGAAGTCGTCCCCGCCCATATTCAGGGCCATGACGATGTTCATGTTGTCTGACGCAGAGGAGAGAAACACCACCGGTACCGCCGAAATCTCCCGGATCCGGCTGCACCAGTAGTACCCGTCCCGGTAAGGAAGCTTAATGTCCATGAGCACCAGCTGCGGCTGGCAGGCGGCAAATTCCCCCAAAACATCCGCAAAATCCTCCACGCACCGCACCCGGCTTCCATAGCTCTCCAGCAGCTTCTGCACCGCCAGGGCCAGGGCCCGGTCATCCTCCACCAGCAGGATCTGATACATGCCTTTTCCTCCTCCCACGGGCATAAGCCACCCCCCAACCAGGTGGCTTTCGCCCATAATAAACCATGTCATTGCGAGACCGGTTCGCAAACTGGTCGTGGCAATCCGCATCCTCGACGGCCCGTTTTGCCGCACCTCTTGTTATGCTTCCGTAGGGGCCGATGCCCACATCGGCCCGCCCCACCGCACTACCTGTAACCGTCCGTAGGGGCCGGCGTCCTCGACGGCCCGTTTTGCCGCACCTCTTGTTACGCTTCCGTAGGGGCCGATGCCCACATCGGCCCGCCCCACCGCACTACCTATAACCGTCCGTAGGGGCCGGCGTCCCCGACGGCCCGTTTTGCCGCACCTCTTGTTATGCTTCCGTAGGGGCCGATGTCCACATCGGCCCGCCCCACCGCACTACCTGTAACCGTTCGTAGGGGCCGGCGTCCCCGACGGCCCGTTTTGCCGCACCTCTTGTTATGCTTTCGTAGGGGCCGATGCCCACATCGGCCCGCCCCACCGCACCATCAATAATGCTTCCGTAGGGGCGGACGCCTCTGTCCGCCCCCTACGCCTTACCGCACGATCTTATAATAGGTTCGGGCCGTGGCCATATAGATCAGCGTGTACACCGCCGCAAATACCCCGAAGGTAACAAGCGAGCAGACCACAAACAAGCTCGTGCTGGACAAAAGCAAAATGTGCAGCACCTTCTCCAAAATAGGAAATGCAAAGGCCAAATGCATCCCCGCCACCACCAGCGGCAGGAAAAATACCAGCAGCACCTGGCTGTTGATGGTGCTTTTCACCTCCCGGCGGCTCATGCCCACCTTCTGCATGATCTGGAACCGGACCCGATCCTCGTAGCCCTCGGAGATCTGCTTATAATACACGATCAGCACCGTGGCAAACAGGCACACCAGCCCCAAGATAATACCCAGAAACAGCAGGGCGCCGCACATGGCCGTCACGGACTCCCGGGCGCCCCACACGGTGTTGCCGGTGATGACCAGACTTTCACCCGGCTCCTGCTGCTGGGGAAAGGCCGCCTCCTTCAGGTACGCCTCCACATCCCGCTCCAGCTTTTCTCCTACATCACCGTTGGCTCCCCGGCCCGCAAAGCTCGCCGCGATACGCCTGGTGTAGTCCGAGGCCGCATTCCCGTAGACCTGCTTTTGCTGCGCATACAGCCGCGCCAGCACGCTCTCGTCTGCCACCACCACGCCGTAGCAGTTGGTGGACAACTCCTCCATGCCGGACCGAACAGGGAACTCTGGCAGCACGGTTTTCACCTGATAGCTGTCCCCCTCTATGGTGATCTCCGTCCGGTCAAAGTCCCTCTGGCGGATGTCCATGGGGCACACGGCAATTTCGTTCTCGGCCAGGTTCAGCGCCTCTCCGCCCAGGCTGCGGTACATCTCCTGGGTGATATAGGTCATCACGCTGAGCCCCTTGAGACTGTCGGCGGCGTTGCCGCCCGCCTGCCGGCAATACAGGCCGCCGTTTTCATTCTTATAGGAGACCGTCAGATACTCCTGGAGGGCTATCTCCTTTATGGTCAGGCCGTTTTTTTCCGCCCCCTGCTCCACGGCCCGGAGCATGGTCTCCCGGGGCATATCCTCCGAGTGCAGCAGCTGGCCCTCGTCGCTCCACTGCAGATACCGCGCGGAGAGATAATAATCCTGGGGGTAGTTCCGCTTCACTGTCTCCTCCGCCCCGGCATACAGGCTCACAGTGGTGGAGATCATCACCAGCACCCCCGTGGCCAGAATTGCGATGGAGGCCAGGCCCACGGCGTTCTGCTTCATGCGGTAGAGGAGGCCCGAAACGGCAGGCATGTGTTTTTTATTATAATAGAACCTTTTGTTCTTTTTCAAGGCCTTCAGCACAAAAATACTCCCGGCCACAAACAAAAAGTAGGTGCCGATGATCACCAGTATCACCGCCACGAAGAACAGGACAAGGGCCTTCAGGGGGTTCTGGGTGGTAAGGGAGATGTAATAGCCCCCGCCCAGGGCCAGCAGGCCCAGCACCAGCAGCGGCCACTTGACCTTGGGCTCCCGCTCGCCTACATTGGCAGAGAAGAGCAGCTCCACAGGCTTCATCCGGGCGATGGTCACGCAGTTGACGCCGTAGGCCATCACATCCAGCACCAGGAAGAAGGCTCCGGACAGGGCCAGACTCCTGGCGTTTATAAAGTAAAAGCCCAAAACGATCTCCGCATTCAGCAGCTGGCAGATGAGCAGGGAGCAGAGCTTGTAAAACAGCACCCCTATTGCAAGCCCCAGCACCACGGACGCGAGGCTGCTGAGGGCTGTTTCGTGGAAAAGCACCCGGCAGATGTGCCGCTTTTCCAGGCCCAAAATGTTGTAAACGCCAAACTCACGCTTGCGCTGCTTCATGAGAAAGCTGTTGATATAAAACAGCAGAATTACCGACAGCAGCATCATCACCACCACGCCGATGGACATGAACACCTCAATGTATTGTCCGCCCCGCAGCTGCAGGATGCGCTCGTCCGCCCGGAGTGTGAATACAATGTAAAACACGCATAAAAGCCCCGCCTCGGACAGAATACGCGGAAGGAAAAACCGGCGGTTCTTGCTGATGTTGCTCCGGGCCAGCTTTAGAAAAAATCCCGTTTTCATTCAGCGTCCCTCCCTGTGCGGAGCATGGTCAGGGTATCGCTGATCTTTTTATAGAGCTGCTGATCGCTGCACTCGCCCCGATAAATTTGGTGGAACACCACACCGTCCCGGATGAACAGCACCCGCCCGGCGTGGGAGGCGGCATCCACGGAGTGAGTGACCATGAGGATGGTCTGACCCTGGCCGTTGACCTTTTCAAACATCCGCAAAAGATCCGCCGAGGACGCGGAATCCAAGGCACCGGTGGGCTCGTCCGCCAAGAGCAGCTTGGGGCCGGCGATCATGGCCCGGGCCACGGCGGAGCGCTGCTTCTGGCCGCCGGATACCTCATAGGGGAACTTGTGCAGGATGTCCTCAATGCCCAGAGATTGGGCCAGGGGCAACAGGGTCTGCTGCATCTCCTGCACACCTTTTCCCGCCAAAACCAAGGGCAGGAGGATATTGTCCTCAATGGAAAAGGTATCCAGCAGGTTAAACTCCTGGAATACAAAGCCCAGGTTGTCCCGGCGGAAGGCGGCCAGATCCCGCTCAGGGATAGTCTCCAGACTTTTGCCTGACAAAAGCACCTCTCCGGCCGTGGGCTTATCCAGGGCCGCCAGAATATTCAGCAGAGTGGTTTTACCGGAGCCGGACTCACCCATGATGGCCACATACTCCCCCTCCTGCACGGAAAAGGACACGCCCTTCAGGGCCTGGACCCGGTTGCCGCCTAATCGGGTGGTATACGTTTTTTTAACGTCACTTACCTGTAAAATTTCCATATCGTACCTCCGAAGTTCTTTTTTACAGGCTTATTTTACCGCTCTTTTCTCCCCTGCGCCATTGCATAGGGTGACAGCCCTGTGACAAATTTGTCACAGCCGCTTATGCGCCTGTGGAGCCGTTATTCCTGACGGCTTAAAGCTTGCCCGTCCGTTCCGCCCATACCTGAAAAAAGATTCTTTTTTCATAGCATCTGATATAGTATATTGTCTCTGATAGATACTACTTGCTATACATCATCCAGCGTTATATGCTGCTTCAGCCGTTTGTCAAGTATACCCCCGCAAAGCAGCAGGGACGGAGCTGTGCTCCGTCCCTGCTGCCGCCGGTAAAATGGAGCCGCGCTCTACTCCCCGGTAAAATTCTTTTACCTGCCGCCGCGGCTGCTGAGCTTGCCCAGGTAGCGGTAGATGCTGGCCTCGGAGCTGTGCAGCTCCTTGGCCACAAAGCTCACGGACCCCTTCAGCAAAAATACGCCCTTGCGGTCCAAAATCTCCATGATCTCCATCTTTTCATCCTGGTTCAGCCGATCCACATCCACAGGATAGTTGGCCACCACCGAAGACACGATGCTGGCGGTGGCGCCGGCGATGGAGGTGGGGAAGCCCTGCTCCCGGGGCGACTCCGAGGGGTCGTTTTCATCCACGATGAGGCTGGTGCCGCTGGGCTCCGCCGGAGTCAGCGCCCCGCCGCACAGATCCATCACCTGCTTGCTCAGCGCCTGGTAACGGCTGCTGTCAAAATTGATGCACAGCAGGCCCACCACGCTGCCGCTGCGGTCCTTGATGAACATACTGTTGGAGTGCATCTTCTTGCCGGTGACGGAGGTGCTCTCAAAGGAAAGCACATACTCCTGGGTCTCATACAGCCGGCCGGAGAGGAACTCCAGCATCTTATTGCTCAGGGGAGAGCCCAGATGCCGGCCCGTCAGCTCGCCGTTGGAGATGGCGATGATCTGGTTGGAATCCTCTGTCAGCTCGTGAAGAGCCACCTCATAGTCCGGGCCCAGAATATGGCCCAAAAAATCTACCAGCAGTGTATAGTGCCGCCGAATCTCTTTATCCATACAATCTTCCTCCTGCTCCGCTGAAATACCTTACTCGCCCTGTTTTTGTTGTGTCTCGTCGGCGGCGTGGGCGTCGTCAGCGGCGGGAGCCTCTGTGGCTTGGATGTGCTGCAGCTCTTCTTCCTCCAGTACCCGGTAAGCCACCTTACCCACCAGGGTCTTGGGCAGCTCGTCCCGGAACTCGATGTCGTAGGGCATGGCGTACTTAGCGATGTGCTTGCGGCAATAGCTCATAAGCGTATCCTTGGTGGCCTGGCTCTTTTCAACGCCGGGCTTCAGCATCACAAATGCCTTCACCTTCTGCATGCGGTAGGCGTCCGGCACACCGATGACGCAGCTCATCTGCACATCCTCATGGGCATCCAGAATATTCTCGATCTGACCGGGATAGACATTGTAGCCGGAGGAGATGATCATCCGCTTGGCCCGGCCGCGGAAATAGATGAAGCCCTCGCTATCCATGGTGCCCAGGTCGCCGGTATACACCCAGGTGAGGCCGTCGTCGTGCCTGCGCAGGGTCTGGGCAGTCTCCTCGGGATGGTTCATATACTCCTTCATCACTGTGGGGCCGGCCAGCAAAATTTCGCCCTCCGTGCCGTAGGGCACCTCTTCATCGGTACCGGGCTTGACGATCTTGATATAGGTGTCCGGGAAGGGCAGGCCAATGGAGCCCTCCTTATACATATTCACCGGCGTCAGGCAGCAGGCAGTGACAGTCTCGGTGGTACCGTAACCCTCCCGCACCTGCACAACGGCGTGATGGTCATAAAGGAACTTATCAAACTTCTTCTTCAGCTCAATGGACAGGCTATCACCGCCGGAGAAAACGCCCTTGAGGCTGGAAAGGTCGGCACCATCCATGCTGGGCAGGCGCAGCAGCGCCTCATACAGGGTGGGGACACCGGCAATGAAATTGCACTTATACTTCACGATCTGCTTGGCATAGCTCTTGGCGGTGAACCGGGGAATGAGAATGCACCGGCCGCCGCTGGCCAGCATGGAGTGGACGCACACGCCCAGGCCGAAGCCATGGAACAGAGGCATAGCCGCCAGCATCCGGTCTCCGGGGCGGAACATGGGGTTGGTGGCGATGATCTGCTTGGCCAGGGCATTGAAATTCCCATTGGTGAGGACGATGCCCTTGGTGGTGCCGGTGGTGCCGCCGGAGTAGAGGATCACCGCCGGGTCGTCTGCCTTGCGGTCCACCCGGAAGTTCTTATAGAAGCAGTGGCGGCTGAGATCCATGAACTCCTTCCATCGGATGACAGGGGCGTCCTCGGGGATCTTCTGGATCTTGCGGCCCTCCGTGAGCATATAGCCCGCACGGACGGGTTGGCTCAGGGCATCCTTCACGGAGGCGATGATGATATTCACGATGCCGGTATTTTGGCGGATATGCTCAAACTTATTATAGAACTGGTCCAGGGTGATGGCGGTGATGGATTGAGATTCATTGAGATAGAACTCAATCTCTTTTTCCGCCGACAGAGGGTGGATCATGTTAGCGATGCCCCCCACCAGGTTTACGGCGTAGAACATATAGATGGCCTGGGGGCAGTTGGGCATGGCGATGGTCACCTTGTCCCCGGCCCGGATGCCCAGCACCTTCAGGCTCTTGGCGCAGCGCTCGATCTCCTGGATCATCTTTTTATAGGTGGTGGACTTGCCCATAAAATCAAAGGCAACGCTGCCGGGATACGCCCGGGCCACCTGCTCCAGCGCCTGGAACATAGAGCCGCCGAAATACTCCAGATGCATGGGTACATCCCCCATATGGGCGGCCCAGGGGGTCTTGACTTCACTCATACTGCACTTCCTCCTTCATAGGCTTTTCCAGCTCCCAGGGATGCTCCAGCAGATATTTCAGGAGCCGGACAGATTTGGAATAATAATACCCATCGGCCAGACGCTCATCGATGGTCAAGCCCAGGTCCAGCGTCTCTCTCATGGCAGCCTGCCCCTGATCATCGAAGAAGGGCCGCAGAGCCTTTTCACCGATGATGCAGAACAGGGAGCAGGTGCCCCAGTTGGTCAGGTGGTGATAGCCGCACTTGAGCTTGATAGACCCCAGGTTGGACAGCACCACGGAGCTGTAATAGGGGTCGGTGGCGATCATGTCCTGGGGAACCCAGCCGTGCTTATCCAGGAACATGATAAACTTCACGGCGGCCTTGCCCAGCCAGCGGGGCAGCTTATTAAGAATATCCATGTTCTCCGTGGAGGAGTCCACCTTCTCGCTGCGGCACTCCGTCACCTGGCTGCGGATGTATTGGTGTACATCCTGCAGGCAGAAATCCTCCCGGCTATGCAGGAAGGCCAGTGCCTCGGCACCCTTGTCGGAAAACTGCTTTTTCACCACGAAGGAGGCGGACACCTCGTTGCGCTGGTAGAAATTGCTGTTGACTATGAATCGGTTCAGCTTAGGCCGCAGTGTGATGGTTTTGATGAGGGCCGCCACCACAATGTGAAACATGGTGTAGGGGAACTCCGTTTCCGTCTCGTTGAGCCTTGCCAGATACTCGTTCATGGCCGTCAGGTCCACCCGCAAGGAGATGTATGCCTCGTTGTCGCAACGGTTGGGATAGATGATGCCGGTGATAAAATGCAGAGAATCCAATTCCCGCAGCAGCCGTCCATCCCGGCGGTCGCCCCGGCGCTTTTTTTGTTTTTCCATTTTTACTCCTGTTGTTTATTTTTTAGACTGATAAAAATTTCTTCCCACTATAAAACACAGTATAGCAAATCCAAAGCCGTTTTTCCAGTATAAATTTTTAGGATAGGCAAAAAATCCGCCCGGGGGCATGGCGGGGTGTGGTTATCCCGCCGCCGAGAACCATTGCATTTCATATCATGTGTCATGCCGACCGTGGCTCCCTTTCTTTCCCCGGCGAAAGAAAGGGAGGAAAGAACGCCGCCAAAACCAAGGTTTTGGAATCCTTTCCGCGGGCGGGGAACGGGTCGTGTCGAAATCTTTCAGCCCCGCGAATTGGAATATGCAAATTCAATCCTTGCTTTCGTATAGCCTCTGCGTCTCTCTCCGCGATGCGCTCCGCGCTTGTGCTGCCTTAGCGGGACAGGGGAAATCTTTGCGTCTACCGTGTGGCGCGATGTGGACATCGCATCCTACGCACATCTACCAAAACCATCCGTAGGGGCCGGCGTCCCCGACAGCACGCCCACCGCACCTCCTGTGAAAAATGTCATTGCGATGCCAGCGACATTCGTTTTCAGGCTTCGCAATCCGTCTCCCCCATCCCCATATTTCCTCAAAAAAGGGGCCCTGCCATCCCGGCAGGGCCCCTTTTCAAAACAATTAACTTTATCAGAAATCCGCGTTGCCCACGGTGCGGGGATGCAGCTCCACGTCCCGGATGTTGCTCACGCCCGTGAGGTACATAACCATCCGCTCAAAGCCCAGGCCGAAGCCTGCGTGCTTGCAGGTGCCATAGCGCCGCAGGTCGCAGTACCACCAGTAGTCCTCCGGGTTCATCCCCAGGTCCCGGATGCGCTTTTCCAGCATCTCCAGCCGCTCCTCGCGCTGGCTGCCGCCCACGATCTCACCGATACCGGGTACCAGGCAATCCGCCGCGGCCACGGTCTTTCCGTCATCGTTCATTCGCATATAGAAGGCCTTGATCTCCGCCGGATAATCCGTCACAAACACGGGACGCTTGAACACCTCCTCCGTCAGGAAGCGCTCGTGCTCCGTCTGCAGATCCGTGCCCCAATCCACCTTAAAGTCGAACCGGTCGTTGTGCTTTTTCAGGATCTCCACCGCCTCGGTGTAGCTGATGCGGCCAAAGTCGCTGGAGGCCACATGCTCCAGCCGCTCCCTCAGCCCCTTATCCACAAAGCTGTTGAAGAATTCGACCTCCTGAGGGCACTTTTTCAGCACACTGGAAATGATATACTTGATCATGGCCTCCGCCACGTCCATGTCCCCCGCCAGATCGCAGAAGGCCATCTCCGGCTCGATCATCCAGAACTCGGCAGCGTGGCGCTGGGTGTTGGAGTTCTCTGCCCGGAAGGTGGGGCCGAAGGTGTATACATCGCCAAAGGCCATGGCAAAGTTCTCGGCGTTCAGCTGGCCGGAGACCGTGAGGCTGGTCTTTTTGCCGAAGAAATCCTGGCTGTAATCCACCTGTCCGTCCTCGGTCCGGGGCGGGTTCTCCAGGTCCAGGGTAGTCACCTGGAACATCTCGCCGGCGCCCTCGCAATCGGAGCCGGTGATGATGGGGGTCTGCACATACACAAAGCCCCGGTTCTGGAAGAACTCATGCACCGCGTAGGCCGCCACGGAGCGCACCCGGAAGGTAGCGGAGAACAGGTTGGTCCGGGGACGCAGGTGCTGGATCGTGCGCAGGAACTCCACGCTGTGGCGCTTCTTCTGCAGGGGATAGTCCGGAGCGGACTTGCCCTCCACCTCCACACGGCTGGCCTTTACCTCCAGGGGCTGCTTGGCCTCCGGAGTCAGCACCACGGTGCCATGCACCACCAGCGCTGCACCTACATTCTGACCTGCGATTTCCTTATAATTATCCAGCACAGAGGCGTCCAGCACCACCTGCAGATTCTTGAAGCAGGAGCCGTCGTTCAGCTCGATAAAGCCAAAGCCCTTCATATCCCGGATGGTCCGCGCCCAGCCGCATACCACCACTTCCTTGCCGTCCAGGCTCTCCCTGTCGGCAAACAGGGCGGCGATTCTCATTCGTTCCATAGTAATATCCACCTTTGTTTATCGTTTTTAACAGCATGTACCATTATAAACACTTTTTTTTGATTTGGCAACACATTTCCTCTTGACAAATAGGAATAAGTGTGAGAATATAAGCACAAGTTTAGATTATAAATATTTGTTTATGAAAGGAGGCTGCCATGACACAGCGTGAGAGACAGATCCTCAACTGGATCGAGGCGGATCCTATGATCTCCCAGCAGGAGCTGGCGGACCGGGCGGGCATCACCCGCTCCAGCGTGGCGGTACACATCTCCAATTTGATGAAAAAGGGCTGCATCGCCGGCAAGGGGTATATTGTGACACGCAGCCCCTATGTCACTGTAGTGGGCGGCATGAATATGGACATCGGCGGCCGGCCCTATAAGACCCTGGTGGGTAAGGACTCCAACCCCGGTGCCGTGCGCATGAGCCCCGGCGGCGTGGGCCGGAACATCGCCCACAACATGAGCCTCATGGGCCTGGATGTGCGGCTGGTCACGGCCTTCGGCGACGACGTGTACGCCCAAAAGCTGGCGGCAGTATGCGGCGAGCTGGGCATCGACATCTCCCAATCTCCGGTGATCCCCGGTGGCCACACCTCCACCTACCTGTTCATCAACGATGAGGCCGGGGATATGCAGCTGGCTGTGGCGGACATGGACATTTACGAGAATCTCACCCCCGGGGAGCTGGCCAGCCGCCGTCAACTGCTGGACGGCAGCCAGGTGGTGGTGCTGGACACCAACCTCCCGGCGAGAGCATTGCCTGGGTGGCGGAGAACTGTAAAGCTCCTATCTTTGCAGATCCGGTCTCCACCGCTAAGGCCGAGAAGCTCCAACCCGTTCTGGGAAGGCTGCACACCCTCAAGCCCAACCGCCTGGAGGCGGAGCTGCTGTCCGGGGTGAAAATTACCGACGATGTGAGCCTGCACCGAGCGGCGGATGCCCTGCTGAAAACAGGGCTGCACCGGGTGTTCATCTCCCTGGGGGCCGATGGGGTCTTTGCTGCTGACCACAGCGGGCAGAGCTTGCAGCTGCCGGCCCTGAAGGGAGGCATCGTCAGCACCACCGGCTGCGGCGACGCCTTTATGGCGGCACTGGCCTGGGCCTATCTCCAGGGCAGTGACCTGGAAAAATCAGCCCGAGCAGGCCGGGCGGCGTCTACCATCACCATGGCCAGCGCCGACACCATCAGCGCCGTCATGAGCGAGGATGCGCTGCTGAGGCACATGTAAATCCGTTTCAACAAACTACATTATACATAGTATTAAACAGGAGGTATTTCATTATGCTGAACCGTTATCTGGACATTGCACCCGAAGTGAAGAAGGCCCTGGATGAGGGCAAGCCCGTTGTGGCTCTGGAGAGCACCATCATCTCCCACGGCATGCCCTATCCCCAGAACAAGGAGACGGCCCTGAAGGTGGAGGAGATCATCCGCTCCTGCGGCGCCGTGCCCGCCACCATCGCCATCATCGGCGGCCGCCTGAAGGCGGGCCTCACCGCAGACGAGATCGACTACCTGGGTAAGGCCACGCCGTGACCAAGGCCAGCCGCCGGGATCTGCCCGTGCTGGTGGCCAAGGGCATGGACGGCGCCTGCACCGTCACCACCACCATGATGATCGCCGCCATGGCGGGCATCAAGGTCTTTGCCACCGGCGGCATCGGCGGTGTGCATCGGGGCGCGGAGACCACCATGGACATCTCTGCCGACCTGGAGGAGCTGGCTAAAACCCCCGTGCTGGTGGTTTGCGCCGGTGCCAAGGCCATTTTGGACCTGGGCCTGACCCTGGAATATCTGGAGACCAAGGGCGTTACCGTTATCGGCTACGGCACCAAGGAGCTGCCCGCCTTCTATACCCGCTCCTCCGGCTTCGGTGTGGACTATGAGCTGGACACCCCTGAGGAGGTGGCCACGGCCTTCCATGTGAAGCAGGTGCTGGGCCAGGAGGGCGGCCTGCTTGTGACGAACCCCATTCCCGAGGAGTATTCCATGGATCCCGCCGTCATTAATAAGGCCATCGACGAGGCTGTGGCCGAGTGCAAGGCCAAGGGCGTACACGGCAAGGAGACCACCCCCTTCCTGCTGGCCAAGGTGAAGGATCTCACCGGTGGTGACAGCCTGGACAGCAACATCCAGCTGGTGTATAACAACGCCCGTGTGGCTTCCGCTATTGCCTGCTCCCTGAGCAAGCTGGAGAAGCAGGGATGAACGTGGCGGTCCACACCGCATTGCTGATATGGCTCGCAGGTGTCAACGTAGTGACCTTTGCCCTGTACGGCATTGACAAGCACAGGGCTAAAAAGGGACGCTGGCGCATCCCGGAAAGGACGCTCCTGCTGCTGCCGCTGTTGGGCGGCAGTGTGGGCGGCATACTGGGTATGGCAGCCTTTCACCACAAAACCAGGCACTGGTATTTTCGCGTGGGCCTGCCGGTGATATTTCTATTGCAGGCAGCAGCGGCTGTGTACCTGACGGCAAGGTAAGGCGATAAGACGACCAAACAACAAAAAGCACTTTTGGGAGGATAGTGAACCGGCCAAAATAGTGCAAGCAGCAAGAAAAACCTTTTAGAAAAAATATTCTTTGATAGGAGTGGCGCAGCTGCAGCTGCGCCACTCCTATTTTGGATATAAAAGGCTTTTGGATACAAAGGGCAGCCACCGGCACGGTTCGGTGGCTGCCCTTTGTATCCGAAGCGGCGCAGCCGCAATTCCCTTTGGCGGCTGGCAACAAAAGCCAGGGAGAGGACTTCCTTACGGAGCCTCTCCCTGGCATCAATTCTATTTATAATAGCAGAGTCAAAAATTACTTCAGCTCGACCTTGGCGCCAACGGCCTCCAGATCCTTCTTCATGGTCTCGGCATCGTCCTTGGACAGAGCTTCCTTCAGAGTGGTGGGAGTCTCCTCGACAGCCTTCTTGGCCTCAGCCAGGCCCAGGCCGGTGATCTCGCGGACGGACTTGATGACCTTGATCTTCTGAGCGGCATCAAAGCCAACCAGGACCACGTCAAACTCGGTCTTCTCCTCAGCAGCGGGAGCAGCACCGCCGGCAGCGGGAGCAGCCATAGCGGCGGCGGAAACACCGAACTCTTCCTCCAGAGCGTGCACCAGCTCGCTGAGCTCCAGAACGGTCAGACCCTTGATCTCTTCGATCATAGCAGTAACTTTCTCAGACATTGTATTAGCCTCTAATTGTAAGATTATTTTTGAGAGAATGGCGGGACGCCCTGCGCCCCAGCGGGAAAATTGCTGATTACTCAGCGGCCTCAGCAGCCTCGGCAGGGGCACCCTGCTTCTCGGCGATCTGCTTCAGCACGCAAGCCAGGCCGGAAATGGGGGCCAGCATGGTACCCAGGACCTGCGCCTGCAGCACGGGCAGTGCGGGGATGGATGCCAGAGCATTCACGGTTTCCATGGGGACAACCTTGCCTTCCAGGAAGCCGCCCTTGATCTCGAACCGGCCATTGAGCTTCTTTGCAAACTCAGCGATCACGCGGGCGGGAGCGACGGGGTCAGCGGCGATGGCCAGAGAAGTGGTGCCGTTGAGCTGGTCGTCCAGTTCGTTGAGACCGCAGTTGTTGAATGCAAAGCGCAGCAGGGTGTTCTTGATGACGGAATACTCCACATCGTTTTTGCGGCACTCAGCGCGCAGAGCGGTATCCTCTGCCACGGTGATGCCTTGTAGTCCACGATGACACCGGCGCCGGAATTCTGGATCTTCTCGGTGAGAGCGGCTACGATTGCCTGCTTTTCAGACAGAACTTTTGCGTTGGGCATTCTTTGATTTCACCTCCATGAGAATTGTCGGTGCGTTCAAAAAAGGAAACCCGTCCCTGTGCCGAAAGACACAAGGACGGGGTAAAGCAATCAAAATCGATTTGCCATCCTCGGCAGGACTTACGGACAAGTCCACCTGCTGTCTTTGGAACGCATCATATATTATATCTAAAGCCTGCATGATTGTCAAGCCTTAAATATCCTTGTGCTGCGGAAATTACAGCTGCTTGTTGGCGTTCATCTTCACGCCGGGGCCCATGGTGGACGCGGCCACGCAGGACTTGATATACTGGCCCTTGGCAGCGGCGGGCTTAGCCTTGATGATGGCGCCGATGAGAGCGCTGTAGTTCTCAAACAGCTTGTCCGCGCCGAAGGAGACCTTGCCGATGGGGCAGTGGATGATGTTGGTCTTGTCCAAACGATACTCCACCTTACCGGCCTTGGCCTCGGTGACGGCCTTGGCAGCGTCGGGGGTCACAGTGCCGGACTTGGGGGAGGGCATCAGACCCTTGGGGCCCAGGACCTTACCCAAACGGCCTACCACGCCCATCATGTCGGGGGTAGCGACCACCACATCGAAGTCAAACCAGTTTTCCTTCTGGATCTTTTCCACCAGATCCATGTCGCCCACATAGTCGGCGCCGGCGGCCTTGGCAGCCTCGGCCTTGTCGCCCTTGGCGAACACCAGCACGCGCACGGACTTGCCGGTGCCGTTGGGCAGCACGATGGCGCCGCGGACCTGCTGGTCAGCGTGACGGGAGTCCACACCCAGCTTCACATGCAGCTCGACGGTCTCATCAAACTTAGCGGAAGCGGTCTTGCAGATAAGCTCCAGACCTTCCTTGGGATCATACAGTGCGGCCTTATCGATCTGCTTGGCGATTTCCTGATACTTCTTACCTCTAAACATACCTTACACCCTCCTTATTCACCGACGACAACGCCCATGGAGCGTGCGGTACCAGCGATCATGCTCATAGCGGCTTCCAGGGAAGCAGCATTCAGGTCGCGCATCTTCAGCTCAGCGATCTTCTGAATGGAGGCCTTGGAAATGGTAGCGACCTTCTCCTTGTTGGGAACGCCGGAACCGGACTCAATGTTGCACTCCTTCTTGATAAGGACGGCTGCGGGGGGAGTCTTGGTAATGAAGGAGAAGGAACGGTCGGCATACACCGTGATGACCACGGGGATGATGAGACCCATATCGTTCTTCGTCCGCTCATTGAACTCCTTGGTGAAAGCGGCGATGTTCACGCCGTGCTGACCCAGAGCGGGGCCAACGGGGGGTGCGGGAGTTGCTTTACCTGCAGGGATCTGCAGCTTTACATAACCAACGACTTTCTGTGCCATAACAGGCACCTCCTTTTTTATAATGTGGTAGCGACGGGCCTAATGCCGCGGTCGCTCTTGGCGAGACGCCCATGCGCCTCTCCCACTTGCGCCGGAGTGGTCATGCTCCGGCCTGTGCGCAGAGTCTGCTGCGCCTTAGGGCAGGACCTCCACCTGGTCGAGCTCCAGCTCCACCGGGGTCTCTCTGCCAAACATGGAAACCACCACCCGGACCTTGTTCTTCTCGGGCTCGATCTCCTCCACGGTGCCCGTGAAGCTGGCCAGGGGACCCTCCGTGATCTTCACGGTATCGCCCACATGGTACAGCACCACGATCTCGTGCTTTTCCACGCCCAACGCGGCCACTTCCTCCTCCGTCAGGGGGATGGCCTTATTGGCCTCGCCCACGAAACCGGTGACGCCGCGGATGTTGCGGACCAAATGCCAGGTATCATCGGTCAGCACCATTTTAATCAGTACATAACCGGGGAATACCTTCCGCTCCACTTCCTTCATGACGCCTGCCTCGGTGACCTCGGTCACGGTCTCCATGGGGATCTCCATCTTGTGGATCATATCCTCCAGGCCGCGGTTGGCCACTGACTTTTCAATGGCGGCCTTTACGGCGTTTTCATAGCCGGAATAGGTGTGGAGTACATACCATTTTGCGTTATCAGCCATGCCTCGCTCCTTAAGCTGCGAACAGGCCGACCAGGGTATTTACAGCCAGAACGGCCACTGCGTCAAACACCCAAATGAACACGCCCACGCCCAGAGAGCACAGGATCACCGTGCCGGTGTTCTTCGCCGTCGTCTTGCCATCGGGCCAAACGACCTTTTTCAGCTCGCTTCTCATCTCGCGGAACCACTTGCCGCGATCTTTCTTCGCCTTGTTAACCTCTGCCATCGTTACACAACCTTTCTTCATCCAATCACTTGGTTTCGGTGTGAACCGTATGCTTTCTGCAGAAGGGGCAATACTTGTTCATCTCGAGACGATCAGGACTGTTCTTCTTGTTCTTCATCGTGTTGTAGTTTCTCTGCTTGCACTCGTTGCATCTCAAAGTAATCTTCACGCGCATCTAACGGCACCTCCTTATTAGATTGGGCTGACCTGTCCGGCACAGCCGTTTGCCTCCCTGGTCTGCGGGGCCTCCCTCTCCCGGCGCCGAAGCGAAAAGCGCGCAAAAAGAAAAGCCCTACTCACAGGTAATGCTTATTCTATCACGCTTTTTCCATGCGGTCAACCTGTTTTTTGCAAAAATTCCGCATTTTTTTGCGGAAAAATCAGCAGACTTGTTGCCATGACCCCCTCCTGGGTGGTATGATGAAGGTGCCGATAAAGTGGTATGTTTGCCGCAGCGGTAAGGAAGGGTGTGTGAGGGAAGCCCAAGAAGGGTGTCCCTTACCATTGAAATCAATAGTTTTTGAAGCTTTTTCAGAGTTTCAAAAACTTAGTCAGCGGGACGAAAAGACTTTTTCGACACGCTGATGATAGCAAAAAAACGGCCGCACAGCGGCTTTTGAAAGGATCGATCCATGAAAATTATGGCCATTGACTATGGCGACGCCCACACAGGCATCGCCATCTCCGACCGCCTGGAGACCCTGGCCGGGTTCACCACGGTCATCCATACCCGCCGTCAGGAGGAGGTTGTGGCGCAGATCCGGACCCTCATCGCCGAGCATGGGGTGGAGCGCCTGGTGCTGGGCTACCCCAAGAATATGGACGGCACCCTGGGTCCCCGGGCGGAAAAGTGCGCCGCCCTGGGGGAAATTCTCAGGGATGCCACGGGCCTGCCTCTTGTGCTTTGGGATGAGCGCCGCAGCACCGTGGAGGCCCACGCCATCTTGTTCGCCGGCGGCAAAAACGGCAGGCAGCGCAAGAAGATCGTGGACGCGGTGGCGGCCAGCCTCATGCTGGAGGGCTACCTCACCCGGCGGCGATTGGAGGCGGAGTCATGAATGTATGTGTCATCGGCGGCGGTGCCGCCGGGATGCTGGCGGCCCTGACGGCGGCCGAAAACGGCCACCGCGTCCTGCTGCTGGAGCGGCAGAGCCGCGTAGGGCGCAAGCTGCTGGCCACCGGCAACGGCCGCTGCAATCTCAGCAATTATCATGTATCCCCCGCGCACTACCATGGCGGGGCCGGCTTCTGCGATTTTGCCCTGTCGCAGTTTGATGTGGGCGAAACGCTGCAGTATTTTGCCTCCCTGGGCCTTTTGACCGTGTCGGAGGCCAGCGGCCGGATCTATCCCATGAGCAACATGGCCGGCAGCGTGCTGGACGTTCTGCGCTATGCCCTGGAGCGCCCGGAGATCGACCTGCAAACCGGCCAGACGGTCACGGCCGTCCGAAAAATGCCGGAGGGCTTTTCCGTAAAAACGGAGACGGATACCTTTTCCGCCCGGTGCCTTATTTTGGCTGCCGGCGGCGCCGCCGGCAGCAAGGTTGGCGGCGGCATGGACGGGTATCGCCTGGCCAAGAGCCTGGGCCACCACCGCACGGCTCTCTATCCCTCTCTGGTACAGCTGAAAACCGATCCCACCTACCCCCGGGCCCTGAAGGGCGTGAAGGCCCAGTGCGGCATTTCCATCTGCCGGGGCAGCCAGGTGCTGGCCCGCAATAGCGGCGAGGTGCTTTTCACCGAGTACGGCGTAAGCGGCCCGGCCATTTTCGACCTCTCCCGCAGCGTTTCCGCCGGCGGAAGCGATCTCACCTGCCTGCTCAATTTCTTCCCCGATTGGGAGGAGGCGGAGGTGCTCCACTGGCTCTCCCAGCGGCAGGCGGCCATGGCCGCCCATGAGGCCTCTACCCTCCTTACCGGCTCCTGCCACACCCGTCTGGGACAGATGATCTGCAAATCCGCCGGTTTTACCAATCAAAGGGCGGCCGGGCTCACTCGGGACGACCTGCGGCGCATTGCAAGGCAGGCCACCCATTTTGCCCTCCCCATCACCGGCACCTGCGGCTTTGACCAGGCCCAGGTCACTGCCGGCGGACTGGACACCTCGGAATTTGATCCCCGCACTCTGCAAAGCCGGCTGGTGCCGGGCCTTTACGCCTGCGGCGAGCTGCTGGACATAGACGGCGATTGCGGCGGCTATAACCTCCAGTGGGCCTGGTCCAGCGGCCGCCTGGCCGGAAAGCTCCTGTGAGCCCGCCCGTGCAAGGCGCCATACCCCTGTAATAGCCCTGTCATTGCGAACCAGTGACCGATGTCCCTGGTGCGGCAATCCGTCCCCCCCCTTTTAAAATAAACAGAAACAAGGAGAAACAATATGAAAAAGAACAGCCCTCTTGCTGCCTATAAGACCGCTCGCACCAATCTATGGATCCTGCTGGCCCTGTCCGCTGTCAATGTTCTTTTCGCTCTGCTGGGCTCAGACACCTATTTTTTGTTTTCATGCTTTATCTCATATCTGGTAGCGATTTACGCCCGGGTATTCTATGATTATACCTGGGACCCCGTTTACCTGGTCATAGGCATTCTCATCGCCTTGGTGATACTGGTGGTGTACCTTCTGTGCTGCCTGCTATCCAAAAAGAGGCGTGGCTGGCTCATCGCCGCCCTGGTGCTGTTCTCCGTGGACACCGCCGCCATGCTCCTTTACTATGTCATCGAGCTGTCCGTGACGGATATTCTGACGGATATTCTTGACTTTGTGATCCATGGCCTGGTCCTGTGGATTCTTATCTCCGGCGTGCGCCGGAGCCGGGAGGCTCTGGAGGAGGCCGACACCCCGGAGTCCCTGCCTATGAACACGGAATTTTACGATGCCTCCCAGGGGTACATTCCCAACACCCCCTCCCTGGGCCAGCCCACGGATAAGAAGCACCGCACCCTCCTGTCCGCCGTCTACGGCAGCCATGAGATCGAGGTCCGCCGCAGCTACGGCCTCACGGAGCTCATTGTGGACGGCAAGGTCTATGGCCGTGAGGAGGGCGTTGTGGAGTCCGGCTATACCATCAGCGCCCGGGTGGGCGGCCACGCCATCGAAACGGAGTCTACCCCCGGCGGCAAGCAGCTCCTCCGGGTAGATGGCCAGGTCATCGCCAAAAAACAGCGCCTGTTCTAAGGCGTTCCATCTCGCGCTCCCTGCTTTTCAAAAAGTCTCGCAAAGTCTAAAAGCGGAGGCCACCCGGCCCCCGCTTTGAAGCTGTTTTCTCATTTATCCGTCAGATCCGCCGGTTTTTTCTTGCTCTCCATGGGGAAAACCGTCAGACGATTCCCGTCCGCCATGGCCAAAAGCACCTTCTCCGGCGTATGATAGCCCCGGCTTTGAAGCTGCCGCATGAGCCAGGTCATATCCTTGCCCACCCGCTGCAGGTTGCCCGGCAGCGCCTCTCCGTCCAGGATCACCGGGGTCTGGAGCAGAGTCTGATCCGGCTGCAGAGAGAGGTCCGCAGGCGTCGCGGGACGCTGCAGCTCCACCGGCAGAAAGGTCACCGTGCCGTTATGCTCCAGCAGGGCCGTCTGGATCTGGCTCAGATCAAAATAGCCCCCGATGCGGCAGTACATGAGAAACTCGCTCAAGTCCATTTTGGCTATTTTCAGATTTTTCCGATAGAGGGTCCCGCCGTCCATGAGGATCAGCGGCTTGCCCGTCATCAGCTGCCGGACCCGCAGCGACTTGTTGGTCAGCAGCGAGATGCACACCGCCGCCACGGCATACACTGCCATAGCCAGCAGGGAATTTTCCGGGGTATCCAGCTCCGTGGCCATTTCCGCGGCGATGGAGCCGATGGTGATACCGATGACATAGTCAAACAGGTTCATCTGAGATACCTGCTTGTTTCCCATGAGCTTCGTCAGCAAAAACATGGCCGCCAGGGACACCAGCGATGTCACGGCCACATGCAGCAGATCCATAAAAATACCTCCCCAACCATACTCCCTTCAGTATGGCCGGGGAGGTAATTATTTATCCAAAAAGCCTCGCAGAGTTTGCGCCCGCAGGCGCAAAAAATTGGGATCATTTTTCACCGCGACATGGGCGTGGGGAAAAATACCTCTCAGGCGAGAAGTAGTGGAATTTCGGCGTTTTACGCCGAAATTATGCGCGCAGCAGCCTGCAAACCTTTTGGCGAATAATTCAAAGATTTTTCGCCAGTTGTTTTTATCCGTGCTTCTCCTCGTTCTCATTGGTATGGATGTTGATGAACTCTGCACGCATTTTGGAATAGAGAATAGTTTGGCTGCTGTACAGACCGCAGTAGCCGGACAGCAGATAGCTGATGGCGCAGGCCATGGCAAAATACAGCAGGTCCCCGGTGCCGAACAGCTCAATGCTCAGAAACACCGACGCAATGGGGCAGTTCACCGCCCCGCAGAATACCGCCACCAGTCCGATGGCTGCGCCGAAGCCCGCCGGCAAGCCCAAAAAGCCCCCCAGCACACAGCCGAAGCAGGCCCCCACAAAGAACGACGGCACCACCTCGCCGCCCTTGAAGCCAAATCCAATGGTCACGGCGGTGAACAGCAGCTTTAAAAGCCACGCCCAGGACCGCACCTGGCCGCTCATGGCCCGCTCCACTACCTCCATCCCGGCGCCGTTGTAGTCGCCGTTTCCCACCAGCAGCGTCAGCCCGATGACCAGCACGCCGCCCACAAAGACCCGCACAAAGGGACTGGGCAGGAGCTTCGCCGCCAAGCGGCCCGTCTCCTGGAGCCCCCGGCAGAACAGGATGCTCGCCACCGCGCAGCCGATGGCCAGCAATATCACCAGCACCATGGTCCAGGCATCCAGCCCGGGGTTCGCCACGGTGAATCTCGTGGGCGGCACACCCATGAGCAGGCTCACCAAATAGCCCATCAGCGCCGCCGTCAGGCACGGGAGCAGCCCCGCATAGTAAAATACCCCCACACTGATGACCTCCATAGCGAAGATCGTCGCCGTCAGGGGCGTTCCGAACAGGGCCGAGAACACCGCGCTCATGCCGCACAGCGTTGCCAATGGCAGATCCTTTTCCCCCAGGCGCAGCAGCCGCCCGGTGGTGTGTCCGATGCCGCCGCCGATCTGCAGGGCCGCGCCCTCCCGGCCGGCGCTGCCGCCCCCCAGGTGGGTCAGGACGGTTGCAATAAAGATCACCGGCACCAGCAGCACCGGCACGTTTTTCCCGAAATGCACGGATTCAATGACGGCGTTGGTGTCCTTGCCCTCCACCTTTGTCACCCGGTACAGCCCCGCAATAATCAGGCCCAGCGCCGGCAGCAGATACAGGATCCATGGGTGCTGGCCCCGGGTTTGGGTGGCATAATTCACGCCGATGTGGAACAGCGATCCGATCACGCCGCCAATACCGCCAATGAATCCTCCCACCGCCAACCACTTTCCCAGGGCTGCAGGATAAGTCCCTATATGCGCCATATATTTCTTCCATTTGCCCACCGTGTGCCGCCATCCTTTCCCGTAGATCCGCCGAATTTCTTTCTTTTTATATCATCTTTATCCCTCCCTGTCAATCGCCGCATATGTGATTTTTTATCCGGAACCCGGCCCCTGTCCCTGCGGCGGTAAGACCCCTCAGCCCCGGACGTTCTCTCTTCATCCATCTCTCTAAAAGTTTTTAAGATAATCTCAAAAAATGTGGATTTTTATGGTTGATTCTCCCGGCGGAATGCTCTATACTATATTAGTGTAAACCGTATACCCCGTATACCTTGATCACAACACATAACAGGAGGTATTATCAAATGAAGTACAACCGGACTTTTAACTTTTCCGCCGGTCCCGCTATGATGCCGGAGCCCGTTCTGGAGGAGATTCGCGACGAGATGATGAACTACCGCGGCAGCGGCATGTGCGTCATGGAAATGAGCCACCTCCAAGGTGTTCCAGCAGATCATCGACGAGGCCGAGGCAGATTTGCGTGACCTGATGAACATCCCCAATAACTATAAGGTCCTGTTCATCCAGGGCGGCGCCACCCTGCAGTTCGCCGCCATTCCCTGGAACCTGATGAAGAACGGCAAGGCCGTATATGTCGAGACCGGTGCCTGGTCTAAGAAGGCCATTGCTGAGGCCAAGAAGTACGGTGAGGTCATCGTGGCCGCCTCCTCCAAGGATAAGAACTACAGCTACATTCCCGATTGCTCCGACCTGGACATCCCCGAGGATACCGACTATGTCTATATCTGCGAGAATGAGACCATCCACGGCGTCACCTGGAATAAGCTGCCCAACACCAAGGGCCATGTGCTGGTGTCCGACCAGTCCTCCATGTTCCTCTCCAAGCCCTGCAATGTCTCCGACTATGGCCTGATCTATGCCGGCGTGCAGAAGAACGTGGGGCCCGCCGGCATGGTGATCGTCATCATCCGCGAGGATCTGATCCGCGACGATGTGGATCCCAAGATGCCCATCTACATGAAATATAAAACGCACGCCGACAACGGCTCCATGTACAACACCCCCAACTGCTGGGATATCTACTGCTGCGGCAAGGTGTTCAAGTACCTCAAGAGCATCGGCGGCCTGGAGGAGATGCACAAGCGCAACATCGCCAAGGCCAAGGTCATTTATGACTTCCTGGATTCCTCCAAGATGTTCAACGGCACCGTGGAGCCCCAGTTCCGCAGCCTGATGAACATCCCCTTCGTCACCGAGTCCGCCGAGCTGGACGCCGAGGTGGTCGCCGCCACCAAGGCCGCAGGGTACGATAATCTCAAGGGCCACAAGTCCGTGGGCGGCCTCCGCGCAAGCGTCTATAATGCCATGCCCATCGAAGGCGCCCAGGCTCTGGTAGAGTTCCTGAAAAAGTTCGAGGCCGAGCACAAGTAATAAATTTGCCGGGCGGACACTGCTGTCCGCCCAGCAATTCCCCACCGCACCCACGTAAAAAGCTATTATTGCGGGATCTGTTTGCACACTGGTTGTGGCAGCCCGTATTTACAAACAAAAATATTCTATAAGGAGATTACAATTATGCGTATTCTGGTTACCGACGGTATGGATAAGACCGCTATGGCGCAGCTGCGTGAAATGGGCCACGAGGTGGTCGAGCAGTTCTATGAGCCCGATCAGCTGGGCGCCGCCCTGAAGGATTTCGATGCTGTGGTCGTCCGCTCCAAGACCAAGGTCCGCGCCAACCACATTGACGAGGCCAAGACCGGCAAGCTCAAGCTCATCATCCGCGGTGGCGTGGGCGTTGACAATATTGACGTCAAGTATGCCGAGTCCTGCGGCATCACCGTGAAGAACACCCCCCGTGCCTCCTCCCAGTCCGTGGCCGAGCTGGCCATGGGTCATATGTTCTCCTGCGCCCGCTATCTCTCCATCGCCGGCCACACCATGCGTGAGGACAAGTGGGAGAAGAAGGCTTACGGCAAGGGCATCGAGCTGCAGGGCAAGACCCTGGGCATCGTGGGCTTCGGCCGCATCGGCCAGCACCTGGGCGTCATGGCCAAGGCCATCGGCATGAAGGTGATTGCTTTTGATATTTTCCACATCCCCGGTATCGAGGAGCAGCTGGGCATCCCCTATGTGGAGATGGATGAGCTGCTGGCCCAGTCCGACTTCGTTTCCGTCCACGCTCCCGCTGTGGATGGCGGCGCTCTGATTTCCGCCGAGAATATCGCCAAGATGAAGGACGGCGTGGTGATCATCAACACCTCTCGCGGCACCAATGTGGACGAGGCCGCTCTGCTGGCGGCCCTGGAGTCCGGCAAGGTCCGTGCCGCCGGCCTGGATGTCTACGCCGATGAGCCCGCCACCAACAAGGCCCTGTATAGCCATCCCATGGTTTCCTGCACGCCGCATATCGGCGCCGCCACCGTGGAGGCTCAGAAGCGTATCGGTTCTGAAATCGTTGATATCATCAAGAATTTCTAAGATCGATTCCCGCGCCGATATCCGGCGTCCTCGCGGCATAGCCGCTGCGGTCGGAGGCTAAAAAAAATGTGCCACCGGCACATTTTCTAAACGCCCCGACATATCGGCGCCGCCACCGTGGAGGCTCAGAAGCGCATCGGTTCTGAAATCGTTGATATCATCAAGAATTTCTAAGATCGATTCCCGCGCCGATATCCGGCGTCCTCGCGGCATAGCCGCTGCGGTCGGAGGCTAAAAATGTGCCACTGGCACATTTTCTAAACGCCCCGACATATCGGCGCCGCCACCGTGGAGGCTCAGAAGCGCATCGGTTCTGAAATCGTTGATATCATCAAGAATTTCTAAGATCGATTCCCGCGCCGATATCCGGCGTCCTCGCGGCATAGCCGCTGCGGTCGGAGGCTAAAAATGTGCCACTGGCACATTTTCTAAACGCCCCGACATATCGGCGCCGCCACCGTGGAGGCTCAGAAGCGCATCGGTTCTGAAATCGTTGATATTATCAAGAGCTTCTGATTCTTATCCGCATTCAAAAAGCAAGAGGGTACTTCGGTATCCTCTTGCTTTTTGCTGCCCAAGCTACGCACCACACTTCTTATCGTAATTTTGCGTGGGTCGATGTCCCCGACGCCCCGCCCGGGCTTGTGCCGCATTTCTTGTAACTCCTGTCATCGCGAACCAGTGCCCCGCTGCCTCCGGCGCGGCAATCTGTCCCCCATAGCCACGCAAAAGAGCCACCGCATCGGCCGATGCGGTGGCTTGATCTCTTTTTTCCTGATCGTCCCTTGTTTTGCGCTGCTGCCGTCACCGGCCCTTCATCATGAGCACGGCCGCCTGTCGGGTTAAAGACCGGTGCAGGGCTATCTGTGCGCGCTTTACATCCAGGTTGGCGCTGTGCTCTGCCAATCGATCCCGGGCCCGCTTCTCAGCAGCCTCTGCCCTGGGCAGGTCAATATTTTCGGCCCGCTCCGCTGTGCGGACCAGCAGCGTCACCTCATTATGCACGACATTCGCCACGCCCAGGTTCACGGCGATGAATTCCGCAGCGCCGTTCTCCTTCCGGGCGGTGACAACGCCGTCCTCAATGGCACCCAGCATGGGCGCATGATCTTTCAGAACGCCCACGCTGCCGCCGGAAAACGGCAGCTCCACATAGCTGACCATGTCATCATACACGCTGCCGCCGGCGGTGGCAATCTCCAAATGGATCCCGTCTTTCATAGGCACCTCTTACATCTTCTTGCCCTTGGCAAGCACATCGTCGATGGTCCCGCACATAAGGAATGCCTGCTCCGGGATGTTGTCGCACTCGCCGCCCAGAATAATCTCAAAGCCCCGGATGGTCTCCTCCAGCGGCACATATTTACCGGCCATGCCGGTAAAGTTCTCCGCCACATGGAACGGCTGGGACAAAAAGCGCTGGATGCGACGGGCGCGATTCACCGTAGCCTTATCCTCCAGGCTCAGCTCGTCCATACCCAGTACGGCAATGATGTCCTGCAGCTCTTTATACTTTTGCAGCACGCTCTGCACGGCACGGGCCGTGCTATAGTGCCGGTGCCCCAGCACATCCGGTTCCAGGATTCGGGAGGTGGAGGCCAGGGGATCCACTGCCGGGTAAATGCCCAGCTCGGAAATGCCGCGGTCCAGCACCGTGGTGGCATCCAAATGGGCAAAGGCCGTAGCCGGGGCCGGGTCCGTCAGGTCGTCGGCGGGGACATAGATGGCCTGCACCGAGGTAACGGAGCCGTTGCGAGTAGAGGTGATGCGCTCCTGCAGAGTACCCATTTCCGTGGCCAGGGTGGGCTGATAGCCCACAGCAGAGGGCATACGCCCGAGCAGCGCCGAAACCTCGCTGCCCGCCTGGGTAAAGCGGAAAATATTGTCGATAAACAGCAGCACGTCCTGTCCGCTGGTGTCGCGGAAGTTCTCCGCAATAGTCAGGCCCGACAGAGGCACCCGCAGACGCGCTCCGGGGGGCTCATTCATCTGGCCGAACACCAGGGCTGTCTTGCTGATAACGCCGGACTCAGTCATCTCATTCCACAGGTCGTTGCCCTCACGAGAGCGCTCACCCACGCCGGCAAACACGGAGTAGCCGCCGTGCTCGTAGGCCACGTTGCGTATAAGCTCCTGAATAAGCACCGTTTTACCCACGCCGGCGCCGCCGAACAGGCCGATCTTGCCGCCCTTGGAATATGGGGCCAGCAGGTCCACCACCTTGATGCCCGTTTCCAGAATCTCCGTGGAGGGCATCACATCAGTGAAGGACGGCGCACCCCGGTGGATGGGCATCCGCTCCGCTTCCACGGGGCCTTTGCCGTCGATGGGATCGCCCACCACGTTGAACATGCGGCCCAGGGTGGCCTCGCCCACGGGCATGGTCACGGGAGAGCCGGTATCCACGGCTGTGCAGCCCCGGGCGATGCCGTCGGTGGAGAACAGCGACACGCAGCGCACGGTGTCAGAGCCCAGCTGCTGCATGGCCTCCATAACCACCTTGCGGTCCTCCAGCTGAATTTCAATTGCGTTGTAAATGTCCGGCAGATGTCCGGTAGGAAACTGCACATCCACCACAGGGCCGGTGACCCTTCTGACAATACCGTTTTTCATAGTAGCCTCCTATCGTAGGCGGAATTACTTTTTCGCCTTTTTCAAGGCGTTGGCGCCGCCGACAATCTCGGCGATCTCGGTGGTAATGGCCGCCTGACGCACCCGGTTAAGCTGCAGGCTCAGGCTGCTGATCAGCTCGCCGGTGGCATCGGTGGCCGCACTCATGGCCGTCATACGGGAAGCCTGCTCGCTGACCTTGGCCTCCAGCAAAACGGAAAAAACCATGTTGTTCAGGTACAGCTGCACCATGTTTTCCAGCACGCTCCGGGCATCCGGCTCAAAGATGTAGTCATTGGTCGGCTCCTCCTGCTCATGCGCATCCAGGCGGGCGGGCAGAAGCTGCACCTGTCCGGGTACCTGCTGCAAGGCAGAGCAGAACTGCTGATACACCAGGTGGATCTCATCCACCTGGCCGCTCAGGTATATACGCTTGAGATAGTCCGCCACCGGCAGGGCTTCCGCCATGCCGGGCGCATCACTGATGGCATCAAAGGTGTGCTGCACCGGCAGACCTGATTGCCGGATGATATCCTTGCCCCAGCTGCCGCAGACCACCACTGTGCAGGGTCTTGCTTCTGCCTGCACCAGCTCCTGGGCATAGCGCAGTACCGCATGGTTATATACGCCGCACAGGCCGCGGTTGCCCACGAACAGAACATAGCACACTCTTTTGATCTCGCTCCGGGGAAGCAGGAATTGGTTATCATATCCGGCGTTCTCCCCGGCCAGCAGCTCACCGAGAATATGCCGGCTGCTCTCCGCAAAGCCGCGGATGCCGCTTAGGCCCTTCTGGGTGCGCCGCAGCTTGGCTGAGGCCACCATCTTCATAGTCTTGGTGATCTGCTGGGTATTTTTCACGCTTTTGATCCGTGCCCGGATCTCACGCATGCTGCCCATTCCGCTCTCCCCCCTTTCTCAACTTATTCTCTCTCAAAAGGACTCCTTAAAGCGCTTCAGCGTACCGCGCAGGTTCTCCAGCATATCGGCAGGGATCTTCTTGCCCTCGCAGATGATATCCACCAGCTCCGGCATAGCCTGCTTCACAAACTCCACCGCTTCCCGCTCGAACCGGGGCATATCACTCAGGGCCACATCGTCAGCGTAGCCCTCGTTGGCAGCAAATATGGCTATGACCTGATTCTCCACCGACAGGGCGGCAAACTGATTCTGCTTCAGCAGCTCCGTCATGTGCTGGCCACGGCACAGGGTAGACTGTGTGGCCGCATCCAGCTCGGACCCGAACTGCGCAAAGGATGCCAGCTCTCGGTACTGTGCCAGGTCGGTGCGCAGACGGCCCGCCACCTGCTTCATAGCCGGCATCTGGGCTGCGCCGCCCACACGGGACACGGACAGGCCCACATTAATGGCCGGCCGGATACCGGAGTGGAACAGGCCCGTCTCCAGGAAGATCTGACCATCGGTAATGGAGATAACGTTGGTGGGGATGTAGGCGGAAATATCTCCCGCCTGGGTTTCGATGATGGGCAGAGCAGTCATGCTGCCGCCGCCGGAGGCCTCGTCCAGCCGTGCCGCCCGCTCCAGAAGGCGGGAGTGCAGGTAGAACACATCGCCGGGATAGGCCTCGCGTCCGGGAGGCCGCTGGAGCAGCAGGGAAATCTCGCGATATGCCGCCGCCTGCTTGCTCAAATCGTCGTAAACTATCAGCACATCCTTCCCCTTATACATAAAGTATTCGCCGATGGCAGCGCCGGCATAGGGGGCGATATAGAGCATAGGCGCAGGCTCAGAGGCTGACGCACACACTACAGTGGTGTAGTCCATAGCGCCCAGCTCCGTCAGCTTACGCACCACGTTGGCCACCGTAGATTCCTTCTGCCCGATGGCCACATAAATGCAGTGTACGTTCTTGCCCTTCTGATTGGCAATAGTATCCAGGGCGATGGCGGTCTTGCCGGTTTGGCGGTCGCCGATAATCAGCTCTCGCTGGCCCCGGCCGATGGGCACCAAAGCGTCGATGGCCTTAATACCCGTCTGCAGGGGCACGGTGACGCCCTGCCGGTGCAGCACACTGGGGGCCGGGCTCTCCACGGCCCGGAAGCCGTCGTTTTTAATGGGTCCCTTGTCGTCTAACGGGCGGCCCAGAGCATCCACCACACGGCCACACACAGCCTCGCCCACAGGCACCTCGATGATGTGGCCCGTCCGGCGCACGGCATCGCCCTCCTGGATGGTGGAAAAGTCACCCAGCAGCACAACACCCACGTTGTCCTGATCCAGGTCCATCACCATGCCACGGAGATTGCCCTTGAACTCCAGCATTTCCCCGGCCATCACATCGGCCAGGCCGGACACACGGCAGATACCGTCGGATACGCTGATAACCTGACCCACCTGATAAATATCCACAGCCCCGCCGGCTGAGGACAGCAGGCCGCGCACACCGTCCAGTACAGACCGGCCGCTCTCATCGCCGCTCTGCTCCGCCCGGTGCACCAGGCGCTCCAGGCAGCGGGCTGCACTGCCGTCATATACGGTGTCGCCCACACGCAGACGCATGCCGGCAATCACGCTCTCATCTGTCTCGCTGTACAGGTCAATAATCTCTCCGCAGGGTGCATCCTCTCCCGCCGCCCTGCAGGCAGCGGCAAACACATCCGTCAAGGTCCGGCGCAGCTTTTCGGTCTGCGCCTCCGTCAGCGGCTCAGCGCCGGTGGCGGTGACTGCCAGCTTCCTCCCGGCCGCCAGGGTCAGGATGTCACTGGGCCGGGCCGTGACCATCTTCCCGGTCTTCTCAATAAAAGCATCCGCCAGTGCCGTACGGCGGGCTGCGTATTCGTCCTTTCGCAGGGTCTTGCCGGTCTCCTCCGCCACCTGGCGGACAACCTGGGTGCTGACCTCCTCGTGCATAATGGCCCGCAGCTGCCGCTCCCGCTCCGCAGCGCTCTGGCGCAGCACATTGGCTGCCGCCTGGCTGTCGCCGGCGGCACAGACTCTATTTTTCTCCACCTGCCGCTTCGTATCCTCCAGCAGCTGTTTTTCCTGTTGCCGGGCCAGCTCATTGTCCCGGTTGACCTGATTTTCCAGAGCGGCGGCATTTTCCTCCGCCTTTTTCGCCTTGTCCAGCTCTCCGGTGATCTTTTCCTTGCGCTCTCTGAACATCCGGGAGATCATCTTGCGGGTGATAAAAAACAGAGCTCCAAACAGAATCAGAAAGTTTGCGATTGCAAACAGAATATCTTTTAAATGCATCTCCGCATCACCGCTCCTCTCCGCCGGTGTCGCCGCTCAAAAGCTGCTGCGCCAGCATAGAAACCAGCTGCGGCAGCTGCTCCTGGGCATCTGCGCACACCTGTCGGCGTTCCTGCTCAATGCGCTGATTTGCTTCCTGCAGTGCTTTGTTTGTCTCTTTCTGTGTGCTCTCCAGCACCCAGGCACGCTCCCGATCATCGGCCGTTTTTCCTTCCGCAAGAAGCTGCTTGGCTTCTACGCTGCGCTCCCTCCACTTTTCACGGAGCGCGGCGTCGTTTTCGTCCTTTTTCCGCTGAGCATCCCGGCCCCTTTCAAGGCCCTGGTCAATGGCCGCCTGACGCTGCTCCATGAACCGGATCAGCGGGTCAAACAGGAACTTTTTCAGCACAAACAGCAACGCGAAAAAGCAAACGATGGTCCAAATCACTTCTGACACATTAATGCTCAATGCGTATGCCTCCTTACTTTCTCTCTCAGGGGGTCGGTCATATCTTGCCGATCAGCATAAAAGCAATGAGCAGACCGTAGATGGTCAGGGCCTCCATCAGCGCCAGGGCGATAATCATGCTGGAACGGATATTGCCGGCAGCCTCGGGCTGACGGGCCATAGCCTCCATGGCCTTGGATGCTGTAAGTCCCTGTCCAATAGCGGGGCCGATGGTGCTCAGCGCCACTGCCAGAGCGGCTGCCAGGGCGATAATAGCGGATGACGTCATAGTATTTTCCTCCAAATTATTCCAAATTATGTAGTATTTATAATCGTATGATACTGGTAGATCTGTTCGGTTGTGCTATATTGGGTCCGTTATTCCTCTTCCCCTACTGCTTCCTCAATGTAGATGGACAGCAGCATGGTGAACACCACCGCCTGGATCAGGCAGAACAGCAGGCTCAGCACCTGCATGACAAGGGGCAGCAGCAGCGGGAAGATGCCCTTGAGCTGCTCGGTGACCATTTCCTCTCCGTAGATATTGCCGTACAGTCGCAGGGCCAGGGAGAAGGGCCGCACCACCTGCTCAATAAGGTTCAGGGGCAGCATCAGGATAAAGGGGGAAATGAAGGTCTTCAGATACCCCAGCACGCCCCGGCGCTTCACACCCACGATGTGGGTGGTGAAGAAAGCGATAATCGCCAAGCCCGCCGTGGTGGACAGGTTGGCCGTAGGCACGGCAAAGCCGTGGCCCGCCCCGGGCAGAATACCGGAATAGTTGCTCACCACGATAAAGATGAAAAAGGTGGCCATCACCGGGAAATACCGGCGGGCGTTGTCGCGCCCCATAGTGCCGGTAAAGTAGTCCTGCAGCTTGGTCACCGCCATTTCCGCCGCGCTCTGGATGGGCCCGGGAACCATTTTCAGACGCCGGGTGGCCAGCCATGACACCAGGCCCAGCACCACAATAATGACCCACATGGTGACAACGGTCTTTGTCACCTCCAGGGGGCCGATGGAAAATAGCGCATTACTGGTCGCTTCCATAGTTTGTTTCTCTCACCTCAATTCCTACCGTCTGTTGACTCGGGATTCTTCGTTGGATCCTGCAATTGTTTTTTGCTCAATCTCAGATTCAGCAGTATCCCCACCAGCGACAAGCCCACGGCCGTGCCGATGATAGTACCGTAAAACGGTAAGGGGAGCAGCTTCCGGGTAAAATATACCGCCGCCAGGGCTGCGATGTTCACAAGCATCCGCAGCAGGCTGGCCGCCATCACGGCGTTGGCGCTGTTTTTTTGCAGTCCGCGCCGGGTGATACACATATTCACAAACGCTACCAGCGAGCCGAATATAAGCCCGATCCCACCAGCCAGCAGATACATTTCAGCAGGCATTGCGCTCCTCCTCTCCGCCATTCTCCCAGAGCTCTCCGCCCCGGGGATGCTGCATACAACACTATGAATCGATTGTACCATAACCCAGGTCTTTTATCAAATAATTTTTTGCAATTTATTAACATTTTTTGATTCTTTCATCATAAGAAATTAATCTTGCGGCAATTACGATAACTATGGCGAGAAATCCCTTCCTATCTGTGTAAGAGGCTTTTCCCGTGCAGGAAAGAAAAACGCCTCCCTCCCCGGTCACTGAACCCGGGAGGGAGGCACCTTCACTTTTTATTCAGCCGAGGCCGCAATGTCTTTGATCTCCTGAAGACTAGCGGCAAAGTGTATATTTTCCAGCCGCTCCGGTGCAGACAGGCCCATGTCCACCATATGCCGCAGCTGCAGGCGCAGATGGTTATAGTACCCGTTCAGGTTATAGAGGATACAGGGGGCCTTGGTCAGCTTCAGCGCCGCCAAGGACATGATCTCGCTGATCTCCTCCAAGGTGCCCGTGCCGCCGGGAAAAGCGATGAACACATCCCCCCGCCGGATCATCTCCGCCTTGCGTTGGGGAAAGTCCGGCTTGACGATCAGCTCCGTCAGCCCTGTGTGCTGATACCCCGCCTCCATAAACATCTCCAGCTCCACGCCGGTCACCTCTCCCCCCGCAGAGAGAACACTGTCCGCCAGCAGGCCCATGAGGCCCGTCTTGGAGCCACCGTAGACCAGTCGGTTTCCGCTTTCCCCGATCCACCGGCCCAGCTCTGCAACCGCCGTTTTCATCGCCGGATCATTGCCCTCGCAGGAGCCCAGGTATACCGTAATATTCATAGTCATTCTCCTATTAATTCTTCTTTTTGTTTCGCCGCCTTTTTTCGGCAGCATCTTCCTGTTTTTTGGATTATAGCACATCTCGCCCCCAAAAATCCACCCCATTACACTGCTCCCCCGCGCATGCTTTTTCTCTTTTGAAAAAAACAAATATTTAACACAGTTATGGTAGTTTCTTTTTCATTTCAATGGTATACTGTCTGTGCAGAAAGAAACGAGGAGGTCTTCCCATGGATATTGCACCCGAAAAGATGGATATTTTTAACGAAAAGAAGGGCTTCATCTGCGATATGGATGGCGTGATCTATCACGGAAACCGCATCCTGCCGGGGGTGGCGGAGTTCATCCAGTGGCTGCACGATGAAAAGAAGGAGTACCTGTTCCTGACCAATAACAGCGGCTATACGCCTCTGGAGCTGAAGCAAAAGCTGGCGCGCATGGGCTTAGACGTTTCGGAGGATCATTTTTATACCAGCGCCCTGGCCACAGCCGCCTTTTTAAAGGAACAGGCACCCGGCTGCTCTGTGTTCGCCATTGGCGAGGCGGGTCTGCTCAACGCCCTGTATGACGCGGGCATCACCATGAATGATGTGAATCCGGATTATGTGGTGGTGGGGGAAGGCCGGTCCTACTCTCTGGATACTCTGACCAAGGCCACCAATCTGGTCCTGGCAGGCGCCAAGCTAATCGGCGCCAATTCCGATGTCTCCGGCCCCATTGAAAACGGCATCGCCCCCGCCTGCCGCGCCCTGGTTGCGCCTATTGAAATGGCCACCGGTACCCAGGCCTATTTCTGCGGCAAGCCCAACCCACTGATGATGCGCACAGGTCTGCGTATGCTGCACTGTCATTCCGCTGAGGCGGTGATGGTGGGCGACCGAATGGATACCGACGTAATCTCCGGCATGGAGAGCGGTATGACCACGGTGCTGGTGCTCTCAGGCGTGTCCACGATGGAAACACTCAAGACCTATGCCTATCGTCCCAGCATTGTTCTGAGCGGCGTGGGCGATATTTCCGCTATGGCAAAAAAAGCCCGGGAAGGCGCAGCGGCCCATGCTGACAGATAAGTGTTAAAAACGCGTTTTTATGCAGAGCAAAAAACCGAATTCCACGGTTTTCGCTGACAGGGCAGTGAAGCACAGCATCACCGTAAGCCGGGCAGACAACGGGAAACAGCCGAGCGGCAAGGATGCCGCTCGGCTGTCAGCGTGTCGAAAAAGTCTTTTCGCCCCGCTGCCTAAGTTTTTGAAACTTTGAAAAAGTATCAAAAACTTCTGATTTCAATGGCGAGGGACACCCTTCTTGGGTTTCCCTCACACTCCCTTCCTTACCGTTATCGCCAGTCTTACCACTTTATCGACAGTCTCACAGCCGAGCGGCAAGGATGCCGCTCGGCTGTTTCTGTATCCGCACATTCGATTCCCGCCGCTCTCCCCCTCCTGCTGCAAAAATTGCAGGAAATTAGGGCTTGCATTCCCATTTGAGCCATGCTATAATAGCCGCATCATTTAAATATGACCCTGTGAACCATTAAGGATCCCTTGGGAAACTGAATGGGGAGGGGACTCTGGAGAATCCCATTGAGTTGGGTGCCGAAGGTGTAAGGTCCGGTTGGGCCGAATCTCTCAGGCAAAAGGACAGAGGTGGAATCGCAGTTGTGCGTTTCCTCTGCATTCTTCGGAGTCGCTGCAAAAGCGGCTCTTTATTTTTTTTGAAGGAGAGAAAGAAAAATGATCGAAGAAGTATTGTATCCCATTGTATGCAAAATCAACGAATACCTATCCAGCTACATTCTGGTGTTCCTGCTCATCGGTGTGGGCCTGTGGTACTCCATTCGCACCCGCTTCGTGCAGGTCCGCTGCTTCGGCGAGGCCATGAAAAAGACCTTTGGCAACATCAGGCTCAAGGGCGGCGCTCAAAAGAGCGGCATGACCTCCTTCCAGGCCCTGGCCACCGCCATCGCCGCTCAGGTGGGTACCGGCAACATCATCGGCGCCTCCGGCGCCATCCTCACCGGGGGCCCCGGCGCCATCTTCTGGATGTGGGTCATTGCCTTCTTCGGCATGGCCACCATCTACGCGGAAGCCACCCTGGCCCAGAAGACCCGTATCATTGACAAGGACGGCACCGTTCACGGCGGCCCTGTGTACTACATCACCACCGCTTTTAAGGGCGGCTTCGGCAAGTTCCTGGCCGGGTTCTTCGCCGTTGCCATCATCCTGGCCCTGGGTCTCATGGGCAGCATGGTGCAGTCCAACTCCATCGGCTCCACCTTCCAGACTGCTTTCGGTGTCCCTGCCTGGGTCATGGGTATCGTGCTGGTCATCATCTGCGCCATTATCTTCCTGGGCGGCGTGCAGCGTCTGGCTGCCGTCACCGAAAAGCTGGTGCCCATTATGGCCGCTATCTTCCTGCTGGGCGCGCTGGTGGTTCTGGCAATCCGCATCCAGTACATTCCCGAGACCTTCGGCATGATCTTTAAGTATGCCTTTAACCCCAATGCCATCATCGGCGGCGGCATCGGCTATGCCCTGAAAACCGCCATCAGCCAGGGCGCCAAGCGCGGCCTGTTCTCCAATGAAGCCGGTATGGGCTCCACTCCCCACGCCCACGCCCAGGCCAATGTAGCCCACCCCCACGACCAGGGCGTGGTGGCCATGGCCGGTGTGTTCATCGACACCTTTGTGGTGCTGACCCTCAACGCCCTGGTCATCATCTCCACCCTGTATACCAGCGACGGCCCCCCTGCACGAGTGCGGCGCCGCTGCCGCCAGCACCACCCTGGGCAAGGCCAACCTGGCTCAGACGGCCTTCGGCACCGTGTTCGGCGAGTCCTTCGGCAATATTTTCGTGGCCATCTGTCTGTTCTTCTTCGCCTTTTCCACGGTGCTGGGCTGGAACCTGTTCGGCCGCATCAATGCTAACTATCTTTTCGGCCGCAAGAATAAGAAGCTCTGCAACACCATCTACACCATCATTGCCCTGGTGTTCATCTTCCTGGGCACCCTTACCGGCAACGACTTTGTGTGGGAGCTGACGGATATGTTCAATAACCTCATCGTCCTGCCCAACGCCCTGGCCCTGTTCGCTCTGACCGGTATGGTGGTCGCCATGCTGAAGGAAGGCCAGCAGAGCAAGCTGCAGGTCTGATCTTACCGCTGGCGAAAAAGCTTCGTTTTTTCGGCAAAGGGCTTAAACTCTGCGGACGTGAACTCTGCGAGGCTTGACAATCTGAAAAAAATCATCCGGCGTACGCCGGATGATTTTTGCTGCTGTCGAAAAATCCCTTGGATTTTTCCGACAAAGGGCCCCAAGTCTGCTGCGCGCATAATTTTGGTGTAGAACACCAAAATTCCACTACTTCTCGCCTGAGAGGTATTTTTCCCCACGCACATGTCGCGGTGAAAAATGATCTGAATTTTTCGCGTCTGCGGACGCGAACTCTGCGAGGCTTTTTTTCAGTTTTTCAGGCTCTGCAGCGGCGCCGGGATCCGACCGCCCCGGGCGATAAACGCCGCGGAGGATGCCTCATGCACCGGCATCACCGGGGCCGAGCCTAAAAGCCCGCCCATTTCAATCATATCTCCCACAGACTTTCCCTCCACGGGGATAATGCGCACGGCGGTGGTCTTGCTGTTGACCATACCCACCGCCGCCTCATCAGCGATAATGGCGGAGATGGTCTCGGCAGTGGTCTCCCCGGGAACGGCAATCATATCCAAACCCACGGAGCAGACGCAGGTCATAGCCTCTAACTTGTCCAGGGTCAATGTGCCGCTGAGGGCCGCAGCAATCATCCCCTCGTCCTCGGACACGGGAATAAATGCACCGGAGAGACCCCCCACATGGGACGATGCCATGACCCCGCCCTTTTTCACCGCATCGTTCAGCAGGGCCAGGGCCGCCGTGGTGCCGTGCGTGCCGCAGATCTCCAGGCCCATTTCCTCCAGGATCCGGGCCACACTGTCCCCCACCGCCGGAGTAGGCGCCAGGGACAAATCCACGATGCCAAAGGGTGTTCCCAAGCGGCGAGAAGCCTCGGAGGCCACCATCTGCCCCATGCGGGTGATCTGGAAGGCGGTCTTTTTCACCGTTTCCGCCACCACATCAAAGGGCGCGCCCTTAACACTCTGAAGGGCGTGATATACAACGCCCGGGCCGCTGACGCCCACGTTGATGACGCTGTCCGCCTCACCCACGCCGTGGAAGGCACCGGCCATGAAGGGGTTATCCTCCACAGCGTTGCAGAACACCACCAGCTTGGCGCAGCCCAGGCCCTCCTGCTCTCTCGTCAGGTGGGCCGTCTCCTTGATGATACGGCCCATCCGGGCCACGGCGTCCATATTGATGCCCGCCCTGGTAGAGCCCACGTTCACGCTGGAGCAGACGAAATCCGTCTCCGCCAAAGCCTGGGGGATGGCCCGCAGCAGCAGCTCATCACCCCGGGCAAAGCCCTTTTGTACCAATGCAGAAAAGCCGCCGATGAAGTTCACACCACAGGTTTTGGCCGTCCGGTCCATGGTTTTTGCAAAGGGTACCAGGTCCTCCGTGTCACATCCCCCTGCCACCAGAGCCATGGGTGTTACGGAAATGCGCTTATGCACGATGGGAATACCAAACTCGCTCTCGATATTTTCCCCGGTTTTCACCAGATTCTCGGCGTATTTGGTGATCTTATCGTAAATTTTATCGCAGCAGCGCTTGGGATCCTCGCTTATGCAATCCAGCAGGGAGATGCCCATGGTGATGGTGCGGATGTCCAAGTGCTGCTTGTCGATCATGTTAATGGTGTCAAAAATATTGTTCAGACTCAACATATTGCCACCTCTTTACAGCTTGTGCATAGCATCGAAAATGTCCTCCCGCTGGATGCGGATGGACAGCTCCCTACCCTCGCCATAATCCTTTATGCTGCGGCTCAGCTCGTCAAAGGCGGCGTCACACCGGGACAGGTCCACCACCATCATCATGGTAAAATACCCCTGCATGACCGTCTGACTAATGTCCAGGACGTTGATGTTATGCTCTGCCAGGCGGTTACACACGCCTGCGATGATGCCCACCTGGTCTTTTCCAACTACTGTTACGATCGCTTTCATTTTTTAGTCACTCCATTTCATCCAATGTCAGGGCAAAGCTGCCCAGGAAATTTTCGCAAAAATATCGCAGCTCCGGCAGGTCCATTTTATCCAGGACTGCCCGGGTCTGCTCCGCCGCCGCCCGGAACTCGCCGTTGCCGGCCTTCAGCTCCTCCAGGCACTTGATGTGGGCGGAGAGCTTATCCGCCGCCTTTACCAGCTCCTGCACCTGCTCATCCGAGGGGTGCAGAACCTCCTCATAGTCTGGCTGCAGCTCCCGGGGCAGCATGGCAAGCAGCTTGTCCTCCGCTACCCGCTCCACCTGCTTATAGGAGTCCCGGATCTGGGGATTGTAATATTTGATCGGTGTAGGCAGGTCGCCGGTAAGGATCTCCGGCGCATCGTGATACAGGGCCGCCACAGCCACCGCGCCCTCGTCCACGCAGCCGCCGAAGCAGCGGTTTCGAACGACGGCCAGGGCGTGGGCCAGCACTGCCACCTGGTGGCTGTGCTCCTGGATATTCTCGGTATAGCTGTTGCGCATAAGGGCCCAGCGGTTTATAAAGCGCATACGGTTAATATAAGCGAAAATGGCTCACGGCTCAATTTCTCCTTTCAAGATGCCCCCCCTCCACAGCGGTGATGCGCACGGGACGCAGACAGTTGTGCAGATTTTCTCCCGGGGCGGATACCTCCATGTAGTTAGGGGCATGACCGGTGTAAAAGCCCGGCGCCCCAGGCTGCTCAAACAGCACGGGAAGCGTCTTTCCCACACAGCTTTGCAGGTATTCCTCGTGGAGAGCGGCAGCAACCTCCCCGGCCCGGGCGGCCCGCTCCTCCTTTATATTTTTGGGGACCTGCTCCATATCCGCCGCCTTGGTTCCGGGGCGGACGGAGTAGGGAAAAACATGGATCTGGGCGAAGCCACAGCGGCGGATAAAGCCCAGGGTCGTGGAAAACTCCTCCTCCGTTTCCCCGGGAAATCCCACGATCAGGTCCGTTGTCAGGGCGCAATCGGGGAAGAATCGGTGCAGTAAAAGCGCAGATTCAGTGAAGCGGGTGGTGTCGTACCGGCGATTCATGCGGCGCAGAGTTGCGTCACAGCCGGATTGAAGGGAAAGATGGAAATGGGGGCAGAGATTTTTAAGCGCCGATGCCCGGCGGCAGAATTCCTCGGTGACGGTACGGGGCTCCAGGCTGCCCAGGCGGACGCGCATAGTCCCGGCAGCGGCGGACACTGCCTCCAAAAGATCAATAAGGCCCTCCTGCCCCGGCAGGTCCTGGCCCCAGGAGGAGATTTCAATACCCGTGAGCACCACCTCCCGGTAGCCCTGGCGGGCAAGCTGCTCCGTCTGCCGGGCCGCCGCTGCCAAGGGCAGGGAGCGGACCGGACCCCGGGCAAAGGGGATGATGCAGTAGGTGCAGAAATTGCGGCAGCCGTCCTCCACCTTCAGCATGGCGCGGGTGCGGCTGTGCTGCCCGCCGGCAGGCAAAATTTCAAACTCGTGGCGGTGCAGAGCGTCGTCCACCAGGATCCGGGTCTGCTTTTCCTCCGCCGCCGCCAGCAGCTGGTGCAGAAACTCCATGCGCTGGCCGGTGCCGCCGATAAGGTCGATGCCCAGGGCCGCCGCCTCGTCAGTATGGGTCTGGACATAGCAGCCGCAGGCAGCTATAATGGCGGCAGGATTCCTGTTTTTGGCCCGGCGGATCATCTGCCGAGACTTTTTATCGCTGACGGCTGTGACGGAGCAGGTATTGATGATATAGGCGTCTGCTGCCTGCTCAAAGTCCACCAGCTCGTGGCCCTGAGCCGCCAGCTCCTGTTCCATGGCCTGGGTCTCATATTGATTGACCTTACAGCCAAGGGTGTAGATGGCGATTCGCATGGGGGTTTTTCTCCTTGCACTTTATGGATTTATCCACTATAATACATGGTTGTATTATAGTCTATCATTCGCCGACTGACAAGGGTCTGGCGGAGGAAATGAGGTATTTTTTCGTGCATTACTTGGATAACGCCGCCACCACACCGGTGCCGGAGGAGGTCATTGCGGCTATGGCTGATACATTGCGCCATCACAGCGGCAATCCCTCCTCCCAATATCCCTATGGGCAGGACGGGAAGGCCGTGGCGGAAAATGGGCGGGCGATCATCGCCCGGGCCTTGGGCTGCCCTAAGGAGCGGCTGTTTTTCACCTCCTGCGGAACGGAGAGTGACGCGTGGGCCATTCGGGGCGCCGTATGGCACGGCCGGCACAAGGGAAGGCACATTGTCACCACCGCCGTGGAGCACAGCGCCGTGCTGGAGAGCTGCAGGTGGCTGGAAAGCGAAGGGTATCAGGTGACTTATCTGAAGCCGGACAGCACCGGGATGGTCTCGGCCCGGCAGGTGCTGGATGCGGTGCGGGAGGACACGGTGCTGGTGAGCATGATGCTGGTGAACAACGAGACCGGGTGCGTGTTCCCGGTGGCAGAAGCAGCAAAGCTCCTGCGGGAAGCGGGCAGCGGCGCCCTGCTCCACTGCGACGCAGTGCAGGGCTTTTTGAAGGTCCCCTGTGACCCGGTGGGCTGGGGCGTGGATCTGATGAGCCTATCGGCGCACAAGCTGGGCGGACCTAAGGGCATTGGAGCCCTGTATATCAGTCCGAAGCTGCGGAATTTCCGTCCCCTCCTCCCCGGCGGCGGCCAGGAGATGGGGCTGCGCTCCGGCACCGAGGCCACGGCCCAGATCGCAGGCTTTGCCAAGGCGGTGGAGCTGCGATTGGAGCACTATGACGAGAAAATCCGGCACATGGCGGACATGAAGGCCCTGTGCCGGGAAAAGCTGCTGACCATTGACGGGATGGTGACGGTGGGCGGCGGCACGGCGCCGCACATTTTGGCCATGTCCCTGCCGGGATATCCCAGCGGCAACATCGTCAGTGACCTGGGCAGCCGGGGCATTTGTATCTCTGCCGGATCCGCCTGCCACAAGGGGAAAAGCAGCCATGTGGTGTCCGCCCTGGGACTGGACAAGCGCACGGCGGCGGGGGTAATACGCATCAGCTTCGCCCCGGAAACCACGGAGGATGACATCCAGGCGCTGTACGAGGCACTGCAGGCCCACCGGGCACAGCGATGCGGGATGCTGTAAAAAAGCGGAAAGGCAAAAATTGATGGGTGTGATGCCCTATCGGGCGGGTGGTGAGGAGCCCCGCCTATACGGAGGGCAGGACGTGCCTGCGGACGGACCTATGCAGGCTTCGTGTCCTTAGGGTTTGATTTTTTTATGTTTGAGGAGATTCTATGGCTATTCTGATTCGACGGGAGCAGGGGTTTTATCGGCGATTAATGAAGCTGAGTATGCCTATCGTGCTGCAAAACCTTATCACCTTTTCTTTAGGTCTTATTGATACCTTTATGGTCAGCCAGCTGGGAAACACCGAGATGGCGGCGGTAACAGCAGCCAATGTACCGGTATTTCTGCTCATTTCCATTGTATTCGGAGTGCAGAGCGGGTTGGGTATCCTGGTAAGCCAGTACTGGGGCAAGCAGGACATGAAGAGCATCAGCCGCTCTATCGGCGTGGCCTCCTTTGTAGGGGCGGCGGTGGCGGCGGTGCTGGCGGCGGTGCTGTTTTTGTGGCCGGTGCAGATTATGGATTTGATGTCGAATAAACACCAGCTGTCCATTTTAGGCGCGCCGTACCTGAAGCTCATTGGTATTTCCTACATCTTCAATATGCTGTCCTCGGTGTACGCCAGCGCTCAGCGCAGCGCAGAAAATCCCAGCTTCGGCATGAAGCTGTTTGGGGCGTCCACACTTATTAACACGGGACTGAACTACCTGCTCATTTTCGGCAAGCTGGGCTTTCCCATGCTGGGTATCCAGGGGGCGGCCATCGCCACTCTGTGCGCGCGCATCTGTGAGTTTATTATCTGCACGGTCTATGCCCTGCGAGACAAACGTATTCGCATGCAGTGGGCCGCCTTTGTCCGGCCCGGCTGGGATATGCTGCGTAGGTTTCTGAAATATGCCTCCCCGGTGGTGCTGAATGAGGCCTGCTGGGGCATGGGAAACAGTATGCTGACGGTGATTCTGGGCTACACGGAAAACTCCGTGGAGATGCTGGCAGCCAACGCCGTGATGGGAAACCTGGGGCGGCTGTTTTTGGTGTTCTGCTTCGGCCTGGGCGCCGCCACGGCGGTGCTGGTGGGCAAGGCCATCGGCGAGGGGCAGAGCGAGGAGGATATTATGTCTCTGAGCAAGGCTCTGCTGCGCTTTACCGTCGTATCCGGCACGGTGCTGGCAGCCATTGCCCTGGCGCTGCTGCCCACACTGTTTTTGCCGGTGGTATTTCCGATGTTTAAGCTCTTCGGTGAGTCCGCCACCATTGCAGCGGCCCTGGCTGTGACCAGCTTCGCCTCCATCCCCCTGCACGCCTACTCCATCTCCAGCATCACGGGCGTTTTGCGCTCCGGAGGTGATGTGCTGTGGAGCGCTGCGCTGGATCTGGCACCTCAGTGGATCGTCTGCCTGCCTCTGACAGCCCTGTGTGCCCTGGTGCTGAAAACCGGCATCTGGCCTATTGCCCTGGCCATGCAGACGGAGTCTGTCGCCAAGATGCCCCTGTGCATCTACCGGGTACGCAGCCGAAAATGGATTCACGATGTAACGGCCAATAAGGAGATGCTATGAGGAGTCTTTTCATCTGCCCGGTGTGTGCAGCGGCTCTGCAGCGGGAGGAGCGGCGCTATATCTGCCCGGCAGGCCACAGCTTCGACCGGGCCAAGGAAGGGTACTGCAACCTGCTGCCGGTGAACCGGAAGCATTCGAAGGCCCCGGGAGATGACAAGGCCATGGCCGCCGCCCGGTCCGTCTTTTTTAGGAAAGGGTTATTACGCTCCCCTGCGGGAGGCACTGTGCGCCTTGGCCGTTTCCATGACCGGAGAGGCCCCTACGGTGCTGGATGCCGGGTGCGGTGAGGGATACTACACCGGCGGTATCTATCGCGCCCTGCAGGAGGCCGGCAAGGCCCCGCAGATGGCAGGGACGGACATATCCAAGTTCATCCTGCGCCGGGCAGCCAAGAGGGAAAAGGACATTGAATTTGCCGTGGCCTCGTCGTACCGCCTGCCCATGGCGGCGGGGAGTGCGGACCTGATTATCAACTGCTTTTCACCCATGGCGGCGGAGGAGTTTCGCCGGGTCCTGCGAAGCGGCGGCGGGCTTCTGTATGTGGTGCCGTCGGAAAGGCATCTGTGGGAGCTGAAGGAGATCCTCTACCACCGGCCCTATATAAATGAGGTAAAGCAGGTGCCCTACGAGGGCTTCGACAGCGTAGAGGTGCGGCATGTGGAGGAGGTCATCCATATGCCCTGCCGGGAGGATATTTGGGCTCTGTTTCAAATGACGCCCTATTTTTGGAACACCCCCCGGGACGGCATCCGGCGCCTGGAGGAGCTGACGCAGCTGGATTGCCGTATCAGCTTCGACATTCATATTTTCCGCAAAAACGGAAGAAATTAGGCGAAACCGGTTGTATTTACGAAAAATTTATGCTACTCTATATTCGCTGCGCTGTTTAAGGAGCGCAGCGAATCCTTGTATCCGGATAATTTTAGGAGAGAAGTACAATGAACGAAAACAAGACCCCCCGGGCGGCGGCACTGCTGCCCATTGCGGTGTTTCTGGTGCTGTATTTGGGCCTGGGCATCGTGCTGGAATATGTGCTGAAGGTGAAGATGGGCTTTTATCAGATCCCCATTGTGGTGGCCTTCCTGGTGGCCATTTTGGTGGCCTGCCTGCAAAACCGCAGTATTTCCTTTGACGAAAAGCTGGCCCTTATGGGCCAGGGCATCGGCGACAAGAACATCGTCACCATGATCCTGATCTTCCTGGCGGCGGGCATATTCGTGGGTGTCACCGGGCGCAGCAGCGCCGAGGCTGTGGCCTACTTCCTGCTGTCCATCGCCCCGGCCAAGCTGGCGGTGGCGGTGCTGTTTGTGGTGGCGTGCTTCGTGTCCATGGCCATGGGCACCAGCGTGGGCACCATCACCCTGCTGACGCCTATCGCCGCAGCTGTGGCCAAGGATTCCGGCTTCAGCCTGCCGCTGTGCGTGGCCTCCGTCATGGGCGGCAGCATGTTCGGAGATAACCTGTCCTTCATCTCCGACACCACCATTGCCGCCTGCTCCACCCAGGGCTGCCAGATGAAGGATAAGTTCCGCGCTAACTTCAAGATCGCTCTGCCGGCGGCCCTGGCCACCCTGGCGGTGATCGTTGTCATCTCTCTGCGGGTAAATGTGGCCCAGACCCCCTCCGGTGACCACAACCTGCTGCTGCTCATCCCCTATGTGCTGGTGCTCATCGGCGGCATTGCGGGGCTGAATGTATTCGTGGTACTGCTGGTAGGCATCGTCGCCGGCGCCGCCATCACTCTGGCCATCGGCCAGGTGACGGCTCTGCAGCTCATGGGCAACATGGGCTCCGGCGTCAGCGACATGTTCGAGACGATCCTGGTAACGCTGCTGGTGTCCTCCCTATGCGGGCTGATCCGGGCCTATGGCGGCTTTGACGCACTGCTGGCCGCTATTCACAAGATGTTCCGGGGCAAGCGCGGCGGCCAGGTGGGCATTGGTCTGCTGGTGGGCCTTATGGACATCTCCACCGCCAATAACACCGTGGCCATCGTCATGGCCGGTCCTATCGCCAAGGAAATCGCCACGGAATACGGCATCAGCCCCAAGCGGTCGGCGTCTCTGCTGGACACCTTCTCCTGTGTGTTCCAGGGCATTATCCCCTACGGCGCGCAGATGCTGGTGGCTATTTCCGCCTGCGCCACCCTGGGCTTCACCGTCAGCGCCTTTGAAATTATCCCCCTGCTGTTTTACCCCATGCTGCTGTGCCTGTCCAGCCTGCTGTTCATTCTGTTTGACCGGAAGTAAGCATGGTTTTTTTCCGGGAGCTTTAGTAGAAAAACAATTGATCCGTATATACCAAAAGCCGTGAAGGCGGGGCCGATGCCCCGCCTTCACGGCTTTTATTCTTCTTACTTGGCCCCTTGGGCGGCGGCGCGGCCAGCCCGGAAGGCCTTGAGATTCAGCTCCTTGACCTTGGCGGGCACAGTCTCCGCTACAATTTGCTCCCAATCGATCTCGGGGCAGCCAAGACTGTCACACATGGCGCCGAAGAGAACCACGTTCATGCACTTGGCATTGCCCAGCTCCAGAGCCATATCGCTGGCAGGGACGGCGATGGTCTTGAAATTCTTCTCCATGGCTTCGATGCAGCCCTGAGGATACTCCTCCTGCCCGGCGGCGATGGTGGTGGACTTGATGGCATAGTCGTTTATGACGGCCACGCCGGTGGGCTTTAGGAATTCCGCATAGCGCACGGCCTCCATTTTCTCCAGGGCCACCATGATGTCCGCCTCACCCCGGCCGAACACGGGCCCATAGACCTTATCGCCCCAGCGGACCTGCGTGGACACGCTGCCGCCCCGCTGGGCCATACCGTGGACCTCGCTCTGCTTGACATCGTAACCGGCCTTCATAAAGCCGGCCGACATGATCTTGGAAATGAGGATGGCTCCCTGGCCGCCCACACCCACCAGCAGCGCACTTTTCACGTTGGACATATTACTTTTCCTCCTTTTCGATAGCGTCAAAGGGACAGGCCTGGGCGCAGACGGTGCAGCCCACGCACTGGGTGCGATCGATGAATGCCTTGCCGTTTTCCATGGAGATGGCGGGACAGCCCACCTTCAGGCAGCTCTTGCAGCTGCGGCACTTATCGGCGTTAACTACGCACATGCCCACCTGGGGCTTTTGGCGCTTGATGAGCAGGCACGGACGGCGGGTAACGATGGCGGGCTGACGGCCCTCCTGCAGGGCGGCCACAGCGCTCTCCACGGTCTTTTTCATGGCGGTCAGATCCTGGGGATCCACGGTGTAGATGGGGCCGAAGCCATAAGCGGCAAGGACCTTCTCCACACTGATCATATTCGTCTCCTGGCCCATAAGAGTATAGCCCGTGCCGGGGTTATCCTGGTGGCCGGTCATGCCGGTGATACGGTTATCCAGGACGCAGGGAATCATGCGGCCCTTATTGTACACGATCTCGGCGGCGCCGGTCATACCGGAGTGGAAGAAGGTAGAGTCGCCCATGACACCGAACACCACCTTATCGGTGACGCCCTCCCGCTCAAAGCTCTTGGCCATGCCCATGCCGGCGGAGAAGCCGCCGCCCATGCAGATGCACACATCCATGCAGTTCAGCGGGGGCGCAAAGCCCAGAGTATAGCAGCCAATATCGCCGGTGACCACATAATTCTTATTCTTGGAAAGGGTATAGAAGAAGCCGCGGTGGGGGCAGCCGGGACACAGGGCCGGGGGCCGCTTGGCAGGCTGCACCTCAGTGATGGCCTTGTACTCGGTCTTGATGCCCAGGACCCGCTCCCGGACCAGCTCCGTATTTAGCTCATACATATTGCCGGTGAGCTCCTTGCCCACACAGTGGATGCCGGCGGCCTTGATCTGCTCCTCCATGAAGGGATCCAGCTCCTCGATGACATAGAGCTTTTCCACCTTGGCGGCGAAATCCCGGATCAGCTTCATAGGCAGCGGATAGGTCAGGCCCAGCTTCAGGAAGGAGGTTCCCTCCGGGAACACCTCCTTGGCGTACTGGTAGCTGATGGAGGCGGTGATGACGCCCACCCGGCCGTCACCCAGCTCGACCTTGTTCAGGCCGTTTTCCACGGCGGTGGTGCAGCCGTATTCCTCCAGCTTCTTCAGCCGCTCCTCCACCAGCGGGTGGTTTAAGTAAGCATTGGCCGGGGCGCAGATATACTTGCGGGTGTTGCGGGCATAAGCAGGTGCGGTATGCTCCGTGCGCTGGCCGAACTCCACCAGGCCCTTGCTGTGGCAGACCCGGGTGGTGGTGCGGTAGAGCACAGGGGTGTCGAACTGCTCGGAAATGTCACAGGCCAGGGCCACAAAGTCCTTGCTCTCCTGGGCGTCGCTGGGCTCCACCATGGCGATCTTGGCGGCGCGGGCATAGTGGCGGTTATCCTGCTCGTTCTGGGAGGAATGGCAGGAGGGGTCATCGGCGGTGACCACCACATAGGCCCCGTTCACACCCATATAGCCAGCAGTAAACAGGGGGTCGGCAGCCACGTTCAGGCCCACCATCTTCATGGTGCAGAAGGCCCGGGACCCGGCCACGGACGCGCCGTAGGCCACCTCGGTGGCCACCTTTTCATTGGGAGCCCACTCACAGTAGACCTCCTGGCCATACTGGGGCAGGTTTTCCAGGATCTCCGTGCTGGGGGTTCCGGGGTAAGCGGAACAGACCTTGATACCGGCCTCATAGACGCCACGGGCGGTGGCCTCGTTGCCGGACATGAGATGCTTCATAACTCATTTCCACCTTTCTCATTTACTATTGTCATCTTCCTCTTGCTTTGAAAAAACAATTCAATATACGCCGGCCTCCTGCTCTCCGTGGAGCACCCGCAGGGCCCCCTCGGCCAGGGAGCGCATCTCCTCCTCGCCGGGCAAACGGAGGACGGGCGCAATCTTGCCCACGTATTTTGTGATGTCGTCGCAGAAGAATCGCTCATAGGCCATGCCGCCGGTGTAAACGATGGCGTCCACCTCGAAGTGCAGCACGGCGGCCATGGCGCCAATGTCCTTGGAGAGCTGATAGACCAGGGCCCGGTAGGCCTCGGTGAACTTTTCGTCGCCCTCCACCACCTTGGCGCAGATAACCCGGAAGTCCGTGGTGCCCAGGTAGGAATACATGCCGGACTGGCGGCCCAGGGTCTTCTTCACCTCATCCTTGGTCTTGCCGCTGAAGCAGTAGTTAATCAGCGCGTTCACCGGCAGGGCGCCGCCCCGATCCAGGCCCATGGAGCCCTCGTCCTTCACGTTGAACACATCCACCACCCGGCCCTGTTCGTGAGCAGCCACGGACACGCCGCCGCCCAGATGACAGACCACCAGGTTGGCCTCCTCGTATTTCTTGCCCAGGAGACCGGCGGCCTTGCGGCCGATGGACTTCTGATTCAGGGCGTGGAACTGGCACAGGCGGCGGAAGGGCGCAAAGCCCGTGTAATGGGCCACCTCGGTCATCTCGTCCACGCAGACGGGATCCACAAAAAAGGCGGGAATGCCCACCATGTCGCCGATGCGGCGGGCCAGATACGCCCCCAGGTTAGACGGATGCTCGCCGTAGGGAGCCTGCTCCACATCCCGCATAACGGCGTCGCTGACAGCGTAGGTGCCGGAGGGAATGGGCCGGTACAGGCCGCCCCGACCGCACACGGCGTCAAAGTCGCTCAGCTGATAGCCGCTCTCCGCCACCGCGTCCAAAATGGCCTTCTGCCGGTAGTCCGCCTGGTCGATGACCCGGTCGAACCGGTCCAGCTCCTGGGCAGAATGGTCGATGCCCTTTTTGAACACCTGCTTGTCTTCGTCGAACACGGCGATCTTTGTGGAAGTCGCACCGGGATTGATAACGAGAACCTTCATGGCTGTGTCCTCCCTTTTACTGGTTATTTGGCGCAAAACGCCGAATGTTTCACCGAATAATTTAATGAACGGTTTTATTATAGTCTTCCGCCCCGGCGTTTGTCAATGCTAACAGGCGGATTTTTACGGCAGTTTTTATTCTTAACAGGAAAATTAGGGTAAAAAAACCAGCGGACCTTTATCAGTCCGCTGGCCGAGTCTTTGGAAATATGAAAAAGCTCCCATATTCCAATCTTTTCTCTTTATTGACAGCATGGGTTTTAGCTTTCTGTGGGCTCCGTATGCCAGCCCCGCAGGAGGGCATCTGCCATGCGGCGGCCCTGCTTTGCTATATCGAAGCCCTCCTGGTAGATGCGCCACTCAAACAGCGTGCCCCGGTGCAGCACCACCAGGTCCTCCACCAGGCAGTCCGGGTCGTAGGACGGGTGGATGCTCCCCTCCTCTTGGCACAGGTCCACCAGCTCCCGCAGCAGCCGGTAATACACCCGCTTATCGTTTTTCTGCAGCACCGCCTGCTCCGGGTAGCGCAGGCCGTGGATAAACGCCTTGTAGAGCATCTCGTCCGACGCGCTGATCTCCAGGGACCGACCCACAAAGTCCAGCAGCTTTTCCCGGCCGGACGTCTCCCGGTCCGCCAGATACTCCTCCTCCAGGACCGTATACGCCTCGTCCACCATCTGCGTCACCTGGATAGCCAGCTCGTCCTTGCTCTTGAAGTAGTGATAAATATTGCCCACGGAGCAGCCCACCGTCTGAGCGATCTCCTCCACGGATACATTTTCAAAACCCTCCCGGTTGAACAGGGTCAGTGCCGCACTCTGGATCTTCGCGCGCATTTCTATGGCCTGTCGTTTCCGGGGCGTCAGTTCCTTTTTCATGGTTAAGCTCCTACCCTCACCGAATGATTTTTTTTATCATACCCGACCGGTGGGGGAATGTCAAGGCGCGCGGCACACCCCGGGGAAAAGTTTCGCCGGGGTACTGGTAATTTCCCCTTTTGGCGTGTATAATGGAGGGACTACTGATCGGAAGGGGATCTGTTTTATGGAAGAATCTCGCAGCTTCGGCTATCTCTGCCCCCACTGCAAAAAGCCCGTGCTGGCCCAGCGGACTCGCTTTGCCCTGTCTGCCGCCGCCGTGCGCATCGAATGTGCCTGCGAAAAGTCCGAGCTGCGGGCGGAGACGGACGGTCTGCGCTTCCGCCTGTGGGTCCCCTGCGGTCTGTGCGGGGAGACGCACCAGGCGGAGCTCAGCAACGAGGCCATGCTGGACGGCCGCGGCGTGGGCCTGGCCTGTCCCAAGACCAAGCAGCTTTGCTGCTATATAGGGGAGCAGACCCAGGTGGAGCAGGCCCTGCAGGAGCTGGAGCTGCGGGCGGAAAAGGATCGCTGCCAGGAGCCGGAGGCCTTTACGGATAACGTCATCATGTACGAGGTCCTATCCGAGCTGAAGGATATTGCCGCCCGGGGCGGCGTCAGCTGCACCTGCGGCTGCAGGGAATACTCCATCGCCGTACACCGGGGCTCTGTGGACCTCATCTGCAAAAACTGCGGCGGCAAGCTCCGCCTGCCCGCCGCCACCGATGAGGACTTAGACCGCCTGTGCTGCCAGATGAAGCTGGTCATTCACGGGGTGTAAAACCGGCGAAAAAGGATTTGAATTTTTTGCGTCTGCGGACGCAAACCCTGCGAGGCTTTTATTGAGAGCATCGCATATGGGAGAGGGAGAAAACACTATGATCGAATTACTTGCGCGGCTGTTTATCCGCGGCCGGGACGCTCTGTCCCCCTCCGCTCTGCGCCGGGCCTATGGCCAGCTGTGCGGTGCGGTGGGGATCGGGCTGAATTTGCTGCTGTTTGCGGTGAAGTTTTTTGCGGGCTCCGTCAGCGGATCCATCGCCATCACCGCCGACGCCTTCAACAACCTATCCGATGCAGGCTCCTCACTGGTGACGCTGCTGGGCTTCCGTCTGGCGGGGCGCAAGCCGGATCCGGAGCATCCCTTCGGCCACGGGCGCATGGAGTACATATCCGGCCTGGTGGTGTCGGGGCTGATCCTGCTTATGGGTGTGGAGCTGGGGAAGTCCTCTATGGGCAAGATCCTGCACCCGGAAGAGGTTGCTTCCTCGCCGCTGGTGCTGGTCATTTTGGTAGTGTCCATTGGCGTGAAGCTGTATATGTTCTCTTATAACCGGGCGGTGGGTAAGAAGATCCACTCCACGGCCATGGATGCCACCGCCATGGACAGCCTTTCCGACGCCGTCTCCACCGCCGCCGTGCTGGTGGCAACCCTGGTGGGACAGTTTACGGGGCTGATGATCGACGGCTGGGTGGGCCTGCTGGTGGCGCTGTTTATCCTGTACTCCGCCTACAAGGCTGCCAAGGAGACCCTCTCTCCCCTGCTGGGACAGACGCCGGACCCGGAATTCGTGAGGCACATCCAGGAGATCGTACTGTCATACCCGGAGGTGCAGAATGTCCATGACCTGATCGTACACGACTATGGCCCGGGGCGAGTGATAATCTCCCTGCACGCGGAGGTATCCGCCAGCGGCAACCTGCTGCAGCTCCACGATGTCATTGATAACATCGAGCATAGGCTGCAAAAGGAGCTGGGGTGTGTAGCTGTGATCCACATGGATCCCATCGTCACCGACGATCCGGAGACCCAGCGGCTGCGCCTGGCTGTGGCGGAAAAGGTGAAAACCATCGACCCCCGGCTCACCATACACGACTTCCGCATGGTTCCGGGCCTCAGCCACACGAACCTGATCTTCGACACGGTGGTGCCCTACGGGGTGAAGCTGGATCGGGCCCAGGTGCAAAAGCGCATCGCTGAGCTGGTGCGGCAGCTGGGGGAGCAGTATTTCGCCGTGGTGCAGATCGACAACAGCTATGTATTGTGAAAAAACGCCCCCGGTCACTTGACCGAGGGCATTTTGCAAAAACTTAAATAGAATAAAAAGCCTCGCAGAGTTCGCGTCCGCAGACGCGAAAACTCCAATCATTTTTCACCGCGGCATGTGCGTGGGGGAAAATACCTCTCAGGCTGCCAGTGTGGAATTTTGGCGCTTGGGGCAAAATTATGCGCGCAGCAGACTGCAAGCCTTTTGGCAGAAAAATCAAAGATTTTTCGCCAGGTTTATTTCCAGGTTTCCCAAATTTCCGGATGGTAGCCCACGGTGGCCTGCTTGCCGTTGCGGACGATAGGGGCGTTGAACACCGCCGGACAGTCGGCTATCCGGGCATCTACCCCCTGGGGCGGCACATATTGCAGGCCCAGGTCCTCGTAGGCGCCGCACTGAGTGTCCACCAGTGCCTCAAAGCCCACCGCCGCCTTGACGCTGCGGTATTCCCCCAGGGACAGACCCTTTTCGTAGAGGTCGATGTACTGGTACTTGATGCGCCGCTCCTTGAACCAGCGCTCCGCCTTTTTGCTGTCGTTGTTCTTTTTGGAGCCGAAAATTTGAATATTCATAAAAACACCCCTTATACAATAGAGAAATGGAGGAACATACCATGACTGAAGCCATTTTGCAGCTGAAAAAGCTGGTGGACGAGAGCGACAACATCGTCTTCTTCGGCGGGGCCGGGGTCAGCACGGAATCCGGCATCAAGGACTTCCGCAGCGTGGACGGCCTGTACCATCAGAAATTCAAATACCCGCCGGAGACCATGCTCAGCCACAGCTTTTACGAGAGCCACATGGAGGAATTTTACGGCTTCTACCGGACCAAGATGCTGGCCCTGGACGCCCAGCCCAACGCCGCCCACAAAAAGCTGGCCCAGTGGGAGCAGGAGGGGAAGCTGAAGGCCGTGATCACCCAGAACATCGACGGCCTGCACCAGAAGGCGGGCAGCCGCCAGGTACTGGAGCTCCACGGCAGCGTTCTGCGCAATTACTGCCGCCGCTGCGGCAAGCTCTACGGCGTGGAGGCTGTGGCCAATTCCACCGGCATCCCCCGCTGCACCTGCGGCGGCGTCATTAAGCCCGATGTGGTGCTGTACGAGGAGAGCCTGGACGAGCAGGTCATGGACAAGGCTCTGGATTATATCGCCCACGCCGACGTGCTCATCATCGGCGGCACCTCCCTGGTGGTATACCCCGCCGCCGGGCTGGTGCGCTATTACCGGGGCGGTAAGCTGGTGGTCATCAACAAGGACGCCACCGGCATCGACTCCTCCGCCGACCTTTGCATCAACGCCCCCATCGGCCAGGTGCTCTCGCAGCTGTAACGGCAGTATATCACATTTCCCCACAGATTACAATTCCGTGGCTTCTCACGTTCATTTTGCAGATCATTCACATAAATCTTTCATAATCGGCTGTATTTTTAGCAATTTTTCTCTTGCAAATGCAAGTTGCATATGCTAATATTGCATTTAGGATTAGAAAGGAAGGATCTCTATGTCTACTGTCACCCCCTCTGCCGCCGAGTACAGCCGTATCACGCCGGAGCTGATGCAGCTGACCGGATTATGGGCGGAGCATGCCCACATTGACCGGGAGCTCTACCAGCGCTACAACGTCAAGCGCGGCCTGCGCGATGCCAACGGCCGCGGTGTGCTGGCCAGCCTTACCCGCATTTCCGAGGTCAAGGGCTACACCATCGATGATAACGACACCATCCCCTGCCAGGGCGTGCTGTACTATCGCGGCTACGACGTCCGGGAGCTGGTAAAGGGCAGCTTGGCTGAGAAGCGCTTCGGCTTTGAGGAAACGGTGTACCTTCTCATTTTCGGGCAGCTTCCCACCAAGGAGCAGCTGGATTCGTTCTGCCAGATGCTCAATGAGTATCGCCATTTGCCCAAGAATTTTGTCCGTGACGTGGTGATGAAGGCCCCCACCGGAGACATGATGAACACCCTGGCCCGGAGCCTGCTGACCCTGTACTGCTATGATGACAAGGCCAACGACATCTCTATGGCGAACATCCTGCGCCAGTGCCTGCAGCTGACGGTGAATACCCCACAGCTGGCCATCTACAGCTACCTGGCCTACCGCAGCACCAGGGGTGGAGACCTGTTCATTCACAAGCCCCAAAATGACCTGTCCATGGCGGAGAACATCCTCTATCTGCTGCGGGAGGATAAAAAGTTTACGGAGCTGGAGGCCCGGGCCCTGGACGCGGCGCTGATCCTCCACGCCGACCACGGCAGCAACAACTCCACCTTCACAAACCATGTAGTCTCCTCCACCGGCACGGATACCTATTCCGCCATGGCCGCCTCCCTGTGCGCCCTGAAGGGCCCCCGTCACGGCGGCGCCAATATCAAGGTGGTGGAGATGATGGCGGACCTGAAAAGCCATGTAGACGATCCCACTGACGAGGGCCAGGTCCGCGAATACCTGCAAGCTGTGCTGGACAAGAAGGCACTGGACGGTTTGGGTCTTATCTACGGTATGGGCCACGCCGTCTACTCTCTGTCCGACCCCCGTGCCGAGGTCCTGCGGGGCTTTGTGCAGGATATTTCCAAGGAAAAGGGGCTCAACAGGGAGATGGATATGTATCTCACCGTGGAAAAGGTAGCCAAGGAGCTGCTCACCGCCCGCACCGGCAAGCCCGTGGCGGTGAATGTGGACTTTTACAGCGGCTTTCTGTATGATATGCTGGGCCTGCCCAAGGAGCTGTATACCCCGCTGTTTGCCATCGCCCGCATGGCCGGCTGGAGCGCCCACCGCATGGAGGAGCTGGGCGAAAACAGCAAGATCATCCGTCCGGCCTGCAAGTGCATTGAAAAGCGCCGGCCCTATGTACCCATGAGCGAAAGATAACCCCCCGGCTTACAGCCGTCACAAAAACACACACTGGCCGCTGCCGGAAGTTCCGGCGGCGGCCAGCGCATGGAAAGGGTCCTGTTTTTCCCGGGCAGACAGGCGGCTATAGGCAGCCGGCATACTCGCCGGCCGCCCGGTAGATCCTTTTTTCGCCACGCTATGCATCATTCAAAAAAGATAGATTTTGGCGGAAAAAGCCCTTGACTTTTTTTCTCCATATGCTATAATAAGCAAGTCTCCGGTCGAGAGACTCATTTGCGAGTGTGCTGGAATAGGCAGACAGGCAAGCTTGAGGTGCTTGTGTTCGATTGGACGTGTGGGTTCAAGTCCCATCACTCGCACCAGTTTTTTCTCCGGAGTCAGAAAAGAAGCTTTACTATGCGCGAGTGGTGGAATTGGCAGACTCGCTAGATTCAGGTTCTAGTGTGCATTACGCACGTGCGGGTTCAAGTCCCGCCTCGCGCACCACTTCTTTTCTTCAATTTCATATTCGCGCGAGTGGTGGAATTGGCAGACTCGCTAGATTCAGGTTCTAGTGTGCATTACGCACGTGCGGGTTCAAGTCCCGCCTCGCGCACCAAAAATGACAGGTATCCCGTGATACCTGTCATTTTTTCATTTCTCTGCCGACATATTGGAAAAGCCGGGCCCCGGGGCCCGGCTTTCAGCGTGTCGAAAAAGTCTTTTCGCCCCGCTGCCTAAGTTTTTGAAGCTTTGAAAAAGCTTCAAAAACTACTGATTTCAATGGTGAGGGACACCCTTCTTGGGTTTCCCTCACACTCCGGCGCGGCAAAAATACTTTTTGCCACGTCGTTTGCGTTTTTGAAACTTTGAAAAAGTTCCAAAAACGATTGATTTGAATGGTGAGGGACACCCTTCTTGGGTTTCCCTCACACTCCCTTCCTTACCATTATCGCAAATCCTGCCACTTTATCGACAGTCTCAAAGCCGATCCCCGGTGGCAGGCAGGGTCTTTGTATACTTTTTCATGGCCGCGACGGTGTAGATCGCCACCAGCAGCTCGGTAATAGGCATGGCCAGCCACAGGGCGTCCGCCCCCAGCACCACAGGCAGCGCCAGGATCAACACCCCGCTGACCACCAATCCCCGAGCCACCGACACAATGAACGCCGCCCCGGGCTTCATAATGGCCTGGAAATAATAGGTGGAGAAGATATTCAGCGGCAGCAGAGGGAATGACAGCGCATAGGTGCGGATGATGGCCGGTGCTATAGCCAAAATGGCAGGGGTAGGTGACATGAAAATACGGATATAGAAATTGGGGCAGGCCAAGCTCAGGGCCGTCCAGAAAATGCTGAAAAAGGCCACTGTATACAGGGCAAGTCGGAGGGTCTGCCGGATACGCCCGGCCTTGGCCGCACCGTAGTTCATGGAAATAATAGGCTGCGACGCCTGGCCCACGCTGTAGGCGCAGCACTGGGCAAAGGTGCTGATTTGTATGATAGGGCCGTAAACGGCCATAGCATCGCTGCCCAGCCAGCGCATGATCTGCCGGTTAAACAGCACCGTCAGGATGCCCATGGCCACGTCCACAAAGAAAGTAGAAAAGCCGGTAACGGAGATAGCCCGGAGCTTTTCGCCCAGCCTCTCCGGGCGCGCCAGGCGCAGGGTATTTTTCCGGCTCACAAAGTGGATGAGCATCACCAGAAAGGATATGCCCGAGCCGATGGCCGTGGCCAGGCCCGCGCCGTAAACGCCCATATCGCAGGGGAACACGAAGAAATAATCGCCGAATACATTAAAAATGCCCCCGGCCAGCACGCTCATGGTGGCCAGGCCCGGGTTTCCGTCATTGCGCAGGAACCCCGCCAGCAATTGGTTCAGCAGGAACAGCGGGAACACCGGCTTGATGGGCTGCATATACCGCTGGGCCAGGGCCAGCAGCGATTCATCCGCGCCGAAGAAGGTGAGAATGGGCCCCTCAAAGCACCATATTCCCGCCCATGCCAAGGCAGCCAGTATCACCGCGCCGATGGCCGCTGCGGTAAAATACTGGTTTTCGCTGCCGTCCCCGCGGCCGCTGCCACGCCGGGCGCTGAACAGCACGCTGCCGCCGATGCCCACCAGCAGGCCCAGGCTGTAGATAATGTTCCACAGCGGTGCTACCACCGCCAGGGCCGCCGTACCCTCCGGCCCCTGATACTGCCCCACCATAGCCACATCCACGATGGAATAAACGGAGGCGATCAGAGCGGTGCCAAAGGACGCCGACAGATATTTAAAATAAATGGGCTTGATTTTCCCGTTCAGAAGCTCCATGCTGCACTCCTCCTTTTTCAAGAAAAAACGGATAAGAAACATGCATCTCAGCTTGTCTCTTATCCGGCTGCTGCTTCTCCGAACAGCTCGCCCTCCGAGCTTTCCGGGCCATTATAGCGGCGGGCTTCCCATATGTCAAGGGTGTTTGCGAGAAAAAAGCAACGTAACTTGAGATATTTTTTTTTGGAAAAGCACCTGTAAAATAGAGAAAATACTGCTAAACTATACATAAAGGCTTTTGCCGCCGAGCAACCATGGCAAACGCCCCTGCTGCTCGCGGGCAGTCTTTCAATAATCGCCATCTACGACAGTGTGCGCCGCACCCTGCCATAGGTTTTTGTGCTTTGGGAAAGGTGGTGGTTCTATATTCAATTGTTAAGAGGACCGGCATCAGCCAAAAGTATTGCTCCGAAATATGGCAGCCGCTGATGGCCGGGCAGACAATCCGTGCCCGAAAGAATTTGAAGAAATTGGAGGAGCATTTATGAAGGTGAAAAGAAAAATCCGTTCACTGTTAGTATCCCTGCTGTGCGCTATGCTGCTGGCAGGCGTTCTGCCAACGGTCGCACTGGCCGAAGATCAGATTCCCACCGACAACCCCCGCTACACCACCGGTGTCTCCAGATCCAAAACCGCCACGCCCCTGGATACCGCAACCTGGACCTCAGACGTGAGCCTTTCCCTGCCCAGCGCAGAGGAAAAGCTGGACTCCGATGTGGTATTCGTTCTGGACGGCTCTTCTTCCGCCGATTCCGGCGTGGTGGATGCCTCCCTCTCCCTCTTGAGAGATCTGAAGGATACCGCTGAGGACAGCGGCGCCGCCGTGAATGTGTGCGTCGTGAAATTCAAGCGCCAGGCTTACAAGTCCGCCTGGTTTGATCTTTCCACGAGCTATGACGCCATAAAGGCCGCTATGGGAACCAAATACTCCGGCGGCACCAACATCCACGCCGGTCTTCTGGCCGGTAAGGAGGCTCTGGCGGAGCACCCGAAAATCTCCCCCGACAAAAAGTACCTGGTCTTAGTGTCCGACGGCTCCACCTACCTCTACAGTAAGGACGGCAACTGGGCCAGCGACACGCCGTTCTCCCGCTCTTACTATCCCAAAGAAAACTACAACGGCGCTGCCGGCGGCTTTTGGGATAACGGCCTCTATGAGCCGAACAACCATCCCGATGTCAACGTTCCCCGGCCCAAGACGACCTCCGATGTGGCCATCTGGCAGGCATACCTGGCTGATGTGGCGGTAAGAAACGCCGAGAGCAACGGAGATCAGTATGATTACCACATCAATTATGATCTGAACTTCAACCAGGGGATCCCCAGCGACGACTTCAAGTCCCAGCCTGCCGTAAAGCGGAGCGCCAATAACCGGGACATGGCCTTCTACTATGCCGACCAGGTCTGGCAGCAGATCAAGAGCGCCGGGTATAACGCATACTCCATCGCCACGCAGGATAGCTCTGCCGGCGCCGGAAATGCCGATGATTCCCACTGCTTCATGAACTATCTGAACGGTGGCAGAAACCTGGACTTCAGCACCATCCGGAACGAGATCCTCTACGCCGTGGACGCCGGCTCCTATGTCACCGACTACATGGGCTATGTGGAGAACGACTACAACTTCGACCTGGTCAATGATCACGCCAAGATCTATATCACCGTGGGCGATGAGACGCTGGAGGCCGTGCCTCTTCAGGAGAACACCTATGGCTTCGGCTGGGACAAAGAGAATAACTCTTATAACTATGTTCTGACCTATACCCCCGCAGCGGACGGTGAGGAGCACTTCCAGTGGGACATCAACGTACCCATCACCAACCTCCGCCATGTGCAGCTGCACTACACCGTGAAACTGATGAACCCCAAGACGGAAGCCGGCACCTACGGCACCTATGACGCCAATGGCAGCCATGGCTATGACGGCCTTTACACCAATAACAGCGCCACCCTCCACCCCAAGGCTACCGGCACCGAAACACCGGGCGACGGTCAGGATTTCCTGAAGCCCACCGTCTCCTATCAGATCAACTACTACACCGTTACCGTCAACTTCGTGGACGAGGATGGCAACACCGTGGCCCCCGCCTACACCTCCGACAGCCTGAAGGAAGGCTCCGCCTATGACGTGACCGCACAGGCCGCACCGGCCATCCAGGGCTACACCTATAAGGCCACTACCGGTGACCCCCTCACCGGCACTCTGGACGGCGACAAGGTCATCAACGTGGTCTACACCAAGGACAATTACTACACCGTTACCGTTAACTTCGTGGACGAGGATGGCAACATCGTGGCCCCTGCCTACACCTCCGACAGCCTGAAGGAGGGCTCCGCCTATAACGTGACCGCCCAGGCCGCACCGGCCATCCAGGGCTACACCTATAAGGTCACTACCGGTGACGCCCTCACCGGCACCTTGGACGGTAACAAGGTCATCACCGTGGTCTACACCAAGGATAATTACTACACTGTTACCGTTAACTTTGTGGACGAGGACGGCAACACCGTGGCCCCTGCCTACACCTCCGACAGCCTGAAGGAGGGCTCCACCTATGACGTGACCGCTCAGGCCGCACCGGCCATCCAGGGCTACATCTATAAGGTCACTACCGGTGACGCCCTCACCGGCACCTTGGACAGCAACAAGGTCATCACTGTGGTCTACGCCAAGGACAATTACTACACCGTTACCGTTAACTTTGTGGACGAGGACGGCAACACCGTGGCCCCTGCCTACACCTCCGGCAGCCTGAAGGAGGGCTCCGCCTATGACGTGACCGCTCAGGCCGCACCGGCCATCCAGGGCTACACCTATAAGGTCACTACCGGTGACGCCCTCACCGGCACTCTGGACGGTAACAAGGTCATCACTGTGGTCTACACCAAAGACACCGTTGATCCCATCAAGCCTGATCCTGTCAAGCCTGAGCCCACTAAGCCCGCTGATACCCCCAATACCGGCGACAGCAGCCATATGTTCCTGTGGCTGGGCCTGGCAGTCATCAGTGGCGGCACAGTCATCGGTGTGGTGATTGCCAATAAAAAGAAAAACCGCAACAGATAACCGCGCAGCTTAATCTATCCAACAGGCCGCCATCTGCGGTCCGAAAAAACAACCCATAAAAGCATGCCGCCGGCAGATGCCGGCGGCATGCTTCAGCGTGTCGAAAACTTCTTTTCGACACGCTGCCTAAGTTTTTGAAACTTTTCAAAGTTTCAAAAACTACTGATTTCAATGGTGAGGGACACCCTTCTTGGGTTTCCCTCACACTCCCTTCCTTACCGTTATCGAGCCGCCGTCCCCCCCTCCGGGGGGGCAGGGGGGCATTGAATCCCGGGCAGGGGCAGCCCCCCGGCGGCGGGGGCGGAGACATGCTGACTCGGCCAGTGCGCACACCTGGTCGAGCCTATAGCGTTGGAGCCAACGCCCGCCGGCCCTTGCCCCACCGCCTACAATATAAGGCGCTGGAGCCTGCCCCACTACGGCGAGCAGGCCGCCACACCGACCCCCCAAAAAACAGCGTGGCGGCCGTGCGAGCGGCGGCCATGCCTGGCCGCCGAATATTAAATGCGGCTGGTGCTGGCCAGGGGCTGGGGTCCCCGGCCAGCGCAGACGCGCGCGCCCGGCGGGGGGGGCGCGAAGCCGAGGGCCGCTTTGGCTCCCCCGCACCAAATACGGCCCGAGAGGGGGGGGACCCGCCGGGCGCACCGCTTGTTTGTTCTCGATTCATCCGGGCAGGCTTCCGGCGTAAAAAAAGGCCCCGAAGGGCCATCACCAGGGATTCCATACCTCCCCTTGTTCTGCGTAGAGGTCCGCCACATATTCCACGCATGCCTGCTCCATGTCGGCCATTGCCGTGGCGTGAAGGCGGCGCAATTCATCCGGTGAAATGTCCGGCGGTACATCGCAGCACATGGAGCCATGAGCGGCATTGTGACACCGCCAGCACAGGCATATAAGATTCATCGGGGAATTGCTGCCGCCCACGCCACGGGGGATGACATGGTGAATCTGCAGGCCGTCCGTGGAATCGCACAGGGCGCAGCGGAAACCATCCCGGCGGTAAATGCTTCGCCGGACTTCATTGGAAATGTTTGCGTACATGATAGACGCTCCTTTCTGCCGGGCTATCGCCGGCACCAGGCCTTCAGACCGTGGCCGTCAAGGGTGGCCACGGGCCGCTTGCGCAGCCCTTGACGGTCATGGTACACATATCTTCGGCGATTGCCTGGCGGGAAGGGGCGGCATGTACGCCGGGCCGGGGATCATCCGCCGGATGGTGGCCGCGCGGCCGTGCGCCGTGGCGGACCTCTGCGCAGAACATCCCGGAATCCCCGGTGATGGCCCCTGGGGCCTATCTCCGTATATAGAATTCATCCCGGTATACGTTTTGCCGGGCGGCGTTCTCCTGGTTCTGTACCCAGGACAGCAGAAGATTTTGTACCAGCTTGTACGGCGTTACCCCTGCACGGTCACAGGCGGCCCGGACCCGTTCGGCCTGTTTGGCCGTCAGCTTTGTCCCGAACTGCTTCAGGTGTCGTCTGTCCCAGGCGGCCTGATACGGCCGGAAGAACTTCTCTTTGCTCATGGTGGCCCTCCTTCGTTTGGCTCACGGCCTTACGGCCTCCGCTTCGTGGCGATTCTGTCACATACTGGTTTCCTACAGTGTACCCCCAATAAGTGACATTTGCAACAGTTTTCTTGTGATATAGCACGGTATATCACAAGATTCTTGTTATTCTGCACCGGCTACCGCCTGCCATGCCAGGACCTTTCCCACATTTCCACCAGGTTTTCCCGGCATGGCATACCTAATTGAAATCCCTTTGTTGCCCTTCTTGGGTTTCCCTCACACTCCCTTCCTTACCGTTATCGAGCCGCCGTCCCCCCCTCCGGGGGGGCAGGGGGGCATTGAATCCCGGGCAGGGGCAGCCCCCCGGCGGCGGGGGCGGAGACATGCTGACTCGGCCAGTGCGCACACCTGGTCGAGCCTATAGCGTTGGAGCCAACGCCCGCCGGGGGGGCGCCCCTTGCCCCACCGCCTACAATATAAGGCGCTGGAGCCTGCCCCACTACGGCGAGCAGGCCGCCACACCGACCCCCCAAAAAACAGCGTGGCGGCCGTGCGAGCGGCGGCCATGCCTGGCCGCCGAATATTAAATGCGGCTGGTGCTGGCCAGGGGCTGGGGTCCCCGGCCAGCGCAGACGCGCGCCCGGCGGGGGGGGCGCGAAGCCGAGGGCCGCTTTGGCTCCCCCGCACCAAATACGGCCCGAGAGGGGGGGGACCCGCCGGGCGCACCGCTTGTCTGTTCTCGATTCATCCGGGCAGGCTTCCGGCGTAAAAAAAGGCCCCGAAGGGCCATCACCAGGGATTCCATACTTCCCCTTGTTCTGCGTAGAGGTCCGCCACATATTCTACGCAGGCTTGCTCTATGTCGGCCATTGCCGTGGCGTGAAGGCGGCGCAATTCATCCGGTGAAATGTCCGGCGGTATGTCGCAGCACATGGAGCCATGAGCGGCATTGTGACACCGCCAGCACAGGCATACAAGATTCATCGGGGAATTGCTGCCGCCCACGCCACGCGGGACGACATGATGAATTTGCAGGCCGTCCGTGGAATCGCACAGGGCGCAGCGGAAACCATCTCGGCGGTAAATGCTCCGCCGGACTTCATTGGAAATGTTTGCGTACATGATAGACGCTCCTTTCTGCCGCCGTTTGCGGCACCCGGGGCGCATCACACGAGCGCAAGGGCGGCCGCATGGCCGCTTGTCTCGACCCTTGCGCCGTGTGGTACAATGGGCGGGCGCAGAATGGCGGCCTATCTCCGGATATAGAATTCATCCCGGTATACGTTTTGCCGGGCGGCGTTCTCCTGGTTCTGTACCCAGGACAGCAGAAGATTCTGTACCAGCTTGTACGGCGTTACCCCTGCACGGTCACAGGCGGCCCGGACTCGTTCGGCCTGTTTGGCCGTCAGCTTTGTCCCGAACTGCTTTAGGTGTCGTCTGTCCCAGGCGGCTTGATACGGCCGAAAGAACTTCTCTTTGCTCATGGTGGCCCTCCTTCGTTTGGCTCACGGCCTTTCGGCCTCCGCTTCGTGGCGATTCTGTCACATACTGGTTTCCTACAGTGTACCCCCAATAAGTGACATTTGCAACAGTTTTCTTGTGATATAGTACGGTATATCACAAGATTCTTGTTATTCTGCATCGGCTACCGCCTGCCATGCCAGGACTTTTCCCACATTTCCACCAGGTTTTCCCGGCATGGCATACCTAATTGAAATCCTTCTGTTGCCCTTCTTGGGTTTCCCTCACACTCCCTTCCTTACCGTTATCGCAAATCGTACCACTTTATCGACAGGCTCAAGCATGCTGCCCGCAGGCGGCATGCTTTTTCTGCTTTTCAAGAAATCCATGGCGCCCAATGGTGACAGAAAAGTCATTTGGGGCGGCTTGTGCAGGAATGTCTGATGTGGTAAAATGGGACGCATCGGGAGGTGTCGAAGCATGTCTGCAAGCAACAAGAAAAAAATCCTTCGGCGCCTGTGGCCCGCTCTGTTGGTGTTTTTAGCTGCTTTGGCCGCACTTGAGCTGTTGTGGCCGGTTCTGCGCCAAAGCGGCACCGTCCCGGTCAATGACGGAGTCGGCACCATATACATCGTGCCGGATCCGGCCCTGCCCGCCAACACCCTGGACAGCGGCGACTTCACCCGCCAGGGCGATGCCGTGCTCTACACCGGCAGCCGGTACACTGCCAGCCAGGGGGTAGATGTGTCCGAATGGCAGCGGGAGATCCGCTGGCAGGAGGTGGCCGACGGCGGCATTGATTTCGCCGTGATCCGCTGCGGCTATCGCCGGTACGTCAGCGGCAGCTTGGAGCAGGACACTTTTTTTGAGGAAAACTACAGCGCCGCCGGGACAGCCGGGCTGCGCCGGGGTGTGTACTTCTTCTCCCAGGCTGTCTCCGTAGCGGAGGCTCAGGAGGAGGCCGCTTTTGTGCTGCAAATGCTGGCCGGCCGGCCTTTGGAGCTGCCGATTTTTTACGATTGGGAAACTGTCACTTCCGAAGAGGGCCGCGCCAACGGCCTGGACGGCAAGACCGTCACGACCTGCGCCGCCGCCTTCTGCCGGGCCATAGAGCAGGCCGGCTACACCGCCGGCATATACTTTAACCTCCAAATGGGCTACCACACCTATAATCTCTCCCCTCTCAAGGACTACACACTTTGGATAGCGGAGCCGGGTAAGTATCCCTCCTTTTACTACCATGCGGCCCTGTGGCAGTATGACCACAGCGGCACCGTGCCAGGTATCGATACGCCCGCAGACCGAAATCTGCTGTTTGAAGGGCTGTAGGTGAGGTAATCCGGTATGTGCCGAAGGCGGAACAGAATTCATATCGCGGAAAAACAGCGTTCCCCAGGGACTAAACAGCACCCCATCTGTTAGACAAGCATTCTATCATACTTGTCTGACAAATGGGGTGTTTTTCTATGGCAAAGGGAGTACCGAACAAACGGTATACGCCGGAATTTAAGAACCCGGTTGCGGAAACCACGCTGACGATTTGATGTTAACAGCAGAGACCAGATCGAATCATGGAAACAAATCTATTTAACAGACGGATAATGCAGGTTCAATCGCACCCAATCTGCTATTCCTTGCCGAAAAACCAAACCGGAAATGGGTCATGGATGTGAGGGAGTTCAGCCTGCTCGGAGAAAAGCGCTATTTGTCCCCAATTCTCCATCCGCCGCAGAATCAAGGCGAAGCTAAAGGGCTTGCCGCCTGCCATTCGCAGGCAGCAAGCCCTCTCAGCTGCTCAAATAATTTCTATTAAGAATATTTGTCTACCCTTTCGGGGTCAGCGCACCAAGGACGGTCGTTTTTTCACTTGGCTATTATGGAAGCGATTTAATTTAGCTCCGCTCAAATATCTTGAGGATGTCGTCAAAATGCGTCTGCTCCTCCTGCAGCTGCCGGGCCTCCTCCTCGGACTCGGCCTCCGGCTCTGCAGCGGGCTTTTCCTCGGTTGCCTTGGCAGCGGCGGAAGCGGCAGGCTTGGCGGCTCCGTCCGGCTCGGCAAAGCCGGTGGCGATGACGGTGACGCGGATCTCGTCATCCAGATTCTCGTCAAAGGTGGCGCCGAAGATGGTCAGCGCATCAGGATGCACCGCCTCCTGCACCAGGGTGGCAGCCTGCTCCACCTCCTCCAGGCCGATGTCCATGGAGCCTGTGACATTGATGAGAACGCCCTTGGCACCCTGGATGCTGGTCTCCAGCAGGGGGCTGGAAATGGCCATACGGGCAGCCTCCTCGGCCTTTCCCTTGCCGGCGGCGCGGCCCACGCCCATGTGGGCAAGGCCGGCATCCTTCATCACGGCGGTGACATCGGCAAAATCCAGATTGATAAAGCCGGTATCCCGGATCAGGTCTGAAATGCTCACCACTGCCTGGCGGAGCACATCGTCTGCGATTTCAAAGGCATTGGCAAAAGTGATCTTCTGATCGGTGGCGTATTTCAGCCGCTCGTTGGGAATGATAACCAGGGAATCCACCTTACCCCGCAGCTCCTCAATGCCCTGCTCAGCCTGCGTCATGCGCTTGCGGCCCTCAAAGGCAAAGGGCTTTGTCACCACGCCCACGGTCAAAACGCCCTGCTCCTTGGCAGCCTCCGCCACCACAGGGGCAGCGCCGGTGCCGGTGCCGCCGCCCATACCGGCGGTGACAAAGACCATGTCGGTATTCTCCAGGGCCTTGGCCAGCTGATTGCGGCTCTCCTCGGCAGCCTTGCGGCCCACCTCGGGATTGGAGCCGGCGCCCTTGCCGCCGGTGAGCTTCTCGCCGATCTGAATCTTATAGCTGGCAGCAGAAGAATTCAGTGCCTGCTTATCCGTATTCACGGCCACAAAATCGACACCCTTGATGCCGTCCGTAACCATGCGGTTGACCACATTATTTCCGCCGCCGCCAACACCGATGACCTTGATGCTGACGACATTCTCTACCCCTGTATCCATTGCAAATGCCATGTCTTTTCCTCCTGGTGCAGATTATGTGAAATGGCAGTTTTATCATCCGTTTAACCATCGGGCGGCAAGAATTTGCCCACCGTTAGCTGAATGGTTTCGCTGCTGCTATACCAAAGTTATTTTATTACAGTTTCCCCTGCGGGTCAAGTATTCCCCGGTATTTTCCCGAAAAGATTATCCGGGGATAAAGCGCACTTCCTTGCGCGTCAGGTCGATGGTCCCTTTTTCATTTTGCTCCAGCTTGGTATCCACCACGGCCAAAAGGCAGTCCAGCTTATATCCGAAATCATCATCCGGGGACAGGAGCACGTCAAACCGTCCGTCAAAGCGCAGGGTAATGATTGCAGCGTCGGCCACGCTGATCTGCTGGCAGCGGCCGAGGGCGTCTCTCTGCTCCAGCGCCCGGAGCAGCTGCAATAGGCTCTCCTTGGCGGATTCCTGCTCATCGGGCACCTGCAGGGGCATGCCCACCTGGGGGTCCACCGGCATCAGCCCGATGATGCGCGTTACCTCCTCCCCCGCCGCGGCCTGCTCCACCAGCTTACCACTGCCGCTCAAAATCCAATCGCCGCCGGATTGCTCAATGGCGCAGAGGGCAGCATTTTCCTCCACCTGGATGCAGAGGGTATCCGGCAGCTTGCGGCTAATGCGTACGCTGGAAATATAGGGCAGGCTACGGGTGATGGCCTCCGCAGCGCTGAATTTATTGATAAGGAATAGGTTATCGCCCACATGGATGCCGCCGCTGTCAGCGATTTCCTGGGCGGTATAGCGGCTGTTGCCGGTGACCTCAATGGTGTCCACCTTGAAAAATACGGCCAGGGCAGCCACAATGGCGCCGCAGATGACAAAAAACACCAGCAGCTTATATAAAAAGGAAAAGCTTCCCTTTCTTTTTCTGCGTCTGCGTCTGTTTCGGCCGCTCATATGACACCTCTGCTTTCGTTTAGTCTTCTCTGTATATGCAGGCCCCCAGGCCCGATAGATCGCCCACTATATCGGCGTAGCCCCGCTCGATGTGATGGATCTGCTCCACCCGGGTGACGCCCTGTGCCTGCAGCCCCGCCACCACCAGGGCCGCGCCGCCCCGCAGGTCCGTGGCCTGCACAGCGGCGCCCTGCAGCCGCTGCACCCCGGTGACGATGGCCGTTTGGCCCTGAGTGCGAATCTGCGCACCCATTTTAATAAGCTGCGGCACATGGCGGAACCGGTCGGCAAACAGGTTCTCCACAAATACCGTGGAGCCGCTGCTCCTTGTAAGCGCCGCCATCAGGAGGGCCTGGTCATCGGTGGGAAAGCCCGGATAGGGCGAGGTTCGCACCGGCGGTACTCCCCGCAATCGGCCGCCGCTTTTCAGGCAGATGCCCCCGCCGTCGCTGCAGATCTCGCAGCCGCTTTTCTGCAGGATGCACAGCACCGCTGCCAGGTGGCGATAATCCGCCCGGTGCAGGTATACAGCCGCCCGCACCGGCCGCTGCGCACAGATATGTAGCCGCCACAATGCGGTCCGGACGCACCCGATGGGTGCAGCCGTGGAGTTTTTTCCGTCCCTCCACCACCACGGTGGCGCTGCCGGCTCCCTGGACGCATGCACCCATGGCCCTTAGAAAGTCCTGCAGCTCCATGATTTCCGGCTCCCGTGCGGCGTTGGATATGACCGTCGTGCCGGAGGCGGCGCAGGCCGCCAGAATGGCGTTCTCCGTAGCTCCCACACTGGGTGTACGCAGGAATATTTCTGCCCCGCGCAGGGCAGCGCCCCGGCACCGCAGGCGGCCGCTTTTTTCCTCAATTTCCGCGCCCATGGCGCGCAGCGCATACAGATGCAGGTCGATAGGCCGGGGTCCCAGGTCGCAGCCGCCGGGCTGCGAGCACACCGCCTCCCCGCAGCGGCCCAAAATTGCCCCCAAAAACATCACCGACGAGCGCATGCGGCCCATCAGCTCCTCCGGAATCTCGCAGCCGGTAATCTGGCGGGTATCCACCACTAAATCCGGCCCCTCCCGGTGAACGGTGCCGCCCAGATGCCGGATGATCTGCACGGCCGTATCCACATCGCTGAGGGTGGGACACCCCCGCAGGCAGCAGACGCCGGGGCAGAGCACCGTGGCCGCCAGCATGGGCAGCACACTGTTTTTGGCTCCCTGCACCGTCACCGCACCGGAGAGCTTCCTGCCACCCTCCACCAAAATGACGCTCATATTCCTCCCCCGTTTTTCATAGAATGTACGCCATCCTATGCCGGGGGAAGGCTATAGGTGCTATGAGCAGAGTGCGTACTGCTCTTTTACTTCACCAGCTCCATCACAGTCTGATAGATGCGCTCTGTGGCATCCAAAATGCCCAGCTCCGCCATGCCCCGGCTCATGGAGGCGCGGCGGGTGGGGCTGGCCAAAATATCCCGGGCGGTACGATAGAGCTTATCGCCGCTGGACTCCTCCTCACGGATGAGGCAGGCGCCGCCGTGCTGAGCCAGGATCCGGGCGTTTTTCACCTGGTGATCGTTGGCCACATACGGGGACGGCACGATGATAGTAGGCAGCGCCAGGGCGGTGATCTCGCTGATGGTAGATGCGCCGGCCCGGCAGATCACCAGGTCCGCCGCCCGCATCACCACCGCCATATTATGGATATACGGACGCACATCCAGGTGGGGATCCTCCGTTAGCCCCCGCTGCTCCAGCTCCGGCTGCATCCAGGTCCAGCTTCTGTCGCCGGCGGCGTGGATATGCCGGAAGGGGTAGCCGTCCGAGCGCTCTTTTTCAAAGAAATCCAGCATCTGCCGGTTCATGGTGCTGGCGCCCAGGCTGCCCCAGAAGGACACCACCAGGGGCTGCTCCGCGGGGATACCCAGCGAGGCCTTGGCCTCGTCATGAGACATGTCAAAAAAGTCGCCGCGTACCGGTGTGCCGGTGACCACGATGCGTTCGGGATGCTTATAGTGTATGCGGCACTCCTCAAACCCCACCATAATGCGGGAGGCATGCTTTTCCAGCATCCGGGTGGTAAGGCCCGGGATCATATTTGCCTCATGCACCGCCGTGGGGATGCCCTGCAGGGCGGCATACTTTACCATAGGATAGCTGGCGTAGCCGCCGGTGCCCACCACCAGGTCCGCCGGGAACTCCCGCAAAATCGCTTGGGCCCGGCGGCGCAGAGTCAGAAGCTCCACAGCGCTTTTGGCGTTATGGCGCAGGCTGTCCAGGTCCATAGACCGCTCAAAGCTGCCCACCTCGATGCCCCGGTAGTCATAGCCCGCCTCGGCCACCAGGCCGCGCTCAATGCCGTTAGGGGTACCCACAAACAAAATCTCCACCGTGGGGTCCTGCTTGCGCATATAGCCGGCCAGAGCCAGGGCCGGATTTACATGGCCCGCCGTGCCGCCGCAGGTAAAAATCACTTTCATAGCTGTCCTCCTCTTATCCGCCCCGGGGTGCCGGAATCTGCCGGGATACACTGAGTACAATGCCCATTTCAAACAGCTGCAGGGCCAAGGCCGTGCCGCCGTAGCTGAAAAAGGGCAGGGAAATGCCCGTGGCCGGGACCAGGCCCGACACCACCGCAATGTTCAAAAACGTCTGCAGGCTGATTTGGGTCATGATGCCCACCACCAGCAGCGCGCCGAAGCGGTCCCGGGCCTGGAGAGCGATCCAGAAGCCCCGCAGGATCAGCAGCGCAAAAATCAGCATCACCAGTGCGGCTCCGATGAGCCCCAGCTCCTCGCACACCACGGCAAAAATGAAGTCGTTATGCTCCTCGGGCAGGTACAAAAACTTCTGCCGTCCCTTGCCCAAGCCCACGCCCGTGAGTCCACCGGAGCCAATGGCAATGAGGCTTTGGCACATCTGATAGCCCTCGTCCAGGGCGTCGATCCACGGGTCCTCCCACATGCGGATGCGGTCCGCGCCGTAGGAGATGACCCCGGCCTCCACCAGCTTCACATAGGCAAAGCCCAGCGCAGCCACGCTGCCGATGCCGCCGATGGCCCAGCGCTTATCGATGCCGCCCACGATCATCAGCACAACGCCTGTGCCCACGATCAATAGTACCGGACAGGTGTGGCTCCAGCAGCATCAGGCCCGAAAAAAATGCCAGTGTCAGGAGGTAAGGCCGAACGCCGTATTTGAAGCTCTCCATGAGGTTTTTCTTTTTGGAAATGCTGTCGGCAAAGTACACGATGATGGCCAGCTTCGCGATTTCCGAGGGCTGGAACGTCAGCACGCCCACCTTGCCCAGCCAGCGGGTGGCGCCGTTTTCCTTGATGCCCACACCGGGCACCAGCACCAGGACCAGCAGGAAGATGGACACATACATCAATATCTTTGCCATGCCCCGCAGGCGATGATAGTCCATGCGGCTCATAACGACCATGGCGGCCATGCCCAGCAGGGCAAATATGGCCTGCCGCTTTAAGAAATAGGCCGGGTCGCCCTGCTTGTAGCTGGCGGAGGGGAAGCTGGCGGAAAACAGCATCACCAGGCCCAGCACTGTGAGCAGAATGGTCAAAAGCAGAAACGGAAGATCCATCCGGCCCGCCAGGGCCCGGGGAATACTCTCCGGGCGGGAAGCCTGATGCGGCGGACGCCGGGTGCTCCTGCTCCTGAATGCCAGGCGCTTATGAATGGCCGATTGCTGCACAGATCTCCCCTCCCTTCCGTTGGTTTTTGCTGCCGGCTCAGTATGCGAAGCGGTTCATAACGCCCAGGTAGGCCAGGGCACAGAAAATCACGCTCACCGTGGTAAACACCGCCACAATCTTGGTCTCCTTCCAGCCGCACATCTCAAAGTGATGATGCAGCGGAGCCATCTTGAAAATACGCTTGCCGTGGGTGAGCTTGAAATAGCCCACCTGCAGGATATCCGACAGAGTCTCGCAGATATACACGATGCCCACGGGGATCAGCACCAAGGGCATATCATAGGCAAAGGCCAAAGCCGCCACCGCGCCGCCCAAAAACAGGGAGCCGGTATCGCCCATAAAGACCTTGGCGGGGTAGTGGTTATACAGCAGGAATGCCAGCAGGCCGCCTGCCATGGCGGCGGCGAAAATGCCCAGCTGGGGAAATCCCTTCCACACCACGCCCAGCACCGCGAAGAACGCCGCCACCGGGATGGTAACGCTGGTGGACAGGCCGTCCAATCCGTCGGTGATGTTCACGGCGTTCACCGTACCCACGATGATAAAGGCGGCCAGGATCATGTAGACCACCCAGTTCAGCACGACGTAGGTGTTAAAAAACGGAATATACAGGTTGGGGCTCAGATGGCCCTCCGCCCGCAGCAGGCACAGAAACGCCACCGCCGCCGCCAGCTGCAGCAGGAACTTTTGAATGGCGGTGAGGCCGGTGTTGCGGTGATGCTTTACCTTCTGATAGTCATCAATATAGCCGATGACGCCGAATACCAGGGCAAACAGGTATACATAGATATGGGTAAAGTCCCCCTGCACCATGCCCTTCCAGCCCAAAATCACCACCGTGATGCCGATGCCGATGATGAACATCAGCCCGCCCATAGTGGGGGTGCCCTGCTTGGTCATGTGCCAGGTGGGGCCAATCTCCTTGATGCTCTGTCCGGCCTTGAGCTTCACCAGCTCAGGGATCAAAAGCTTCCCGGCCACAGCCGTGATGGCAAAGCAGATCACGCAGGCCAAAATCACTTGAAGGATCATAGTTCTTGTTCCTCTTTCCGCCCCCATGGGGCCTCTTTTGTTTTGTATTTACAGCAGGGACCGCACAACCTCCCGCTCATCCAAGGGGAGCGTTTTGCTGCCGATCTCCTGATACGTCTCATGTCCTTTACCGCACAGGATGACTACATCCCCGGGCGCAGCCCAATCCATAGCCAGGGCGATGGCCGCCCGGCGGTCCGGCTCCACCACATATCGCTCCTCCGCCCCGGCAAGACCCGGGAGGATATCCCGGATGATGGCCATGGGCTCCTCGGAACGGGGATTGTCACTGGTGACGACCACCAGATCCGCCAGGGCTCCGGCGATGCGGCCCATCCGGGGCCGTTTTTCCTTTTCCCGGTCGCCGCCGCAGCCAAAGACGGCGATGACCCGACCGCCTGCAAAGCCCCGGACGGTTTTCAGCACGTTTTCCAGGGCGTCAGGAGTGTGGGCATAATCAATAAGCAGGGTATAGGGCTTTCCGGGGGTGGCCACCACCTCCATGCGGCCCTTTACGCCGGGGAAGGCGGCCAATGCGGCAGCGCTGTCCGCCAATGGGATGCCCAGCTGTCTGCAGGCGGCCATGGCCCCCAATGCATTATACACCGAAAACCGCCCCGGCACACCCAAGCGCACCGGAATACATTCCCGCGCTGTACAGGCTGCGAAGGTTACGCCCCGCTCCTGCAGGGTGATTCCCTCCGCCCACAGGTCGGCAGGGTTTTGGAGACCATAGCGCGTCACCGGGCAGGTCACGCCCCGGAGCATACGCTCTGTCCAGGGGTCGTCTGCATTGCACACCGCCCCACGGCTGGCGTGAAACAGCTTCGCCTTGGCGCCGCAGTAGCGCTCCATAGTGCCGTGATAGTCCAAATGGTCCTCGGTAAGGTTGGTGAAAATGCCCTCGGCAAAGGTTATGCCCTCCACCCGGTGCTGCACCAGGGCATGGGAGGATACCTCCATCACTGCGTGGGTGCAGCCCGCGTCCGCCATTTGGCGCAGCAGGCTTTGGATCTCCAACGCATCCGGCGTGGTGCGCCGGGCCGGGAGCATTTGCTCCTCCACCAGGTTCTGCACCGTGCCGATGAGGCCGGTCTTTATTCCCGTACTGCGCAGGATGTGGCGCAGGAGATAGGTGGTGGTGGTTTTGCCGTTGGTGCCGGTAACGCCCAGGACCGTCAGCCGGGCGGCGGGGTTTTCATACCAGGTGCAGGCAATTTTGCCCAGGGCAGCTCGCACATCCGGCACCGCCGCGCAGGGCAGGCCCGGCATCTCCTGCCGGCATAGCACGCACGCGGCGCCGCGGTCCACCGCCTGTTGGGCGTACAGGGCGCCGTCACACAGGGTACCCGGCACCGCTGCAAACAGGCTGCCTTTCCGGGCCCTGCGGGAATCCGCACACACATGGGTGATCTCCGTATCCGGTGATATCGTCAGTGCAGTGATCTCCGTTCCCTCCAGCAGCTCCCGCAAACGCATCCAGCCCGCTCCTTTCCACCGCAAACCACATGGCTAATCCGTTACGCCGCTGTCGCTGAGCTGGACGGAGATCACTGTCCCCGCCTCCACCTGCGCGCCGGCGGCTTCCGATTGGTTGATGACCCGAACGCTGCCCGAGCCGCTATCTGTGGTTCCGGTGAAGCGCAGCAGGAGGCCCGCGCTGCTCACCGCCATATTCGCCTCGCTGGGGGACAGACCCACCAGGGAGGGTACTGTGCAGAGTGTATCCGGCTTTTCGGAGCCGGCATAGAGGATCACCCGGGATTTACCGGGGATCACTGTGCCGCCCTCCGGAGTCTGATCGGTGACGGTGTCACCGTCGCCGACGACCTTCACTGAAAAGCCCTTGGATTTAAGCTTTTCCTCGGCGTCCGCCACGGTCATACCGATGACGTAGTTCACCGTGGTGTCAGAGCCCAGCAGCTCCTCTGCCGAGTAGGAGGGCTCCACGCCCAGATAGGGCAGGATCTCGCCCATGATCCGGCTGGCATAGGGAGCTACCGTACCGCCGCCGCCCCGACCCTCCCCGGTGGGCGAATCCAGCGTCAGGAGCATGATATACTTGGGATCGTCCGCCGGTGCGAAGCACATGAATGACAGCACCACCTCGCCGGTGTTGCCCTTATCCGCCGTGCCGGTCTTGCCGCCGATGCGGTAGCCGTGGACCTGGCCATTGCGGCCCGTACCGGACGAGACTACATATTCCAGGCACCGGCGCACCAGGGCGGAGGTCTCCTCGCTGACCACCTGGCGCACGGGGGTGGAGTCATGGCTGGAGAGAACGTTTCCCTCGCTGTCCACCACCCGCTCCACCACATAGGGGGTGTGGAGATAGCCGCCGTTGATACAGGCGGCCTGGGCGGAAATCAGGGCCACAGGGGTCGTGTTGAAGTTTTGGCCGAAGGCATAGCAGGCCAGATCCAGCTCCGAGGCCGTTTCCTGAGGGGCAAAAATGCCCAAGGCCTCACCCTCCAGGTCGATGCCGCTGCCGTTTACCAGACCGAAATCCTTCATATAGCGGTAGAACTTCTCCGTACCCAGGCGCAGCCCGTAGGTGATGAAGGCCGGGTTGCAGGAGTTGCCCGCCGTTTGCTCCAGGGTCTGATGTCCATGGCCGGCGCGGTTGCTGCAATGGATGGTGGCGTCCAGCACATGGATGGAGCCCGTGCAGTCAAAGGTGGTATTCTCGTCAATGACCCCCTCCTCCAGGGCCGCCGCCAGGGTCAGCACCTTGAAGGTAGAGCCGGGCTCATAGGTGTCGTTAATGGCCCGGTTGCGCCACTGGCGCAGCTGGGCATCCGCCAGATCCAGCCGGCCGTCCTTCACCAGGGACGCAAGCCTGCTCTCATAGACGGCGGAGGGATCGTTCAAATCATAGGTGGGGCTGGAGGCCATGGCCAAGACCGCCCCGGTCTCCACATCCATGACGATGCCCGTAGCCCCCTGAGCCTCGGTGGAGGTCACCATCTCGCTCAGGGCCTTCTCCACATAGTACTGCACTGTTGCGTCCAGCGTCAGCACAATGTCGCTTCCGTTCTGTGCTTTATAGTATTGCTCATAGCCGTAGAGCATGTCGCTGCCCGTGGGATCCTTGGTGGACACCACCAGGCCCGTCTCGCCGTCCAGCACGTCGTTATACCGGGCCTCCAGCCCATACAGGCCATAATTATCCGTGCCCACAAAGCCGATGATCTGGGAGGCCAGCGTGGCATAGGGGTAATAGCGCTTGGCATCGGTGACCATGTACACGCCCACAACGCCCTCGTCGTTGATGAAGGTGCGGATCTGATCTGCCACATCCTCCTCCACCCGAAGCTTGAGCACCTCATACTGGGAGTCCGTGCGCTCCATTTTTTTCAGGATGCCCTCCTTGTTGATCTCCAGGATCTCCGAGAGCTTCTGTGCCACGCTGTCCTTAGTCCAGGCAACGGGATTGCCCTTGTCACTGAGAGCGCGGTCCATTTCCAGCGGGGAGAGAAATACCGTTTCCGCCGTGGCGGAAATGGCCATGATATTGCCGTTGCGGTCATAGATCGTACCCCGGGTGGCGGCAACCTCCGTGCTGCGGGTCTGCTGGTCCAGGGCCTTGGCCTCCAGCTCGTCGTGGCGCAGGATCTGCAGAGAAAAGAGCTTGATGACCAGGATCAAAAATACCAGCACACCCAAAACCGCCATAAGGATCATGGTGCGATTTTGAATAATCCGATTGGCGCGGCGCACTTTTTCGCTTTTCCGATTGATCTCACCGCCGTTTTGGGCCATGGTCTCAGCTCCTTTCGCAAATTTTTTCCTATCTATTATACCAAAGGAAGGAGCAAGAAGTCACCTTCTTACTCCTTGTTGTATATCCCTACTATATGGGGCGGCTCACCGGAAATATTCCACCACGGACCCCAGAGCGCGGGAAATGCTTTCCGCGATATTCTCCAGGGCGGTGCCCGCATCGGAGCGGTACACCACCGTGCTGTCAGCGGCGGGCAGCTCTAAGTACTCCACCTGACCGGCGGTGGGTTTGGTCATGCCGGCCTCCTCGGCCACGCGCTTCACAGTGGCCAGGTCAAAGGTCTTTTCATACTGGGTCAGCAGCGCTACATGGCGCTCCTCCAGCTGGCCCATCTCCGTTTTGATCTGCGAAATATCCGCAGAAACCTCTGTCAGGCGCACGTAGCCCATGAGCAGCACCACCACCAGGCCCGTCAGCACCGCCGCGCAGGCCAAAACCAGCGGGGAGAGCTTTGCCGCAGGATGGGCGACGCTCTGCCGTCTGGGGGCCGCCACCGGCTCCCGGCGCTGGGGCTCCATGCGACCGGCATCATCCAGTGCGCGCTCTCTGGCAAGGGCATCCAGATCGTATGCCAGGGAACCGTCCGTATATCCATATCTGCGCCGATCATTGCTCTGTGCCATGGTTTCCGCTTCCTTTCTGTGATTTTTTCAATTTCTAAAAAGTAAATTTTTTTCGCCGGGCTTTAAAGCTTTTCCGCCACACGGAGCTTGGCGCTGCGGGCCCGGGGATTATAGACCAGCTCTGCCTCACCGGCCACGATGGGCTTGCGGCTGACAAGCTTCATTTTCGGTTTCTTGCCGCACACGCACACCGGAAAATTCGGCGGACAGGTGCAGCCGGTGGCCAGCTCCTGCAGGGTCTTTTTGATGATGCGGTCCTCCAGGGAATGAAAGCTGATGACGGCCAGCCGTCCGCCGGGATGCAAAAGCTCCGCCGCCGCTTTCAGCATAGGCGGCAGCTCCCCCAGCTCATCGTTCACAGCGATGCGGATAGCCTGGAAGCTGCGCTTGGCCGGGTGCTGCTTTTCCCGCAAGGCTGCCGGGGGCATGGCGCCGCGAATGATGCTCACCAGCTGGCCGGTGGTCTCGATGGGACTCTCCTGGCGGCGGCTTACAATAGCCCTGGCAATGGCCGGGGCATAGCGCTCCTCGCCATATTCAAAGAGGATGCGGCGCAGGTCCTCATAGCTCCAATCGTTCACCACGTCCCGGGCGGTGAGGGCCGCCGTGCGGTCCATGCGCATATCCAGGGGCGCGTCGTGCATATAGGAGAAGCCACGGTCCGCTTCATCCAGCTGCGGAGAGGAGACACCCAGGTCGAAAAGCATCCCGTCCACGCCATCAATATCCATCTCCCGAAGGACATCGGCAATGCGGCTGAAGTTGCTGTGCACCAGGGTCACCCGGTCCTTATAATCCGCCAGGCGAATCTTCGCCGCCTCAATGGCGGTCTCATCCCGGTCCAGGCAGATAAGCCGGCCGGTGGTGAGCCTTTGGCAATTTCCAGGGAGTGGCCGGCACGGCCCAGGGTGCCGTCCAAGTAAATGCCCTCCGGTTTTATATCCAGCGCGTCCAGGCACTCGTCCAGCAGGACCGGCTTGTGGCCGAAGGCCTGGTCGTCGGCGGCGTTGCGGTCAAATCCCATGGCTCACAGCCCCATTTCTTCCATAGCCTGCTCCAAAGAGCCACTGTCGAAGGCCATAGCTTCCTCTCTGGCCCAGCGCTCAGCGTTCCAGATCTCCGCCCGATCAAAGCTGCCGATGACCACCACTTCCTTTTGCAAACCGGCGTACTCCCGCAGCTTGGTGGGGATGAGGATGCGGCCCTGTGCATCGGGCTCACAATCCACGGCGTTGGCAAACAGGGGACGCAGGGCCTTAGCCTTGCTATAGGGCAAGGCCCGGACCTTGTCCGTAAAGGTGGCCCAGCTCTCATCGGAATAGATGGAGAGGCAGTGGTCCAGGCCCACGGTCACATGGAAGGTCTGGCCCAGCTCCTCCCGTAGGCGGGCAGGGATGAACAGCCGCCCCTTGGCGTCAATATTATGTGCATATTGTCCGGTCACGGCTGCTCCTCCTTCCATAGTTTTTATGGGAAACTGTGGGATTATACCCCACAAATATGGGCACTACCCCCACATCTCCCCACTTCATGTTTACAGTATAGTAAATCAGCCGCTAAATTGCAAGAATATTTTTCCCCATAATTGGAACATATTTCCTGCAAAAAGCGGCTGATTTTTTTAGTTTTCCCCTCAAAATAGAACATTTGTTTTTGTTTCGTGGAATACAAAAAAGCATCCGCTACTATATATAGTAGCGGATGCTTTTTCAAATACGATATATGGGACTGCAGAAAAGTCTCTCCGAAAAGCTCCAGGTTGTTTTGTGAGATTTAACGAATTTTCAAGTCGAAATTTGTCAGTTTTCCTCATTTTCCTCCGGCTTTTCTTCGCTGGAGGAGGCATTTCCGCTGCGGATCTGCTGCATCTGCTCATTGGAGGCAGCGCGGAAGCGGGTGCGGGATTGACGCACCTCGTCCAGGGCCATTTGAATAGCCTCCTCCGTGCGGCGCAGGGCATCCTCGGTATAGGAGTTGGCCACCCGATACAGCTCATTCGTGCGCTCCTCGGCTCGGTGGATGATCTCAGCGGATTTCATCCGGGCCCGCTGCAGCGTCTCGCTCTCGGAGACGATGGTTTTCGCGTCCAGCTCGGCCTGCCGGAGCATCTTCTCCACCTCCTTTTTGGCGGAGGCGATATACTCCTCCCGGGCGCGGATCAGCTCCTGAGCCTTCTTAATCTCCAAGGGCATACGGCTGCGGATCTCCGTGAGAATGTCCAGGGCCTCGTCACGGTTGATGGTGCATTTTTCGGCGCTGAAGGGGGCGCTCTTAGCTTCGTCGATCATGCCGTAGAGCATATCCAGCAGGCGCTGCAGATCTTTTTCTTCCATGGTATATCCTCCCCGTTTCAATTACTCCGTTTTCTGTTTGAGTTCCTCGGCTACCGCCCGGGGAACATATTTCTCCAATGGCTGTCTGTAGCGAATCATCTCCCGCACCATGGTGGAGCTGAAGTGCTGATATTCAACGCTGGCCGGCAGGAACACCGTCTCCAGCTCTGCCCAAATGCCCCGGTTGATGGCGGCCATCTGATACTCCAGATCGAAATCCGTGGCATTGCGCAGGCCCTTGACAATGACGTGTCCCCCTTTCTCCCGGGCATAGTCCGCCAATAGTCCGCGGTACAGCTCCGCCTCCACATTGGGGAGCTCCTCCACGGACCGGCGCAGCATTTCCAGCCGCTTTTCCGCCGGAAACATGTGGGATTTCTTGTCGCAGTTATCCATCACGCACACAAACACCTTGTCAAAGCACAGAGCAGCGCGGCGAATGATGTCCAGATGTCCCAGCGTAATGGGGTCAAAGCTGCCGGGATAGATGGCTATTTTCATGGGGTCAATCCTCGTTTCTATGGTATACAGTGAGTTTTATTTTGCCGTAGCGATACTCTCTGTATATCGAATAGGGGCTGCTGAGCGGAGGCAGGGTCTTATCCGCCGCACTTTCCGCCACAATTATACCATGTCTGCGGCAAATGTCAAACCTTGCGATATCCTCCAGCGCCTGCTCTAAGAGGCCGGAGGCATAGGGGGGATCCAGGAAAATCAGGTCGAACTTCTCGCCGGACTTCAGGTAGCTCATGGCATCGCCGTTTACCACCCGGGCCCGGTCCGAAAAGCCGCAGGCCTCCAGGTTTTCCCGGACAGCCTGGAGGGCGTCCTTGCGGCGCTCCACGAACACGGCGCTTTCAGCGCCCCGGCTCAGGGCCTCGATGCCCAGCTGACCGGTACCTGCAAATAGATCCAGCACCCGGCGGCCCTCAATATCGAACTGAATAACGGAGAACAGGGCCTCCTTGACCTTCCCCGTGGTAGGGCGGGTCTCCAGGCCCTCCAGCTCCCTTAGCCGTCTGCCCCGGGCAGATCCTGTGATAACTCTCATAGCTTTACAGGCGAGGATCGAAGTCCTGGAAAATCACCAGATTTCCGGCAGACTCCGCCGCGCGCATCTCCTCTTTTGTGATAATGGTCCAGTTGATCTCCTGGACATGATAGAACCACCGGCACCAGCGCAGGCAGAAATTATCCCGATCAGAAAACCGATAGGCGATGAAATCAGGCTTGGCCAGGCAATTGGTCAGCAGGTTTCCCAGGGCCCACAGCAGCGCCTTGGGCATATTGCCGCCGTCGCCGTGGCGGAGAAAGTTTTCGCTGAGCTGGCCCCGGACGATCTCCGGGCGATTCCTTTTCAGCCACCGGATGCACCGGGGGTCGAAGGACTCGATGCAGTACAGCACCTTATACTTATCCAGCATGGCGCAGGTAGCGGCGGCCAGGGCATCGTGGTTCCCCCGCTCCGCCTTCAGCTCCACCACCAGGGGCAGGCCGCTCTGCTCAAACAGGGGCAGCACCTCCTCCAAAAGGGGAATTTCCTCGTCGGTGCCCTCCAGGCGGTAGGCTTTCAGCTCCCGGGCCGTCAGGTCCTCCACCAGCACATCGGCCCCGGCGGTACGCAAAAGGCTTGCATCGTGGATAACGGCCAGATTTCCGTCCTGCATCAGATGCACATCCAGCTCCACGCCGAAGCCCCGGCGGATGGCCTCCTTGTAGGCAAGGATCGAGTTTTCCGGAGCCAGATCCTTTCCGTGGTAGCCCCGGTGGGCATAGCGATACTTCCGCAGCAGCTTCCAGTGGGAATGGCCCCGGCGGCACATAGTCAGCAGGGCGAATATCTCTGCCAAGAGCAGCAGAATAATAACAATTAAAATAGCGATCCACATATCAGTTATCCATATCCTCCAGTGCATCCAGGCCCTTCTTAGCCTCGGGGCGGCTGTCGCCGTGGTGGACAAAGTGCAGGGACACCAAGGCCAGCGCGGAGAACACCGCTGCATAGGGGAACAGCACCGTCATGCCCAGCTTATCCATCAGCAGGCCCGAGAGCATGGGCGTTGCCACCTGGGCTGCCATGGAGGCGGTGTAGTAAAGCCCCGTATAACGGCCCACATCCTGCTCCGAGCACATCTCCACCACCATGGGGAAGGAGTTGACGTTGATGGTGGCCCAGGCGATGCCCGCCAGGGCGAACATAGCGTTCATAAGCATGGAGGGGCTGCTATCCCGCAGGAAGGCCGCCACGCCAAAGGCCGCGGCCAGCATGATGACGCCGGCGCGGATGGTCTTTTTCCGGCCCACCTTAGAGGCGATCATTCCCACGGGCAGGTAGGAGATAATAGCCGCCGCCTGGGCGATGATCAGGGTGAGATTATAGTCCTTATGGAGAATATTACTGGCGTAAACAGAGTATTTACTGGTAACGGCGTTATAGCCGAAAAACCACAGAACGATGGACAGAAGGATGAAGATCATAGACTTCTTCTCCTCCGGAGACAGGCCCTGCTTCTCCGGCCGTGCAGGCTCTGCCGCTGCGGCAGGCTCTGCAACGTCCGCGTTCTCCGCCAGCTGCTCCGCTTCGGCGGGCTTGTCCTCCAGGCCATAGCGAACGGAATCCTCCACCATCTGGGCGGCCCACTCCGGCTCCCGAACGGTGAGCAGGAAGATCACCAGAGCCGTGAGCATAATGGCGGCGATAACGGCAAAATAGGCGGTGTAGCTCATAAGGGCGTTGCGCACGGAGGCCGTGGCGAACACCATGCCCAGCACCAGGACCAATATGCCGCCGGCAGAGCCCATAAGGTTGATGATGGCGTTGGCTTTACTTCGCAGGGGCTTTACGGTGACATCCGGCATCAGCGCCACCGCCGGGGAGCGGAAGGTGGCCATACTCACCAGAACCACCAGCAGCAGAATGATGAAGAACACCAGCGTGGCAGGGCTCTCCGCCGTTACCTGCCAGGCGTAGGCCTGCCGGGCGGGAACAACATAATTGGTATAGTCGGGGTTGGTGTGGGTCTTATCGCCGTCCTGGATCTGGCTGCGGATGGCGGCGAACTCCTCCTGAGAGAACTTATCCGCCAGGGTAAACCTCACGCCATCGGGGGTCAGGAGAGTCTCGTCCTTCTCCTTTTCATAGATGGTCACCAGGGCAGCGGGGTCATCAATGGCAGATACATCTTTAATATTATTGAGCTGGGCCATATCCACAAAGCTCAATGCCACCAGGGCCACGGCAGCAATGAGGGTGCCCACCACAATGAAGGGAGTGCGGCGCCCTTTTTTGCTGTGGCTGCGGTCGGAAATGGCGCCAAACAGAGGCAGCAGAAACAGAGCTAAGATATTATCCAGCGCCATGATAACCCCCGACCAGGTCTGGGACATGCCGAACTTATTGGTCAGGATCAAGGGGATGGTGTTGTCATAGGCCTGCCAAAAGGCGCAGATCAGGAAAAAGGCAAAGCCCACCAAAATCGTCCGCTTATAGTTTAGTTTCATATTTTATGACCATTCCTTTCCGCTATGTTGCAAGGCACAAATGACCAACAGAAGGAATGGTCAAAAAGCGCCATGTTTTTCGGTTGCCGCGAAAGCGGCGAGAAAAACAGCTCAAATAAAATGATAATTGAATTTTTTCAATTATCCTCCAATTCCTGCAGCAAAGCCGCAATATCCCGGCGCACCCAGGTGGGCTGTACGCCGAATTTTTCTATATCCGCCTCCGTCCCCTCTCCGGAAAGGACAAACACCGTGTCGATGCCGGCGGCTGCGCCGCAGGCTATGTCCGTGTAGAGCCGGTCCCCCAAAAGCACCGTCTGCTCCGGTGCAAAGCCCGTGCGGGCCATGGCGAGAACCGCCATATCCGGCTGGGGCTTTCCCAAAAAGCGAGGGGTGCGGCCCGTGGCGGTGGTGAGCATCCGGCAGACGCTGCCGCAATCAGGCACAGAGCCGTACCAGGTGGGACAGACCCAATCCGGGTTGGTGGCCCAAAACTCCGCCCCGCGATTTAGGAGGATGCAGGCATCCTCCAGCTTTTGAAACGTCAGCTCCCGGTCAAAGCCGCACAGGAGAATGTCTACATCCGGGTCGGGCTGAGCTGTGACGGGGATGCCCGCGTCCCGGAGCTGGGAATAAAAGGAGCGAGTGCCGAAAACATAGCACTTTTTCTCAGGGCGTTCTCTCTGCAGGGCGGCGATGGTGACATCCACGGAGGTGAGGTAATCGCTTCTTTCCGTCTCGATGCCCAGGCGGCGCATTTTTTCGATGTATCCCTCCACGCCCCGTGAGGAGTTGTTGGTGAGGAACAGGTAGCGGCCACCCACCCGGCGGATATACTGCAAAAAGGGGATCACCCCGTCAAAGAGCCGGTCATCCAGATAAATGGTGCCGTCCATATCCAGCAGAAACAGGCGTTTTTCCCGCAGAGCAGCCATAGCGTCTCCCCTTCCCACACAAATTCAATGGTATCATAGCACAAAGCCGTCCTGCAGGCAAGCAAAACGGCTTTGGAGAGAAAAATTGTGGGGAGGCAGAGAGGAGAGGAAAGTGGAAAGTGAAAAGATGGGGCGGGACGATGGGGGTATCGTCCCCTACGGACGGGGTTGACGGGAGCTGGTGCGGTGGGTGGGGCAGATTGTCTTATGTGTTGTCCTTATGGGCCGGGCGGCGCAGAAGCAGGGAGCGCAGGGCCTTTCCGTTCCAGGGGATAAGAGGATAGAGATAGCCCCGGCCTGCAATGGGCTTGGTGGTGGCCATAAGCGCCAGAACACCCAAAAGGCCGATGCCAAAGCCCCACCAGCGCAGGGCAAAGGCAAGCAGCACCAGTGCCATACGGCAGAGCTTGCAGGCGTAGCCCATCTCAAAGCTGTGCTGGGCAAAGTTGCTCACCGCCACAAAGGCCATATATACCAGCACCTCCGGCACCAGCCATCGGGACTGCACCGCGAAATCGCCCAGGATCAGCGCGCCCAGCATGCTGAAGGAGTTGCCCAGCACATCGGGCGTATTCAGGGACGCCAGCTTCAGCACGTCGATAATCAGCTCCACCAGCAGCAGCTGTAAAACCAGCGGCACGGCGTACTCCCCTCCACCAGCAGGAAGTCCCAGGGCTCCCGCAGGCCGCCGGGCTCCGTGGCCAGCAGATACCACAGGGGCGTAATGACCACGTTCAGCAGCATGACGAAAAAGCGGATGATACGCAGATAGGTGCCCACCAGAGGCGGGAAGTAGTAGTCGTTGATCTCCTCATTAAACCGCAGCAGTGACACCGGCAGCAGCATCACCACGGGGGTGTTGTCGATGAGCACCAGGATGTCCCCCTCCATGACGGAGGCGGTGGCTACATCCGGCCGCTCGGTATAGCGGACCTTGGGAAAGGGATTGTACCACTGCTTAGGAGCAATGGCCTCGGCAATGGTCTCCTGGCTCATGGACACCGACCGGAGATCGATCCGGCGCAGCTTTTCCCGGAGCTGGGAGAGGGTCTTTGCGTCCGCCCGCCCCTCCATATAGCATAGAGCCACGTCGCATTGGGAGCGGCCGCCCAGGCGGATCCGCTCCAATGTCAGGGCCGGATCCCGGATGCGCCGGCGCAGAAGGGCGGCGTTTTCCATAATGCTCTCCACAAAGCCGTCGTGGCTGCCCCGGAGGACCTTGCCTGCATCCGGCTCCTGCACCGACCGGGTGGGGAAAGGTCTTGGCGTCCAGGAGAATGCCGCCGGAAAAGCCGTCTATTATCAGCAGAGTCTTGCCCGCAAATACGTCCGTCACCGCCTGCATCCGATCCCGGCTGGTCCCAGCGTCGCACACGGTGATATACCGGCGCAGCAGCTCATCTACGCCGGAGATACCATCCAGTGTCTCTACCTCCTGCAGCTTTTCCACGGCCCGCTCCAGGAGCATATCCTTGGCGTAGCCGTTCACCACCCACATTTTGGCCCGGCGGCCGCCCACATACAGCTCCCGGCTCACCATGTCGAAGCTGCGGCCCACACCCAAAAGATCATCCAGCTGGGCGCATTTTGTGTCAAAGGGTTGGTTCATATTGCCCCTCCGCTTATTCATACTTTAACGGAAGTATGTGTAAAAAAAGAACCGGGCATACGCCCGGCGCACGAAAATACGCAGCGGGCGGGGTTTTCCCCGCCCGGCTTTTAAAATATTTCCTCAGATGGTTTTTTCAAAATAGAAATAGGTCTCATCCTGGCCGGTCTCCCGCATACAGGAGGAGAGCATTTTATAGGAGGGCCCATTTTCCTTGAAGCACTTGGCAACCACCCGGGCGAGACCCAGGCCGTACAGGGCCCAATCCGCCGCTGCGGCAAAGGCCTCGGTGCCGTAGCCGCGGCCGGCATAGGCCGGGGCAATGCGGCAGCCCAGCTCCATGCCGCCCTGCCAATCGGGGTTGTACAGCACCGCCTCGCCGATGAAGTCCTCCCCCAGGCGCACGGCAAAATTCACGCAGCGGCGCAGACGGAAATCCTCCCGGGCCACCGAGAGGAAATACTCCTCCATGGGGCTGCCATCGTAGTCCTTGTGCCAATCATAGCCCCACAGGCGGTTACGCTCCTCGTCCAGGCACAGGGCATTATAGGGCAGCTTGTCCTTTTCCGTCAGAGCATCCAGGGTCAGGCGATCGGAGTGCAGGGTGGGTATTTCATGAAGGCGGTCCAGCTCGCTGCCCACCTCAAAGCATAGCTTGCCCCCCAGGGCCGCCGGGAGGTACTGCATCTTGGACATACGCAGCCCCTTATCCCGGGCGTCATCCTCCCGGTTCATCCACCGGACGGAATCATCACAGTGCCGGGCAAATTCCTGCACCATGGTGGGATACGCCCCGGGGTAGGAGTACAGCGCCTTTTCAATATGCACCTGCATGGTACTGCCGCACTGCTCACCCATGCTGATGGCCACCAGCCGCCCCTCATGGAGCAGGCCCCCTGCCATGAACCAATCTCCCGCCAGGTGCCGCAGCATCTCCTTGGCCAGGCGCAGCTCATTTTTGGCAATGGCACTCTCCTTGGAAAACTCCGCCCCATAGTCCTGCCAAAACCGCTCCAGCAGGGGCTCGTCTGCCGCCGTCAGGGGCACATATTCCGCATCGGGATAGAGCTTGCGGAACTTATGGATGTGGTTGCGCTGGCCGCTGTAATGCCTTCCGGCAAACTCCGCCAGATCCTCCCGGCGGTAGATATAGTCCTTCCAGGGCCGCTCATTAATGAGCCGCACTACCGGGTAGCGCAGAAACAGCCGTCCGGCCTCCCCCTCCGGCACCACGGAGACCACCGGGCGTACCCCCTGCTCCGTGCAGTATTTCTCGATGAGGGTCAGAGCCGCGTCCACATCCCCCTCCGGCCCGGGCACAGGGAAATCAAACTGATAGCGGCCGTCAATCTGATTGCGGACGATGAGGCAATTTGCCGCCTCACAGAAGGCCGGGTGCAGCACACTCCCCCACATGAGCTTCACGCCCACAGAGTACTCGCACAGGCGATAGTTACAATTTATATAATAGGGTCTCAGTTTTTCCGCGTTCTGCGGCGTGACAGGTTCAAAAATCATATCAAATGCTCTCCAGAATTTCTTTTGTCTCCGATATAAACCGCCGGGCCATGGGCCGCAGCTCCTTCTTGGACCGCACCGCGATGCCCAGCTCCCGCGCTGCCGGCGGATCCATCGGCACCGCCACCACGTTGTCCCGGCGGCCCTTGAGCACCAGCTCGGACAGGATGCTGGCGCCCAGGCCATGCTCCACCATAGAAATGATGACGCTGTCGCTGACATGGGTCTCGCGGATATTGGGCTTTACATCCCCCAGGGCGTGCATGATGTCCAGATAAAAGCCCGGGGACGGCATGAGAAAATCCATCCCCTGCAGGGATTGTACCTTCAGGCTCTCCCGGCCCTGCATATCGTAATCCGGCGGCAGGATTACCAGCAGCGGGTCATTGCGCAGATGGGTCCAATCCAGGGTAAACCACTCCTGCCAGGAGGCAAAGCACATATCCGCCTTATCCTCCTGCACCCAGTGATACACCTCCTCCACGCTGCCCATCTGCACATCCACCGCCACATCCGGGTGGTTATCCCGGAAGCGCTGAATGATCTCCGGCAGCCAGTGCATGGCGATGCTGGCATAGGAGGCCACCCGAATGGTCTCCTCCCGGCGGGTATTGATGAGGCGGATCTCCCGCTCCAAGGTTTCGTCCGCCCGGAGCAGATCCTGTATCATGGGAAAAACTCGCTGTCCGGCGGCACTGAGCCGAATTCCCGTGCGGCTGCGCACCAGCAGAGGAAAGCCAATATCCTTTTCCAGGCTGTTCATCATGTGTGTCAGGCCCGATTGCGTGTAGCCCAGCACCTCCGCCGCCCGGGTAAAGCTGCCGGTCTGCACCGCCGTGGCCAATGCCTCCAGCTTTTTGGTGTCCATACGCCGCCCTCCTAATCATGAAACTATGTCATAGTCTATGTTATACCGCATTTTTACAGAATTCGCAATGACTTTTGCAACATTTTCCATTTAATCATGACATAATATAATATAAAAATGCATACTTGTCGCTTTACAATTGATTCCCGCCGGGGTATAGTATGGCCATAGTGATTCTCAAACATGAATTGCTTTTCCTTTCTATCCTCAAACCTATAAAGGCCGCCTTGAAAAAAGGCGGCCTTTATAGGTTTGAGACTGTCGAAAAAACCTCCGGGTTTTTCCGACAAAAGGATTGCAGTCTGCTGCGCGCATAATTTGTCCGTCGCAGACGGACAAATTCCACACTGGCAGCCTGAGCTGTATTTTCTCTCACGCACATGTCGCGAGAGAAAATGATTTTATTTCTTTGCCGCCTGCGGGCGGCAAACTCTGCGAGGCTTTTTTGATACGCTGAAACCTATAAAGGCCGCCTTGAAAAAGGCGGCCTTTATAGGTTTTTTTATAGATTGAAGCTATCAAAAAGCTTTTGGATTTTCCGGCAAAGGGCCCACGCCTGCTGTGTGTGCCGGCTTCGCAATGCCATGACTCTTGCGGAGTTTTTTCATGCTGCGGGGTAACTCCTTTGCGCGGTTTGGGCTGTCCCTCTTTTTTTACTCTTTTCCAGCCGACAGGGCCCGGGTGGCGTTGAGCACCGCCAGCACCATCACGCCCACATCCGCGCCGATGGCCAGCCACATATTGGCAATACCGATGGCGCCCAGCACCAGGCACACCGCCTTCACCGCCAGGGCAAACACGATATTCTCGTACACGATGCGCAGCGTCCGCCGGGAAATGCGCATGGCCAGGGCGATCTTGGCCGGGTCGTCATCCATGAGGACCACATCCGCCGCCTCGATGGCTGCGTCGCTGCCCAAAGCGCCCATGGCAATGCCGATGTCGGCTCGGGCCAGTACCGGGGCGTCGTTGATACCGTCGCCCACGAAGGCCAGGAGCCGGCCCTCCCTGCGCTCTTTCAGCAGCCGCTCCACCTGCCGGACCTTATCCGCCGGAAGCAGCTGGCTATGGACCTCGTCCACCCCCAGCTGGGATGCCACCTGCCGGGCTGCCGCGTCCGCATCGCCGGTGAGCATAACGGTCTTTTCGACGCCCTCTGCCTTCAGGCCCCGGATGGCCTGGGCCGCGTGCTCCTTGACTACATCGCCCAGGAGGATCCACCCGGCATACACGCCGTCCACAGCCACATACACCACGGTGCCGGCCCTTTGGGGCTCTATAGGCTGAATACCCAGCTTCTCCATGAGCCGCCGGTTGCCCACGGCTACGGCATGGCCGTCTACCCGACCTGTTAGGCCGAAGCCGCCCAGCTCCTCCACGTCCGTCACCCGGTCGGTATCCACCTGGCCGCCCCAGGCGGATTTAAGGCTTTGGCTGATGGGATGCTTGGAGTAGCACTCTGCCTGAGCCGCCCACCCCAGCAGGGTCTGCGCGTCCATACCCTCCGGAGCGGTCTCCAGCACCTGAAAAACGCCCTTGGTGAGGGTACCGGTCTTGTCGAACACCACACAGCCGGTCTTAGCCAGAGCCTCCAGATAGTTGCTGCCCTTGACTAAAATTCCCTTGGCGGATGCGCCGCCGATGCCGCCGAAGAAGCTCAGGGGAATACTGATAACCAATGCGCAGGGGCAGCTGATAACTAAGAAGGTCAACGCCCTCGTAATCCAATCGCCCCACATAGGCGCATTGCCCATGATGAGCCGCACCACCGGCGGCAGCACCGCTAGGGCCACGGCGCTATAACACACGGCGGGGGTATAGATGCGGGCGAACTTGGTGATAAAATTCTCCGCCTTGGCCTTTTTCATGCTGGAGTTTTCCACCAAATCCAGGATCTTGGCCACGGTGGAGTCACCGAACTCCTTGGTAGTCCGGATATGCAGCAGACCGCTGAGGTTCACACAGCCGGAGAGCACCTCATCCCCGGCCTTCACCTGCCGGGGCAGGCTCTCGCCGGTAAGGGCACTGGTGTTCACGGCGGCTTCGCCCTCCGTCACCACGCCGTCAATGGGGATGCGCTCCCGGGCTGCACCACGATGACGGTGCCCACGGCTACATCCTCCGGGTCCACCTTCTCCAGGGCGCCGCCGGACTCAATGTTGGCGTAGTCCGGGCGGATGTCCATCAGGTCGGAGATGCTGCGGCGGCTCTTACCCACGGCGTAGCTTTGGAACAGCTCGCCGATCTGATAGAACACCATAACGGCGCAGCCCTCCCGCCAATCACCCAGGGCCATAGCGCCCACAGTGGCCACAGCCATAAGGAAATTCTCATCGAACATCTGGCCCCGGAAGATACCCTTCACAGCCTTGAGCAGGATATCGTAGCCCACGATGAAATACGGGATGAGATACAGCACGCCCTCCAGCCATCCCGTGAGGGGGGATACCCATACTCCGATCACCAGCACCGCCGACACGATGATCCGGATGAGATTGGTTTTCTGTTTCTTCGTCACGGCCTTTATGCCTCCTTCAGTGTCAGCGTGTCGAAAAAGTCTTTTCGCCCCGCTGCCTAAGTTTTTGAAACTTTGAAAAAGTTCCAAAAACTATTGATTTCAACGGTGAGGGACACCCTTCTTGGGTTTCCCTCACACACCGGCGCAGCAAAAATACTTTTTGCCTCGCCGTTTGCGTTTTTGAAACTTTGAAAAAGTTCCAAAAACGATTGATTTGAATGGCGAGGGACACCCTTCTTGGGTTTCCCTCACACTCCCTTCCTTACCGTTATCACCGTTATCGCAAATCTTACCGTTTTATCGACAACCTCAGTGTTTCCGGCTCATAAAACTCTCAAAAAAGCCTCGCAGCATTTGCCGCCCGCAGGCGGCAAAATAATCAAATGATTTTTCCCTCTGCGCAGAAGCGGGTTCCTACCCCGCCCGCTACACCGATTTTCCTGCTTATCCGTAGGCGGGGTGCCCTCACCCCGCCGCCCGGTCCTGCGCATAGCTTTTACAGGAATATCTCGCAGTCGTCCTCCACCCTTTTGCAGTTCTTCAGCACCTGCCGCATCACGGCGTCCACATCGGCGCCCTCGGCAAATTCCACCTTCATCTTTTGGGTCATAAAGCTGACGGTGGCAGCGGCCACGCCCTGAGTCTTCTGGGCAGCCTGCTCCATCTTGTCGGCGCAGGCCGCGCAATCCACTTCGATCTTATATGTCTTTTTCATGGTAAGTAGTCTCCTTTCCTCAATCGCCCAGGTGCTCCATGCCCAGCTGCAAAATAGAGCGGACATGGTCGTCATCCAGACCATAAAAAACAGCTTTGCCTTCCCGGCGGAACTTCACCAGCTTGTTATTCTTCAGAATACGCAGCTGATGGCTTACGGCGCTCTGGGTCATGCCCAAGAGCCTTGCAATGTCATACACGCACAGCTCCGCGCCGAACAACACATACAGAATTTTGACGCGGGTGGAGTCGCCGAACACCTTGTACAATTCTGCCAGGTCATATAGGTCGTCCTCGTCGGGCATCTGCCGCCGCACAGCCTCTACGCCGGCCTCGTCCAGACACAGAAAATCCTGCTCCGGATTCTTTTCCATTTGATCCATGCTGCCCTCCTCAAATGTTCATTTGAATAATTGCTCATACGTTTGTTGTCTGTATGTTACACCCTTCCCTAAACGGTGTCAACCCCTTTTTGTAAATTATTCGGACATTTTTTACGCCCCTCTTAATTTCCTAAAGAAGTTTCCCACCGGTTTTGGAATATTGGTGATTGCTTTTGAGAAATAATGTGGTATACTATCATGTGTAGCAGATTGTCTTAAAAATGAAAAATTTACTATAACAGTAAGGTCGGATGTGTGCGGGAAACCCCATCGGGGGCTCTCTGCGCCATTAAAGTCCATGGTTTTGGACGCTTTTTTAAGCTCTCCGAAGCACGCAGGCAGCAGGGCGAGGGTTCCTTCCCCAATGCGCTGCAGATAAATAACTGTGCCCTGCACATTTTTGCAGCGGCTGACGATGGAGAGGCTCTGCCTCTCCCTATAACACCTCACGAAAGGGGCACTTATGAATCAGTATCTTATACGCGGCGGTCGGCCGCTTTTTGGTGAAATTACCATCAGCGGCGCGAAGAATGCCGCCGTTGCCATTATCCCCGCCGCCCTGCTGGTGGACGGCACCTGCCGCATTGAAAACATCCCGCAGATCAGCGATGTTACGCTGCTGCTGAATATTTTGGAGGAGCTGGGCGCCAGGGTCCGGGTGCTGAACCGCCACGCCGTGGAGCTGGATTGCCATGCCATCCGTTCCACCCATCCGTCCTATGATCTGGCCCGCCGTATCCGCGCCTCTTACTATCTCATCGGCGCTCTGTTGGGCCGCTTTGGTGAGGCTGCCGTGGCCATGCCCGGCGGCTGCGACTTCGGTGTGCGGCCCATCGACCAGCATATCAAGGGCTTCTGCGCCATGGGCGCAGAGGTGAAGGTGGAGAGCGGCTTCATTCAGGCCTGTGCCAAGTCCGGCCGTCTCACCGGCACATCCGTATATCTGGACGTAGTATCTGTAGGCGCCACCATGAATATCATGATGGCCGCCGTGCTGGCCAGGGCAGCACCGTCATCGAAAACGCCGCCAAGGAGCCGCACATTGTGGACCTGGCCAACTTCCTCAATTCCATGGGTGCCGACGTCAAGGGAGCCGGCACCGACACCATCAAGATTCGCGGTGTGGATCATCTGGCCGGCGGCAGCTACGGCATCATTCCCGACCAGATCGAGGCTGGCACCTATATGGCCGCCGTGGCCGCCGCAGGCGGTCAGGTGCTCATCAAAAATGTGATCCCCAAGCACTTGGACTGCATCAGCGCCAAGCTGGTGGAGATGGGCGTTTACATTGAGGACCGGGGCGACGCCGTGCTGGTGCGCCGCAGCGGCCCACTGCAGAAGACTAACGTAAAGACCATGCCCTATCCGGGCTTTCCCACGGATATGCAGCCCCAGATCGCCGCGGTGCTGTCCATAGCCCAGGGCACCAGCATCGTCAATGAAAATGTGTGGAACAGCCGCTTTAAGTATATTGACGAATTAAAGCGTATGGGCGCCAATATCCAGGCCGACGGCCATGTGGCCGTCATCGAGGGCGTGGAGCATCTCCAGGGCGCGCCGGTGCAGGCCTGCGACCTGCGGGCCGGCGCCGCCATGGTCATCGCCGGCCTGTGCGCTGAGGGCGTAACGGAGCTGAGCCAGGTGCAGTTCATCGAGCGCGGCTACGAGGACCTGGTGGGCAAGCTCCGGGCCGTTGGGGCCGACATCCGTGTGGTGGACGCGCCGGACATCGCCGAGCAGAAGGAAGCACATATCGGCTGATACAATGCCGCCAAAGCAGCGTCTGCCGCGTAGGGCCGCCAAAGGGCGGCCGGCGTGGTGACGCTGCTTTTATCACCCGGCGGTGCTCCCTCACCGCGCTTCCTATTTATAATATGGCAACCTGAAATACCCAAAATCACAAGCGAGGTCTGACATTTGATCACCATACATACTCTGGCCAGCGGGTCCGAGGGCAACGCCGCCTTGGTCTGCGCCGGCGATGTTCATATTTTGGTGGACGCGGGCATCTCCGCCCGGCGCATTGAGACCGCCCTGCGGTCTCTGCACCGGCTGCCTCAGGCCCTGTCTGCCGTTTTCATCACCCACACTCATTCCGACCACACCGCCGGGCTTCGGGTGCTGCTGAAGCATACGGGCGCCCCTGTATTTGCCTCCCCCGCCGTGTGCGCCGCCCTGCTGCGGCAGATACCGGGCAGCGCCTCTCTGCTGCGGCCCCTATGCCCCGGGGATGCACAGGCCTTCGGTTCCCTGACCGTGACGGCCTTTGCCACCTCCCACGATACCCCGGGCAGCATGGACTATCGCTTTGATTGCGGCGGCGCCTCCGCCGGGATCCTAACGGACACGGGCTATGTAACGCCGGAGGCCGAGGCAGCCCTGGCCGGGGTGGAGCTGCTGCTGCTGGAGAGCAACCACGATGTGCAGTGGCTGCAAAGCGGGCCCTATCCCTATCCCCTGAAGCGGCGGATATTAGGCGACCGCGGCCATCTGTCCAACGATGCAGCGGCGGAGTTTGCCTGCCGCATGGCGGACCGCGGCACCCGGCAGTTTGTCCTGGTGCATTTAAGCAGGGAGAATAATACCCCGGTCCGGGCCCTGGATACTGTAGGCTATGCCCTGCGCTGCGGCGGATTCGAGGGAGTTCGGCTCACCGCCGCCCCCCGAGGCGAGTGCAGTGAGGCCTATATAGCGGAGGGTGCGCCATGCAGAAAATAACCGTCCTGTGCGTAGGCAAGCTGAAGGAAAAATTCTACCTGGACGCTGTGGCAGAGTACACCAAGCGTCTGCAGCGCTGCTGCAAATTAGAGGTTATCGAGCTGCCGGAGAGCAAGCTGCCGGAGGAGCCCTCCCCCCGTCCAGATCCAGCAGGCTCTGGACACGGAGGCCGCCGCCATAAGCGCAAAGCTCCCCAGGGGCGGCGCATTGGTGGCCATGTGCATCGAGGGCAGCCCCTGCTCCAGCGAGGAAATGAGCCGCAAAATGCAGCAGCTGGCGGTTTCCGGCAGTACCCAAGTTACCTTTCTCATCGGCGGCAGCGTGGGCCTCAGTGAGGAGCTGAAGCGCCGGGCAGATTGGCGTCTGTCCATGTCCCCCATGACCTTCCCCCATCACCTGGCCCGGGTCATGCTCCTGGAGCAGATCTACCGCGCTTTTCAGATCCAACAGGGGACGAAATACCACAAATAATCGAATGAAGCATATGGGAGGTTTTGTGATGAACGAGTTTGATATGTTGGCTGCCGCGGAATCCGCGCGAAGCGGCGAGCTCCCGCAGAATTTTTGGGACGATCTCTCCTCCGGCTGGCGCTTTCGTAAGGAGGAATTGACCTGGCCGGTGGACGAAAAGGGCGAAAAGGAAAAGGCCGTGCTGCTGACGTCCACCTTTGACTCCCCTGCCGAATCGGATGTGACCATTTCTTTTTTGATTTCCTGCGGCATTCCCTGCTTTAAGTATTACGCCAAGGAGGGCGGCGCGGGCAAGGTCATCAGCGGCTTTTCCGGCTATGGAGCCGACCTCTATGTCCCCGCCTCCCGGCTGGAGGAGGCCCGAGCCCTGCTCCAGGCAGAACCGGTTTTTGACGAGGATAATTCTTAACCTTCATAGCAAAACGGAAAGGAGATTTTATAGCATGATCGACTACAAAGCAGAATATCTGAAATGGCTCCGCAGCGATGCCATCACCGAAGACGAGCGGGCAGAGCTGGCCGCCATTGCAGATGACGACAAGGAGATCGAGAGCCGATTCTACGGCCCTCTGGAGTTCGGCACCGCCGGCCTGCGGGGCACCATGAAGATGGGCCTGCACCAGATGAATATCTATGTCATCCGCTGGGCCACTCAAGGCTTTGCCAATGTCATCTGCGCTGAAGGCTCTGCCGCCATGGACAAGGGCGTTGCCATCTGCATGGATTGCCGCCACCATAGCATGGAGTTTGCCCGGGCCGCCGCCGAGGTCTGCGCCGCTAACGGCATCCATGTGCGGATTTTTGAGTCCCTGCGCCCCACTCCGGAGCTTAGCTTTGCCGTGCGGCACTACGGCTGCCAGGCGGGCATCAACATCACCGCCAGCCACAACCCCAAGGAGTATAATGGCTACAAGGTCTACTGGTCCGACGGCGCCCAGCTGCCCCCCCAGCACGCCGATGCCATCGCTCGAGAGCTGGAGAAGATCGACATCTTCACCGGCGTAAAGACCATGCCCTTTGATGAAGCCAAGGCCGCCGGGCACATTGAGCTCATGGGGGAGGAAACCGACAACGCCTTCATGGAAAACGTCATGGCCATGGTCAATGACCGGGAATGTGTTGCCAAGGTGGCGGATACCTTCCATGTGGTCTACACCCCCTTCCACGGCTGCGGCTGGAAGCTGGTTCCCCAGGCTCTGCGGGATTTGGGTGTGAAGCACCTGCACTGCGTGCCTGAGCAGATGGTGCTGGACGGCTCCTTCCCCACGGTGGTCTCCCCCAATCCGGAGAATCCGGAGGGCTTCTACCTGGCCATTGCCCTGGCGGACCGGGTGGGTGCCAACTTCATCATCGGCACCGATCCGGACAGCGACCGGGTGGGTATCCTGGTGCGCAATAAGGGTGGCCGCTTTGTGCCCGTGTCCGGTAACCAGACCGGTGTGCTGCTGGCAGATTATCTGCTGGGTGCCATGGCCCGCAGCGGCAAGCTGCCCAAGAACGCCGTCCTGCTCAAGACCATTGTCACCACCGAGATGGCCCGCCGGGTGGCGGAGGCCCACGGCGTCAAATGCTATGATACCTTCACGGGCTTTAAGTTCATGGCCGAGAAGAAGCAGCAGCTGGAGAGCCAGGGCCTGGGCAAGGTGGTGTTCTCTTATGAGGAGAGCTACGGCTATATGCTGGGTGACTATGTCCGGGACAAGGATGCCGTCACCGCCTCCCTGCTGCTGACGGAGATGGCCGCCTGGTACCAGAGCCAGGGCATGACCCTGTTTGACGCTCTCCAGGCCTTGTACGAAAAGTACGGCTACTATGGTGAAAAGACTCACAACCTGGTGATGCCCGGCCTGGACGGTCTGGAAAGGATGGCTGCCCTGATGAAAAACCTGCGGGACGTGCCTCCCACGGAAATTGCTGGCGTGGCCGTCACGGCGCGCACAGATTATAAGGACGGTACCATTTTCGATTGTACAACCGGGCAGGTTACTGCCTCGGAGCTGAAGGGCAGCAATGTCCTGCGCTACACTCTGGCTGATGGCACCGTAATCCTGGTACGCCCCTCCGGCACAGAGCCCAAGATCAAGGTCTATATCCTCACTCTGGGCAAGGACGCCGAGGAGCGGGACACGAACATCGAAAAGTACTCCCAGTGGGCCCTGGCACTTCAGAATTGATCCGATAACGGCACCTGAAGCCCCGCTCCACTGGCAGTGTCATCCCCCCTGCAGCCCGATGGCTGCAGGGGGGATTTTTCGCCGTCGGGTCTTCACCGCCGGACGTCCCATCGGCAATTCCCCTGCTTCCGCCTTTTTCCCCGAAGAATGTCCGCTGTGCCGCTTTTTGTTCATCTCAACGGTTGACAAAAGTCCGTCCGCCCCTTATAGTACATTCATAACGCTTTTTTAACGGGCGGTCCTATTGGCCGCCCAAAACTGGAGGAGAGAATCATGGAACGCGAATCTTTTAAGTCCCGTCTGGGCTTCCTGCTGGTGAGTGCCGGGTGCGCCATCGGCATCGGCAATGTGTGGCGCTTTCCCTTTGTGGTGGGGCAGAACGGCGGTGGATTTTTTGTGCTGGTCTACCTCGTCATGCTGGTGGTGCTGGGCCTACCGGTGCTGACCATGGAGCTGGCCGTGGGCCGCGCCAGCCGCAAAAGTGCGGTGCTTGCCTATAAGGCCCTGGAAAAGCCCGGCAGCAAGTGGCACATTCACGGCTGGTTCGCCATCATCGGCTGCTGCCTGCTGATGATGTACTATACCACCGTGTCCGGCTGGATGCTGGACTACTTCTTCAAGTTCGTTACCGGTGTCTTTACCCCCGGCATGGCCGCCGAGGTCAGCGGCCAGGTATTCAGTGATATGCTGGCCAGCCCCACCGAAATGGGACTATGGATGGTTATTACAGTGGCCGCCGGCGTGCTGGTGTGCAGCATCGGCGTGCAGAAGGGTCTGGAGCGGGTCAGCAAGGTGATGATGACCGCTCTGCTGGTGCTGATCCTGGTGCTGGCCATTCACAGCTTCACCCTCCCCGGGGCCAAGGAGGGCATTGCCTTCTATCTGGTGCCCAACATGGACAATGTGCGTTCCGTAGGTCTGGGCAATGTCATTGCCGCGGCCATGAATCAGGCGTTTTTCACCCTGAGCCTGGGCATCGCTGCCATGGAGATTTTCGGCAGCTATATGAGTAAGGACCACACGCTGCTCAGTGAGGGCGCCCGCATATGCGGGCTGGATACCTTTGTGGCCGTCATGGCGGGCATCATCATCTTCCCTGCCTGCTTCAGCTACGGCGTGGAGGTAACCTCCGGTCCAAGCCTGATCTTTGTCACCCTGCCCAATGTGTTCACTAATATGGCCGGGGGCCGCGTGTGGGGATCTCTATTCTTCCTGTTCATGACCTTTGCCTCCTTCTCCACGGTCATTGCGGTCATCGAGAACATCATGTCCTCCTGCATGGACCTGTTCGGCTGGAGTCGCAAGAAGGCTGCGCTGATAAACGGCGTTATCATCCTCATCGCCAGCGTCCCCTGTGTGCTGGGCTACAATGTGCTCAGCGACTTCCACCCCATCGGCGGCCGGGATGTGCTGGACAGCGAGGACTTCCTGGTCAGCAGTATTCTGCTGCCTCTTGGGTCGCTGATATATCTGCTCTTCTGTGTGACCCGCTGGGGCTGGGGCTTTAAGAACTACCAGGCCGAAGCCAATGCCGGCAAGGGCATGAAGGTAGCCGGCTGGATGCGGTGGCTGTTTATGATCGTGCTGCCCCTTATGATCCTGGCCATCTTCATCATCGGCCTCACCGGCTGAACCAAATTAAAAAAAAGGATCCGCTCTTACAAGAGCGGATCCCTTTTTTGAGACTGTCGAAAAACCCTCCGGGTTTTTCCGACAAAAGGCTCGCAGCCTGCTGCGCGCATAATTTTGAGCCCTTGGCTCAAAATTCCACACTGGCAGCCTGAGCGGTATTTTCTCTCACGCACATGTCGCGAGAGAAAATGATCTCAATGCTTTGCCGCCTGCGGGCGGCAAACTCTGCGAGGCTTTATCGACACGCTGAAACAAGGGAGCCGCTCTTGTGAGAGCGGCTCCCTTGTTTCAGCCTCTTTGTCGGAAAATTCCAAAGGATTTTTCGCCCGTTTCTTATCTCCACGCTTTGCCGTAGAAGAACAGGGCCACCGTCCCCGGGCCCACATGGGCGCCGGTAACCGGCTCATAGCACACATGGGTGATCTCCCCCTCGGCGCCCCTGTCCCGCAGCAGATTCTGCAGGTGCAGCGCATCGGCGGGTGCATCGGCATGGGCGATACCGATGGGTGTCCCCCCGGTCGTCCACGGTCTTGTCGTATATCTCCGCCAGAGCCTCCAGGGCCTTTTTCTTACCCCGGACCTTGTCGTACACCACGATCTTGCCCTCCTCGTTGCCCCGGAGAATGGGCTTCACCTGCAGCAGCGTACCGGCCAAGCGTGCGCCGCCGGAGATACGCCCGCCCTTGTGCAGGTATTTCAGGTCGTCCACCACGAAGAACTGCTGCATCCTTGCGCAGCGGCTCTTGGCAAAATCCTTCAGCTCCCCAAGGCTCCTGCCCTCTTTGGCAAGCCGGGCCGTCTCAATGACCACCAGCCCCTCGCCCAGGGAGGCGCCCCGGGTATCCAACACGGCGATGCGGCCGGAGCCGTACTTTTCCTCCAGCTCCCTGCACTGCACACCCACGCCCCAGCAGCTGCCGCTGATGCCGCCGGAGATGCCCAGATACAGCACGTCCATCCCCGCCTGCAGGCTCTCCTCTATGGCCCGGGCAGCCTGCTCGGGATTGACCATGGAGGTCTTGACCGATGCGCCTCTGCGCATCGCCTCATAAAAGGCAGGGCCGTTGAATTCGATGCTGTAGTCCGGCTCCACGCCGTCCACCTCATAGCTCAGGGGCACCGTGCGGATGCCGTATTCCTCCAGCAGCTTCATAGGCAGATTAGCTGCCGTATCCGTAAATATCTGTACCATTTTGTCTCCTTTTCATATCACAGCGCCGCGCAGCCAGCCTGCCAGCGTGTCAAACAGTTTTGTATAGCCGTCCATTGTCAGGTGGATGCCGTCGGCCGAAATAAGTCCCGGCAGACGCTTTTCGCCCAAAAATATCTCTCGCACCCCGATGAGCGGTGTCCCGGTCTCATAGGCCAGGCGCGCCACGGTGTCCGAATACAGCTCCTGGTGCCGGTAAATATGCTGGGTGTCCCCCAGCCAATCCATGATGCGCTCCTTGCTGCGCCCATTCCGGCATAGAAAGTCCAGATACCGCTGGGCGTCAATGGGCGGCAGGGTCATAAGCACCGGCTGCACGCCCTTGTCCTTCAGCTGGCGCAGCATCTGCAGCAGGATCTGCTTGAAGTCCGCCAGCGTGGTCCGGGGCAGATGGCTCTCCCGGGGGCTGTCCTGCACGGCGTCCCAATCGAAATCGCTGTCATTGCCGCCGTAGGCAATGAGGGCGTAATCCGCCTGCATGCCCCGCTGCAGGTCGTGCTCCAGCAGAGCCTGCCCCTTGCGGATGGTCGCACCCATTTTGGAGCGGTTCACCACCTCCGTCTGCCGCCCGCTGTACCGCTCCATCACCTCCGGCAGGTGAAAATGATAGCGAAACTGCTCATCCGGCACCGTGGCCTTGAGCAGGGAGTCCCCGTAAATGTACGCGCAAGCCATGGCTTTCGCCCCTTTCTGTCAGCCGTTTTTTACCGGCTATATCGTTTTAAATAATATAGCATATTACATCTGCCCTGTCAACGCTCTTTTTCCTATTGTATCCGTGCAGATTTGCTGTTATAATAATTGTGCTTTTATGGAGGTGGCATTATGTCCTACGATAAATCCCTCATTGCCCACAAGCTGCAGCGGTGGGATCAGTACATAACCGACTATCACCTGCCCCAGTGGGAGTCCATCCCGGATTTTGGCCTGTACATGGACCAGGTGGTGCTTCTGCTGGAGCGATATCTCAGCTTCATCCCTCCGGTGAATGAGGAAAAGGAGCGCATCGTCACGGCCTCCGCCATCAATAACTACGTGCGTCTGAAGCTGATGCCCGCCCCGGTAAAGCGGAAGTATTACCGGGTTCACATCTGCTACCTTATCATGATCCTTACCCTGAAGCAATCCATCGGCATCAGCCAGGTGCAGAAGATCATCCCCTGGGAGCTGGCGGACGGGCAGGACGGGCCGGAGTCCGTGCGGCAGATCTATGAGGACTACAGCGGCAAATTCCGGGGCATTGCCCTGCTCTTCAACCGGCAGATCCAGCAGAGCTGGCAGGATCTGTGCGTCCCGGATGCCGGGACGGACGGCGTGGCCCGGTGCCTGGTGATGGAGTCGGCGCTGCTGGCCGGTTTTTCCAAGATCCTGGCAGAAAAGCTCCTGCGCCTGTGGGAGGCCGATCCCTCAGCCGTCCTGGCCGCAGAGCATCCCCACAGCTTTACAGACTGAAAAAAGCCTGTCATTGCGAGCCAGTCCGCAGACTGGCGTGGCAATCCGTTTCGAAATGCAGAAAATGTTGCGTTTTCATGTAGATTTGTCGTATTTGGGTAACGGATTCTCACACCAGTGACGTCGGTCACTGGCTCAGAATGACAAGGGGTGAGTTTTTCAACACGCTGAGACTGAAAAAATTGCTTTCCCGGGAGGGAAAGCAATTTTTTTCAATCGTCGCCCTTGCCCTCTTTGCCGGTGATCTCCTCCACGGAAAGGCGCACCAGACAGGTTCTTGCGCCCATACGCTGCATACAGCCCACATACTTCTCCCCGGCGGCAGGGTCAAACTGCCGGCACAGCACCGCCATGGCGTGCATCCGTTCCTCCGGATCCGCTATAATCTCCAAGTGCCCCCTGGCTATGGCAGATGCGTAAGCCACCGTGTACTGATCCGGCACAATCTCCGCCCGGGACACGGCGCTCACCACCGCCTCACATCCGTTTTCGAATATTTCATACTTTTTCCCCGCCAGAGCGCAGTGAATGTAAATGCAGTTTTTCTCCGGACAGGCTCCCTGGGACACCGGAACGGCGTAGGGCCTGCCCTCCCCGTCCACCAGGGACAGCGTGGCATAGGGCGCCTCCGCCATCACCTGCCAGGCAAAAGCGGCGTCCCGTTCCTTATCTTTTCTGCGCATGATACCGCACCTCCTTTTCACCGCCCATTTTGCCCTTCCCATCATCTTTTGTCAAGGGGAGCATATACTGAAACCGAAATTATTATTCGGAAAGGATGCGCTGTCCATGACCTTCCCCTATACGCTCCCCCGCCTGCCCTATCCCACCGGCGCCCTGGAGCCGAATCTGAACCGGGCCACCATCATGACCCACCACGATAAGATCTTCGCCAGCCATACAGACGCCCTCAACTGTACCCTGCAGCCCTATCCTGCCCTGCAAAAGCAGTCTCTCCCGCAGCTGCTGCTCCATCCGGACCGGTTGCCCTGCGCCATCCGGGAGGATGTGCTGGAGCACGGCGGGGCCGTATATAACCACACACTGTATTTCCCCTCCCTGGCCCCTGCCCGGTCTACCCTGCCCGAGGCCGCCCTCACCGGGGCCATTGACCGCTGCTTCGGCTCCATGGAGGACTTTCTGCGCGCCCTACGCCACCTGAGCCTGTCGGACCAGCGGGAGGGCTATACCTGGCTGCTGTCGGACCGCTGCGGGCGGCTGCGGCTGCTGTTCACCCCGGGTCAGGCCACGGCCCTGCCCCTTTCCCCCCTATTCTGCCTGGACCTGTACCGCCACGCCTACGCCCTCACCTATGGCAATGACCGAACAGCCTATGTGGAGGCGGCGCTGCCGCTGATCAACTGGGAGGCCCTCTCCCAGCGCTATAAAACCGTGTATACCGCCCAGCCGCCCTTTCCCAACCCATAATGCGTGGCAGCGCCCCCTCAAGCCGTCAGTGCAGTCTCTGTGCGCGCGATTTTTTCTCCGCAAAAGCCTGCAGTGGCATTCACTTTTTTCAGCGCGAGCCGCTTTTCCGCCCCCCATAAGCAGATGTCCTAAAAGTTTTTATTATTGCTCTAAATTATTTTAAGAAATCTTTGCGCTTTTAGATTTTGGCCCGTCCTAACACTTTGTGAGAGTTTCCTTTAGCGGTAAAAATTAACAAAGTGCATCGCTTTATATATGACATTTTTATTTTTGTTTTCTTTCATTAACGACAACTTTACGGGAAATAGTGCTATAGTTTGAGCATCAAATTTTGACGATCCGGATGTCGAAAAATGTAAAAAAGAGAAATCGCTTTTACAAAGGAGTGTGTTTTTGTGGCTACATTCGTTATTGGCTTGGTCATCTTGATCGGCGGTGCCGCACTGTACGGTCGCTTCTGTGAAAAGGTGTTCGGTCCTGATGATCGCAAGACCCCCGCCTACACCAAGGAAGACGGCGTGGACTTTGTCCCCATGAAGGGCTGGAAGAACAGCCTGATTAACCTGCTGAACATTGCCGGTACCGGCCCCATCATCGGGCCCATCCAGGGCATTCTGTTCGGGCCCATCGCATTTTTGACCATTCCCATCGGCAACATCATCGGCGGCGCTATGCACGACTACTTCTCCGGCATGATCTGCCTGCGTGACGGCGGCACCCAAATGCCCGAGATGATCCGCCGCTATTCCCCCAAGGGCATTTATAAGTTCTATAATATTTTTGTGTGCGTCATGCTTCTGCTGGTGGGCGCGGTGTTTATCTACACCCCCGGCGACATTGCCGCCACACAGCTGTTCGGCTTTGACGGCAAGGCCACCTCTGTTTCCACGTGGGTCATCTATGGCGCCATCTTCCTGTACTACCTGATCGCCACCGTGTTCCCCATCGATGCCATTATCGGCAAGATCTACCCCATCTTCGGCGGCATCCTGCTGTTCTCCGCCATCGGCGTGTTCATCGGCATCTTTGTCAAGGGCTTCCCCCTGCTGAACATCTGGGACAGCTGGGCCGCTCCCGTGCTGAGCCTGACCGGCGCTGACGGCGCTGTGGGCACCTTCACCTATGCCTCCTACTTCGAAAAGGGACACTTCCTGCCCATCTTCTTCGTGACGGTGGCCTGCGGCATCCTTTCCGGCTTCCATTCCACTCAGACGGCCATCATCTCCCGCACTATGAAGAGCGAGAAGGAGGGCCGCAACACCTTCTATAACATGATGGTGCTGGAAGGCTTCATCGCCATGGTTTGGGCTGCCGGCGCTATGGGCGTGTACAACCTGGCTCTGCAGGAGCCCAACGCCTCTTTGGCCACCGGTACCGTGGGCGTGGTGTGTAAGTACCTGCTGGGCCATGTGGGCGGCATCATCGCTCTGCTGGGCGTTATCGTTCTGCCCATCACCTCCGGTGATACGGCTCTGCGTGCTCTGCGTCTGAGCCTGTCCGAGACCCTGCACATCGACCAATCCACCAACGGCAAGCGTATCAGATTGGCTCTGCCCATCTTCATCCTGGTCATCGCCATTTTGGTTTGGGCCAAGGTCAACTCCAACGGCTTCATGATCCTGTGGCGCTACTTCGCCTGGGCCAACCAGACCCTGGCTCTGTTCGCCCTGATGTGCATCGCCGTGTGGATGTTTGAAAACGGCAAGGCAAAGTGGGCCTGGATGCCCATGATCCCCGGCGGCTGGTACGCCTTCATCTGCGTCACCTACATCGCCAACGCACACATCGGCTTCAACATCCCCTGGACCATTGCCTACATCATCGGCGTGGCCTGCGCCGTGGCCTATGTGGTCGCCTGCTGCCTGTACGGCAAGAAGCGTGCAGCTAAGAAGCTGTCCATGAACAGCTAAAGAATTTTCTCTCCTCAAATATTTTCCTAACAGGAGCAGTCCCCCGGTGAAAGCCGGGGGATTACTCTATTTTCTCAAAAAAAATCTGCGTCTATCGTCAGGGGCCTTGCACAGGCCATGTAAACCTCGGTGCCCTCCGCAAATATGCGGAGGGCACCGGTTTTTCTGCATTTAATTCTGCCCTTCATCCCTGCCGCAGCTGCCTGCACAGCAGCCGGCTCACGGCATCGGCAAACCATCCGATGGATGGGATGCGCTCCATAGCCTGGCCGTATATTTTCCGGGCGTCGGGCAGCTCCCGGTCGCTGCCGGTGAAGATGCACACAGGCCGGATGCCCCGGCGGCGCAGGATCCCCGTCTCCTGGGCGGTATCATCCACGCCCCGCTTGCCGCTGTAGCTGTATCCCCCCAGAGGCAGCGCCCCCACGGGAATACGCTGGTCGTCATTGGGGCTGGCATCGGACAAAATCAGCAACAGGCGGTTTTGGCTCACCGCCTTGCGCATAAGCCAGGCCATAGCCCGCAGCGCCAGGCCGTCCCTGTTCCACCCGGCGGCCACATAGTCAAAGACCCGGTCATTCTCCTCCGGCTTGTCATAGTCCCGCAAAATCCGCAGAACCGTACACCCGCTGACGGAGCAAAACGCCGTGACCCGCACCGGAATGCGGCACCGGCTGAGGCTCTCCACGATGATATAGGCCTGGGCGGCCAGCTTTTCCTGCTGGCGGTTTTGGGAGGCAGAGCCGTCCAGCAAAATATCCACGGACAGCTCCCCGGGCTGGCTGTCGCTGCGGCGGGTGAAGATCCGCTGCTCGCCTAATGCCGCCGCCCGCCAGGCCACATCCCCCCGCAGCCGCCCCACGCGGCCCAGGGAGGTATCCTCGTCCTGCTGCAGCAGCAGAGTGTTCTGCAGTTTTTGGGTGAGCTGAGCGATTGTCAGACGGTTTTGCAGAAGGTTTTTCTGATAGTACGCCCGGTTTTTCTCCCTCTGCCGCCGAAAGCTTTCCGCATCCCAGGCGGCGTCTGCACTGACGGGATGCTCCGGCGGCGTTCCTCTGGTAAAGTGCAGCCGGCAGTTCCGGTGTACCCCCGTGCACAGCTCCCGCTCCGCCTCCGCCAGCTGCGAGGGGGTGAGCATGGACGTGCCGAAGCAGTCCTCCACATAGCGGCGCAGGATGGGCTCCGGCGTTTTGCCCTGGAGGAAGCTCAGCAGGCGCATGGTCTTTCCGGCGCCGACCCCGCCGCTTTCGCTGGGGTCGCCCCGTCCCAGGGCCCGGAGGGCGTTGGGACGGATCAAGCGGATGCCGCCGCCCTTGCCGACGATGCTCCGCCCGGCGAAGGCCGCCCACTGGCGGTCGGTAACGCTGCGGCGGGCCCGGCGAAAGAATGTAAACAGCAGCTCCTCCGTTCGATCTATGATTCTCTGCTCGTTCCACCCCGGGTCAAATTCCAGGGCCGCCAGCACCTGCCGCAGCCACGGGTCCTGGGGCTCCTCTCCGGTGAGGACGCGGCGGGCCCAGGCGGCCCGGAGGCTCTCAGCACTTTCCCGAGGGTCCTGGGGATGGGGCCGGGCCAAAGTCCTTTGGGCATATTCCCGCCGCAGACCCGCCAGGGCAGGCCGCGCCTTCCCGGCCCGGGCAAACACCGCATGCTCCATGCCCAGCCAGAACACGTCCGTATATAGCCCACCCTTTTGCTGCAGCTGAAAGCTGTGCAGCATAGGCTGAAAGCGTGAAAAATCATACAGGCCATAGGCCAGGCCCATGATCGTGTTTATGTAGAGCTCGGCGTCTCCCTGGTCGTCGAACGCCGCCTCCTCCGGGTGCAGGTCGTAGCGCCCGGCGCCATTCCAGATTTGGTTATAGGCCCGGCGGCTTTGCAGTTCTTCCCGGTCCATAGTCAGTCCCCAAACAGCTGGGTCCGATCCGCCTTCTCCGGGATCCTTGCCCAGACCGTGTCTGCCGCCAGCTGCTGCTCAAAGGGCTCAAAGGCCTTGTTGATAACGCCCAGACGCAGGGCCTGCCCAGCGCAGATGCCCTTTTCCATCAGGTGCAGGGCTGACAGCAAGCCCCGCAGATCCAGTGCCTTGGTGGAGATTTCGCCGCTGTCACACTTCTGCCGCAAATCCCGAAACAGCGCCGTGAATTGCTCCGCCCACTGATCCTTCAAGGTAGGAAAGCTGCGGCGCAGGAGCTTTTTCAGATTCTCGTCGGAGATGACGGGCATATCCAGCACCACAAACCGGGACACCAGTGCCTCATTAAGCTCCCGGGTACCGGCATAGCCATAGTTCATGGTGCCGATAAAGCGGGTGGCTTCATCCAGATGGATCCGTTCATAGCCCGGCACGTCAATGACCCGCCGGTGATCCAGCGTGGCATGCAGCACCGCCAGGGCCTCGTTTTTCGCCATGTTCACCTCGTCCAGCACGCCAAAGCCGCCCAGTCGGGCGCACTTGCTCACCGGCCCCTCCCGGAACTCCACCTGTCCGCCCCGGAGGGTATCGGCGCCGATGAGTGCCGCCGCGTCCACATTCACATACATGGACACATCCCAAACCGGCCGGCCAAACACCGCTGCCAGGTTCTCCGCCAGGACGTTTTTGCCCGTGGCCTTAGGTCCCGCCAGCAGCAAATGCTCCCCACACAGCAGAGCCGCCGCCGCGCTCTCCCAAATCTCCCGTCCATAGTAGAGATAGCGTGGCTGGGGAACACGCTCCGCCGCCTCCCGGGGCGCCGGATGTGCCTGGCGAAACCGCTGGATCTCCTCCAGCAGTGCCGCATCCACGCCTTCTTCCTGCAGCTCCTTAAAAATATCCATATCTGCGCCTCCCCACTTTTTCATGATGCCGTATTATACACCTGCAGCCCATAAAGTTTTTGCCAAGAAACGCCCATTTTCGCGGAAAAAATCTGTCTGCGCGATTTTTTTCTCATTCTCGCGCAGAGCGCGAACAGAATTGTATCATTTCTCTGCCCATGAAAAAGCGCCGCCGGCCGCCCGGGCATATTCCCGTGTGTTTCATTTCGGTATCGTAACATTTTCAACAAAATAGAAAAATTGTCGCATTGACCAATTTCTCCAAATTTTTTACAATAGGATTATACCATTCTGTCTAAAACCAGTGTGGAAATTTAAAGGAGGATTGACATGAAAAAGATTATCGCTTTCATCCTGGCCACTGTAATGCTGATGGCCACCCTCACTGCCTGCGGCAGCAAAAACAACGATGAAAAGAAGGGCGGCGCCAAGACCGCTGCCGATTTGAAGATCGTTCTGCTGCTGCCCGGCGAGATCAATGATCAGGGCTGGAACGCATCTAACTACGCCGGCGTTGTAGCCTGCAACGAGAAGCTGGGCACCAAGATGGAGTATGTGGAGTCCGTGAAGGAAGCCGATTTTGAGTCCACCTTCCGCGAGTATGCCGAGCGTGGCTATGACATCATCATGGCCGCCGGCTCCCAGTTTGACGAGGCTGCCTCCAGCGTAGCCGCCAACTATCCCAACACCCGCTTCATGGTCGTCAACGGCTCCAAGTGCGACGCCGACAACCTCTGCCCCCTGTTCCCCAAGGAGTATGAGGCCTCCTACCTGGCCGCCGTCATCGCCGGCCACATCACCGCCAACGGCCAGTTCGGCCTCATCGGCGGTGACCCCAACCAGGCTATGAAGGACCTGATGGCCGTATACGGCAAGACCGCCGTTTCCATCGCCAAGGACCGCGGCATCGCCGATGCCAGCTACAACCTGGCCTATTCCAACAGCTGGACCGACGTGGCCCTGGGCAAGCAGATGTCCGAGAATATGATCGATAACGGTGCGGACGTGATGTTCGTGTACGCCAATGAGCTGGGCCTGGGTGTCATCAACGGTGCCGTGGAGAAGGGCGCCAAGGTCGTGGGTTATTCCTCCGACCAGACCACCATCGACCCCAAGACCGTTGTGGCCTCCATCGACTTTGACTATGCCACCATGTACGTCTGGGCCATCGATCAGTTCCTGGCCGGCAAGCTGGCCGGTCACCAGATCGTAGAAGTGGGCGTGCCCGAGAATGTTTACTTCCCCGTCTACACCGATAACTGCCCCGCCGAGGCCAAGACCGCCTGCGACCAGGCTGTCGCTGATCTGAAGGCCGGCAAGGTGGATTTGAAGGCTCTGTTTGACTAAGCTCTCTCATTACCATCGATTGACATGAGCAGACACGGTTTTGCCGCGCAGAAATGCTTCGCACCTGCCAGCGATGGATTCCCGAGCGATTTTTGGTTCGAGCCGCAGGCGGGCTGGTGCCCGCCAAGGTGAGAAGGACAAAAAGCGCCTCAAAGGCGCGCTGGCAGGCGTGTTTGCCCTTGTTAATCGATGGTATCCCTACATATAAGGTTTCGTCCTGCCTGCTGGCCTGCTCAAAAAAAGCAGGCCAGCAGGCTATCCAAGGAAGCTGGAGGAAATATATGGCTATTCCCGTTGTAGAAATGCGGCATGTGACCAAATACTTTGCAAAGGTCATTGCCAACAAAGATGTATCCCTCACCGTAGGCGAGGGGGAGGTGCTGGCGCTGCTGGGCGAAAACGGCGCCGGAAAAAGCACCATTATGAAGATCCTGTACGGCCTATATGGCCTGGATGAGGGTGAAATTTTCATCCGCGGCCAGCAGGTGCAGATCAAGAATCCCGCCGATGCCATGGCCCGGGGCATCGCCATGATCCAGCAGCACTTCTCTTTGGTGCCCACCCACACCGCTGCGGAAAATATTATCCTGGGCAGTGTCCACGGATACATCTCTCTGAAGGACCACAATAAAAAATTGGAAAAAATTGCCAAGGAATACGGCTTTGACGTGCCCATGGACCGCCCGGTGGGCGAGCTGGCCGTGGGGCAGCAGCAAAAGGTCGAGATCCTGAAGGCTCTTTATATCAACGCCGGTGTCCTCATCATGGACGAGCCCACCGCCGTCCTGACCCCCCAGGAGTCCGAGCATCTCATGCAGTTTATCAAGGACTTCACCGCCAAAGGCAGCAGTGTGGTCTTCATCACCCATAAGATGAAGGAGGTCATGGAGGTGGCCGACCGCATCGTAGTCATGCGCAACGGCGTGGTAGTGGACGAGGTCCGCCGGGCAGACACCGACGAGCAGCAGCTGGCCCGCCTGATGATCGGCCAGGAGATCGTGCCCCCCGCCCGTGACCAGAAGGATTGCACCGGCGATCCGGTGCTGACGCTCCGGGACGTCTCCCTGCAGGAAAAGCACGCCGCCCCCCTGCTCAGCGGCATTTCCTTTACCATCCGCCAGGGGGAGATCTTCGGCATCGCCGGTGTCAGCGGCAACGGCCAGGATGACCTGTGCGATGTCATCTGCGGTCTGAAAAAGCCCACCGCCGGGCAGATCCTCCTGTCCGGACAGGACATCACCGGCGCCAGCATCCGCCGCCGCAACGCCTGCGGCATCGGCTATGTCCCCGTGGACCGGTATCGGGACGGCATGGTCATGGATATGACCCTTTCGGAGAATATTCTGCTCAAGCGCTGCTTCGACAAGGGTTGGTTCAACCATGGCTTTATTCGCCGGGAAAAGCTGGACAGCTATACCAACCGGCTCATTGAAGATCACCGGGTCAAGGCCAACGACTGCCACGATACCGCCGGCAGTCTCTCCGGCGGCAACCAGCAGAAGGTGGTCCTGGGCCGGGAGGTGGACCTGGCCTCCCGTCTGCTGATTCTGAATCAGCCCACCCGGGGCCTGGATATGGGCGCAGTGGACCGCATCCACCATGTGATCCTGGAGGAAAAGGCCAACCAAAAGGCAGTGCTCCTGATCTCCACGGAGCTGTCGGAGATTTTTGAGCTGTGCGACCGCATCGCCGTCATGCACGGCGGCAGATTCATGGGCATTTACCGTAATGGTCAACTCACCACCCAGCAGATCGGCCTGCTGATGGCCGGTGTCCCGCTGGAGGAGGAGGTGCAAACCGCATGAGGTCGAAAAGCAATGTTCTTCTGTATAATATCACCGCCGTAGTCATCGGCCTGGTCATCAGCGGCCTTCTGCTGCTGTTCATGAAGGTGAACCCCCTGGACGTGTGCGGCCAGGCCCTGGGGAAAATCATCACCGATCAATATAACCTGGGCGAGATTTTGGTAAAGGCCACCCCTCTTATCTTCACCTCCCTGGCCTTTGCCTTTACCTACAACGCCAATCTCTTTAATATCGGTGCCCAGGGCCAGTTCACCATGGGCGCCATCATCGCCGTGGCCCTGTCTCTGGGCCTGCAGGATAGTCTGCCCACCTGGCTGCTGCTCCTGCTGGTGCTGCTGGGCTCCTTTGCCGGCGGTGCGGCCGTAGGCGGCCTCATCGGCGGAGCCAAGGCAAAATTCCATGCCAATGAGTTCCTGGTGAGTATGATGAGCACCTATGTCATCACCAACTTTATGGACTATCTGCTGCGCACCTCGCTGCAGGAGACCAAGGCGGAGTATATGCAGACGGATGCCATCTCCTCCTCTGCCTATCTCCCCAATATCATCCCCGGCACCCGGGTCCACCTGGGCTTTCTCATCGCCGTGGCCGCCGCCGTGGCCGCGTGGATTCTGCTGAACAAGACGCAGCTGGGCTTCCAGATCCGTGCTGTGGGCAAAAATGCCGATGCTTCCCGCCTGGGCGGTATCAGCTCCGGCAAGATCTACGTCATCAGCTTCATGATTGCCGGCGGTCTGGCCGGTATGGCGGGTCTCACGGAGATCAACGGCGTGCAGCACATGCTGCTGCGGGATTTCAACGCTTCCATCGGTTCCTACGGCATCGGCATCGCCATTCTTGCCAACGGCAACCCCCTGGGCTGCATTTTCGCCTCTATTCTTTTCGGCTTTCTGAACGTAATGGGCACCACCATGGGCCGCCTGCCGGGGCTGAATATCCCCGCCAGCATCATCGAGCTTATTGAGGGCATTGTGATGATCTGCGTGATCATCTCCTACGCCGTCCGCTACGCCATGGACGTCAGGAAGAAAAAGGCCATGATGAGAAAGGCAGGTGTATGATCTATGGTCAATATTCTCACCCGCGCCATTATGATGAGCACGCCCCTGCTGCTGGGCGCCCTGGCGGAGGTTTACGCTGAGCGTACAGGCATGATGATCTGCGCCATTGAGGGCATATTCCTCATCGGCGCCTGGGGCGGCTTTGTGGGCACATATCTGTCCGGCAGTCTCCTGGTGGGCCTGCTGCTGGCCATTGCCTTGGGCGGCCTGATGGCTCTGCTGTATGCCTTTGTCACCGTGACCCTGGGGCAGCAGCAGGTGGTCACCGGCACTGCCATGAACATCCTGGCCGTGGGCATCTGCTCCTACTTCCAGCGTGTGCTCTTTGGTGTCCCCACCACCCCCCTGCAGATCGACACTCTGCCGAAGCTGTCCATTCCTCTGCTGAGCAAGATCCCCTTCATCGGGGAGATCTTCTTCCAGCAGAATATCCTCACCTACATGGCCTATATCCTCATCCCCGTGTCCATCTTCGTGCTGTATAAGACCTCCCTGGGCTTGGCCATCCGTTCCACCGGTGAAAATCCCGTGGCCGTGGATGTGGCGGGCCTGCCGGTGAACCGCATCCGTTTCCTTACGGTGCTGGTGGCCGGCTGCATCGGCGGCCTGGCGGGCTCGTTCTACACGGTGGGCTACTTGGGTATGTTCAGCAGCAACATCATTGGCGGCCGGGGCTGGATCGCCTTTGCCATCTGCTTTTTGGGCAACTGGTCGCCCAAGGGCGCGGTGCTGGGCACCCTGGCCTTCGGCCTGGCGGATGCCCTGTCCATCTATTTCCGCACCGGCACCACCGCTGTCCCCACAGAGCTTATCATCGCTCTGCCCTATATTCTCACCATCGTGCTCACCATCTTCCGCAGCAATTTCCGTGTGCCCGCTAAGCTGGGTGTCCCCTACCGGAAGGAAGGCTGAGTCTGTCCCGGCTATTTATAGTCCTGCAATAAGAGAAAAAGCACCCCCAGGGGTGCTTTTTCTGCTGGCGCAGGTGTTTCCTCCCCCGCAAATGCCATTGTGCAAAATGCTATTTATATCCTAAATCGTGCCACTGGGAAAACAAATTGCGGAACAAAAAGTTGTATCAGGAATATTCCGTTACTTTTGCCGGAATTCTTTTTGTTTCCACTTCAAAAAGTTATCTAAAAAAATTTTTTTGATTATAGTTTTCGTAAAACACCTGCGCAAAAATATGTACCACATATATGGTACATTTCTGTGTTCAGGTGAAAATGAAAAAAATAGCCATAGAAAAATATAACTTTTTGCCCAAAAAAGTTATGGGCAAAATAACGAATGAATGTCTACATTTTTTTAGTCTCTCCTAAAAAAAAAGAGAAAATTTGACGGATTCCGTCAATCCTTCTTATAATGAGTCGTCTCGTGAGGCGAGAAAATTCGGCAAGTGCCGAGATGAAAAGAGGAAGACTAAATGGAAAAATATCTTGTTTTAGCAACCTTTGTCGGATCAATCATAGCGCTGCTGTTTGCCCTCATCACCGGCAAGCGGGTTCTGAGCTACGAGGAGGGCACTCCGCTGATGAGCAAAATCTCCCGCTCCATCCGTGAGGGCGCCAACGCCTATCTGCGCCGGCAGTATACCGTGGTGGGCATTTTCTTTGCCTGTATGGTCGTGGTGCTGTGCGTCATGGCAGGGTGCAAGCTGCTGACCTGGTTCGTACCCTTTGCATTCCTGACCGGCGGCTTTTTCTCCGGTCTCAGCGGCTTTGTGGGCATGCGCATTGCCACAAAGGCCAACTGCCGCACCGCCAATGCCTGCCGCGATGGGCTGAATAAGGGCCTGCGTGTGGCGTTCTCCGCCGGCAGCGTTATGGGCTTCACCGTGGTAGGTCTGGGCCTGCTGGACATCTCCGTGTGGTTCCTGCTGCTGCGCTTTGTCTTCAAGCTGGAGGCGGCGGACATCACCAGTGCCATGCTGACCTTCGGCATGGGCGCCAGCTCCATGGCCCTGTTTGCTCGTGTAGGCGGCGGCATCTTCACCAAGGCCGCCGATGTAGGCGCGGACCTTGTGGGCAAGGTGGAAGCGGGCATCCCCGAGGATGACCCCCGCAACCCCGCCGTCATCGCTGATAACGTGGGCGACAACGTGGGAGACGTAGCCGGTATGGGCGCGGACCTGTATGAGTCCTATGTAGGCTCCATCATCTCCGCCTCCGCCCTGGGCGTAGCCGCCTTCTCCGGTCAGGCCTTCAAGGCCATGGCCATTCCCATGGTCATGGCAGCCGTGGGTATTCTCTGCTCCATCATCGGCTCCTTCTTCGTCAAGACCGATGAAAATGCCGACCAGCGCACTCTGCTCAAGGCCCTGTCCCGGGGCACCAACCTGGCCGCCATCCTCATCGCCGTCATCTCCTTTCCTGGTCTGGGCGCTGCTGGGCATTGAGCATTGGGGCCTGTATGTTGCTATTCTCTCCGGCCTGGTGGCCGGCGTGCTTATCGGCAAGGCTACCGAATACTATACCTCCGATACCTATAAGCCCACCCAGGAGCTGAGCAGCAAGAGTCAGACCGGCTCCGCCACCATCATCATCGGCGGCCTGGGCCTGGGTATGCTGTCTACAGCCATTCCCATCATCATCGTGGCCGTCTGTATTCTGCTGGCCTTCTTCCTGTCCGGTGGTGCGTCCAGCACGAGCATGGGTCTGTACGGCATCGCCCTGGCCGCCGTGGGTATGCTCTCCACCCTGGGCATCACCCTGGCCACCGACGCCTACGGCCCCGTGGCTGATAACGCCGGCGGTATCGCCGAAATGGCCGGCCTGGAGCCGGAGGTACGTACCCGCACCGACGCCCTGGATTCCCTGGGCAACACCACCGCCGCCACCGGCAAGGGGCTTCGCCATCGGCTCCGCCGCCCTCACCGCCCTGGCCCTCATGGCCTCATATATTGAGAAGGTCAAGGAGGTGGGTGTCTCCGTCACCTTTGAGGATTTCTCCCTGATGAATCCCGTGGTGCTGGTGGGCCTGTTCATCGGCGCGTGCTTGCCCTTCATCTTCGCGGCACTGACCATGAACTCCGTGGGCCGCGCTGCCCAAAGTGTGGTGCTGGAGGTTCGCCGCCAGTTCCGGGAGATCGCCGGCCTGATGGAGGGCAAGGCGGATCCCGAGTACGCCAAGTGCGTGGACCTGTGTACCCGGGCCAGCCTGAAGGAGATGGTCCTGCCCACGGTCATCGCCGTGGTCACCCCCATCGTGGTGGGTATGATCCTAGGCTTCAAGGGCGTTGTGGGCCTGCTGGCCGGTGCCACCGTCACAGGCTTCCTCATGGCCATCTACATGGCCAACGCCGGCGGTGCGTGGGACAATGCCAAGAAATATATCGAGGCCGGCAATTACGGCGGCAAGGGCAGTGACAGCCACAAGGCCGGCGTGGTGGGCGACACCGTGGGCGATCCCTTCAAGGATACCGCCGGCCCGGCCATCAACATCCTCATCAAGCTCCTGAGCATGGTTTCCATCGTGTTCGCAGGGCTGATCGTGAACTATTCCCTGCTGTAATCCATCGTTACCCTCCGCGTAAATTTTACGCATGCCAAAACATTGAGGAGCCGCGGCGTTGCCGCGACTCCTCAGTGTTTTTTTTCAAATTGTTTCAGTTCTGCCGCCGGATCTCCCCCTCCGTCACAGTGGGATAGCGGATGAGTCTGTCCCCGTTCAGGTCCTCCCGGTGCATGTCCACGGCGGTGATCTGCCGGTTATCGTAGGTGGTGTAGTAGTAGATCCCCCGGTCCGCGTTCCAGCAGGCGGAGTACAGGGTCATTTCATAGGCCCCGTCCTCCACCTGGCAGCAGCCGCGCTGCTGCTCCACGGAGCCCAGGATGTGAAACATCTGGCTCACGCTCTCCCGCTCTCCCGGCCCGGACAGGGCGTTCAGCCGGGTAAACGCGGCCCGGACAAATCGGGATTGGCTGGACAAATCCCCGGGGAGTCCCATGCCGCCCATGCCCCGGCTGTATAGATCCAGCCCCAGCACCCCGGCAAATACACTCTCCGGCTGGCAGCTGGATACACCGGCGTAGTTGTTCAGAGCAAAAAGCTGCATAGGAAACGGCGGGTTATTGGTCAGCACACCCACGGGGTTATCATATATGTGCAGCCCATCCTCCGTGGATTCCACCACTATGCATGCCTCCCTGTCCGCGATCATCCAGTGCAGCTGCGCCGTCGGGAGCTGTGGGGAAAAGGGCGTCCCCGTGATGACCATGCCGGATAAAGCCGCTTTTGCCTCCCGCACTGATCCGCACCGGCCCAGGATCCACGGGATCAGCTCAAACTGCGCCACATACGCCGCATCCTTTCCGCGCACGGCGTCTCTGTAAACCGCGTTTCCCACAAAGTTGAGCCCCGCCATGCCCAGCCCCTTTTCATTCACCGCGTCATAGTAAAGGGGATACCCCTCCGCCACAAAGGCCATGCCGATCATAGCATAGTGGGATTCCATAGTGCCCCCATGGAGAAAGGCAAAGGGGTAATTCCTGGGCGTTACGGTGACCTCCTCCCCGTAGGAGAACTCATAGTCCAGGTTTCTGCCCATGTAAAAGTCCTTCGTTTGGTAGGTTGCCGCTGTACACATACTCGCACCTCATTTTCGGTCAAATTTTTACTTCTCTCTTTTATTATACCTCCCAGGCCCCGGAATTAACAGCCCTTTTTCACCCCGATCCCGGGGTATATCCCCACCCAGGGATGCATAGGGTAGCAAAAAAAGGAAAGGTGGAATTCATATGTCCCGCAAGCCCGCCCGGGTCTTCCTCATCCCCAAGGGCATCGCCTTAGCCGCCTGTGCGCTGCTGGCCGCTGCCGCCATTTTCGGCGTCGTCCATGTGCCCGCCGCCATCACCGCCGCCACAGCCGCCCGCCAGCTTCCCATTTACAGCGTGGACCGCTCTGCCGAGGACGGCAAAAAATACTGCGCCATCTCCTTCGATGCCGCCTGGGGCAACGAGGACACCCAAACACTCATCGACATCCTGCATCAGTACCAGGTCAAGGCCACCTTCTTCCTGGTGGGGGATTGGGTGGATAAATATCCCGAGTCCGTCCAGGCGCTGCATGAGGCAGGTATGGAGGTCATGAACCACTCTAACCACCACGACCACTACAACGCCCTCTCTGCCGACCAAATCATCGCCGATGTCACCGCCTGCAACGATAAGGTAAAGGCCATAACGGGCGTCGCCCCCACCCTGATCCGCTGTCCCTACGGCGAATACGACGACCACGTCATCTCCGCCATCCGCTCCATGGGCATGGAGCCCATCCAGTGGGATGTGGAACCGCTGGCAGCAGAGTAAAGTCCCCCTGCGGCAGCTTTTTCAATACCTTCTTCCTACAGCCCTATAAAAACCCCGGAAAACTTCTCACATTTGCTTTTTGAGGTACATACATAGTGAAAACACTATCCTCTCAGACCGATGCAATCTTCCTCATAGAGCCCGCAGGTTATGTGAAGATAATCACCTTTGTGCTCCTCGGCTATCTGCCGGTGCTGCTTCTGGACTTCCGGCGAATCCAGCAGCTCCCCCCGGGCCGGGCGCTGAAGGACGCGGCATAACCGCGGCATAAAGCTTCAAGAGGTCCGCAAGTCCCCAATGGGGCTTGCGGACCTCTCATTTTTCCCTGTTCTTTACCCTCATTCATGCCCCTCGGCGGCAATCATGTGCAATCCGTGCTCCAGGGCTCCGATCACGGCAGCCAGATTCTCCCGGGCCGCCTTTTCAGACCCCGGAAGATTCAGCAGCAGGCTGCTGCCCCTGATCCCGGCCACAGCCCGGGACAGCATAGCCCGGGGGGTGACCTTCAGCCCCTCCATCCACATGGCCACAGGGATGGCAGGGATCTCCCGCTCCAGCACGGCCCGTGACATATGCGCTAAAAATACCTTCCCATGGGACGTGCAAAAAACCGGCAACCGGGAGCCAATATCCGACACGATGCGCAAGCCCTCCCGGCTCTCCACCTGGTCCAGGGTGATGACGCTGCCGCCCTCGTAAACGGAGAGCATCACCGACGGGTCTCCCGACACAGATGCTCCATATAGGGCCGCGCCACCAGCGAGATGTCCCAGGAGCGCTCCACCTGCCGCCCGATTGGGTGTGAATAAAATACGCATTACCGGCGGCGAGCCCCTGGTCCGCCGGGATATCCCCGAGCTGTGCGCCATGCTGCGGGCCGTTCCCGGCGTGACGGAGCTGTGCCTGACCACAAACGGCATTCGCCTCGCGCGGCTGGCCCGCCCCCTACGCAAGGCCGGCGTAGATCGGCTGAACATCAGCCTGGATTCCCTCCGTCCGGAGCGCTACCAGGCCATCACCCGGGTTGACGGGCTGGACGCTGTCCCCTCGGGTATCCGCCCTGCGGAGGATGCCGGATTCGAGAATTTAAAAATCAACTGTGTCCTCCTGGGCGGCGTCAATGATGACGAGATCCAGGATTTTGTTCGCCTGACGCTCAACAAACCCTGGCAGGTGCGCTTTATGCACCGTGGCCATTCCGGACAGCGCAGTTTCCCTGGGGGCCGCCCCCTACCGGGCGCAAGTATTCCGAACCATCCTCGATCTGAACGAAGCCTCCGTCCTGCTCCGCCCGACGCGGGATGCCGCCGGGCCGCTGCTGCGTGTGTCTGCGCCCAAGGCTGCCGCCCCCGCCGAGGGTGCAGTCGTAGCCTTCAACCTGCTCCCCGAGCAATGCCTGCGCTATCGGTAGCCCCATCAAGATCAGCATAAAAGTCCGCAGGTTTCAAGAACCTGCGGACTTTATTTTCACATATGGCGTGCCTTTATGCAGCCGCTCCGTTTCGTGCGATATTCGGCTTGATTTTTCTGCGGTAGAGCCTGCACCAGCACACCAGCAGCACCACAAGCAGCAGCAGCCAAGAGGCCGGATAGGACGCATACACCCATGTAGGTGCCATAGTGTCCGTGTCGATAGCAGCAATCCAGGCCAGGCGGAAGACACAGGTACACAGCAGGTTGATAACCACCGGCCGCATCGGGCTGCCGCAGCCTCGGATGGCGCCCGTAAGCACATCTGCAACGCCGAAGATCACATACGGTATCACCACCATCCGCAGCCGCACCGCACCGGCAGCCAGCACCGCCGGATCCTGGTTGTAGATGGCCAGCAGCGGTTCGCTCCAGATGCAGGCCACGGCGCTGAGGGTAGCCCCGGTGACCACGGTACACAGGATACATTTTTTCAGGATCTCCTTCACCCGCTCATACTTTCCTGCGCCGATGTTCTGGCTCAGGAAGGTCTGCGCCGATTGGTGGAAGGTGTTCATAGCCACATAGATGAACCCGTCAATGCTGCCGGCAGCGCTGCACCCGGCCACCACCACGCTGCCATAGGCGTTGATGGCGCCCTGTATGACCACGTTAGCCACGCTGAACAGGCAGCCCTGCACTCCGGCAGGGATACCCACCTTGGCCATAAGGCCCAGGCTCCGGCGGTCAAAGCGCAGCTTCCGCCAGGAAAAGTGCAGCTCATCCTGGGTGCGCATAAGGCATACCACCACCAGCACAGCGCTGAGCGTCTCGCTGATAACCGTGGCCAAGGCCACCCCCGCCACGTCCATCTGAAACGAGATAACAAACAGCAGGTTCAGTGCCACATTGGTCACGCCGCTGATAGTGAGGAACAGCAGCGGCCGCTGGGTATCGCCCCGGGCGCGCAGGGCAGCCGCGCCGTAGTTATACAGCATAATGGCCGGTGTTCCGGCGAAATAGATGTACAGGTACGTCAGCGCCAGGTCAAAAATATCCTCGGGTGTCGAAATCATGCGCAAAATCCACTCTGCCATGGCGCAGCCGGCGCCGCCCAGGATCAGTCCGCCCACCAGGGCCATAGCCACCGCCGTGTGGATAGCCGCAGAGATCTCCCTGCTCTTGTCCCCCTCGCCGATGTACCGGGCAACAACCACATTCACGCCCACGGCCATGCCGATGAGCAGGTTCACCACCAGATTCACGATGGCAGTGGTGCTGCCCACGGCGGCCAGGCTGGCGTAGCTTGCATAGCGCCCCACCACCACAACATCCGCCGCGTTAAACAGCAGCTGCAGCACGCTGGAGGCCATAAGCGGCAAACTAAACAGCAGCAGTTTCTTCAGCAGCGGTCCCGTCAGCATGTCGATGGAGCCGCCAAGCCTGAAATGATGGATCCTTTTCATATTGCCATTTCCCGCAGCCGCGCCATAGGCGCCCGACCCGCGGGCCTTTCCGTCCTATCCAAAGTACTCCCTCCCCAGGGCCCAACCGGCAACCCTGCTTCGGTGCGTTCTCCTATTATAGTGGTAAAGGCGCAAAATCTCAAGCAAATTCGCCGCCGCATACTACACAAATATTTGCCCGGGCCGCCCCTTCCGGTCATGCAATTTTTCGATTACCGATTACTTATCCCCGTTTTCCGCCACCCAGGTGCGCACATAGTCCACGAACAGCCTGGTGGATTTGGACAGCGCCTTCTCGTCCTTCACGCCGATGCCGATGGTCCGGTCAAACTGCAGAGGTGCCCGGCAGACCTGCACGGGCAAGGGGCTGTGGCTTACCATAAGCCGAGGCAGCAGGCTGATGCCCAAGCCCTCGGACACCATAGCCAGGATGGTTCGATCCTCCCGGGCAGTGTACTTCACATGGGGCCGGATGCCCAGCTTGTCAAAGGCAGCCATGATCTCGTAGTCCTCCCCCTCCTCCAGCAGGATGAATGGCTCCTCGGCCAGCTCCGATGCCGGAAACGGGTCCTCTTGGGCATAGACATGGTCGCAGGGCACCACCACCTGCAGCTCGTCCCGGTACAGGGGATAGGTTTGCAGATGCTTGGTAGACGGCAGGCGGAAGAATCCGCAATCCACCGCCCCGGATACGATCCAGCTTTCGATCTGCTCGTAATAATCCCCTGTAATCACCTCAAACTCAATGTTGGGGTAGATCTGACCAAAGCTCTTGAGGATGCGGGGCAGCCACAGGAAGGAAACGCTGGAAAAGGTTGCCACCTTTACCAGGCCGCTGTCCATTCCCTTGAGGCTTTCCACCGTCTGCATCATGGTGTGGTGGGCGGCACAGAGCTTTTCGATCTGGGGCAGCAGGGCCCGTCCGTCCGCTGTCAGCACCACCCCGCCCCGGTTGCGGCTGAGAAGGGTGATGCCCAACTCGCCCTCCAGGGAGTTGATGGCGTGGCTGATGCCGGATTGGGTGAAATTCATAGCCTCCGCCGCTTTCGAAAAGCTGCCGCAGGCCGCAGTTTTCAGAAAAATCTGATATTTTGTAATGCTCATAAGACACCTCCTACCTGATACTGTCGAAAATCCCTTGAAATTTCCCAGCAAAAGGCTCACAGCCTGCCCCACGCAGGATTTATGCGCAAGCGAAAAAATCATGCACTTGCCGTCTGAGCGGCATTTTCCCCCGCGCACATGTCACGGTGAAAAATGATTTGAATTCCTTGCGCCTGCGGGCGCAAACTCTGCAAGGCTTTTTGACAAGCTGTGTATTCCCTCTGTTCTGCTTTTATTATACCATACAACTTCTCATGATTTCAAGAACAAACATGCGCTTCACAAATATAATCTTCTGTGCTATGATAAATCCAGCTTAAAGATTGGAGGACAAAAGTTATGGCATTGATTTCTAAGATGAACCGCTGTGCCGTGTGCGGCAGCAGTGAAGTGGTATACAACGAGGCTGCCGGTCTGTACCATTGCCCCGTGTGTGGCAAGGACAGCGCCGAGCCTATGCCCCAGGCAGACCTGACGGCTGTGAACCGCATCGCCGTTTTGGGCGATGCCAACGGTGAGATGGACGAGCTCCGCCGCCGCTATCCCCGCCTGGACCTGCCCACCTGGAGCAAGGAAGACCGCCTGCAGCTCTGATAACCTTACTATTTCCCATTTCTTTTCCATACTGAGGGTTTTCCTCAAAAAAGATCCCGAGCAATTGCCCGGGATCTTTTTTATGTAAAAGCATAGTTAAGAACGGGGATATGCCATTTTCTCACCCCCCCTTCCGGGCATTCGAAAATACTGTAAAAGACTTCATTCGCCGGCATTTCGTGCATTTTCGCAGTGCGGAGCCATCACAGGAAGCTTTCTATCCGTTTTTCCCTCACACCGCCCACCGAATTTCCACTGTATCTCCCGCCAGCCGGATACATGCGATGAGCTGTGCGGCCACGGCCTTCTTTTCGGCAAAGGTTAGGGCTGCAAATTCCATCTCCCGAGTTTCCTCTCCCCGCCTCTGCGCCCGGTCCATCTCCTGCTGCAGGGTCTGCCGCTGCCGCTGGATCTTCCCCAGAGCTCTGCGCAGATAGTCGGCGGGCATGGATTCGCTCTGTGCAAATGCATCTGTCAGCCGCTCCGCTTGCCGGTCCAGCTCCGTCATAGACGCGGCATACCGGCTCTCGCCGGAATCCGCCCGGGGCTTCGGGCAATCAGCCAGCAGCTTGCTTATATCCCCCTGCACTCGCTCCTCCAGCTCCGCCAGGTCGACCCGTATGGCCGAGCGGCAGTGGGCCAGGTTATAGCGCCCGCTGCAGTGCAGGTACCGCCTTCCGCCGTTTTCCGTCACGGAAATGCTGTATCCGCACTCCGCGCATTTCAGCAGGCCCGACAGCCAGGTGTGCCTTCCCTGTCCGCTGCGGCCCAGCTGCCGGTTTTTTCGCAGCTTTTCCTGGCACCGGAGAAACAGCTCCGCCTCCACCAAGCCGGGGCTGTTCAGCACCGACAGCACCTGACTCCCCGCATCTGTGCGCCTGCGGTTGTCTGTCTCCCGCCTGCCCACCAGCAGCAGGCCGTGCTGCCCGTCAAAATGCTCCGCCGGATCGGAGACGGTGACGCCCTGGCCCAGATAATACAGCCGCACCTGCTCGTCCGCCTTCACATAGGCCGGGTTGTGCAGCAGCCGGGATAAGGTCACGCTGTCCCACACCGCCCGCTTGGGCCCGGGGATACCCTCCCGGCTCAGCTTTTTGGCCAGCCCCGACAGGGATGTCCCCTCCCCGGCGTATTCCGCAAATATCCGCCGCACCAGCTCCCCGCGTCCGTTGGGTACCAGCGCCGGCGCCCGGCGTCCATCCCGTCCGGCCGCCCGGCCGTTGTCGAATCCGAAGGGGGCCGGGCCGCCGGGCCACGTCCCCAAGGCTGCCCGCCGGTAGTAGTTGTCCCGCACCCGCTGGGCGATGGTCTCCCGCTCCAGCTGGGCAAACACCATAATGATATGCAGCATGGCCCTGCCCATGGGGGTGGAGGTGTCAAAATTCTCGCTGACCGACACAAACTCCACCCGATTCGCCTGCAGCACCTGCCACAGCTGGCCGAAATCCGCCACCGACCGAGAAAATCGGTCCAGCCTATATACATAGAGCGTTGCTATCCGCCCGGCCTTCACGTCCTGCATCAGCTGCCGGAAGGCCGGGCGTTCCGTGTTTTTTCCGGAGTATCCCGCATCCCGGTAAACAGCCGGCTCCTTCTCCCCCGCCATCCGCCGGCACAGGTCCACCTGCCCGGAAATAGACAGGCTGTCTTTTTTCTCCACGGATTGCCGGGCATATATGGCATCCTGCCGGTTCATGTACCGCCCTCCATTTTCCCGGCTTTCAATGCCGCCAGAGCCTCCAGGCACCGTCGATATGCCTCCTCCAGCCGCTCCTGCCGCTCCCGGGTTGACAGATAGGCGGGATAAATGTTCTTAATCTCCATAGCGCTCTCACCTCACCTCATGGTATGCGCCGCCCCCGTCAAAAATGCCGCCGATCACGCGGCCTTCAAGCCCTTGCCGATAGGGATAGTCTGGATTGGAAGGATTACGATGCCGATACCATCTTCAAGCGGGTCACGGAGCATCTGCAGCCGGGGAGCATCGTGCTCTTTCACAACGCCGCCCTGCACACGCCGGAGGCCCTGCCCTCCATCCTGGAGTACATGCATCAAAATGGCTACACCGTGGTGCCTATCGGCAGCCTGATCTATACCGAGAGCTATACCATTGACCACGCCGGCCGCCAATCCCCGGTGCAGACGGAGGCAGGCACATCCCCCGCCCCCCAATCAAATCCCGCCGCATAACGTCACCAAGGAGGGGCCCAGTCTATGGCCCCTCCTTCCGTTTTCTCCAAAAATATGCCTTATCCGGAAAGCTCAAAAGGATCGTCCCTCAGTATTTAGGTCAACAGTTTCTATAGCCTTTTTTATTGCCTCATCATCTTATGCAGCGTGTCAAAGTGATTTTTCGGCACGCTGCGTTTTTTGCGCAAAAATACCATTCTGCGCAAATTTGCGGAGTTCCCCTCTTTTCGCCATGGCATTGGCGGGCCTTTTCCGCTACGATGGACCTGTATATCCGGCGCCTCTCCGTGGCTGCTGAGGGTATATTATTCCGTCTCCCTGGACGCCCCGCGCATTGGGCACACTGCCCCTGGTGCGGCCGGTGTGCCCTGCGCCGTAAGCGGATGTGACGAACGGCCTCTCGGCACACAAGGCCCCCGGCAAGGATGTCCCGGTGTTTGGAGCTGCGGCGGGCGCTGGCCGTCCGCCGCAAAATATTTCTCTGCTATCCCCTCCGGGGAAGGCACATCAGAAAGGTGGTTCCCATGCCCATGGACAAGCGAGCTGCTTCCCCGTCGTCCCACGCCCGGCATATGCGGGTGTGGCCGTTGACAGGCGCCGATAAATCCCCCCATGCCTAAGCAGGATCATACCCCACCGGAGGCTTTCCGTCTGCGCTTAGCCAAGTGCCTGCTTACTTTGATTTGGCTCGCCATTATTGCCGTATGTCTGCTGCATAAGGACGAGTTTACGCTGGAGGGCATTTTGAGCTATACACCCCGACAGCCAGTTTTAGCCGCAGCAATGTTATGGGCTCTGTTCGCGGTAAAAAGCCTGAGCATCTTTTTGTATAGTGGCCTGCTCTATGCCGCCAGCGGCATTCTGTTTCCGTTGCCTGTGGCCATTGCGGTAAACATCGCCGGCACAGCGGTCATGGTCAGTATTCCCTATTGGTTGGGGAAAAAGCTGGGTAGTCAGGCCGTGCAGTATATTCTGCATCGCTTTGCGAAGTCTGCCATGCTCCATGACCTCCGGGGCGACAGTGATTTCTTTTTTGTACTGATTGTGCGGTTACTGGGCATCCTGTCCGCCGATGTGGTCAGCGGCTATATGGGCGCAGTAGGCGTAAGATACAAGGACTATCTCCCTGCGTGTCTGCTGGGCTTTCTGTCCGCCTGCATACTGTTCCCCATCATGGGCATGAGTCTGTCAGACATCCGTTCCCCCCAGTTCCTTATGGCGGCCAGCATTCAGCTGGCGGAGATGCTGATCTCTTGCGTTACCTTTCATTTCTATCGAAGGAAACACGCAGCCCACGAAAATAAAATACCATAGAAAGGACAAGTGAACTATGCATTACCGAAAAAATCTCCCATGCAGCGGAGCGCAAGGCCTTTGAAACAGTTTTGGACTCCATGCTGAAAAAGGGCCAAACCCAGGATGTAGGCGACTTGGCCCAGCAGCTAATCGATATAATTCAAAAAATCCATAAGGGCACCTGGAGCGACGACTCCTTTGACGCCCTGCGCGCCATTGCAGAAAACCCGGAGGGCAAATGGGCCCACTATGCCCAGCGGCTCATTCGGGAAAACGACCCCTACATCCTCAAGACCTTCCTGACCAATGCCGCCTACGAGGGTGGCTTCCGCGGCTATCAGACGGCCCAGGCCAACGCCGCCAAGTATGACATCAACGTTCCCTGGCTCATTCTCATGGATCCCACCTCCGCCTGCAATATGCACTGCACCGGCTGCTGGGCGGCGGAGTACGGCCACAAGCAGAGCCTGAGCTTTGAGGAAATGGACCGGGTGCTGACGGAGGCCAAGGCTCTGGGCACCCACGCCTGCCTCTTTACCGGCGGCGAGCCGCTGCTGCGCAGGAAGGACATCATCCGCCTGTGCGAAAAGCACCGGGACATGGCCTTCCACGCCTTCACCAACGGCACGCTCATCGACGAGGAGTTCTGTCAGGAGATGCTGCGGGTGGGCAACTTCTTCGTGTCCATCAGCGTAGAGGGCTTTGAGGAGGCCAATGACGGCCGCCGGGGCCAGGGACATTTCCAAAAGGCCCTGGACGCCATGGACCTGCTGCGCAGCCACCGCATTCCCTTCGGCGTCTCCATCTGCTACACCAGCAGGAACTACAAGGTGGTCACCAGCGACGAATTCCTGGACCTGCTGATCTCCAAGGGCTGCATTTTTGCCTGGTATTTCCACTATATGCCCGTGGGCCTGAACGCCGATACCTCTCTGCTGCTGACCCCAGAGCAGAGAGCGTACATGAAGGACCGCGTCCGGGAAATTCGCGGCATCACCGGTGGCAAGGAGCTGTACTGCATCGACTTTCAGAACGACGGTGAGTTCGCCGGCGGCTGTGTGGCCGGCGGCAGAATTTACTGCCACATCAACGCCGCAGGCGATGTGGAGCCCTGCGTGTTCATTCACTATTCCGGCGCAAATATCCGGGAAAAGAGCTTTCTGGAGTGCCTGCAGCAGCCGCTGTTCAAGCTCTACCGCAAAGGACAGCCCTTTAACGGCAATCACCTGCGTCCCTGCCCCATGCTGGAAAATCCTGAGCTGCTGCCGAAGATGGTGGCCGACAGCGGCGCTCACTCCACTGACCTGGAGGCCCCGGAATCGGCCGAGCATCTGTGCGCAAAGTGTAAGGAATACGCCGCCCACTGGAAGCCCCAGGCTGAAAAGCTTTGGGCGGAGGATCACTCATAAAATGCCCCATATTTTTCAAAAGCGGAACGGCTCCCATCCAATGGATGGGAGCCGTTCCGCTTTATTTTAATAATCCGAGTTCAGCCAGGGCTTTTTCTCACAGTGGAGCAGATGTCCCAGCTCCCGGGCCTTGGCCATATTATTCACCTGCACAGCACCCAGGCGCACCATGGCCATAAGCTCGCATGAGCCCATGAGCAGGGATGCCAGGTCCCCCTGCCGGCAGCTAACGGTGACGTCTACAGCCGCCTCCGCCGCTGCTAAGATCCAATGTCCCTCCATAATGGTCACGCGCAGACAGCAATCGGTATCCGCCATCTCATCCCGGAAACAGAAGGCCGCCGTAATTTTCCCCGCCGGGAATGTGCGGTAGGCGGTTTTTTCTACAAAGCGCATCCCGTCCACCAGCTTGAACATGGTGCCCACTGCGGACACATTGGTTTGCAGAAAGCCAAAGTCGATATAGCCCCGGCTCACATCCTGGGGGTCGTCCAGCAAGTGGTGAAAGTCCTCCTCCCCGGTGCGCAGGATCACCGTTTGTGCCAGATCCTCTTGCATTTTCAGCGCCCCCAGCAGTGCCCGGAGCACTGCCCCGTCCTCATACACCAGTTCCTCCACGCTTAGGCAGTTTTGGGTGTAGTTGGTTTCACTGGCGCTCTGAAAGCGGTATGCGGCATAGCCCCGGAGCTGGCCCTCCGGGCCGTAATAGCCCACCCGGCGCACCTGGATATCCTCCCGCAGGCCGCGAATTTCCTCGTCGAACTTTCCACCATTCCGTGGTTCCGGGCCGCAAAGCGCCGCTGGCAATCCATGGCCGCATCAAAGTCCTCCGGCTGCAATAGCCGCAATTGGGGCAGCTCCGTCCGGTCCGGCTTGGGCAGAGCCGATGTGGGCAGGTGGTATTCGTAGATTTTCCCGGCAAAGCCGTAGCCCATGCGGCGGTAGAAGTCTATGCGAAACGGCAGCAGTAATGTCAGCAGCGCCCCATTTTCCCGGGCATAGTCCTCAAAGCACCGCACCATGAAAAGGGCCGCCCCCTTCTTTTTGTGCAGCGGATGCACCTCCAGGGCCATGAGGCCGCAGGCAGGCTGCATCTGTCCGAAGAAGTTCATAGAAAACAGAATCAGCTTCATGGTGGCGATAAGGTTAGCCCCCTCGAAAAGCCCCACTGTCTTCGTTTGGGTGTCCTCCCGCAGCTCCCGGCGGTGCTTTTCCCGATAGTGGTCCCGACAGGCCCGGTCCAGGTCCTTGTAGGCCGGGTAGGAGTTGAGATAAATGTCCAGATAGGCTTCCAGATCCGTCTCCGCCAGAGGGCGGACGGACCAGCTTCGGTGGGCGTCTGCGTGCATCATACAGGCTCCTTTCGCGGTTTATTCTCCCTCATTATACCGCCGTCGGGCCGTTTTCGCAACCGGAAATGACGCCTTATCCGATGTCCGCCTCCGCTGCCCAGGCCCGGACATCGGCTACGGTGGCAGCCGCATCAAACCGGATGCCGGGACGGAATTCTGCGCCCGGCAGCAGCCCCCGGAGCTTTTCCTGGCTGTCCTCCACGCCGCTGCTGCCGGAGGTGCAGAATACCGCCACCTTTTTCCCGGTAAAATCATAGCTCTGCACAAAGGTGCTGACGATCCGGGGCGCATCGCCGTTCCAGATGGGATAACCGATAACAACTGTGTCGTATTGCTCCCAGTTTTCCACCCGGTTTTTGATAGCCGGGCGGCTGTTGGGATCGGCCTGCTCTCGGGTGACCCGGGCGCTCTCCCCGTGGCCCAGGTCCGCGTCGGTATAAGGCTCCTCCGCTGCAATGCGGAACAGATCCCCATGGAGCACCGTGGCGGCAGTCTCCGCCACGGCCTTGGTGTTCCCCGTGGCAGAAAAGTAGGCCACCAGAATATGGCGCTGCCCGACATCTCCCCGCCCGATATTGCTGGCTGCCAGGGCCACTGCCAGAATCGCTGCCGCCGCCAGCAGCGGGATAATAATTTTTCGCTTCATGCCTTTTCCTCCGTTGTGCTTTTCCCCCATAGGATTTGTAGTATTCCGTGTTTGATACGCCGGAAAATGATATAGCACATGTGGTTTTTATTTGACAAATATTCTATCATATACTATACTGACTTTTGTACGATTTCGGACATATGGGGGTGTGCTATGGAAAAAAGACGTATACCGGCGAAATTCGACGGATCAATTTTCTCATCAGCGAGATGGAATCACTGTACCATCTGGCCGATCTGCGCCTGGGTATATCGGACAGTGCCTCCCTGGTGCTGTACGCTCTCTATGATGCGGGCGGCCAGTGTCCCTTGGCCGATATTTACAAAAATTCCGGCATCAGCAAGCAGACCATCAACTCCGCCATCCGGGGCCTGGAAAAGGAGGGCCTGCTCTACCTGGCGCAATATCACGGCCGGGCAAAAAAAGTGGTTTTGACGGACAAGGGAAACCGATTCGCCCAGCAGACCGCCGCCCGGATCCGACAGGCGGAGCAGGATGCCTTTGCCTCCTGGACGGAGGAGGAGGTCCGCACCCACATACGACTACTGGAGAAATACACCGAATGCTTTCGCCGGGAAATCGAAAAGCTATGATCCGGCGGCCAGAGCCACTGCCGATACAGGAGAAACTATGAAAGACAGAATTCAGTTATCAGATCACTTTACCTATGGGCGGCTGATCCGCTTTACCCTGCCGTCCATCGGCATGATGATCTTCACCTCTATCTACGGGGTGGTGGACGGATTCTTCGTGTCCAACTTTGCCGGCAAGACCCCCTTTGCCGCCGTAAATCTGGCCTGGCCGTTTCTCATGATCCTGTCTACAGTGGGACTTATGTTCGGCACCGGCGGCTCGGCCATCGTGGCCAAGTCCTTTGGCGAGGGGGACGGGGACCGGGCCAACCGGTGCTTTTCCCTGTTCGTATACGTGGCGGCGGCGGTGGGCGCGGTGCTGGCGGTGTTGGGTATTGTGTTTGCCCGGCCTGTGATAGCGCTTCTGGGCGGCCAGGGTGCTATGCTGGAAAACGCCGTGATCTATACCCGCATCATCCTGCTGGCCCTACCGTTCAACGTGCTGCAGATGCTGTTTCAGGCCTTTTGTACCACCGCCGAAAAGCCCCGGCTGGGTCTTTTGGTCACGGTGGCCTCGGGCATCACAAACATGGTGCTGGATGCAGTGCTGGTGATGGCCCTGCCTCAGGAATACAAGCTGGCCGGCGCAGCGGCCGCCTCGGCTTTGAGCCAAGTGGTGGGCGGCGGCGTGCCGCTGCTCTACTTTGGCCGGAAGAACAGCAGCCTGCTGCGCCTGGGTCGATGCCGCCCGGATGGCAAGGTGATCCTCCAGGCCTGCACCAACGGCTCCTCAGAGTTTATGAGCAACATCGCCATGAGCCTGGTGAGTATGCTCTATAACCTGCAGCTGCTGCATTTCGCCGGAGAGGACGGCGTGGCGGCCTATGGAGTGATGATGTATGTGAGCATGATCTTCTCCGCTGCGTTCATCGGCTACTCCATCGGCGCAGCGCCCATTGTATCCTTCCATTTCGGCGCCCGGAACCATGGGGAGCTGCAAAGCCTGCTGCGCAAAAGCCTGCGGATGATCGGCCTGTTCGGCGCGGCCATGGTGCTATCGTCCCAGGCACTGGCCCTGCCGCTGTCGAAAATCTTTGTGGGCTACGACCCGGACCTGATGCACATGACCGCCTCGGGCTTTCGCATTTTCGGCCTGTCTTTTTTATTCATGGGTTACGCCATCTATGCCTCGGGCTTTTTTACAGCCCTCAGCGACGGGCTCACCTCCGCCCTCATCGCTTTTTTGCGGACGCTGGTGTTCCAGGTGGCTGCCGTACTGCTGCTGCCCAAGATCTGGGAGCTGACGGGCATATGGATGTCCATTGTGGTGGCTGAGTTTATGGCTGTAGTGCTCTCGGCCATCTTCCTGCTGCTAAAGCGGAAAAAGTATTCCTACTGAAAGCCAAACACCGCCGCAGGCCCAAGCGCAGGGTCTGCGGCGGTGCTGCTTTTGAAAATAGATTTACTGCTCGTCGCCGAAGTCGGCCCGGTAGGCAGCAGCCAGCTTCTCCGGCCAATCGGTGGTGGGCTCCAGCACACCGGTGAAAAAGCGCAGAGTGGCCGGCTCATGGACGAACCGCAGGCCGCCCACCAGATCCCGGTGATCAAAGAGCCACTTCACCCGGTCAATGACATACTCCGTCTGGGATAGAGTAAACACCCGTCTCGGGAAGGCCAGGCGCAGCAGCTCCATGGAGGCGATGCGCTCCGTGCCGTCCGGCTCCCGCTCCTCAGACAGAGTGCCCCGCTCCATGCCCCGGATGCCGCCGCAGATGTACAGAGCGCAGGCCAAGGCGCAGGCAGAATACTCCGCTTGGGGGACATGGGGCAGAAATTCCTTCACATCAATATGCGCGCCCAAGCCGCCGCCGGGGGTGATGACGGGCACGCCGTACTCCGAAAGCCTATCCACGCAGTAGTCGATGAACTGGGGGCCCTGGGAGATGACATCCATATTCATACTCTCCTCGAAGCCCACGGTCATGGCCTCCATCTCCTTTACGGACATGCCGCCATAGGTGAGAAAGCCCTCAAACATGGGGATCAGGTCCTCCATAGACCGGAACAATTCCTCATCCCGCACAAGGATGGCGCCGCCCCGGGCAAAGCCAAACTTGCGGGCGGAGAAATAAATGATGTCAAACTGATCCGCGATCCTGCGGGTGATCTCTCGGATGGACAGATCCTTCATCTCCGCCTCGCGGGTCTTGATAAAGTAAAGATTGTCCTGCAGCAGGGAGGCGTCCAGCACCGTCAGGATACTGTGGCGGCGGCAGATGGCCGTGGCAGCCTGCATATTGGCAAAGGATATGGGTTGGCCGCCGATGAGGTTGGTACCGGCTTCCAGACGCACAAAGGGGATGTTTGCCGGTGTTTCCCGCTGAATGCATGCCTCCAGGGCGTCCAAATCGATATTTCCCTTAAAGGGCAGGCTGCTCTTACTCACCAGGCCCTCGGCACGCACCAGCTCCTCCACCCGGCCGCCCAGGCGGGTGATATGGGCCTTGGCGGTGGTGAAATGATAATTCATAATGACGCAGCTGCCGGGCTTTACAAAGCGGGTGGCCAGAATATTCTCGCAGGCGCGGCCCTGATGGGCCGGCAGGCAGAAGGGTATGCCGAACAGCTCCTCCAGCTTATCGCGCATACGGAAAAAGGTCTCAGAGCCGGCGTAGGCATCATCGGCCCGGAGCATGGCGGATTGTTGGAGATCGGACATGGCGTTGACCCCGGAATCCGTGAGCATATCCAGAAAGATATCCCCGTTATGAAGCTGGAAGGTATTGAAGCCCGCCTGCTGCATCTTTTGCAGGCGCTGGGCCGTGGGCAGCAGCTGCAGCTGCTGGACGATCTTTACCTTGTGCATTTCCATGGGGATAGGTTCGTGTTTGTAAAATGTAATTGCAGGCATTGTAGGGCCCCTCCTTTTAAGCTGTTAAAAATAGATTTGCAGGTTGCAGGCGGCAAGCTCGATAAGGCTTTTGAAAAAAAGCCGCATTTTCTGTATGTTTCTCACTGTATCCCACCACGGGTGGGTATCGTCTGCTTAAAGTATACATTTTCATTTCTCTCCTCCGGAAAACAAAAACGCCCCCTATGTCCTAAGACACAGAGGGCGAGTAAAAACCCGCGGTACCACCTCAGTTTGCCGCCTGCGCGGCCTTATGGGACACAATCATGTCCGCAGCGCTGTATCGGGCGCGCCCGGCACCGCCTACTGCCCCATGGGGGTTCGGGGTGCAGCTCGGGACCGTAATTGGGACGCCGCCTCTTATCTGCCTTGCACCGGCCGGCAGCTCTCTGCATAAGATTGCAGCAGCGTCTTACTGGGTGTCCGTCATCGCTCCTAATCTGATCGTGTTTACTTTAGCACTTTTAACTACTGATGTAAAGGAAAATAATCTATAATTTTCACAGAAAAATGTCCCCCGCATTTGGTAGATTCGCAAAAAGGGGCGTGCCGCAGTGGGCACGCCCCTTTTTCGGTTTTGTCTCGGATCAGCACTCCGGGTCCCGGGGGATGATGAGTGCAGCGACAATATAAGCCAGCACACCGCTGCCGCCTAAGGCGCAGAACACCACCCAGCCCAAACGGACGAGGGTGGGGTCGATATTAAAATACTCCGCAATGCCGCCGCACACGCCGTCCAGCATTTTATTCTTATTGGATTTATACAGTTTTTTCCCCATAATTAATCTCCTTTGCTCCGTAAAATGGAATTGAGGGCGGCCCCAGCCGCTCCGCTGTGACTTATATTCCTATTTTACCGCATTTTCCTCCGGTTGCATAGGACTTTTTTGCGAAAAAATGTATCAACCTTACAGGTTTTCCCGAAAACAGCGCCCCTCCGGCATTGCCGGAGGGGCGCTGGATTCAGGTTTCACACCGGCAGGGTTTGCCGGACAGGCGCTTTTGCAGCGCCGCAGCCAAAAGGCCCAGCAGCGCGCCCATAAGAGCCCCCGCCAGCACATCCGACGGGAAATGCACAAACAGGTACAGCCGGGAAAAGGCCAGTGCTGCCGCCAGAGGGATGGCCGCATAGCCGAACCTCCGGTTGGCGGCCGTGGCAACCCAGGCCCCGGCCACGGCGGACCAGGTATGTCCCGAGGGGAAGGAATAGTCCCTGGGATTTTTTACCAGCAGGTCGATACTCTCCAGCCAGCAGGGCCGGGGACGGGCCACGATATTCTTCAGCCCCACATTACAGATCAGCAGCCCCGCCACCAATGCCAGGCTCAGGCAGACGCCGTATTTCCTGTATTTCTTGGTGAGCAGCAGCCCGATGGCCACGGCGATCCAGATGGCCCCCGCCTCCCCCCAAAAGGGTAAGCTTGGGCAAGAGGGCGTCCAGCGCGCCGCAGCGGAGGTTCTCCTGGACCCAGTGGAGGATGGACCAATCCGCGCTTTGAATAAACTCCAGCATAGTGCCGCTCCTTACCCGGCCTTGGCCGCCGTCACAGAATAGGCGGAGAGGATCCGCTCGTCACCCTCGGTAAAGGTGATGGTGACGGAATCGCCCACGGAGAGGATGACGGCATTTTTATCATCGGCGGCGGAAATAGCGTAGTAAACCGTGCCGTCCTGCAGGCGCAGGTAATACCAGGTATTGCCGTCCACCACGGCAGAGCGGATCTCGGCAATGGTGCCGGTGACCTGGCCCTGGCCGGAGGGGGTAATATCGGTATCGCCCTGATCAATGAGGCCGTTGCGGGCCAGCATGAGACGGTAATTGCTCTCGCAATCCGCCACCGTGGCACCGGTGGCTACAATTTGATACTGGCTGACATTGACCATGGCGTACATCTTCACCAGGCCCGCCGCATCCTTCAGAGCCATGAAATAGCTGGGCTGATCGGCGATGTTCAGAAGCAGGGGGAAGGTGGCGGTGTAGTTCATCTGCTGCACCTGGCCCCGGGCAGAATCCATGGCGGAATACTCCTCGGCCCCGGCTACGGAGTAAAAACGGGTCTCCTTTGTGCGCTGGTTGGACAGGATGAAGCCCACGTTGGACTCATCGGATACCACGGAGGTAATGCCGGTATACATATACACATCGTCATTGAGGGCAATATAGTTATAGCCCTCGGTGGTGACGGTGACGTCCCGCTGGCCGAACAGAGAGTTGATGAAGCCGTGGATATAGCGGCCGTGATTATCATACTGGCTGATAATGAGGTCGGCGTTATACACATGGTCTACCCAGGTGGGGATGTCGCCCACCTTATAGTACTCCGTCTCGCCGGTGACGGCGTTCACCAGCACCGCGCCCAGCACATCCGTGCCGCCAAAGAGGCCGATGGTATTGGTGATCCGGGGGCAGACCCAGTAGGGGTTGCCCTCCTCGTCGATCTCAAAGGCGGGGGAATCGAAGATATAGGTGGGATAGTGGAAGCGGAGATGGCGGTTGAGATTGCGGCCAAAATGCTCCGCCGTGGTATAGCGGATGCCCTGCTCCAGGCGCACCACCTCCACATTCTGGGTCACCATGTCGATGATGAGGTAGGCGGGCAGGCCGCTTTGCCGGTTATTCAGCCACTTGATCCAATCGCCGTAGCGCAGGGCCGTGACCCGGACGGGGCGGCCCTTATAGTTGATCTGGGTATAGTCATCGTCCACCTCGAACTGGGAGACCATATCCGCCAGCTCGCCCAGCTTGCGGTTGCCCAGCTTGGAGGCGGAATCCCGGTCCAGCATGGGGATCTGATCGAAAGAAATCTCCTGGACCTCGCTGGCAAAGTCGCCGGACTCTACGGTCAGCAGGTCCCGGTACGAGCCGGCGCGAAGCAGCTTCCAGCCGACAATGCTGCCTACAATGGCTGTGACAAGCAGGGCCAAGGTCAGGATAAGGGGGATCTTGCACTGCTTTTTCACGAAGCCGAAATAGCCCTTGGCCCCGGAGCCCTGAAAGCCAGAGGTGAGAACGGCCATACCGCAGTACACGGCGCACAGCAGTATCACAAAGACATACAGTGTTCCGGAGTGCAGGTTCAGGGCCGGCAGCTCCGCATAGTAGTATACCGCGCCCACCAGCAGCGTTACCGCCAGGTTCAGAGCCGTACGGCCCAGGGGCGTGCCGACGGCCTTGCGGGGCGCCTTTGCCTTCTTGGGTCTGCCGCCAAAGGGGTTCTTGCCGCCGAAGCCCTGGAAATTGGGATCGTTCCAGTTGGTATTCATAGGTTTGCTCCTCTCATGGTGATATTTATAAGGCTTTTTGGCAAGCGCAGGCCCGGCGGCCTTTGCCGGGTCTGCGCTTGATGTGTCAGCAAAATATAGGGGCTCCCTTACAGTACGATGCCCGCCGGGACGGGGATTTCATCCCGCCGGCACATATTCATCTCCTGCTGCACCGAGGCGCAGTCCGTTCTGTCGATCTCCGCCACGGGCACGACGCACCGGGAGGAGAGGATCTGCTTCAGCATGGCGGGATCCTGGGTGTCCAAAGTGCAGAAGGCGGTCTCAAGGCCGCTCTGCCCCAGTGTCTCCATAAGGGCCTGCACCGCCTGCTGACCCTTGGGCAGCAGATCACGGGCGGCCAGGAGCGTCATCTGGTGCAAGCCGCTCTTTTCGCACTGCACCTGCAGATAGATGGCAAGCAGGGCCGCGTTCTGCGGGTCGTCCCCCAGGCGCACGATATAATCCAGGCCCGTCAGGTCCCGCAGATCCTTTTCACTGCGGATATTCTTGGAAAACAGGTACCGCAGCAGCACCACCAGTACGCCCAGCACCAGCCCAAACAGCAGGCCCAAAGCAAGATACTTGGGCTGGAGGATGGACTCGGACTGCGCCTGTGTCGTTGCGCCGGACACTTCCTCTGCGGGGAAGCCTTCCGCCTCCATCTCCTTGACCAAGAGATCCTTTTGGGTACGGCTCAGCTCTGCCTGCTTAGTATTGCAGGTGGAGGTGATGGTATTCAGAGACCCCGTCAGCCGATCCTTTTCCCCCAGGAGGGCGGTATTTATGGTCACGGTCTGGGTGCGGCTGACCAGGGTGCAGGTCTCACTCTCCATAAGCGTGGCCGTGGAGAGATAATCCCGGATATAATCGGCGATCTGCCGGGCCTGCTCCTCCGTTTTGCCGTAGACAGAGATATAGACATAGCCATCCCAGTTCAGGTACGGCAGGAGACTGGTCTCCTCTGCCTTGACCTGGTCCACCACGATCAGCTCGCCCAGGTAGGCAGGTTCCTTCTCCCAGCTGATGCTGCCCGCCAGCTTCTGTAAAAAGGCACGATCCGTCAGCGCATCATAGCAGCTGCGCAGGGCAGCCCCGGTACCGGCGGACATCCGGAAGGTCAGCTTCTCCGTGGGGATGGACATGGCGTCCAAATTGACCAGGACGGAATCATCCAAATACGCCTGGGTCGAGCGGATCTGCCTCTTATACTCCAGGACGGACTCCACATCCTGCAGCTCGTCCTGGGTGAGCTGCGCACGCAGCTCCTCCGCCGTCTGCTCGATATGTAAATCATTCCCGTTTTTGCTGCGCATATAACCCAGCAGGTCCACCAAAATGCCGAATACCAGGGTGATGGCAAGCACCAGCACCCAGCTCCGCTTCAGACGGACCCACAGATCGTCAAAATATAGTCTGCGCTCTTTTTCATTGGTATAGTTGTTCATAGCTGTTCCTTTCCGATACTGACGGTTTATGGCCGTTTACAGCAGTTCCTTTTTGAGTATATCCGCAATGCGGGCGCTGGCATAGCCATCTCCGTAGGGGTTGGACGCCTGGCTCATCCGCTTGTAAGCCCCCGGATCGTCCAAGAGCTGCTTGATATTCTGATAGATGGGCTCCTCCTCCGTCCCCACCAGCTTCAGCGTACCGGCGGCGATGCCCTCCGGGCGCTCGGTGGTGTTGCGCATGACCAGGACGGGCTTGCCCAAGGAGGGGGCCTCCTCCTGGATGCCGCCGCTGTCTGTAAGGATCAGGTAGCTGGCCGCCATGAAATTGTGGAAGTCCAGCACATCCAGGGGTTCAATAAGGCGGATGCGGTCGCAGCCGGTCAGCTCCTCAGAGGCGATCCGACGCACCTGGGGATTCATATGGATGGGATAAATGAGCTTAACATCCGCATACTCGTCCATAATCCGGCGAATGGCGCGGAACATCTCGTGCATGGGCTGACCCAGATTCTCCCGGCGGTGAGCCGTGAGCAGGATCAGGCGGCTGCCAGCCGCCCACTCCAGATTTTCCTGGGTATAGTGCTCGGTCACCGTGGTGCGCAGAGCATCAATGGCGGTGTTGCCGGTGACAAATGTGGCTGGGATCCTTCCCCTCCCGCAGCAGGTTCTGCCGGGCGTTCTCCGTAGGTGCAAAGTGGTAGCGGGCGACGATGCCCACCGCCTGGCGGTTAAACTCCTCCGGATAGGGGGAATACAGGTCGTAGGTCCGCAGGCCGGCCTCCACATGCCCCACGGGGATACGCAGGTAAAAGCAGGCCAGGGCCGTGGAAAAGGTGGTGGAGGTATCCCCGTGGACCAGGACCACATCCGGCTTTTCCCGCTCCAGCACCGGGGGGGAGCTTCTCCAAAATTGCCTGAGTAACGTCAAAGAGCGTCTGCCCCTGCTTCATAATAGACAGGTCATAATCCGCCTGCACACGGAAGGCGCGCATCACCTGCTCCAGCATAGATTTATGCTGCCCGGTGGTGCAGACCACGGTAGTAAACTCCGGCCGGCTTTTCAGCTCGTTGACCAGGGGGCACATTTTGATGGCTTCGGGTCTGGTACCAAATACCAGGAGTATCTTCTTGCTCATTTCGTTCCACCTCTGTATTCTCTGATTTTCGAAAGCAATCTCTTGCAAATGACCATAATGGTTTTGCCGTTTAGCAGCAGGATGGCCGCCGTCAGCACTGCGGCCAGAGGGTAGCGATAGCCGGCGGTGCCGGTCATGACCGCCGCCTCCGCCAGCAGCAGCACATTCTGCAGCAGAATGTTCCACAGGCAGACCTTGTGGCGCACATATTTCTTTGTATCGATCACCCGGATCACGGCCATGACGATATAGCTGGCCAGGGTGGCATAGGCCGCGCCCAGGCCCTCCATCCGGGGGATCAGCAGCAGGTTCAGCACTACGTTGCACACAGCCGCCGCAATGGTGGATATCATGGACATGACATTGTTTTTGACCACCGAATAGAATGTGCCGAAATAGGCCGCATAGCAGCTATAGACTGCCGCCGCCAACAGAATGGGCAGCAGAAAACGGCCCTCATAAAACTCCTTTTGCAGGACAATGCGGCACAGCACGTCCGTTGCCAGCGTCACCACCGACGCCAGGCACAGCACAAAGGCGGACAGGCATGTGAATATTTCGGAATAGAACGTGTCCCGATCCTCGCTGCCGCTCTCCTTGACCGCAGAATACTGCCAGGCCTGCTGGAATATAGTGGAGAAGGTGGACAGGACCGCCGGCAGCTTGCTGGCCGCCGTATAAACGCCGCAGACGGCGTCACCGATCATATACTGCAGCATGTAGCGGTCTGAAACGTTTACCACCCACCAGCACAGCATATTGGGTACGCAGGGGATGGAGTAGCGCAGCATGGACCGGCGCAGGGCGCGGTCGGGCTTAAAGTGCCGGGTGCAGTAGCGCTTTTGCCCCGTGGCCAGGAAAATATAGACGGAAGCGGCTACATTGGCCACGATGATGGCGAGGATATACCCCTCTACGCCGCAGCGAAATACCACCAGCAGCAGCACGTTCATCCCCGTGAGAACCAGGGCGTTGAGCACACCGGCAATGGCAAAGGGTACATTCCGGCCCAGGCCCCGGGCAAACTGCAGCACCACCTTATAAATACTGAAGGAGATATACAGCGCCCCGAACAGCAGCGCGTCTATATCCCGGCGGATTAAACTGACACCCACCGAGCCAAGGGTCACAAGGACGATGGACCACACGGTGATGCGCATGGTGATGCCGTAGGTCTGCTGCAGGTCTGCATCGTCATCAATGGTGAAACGGTACATGGCGTCCACCACATACATGGTGGCGATGGGGTAGACGATGTCCACCAGAGTGTTGAGCATCTCCGCCCGGCCATACTGCGCCGTGGTCATTGCCGAGGTGTACAGCGGCACCATGAAAAAGTATATCAGCTTCGTCAGCAAATTGCCGGCAGCAAAAACCGCCGTATCCTTTGCAAGCCTTGTGTATTTATTTTCGGACATAGTACCCTACTCTTCTTTTTTCGCCACATACAGCACCATCAGCACCACCAGGCCGTAGGCCATCATTACATTGCCGTTATAGATGGCTCCACGGCCCTCCACCACATAGGCGTAGGCGCAGATAGTATAGGCGAAGAAAACGCAGATATCGTTTCTCAAAAATTCCATAATCTTGTCGGCCAGGGTCACATAGCCCGCCCAGAAGGCGCCGGCAAAAATGCCCCAAATGCCGAAGTTGGCATAGGCATCGCCAAACAGGGTGGGGTGCATACTGCCCCCGGGGATCATACCGATGGCACTGCCCATAGCCTGCGCAAAATCAGCCGGTTTTAAACCCAGAGAGAACCGGGTGGGGATAAAGGTCATCAGCACACGCAGATAGCTGTGCCCCTGACCGAAGTCCTTGAACTGATTATCCCCATCAATATAGTAGTAAAACCACTTGCGCAGACCCAGCTCGCCGTTATCCTCCCGGAAAAACTCCAGGATCTGCTCGTTGAAATTCTGAAAGGTGACCGTATGGAGGAAATTATCTATGGTCCCGTACCAGCGGTAGGCCCGCAGGGCGTAGACCACATAGATCACCAAGCACGCGCAGATCAAGCAGAAGATCCCCATCTTGATAGTGATGCGCCGACGCTTGATAAGATAATAGCCCAGCAAACAGGCAAACAGGGGGATGACCTCCACCCGGTTGCGGGAAATGACTACCTTTATCAAAATGACCAGCGCCACCATACCAGCATAGGTATAATGCCGGCGCATCAGCGCATAAAGCAGCAGGCCCGACAGCAGCAGGAAAATCACCGACGTAATCTGCGAAATATTCAGGTAGGACTGCTGCATCTCCCGGGACGCACCCCAGGACGTGTTGCCCAGGCCGCCCATGGCGATGACCTTGTCTGCAATATCTGCCACCACTGCCATGCACAGCACCACGAAAAAGAAGGTGCTCTCCGCCCGGCTCACCTGTCTGGAAAGCTGCGTGAGGTAGCCATCCTCCAGATACGGGTGGGGGGTGGTGACGCGGCCCTTCAGCAGCAGGATGCGCGTAAGGGCATAGACAGCGCAAAAGCCGATGACAAACAGGGACGCCTCATTCAAAACCGCGCCCGAGTAGGCATTGGTCCCGGCGATGCAGGATACCATGTGCATGACGCCGAACATCAGAAAGACCGTGGCCCACAAAAACACAGCCGGTGATTTTTTATTGAACTCCAGCACCATGATCACAACGATGCACAGAAACTGGATGACGCTTAGAAAGACAACCATTGCTTAAATTCCTTTTTCCGGCTCACCGGCCGGCCCGTTCCGCTTCCCGCGCCCGCCAGGTGATGTCAAAGTCGTGATGCGTCACCTGCTGCTCCTTGGGCGGGAGCTGCATATAGTCTCCATAGGTCCGGCGCAGCAGCTCATCATAGCAGGCCGGCGCCGTGAACTCCTCGCCTTCAAACTCCATTTCCACGGTATCCGCCCACTGCTCCCGGGTCAGGGTGGACTCCTTTTGGTTGAAGGTATCCATGAATATGCCCGCGCGCTTTGTGGGGATGCTTTCATAGGACGCGCTGACCCGGTCCAGCTTGCGGATGGCCTTGGGGGCCGGGCAAAACAGCTTATAGGGCAGGGGAGACCAGCGCCAGGCAGAGATCCTTTACCAGCTGCCCCTTTCGCAGGACCAGCTTTCTTTGGGACAGGTAGCACCTGCGGCTGCATGTGCGGACCCGGCGCACCAGTTGGTCATAGGCCCGGTCATCGTCCGGGACGGCATCAATGAGAAAGATGTCCACATAGGCGCCCAGCTTTTCGTGGGTACCGATGACGCCGTGCTGCACCAGACGGGTGCGCGTGTCCACCACCTTGGCCAGGGAAAAGGGATAATCGGGCACGTTATACATGGACAAAACCGCATAATGGCTCCCTGTATCGGCCCCGATGGCGGAAAGGAGCTTCATAAAATCCGCCCGGAACATGGCGATATCCACATCATCGTCCCAGGGGATGAAGCCCTTGTGGCGCACAGCACCGATGAGGGTACCGTACATCAGGTAATATTTCAGTCCGTTTTCTCTGCATTTATCCCGGATATAACAAAGCACACCCAGCTCCAGCTGCTTCAGCTCTTCCGTCCGGATCTCCGTTTCCATGCGCCTCTCCTCTCTCATGACAGGCCCAGGGCCTGCTTCAGCTGCTCTACCAGCTTTTGGTTGTTATCCTCAATGCACATGCTCTGCACCGCCTGCTGCACACGCCGGCAATAGTCGTCATACGAGCCGGTCACCTTGTCGATGGCGTCAGCATAGGTGTCGGAGGCCTCCCCCACACCCCAGGCCCGGCACAGATCCAGCAGCGGCGGATTGGTAGTGGTAACAACGGGCTTGCCCTCATACAGGAACTCATAGAGCTTGCCCGAGGCGCAGTACATATTATTGCTGTCATACTGGCCGTAATTCACGATGCCGATATGGCAGTGGTCGATCAAATACTTCAGCTCGTTCTGGCCCAGCTGGCCCAGGATGTGGACGCAGTGCAGATCGTTTGCGCAGATGAGCGCCTCTATTGCCGCCTTCTCCTGTGCGGTGCTGCCGCCCACGAGAAACAGCGTGCAGGGCCGCTTGACCTTGGCCATGGCCTCCACCAGCTTGTCATTGGTGCGCTGGAGCGAGCAGCCGGAGGTGGAAATGATCCGCCAGCCGTCCCCAGTCAGCAGGTCCCCAAAGCGCTGCGCCAGCTGCGCCGGGTCCGCGTCGGGACTATAAGTCAAGCGGCGCAAATTCTCATAGACCAGGGGCTTTCTGCAGGGCATACTCCTGCTGCATACGCCGGGCGCGATAGTCGTTGGCGGCGATGATGACATCCGCCTTTTTATACAGCTTTTCCTCAAATATGCAGCCCACACGGCTGGTGAAGCTGGTCATCTCCGAGCGCAGATACAGCTCCCGGGCATCCTGTATGATCCGGACGCCGGGGTGCTTCTTCTTGATGCGCAGAGCCGGGACGGTGGCCTTGCGGTTATCGGCAAACACCACGTCGATATTCCCCAGCTCCTCAAACAGGTGAGCGGCCCGGCGGATGAACGCCAAATACGCCCCCCGGCCGGCGGGGCGGAAGCAGATATGCTCCGGCTCCGCCGGGACATAGTCCTCCCCTGCGCACGTCAGGTAATAGGTCTTGCCCAATTGCTTGCAGACCTTGATCAGCTCCCGCTGCCGGCCGTCATACTCGAAGCGGCCATAGGACAAAATAAAATGTTCATGAACTGCTTTCCTTTCCTCCCGTGGGCCCTATAAGGGCCGTTTTCAGGCCGTCTTTTCCGTCTGCTTATTGGCAAAGATCACGCCCAGGGTGATGAGCACCGCACCGATGATGCTCATGAAGGAGATCTTTTCATCCAGCAGCAGCCAGCCCACCACCACCGTGACAAAGGGCGTGGCATAGAGGTAATTGTTGGTGATGACCACACCCAGGCGCTTGAAGGCGATGTTCCAAAGGGCAAAGCACACGGCATTGCCGAACACGCCCAAAAACAGCCAGCTCAGGAGAATGCCGGGCTTGGTGAACAGAGGCGTCAGGCTGGGCATACCGTCGGTGATGAGCATCAGAGGAACGGCGGTGATAAAGGCCCACAAAACACCCGGCGAGTGACAAGGAAGTTGTCATACCGCTCGGTATACTTCTTAATGAGGATAGAGTACATCGCCCAGGCCAGGGCCGCGGCCAGGGCCAGCAGGTCACCCAAGGGGCTCAGGTGGAAGGACAGTGTTCCGTTGAGCACCACCAGCACCACACCCACAATAGCCACCACCGCACCGATATACACCCATTTGCCCAGCTTCTCGCCCTTGCGGGAGAACAGCTGCGCCAAAAGCACCGTGAGGATGGGGGACATGGAAACCAATATGCTGACGTTGGCAGCAGAGGTATGGGCCGCGGCGGTATTTTGCAGGTAGAAATAGACGCTGCCGCCGGTGATGCCGATGAGGATGAACATCAGCTCATCCCTCCAGGGCAGCTTCATGGTTTTGGGGCGCAGAGCCCACAGGGCCAGATAGGCCAGGCCCATGCGCAGGGGAATGATCTGGATGGGGGTAAAAGCCTGAAGCATCACCTTGGTCAGCACGAAGCAGCTGCCCCACACCAGGGTCGTGAACAGGGCAAACAGGTGCCCTGTGAGCTTTTGTTGATGCGTAAATCCGATTTCCGTCATTGCTTCTCTCTCTCCGTCTTACAGGAGCACCGCCCACCGGAGGGCGACGCCCCCTGCTTATTTATTCCGTCGGCTCCGAGGGAATAACAATCTCCTCACCGTTCATCACCTGATCGACCACGCTCTTGATGGTATTGACATACTCATAATCCGGCGGCATGACATACAGCGGATCACCGGGGGCTGAATAGCAATACTGGTAAGTATCCCCGCTCCCCTCCCGGGCGGACATGGTTTGGATATTCCAGGAGAAGCCCTCCTTCTGCATCATCTGCACCAGGGAGGTAATCTGATCGTAGGAGATGTTGGTGACACAATTGTCTGACATGGCCTTGAGCAGATCCTGATAATTGGACAGCACGCTGGGGGAGGTGATCTTTTCGATGATGGCCTGGACGACCTTCATCTGGTTCCAGCCCCGCTGATTATCACCATCGGAGAAGGAATGGCGCTCCCGGGCGAACATCAAGGCCTCCAGCCCGTCCAGATGGTTCCAGCCCTCGGTATAGCTATAGGTCCTATAGCCGTAGCCGGCCACATCTCCCGCCGATGTTTCAAAGGAATAGTCGGAATACACATCAATGCCGCCCAGAGCATCCACGATGTCGATAAGGCCCCAGAAATTGACCCGGCCATAGTAGGAGGTCTTGGTGCCGTAGAGGTTATCCAGCACAGCCATGCTCTCCTGTATGCCGTAGAGCCCCGCATGGGTCAGCTTATCCATCTCGCCGTTGAAGGCCAGGGGCAGGTAATAATCCCGGGGGGTATTGATGAGCAGGATCTGCCGGGTCTTGGGGTTCACCACCGCCAGGATATTCACATCGCTGCGGGTCTTGGCATTGATGTCGGAATCCCGCTCATCGCTGCCGCTGCAGTAAACCACGAAGGGCTGCTTGGTAATGGAGCCGGTGGGCTTGATAGCGGTGATCTCATGCTCGGTGACGTACTCGTAGATAATTTTAGTACGGTCAGAGAAGTCCCGATAGTTCTCCTGCTCCGTCAGCAGGGGGATATACCCCTCGTTGAGAATCAGGGCCTGGACTTCATCGTCATACAATGCGTCCGCCATTTCGGCAGGCGTATCATAAGACGCAGTCTCCACCTTGCCCATGCTCTTTTCCATGGCGGAGAGGATCTGCTGGGTGTTATTTGTATCGCGGTTCGCCAGGATGCCGAAGCGGTAGCCCTTGGTATCGCCCAGATCCGTGGCCTCGTCCTCCTTCATGACGATCACCGCCGTCACCTGCTTTTCCACCATAACGCCGGAAATCTTGTTCAGGGCGGACTGCACCGCACCGGCGGCCACGGTGCCATAGATCATGCCCGCCGACAGAAGCACGGCCAAAACGCCGCAGATCAGCTTGCCCAGCTTATTGCGCCGCAGGGGCAGCTGTACAAAAATATGCAGCCCGTTCACCACCAGCAGCGCCGCCATAACCAGCACCAGGTTGGTGGTTGTAAGCATCTTGGTGGCCATGAGCCTGGCAAAAATTGCCAGGCTGCACACCAGCAGCACAAACATCATGATGATACCAAACCAATCCACCTTTGTGCGGCGGATGCGTCTGGTTTGGGAGCTCTCCCTCCGCTTATCCATATTCTATCTCCTTTGCTCTATGTTCTCGTCCGGGCGAGCCGCTTCTGCGCAGGGGGGTATCCCTCTTACTTGCCGAAGCGGCCGGTGAAGTCCGTACTGGCCACATGCGCAAGGGGCAGCTTCACGGGCCGGCCGGTGGCGGCGGATTGATAAATGGCCAAAATCATCTCCAAGGCGTTGCGGCCGGCCACGGCATCCACATAGGGCTTGCGGTCGTGCTCGATGGCGTCCATCATGTCGGCAAAGAGGCTGGTGTGGCCGTTGCCGTAGACATTGGAGGTAGCCTCCTGCAGGCCCTTGTTTTTCTCGTCGTCAGCGGTCTCATGGGAGAAGTTCCACACATCAATATTATTGGTGGAGGTGCCGCCGAGCTTCACGGTGCCGGTCTCACCGAACAGGTAAAGCGTCTCCTCCAGATTCTTGGGGTAGACGTTGGTGGTGCCCTCGATAGTACCCACGGCGCCGTTTTTGAACTTCACCACGGCCATACCGATATCCTCGCACTCCAGATAATCATGGAACTGCTGCTTGGTGACGCCGTAGACCTCCTCCACCTCGTTGCCCATCATCCAACGCAGCAGGTCGATGCCGTGGATGCACTGGTTCATGAGGCAGCCGCCATCCTGAGCCCAGGTGCCCCGCCAGGGGGCCTGGTCATAATAGCTGTGGTCCCGGTTCCAGCGAACGTGGATGGAGCCGTGGGAAATTTTTCCAAAGCGCCCGGTCTCCAAAGCCTTGCGCATCTGCTGAACGGCCACGTTGAAGCGGTTTTGGTGACAGGCGGAGACCTTCACATGCTTTTCCTCGCTGCGGCGGACGATCTCCTCGGCATCATCCATGCTCATGGCCATGGGCTTTTCGATGATGACGTTTACGCCGTGATCGATGCAATAGAGAGCGATCTGGGCGTGGATGCCGCTTTCGGTGGCGATGGACGCCAGCGTGATGTCGTTTTCCGCCAGCATCTGCTTATAGTCGGTGTAGCGCTTGATGGAGGGGTCGTTTTGCAGGTCATATTTTTCAAGCAGTGCCTCCATCTTCTCCGGCAGTACGTCACACACGGCGACAATCTCCAGCTTGTTGTTGATGGCGGCCTTCATGTGGTTCACGGCGATGCGTCCGCAACCGATAAGCGCGTATTTCATAATCATTTCCTCGCCTTTTTATAGATTTGTGCCCAATGGGCGGGTCTCGTCTCTTACAATCTCCAAAAGCGCATTCCGGAGGCCTTCAGCTCGTCCATACGATAGAGGCTCTTTACATCGATGAGGACCTTTTCGCTGTCGGGCAGGTCGCTCTTAAACAGGCCCTTCAGCTGCATCATGGACAGGGAGCGGAACTCATTGTGGCCCACGGCCACGATGACGCAGTCAGCCTTGGGGATCTTATCAAAATCCGTCAGGGTAACGCCGTACTCATGCTCTGCCACGGCGGCATCGGCCCAGGGGTCTGTGACCACAGGGTGGATGTCATACTCCTTCAGGCGGTTGATGATGTCCACCACCTTGCTGTTGCGGGTGTCGGGGCAGTTCTCCTTAAAGGTAATGCCCAGGATAACCACGGTGGCCTTCTTGGGAGCCATGCCCGCCTCGATCATCTGCTTGATGGCCGCATCGGCCACAAAGCCGCCCATGCTGTCGTTGACCTTACGGCCGTTGAGGATGATCTGGCTGTGATAGCCCAGTGCCTCGGCGGCATTGGTGAGATAGTAGGGATCCACGCCGATGCAGTGGCCGCCCACCAGGCCCGGCTTAAAGCCCAGGGCGTTCCACTTGGTGTTCATGCCCGCCAGGACCTCATCGGTGTCGATGCCCATGCGGTCACAGATCATGGCCACCTCGTTCATGAAGGCGATATTGATATCCCGCTGGCTGTTCTCCACCACCTTCACGGCCTCGGCAGTCTTGATGGTGGACACGGGGAAGGTGCCGACCTTGATGACGATGTCGTACACCTTTTTAATTTCCCGGGCGGACTCCTCATCCATACCGGAGACGATCTTGCGGATGTTGGTGAGGGTATGGACCCGGTCACCGGGGTTGATGCGCTCGGGGCTATAGCCGATCTTCCAATCCACGCCGCACTTGAGGCCGGACTCCTTCTCGATAATGGGCACGCAGATGTCCTCGGTAACGCCGGGATACACCGTGGACTCAAAGACCACGATGGCACCGGGAGTCAGATTCTGGCCCACAGTGCGGGAGGCACCCTCCACCGGGCGCAGGTCCGGGGTGGTATCGGGATTCACGGGGGTGGGAACAGCCACTACGATGAACTTGGCCTCCTTCAGCCGCTTGGGGTCGGAGGTGAATTCCACGGTGGTGTTCTTGATGGCCTCACCCACCTCGTTGGTGGCGTCGATGCCGCTGGCGTATTCGTTTACACGTTTTTCATTGATGTCAAAGCCGATGACGGAGATATGCTTAGCAAACTCCACAGCAATGGGCATGCCCACATAGCCCAGACCCACCAGGGCCAGCTTCTCCGTGCCCTTGATCAGGCCGTCGTAAATGGTGTCGAATTTCATATTACTTACACTCCTCCACTTCGTTTTCCGCTTTCATCCGATAGTTCCTGCCGCAGGCGGTACAGGTGGCCGTTTCCCCGTCAAAGTGCAGCAGTGCGCCGCACTCGCAGGCCCAGCCGCGAATTTTCGCCGGGACGCCCAGCATCAGCGCATGATCGGGCACATTGCAGGCCACCACGGCGCCAGCCCCGATGAGGGCCCAGCGGCCCACGGTATGGCCGCAGACAATGGTGGCATTGGCACCGATGGATGCACCCTCCTTAATGAGAGTCTTATGATACCCGGCGCTGCCCTTGGGATACTTGGCCCGGGGGGTCAGGTCGTTGGTGAACACACAGGAGGGGCCGCAGAACACATAGTCCTCCAGCTCCACCCCCTCGTACAGGGAGACATTATTCTGCAGCTTACAGCCATCACCCACCTTTACATGGTTGCTGACATTCACGTTTTGCCCCAGGGAGCAGCGCTTGCCGATACGGGCCCCCTTCTGAATGTGGCAGAAGTGCCAGATCTTGGTGCCCTCGCCGATCTCCACATCCTCATCCACAAAGCTGGAGGGATGCACAAAATACTTCTCCTCCATCACAGTGCCTCCCGTACTGCGTCAATGATCGTCTGCTGCTGGGCGGCGTCCATATACGGGTGCATGGGCAGGGACAGGGTCCTGGCGCAGTAGTCATTGGCGTTTGCATAGGTCTCGCCGTAGTGGGGCTCGGCCTTGAACACCGGCAGGGCGTGCTGGGGGGGTGGGATAATAAATCATATTGGGGATATTCTTTTCCTTCAGATGGGCGATGACCCTGTCCCGGGTCCCGGGTATCCTTAGCCAAAATGGCATACTGGGCCCAGGCAGAGACGCACCCCTCCGCCACGAACGGCACGGTAAAATCCTTGCCGAAGGCGGCATTATACCGGCCGGCCACCTCCTGGCGGCGGTCGATCTCATAGTCCTTCAGGGCCTTCAGCTTGGGCAGCAAAACAGCCGCCTGGATGGTATCCAGCCGGGAGTTCATGCCCACACGAATGTTGTCATACTTGCCGCCGGGGCCCTTACCGTGAACACACAGGGAGCGGATAACATCCGCCGCGGCATCGTCATCGGTGAAGATGGCGCCGCCATCGCCATAGCAGCCCAGGGGCTTGGCCGGGAAGAAGGAGGTGGTGGCAATATAGCCGAAGGAGCAGCACTTGCGCCCCTTATTGGATGCGCCGAAGGCCTGGGCGGCATCCTCAATGAGGGTGAGGCCGTACTTCTCGCAAATGGGCGCAATGGTGTCATAGTCGCAGGGGTTGCCCAAAATGTCCACGGCCACCACGGCCTTGGGCTTGAGCGTGCCCTGGGCCAGCACAGCCTTTATCTGCTTTTCCAGGCTCTCCGGGCAGAGGGTATAGGTGTCCTTGGTAATGTCGCAGAACACGGAGGTGGCGCCGAACATCTTAGCCGGCTCCGTGGAGGAAATGAAGGTCATGTCCGGGCAGAATACGGCGTCCCCCTCCCCTACGCCCGCCACCATGTAGGCGATCTGCAGGGCGTCGGTGCCGTTGGCACAGGTAATGCAGTGCTTGCGGCCCACAAAGTCCGCCAGCTCCTGCTCCAGCTGCTTTACCTGGGGACCGCCGATAAACTGGGCGGAATCCAGCACCGCCTGGATATTGGCATTGATCTCGCCCCTCAGGGCTGCATACTGGGCTTTCAAATCTATAAATTGCATATTAATCCTCCTTCCCGTCTGTCACGGGATGCTCAATAACATCCAGCAGCTTCTCGGTCAGTTTCTTAAAGTCATAATCATGGGCCGCACGCAGGGCATTGCGGGAGAGCTTGTCCCGCTCCTCCGGGCCCATAGCGGCCATCTCCTCCACCCGGCGGGCAACCGAGGCGGCATCCGGATGCTGCACATCCAGCCCGGCCCCATAGGTCACGGCGGGATTATATGGGCAGGGGAAATCCGACAGCACCGGCTTCCCGGCGGCCAAATAGTCAAACAGCTTGTTAAAGCTGATGCCAAAGCGGAACAGAGGGGAAGGCGTATTGTGGGCTATGTTCACATCCGCCCGGCTGACGATGGAGGGCACGAGCTTTTTCTCCACCCGGCCCTTGAACACCACGTTGCCGATGTTCTCGTCCTTTACGCGCCGCTCCAGGGCGGGCCGCTCGTCGCCATCGCCCCAAATAAGGAAGCGCACCCGGGGGTCCCGGACCTCCTTGGCCGCATCCAGCAGCAGGCCCAGACCATTCACCTGGCGGATGGACCCGGTGTAGACCACCTTGAAGGTATCCGGATCGTCCAGGTCCGGATCCTCCACCGGGAAATTCGTCTTATTATACTCAAACAGCTCCAGATCCACGCCGTTATTGATATAGTGGACCTTGCTCCGGGGCACGGCCCGCTCCCAATGCTGCTCCTTAATATAGTCGTAAGCGCCCTCCATGGTGAACACCACGGCGTCAGACCGGGTGTAAATTCCACTTCTCCAGCCGGCGCAGCCACAGCACCGCCGGATTATGGGGGCCGGCAATGTCATAGGCAATAACGCTCTCCGGCCAAAGGTCCGCGATCTCGGCAATGCCCCGGCAGCCGTATTTCCGGGCCAGCTTGATGCCCGCCGCACAGGACATGGGAGGCATAGAGGTGGCCACGATGGCATCGGGCCGGGGGTACTGATCGCACACGGACGGCAGCTTTCGGGCAAACTCCAGCATATTGAGGATGCGGGAGAGGCCGTTACCGCGGTAGCCCTTGCAGCGGACGAGCACATAGTGGACCCCGTCCACCACGTCCTCCCGATAAGGGGTATCGTCCTCGATGAGGTTCTGATCGGAGTTGTGCACGGTGCTGGCGGCGAAGATGGTCACCTCGTGGCCCAGGCCCATAAGGTTCTTGGCAAAATAGTTCTGCCGGGCCAGCGGGTAATACTGGGGCGGCACCGCATAATGGTTGATGAGCCAAATTCTCATAAAGCTACTTTTTACTCCTTTATTACCACCGCAAAGGTCTGGAAAATCAGCTTGATGTCATAAAGCACCGAGGCGTGGGGAATATACTCCAGGTCCAGGTCGATCTTCCGGGGCATGATCTGCTCGATATAGGTGCGGTTGGGATCGGTGCTGGCGGTGAGCAGGTCGTTTTCATTGCGGAAGCGGATGGACGCCAGGCCCGTGATGCCAGGCCGCACCAGCAGCACCTGGCGCTGATAGGGGGTGTACAAAGTCACATAGTCCGCCACCTCCGGCCGGGGGCCTACGAAGCTCATATCCCCCACCAGGACGTTTATCAGCTGGGGCAGCTCGTCTATTTTACTCTTGCGCAGGAAGCGGCCCACGGGGGTGATGCGGCTGTCGTTGCCGGTGGTGATCTTCAGGCCCGCATTATCCTTGCGCATGGAGCGGAACTTGAAGATGCGGAAGGGCTTGCCGCCCTTGCCGATGCGCTCCTGCCGGAAGAACACGCCGCCGGGGGAGGTAGCTGCCACCAGCAGGGAAACCACCAGCAGCAGCGGGCTCAGCACCACCAGTCCCAGCAAGGAGCACACGATGTCAAAGGCCCGCTTGCAGGCCATGGCCCCCCACGAGGGCGGCGTGATGGGCGCGAAGGGCTGCCGGGCGCCGTTTTGATTGTCCATAAATCGGTATCCTTTTCCTTTTTTATCAGCCCTGCAGGCAGTCCTTCAGAGTCTGGCAGATAAACCGCACGTCCTCCTCCGTAAGGGTGGAGTACAGGGGCAGGGTGATCTCATTTTCAAACTGGGCCAGGGCATTGGGATAGTCCTTTATATCGAAGCCCAGATTCTTATAAGCCGTCAGCAGGGGCAGGGGCTTATAGTGTACGTTGGTGGCAACGCCCCGCTGGGCCATTTTCTCGATGATCTCGCCCCGCTGGGCCATGGTCTTGCCTGTGAGCCGGGCCAGGTACAGATGGCAGCTGGAAACCTCGTCCTCCCTAAAGTGGGGGGCGTGCTCCACGCCGCAATCGGAGAGCAGCTGATTATAAAGCCGCACCAGCTTATACCGCTTTTCCAGCAGCCCCGGATAGCGCTTCAGCTGGGCCAGGCCGATGCCCGCCATAATATCCGTCATGTTGCATTTATAAAGGGGGGCCACAATGTCATATTCCCAGGCGCCGGGCTTGGTCTTGGCCAGAGCGTCCTTATTCTGGCCATGGAGGCTCAGGAGCATATACTGCTTATAAATGGCCTCGTCATCCAGGCCCAGGGCGGGATTCCAGGTGGCGGCGCCGCCCTCGGCGGTGGTGAGATTCTTCACCGCATGGAACGAAAATGTGGTGAAGTCCGCAAAGCTGCCGGAGCGCTTTCCGTGGCGCTGGGCGCCGAAGCTGTGGGCTCCGTCAGCCACCACGGCCACCCGGCCGATCTGCCGCTGCAGGTCACCCTCGGGGGTGAACAGGGCCTTCTTATCCTCCGCAATGGCGAAGATCGTGTCGTAATCCGCCAGGATGCCGCCCACGTCCACGGGAATCACCGCCTTGGTGCGCTCTGTAAAAGCAGCAGAAAGCTGCTGCGGATCCATCTCATAGGACCCCGGCAAAGTGTCCACCAGCACCAGCTTGGCACCCACATGGCACACGGGGCTGGCGGAGGCGGTGTAGGTATAGGCGGAGGTGATGACCTCGTCCCCGGGGCCGATGCCCAGGATGCGCAGAGTCATCTCCAGACAGGCAGTGGCGGAGTTGAGGCACACAGCCTTATCCGTCCCGCAGTAGGCGGCGATCTGCCGCTCAAACTCCTTGGTCTTGGGTCCGGTGGTGATCCAGCCGGAACGCAGAGCCTCGCAAACCTCCTGAATTTCAGCCTCCGTAATATCCGGCGGGCTAAACGGTATTTTGTGCATAAAATCCCCTCGTTTCTCATGGTAAGCCCAAAAAGGGCAAAGTGAGATATACTATCAAATATAAAAAATTATAGCACTGTCCCCTATCCAAATCAAGGCTTTTTTGTGAATATGCGGTGACAGTGACGGGCGGACGGTTTCTCCTTTCGCCGGGGCAGAAAGTGTGGTAATTCGCAGTGAAGTATGCTATAATAAGGAATCGGTCAGGTAAAATATATACGAGTTGTAATATTTCGACGGTTTTATACTATTTACAATCATTTTAGATAGGAGATCTATACTTATGTCATTCTTTTCTTCTTTTCTGCTGGGGCTGATCCAGGGCATTGCCGAGTTTCTGCCCATCTCCAGCAGCGGCCATTTGGCCATTGCACAGAATCTGCTGGGCATGCAGGACGCCGGTGTGGTGCCGGAATTCTTTGATGTGCTGCTGCACCTGGGCACCCTGGTGGCCGTATTCGTGGCCTACTGGGGGGGAGATCAAGGATATGGTGCGGGAGCTGATTTGCGGCATGCGGGACATTGCCCATCACTCTACCCCCACCCCGGTGCCCCCGGCCCGGCGGCTGATTTTGCTCATCATCGTGGGTACGCTCCCGCTGTTTGCGGTGCTGCCTATTAAAGATAAGGTGCAGGCCCTCAGCAGCAACATGGTCTTTATCGGCGCAGCCCTCATCGTCACGGGCCTGCTGCTGTTTGCCAGCGACCGGGTGAAAAAAGGCCGCAAGACCGAAGCCAGCGCCGGGGTCCTCTCGGCCCTCATTGTGGGTGTGGGCCAGGCCATTGCCACCATGCCCGGCATTTCCCGCTCCGGTATGACCATCACCACCGGCTGCTTTGTGGGCTATGAGCGGCGGTTTGCCGTGCGGTTTTCCTTCCTGCTGAGCATCCCAGCCGTGCTGGGCGCCAACATTCTAAGCCTAAAGGACGCCATGGACGCGGGCATCGATTGGAGTCAGGTGCCGGTGTACCTGGTGGGCGTCATCACTGCCGCCGTGGTGGGATATCTATGCATCCGGCTGCTGAAAATGATCGCCGATAAGGGAAAGTTCGGCTTCTTCGCTTACTACTGCTGGGCCGTGGGCCTGCTGACCCTGATCCTGACCTTTATTAAGAAGTAATTGCAATATGTGTGCCGCCTCTGCGGCGGCAGAACGGGAGAGAACATGGCTCAGTCCACCAAGAAAAAAAAAAACAAACCGGGCATCCGGGAAAAGATCCACAGCACAGCGCACTCCCGCCCCCGCTCCCCGGGAGCAGGGACCGGGGGCGCGCATAGCCGGAGGCATCGTGTGCCTGTTGCTGGCCCTGTGCGTGGCCGTGAGTTACTTTAATGCGGAGGCCGTGTTCCTGAAGCTTCTGCGCACAGCCCTGACGGGGCTGTGCGGCTACGGCTACTGGCTGTGGGCCGTGATGCTGCTGGCAGCGGGTCTGTTCCTGCTGCTGCACCGGGAGCGCAGGGCTGCCGGGCGGGTACTGTGCGCCCTGCTCACACCCCTGCTGGGGGGCAGCCTGCTGCATCTGCTGCTGGCAAAGCCCGCGGCGGGTGCGTCCCTGTCTGCCCTGTGGACGGAAGGGCAGGCCCTTACCGGCGGCGGCGTGCTGTGCGGCGGCCTGGCAGAGCTGGGCAAGACGTACATAAGCGAGATCGTGTACGCCATCTTGGCCGCCATCGGCCTGCTGGTGTGCATTTTCGTTATGCTGCGCACCACCCCGGCCCAGGTGGCGGAAAAGGCCCGCCAGCGAGCCGCCCTGCGGGCTCAGGAGGCTGAAGGCCAGCCGGAGAGCCCGGCGGAGGGCGCCTCCGCCGAGTCCGCCGAAAAGCCCTCCCCCCGGCGGCGCAGCCCGCAGATCGACATCCCCCTGGATGGTGAGCATGAGCCCATTCCGGAGAGCTCCCCCCTGCATAGTGAGAAGAAGCCCTTCTTCAGCCGCCGCCGGACGCCTACCCCGGACGAGGTGCTCCAGCCGGCCAAGGATGTGCCTGTCGAAACGGCCGAGCCCGCCGAGCCTGAAGCAGTTTCGGCTCCGGCTCAACGGCATGACCCGGAACCGGCTGAGCCCGTTAAGGCTGAGCCAATGGCCGAACCCGTAGACCTGGAAAAGACCGCCCAGGAGGTGAGCCGCCAGATCGAGCAGGAGCTTTCCCAGCCCGAGGAGCAGTATCAATATCCGCCCATCACCCTGCTGGACCAGGGGACGGCCGGCAGCTTTACCGAGGCTGGGGCAGAGATGCGCAGTAACTCCAAGCGTCTGGCGGACACCCTGCGCAGCTTCGGCGTGGACGCCCGGCCCGGCGAGGTGGTACGGGGTCCCAGCGTCACCCGATATGAATTTGCCCAGCCCCAGGGGGTGAAGCTGTCTAAGATCACCAATCTTTCCGATGACATTGCCCTGGCCCTGGGTGTGGGCAGCGTTCGAGTGGCCCCGGTGCCGGGAAAAATCTCCGCCGTGGGCATTGAGGTGCCCAACCGGGCCGTGACCCCGGTGCGCATCCGGGAGGTCATCGAGTCCCGGGAGTTCACCGGCCACAAGTCCGCCGTGGCTTTCGCCGTGGGCAAGGACATCGGCGGCAACCGCATCGTCGGCGACATCGCCAAGCTCCCCCATGTGCTCATTGCCGGCACCACCGGCTCCGGCAAATCCGTGTGCACCAACTCTCTCATTGTGAGCATGCTGTATAAGTCTACTCCGGAGGAAGTGCGGTTCATCATGGTGGACCCGAAAATGGTGGAGCTGGCTCCCTATAACGGCATCCCCCACCTGCTGATCCCTGTGGTCACGGACCCCAAAAAGGCCGCAGGCGCCCTGCAGTGGGCGGTGTTTGAGATGATGAAGCGCTACAAGCTCTTCTCCGAGAACGGCGTGAAGGAGCTCAGCGCCTACAATGCCCTGGCAGACCAAGCCCAGCCGGACGAAAACGGCGAGAAGATGAAAAAACTGCCCACGGTGGTGGTGGTCATCGACGAGCTGGCCGACCTGATGCTGGTGGCCGCCAAGGAGGTGGAGGACTCCATCTGCCGGGTAGCTCAGATGGGCCGCGCCGCCGGTATGCATCTGGTCATCGCCACCCAGCGGCCCTCCGCCGATGTGATTACCGGTCTCATGAAGGCCAATATACCCAGCCGCATCGCCTTCGCCGTGGCCTCCTCCATGGAGTCCCGGATCATCCTGGATACCCCCGGCGCCGAGAAGCTGGTGGGCAAGGGCGATATGCTTTACGCCCCCCTGGGGGAGGGCAAGCCCCGGCGTGTCCAGGGCTGCTTCATCACCGCAGAGGAGATCGAGCGGGTGGTGGAATTCATCAAGGAGACAGGCGAGGCGTCCTACTCCGAGGATGTGATCCGACAGATCGAGAAGGTGGTGCAGGAAAAGGACAAGAAGGGTGCCCCGGCCCCGGACGCTACCCCGGAGGACGATGCCGACGAGCTGCTGCCTGCCGCCGTGGAGGTGGTGCTGGAAACGGGACAGGCCAGCGTGTCTATGCTCCAGCGGCGGTTGAAGCTGGGCTATTCCCGGGCTGCCCGGCTGGTGGATCAGATGGAGGAGCGGGGCATCGTGGGCCCCTTCGAGGGCTCCAAGCCCCGGCAGCTGCTCATTGACAAGGCCAAGTGGCAGGAGATGCAGATGGGCAAGGCCGAGGCCCAGCCGGAATTTGACCGGGCCGGCACCATCCGGGATGTATTTGAAAGCCATGATGCCCTGGAGTAACGGATTGTTGAAATACTTACTCTTTACAAAAATTTGAGAATGGAGTATAAAAATGAAAAAGCTAAAATATGTCGGCATCTTCATTCTAACTTTTTTCCTTTTTTGTATCATTTTAGTCGGTTTTTTCCCTACCGATGAGAATAACCAGTCCCTCGCGCCGAATTGGGTTCCCATGCTTGGTATACTTGTTTCCATAGGTGTTACATGGTATAAAAGCAAAAAAGATAAACGCAAAGAGAAAAGTTCTAAAGCACCCCGAAAAGTATTGACCACGCCTCCAGCTTTAGCAATGCCGAAAGCACCTGTTTCGGCACCCGTAAATACCGTTCTTAGTCAGCAGAAACAGGCCCCATGCCAAGCGCACACTTCTATTTCATCCCCCGCAAGCGCCGATGTTTGTCAGCCCCCTCCTGATACTCCCGACAAGCGCATTGATACAGTTACATATAGCTCCAAGCCAACAGCATCCGTCTCAGATGTCTTGAAAATGGTCAGCCAAATGGAGCAGGACTTTGACATCACTTATAAGTTTGCTAACGATCATTTCTTGAACGCGCAAGATTGTCAGCGGGCATTTTCTCTTCTTTGCAAAAAATGGGGCGACGATACTCTACCTATTCCCGTTCAAATGCGATTTGACGAGCTAAAAGACTTATACTACGATAGATTCCAGTCACCTAACCCCATGCTTCTTGTTGACAATATGTCCGGGCACGAGTTTGAGCAATGGTGTGCGCTTTTGCTTCAAAAGAACGGTTTCGCCGATGTCAGCGTTACACCAGGAAGTGGCGATCAAGGTGTGGATGTGCTTGCGAGTAAGGATGGTGTATACTATGCCATCCAATGCAAATGCTATCATTCCGATTTAGGAAACACACCCGTGCAGGAAGTCTATGCAGGAAAGGAATATTATCGCTGTCAAGTCGGTGTTGTTATGACAAATCGGCATTTCACAGACAGTGCCAAACAGTTGGCTTCCCATACCCGAGTGTTGCTGTGGGACCGCGAAAAAATTATTGAAATGCTTGAAATTGCTGGTGAATATCACACAAGTCCCTTGGACGCTTTTACAGTAGGTACCGACATTCTTGATGATGACGAGCTGCTGCCTGCCGCCGTGGAGGTGGTGCTGGAAACGGGACAGGCCAGCGTGTCTATGCTCCAGCGGCGGTTGAAGCTGGGCTATTCCCGGGCCGCCCGGCTGGTGGATCAGATGGAGGAGCGGGGCATCGTGGGCCCCTTCGAGGGCTCCAAGCCCCGGCAGCTGCTCATCGACAAGGCCAAGTGGCAGGAGATGCAGATGGGCAAGGCCGAGGCCCAGCCGGAATTTGACCGGGCCGGCACCATCCGGGATGTATTTGAAAGCCATGATGCCCTGGAATGAGGGCGCAGAAAGGAGAGCACCATGGAATACAGAAAATTCGGCAATACCATCGTGGCGCGGATCGACCGCGGCGAGGAGATTTTGGCGGCCATAAGGGAGATCGCCGGTGCCGAGAACATTCAGTTGGCCAGCGTCAGCGCCTTGGGCGCCACCAACGACTTCACCGTGGGCGTTTACAACGTGGACGAGAAGCAGTACCACGCCAACGATTTTAAGGGAAATTTTGAGATCGTCTCCCTCACCGGCACCATCAACACCATGGACGGCGAGTTCTACACCCACCTGCACATGAGCGCAGGCGATGAAAAGGGGCAGGTATTCGGCGGGCACCTGAACCGGGCCGTGGTCAGCGCGGTGTGCGAGATGGTCATCACCGTTATCGACGGCGTGGTGGACCGGCGCTTCAGCGAGGAGATCGGACTGAATCTGTTCCGGTTCTAATAAAGCACAAAAAAAGTCCAGGAATCTTAATGATTCCTGGACTTTTTTTGGTGCCCCGTCGGGGATTCGAACCCCGGACACCCTGCTTAAAAGGCAGGTGCTCTACCTACTGAGCTAACGGAGCAATTATTCTCGCGGTGCAATGCACCGAGGAAAGGCTTGGCAGGGATGGCTGGACTCGAACCAGCGGATGAGGGAGTCAAAGTCCCTTGCCTTACCACTTGGCTACACCCCTGTGTGGAAAAATCGATCAGGGATTGGGATCGCTCCCAATCCCTGATTATCAGTGGGGTGGGTAAAGGGACTCGAACCCTCGACACCCGGAACCACAATCCGGTGCTCTAACCAACTGAGCTACACCCACCACATATCATGCACACGGGAACCGGCGACATACTCCAAAAAAGTGGCACGCCAGAAGGGACTCGAACCCCTGGCCCACTGCTTAGAAGGCAGTTGCTCTATCCAACTGAGCTACTGGCGCATAGGAAAAAGTTGGAGCGGGTGACGGGAATCGAACCCGCATCCCCAGCTTGGAAGGCTGGTGCCCTGGCCATTGTGCTACACCCGCGTCTGCCCTCCGAAGAAATCGTCAGCTTGGTTATCATACCATTTTGGAAAAACTTTGTCAATATAAATTCTGAAAAAACTGCGATATTTTTCACAGAATCACGAAGGTCACACCCCGGTTCTCCCGCTCCAGATCCCGATCCGCCCGCAGCTGGGCACAGAGCGTGAAGCTGCGGCGGGTCTCCTCGCTGAAAATGGAGAAGTCCTCGCCCCGGATCACCAGGCGCACCCGGCCCGCCTCCGCCTCCCGCCGCAGGTATTTGCGGCAAGCGGTGCGAATCTTGCCGCCGGTGCCGGAGGAGCCGTAACCGTGGATCAGCTTTAGCCCAGGGCGGCCCATTTTCCGGGCGGCGTGCAGCTCGGCCTCCAGCCAGCGCAAAGCCGTATCCACTGTGGGCATACCCTGCTCCAAATTCAGTTCTTTCATGGAAATTGCCATGGTTTACCTCGCCTGCTCTATAAAATGTGTAAAGATCGGTGCCGCGTCCACCGCGTCCGTGCGGCACAGGCTGAAGCTCTGCCGCTCCGGGTGCCACTGCACGCCCAGGATTGGCAGCGTTGTGTGCGCTACTGCCTCAATGATGCCGTCGGGGGCTACCTGTACCGCCTGCAGATCCCGCCCCAAATGGCGGAGGGCCTGGTGATGGTTGCTGGTCACGGTGGGGCAGCGGCCTATAAGCCGCGCCAATCGTCCCGCGGTCAGGGTCCTATGTATCAGGTCGCCCTGGGGCTGCTGATGATTCGGGATCCGATCCAGCAGGTTGCCGCCGAAATAGATGTTCAGTGCTTGCATCCCCCGGCAGATGCCCAAAATCGGGCGTTCCTTCTGCACAAAGGATTGTATCAGCTTTTCCTCCTCTCCGTCAAGCTTTCCCCGATATCACCGCCGCCGGGGAGCAGCAATCCACTGCACAGGGCGGAGTCGGCACTATCGGTGCTGCAGATGGGTATGCCGCCGGCAAAATATACGGCGGCGGTGTAATTGCGCAGGTCCTCCCGTCGGCCGGGAATGAAAATCGCTGGAATCATGGGTAATTCACCTCTTTTACCCAGCCTATGCGCCAAAAAAGAAAAAAATCCCGCGAATCGGTTGCGTCCGTGGCAAAACTGTGGTACTATGAGTGGGCCCCTACGGAGAGGTATCGAAGTGGTTGTGGCGGGATTGACTCGAAATTTCGGCGGAAGCTGGGAATTTCGTCCCCCTGATTCTCCTTGATATTCCTCAACACAGAAAATCTCAAAATCGAATATTTTTTGCCGTCTCTCCTGTTTTCTCACCAACGAATTTTTGAGCAAATTTCTGGAAAGAAAACCGGACGAAAATAGACACGGAGAGTTGTCCGAGTGGTCGAAGGTGCAGCACTCGAAATGCTGTAGACCGAAAGGTCTCTAGGGTTCGAATCCCTAACTCTCCGCCACAAAAAGCCTGTAAACAAGCCCGTTTACAGGCTTTTTAATTTTTGCCTAAAGGGCAAAGCCCGCACAATTTTCGGTTTTCAAGGGAGAAAATCAGCTGTTCTCCCCGGCACTGATCGAACTCCAGCGGCTGCTGAAGTCGCCGCCCTCCGGCAGAGCAAGCCCTGTCTCCATCGCCTGCGCCGAAGTGATCTTGGACTTGTAATCCAAGTGGGCGTAGATGTTCGCCGTGGTGGTAAAGTCGCTGTGCCCCAACCACTCCTGAATGTGTTTGAGGGGGACGCCGTTGGCCAGCAGCAAGCTGGCACAGCTGTGACGCAGATCGTGAAAGCGCATCCGGCGCAGGCCGTGGCTCTCCAGAAATTTCGGAAATGCGTTGGTCAGGTATTCCACCCGCATCCGCTCGCCCAACTCATCCACGAATACAAAACCATCGTATTCATAGTTGTAGCAGTTGCCGCAGACCTGCTTGTTCAGCTCCTGCGCCTCTTTCACCTGCATAAAGTATTCCCGGAAGCTGCCGATGAGCGGCAGGGTGCGCAGACTGGACTTGGTCTTGGCGGATTGCTGCTCGAACTCCTGATACTTGCCGTCGATGATCGTTGAGGTCACGGTGCGCTTTACGGAAATGGTGCCCTGCTCAAAGTCGATGGCATCCCATTTCAAGCCCACCACCTCGCCACGGCGAAGGCCGTAAAAGGCAGCCACCAGCACCGGCAGCTCCAGCTTGGTTCCCCGAAGGGCTTCAAACATCTTCTGCATCTCGTCCGCCGAGAGAAAGACCGGCTGAAAGCTGTTCTTTCTGGGCCGGTCCACCTTGTCCGCCACATTCTGGATCAGCATATCGGTCTTGACTGCATATTTCAGTGCCGAGTGAATGACGGCGTGATAATGGATAACGGTATTGGGCGTGACCCGCCTGAGCATTTCGGAATAAAACATCTGCAAATGTCGGGCTTCCAGTTCCCGCAGTGTCAATTTCTTCTTGCGAAAATAAGGGACGATGGTGCTTTTCAGCAGTCCTTGATAGGCACCGTAGGTTGCGTGGGCCAGCCTTCCCTTGGCGATCTCCAGCCATTCAAGCAGATAGTCGGCGAACAGCATATCACTGCTCAGGTCGCCCACTTCTTTGGGCGGCTCAAATTCCGCTCGGAGCCTTGCCAGTTCTGACTCGGCTTTGCGCTTATTTCCCTTTTCGGAAAGCCCCAGCGAGATCCATTTCGTTTTTCGCTGCCCTCCGGCGTTTTTGTAGTTCAACACGGCATAATACTTGCCGTTTTTCAAAGTCAAATGTCCTGCTACCATTTTGTTTTCCTCCTGTCTCTTTCTATTTGCAGAACAGAACTCCAAACCGACAGTATCAGTATACCATCGGTTTGGGGTTCTCTCTATTCTGCGAATTGTTTGATTGCAGCCGTATCGGTACGAATCAGCGGGCGTCCCGGTTCCGTTCTCTCTGCCGTTTCAGCAGTTCCAGACCCTTGATGATGTCCCGGCGCATCTGCTCCTCGGTGTAGCCGGAGGGAAAATACTTCCGCAGCTCCTCCCGCTTGAATTTCAGCTGCTCCTGCTGGTTGGGCTTCGTCTCTGCCAACACGGCGTAGATCATCTGGTCATCCAGCACCCCCTCCTGCGCCAGCTTTTTCAGGCGGATGCTCTGGGCGTGGGACGGGGTGCAGTCGTTCAGCGCCATCGCGTCCAGCACCGCCCGCTGCTGATACAAGTCTAAGTAGGAAAGCTCCACTGCCGGGTTGAAAGCGATCTTGCCGTCGTCCACCATCGAAAGCAGCTCGGGAATCAGGTAGGTCAGGCGGATATATCTTTTAATTTGATTACGGCTTTCGCCGGCATCGTCAGCTACTTTTTCTACACTGAGCAGCTTCTGCCCAACTTGGGCAGAAGTGACACCTTGATGCTTGATTGCATCCAGCTTCATCTTGTAGGCAAATGCCTTTTCGCTGGGCAGGATAGTCTCCCGCTGCAAATTGGCATCCACCATTGCGATCACCGCTTCATCGTCAGACAGCTCCCGGACGATGACGGGCATCGTCTCGACGCCCAGCACCTGACACGCCGCCAGCCGCCGGTGGCCGGAGATCAACTCATAGCCGCCGTCCGGCAGCGGCCTTGCCAACGCCGGGGTGATGGCTCCCACCTTGCGGATGCTCTCGATCATCCGCTGCATCTCCTCGTTGTTCCGCACCTTGAAGGGGTGACCCTTGAACGGGTGCAGCTCGGCCAGTGGAATATTCCGCACCCGCTCGAGTTTGGCATCGTCCCGCTCCGCCTGCGTGGAGAACAGATCGTCCAGCGTGGGTAAAGTAAAATCCGATTTTCTCATTGTGTTGTCCTCACTTTCATAGTTTTTTCTTTCGGGGTTTTAGGGCACGCCCTAACGAGTGTTTTGCGCTCCGGCCCTGCCGGGAGTAAAAACGCACTGCTCGCTCAGATGACGCAGGCATCGCAAGCGGATACACTGTTTGGCTCCGACAGGAGTAAAAACAGTCTGCTCGCTTAGACTGCGCAGGCGTAATTCTCGCTTACTTTAATTCATTCAAAATCGCTTCCAGTCTGCTCAGAATTTCCTCTTTCTGAAGCTGTGGAAGCTCCGCTTTCAGACCGTTCAGCATCCGAAACAGGCGGTAATCCCGTTCCGTGATGGCCACTCTGACCTCTTTTCCAAGCCCCAGCCGCCGCAAGTATTCCGACAGTGACAGAGAACAGAACCGGGCATTTTCCAGCAGCTTCTGCTTCTCCTGCTCGGTCACACGGACATTGATCCCGTAGTTTTTGCTGCGCATTTGTTCACCCCCTTTCTTCGGTTTGTGACGGCAGTGACGGTTGTGACGGAGATTTCCTTATATAGCGATCCCGGCGTCATTTGCGTCATCGCCGTCACGGCGCAGAAATTTGATGAGCCGACTTCCTGTTCGCTTGGTGCGATACTCGATGCCCAGCGGCTCCAGCACCTCATAGGCGAACTGACCAAGATACTTTGTGACCATATTGGGCGTGACCTCCTGCTCCTTCATTTCGTTCAGCAGCTCCGTGGCCGTGCCTACCCATTCGGTGCGGCACTCCATAAAGTCCACCACCCGAAACAGAAATTTCGGCAGCTCTGCCTTGTGAATATCCTCGCTGTTCTTGCGCTCCACCAGCTCCCAGACAAGGTCGTTAAACTGCAAGGTCAGTTCCTGATATTCCACATCCCGCCCACTGACCAGCAGCGTAGCGGCGTTTCCGCTGCGCTTACGGCGCAGGATGAAGTTGGTGTCCGCAGCGCCGATGATACCGGTGGAGCCGCTGACATCGTTAAAGGGATCGTCGCTGTCTTGTAGTTTTCGCAGGTGATGCACCAGCAAAACGGCGATGTTGAAGCCATCGGCAATGCGCTTGATGGAGGAAATGTCATCGTAGTCGTTGCCGTACATCCCCGCCTTTCCAGCGCTGCCCTTGGAGTCCCGCACCTTTTGCAGCGTGTCAATGATGACCAGCTTGGTGGCGGGATGCTCGGTCAGGAAATCCGTGATCTGTTCCTCCAGCCCGCCGCCGATCAGCCCGGAGGTCACGGCAAAATACAGGTTGTCCGGGGCGCTGTCGGTAAGATTGTAGAGCCGATCCTTGATGCGGCGTTGGGTGTCCTCAAGGCTCAGATAGAGCACATCGCATTGCAGTGTAGGCAGCCCCCAAATAGAGTTTCCCTGCGCCACTTGCAGCCCCAGCCACAGCATCAGCCAGCTTTTGCCGATCTTGCTGGCACCGCTGATGACATTGACACCCTGCGAAATAAGGCCGTCTACGATGAACATTGTTTTGCTCATCGGCGTGGACAGCAGGGTCTCTGCGTCCACGGTTTTCAGTTTGTTGTCCATAGAATTCTCCTTTGTAGAATGTTAGAAGTAGATTTTGGCGGGGGCGGATGGAAACGGCCACCCGCCCCCGCTTTGCTATCCCAAAAGCCTTGGAAATCAAGGCTTTCCCGGTGCTTAATGTTCTACGCTGCGCCGCCGCCTGGCCGAGTCCGCCTTCTGCTTGCGCCGGATGGAGCAGCCGCATTCCGGGCAGTATTTCTGCCGGTTGCTGCCGGGTGCAAAGGGCTTTCCGCACCGTTCGCAGGGCCGTGTGCGCTGCCGGTAAATGTCGGCGTAAAGTACCTTGTCGGCGGGCAGAACCGCCCGCCGAAAGTACTTACACAGCAGCGAATAGGAAATCATCTGCACGCACACGCAGCCCTCGCCGTCGTCCAGCGGCAGGCAGTTGCCGCCATCATAGTTGGCGCACAGCCGCCGGATTAACCGGTTACAGTGTGCCCTTTGGGCGGGCGTCAGGCGTTTGATCTCATCCAACCTTCTTCACCTCTTTCTCCATTACATAGTTGATGACGCTGATTTTCGGGATCTTCAGCGTCGTGCCGATCTTCACGGCGTGGATGTACCCATAGTCGATCAGCTTGTAAGCCAGCTTGCGGCTGATGCCCAGCATCTCCCGAAGCTCTTTAACGGTCACGATGTCCGGGTATTCCGGAAACATCATCTGATAAAGCTCTCTGAGCTCTCCTTTCTTCATAGATTTGAACCTCCTTTGTCTGTTCTGAAGCCGCATTTCTGCGGTGATTTTTGCTTGCTGCCGCTCATCCGCATCGTTCCTGCCCCGGAGTCTCACCACGGCGTATCGCTTCTTTGATGCGCTCGTTCCTTTTTCGGGAAGTCGTGGCGGCACTTGCCGGAAGCATATCCTTTGGAGGCGGCGATTTAATTTTCAAGGTGCACAGGGAGAGAGTCCCCTCAATAGGTAGGCAGCGAGAAGGGCCGTTTTTTAACCCCCTCACTAATCAACTGGGAAATTTTTTTCGATTTGTACGAAGGAACTTTGAAAAAATTCTTTGAAAGCCTCTCTACTAACCAACTGGGAAATTTTTTCGGATTTGAACGAAAGAACTTTGAGAATTTTTCTGCGAACCCCTCTACTACTTAATTGGGAATTTTTCCGCCAAAAATAAAAAGAATTTTGAAGAAAATTTTTAAGCGCCCCTCCCACTAATCAACTGGGAACTTTTCTGGCAAATAACAAATGGGTTTTAGAAAAATTTTTTAAGTGCCCCTCCTACTAACCAATTGGGAAATTTTTTGAGATTTTGGCAAAGTAATTTGAAAAATTCTCTCAACTTTTCAAAAGGTCCCTCTACTTACTCTGAATAAGGGGTGCCGTTTGGCAGGGTGTTTCGAGAAATTTCTCAATTTTTCTATCAAGACGCAAAAAACCGCCCTCCCGATGATGGGAGGACGGCTGAATATGCTCTAAAACTCAGAATGTCGAGTGGAGATTTTACAATCTCCACTCGACATTCTGAAATGCACCTCTTATGTTGGTTCATCATATGTGTGAGAATCCCAGTACAAGAACGCAATAAAACCGATATACCTTACTTACCATCCTAATGCTCAGTAAGGTTAATATTATCGGGCAATACCAAGTTATCGCTAAAGAATATATATTCTTTAGCGGTCACATTATTAGCGCTGTAGTAAATATCTAAAGTGCTTTTCCTAAATTTGGCGTAAAGTTCGGATACAAGATCACAGACATCATATGTCACAACCCATTTTCGGTGGCAACGAGCAATGCAATCTCGTAGAATTCGGTGGTCTTCCACTGTAAAGGCATTTTTATACAACTTGCCGCCCTTTATTACATATGGCGGATCAAAGTTAATAAACGCTTTGTAGTAATGACGGAGTTCATACTGCAAAAAATCAATTGCATCCAAGTTGTATAAGTCTATTCTATCTGACAATGCAGCGATGGTACGAACCTTCCGCACAAGTTCTGCCCTATTGAATCGAGCATCTAACTTATAATTACCAGATTGATCCCGTTTTCCTATCATTCCTCCAGTAATTACCCCGGATACATTTGTCCGATTCAAAAATAATGTTGCTTGTGCTAACTCTAATCGAGTGTGGTTACCCTGATTGATATATACATTGTGTTGGGTGTCCCATTCTTCAACGGTCAATGGCACAGTAGAAATAAACTCACACAGTTGCTCTGTATTATTTAACAGACAATACCAGAAAGCATATATTGCTGGATCAAAGTCGTTGATTACAACTTTCTTTACATCACCATTTGTCAAGAGCTTTAATGCTAATCCAGCTCCTCCTGCAAATGGCTCAATATATGTCTGACCGGCCAAATCATTGGCATCGATAATTGATTTTATGTACTTGTACAGCTTTGTCTTTCCACCCGGATATCTTAGTGGCGACGGTGTATATGGCAATTCAATTCCCCCTTATATATCAAGGCCATTCCTTTGGACTGATTTCGTGATATGGAGCTACTTTCAGGAAAAGGGTATGAAGCTCACGATAGAATCTGTCAACTTCCGACTTATTCTCCGGGTTATTAATCCAATGCTTGAATAGTAAGATAAAGAAGTTCCTATTATCATTAAATAATCTCTTATTAAATTCCCGTCGCTTTCCTTTTGAAGTTTCGCCGCTATTACGCATTCTATCAAGCTGAGTACCAAAAGAATCGACTTCATTTTTTATGTTGCTTAAATAGTAGTTTTTCGTATATCCCTTATCAACTATCGTCCGATCACGCCAAAATGAATCATCAGCGTCATAAAGCTTTTCAGCATAATTGAGCAAAACCGCTTCAGGTGCCGCCTTTCCGGGTAGCGCAACAATGAAGTTTGTTATATCCGAACTGTGATCTCCATCTAAAATACAAATTGAACGCATTGTAGTATGTAACAGTTTACCATCAGTAAATATGCCAGTCAAATTTTCGGCGCTAATGTTTGTCAGAACCTTGTGAAACAAACTACTGACACTACGAAATGCAGGGTATGTTCGTTGGTAATAGTTAAATAATAAATCAAGTAGGCAACGCGCTTCATCATCTTCTGTAAATACCGGTATGACTTTGTCTTCATAAATATCATCCCGAGTAAGCGATTGCAGATGCATCCTTATTTTGTAAATATCCGGTTCTTCCATCTGAAAAACGGATGTTACATTATCTATCAGATAAATAACATTGTCCTTTTTAGACAGCATTTCTTCCAAAAGGGATATGCTATGTGTGGTAAAAACGACTTGAATTTTATATTTTTCTGACATTTCTCTGAATAAATTCAGAAGTTTAATTTGAAAAGCCGGATGTAGCGTGGCATCCAATTCATCAATTAGAAGAACACTTTCAACCTCTTTTGAAGGGGAGATAGATTCATAATAGTATTTGAGAGAGATAACCGCTGTCAGAATAATGCTTAAATTATCTTCTCCGGCAGAAATAGTGTTGGAATCAATGCCCTCTATGTTGCTAGTAAATTCACTTCGAACCTTAATATCCCCCATTTGCTTTGTGGCATTAAACGAAATATCATAGTTTGTGAACCCTTTGTATAATGCAGCAATCTCATTCTGATATTGTTGAGGAAGATTCTTCTTTATGCTTGATAGCGCCTCATCATTTTTAAATTCACCAAAGGCACCAATCGGGACAGGCCAAGGTATATCACCGGGCAGAACGGCAAGGTATCCGTTGTCCCAGGCTGGTATTTGGGCTTAACCGCATAACGAGTTACCTGTTTGGAATTATGCCGTCTAAAGCTCAATGTGTCCGCCCCATAATAGTCTACAGAAAAGAGAGGGCCCTTTACTCCGTGTGCAGGATCATTATATGTTTGGTCTCCTCGTGTAAGGCTCTCGACCTTGGGATTAGTAACATCATTTACTGCCCGGATAATAGGTAAGCATTTTTTGTCATTTATCCAGTCACAGTTACTTGTTGGTGCCTGCAAAGCATTTCCCAGCAGATGTAACAAAGAAGTCTTACAAGTACCATTAGTTCCAGAAATAGCAGTAATGTTCTTTGTAAAGGTCAGGGCAATGTCCTTAAGCTTGCGATATTGAATAACATTTATATTTCTAAGCACAATACCACGCTCCATTCATCTTAAGCATTCTTGTATAAATTTTTGCGATGGCACTTGAAAAAAATTCTTCAACGCCTCGCTACTCGGATAGCCCTCGGTATTGTGCATATACCCGTTGAATATCTTTCTCAAGTTATCAATGTCCTTACAAATCGCAGAGTGCTGACTATTATCGATCCGTCCTTGCTGACGCAACCCATTTGCAGCCTGTCTAATAGCTGATTCAAACTCGTCACTTGTGTGGTTGCTACCATCTTGCTTTTCTAAGTATACTTTTGCTGACAATTCAAAAAGCGCTCTTAAGAGAGTTCCACAGGCATTCGGAAATGTGTCGGCGTTAATCTTCTTGAGCTCATTGACTATTTTATTCAGGCGCATATTCTCGGTGCGAATAGCATAACCAAACGGTATTATAGTAGCACATCCATTGAAAACATCTCTTCCAATATCCCGATTATGGCATTCATCTGTGGGAAAATCATCCTCAGGCTTACCATCTCCAGCACCACCCTTGTCAAGGCCCAAAGATGTTTGGGATTTCTGTAGGTCTTCTGTGTGATTTTGATTCAAATCGATCGGGCAATCGTGCTGGCGAATGGACAGCTGTTGGTTTTTCTTCATCTATCACTTCTTGATAATTTTTTTCCCATATAACTCATTTGAGATTGAGTTGTAAAAATTTTCAATTCTCAACTGGTCATATACAATCGCCACAGTTTCTCCAGATAATCTTTTCTGAATAGCTTTAATTCGTTCTGCAAAACTGCTTATATCCTCGGGTTGAACCACATAAGCTCCATCATACTGCAGCCTTAAAAATGGGAAGTACCTTTCCCGGAGAATCCGCTGCCAATTCGTTTTTGTTACATCTAATATTTCATCGTAAGTAAGAATTTTGTTTGCATCCATCCAATCCCAAAAAATCAAGCAATGCATCAGAGCCTGTTTGCATCCGATTGAAACGAGCTTTTTGAACAGAATTCCACTTTGCTAATCCTTTACCTCCTTGTTCACCCATATGGCGTATTTCCATCCAATGCTGCATTGCCGCTTCATCTTCGAATACAACCACTTCAATACTCTCCGGAACAGAGTACCCCTTGGATAATGCCGCAAATTTAGAAAATAATGCCGCATTTATGTGTTGTATGCGTTCAGGAGCTGCCAACAGCTTTAATGCACACATACGACGATTACCTTCGCCGATTTCGTAGAAACCACGGTAGGTTTCTGATGGGTATACACCAACTGCATCTAACGGGTTTAGTCCGTGTACAACGATGTCTGAGGCTAATTCAACCAGTTTGTTATTCTGATCTGCCACCATATTGTTTATTGCTTCATCCTCACCGAAAGAAGGCTCTAATCTAGGATTACCATCGGATAACAGTAACAATTCAAGCGATATTTTCTCTCTTTTCACTTTTATCCCCCTTCATTTCTATAAACTATGTTTTCTCGACATAGCCCGTCCAACCAATAAAGCGATTACGCTAAAAAGACTTTCATATAATTTCCTCCAGAAGTACCCAATCATCGCTGCCGATATCATCCGAATAGTGCTCCATACAGATGCATAGCTCGTCCGTAGCAGCGTCGTTCCGAACGATACCGCCTTTTAGCCCGTGCGCATCCAGATATGCTTTCAGCACCTCAAACTTCTTCGGCGTATAGATGTCAATGTCCTGACTGTTGCCACTTCGATCAAAACCTCCCTTGGTTTCAATAATCCAAATCTCACCGTTTACACCGACAATATAGTCTGGATAAAACAGTTTTTGCTTCTCGGAGTTGTCCCCGTATACAATAGAGAAATACTCACTACCCTTATCGCCGTTCTTATACCACCACTCCACATTGCCGGAATGTTCACAGAACTTCTCAAATTTAACTTCCGGCGTAGAGCGAGGTGCCGCAGAAGAAAGGTAATTCTGATAAACATTCTTTTTATAAATAGCCTGGGTTTTGGCTTCTCCGTTGTAGGTGAACAAGCAGGACTGGGGAATATGAAACTCAAACAAAGATTTAGCCTGAATATCAAACTGCATCTGTGCCATTTCCGCCGCCATTGCTTCTCGAACCAGATGACGAAGGCGATCAGCGTTGTTTAATACAAAGGCATATACTTCCCTCGGTTCCAGTGCAAGTATTTTGTGAGCATAGTTGAATTTCTTATCAAAGAGTTTGCGGATGATAGTATTCATAAACGAATACTCCATACCGATTTCCAAGCCGATTTTGCCAATTTTTTGATGATAGTCCCGTCCGTGCTTGTGCGTATTCAGCTTCTCCGTCACACTTACCGTGTTCATATCCGAAGAAGAAAAATCGAGCGTAGCGGTTTCACCAGAAACAGTATGACGCACCACATCATCCCGAAGAATATATCCGGCAGCCTGCAAGCGTGTCCGATTCTCCTCTTTGTCTGCCCCGACACCCAAACTTTTCTCTGCAAAGAGCCAAATTGCCCGCAGGGCTTTTTGCGGATTTCTGGGCATTGAAATCATCGAACGTTGTTCGCCTGTCAGAGTTATGTCCTTGTACTCACTCTTGAGAAACAGTGTACAGGCATTGAGTGCCCCCTTGTCCAGCGCCATCTTGACGCCAGCAGTAAACTTCTCGTCAAATGTATAGAGATAGCAGCTATCCAGCAGGTCACTGCCATAATGCTTCGCCTCCGGCATACGACGAATACGGCCAATGGTCTGGATTTCAAAGGTCTCATCCATATTGTCACGCAGTTTGACGAGTATCTGCGCTCTTGGACAATCCCAGCCGGTGGCCACGGCCTGCTTGATGATAACAGCTGTAGAGGGTGCGGCAGGTGCATCAATGCCCTCCAGATTTTCGTGCCGGTCAGAAAGCCAAACCGCAAGCTGACTGTTTTCATAGGTAAGTCCCTGCGCTTCAAACCAGCGCTCCACACCGTCCAGCAAGGTTTCCGATTTGTTCGGTATCTGCACGATAATCAAGGGGTTAACATCCACATCCATTTGCAGATACGCCGCCCGGAGTTCACGCTGCTTTTGCAGGGCACGCTCCAGCAAATATGCGGTTTGATCTTCGGTCTCCACGGTCTGCGGAAAATCCTGATTGATAACCAGCATCTTCTTGATAAGACCAGCTGCAATAACTTCTTCCTCAGGAATCTCGATCACTTCAGCTTTGGCAATGCCCTTAGGCGTAGCAGAACAGCGAATAATCTTCTCCGTGCGGAAATACTGGATAATTTCATCTGCTTTGATTGTGTTGTTCTGATGGCTCTCATCCACAATGATGATAAAGCGCAGGCCGTCGTTCAGTGCGTGCTCGATATGTTCCAGAAAGTTTGTCCGTTCGCTGTCTTTGAGAGCATTGTTGCCTTTCTTCGTGAGTTTCTCCCAGTTAATAAAGCAACTGTCATTTTCTTCAAATCCCGCCGTCATCACATCGGAAAGCAGCTTTGTCTGCGAAGCGTGGATATACTTATCCATTTTTGCCTTGCTCTGTTCCTCAAGATTGCCTTTGCCGGGAGTGAGCCAAACGAACACCGTTTTCGGGTAAGACTGTATGTATTGGTGCATAAAGTAAGTGAGGATGATTGTTTTTCCACTTCCAGTGGGGCTTTTCAGGATTATATCTCTGACGGGCTTGTCCATCGCCTCAAACAACGACTTTACTGCATTGAGCTGGAATTCCTTCAGTTCCATAGTCAGCCCTCCTTCGACTTATTAAATGACTGTTTAATAGAGTCACTCAACAGTTGCTTTGCTTCCGGGGTGTCCATTGCTGTGGTCACCGCACTGCCAAACATACCGAGTACACCTTTGATAGTTTCTGTTGCCATTGCATTTTCACCATCTTTTTGTTGCTTAAGCAGGCTGTTTTCGAATTCCTTCTGCTGCAATTCCAGCTTGTTCTTATGATCTTGTTCTTTTGCTTCCATATCCAGCCTGTGAGCTTCTTTGAGATGCTCTATATCAACCTTGTGCTGCTCCATAAGCTTTTCTAAATCGTGCTTGTTTTGTTCTTTAATTATACTGATTTGCGAAGCAGCATTTTTGCGAGCAACAATATATGTCACAATTCCTGTTATAATGGCTGGAATACAAGCTATCGCAAGTGTTTTTAAGAATTCTGCCATTTTAGCCCTCCTGCAGATCTCGATAGTAGTAATCCGGAATAATACTGACATCAATTTTGTTCTGGAAAAGTGCCGCTTCCTGTTCTTCGTCGGGTAAGAGATCGTGTCCCATATAGAGCCGGCGGCATTTCGCAAAGCGGTCTTTGTCGGCAATAAATGCGGCTAATTCATCCTCGGTCAGCACGATGGCAATTTCCGCGTTGCCCGTAAAATTGATGCCGTTTTCCAGCTCTACCAGTTCCCGGATGTGCCGCAGCAGCTCATCGGCGTACTCGTAGTACATACGGTCCGAAATAGGTACATAGTCAACTTTGTAGTATTTCAGGCTGGCGGCATAGTCTTCTTTATCAATGACACGGCGAATGCGTTCGTAGGTCACATCCCGACAAATGCCGTTTTCGTTGTTGGTGCAGAGGATAAAGTGGCGGGTTCCACCATCCTCTGCGTTGAGCTTCATAACAGCGTGGCCTGTTGTACCAGAGCCTGCAAAGAAATCAAGAATTGTTGCATCTGATTTTTTTGCAACGACAGAGTACAAACAATCATGAACATTCCACAAGGACTTAGGAAAATCAAATGAACAGTTTGGAAGTATTGAATTTAACAATTGTTTTCCATAACTGTTAGCATCGTATTTTGGATCTGACCATACTGTTATATGTGCCAAAGGTTTTTCCCAAGTCAATGTCATATATACCTCGAGTTTTTTTGACTGCAAGATAGCCAAGAATTCCTTCTACGGACTGTCTTGCATATCGCCACTTTCTTTCAACACCTTTTGCGTCAATAGGATATACAGCAATGCTTCCGTCTTCCAGCAATTCGTTCTTTTTGGGATGATAATCATTTGGAGATACATCGCCAAATCCTATTATTTTGTCATCTTTAACAATAATCGGATAAAAACAGTTTCGTGCATCAGTTCGTAAGGACTCGCTTCCCCAATTTCGTAAAGGAGACCAATAGATTTCATCATCGGACAAATGGCGTTTACCAATGATTTTGTCGCCCTTTGGAATTACAAAATATGCAAATTCATTCGTATATGAGAAATTTTTACCTTGAATCCCACGCGGATTATGAATAATGGTAATGCAGTTGTATTCATAATCTGCCCCGAATATATCATCCAGCAAAAGTCGTAAGGTTGCGCTCTCGTTCTCATCGATAGCGCAGATTAATACTCCTTTGTCTGTCAGAAGATTTTTAGCAAGAGTAAGACGTGATTGCATCATACTTAGCCACTTACTGTGCTTGAATAGATCGTTTCCATCTACATAATCATTATCATATATCCAGTTAGACGCACCAGTATTATACGGCGGATCTATGTAGATAAGATCAATTTTACCTTTATGTGTCTTTTCCAACAGCTTCAGCGAAGCAAGGTTGTCCCCCTCAATGAGGAAATTCATCTGCCCGCCGTGGTCAATAAACAGATCTGCATCTTCGGTCAGCACTGGTGTATGGGTATCCAGCACCTCGTCGATTTCCTCCCGATGCTCCTCAAACACAAGACCGTACTTCTTGCCGTTCACATCTTTTTCGAGATCTGACAGGTAGGAAAGTAGGTTGCCCGTATTCTCATCCTGCGGTGCTGCGGCGATAAAGGCACGAATCTGCTTGATTTTGTCCAGCAGATCGTCCCGCTTCTTTTTCGAAATATTGGTGCTCATCTTGCATCCTCCAATATGGTTTTATTCATAAGTTCATGCCCAAAGTGCCAATTTGGCACTTTGGAACTGCCGTGTTGGCACTTTGGAATTCTCTCTCCTCACCCGACTGCCACTTCGACCTTTTTACCGCTGAAGGCCACGCCGTATTTATAAATCGTCCTGACCCCGGCGGTCGTCAGCTCGGTTTCGTATTTCTTGTCGTTGATCTGCTGTAAGGCCGTCTCGGACAGCTTTTTCAGCTTTTCGTCGCTGCAATTTTTCTCCGCTTTCAGCTCAATCAGGATGCCCGGAAGACCCTTTTTCGTGGGCTTCAGCTGAATATCGTAGCGCCCGTCGCCGGATTCCCGGTTGGAGGTCACGAAAGCGCCGCCCAGCAGGGCGCACAGACCCAGCATAAAGCCGTGGTAGAAGTTCTCCCCGGCCGTGTCGAAGGAGCTGACCGACTGGGTCAGCAGCGTCTGAATCTGCGCTTTCAGCCGTGCGTTATCGCCGGAGAAGATGGCCTCCTGAACGGAAATCGCCGTGGACGGCGGGATCAGATTCTCTAACCTCTGCAAAATCTCCTTGTTATACACCAGAGAAATTTCCCGGTTGGGCAGGGAAACCTCGCACATAAAATCGCCGCTGAAGGAGGGCGTGGTTTTCAGTGCCTTCAGATAGCCGGTCACCAGCAGGAAGCTGTAAATGGTGGAGGGATTGCTTTTGATCTGCGGATAAATCACGCCGGTGTCGATGAAGGTGGTGAAGGTCTCGCCGTTGACCAGGGAGGTCAGACGGTTATAAATCTCCTCGTCCGCCTGGGCAAGCACTTCCCCGATAATATCGTTGCTGCCGGTGGAGACCCAGAAGGGCCTCGGCTCGCACTCGTTGCTGAAGTAGTTGACCACCGACCACGGGTTGAAAATTTCCGTCTTGCCGAAGCGGTAGCCGTCGTACCACTGGCAAATTTCGTCATACTTATCGGCAGCGCCGTAGTATTCCGCCATCTCCATCACCTCGTCGGCGGTGAAGCCGAAGTAGGCGCTGTATTTGTTGTCCAGCACGGAGTTGATGGACAGGTTATTCATCCCGCTGAAGATGCTCTCCTTGGCCACCCGCAGAATGCCGGTGAGGAAGCCGAAGGACAGATGCTGATTATCCTTGAAACCGCCGGAAAACAGGTTCCGCATAAACCGGATGACCTTGTCGTAATAGTCCTTCTGGTAGCCCTGCTGGATGGGTGTGTCGTACTCATCGATGATGATAATGGGCGCAGTGCCATAGTGCTTGTGCAGCATAGCGGACAGGTCCAGCAGTGCAGAAGCCAACTCTACCTCGTTGACCTTGCCGTCTGCCAGCTTTTCATAGGTCTTTTTGCTGTACTCGTCGCACTTTTCACTGGTCAGCAGCTCTTTGTGCCGCCGGGTCTCCTTTGCGAAAATATCCCGAATGGCCGCAAAGGTCTCCTCCCAAGTGTCGAACTTCACATCCTTGAAGGTCAGGAAGATCACAGGGTACTTGCCCTGATAATCCCGGTACTTCTGGCCGCAGGCCCAGATCTTCTTATCCCGGAAATAGACGGAGGTATCCTTGTCGCTCTTTTCAAAGTAAGTGCGCAGCATATCCATATTCAGCGTCTTGCCAAAGCGCCGGGGGCGGGTGAACAGCGTCACCATCGGACGCTCATCGATGAAATCCTTGATCATCATCGTCTTGTCGATGTAGTAGTATTCCGACGAGGCAAGGCAGTAGTTGGACACGCCGATGGGCAGGGGCAGCTTCGGCGCGCGCTCCGTCTTGCGGTAAGCGCCCGTCTTGAGCCGCTGATCCGCCGGCTTCTGCGTATCAGTGGGGATCAGCCAACGATTGCCCTGCTTTTCCGCACCGGCGATTCTCCCATTCTTGCAGAGCGTCGCAACTCTCCGCTCCGTTATATTCCAGCGCACTGCTGCCTCTCTTACCGAGATCATTTCAGCCATAGGGGATACCTCCACGCATAAAATCACAAGTACATTATACCCGAATAAAAGAACAATGTCAACAAAGTTCGGAACAATACCATTTCAAAACAGCATTGTTCTTTTCTACATACAAAACAAGCGGAGGTCATCGACCCCCGCTTGCTCATTACCCATATACAATTTCCTGCATCACGATCTCGTTCGCTCGGTTTCGGATGCCGTTCATCTTCCGCACCCACGCCATCGGGTCATCGGCTTTCAAGGCCTCCGTCACGCCCTCGGTGTCTGCGTATTGTTCTACCAGCCGAAGAAAGAGTTCCTGGGCCTGCTCCTCGATGTCTGCGAGGTGCCCGTCCAGCGTCCCGGCGGTCAGCAGGTTATAATACAGCACCCGGTGGTGCTCCCTCAGAAAGGTGCGCCGCCGCTGCCCGTAAACGCCGATGGAGCGTTCTTCTTCAGGCGATAAGCAAACATCCGGCAGGCAGTAGTCGCCCTGCCTTGTGTAAGTGCCGCCCAGCTGCTCAAATAGCGATTCCATATGTGATCCTCCCATTCAAATTTTCCCCGGCAGGTCTGCAATGCAAAATGCACCCGCCTTTCGGTTACAGCCTACCAAAACCGAAAGGCAGGTGCGAGTGTGCGAATTTCAGAATCGCACATTATTTCTTCATCTTCCTGCTGAACTCGTTCAGCGTCTGGATATGCCAGAGGCTTTTGCGGGTGATGGAGCGGAAGGTCAGGGAACAGAAGAAGTCCACGAGAAAAATTTTCGGGATGCAGAACTTCAGTCCCTTTTGAAAGGCTTTCAGCGACCCGCGGCTGCACCAGTTGTGGACGGTGGTCAGGGTGTAGCCGGTCAGGGCCACCACATCCTTTACCGTGACCACATCCGGGTATTTGCGCAGCAGCTTTTCATAGTAGCCGTGCATCTGCCGCAGCGTGTCCTCCGGCAGCTCCTTGGAGAGCCTAGCCACATAGTGGGTGCCGTACCAGCCCTTCGGCGCAGAATAGAGTTCAGGGAAAATTGCCCGCTCCTCCAGATAGGCTTTCACATCCTCTTTTCGGATTTTATAGCACCGGGTTTTCTTACCCGACCACTCGCAGGGCACCTTGCCGCTTTGGAGCAGATGCAGCGCCGTGGACTTGCTGATGTGGCAGATGCGGAAGAATTGCTCCTTGTTCATCACCTCGGGAACGCTGTCCCAGTTGACGGGAAATACATCCATTTGTAACACCTCAATAGATTTTCGTCGGTTGGAAGCTCTATTCTGCGGTGTATGGCCGTCTCCCGATTTTTCTCTCCTATCTTCCCGCATTTCTCTCCAAAATCGGAAAAAATGCCGATTTGAACCCACTTTTAAAAAAGCCCGTCCCGCAAGGCTTTCCGAGCGAAAAAGCCTGATTTCAAGCGGCTTTCGGCGGGTACGGGGCTTACAGAAACGGCCCCAAAACGGACACCCCCGTCACAGTTGCATAAAAGACTCGAAATCATTTCTGGACAAACGGGAGAGGTCTTTGACAATTACACAGTTGATTTTCTTTGCGTAAATATCAGCCAGAAGCCTTTGAAAGTCCTCACGGTCGCTGTCAGTACCAGTCCGTCCATCGTCCTGATAGTTGTTTCAGCCTCCGGGGGCCGGTTCGTCACTTCGTCGTGACGATAGCGTGGATGAGCTTGATTTCCAGACGGCGCTTCATGGCCTCGTCCAGACACACATGAGGATAGCCGTTTTCATCGTAGAGCGTCCGGGTACACAGCTTGTTCATGTAACCGCTGTAATACCGCAAAACACGCTCCACGGCTTCGGCATCCCCAGCGCGGGCGGCCTCGATCACCGAGAGGGGCAAAAGCTCAATGCCCTTGTAGTTCGGGTTATTCATCCGCGTCTAACCTCCTTTCGGCATCAACGCCTTTAGCTGTTTCCGCAGCTCCGATAGGGTCTTTGTCCTGTGCCGCTGGACGGCGCTTCGGGACATTCCCATGAGTGCGCCGATCTCGCCGTCTGCCAGTTCCATGACACAATGCAGAATTAAAATACTCTGCTCCATGCTTGGAAGCGTGGCAAAGGCTTCGGCTACAAGCTCATTGTCGATATGTAAATCACAGCCATGCGACGAAAAAGTAAAGCTGTCGCTGGGGTAGTGATCTACTGTAAAGAGCTTGTCCAAATCTGCCTGTGACAAAGAACCGAGCGACACTTCACGGTCACGGCGGCGCTTCATTTCTGACAGGTAGCTTTTGGCCTCGTTACGCAGTACCGTCTTGCAAAAAGCATCGAACAGGCACCGCGCTTCATAGTCGCGGGGGATAGCATCCATCTTCTCACCCCCTTTCTTTGGGGGATGTTGGTGGTTCTCTCCCTTTCCGCTAACAAGACTTTGGCAAAGCCGCCAGCTACCCGCTAAAGACCTCCTTTTTGAAAATTTCTCAAAGAATTTTTTCGGCCAGGGACAGCGGCTAAAATGCGACAAAAATCGCCCGGCAGGTCGTAGACCCGCCGGGCGATGACGTGAAGTGTTTTGTTGTTTGTTTACATGGTATAGTTCATACTCGTGGCCGGATTTTTCCCGTGGAGGGTATAGACTTTTTTTAAGCGGTTTGGTTTCCGAAAACAGGGGCAAATGAGCATGGCGGCATCCTCCTACGGGCCGCCGCGCTTATGCGATATGAGATAGGCCAAAAAGAACGGCGGTCTTGATTTTTCAAAACCGCCGCAGGGATATGTATATTGAGCGCACGAAAGCAACCTGCCCGACAACGGATTTTTTCTTTCCCCGTCGGGCGGGGCAGGCTGTCGTTGTGTATTGGATAAAAAAAAGCCGATAACCACAAGGGATCAGACCTTGTGTGTTATCGGCTCTGCGTCTGTGCGTCTGGCTCTTTGATAACAGATATATTCAGTTGTCGTGCGGAGATCAATGTTTCATGCTTGCATTTGGGACAATACAACGGGAAGTTTTCAAGAACTGTATCTTCCCGTATTCGTACTCGCGTTTTGGAATCGCATACTGGACACTATATCCATGTTTCGATCATTGTTTTGTACCGTCATTCTTGCAGTTCTTGAAGCCACGCATAGCAGCCCAAATGCCGATAACAATGATATATACACAGATACCCAGCGCGACAATAGTTATTTCTGTGCCATAGTCCGAAATAGTGTTATTCTGTATCGCCGGGATCGCCCGAAAGTGAATGTATGAAGTTAAGGCCAGCAATCCAATATCGACAAAAACCATGATCGAACCAGCCTGCTTGCTTACCTTTTTCTTATCGTATTTCGCACGTTCTTCGGGGCTTTTAGTGTTAAATCCAGAAACCAACATACTCCCTTTACCAGTCAACAAGATAATCGTTGCAATAATAGCGAGTGCCACAATCACCCACATAATCCAAATAAACCACATAGTCAAAACTCCTTTCAGCCTTGATTAAACTTTGTAATTGGTGATTAGATACAATAGTTCTGTGATCGCCATAACTCCCCATTGAAAGAGGATTAGCGCAAAAATGGTTTCGACAAAATACATCGGTGCGAGTATAAGTACAACCAACGAAAGCGGAAACAATACCGCCGTAAAAAGGCCATTAAACAGAAAAACTTTCTCCAATAAAACAATTTGATATTCGTCATATCGTTTTCTTCTGAGTGCCGATAAGGTATCAACAATAATGGCAACACCAATCATGCCGATTCCCACAAATTTCATATTTTGGGATATGATAAACGAAGCCCACCCGCTGTCAGAAAGAAGATTTTCGTAGCTCATTACAAATTCAGAAGAAACAATAAATATTGCAGCATAAATAGCTGTGATTAAGGCAACATATACCGCATTTGCCATAGGGTTTTTCAACCATCTCATTTCCGCTCACTCTCCTTAAAATCAAACACTTCCTCAATACTCTTATTAAATAGCTGGGCAATGTCATAAGCTAACCAAAGTGACGGATCAAATTTTCCCGTTTCTACTGCATTGATTGCTTGCCGGGAAACATTAACCTTTTCGCCCAGTTGCTTTTGCGTTAGCCCCTGTTCCTCGCGGAGCTGTCGCACTCGATTTTTCAACCCCAAACCACCTCCAATGCCATGTCAAGCTAACCTTACATCTATTACACCATTTATTTGGTTCGTGTCAAGTCAACCTTACACGCGTGAAGAGTATATTCTGGCGAATATCGAGGCCCACCCTGATCTTGCCGGACGTTGCCCCGCTGCGATACGTCGCTGTGTCCACAAAATGTTACGTTCAAAAGCATCAGCCTCCCTTTGCCACATTCTACTACAAAACAAACGGATATGAAATATAAACTATAACTAAAGTGCATATAGCAACATTCCACAGGCAAAATATGAAATATACAATGTAAGTGGGAGGTGCTATATGGCGAATATTGAAGATTGTCCCGGCTTTGAAACTTTCGGCTCGGATGTGAAAGCGGCCCGGCAAGCAAAGCGCATTTCGCGCAAAGCTATGGCAGAGAAAGTAAATATTGACTGGCGCTATCTTGCCAACATCGAAAACGAGGGGGCCATTCCCAGCCTGCCGGTTATCATACAGCTTATTAAAGCCTGCGGGCTTCCCGTAGAACGGTATTTTAACCCGGAGATCATGCGGGAGGAAAGCGAACAGCGGCAACGGGTCAGCCACAAACTGAAACTTTGTCCCGAAGAATATCTGCCGATCATCGAGGGCGCGATTGACAGCGCCATACAAATTGAAAAGCCGTGTCAGAATGAAACGGAGGATGTGTAACCGGCATCCTCTGTTTTCTCTTTTATGGAGGGACGCATAAGTGCCCTCTAAATTTTTTTGCAAAATTTTTCTTTCCAGAGGGCCATTTTGCGGGTAGATTAGGGCCTTTCTGGTGTCTTGTTAGTGAAGATACAGTAACGTAGCAAGCATAGGAAGTGTAGCCACACTCCCGAACAAACGGCCCGCCCCGTCCCTGCCGGGCCGCGTCCGTTTTGCTTGTTGGGGAAGTCCCCAAACCCCTTGAATGGAAAGGACGGTGAATCATGGCAAACAGAAAACGAAAGATCGTGCTGCGCGTTCCCGTGACGCAGGAGGAACGGGAGCTGATCGAACAGAAAATGGTGCTGCTGCACACGAAGAACTTTTCGGCCTACGCCCGGAAGATGCTCATTGACGGCTATATCGTCAACATGGACACTACCGACATCCGGGCGCAGACCGCCGAGATACAGAAGATCGGCGTCAACGTCAATCAAATTGCAAAGCGCCTCAACAGCATGGGGCCGGTGTACGCGCAGGACATCGAGGATATAAAGGGGGCGCTGACGCAGATATGGCAGTTACAAAGATACATCCTATCAAGTCAACGCTGAAAAAGCCCTTGACTACATCGAGAACCCGGACAAGACCTACGACAAAATGCTGGTGTCCTCCTTTGCCTGCTCTTATGAAACAGCGGATATTGAATTTGAAATGCTGCTGGCGCAGGCGTACCAAAAGGGCAACAATCTGGCCCACCACCTGATACAGTCCTTTGCCCCCGGCGAGGCCACGCCGGAACAGGCCCATGAGATCGGGAGGCAGCTTGCCGATGAAGTGCTGCAAGGAAAATACCCCTATGTGCTGACAACCCACATAGACAAAGGACACGTTCATAATCACATTATTTTCTGTGCGGTGGATATGGTGAATCAGCGCAAGTACATTTCCAATAAACAGAGCTATGCCTACATCCGGCGTACCAGCGACAGGCTGTGTAAGGAAAACGGATTGTCCGTGGTGAAGCCCGGCCAGAGCAAGGGCAAGAGCTACGCCGAATGGGACGCCCAGCGGAAAGGGACGAGCTGGAAAGCGAAGCTGAAAGCCGCCATTGACGCCGCCATCCCGCAGGCCAAAGACTTTGACGACTTCCTGCGGCTCATGCAGGCGCAGGGCTATGAGATCAAACCGGGCAAATTTATTTAGTTCCGCGCTCCCGGACAGGAACGCTTTACCCGCTGCAAGACTTTGGGGGAAGCCTACACCGAGGAAGCAATCAAAGAACATATCAAAGGCCGCGTTATCACCAGAGTGCCCAAAGAGCGTAAAGGAATTTCCCTGCGGATTGATCTGGAAAACAACATCAAGGCCCAGCAATCGGCGGGCTACGAGAAGTGGGTGACACTCCACAACTTAAAGCAGGCTGCAAAGACTTTGAATTTCCTGACGGAACACGGGATAGACACCTACCCGGATTTGGAAAGCAGAGTGGCCGAGATCACCGCCGCCAGCGACGAGGCCGCCGCTGCCCTCAAAGCTATGGAACACCGGCTTGCGGATATGGCGGTGCTGATAAAGAACGTCACCACGTATAAGCAGCTCCGGCCCGTGTCTATGGAATACCGCAAAGCAAAGGATAAGGCACAATTCCGGCGTGAGCATGAAAGCACGTTGATTCTCTATGAAGCTGCGGCAAAGGCCCTGAAAGAACAGGGCGTGAAAAAGCTCCCCGATCTGTACGCCCTGAAAGCCGAGTACAAACGGCTGGCCGAGGAAAAGGAACGGCTGTATGAACAGTACGGCGAAGCGAAAAAGCGGATGCAAGAATACGGCATTATCAAGCAGAATGTAGACGGCATTTTGCGGGTGAAGCCGGGAAAGGAATGGACACAAGAGTTATGAGCATAGCGAGAATGAATTACCCTCAATACCGCAAGGCCCGGCGTCTGACGCATGAGTGCTGTAATTACTGTAACGGTAATTGCCTGTTACTGGACGTTGGCGAGGAATGTGTTTGCGTACAAAGCATTTCCTATTCGCTGCTGTGCCGGTGGTTTCAGGCAGCCGTCCTCCCATTGGACGCTGCCCTGTACGCCGAAATCATCAAAGACCGGGATGAAGTGAAACGCTGCTGCGAGTGTGGGGCCACGTTCCAGCCGAAGTCTAACCGGGCCAAATACTGCGCGGCCTGCGCCAAACGGATGCGACGCCGTAAGGAGGCCGAGCGCCAGCGGAAAAGATACTGGCAGCACGAAGCATAAGAAAAGACGCCGGACACAGGCGGCCACATGGCCGCCGCGCCCGGCGCTTTGCTATCTGCTGTTACAGACAATCGCATAAATGAGTTTGTTTTCAAGGCGGTGCTTCATGTACTCGTCTACGCATACATGGAGCTGGCCGCAATCGTCATAGAGCGTCCGGGTACAGAGCTTGTTTATGTAACCGTTGTAATACTGCAAGACCTGTTCCACGGCCCCGGCGTCACCGGCGCGGGCCGCCTCGATCACTGCAAGGGGCAAAGGCTCCTTATATCTGGCCTGCTTCATTCTGCAATACCTCCCGTCAGTCTTATTCTCATGGTTTCCAGCGTCTTAGTCCTGTGCCGCTGGACGACGCTGCGGGACATTCCCACCACCGCGCCGATCTCGCCGTCCGTCAGTTCCAGGACACAATGCAGTATCAAGATGCTTTTTTGTCCCGGCTGGGGCAAGCGGCAAAGGCAGCGGCCACCAGCCCGTCGCTGATCTGAAGCTCACAGCCATAGGCCGGAAATATAAAACTGTCGCTGGGGTACTGATCTATCGTGCATAGCGTGTCCAGTTCTGAAAGCGGCAGCGTTTCAAAGGATGTTTCCCAGCCACGCTGACGCTTCCTTTCCCGGAAGTAGTCAACGGCTTCATGGTACAGTACCAGCTTGCAAAAATGGTCAAACTGGCAGCGCCTCCCGTAATCATCAGGGGTAACTTTCATCTTCTCACCCCCTTTCCGTGGGGAGTGAGCAGGATGATCCTGTCCGTTGTCAGGAGCCTATGCTGGCCCTGGTCTGCTGACCGCCTCCTTTTCCATCTGATTTTTTTTGCCAGAAATGACAATCCGCGAAAATCGACAAAAATCGCCCGGCAGGTCGTAAACCTACCGGGCGACGATTTGAAGCGTTTTGTTGTTTTCTTACATGGTATAGTTCATACTCATAGCCGGAATATTCCCGTGGCGGGGCAAGGCTTTTTTTAAGCGGTAGAAGTGGATTAGATTATAATGATAGTAAAACAGCATGGCGGCGTCCTCCCGTGGGCCGCCATGCCTTTAACTGCTGGGAATGACAGAAAGAAAGCAGCGGCCTTGATTTCTCAAAACCGCCACCAGTGAATATAAATTAAGCGTGAAAATGGGTCTGCCCAGCAGCGGTTTTTTTCTTTTCTGCCGCTGGGCAGATGTTTTTTCTTTAGATACATGATAAGAGGAATTTTTGAAGATTCCATAAAGATTTGAAAAATGGACGGACATAAAAGACGTCCATTACACTATCGGAAAATCAGCAAGGAAGTTTCATAGTAACCTTTGCACCACCGGTTTCTTTTGAATTTTCTAAAACAAGCTGGCCATTGTGTTGTTCCATGATCGAATTTGTAATATATAGGCCCATGCCGAAGTGCAGCTTTGAATTGCGGCTTTGATCGCCCATATAGAACCGTTCCTGTGCGTGGCATAATGCCTCTTTAGAAAACCCCGTTCCCTCGTCTGTGACTGAAATTTCCACGAAACCGTTGTTACTCTGAACATCCACATAAAGCGTTCCGCCTTGCGGGGAGTAGTCCAGCCCATTACTGATAACATTCATAATAGCACGTTCTATCAGCACCCTATCAAATTTCAGCATTTGAGGGAGTGAAACAGTATTCATTTGCAGTCGGATTTCTTTTGTCCGGCATAGTGATTCCATATAACCGAACAAGTGCTGCATGAACGCTGGCAAGTCTATACTTTCAATATGGAGCTGATAACCAACCGCCGCCCGTGATATATCAATCAGGGTTTGAATATATGACTGCATCTGGCCGGAGCTTTCCACGACGTAACCAGCGTATAATCGTTGCTCATCATCAAGATTTGTTTCTGTGAGTAAATCAGCATTTCCTTGAATAACCGTCAGAGGCGTTTTCAAATCATGGGCAAGCGCGGCGATTTGCTCTTTCTGTGTCTGTTCGGTTTTCCATTGCCGTTCTAACGAAATTTTCAGATTATCTTTCATATCTGAAAAAGATGCGAGGACATCTTCAAACTCCTTGATTTTAGAATGTCCTACTTCAAAGTCAAGGTTTTGCTTTGAAACCTCCGCAGTTGCTTCAAAAAGCGGGGTCAGTTGTGTACGCAGGTTCTTTGCAAATCTGGCGGTCAGAATGATAATGACCAGCAGCGAATTTACGCCCATCAGGATAAGAGCAAGCGTGTCAGGAGATGGAAAAAAATCCGGCAACCATGACACTGTAAATTGGGAACCAATGTAATATCTTAAAACGCAAAATTCATTTTCCCGGACAACAAGCGCAAACTGCCGCCCCGTAGCATATTCAATATATTCTCCCTTTGCGTACAGCAGAGCAATTTCTTTTTCATCATCGGCCATATTGCTGTAAAGCTCGTTAAAATTCTTGTCCAGAATTAAGTAGCCGCATCCCTGTGGAATCACAACCTTTGTAATATCCGGGGCAATCGTCAGCGTTGGAATGATCTCTTTTACCTGCAATTCACTTAGATTTGCTCTTGTAGCTAATCCAGCATTTACAGCAAGTCCCTCCAAACCAAAAGGGACAATAATTGCCGCTACCAGCATGACAATGAGGGAGATAGCAAACTGGCGAAACAATATTTTCAATGTAGGTTTCTTTTTCACTCCCATTTATATCCTATCCCCCATACGGTGCTGATCGGACTTATTTTGAAATGCTCCAATTTCGCACGAATATTTTTTATATGCGTTGAGACCGTAGAGTTATCGCCTATTCCATCAAACCCGAAAACGGCTTCATAGAGTTGTTCTTTTGTAAAAACCTGTCCCCGGTTTTTCGCAAGGTATTCACAGATTGAATACTCGCTTTTGGTAAGGGGAACCGGCTGTTCTGAAACATACAGTACCTTTGCGGAAAGGTCAAATCTTATATCAGGCTCAAATGAAAGTGTGCTGTGATGCTCCCTTTTTTTCTCTGCGTAAATGTGCCGCGACACGGGCGCGAAGCTCCTGAATACGAAAAAGGTTTCGTAATATAATCATCAGCACCGATGCCCAATCCAAACAATATATCTTCCTCTAATGTCTTTGCGGTCAGAAAGAGAATCGGGCAGTCTACCATATTCTGATCTGTTTGCAAAACTCAAACCCGTCTGTGCCAGGCATCATCACATCCAAAAGAATGAGGTCATAGAAATGCAGCTTTTTGATGTCTACATCATCCGCATTTTGACAGACTGTTATCAAATATCCATCTTTTCCCCAAACTGTTCTTAATCAATTCCAAGATAGAAACTTCATCGTCAACTACAAGTAAGTGGGTCAAAAAATCACCTCCCGCCCCATTATACCACATTGTCGAGGTTACTCATCATTATTTTTAATGTCAGCTTTCCGATATTCATTGTTGATATTTACAGCTACGGCATTGCTTATATCCACATCCACAATACTGTAAACGTAGCCGAAACTGAAATCTTCCCCCGCCACATTTTTGAAGCGTTTCGATACCTGCCCGATTTCTTCTTGCAGTTCTGACATTTCAAGACATTCATCCGTTATGGTATATGTCAGGCCGTTATATGAAATTTCATCATAGTTTGCGGCGTTCAGCTCATAATACGGCAGAGATTCATTTAACGCCTTATTTTTATCGGCGGTATCGCGGAGCGCACCGCAGGCCGATAAGCATATAAGACTTACAAGCACAATTACCACGGCAAACAGGCACTTTTTATTCACTGTTTTTTCCTCCCTCCCAACCATGAAACCAAACCAAACTGGCAATCAGCAGACAAACAGTGCAGCATACAGAAATAATCATACCGCTGAAAAAATCGGTTTTTACCTGTGCATACAGTTGGGGGCTATCCCATGCAAGCACAGTGTAATCCATAGCACGAACGCCCCAGGCCCAGGGAATATATTTCCATGTAGCGTCACCAAGCCCTGTTATCATAAGGGCAGCTATTAAACTCCCTGCAATTCCCAATCCCATAGATGCACCTTTTCCGAAGCTCATTCCCACAAACAAATGAATCAGGTAAATGGGAAGCATGGTAATCAACAATAGAATCCCTGCTTTCAGGTAAAGGCTTGCCGGAGCATCCCTATATAGTGCAGCGAATGTTCCTAACGCTAAAAATGTTGCGCCAAAAGCACAGATCATCAGAAAACCAAGTTTACCAATATACGTTGCCATGCGAGATGGGATTGTTCCCAACAAAAGCTGATAATGCCCGGCCTGATTTTCGATCTGAACAACCAGGCCCACAATAATGCCAATCAAGAACGGAAACGCAACGGCCAGCACTTCCAGATAGGCACTGATTTTGGTTGCCAGTTCCCATCTGGATATATGATAGTAACCCGCAAAAATCGCCGCACATATAATCGGAATCATGCTGTGCATATAGAGCAAAATGCTATGTTTACACTTCTGATATTCTGCTTTCCAGCAGCGAACCACAGATACCATAGTTACCCCACCTCCTTTTTCTCAAACCATCTTGCAGTTAAAAATGACAGCGCCGCAAACCAGGCCAGCGAAATGACCAATACAAGTATAATCATCCAAAATGCCATTGCCGTACTCTGATCTGCAACCGGCTCACCATTAGGCAAAATACCTAACACGGAAATCATAAGATGCTGCACCCAGCTATACGGGCAGATCATCCACAAAGAGGTTGTAGCCGTGAAAATCCCTAAAACGCTTCCAAGTCCGGCATTAAGAATAACCGTGACAAAGATACCAACTTTTTTTGATAACCATAAGCACAGCGGAACTTCCCATAGGCTTGCAATGACAATACAAGCTGTTCCGGCCGCAGCCTGCCAAATTCCGATTGTCAGGGGAATTTCGTTGATAACTAATATTGCAAAACCGCCCAACAGATTTAGCGCCAGGAAAATGAAATTCCCCCACACAGGAGTAAATACCGGCCACTCCAATTTTTGCTTTCCAGACTTTGCCTGCGAAACAGGCAATGAAGCAACGGCACGATATTTTAGTTTGCCATTATCCCGCTGTTCAATCAAGGCACAGGTGAGCGTAAGGAATCCAGGATAAAGCAGGATATACCACCAATTATAAGAATTGAGCTGGAACCAAAGAGGGGCAAAAAAGTTCATAAGTGCAGTTACAAACGGGGCCAGAACGATCAGCGTTTTTGTGAAAGTTCTCTTATGCTTTAGGTTCTCTGCCTGAATATATGCCATCTCCATTTAATATCACTCCTTACCATTTCTGCGAATAACATCCATAAAGAGTTGTTCCAAATCTTCACCGGCGCGAAGCTCTCCCTCATATCCAAGGATGCCGCCAGCAATGATACCCACATGATCTGCAATCTGCTGGACTTCTGACAGAATATGGCTGGACAAAATAACTGTAATCCCTTTGCAGGGAAAAGAGCGAATTAACTCTCGAAGTTTCTCAATCCCTAAAGGGTCAAGGCCGTTAGTCGGTTCATCCAGAATCAAAAGCTTGGGACTGTTCAGCAATGCAATAGCAATACCAAGCCGCTGCTTCATACCAAGAGAAAACTGCCCGGCCCGTTTCTTGCCGGTATTCGTGAGCTGGACAATTTGCAATACCTCGTTAATTCGTGCATCGTCCAGGCCGAGCAATGTAGTTCTGACTTTGAGATTTTCGTATGCAGTCAGATTTTCGTAAAGCGGGGGCATCTCAATCAAAGCACCGATATGCTCCAGATCATTCCGCTTCCACGGGTGGCCGTCAAACTCGATGCTTCCCGATGTGGGGCGCAAAATGCCGGTGAGCATTTTTAAGATCGTGGATTTGCCAGCCCCATTCGGCCCCAGCAGACCATAAACCGAGTTGCGCCGGATGTTCAGTGACACATTGTTTACCGCCATTTGCCCCTTGAAATTTTTGCAGAGGTCAGTCGTTTTCAAAATCATATCCATATAATCAAGTCCTTTCTTTGATTTTACGGATAGCATACCGGGCAATTTTGAAGATTTCATAAAGATTCCCGAAAACAGAATATGAACAATACACCGTAACCGTGGAGCATATCGCAACAAAGCACCAACCTACGCATTTAGGGCCTTAAAAAGCCCTATATTTCAAGGTTTTTCCCGCATAGTCGGCGGGGTATGTGAGTGTTTTATCCTATCCCCGCCATAGTGCCGCTCTAAATGCGTAGAATTTACCAGCAGAAAATCGCCGGTTTCTCTGGCTCCATACTCCCAGATATGGTATCATGGAAAAAATCAATCTGACGGGGGTATCAGGATGGACGGACAAGAAAAGCTGCTGGACTATGAAACAATCAAAGCCGCCGTTGCCGGTGAGAAGTGGGCCACAGAAAAGGTGCTGACCCACTATGCGGACTACATCGACGAGCTTTCCACGGTGGAGATCAGGCAGCCGGGCGGCAAAGTGAAAAAAGTCATTGACGAGGATATGCGGCAGCACATTTCCTTAAAGCTGCTGGAAGCGTTGCCGAGCTTCCCGCTGGAACAAGAATAACGATCAAGAGGGCTGCACCCTCTTACGCCGCTTTGCGGCTATCACCTGCACACCCCCGAAACAGATACACCCGCTGCGCGTCTGTACCTGTTTCGGGGGCTAATAATGACTGTAACCTACGCCTTTCGGGGCTGATAACCGCCAGTTTCAAGGCTTCTCCCGCACGTTTGCAGAGGTGGGCGAATACTTTATCCTATCAAAATCAGCTCCTTTCACAGTGAATTTGGCCCCGCTGCAAGACCGGTGAGCTTGCCCGGCTGATAGGGACACTCTGCATAGACGCAGAATTGATATTTCCAATCCGGGCGATAAAAGCGGCAGGTGCCGCAATCCTCCGGCGCGTCCGCCCCGCCGCCGTCGTAGTGATCGAAACCGGGCTTTTCCTGCATCAGCCGTTCAAAGGCCCGAGTCTGGCCGGAAGTAAAAAAGTACATAGTGTCACCTCCTTTCCTTAAGAAATGCCTTTTTTCGTCGCAGACTTACGAAAAAAGGCATTTCAGGTGTGATTATAGAGATGTTTAATTGTCTTTAGATTTTTGAAAAGTCCCGGTTTTATGCGGGTTTGCGCTGGTTGTGCTAATCGGAACGAAGCTACCGCCAACGTGGACCCGGAGAACGAGAAGGAGTTGATGGAGGCCATTGCAGAATTGACCCACGATAAGACGGTCATTATGGTTGCTCACCGGCTGAAAACTGTGCGCCATGCCGACCAAATTTTTGTTGTCGATCACGGTGAGATCGTTCAGCAGGGCACCCATGACGAGCTGGTGGCCATTCCCGGAAAATACAAAGAATTTATCGACATCCGAAAGAAGGCAGAAGGTTGGAACCTTGCAGAATAAAGGTGGAATCACTATGAATGAAACAAAAAAGCTCAAAGGCAGAGATCTGATCACCATCGGAATTTTTTCCGCCCTGTATTTTATACTGAACCTCGCGGCAATGATCACCGGATTTGTGCCGGTGCTCTGGCTGCTGCTTCCGGGCGTTGCCGGAGTTCTCACCGGCATTCCGTTCATGCTGATGGAATCAAAGGTGCAAAAGCCCGGAGCCATTCTCATCATGGGTCTGATCACCGCCGTTCTCTACTTTGTGACAGGGCAGTTTACCGTGCTGCTGCTCATCACCTTTGCCGTCGCCTGCATTCTGTCAGAGGCATATCGGGCAATCACGAAATACGATAACCGTTTCATTCATATGGCGATTTCGTTTATTCTCTTTTGCTACGGCATGCTCGGCTCTCCTCTTGCCATCTGGGTATACAAGGACAGCTTTTTAACACAGATCCAGCAAAACGGAATGTCCGCCGAATATGTCAAGTCGCTTTCCGGGCTGATATCCGTACCGATGCTGATTGCCCTGTGCATTTCCCCGATTGTCGGCGGTGCAATCGGAGCTTTGATTTCAAAGGGGCTGTTTCGCAAACACTTCCGCAAGGCGGGAATTGTATGACAAGACGAATCAGCGCCCTTGATCCGAGAGCCGGTATTTGGCTGCTGCTCCTCGTAAATATCGGTATGTTCTGCGAAAAATATGCCTGGCAGGGCATCGTATTATCCGGCATGTTTCTGCTGCTTCTTCTGCTGTTTCGGCAGTATTCGGCGGCATGGAAGGGCGCGGCGCTTATCGTTGTTTTTCGCCCGCTGCTGAAATTCGTTTTTCCTCTGTGCCCCCGCTTGATCAACATGGTCTTTCCCGTGCTGATCAACTACACACTGCGTAGGATGCCTTGCATTTTAGCCGGAATTTTGCTGGTGCGAAACGCCTCCATGCAAAAAAATGGTTGCCGCCATGCGGGCTTTGCATCTGCCGCAGGGCTTTATCACCGCCATCTCCACCACGCTCCGGTATTTCCCGGCAATCAAGGAGGAGTTCGGACATATCCGGGCGGCGGCAAAGCTGCAAAACATCTCTCTGTCCAAAAGGCTGGAATCCACGGTCGTACCGATCATGATGTCGGCGGTCAACACTTCGGACGAAATTGCCGCAGCAGCGGTCGCAAGGGGCATTGAAAACCCCTGCAAAAAGACAAGCTATATCCGGCTCCGTATCACCATTTCCGATTGGCTCATCATGGTGCTGGCAACGCTTTGCACGGCCACAACTATATGGATGGGGTATCGGCTATGATCCGATTTCAAAATGTAAGCGCCACAATACAGGGCAACAGAATTCTGGATAACATCAATCTGGCGATAAACGACGGAGAGTTTGTTCTCCTTTGCGGAGAGAGCGGTTGCGGCAAAACGACGCTGACGCGCCTTGTAAACGGGTTGATTCCTCACTTTGTCAAGGATGTTAAGGTTGATGGAACTGTTACGGTCGAGGACATGAAAATTTCCGATTCGCCCATGTACAAAATCGCCGAATCGGTCGGTTCGGTTTTCCAGAACCCGAAAACGCAGTTTTTCAACACCGACTCTTCTGCCGAGATCGCCTTCGGGCTGGAGAACATCGGCGCAGACCGGGATTCCATGCACAAAAGAGTAGCGAAAACCATATCCGATCTGGGAATTGAAACTCTGGCGGACAGAAGCATTTTCTCCATGTCCGGCGGAGAGAAGCAGCTGCTTGCTTTCGCTTCGGTATATGCCATGAATCCGCAGGTTTATGTTCTCGATGAACCGTCTGCAAATTTGGATCACAAGGCAATGGGAAAGCTGTGCAGAATTCTTGAAATCGTTAAAAAGGGTGGCCATACTGTGCTGATTGCCGAGCACCGGCTGTCCTATCTGTATGGGCTTCTTGCCGATCGGATCGTTTACCTGAAAGCCAGATGTATCGAAAGAGTATTCACGGCAGCGGAATTTGCTGTCCTTCCCGAAAGCGAACGGAGCGCCATGGGATTGAGGAGCATCCGTTCCGAGGAAATCCGCATCCCCGAGCGCACGTTTATGCAGCCGAAAGCCTCTCTTGCGGTGCATCATATTTCCGTGCAACGAAAAAAAGCGGCTAATTCTCAACGATCTCTCTCTTTCCGCCAATGACGGAGACATCATCGGGATCGTAGGAAGAAACGGAATCGGAAAATCCACCTTCTGCAGCGCTCTCTGCGGTCTTTTACCGGCTGTCAGCGGAGAAGTGATTTTCCACGGCAGGAAGCTATCCCGCAGTGCAAGAACCAAGCAGTTCGGTATGGTGATGCAGGATGTCAACCATCAGCTTTTTTCGGGCAGTGTGAAAAACGAGTGCTTGTCGGCCAATCCGAATGCCACCAATCAGGAGATTGAGAATCTGCTGAATAGCTTTGACTTGCTTGACTACATCGACCGGTATCCGCTTACCTTGTCGGGCGGACAGCGGCAGCGGCTTGCCATCTGTCAGGCAATTATGGGCAAAAAGAAATTTTTGATTTTTGACGAGCCGACAAGCGGATTGGATTTCCGCCATATGTGCCAGGTGACCGAATGGTTGAAGCAATTGGCACAGCACGGTTATATTCTGTTTGTCGTCACGCACGATTATGAATTTCTGAACCGGGCGTGTAACTGCTATGTCCGGATAGATAAGATAAATTGATCGGAAAAGTGAAAAAACAGCGACTTTGAACGGTCAAATTTGCGTTCAGATCTTCAATTGCAACAGCAACCCCCCCACCGATCGCCTGACCGGTGCGGGGATTGCTGCGCTTATTATGTCTTATATCTGCATTTGATTCCTGAGCTTTTCAAGCACCGGGATTTTGTCCCCGACATACCAATCGTCGCAGCAGCTTAGCGCTTCGGTCTGCGTTCGGATAAGCCTTGCATGTATAATTTCAGTAAGGGAACGGTCAGCTTTCGCTGATGCCGTTGCCGCTTTACTTTCTTCCCACCAGCAATGTTGAGCCGCGAAGCATCAGGCGTTTGGCTTCCTTCGGCGTCATGAATCTGCCGTCGGTCGTGTCGATCAGCTCCACGCGCTCATAGCCCATATCCCTAAGCTTTTGGACAAACGCCTGCATATTGCCGTATCTACGGGGCGACATCAGGTCATGGATAGCAAATGTTCCGCCTTTTTTCAGCACTCGCAGCGTTTCCAGCAGAAGCCGCTGCTTGTCCTTTCCCGTGATATTATGATAGACATAGTTGCTGGTCACCGCGTCGAAGCTCTCGTCGGGGAAATCTAGCTTTACGGCGTTCCCGCGCCGGAACGAAGCGTTCTTCACGCCCTCCGCAGCGGCGTTTTTTTCGCACAGCGGCAGGCTGAAGGAGGCGTACTCCTTGCCCCAGCGGTCAATGCCGACCATTTTCCCCTGGGGATTGCGCTTTGCGCAGGCAATGGTCAGCGCGCCGCTGCCGCAACCGATATCCAGTCCCACGCCGCCATCCGGCAGTGTGATATGCTCCGCCGTGCCGTCAATGATCTGCTTTGAGAGCTTGCGTTCGCCGTCATAGGAAAAGCTCCGATAGGCATACACGCACCACTGGGTGAACTTTGCACAAACGACAAAGGCAATGCCGAACACCACTCCCAGCACGACGCGCAGCTTTCCGCTCACACAGATGCCGAATACGCCGAAAACGAGCAGCAGCGCAAGGGACAGCACCGTTCCCGCGATGAGCGAAACCAGCATTCCCCTGGGGATCCAGTTTTTGTAGTCAGGCTTCATATTCAAGACTCCTTTTTTATTGAGTGTGACTTCTCTCATAAACCGCAGCCGCGATGCACCAGATCACGATTGCGCTGTTCGTGCTGCTTTGGCTCATTATGGACATCCATGTGGCGGCGGGCACCTGCATGGCCTGTGCAATATCAGGAACAGCAACCAGCAGAAGATTCCATGTGACCGGATGGAAAACGAGCATCCACCTGGGATAACGGGTTTTACCGACAAGCAGCATCACGAAATGGATCCCAAAAAACAATAGCATCGGAACATACATGGGGAGGATTGCGGGGAGCATGTCATCCTGATAGGCTGTGACCGCTGTGATGGCGGCCTCCGCTCCGATACGCGGCCCCAGATAGGTGGGGAAAACCACGCCAGAGTAGCGCCGCCCAGAGATGGATCGCCAAGGCTACCACAACCGCAAATAACCCGCAAAAATACTGGATAGCTTTTGTTCTCGTATACCTTGCGTCAATATCCGTATTCAGTGCCTTCACCATGAAGGAGTAGAGGAAGCACCTAAGCGCTCCCATTCCAACGACCAATGCAGGCTTCCACAAGGCGTAGGCGCCGGACAGATAACAGGCTCTGTTGAACATTCCGGTGTCCGTCTTCTGCAGTGGAACGCATCCCAGCAGCCAATCGCCGGCAGCCATCAATATCCCGCCGATTGCGCCAAGAGTGCACCAGTGGATGAACTGTTTTGATTTTTCTTTCTTCGCTTCCTGTGCATCTATTTTATGGTTTTCATGCAGAAATCGCAGCGGTCATTTCCACGCCCCAGTGTCATGCTTCTCTCCCAGATCAGCTTCGGATGCAGCCCGGCGTAGCTGATGTCGTCGCTGTCGCAAAAGCAGCGGCACAGCTCTGGGCAGCCGTATTCTGCGCAGGTGTCGTGATAGGGACACTCCATCATATCCACACGCCAGACGCCGTTACCGGTCTGCAGTTCTTTTGGGGCAAAGCCCGCCGCCAGGCCGAAAACGCTCCGGGTGGACTTAACAAAAACGCCGGGGACAAGGCGGTAAAGCCCCGGTATGTGCAGCAGGGCGGCAAGCTGTTTGTGGCTCGTTCTCGCCAAGCGCTCCACATAGCCGTGCACGGTTTGCAGCGCCTCCTCTTTCGGCATGACCCGCTGCAAGGTTTCGTAGGCCGCAATGCCCGGTAAGATCTGCCGCTTGAGGTGGTATTGCTTCTCCTTGCTTGCATCTGCATTTTCAGCCAGCAGCGCATTCAACCGCGTATCAAAAAATGCATTCAGCTCCTTGGCCTGCGAGGGAAAGCACTGTGCCGCAGTCTCCCGAAAATCACGGGAGAGATAGGTTTCCTTCATCGTCCTGCCTCCGTCCCAGCTTTCACGAAGCCCTTCTTTTTATACCCGCAGTCGCAGTATGGGCCGCCGGAGGCGAGAGTGTACTGCCGCACAAAATCAGTCGCGCCGCCGGCTTCGCTCATGGTGTAGTCCAGGTGGCACAGGGCGCGGGGTCAAATCGTACAGCCCCAGCTTTTTCATCAGCACACAGATGCCGCATTTGGTGAAGCGTCCCTCGTAGCCGCTGCCGTCGGGATATTCGTAAAACTCCATGTTCCACGAATATGGGTTGCGGTCGGCGGCTTTCAAGGTGGCGGTGGCTTTCATACCGGCAATGTCCTTTTCGGTGAATTTGCTCTTTCCGCTCATTCGGCAGAACCATTTCATGGGCTTTGTCATCATGGATTTTGCGTAGTAATCTGTCAGACTGTCCACCTTTGGGCGCTCCGGCATGGAGAGAATAAAAGCACCGATCATCGCGCAGTTGACGAGGTTCATCTTGAACCGGTCGCCTTTTTCAAATTCGGGCAGCTCGGAGATGATCTTCCTGTATTTCGGCTTTGCTTTTTTCGTGATGGCTTTTGCCGTATCGACATCATAGCCGAATACTACCGTCAGCTGTTTTTGGAATGAGCCTGCAAACATCGTCCACATGCCGAAAGGCATTCCCAAATAGGTCACTTTTTGTCCCTCCAATCGCATATCACGCGGGTCATGCGGCGGTCAATGTCAATGCGAGCTGTTTTACACTCCCTGGGATATTTCTTCGCAGCGCTGAACGCCAGCTTGACAAACAGTGCCGAGCCGACGGGAAGCATGGTCTTGAGCATACCGTCGGGGAAAACAAAATGCGTGCCGTGCTCATATACGACCGCCTCGACTTCGCAGGAGTGCGGTTTCTCCGCAAGGCGTTTTTCCATGCGGCGGATATATTTTGCGGTGTCCCAAAGTGCGTCGTCCTCTGCGCCGACAAGAAACAGCTTGCCGCGGATATTCTCGACCTTTATGAATTCCTCCTCGGTAATCGGGTGCGCCGCTTCAGAGTCGTCAAACAGCTTGCGGGAGGCAATCATATTGCCGGTGCGTTTGGACTCCTCCGAGATTATGCGCCAATAGTCAGGGTGCTGATAGCAAAACGGCATATAGGGCAGGGGCTTTCCCTTGTAGGAAAAGAGTGATTCCCCCACCATTGGCCATTCCCTGCAGCCGTCCTTTTTGCCCTGCATGAACCCCTGCCACACAAAGTCGCTGGGTGTCATTGCAATGGTTAGAGAAATGTCGCTGAATATCGATGCTGCCGTCAGGGCGAGGGTACCTGTCGTTGAGGCTCCCGCAATGCCTATTTTTTCGTTTCCGTGTAATTTGAGCCATGCCATTGCTTTTTCGATGCGTTCAAGGGGATAGTTGTGATGACCGTAGTCCTTTTTCCCGGGCGACATAGTCAATACGTTCACACCGAGGCGAATCAGCCACTTCACCGCCGAGCGCGCCATATAATCCTCGGGGTCGTCGCCGAGCATGGCGATGACGGTGCAGTCCGATCCGTCCTTGCACGCCCAATACGCGCCGTAAAAGCCATCGCTTTCAACATCAAAGTGGATGTGTTTCATTCAAAACGCCTCTTTCAAAAGTTGATCTTTACAATCTGCATCTTCATCATTCCGTCACCGACTTTTGCAAGAAGCCGGAAAAAGCCGCCGATGGAAGGGTCCTTCAAGTCGTTGTAGCCCAGCATATAGCCGCGGCTCGTGACCTGCAAGCGGCTATCCCACGCACTGATCTCTTGGGGAGCGTCCGAAACCGCAAAATACGCGCCGACATCCTTGATTTTCGCGCTTTTGAGCCATGTTTTTGCAATCATCTTCACCGCCGTCCGATTCGCAGCGTCAAACACCAGCACACCGCCGGGGAAGGTGTCTGCCATACCCTGCACAAGAGCTTTGACCTGCTCGGTCAGGAAGTAATAGAACACGCCGGAGGCAAAGAATACCGCACCGTTTGAAGAGTCAATTTTTCTAAACCATTCGGTATTGTTCAAATCGCATGGGATATTTTCCTCACGCTCCCCGGCGGGCAAAAGCTCGTTACGCACGGAGATGACATTGGGGAAATCCAGATTGTATATCTTGCAGCTGCCGTTGTCGCAGCTTCTTCCAGTGCTGTCCAGCCCGCAGCCCAGATTGACCACCGCCGCATGGGGGTGGTCTTTCAGATAATCCCGCACCTCAAAAGCAAGGTCATTCTGCCGCATGGCCACCTCCAGTGAACCGAAACGCTGCATCAGGCTGCGGGATTTTTTCTCCGCCTCAGAAAAATCGTAGTCGATCTCGTCAATCAGGCGAACCGCTGTTTCGTCCCGGTAAAGATTCGGGTATAGTTCTGAGCAGACCTTCCGCGCATACAACGGAATGATCAGCGTCTCCTGTACGGTGTTTTTCTCGATTTTGTATTTCATGGGCATCACTCACTTTCTGATAAATGGCAGTTCCGGCATACAGTCACGCTCGGCGATGTGTGCCAGCATTTCGGCGAACCCCTTTGGATCGCGTATCTGATATTGCATGTGATCGTATCCCTCAAACACGGGATAATGGCCGCAGGGGTAGGCTTCCATCACTGCTTGACGGTATTTGAAATGCTCCTCTTTGCTGCCGAACTCTAAATAAGTATGCTTTTGCAGCTTCTCAGGAAGCGGCGGAAAGGGTTTATCCTCCAGACTGTCCGCCATCTGCCGCCGCAAATTTGTATAGGTCAGATTTTTCCCTGCGTCTATAAAATACGACTTTATGGAATCGTCGTCACACCACAGTATCTTTTTCAGCGTACCGCCCTTCGACCAATATAGGCTCTTGATGGCAAAATACAGAAACGGCGTCATGATACGGCGCGTGCCCTTTCCGATTTGGGCGAACTGCCCGCCGTCAAAGAAAGCGTGCTCCACGGGCAGCTTCGTCTGCGTCAGAAACGCCATGGCAAGGTCTGCACCGATGGAAGAAGCGACCACCATCGCCAGCCGCTCCACGCCCTGTCGATGCAGAAAGTCCTCCACCTGCCGTATTTCATCCAGCTTGCTGACATATTTCTGCCCCTCGCAGTAAACGGTGGAGGTGGGCAAGATACAGAAATATCGATCCTGCAAATACCTCGCAATCGGTTCGCTGCTCGCTCCTGTCACACCCATTGCATGAAAGAACAGCACGGCAGGATCCCTCCTGTCGCCATATGTTTGAAACAGCATTTCTATCACCTCATATTTTCATAAAAAGCATCATAATCGCCGCCAGCACTGCCGAAATGACCGCCATGCCCACCGTGCCGAACAGCCACTTTTTCTGTTTGTCTTTTGCGGTGATGTAGGGTTTCAGGCCCTCTGTTCCTGGAATTGTCCACGCCTTTGTGTGACCGACCCAAAAATCATCAACAAGGAAACGGTCCATCAGGTTCATCACCGATAAAATAACGAGCATTTGCCAGAAGCCCGCAAGAAAACCCCGCGCACCGTTCACCGGATAGACGCAGACCAGCACATAGGCGATGTAGCCGGGGACGCAGACAGCTTTGAAAATCAAAGCATTTCGCTTGATTTTCGCGTGTGTTGTAAGTCCCAGCGTTATACACCTGTTCTGAACTTCCGGGCTGTAAAGATGCACCATCCCCACCGCGCCCTTGCGGATACCGATGGCGCAAGCCAAAATGAGCAGAACGCCAAGTCCTATGCCTTCCAAAATCACCTGTAAAATCATTATTTACTTCCTTATCCCAGCGCCACATCCAGCGTCATCATGACGCTAAAGCCCACGGCAAAGAAAATCGTGCCGATGTTGGAGTGCTTTCCCTGCGACATTTCCGGAATCAACTCCTCTACCACCACATAGAGCATAGCGCCCGCTGCAAAGCTCAGCAGATACGGCAGCGCCGGGATCACAAGCTGCGCCGCAAGAAGCGTCAGCACCGCGCCGATGGGCTCCACCACGCCGGAGAACACGCCGCCGAAAAATGCCTTGCCCCCTTGCTCTCGCCCTCCGCCCGCAGCGGCATGGAGATGATCGCCCCCTCGGGGAAATTCTGAATGGCGATGCCAAGGGACAGTACAAGCGCGCTTGCCGCCGTGATCTGCGCGTTCCCCGCAAGGAAGCCCGCGTACATCACGCCCACCGCCATTCCCTCCGGAATGTTATGTAAGGTCACCGCCAGCACCATCATCGTGGTGCGCCCGAGCTTGCTTTTCGGCCCCTCCGCCTTATCGCTTCCGATATGAAGGTGGGGAATCAGATGGTCGAGCAGGAGCAAAAACAGCACGCCGACCCAAAATCCGATAAAGGCGGGGAGAAAGGGCAGCTTCCCCATATCCTCCGACTGCTCAATGGCGGGGATCAGCAGGCTCCAGATGGACGCTGCCACCATCACTCCGGCGGCAAAGCCTGCAAGGGCGCGCTGCACCAGATCACCAAGGGATCTTTTCATAAAAAACACGCAGGACGCACCCAGTGTTGTGCCGAGAAAGGGAATCAATATTCCGAATAATACTTCCATTTGCTTCACCGCCTTTGCGTTGTGCTTTTATTTGTTTTTCCTGAAGCCCGCCTCGTCACGATATTCGGGATGCTCCTTCAGATACGGATCTCTATCGCCACAGATGGTATAGTCGCATCGGCAACCGTCCACGCAGGTGGTCGTCCGCACCAGCCTTGCGTGGAGCAGCTCCATGGACGCATAGTCCACATTGCACAGGGCAGGCATGATATCGGTAAGGCCGTGCCGGATAGCAAACTCCGCTGCCGGACACGATGTAAACTCATAATAAATAGGCTTTTTGGTTTCATAAGGCGCAACCCTCATCTCGTAATCGTGCCATTTGTCGCAGCCGCGTTTCGCCCGTACAAACGCTCTTTGCATCAGCTTCCTCCAGAACGGCTTGTTGCAGTTCACAAACCGCAACCTGCGGAAGATCGGCAGGATCAGGTTTCCCTCCATCTCTTCGATTTCACGGAACGAAGTAACTGCTTTGCAGACCACATAATAGCTCATGATGGCGATGCAGTCGTAGGTGCCGCCTACGCCGTTGTGGAAGTTCTTTTTGCCGCCCAAGTCGGTGCGCCAGTCGGAGAGAAAGACCACGTACTGCCGCTGCACCTTTTCCCATACTGTCTCCCGCTCTGCTTCCGGATAGTGCAGGACGATTTTCGCCAGGATTTCTTTCTTGCAAGGCTTTGAATACAGCACATGGCTTTTGCGGTCGAATAGAAGCTCGTTGTCCTTCATCTGATTGCCTCCCTCCTTGTTCTTTCTTGCGCGCATGAGACCATCTCAGATTTAACCCGCTTTTCGGCAGACAAACCATGCCATGCTTTTCAGGTTTCCCATGTCCACATCCGTATACATTCCATCTAGCCGTGCTTTCAGACTGGAAACCGTCTCATAGGGCGGTGTGAAAAAACCTGCCTTTTCATAAACATGCCGGACAAACCAATCCGTCCGCTTGCGCTCGCCCTTCACATAGAAGCATCCGCAGAATGTTCCGCCGGGTCTCAAGACCCGGAAAACCTCCCGATAAGCGGCTTCCTTGTCCGGAAAAGCATGAAAGCCGTTCAGCGACAAAACGATGTCAAAGGTGTCGTCTGCATAGGGAAGCGCCCCCACATCGCCCTGCCGGAAGGTTACATTTTTCAGGTGCAGACGGTCAGCCTTTTCCCGTGCCTGCCCCATCATATCCGCCGAGTAATCGAGGCAAGTGATGTCCGCTTCGGGCATCGTCTTATAAACCGGCATGGTCAGAATCCCTGTTCCCACCGGCACTTCCAGCAGTTTACCGGAGAAATGCTCCGGAATGCCGGACATTGCCTTTTCCAGATAGGCGTCGTTTTCCGCCTTGTTCATTGCCCACACCAAGCGGCACACCACTTTCCCACTCAGAGTAGAGCAGGTGATCATGCCGTCATAAAAGCTGCTTTCGCCTGTCAGTCGGTATGCGCTGCGAATAGCCTCTTTTCGTTCCATGGTTTTCTCTCCGCGTTTCAATCAACACACGACCGTTTCCGGTCTCATTTTTTCAAAATGTCCACGATTTTCGCAAAATCCTCCTTTGCCTCCTTGAAGATCGGCAGCATACAGTAGCAATGCACCATCTTCGGGCGGGCGACCACCGTATAGGGGACATTTGCCCGTTTGCAGGCTTCCTCAAAGTCCGGCAAAGCACCGTAGAGCACCTCGTCGGCAGAATAGAAGAAGTGAATATCGCCTACGCCGGTAAAATCTCCCCGGGAGCCGGAGAGCATATAGTCCGGCACATTCTCGCAGCTATGCCGCATGAATTTTTCCACCGTCACCATAAAGGCATAGTCGATGGAGACGTCCCGTTCATTGAGCGCCTGCATCCGCGCCTTTTTCCGCATCGTTCCACGGCACCTCGCCGGGGGATACGGCGACGATGTGCCTTGGCTGCGGCAGCGGTTCGGGCTGCGCGTTGTTGTGCGCCGCAATGCCCAGCGCCAGCGCACCGCCGGAGGAAAAGCCACAAGTACTGACATTTCCGCCGCCATACAGTACAATCATTTTTCGATAACATTCGTACACCATTGCGTAGGTTTCAGTAATGCAGTGTTCCATGCAGAGCGGGTAAAACGGAAACCACACATCACAGCCGGTCTCGCGGCAGAGCTTGCGCATCACAGGCAGGTCGCCTTTGTCCGGGCCGATGACCATACCGCCGCCAAAGAAATAGAGAATCGCGCGCTCGGACGGCTTCGGATGCTCTCGCACGATCAGGCAGGGAAAGCCGTTTGCCGCGATCGTTTCATAATATGCCTTGCTGTCGGTGGGCGTAAAAACGCCACGATGTCGGTTCTGCTTTTCAATTTCCTTTCGCAGTGCATCCTCCGGCAAGGCGAACGCCTTTTTCGCGCCGGAGAGCTTGTATACGCTGCGTAAGATAGATGCAAAGATACTCATGATTTAGCCCCCTCATTTCCGCGCCGTAATGCAGAGCCAGCTTTTCTTTTTGTGCATCTGCACATCGTGAAAGCCCGCCTGCTCCAAATACGTCTTCAGCTCGGCGTCCTTGTAGATGGTCATGCCGCCGATGATCTCCGTCCACTTTTCGTCCTTGGCTGTGTCGCCATTGCTCTCGTTGCAGATGAGGAAGGTCCCGCCGGGCTTCAGCACTCGATAAACTTCCCGGAAGCACCGGGGCAGGTCAGGCCAGAAATAGACGGTCTCAAAGGCTGTAATGGTGTCAAACCAGTCGTCCGCAAACACCATATCCGTCACACTGCCTTGCAGGACGGCGCAGCGACCCTCCGCGATGGCGGCCTCGTTGACCTTTTTGGATTTCTCCACACTGACGGGGGAATAGTCAATGCCCTTGACAATACCCCTCCGGGCATTTTTTTTTCAGAAGTCTCTTGATGTTCGCCCCTCCGCCGCAACCGCAGTCCAGCACCTTGGCATCCAGAGTAAGCTCAAAAAGCGAAGTCCCCCACCGTGCCACGGGACTGTGACCCAGATTCATCATGGCGACCATAATTTTTCCGCCAAAGCCTACGGGCTTGCGGGTATTTTCAAAGAATGACATATCACACCTCCGATTTCACACACTCCGCATAGGTCAGCGGGAAGGACACCTTCAGAACAACGCTTTTCCGCACCGCCCAGCCATTCTGCCTTAGGAAGCGCAGGTATTCCTCGCTCGTCCACCTGCTGTGGAGAGGGAAGCCTGCCAGCTTCATGAAAAATGCCTTGACCTTGCCGGTAAAAGAGTTTCCCGCGTGGGTGAAGGTCGGCGCGATGAGCGTGCCGTCGTCTTTCAGTACCCGTTTTATCTCTTGCAGGGCTTTTTCCGGCTGCGGCACGATATGCAGCGCGTTGGACACGATCACCACGTCGAAGGACTCCTCCGCATAGGGCAGGCGGAACATATCCTGCACGGAAAAGTGCAGCTTCGCCGAGTGATTGTCCCGTTTCGCTTCTGCGATCATCTCCGGGGAGGCATCCGTCGCCTCGATGTGCGCCGCCGCGTTTACGATGTGTTTTGCGATCAATCCCGTGCCGGTAGCAAGCTCCAGCACCGTCTTGTGCCGCACGACCGGCCGGATCAGCTCATACATCTCGTCATACGCCGCCCGATCCTTTCGCATAAAGCGGTCGTAACGTCCGGCATTTTTGTCCCAGAAATTCTTGTGTTCCTGCATCGCTATCATTCCTTTCAATGTTAGATTAACCTAACCGACGCGCGCATTCGGGTGGTTAGATGGCGCTAACCGTCGTGCCTTGGAAAAGCCGCATTTCTGCGGCCTTCCTCTTATTCAAATAACTCCCTGCAAGCGCCGTACACCAGCGTTTCCAGCACCTGCGGGTACAGTTCTCCAATCTGCTCCTTGTGGGAAACAGTGAGAATCAGTCCCCGCACCGTCGCAGCAGCCAAAGACACACCACACTTGGGCATAAGGTCATGATTCTCCAAAAGTTGACGGATGTGCGTCTCGCCATCGTGGTAATGGACATTTTTGATGTCATCCGGCAGTCTCTGCAAAAGCAGCTTCGCATCGTTTTCAATGAAAACCATGTCGCCGGTATCGGACAGCCGCCGGCAGACGGCAAGAACCGCCTTTGCCGCGCGCTCCGATGGCGGTAAGCTGTCAGCTTCGCTCAGCGCATGGTCAGCCACTCCGTAAAGCTCGGAGTGAATGTTCTCCAAAACCGCGAAGAAAAGCATTTCCTTGGATTCGTAGAATTTATAGAACGAGCCCTTCGCAATGCCGACCGCCTTCGTCAGCTGATCCACGGAGGTTTTCTTCATCCCCAGTGTGACGGCGCAGCGTCTTGTTTCCTTCAGCAACGCCTTGCGGAGCTGCTCGGTCTCGTAAGCGGTAAAAGCCAAGCCCGCGCCTCCTTAAATATGACCGATTTAGTTCTTTTGGTCATATTATACCGCGCTTTTTTCTGGTTTGCAAGGGGTGTAGAGAAAAACATACGCATTTTAACAAAAAATTATTTTCCCTTAACACATTATTTCATGAAGGCGCTCCTCTTCCTTTGGCAAAGTACTGCACCCCCCTCCAAACCGTAATTGCACCCCCTTAACGGGTTTCTATCACAATTACGGTTCTTTGCCACCAAAAAAGCCTGTAATCAAACCGATTATGGGCTTTTTTCTTATACCTTTTTCTAAGAGTAAGTGATCAAAGCCGACTTTTGTTTTTCTCTCCGGATTTTCGGCTCAGCCCTCCCTCCAACGACTTCCGAAGTCGCCGCCCTCCGGTAGCGCAAGCCCTGTCTCCATGGCCTGTGCCGAGGATATTTTGGATCTGTAGTCGAGATGGGCATAAATATTGGCGGTCGTGCTGAAATCCGAGTGGCCGAGCCATTCCTGGATTTGCTTCAGCGGCACGCCGTTGGCCAGCAGCAAGCTGGCGCAGCTATGCCCTTACGGTATAATTACGACAAACCGGAAAAGCCCCGTATATCAAGGGTTTTCGGTTATCTGGCAAGGTTTTTCATCCTTTTCCAAACCGAAAAATCGAGCCGCGAAGTAGTTATATCGTAGGGGGTGTTATAGTAACGACAAAAATAAAATACCGTTTGGGAGGGCTGTCAGCCCGTCCAAAAAATCAGGACATTTCCTCTGCAAAGAAGAAATGTCCTTTTTTTGTACCCAAAATCAGATGCCGACAGGAGGAACACAATGCCTGAAAAAACAGCGCAGAAGGAACCGGGCAAAAAGCCCGCGCCATCCAAAAAGCCGAAACCGCAGCAGGAAGTAGTTGTTCAGATTTCGCTCTCTGAGCTGCATCCGTTCCCGGATCACCCCTTTCAGGTGCGAGAGGATGCGTCCATGCAGGAAACCGCCGAAAGCGTCAAGGAATACGGCGTCCTCGTCCCCGCGCTGGCGCGGCCACGGAGGACGGCGGCTATGAACTGATCGCAGGCCACCGCCGCAAACACGCCTGTGAGCTGGTGGGGCTGGCCACCATGCCCGTCATTGTCCGCGACATTGACCGGGACGCTGCCACCATTATCATGGTGGACAGCAACCTTCAGCGGGAGAACATTCTCCCCTCCGAACGCGCCAAAGCCTACAAGATGAAGATGGAGGCCATCAAGCGGCAGGGCGCACGGACGGATCTGACTTCGCCGAAAATTTCGGCGAAGTTCCGCAGCGATGATGAAGTTGGTCAGGATGCCGGCGTGAGCGGAGATACCATCCGCAACTACATCGCCCTGACGCAGTTGGTCCCGGAGCTTCAGCAGATGGTGGACGAAAAGAAAAATCGCCCTCAGGTCCCGCTTATCAGCTTGCGGCGCTGACTCCCAAAGAGCAGGGCTTGCTTTTTGGAAACCATCGACAGCGAACAGGCCACCCCCTCGCTCTCGCAGGCACAGCGGATGAAAAAGCTCAGTCAGAGCGGCGAGCTGAACGAGGACACCATGCAATCTCCATTATAGAACAGCAGCTCAACAGGGTTGTTAAAGACTTTCTGTATCACAATTTCCAGTTTGGAGAATTGAAATAAATGGAATTTTCCTTTATTCAGACATACAAACTGTTGACAATAAAGCTCCTATATAGTATGATTTTATAAACTACTATATAGGAGCTTTTGCATGAAAACAAATGGCGGATTTCTTGTCACCAAAATAAAACAGCTTGGTGACCGGATTTTTGAGAAGATTCTCAGCGAAAAGAATATTGATGCGTTCAATGGAGCCCAGGGGCGCATTCTTTATGTGCTGTGGCAGGAGGATGGAATCTCGATCAGATCACTCTCGACTAAATGCGGATTAGCGATAACATCTCTTACGACGATGCTGGAAAGAATGGAACATCAAGGGCTGATAAGCCGTGTTCAGTCTGAAACGGACAAAAGGAAAACACTCCTGTTTCTGACTGAGAAAGCACACGCCTTAAAGGGCGAGTACGATTCTGTATCTGATGAGATGGGCAGTATTTACTACAAAGGTTTTTCAGAGGAAGAAATTACCCGGTTTGAGGAATGCCTCGACCGCATCAGAAAGAATCTTGAGGAGTGGCAGAAGTCATGAGTATTTGTATCAAAGATCAGATTCAGAACATGAATCTCGTCATTGGCTGCACAGTGGGGTGTACATATTGCTATGCCCGCAACAACGTGAAGCGCTGGCATATGATTGATGACTTCGCTGACCCTGAATTCTTTCCGGGTAAGCTCAAGATGATGGAAAAGAAACGTCCGCAGAACTTTCTTCTTACCGGCATGAGCGATCTCTCCGGATGGAAGCCGGAATGGAGAGACGAGGTATTTGCAAAGATCCGTGAAAATCCACAGCATCAGTTCCTGTTCCTTACCAAGCGCCCCGATCTGCTGGATTTTGATACCGATCTGGAAAACGCATGGTTTGGCGTTACGGTGACGAGGAAAGCAGAACTGTGGCGTATTGACACCCTTCGGAAAAATGTCAGAGCAAAACATTACCATGTTACCTTTGAGCCGTTATTCGACGATCCCGGTACAGTTGACCTTTCCGGAATCAACTGGATCGTTGTCGGCACTATGACCGGGGTTCAGAGTAGGAAGGTTCATACGGAGCCAGAGTGGGCATGGTCTCTGACGGATCAGGCACATGCGCTCGGCATTCCGGTGTTTATGAAGGAAGATCTTGTCCCTATCATAGGGGATGAAAATATGATTCAGGAAATGCCGGAGGAATTCAATAAAGTGTTAGAGGTACAGAGATCATGGCAGAAGTAATCGATGGAATCCTCATTCGTGAGGTGGAAACAAAAGAACATCAGTGACCAAGTCCAGTCTGCCGGTAGGCGGTTATTCGGTCAATCCCTATGTAGGCTGTACACATGCCTGCAAGTATTGCTATGCTTCTTTTATGAAGCGTTTTACCGGACACACGGAGGAATGGGGCACTTTCCTTGATGTGAAGCATTGGCCGGAAATTAAAAATCCGAAGAAATATGCCGGACAGCGGGTGGTCATTGGTTCTGTGACGGATGGCTACAATCCACAGGAGGAGCAATTCGGGAATACCAGAAAACTTCTGGAGCAGCTGATCGGCAGTGACGCAGATATTCTGATCTGCACAAAGTCTGATCTTGTGGTACGGGATATTGAGCTGCTGAAGAAGCTTGGACGAGTGACCGTTTCATGGTCGATCAACACACTGGATGAAAATTTCAAGAACGATATGGACTCTGCTTCGAGCATTGAACGGCGTATCGCTGCTATGAAGCAGGTATATGACGCAGGAATCCGTACAGTCTGTTTCGTATCCCCGGTATTTCCCGGTATCACGGATTTTGAAGCGATCTTTGAGCGGGTAAAGGATCAGTGCGATCTGTTCTGGCTCGAAAATCTCAATCTTCGGGGCGGCTTCAAAAAGACGATCATGGATTATATCGCCGGAAAATATCCTGACCTTGTACCGCTTTACGATGAGATCTATAACAAGCATAACCGCAGCTACTTTGAAGCGCTTGAAGTAAAAGCTGAGGAAATGGCTAAGAAGTATGATTGTCCCTTTGTGGATAATGAAATGCCTTATGGCAGAGTCCCGCAGGGACATCCGGTGATCGTAGATTATTTCTATCATGAGGAAATCCGTGGGACAGAGAATACCGGAAAAAGAAATCGCTAACTTCCTGTTTGTCGAACCATCGGGTTGCTTTTGCCTTTTGCAAATCAACACATTTCAAACGGTCTGCTTCGGCAGGCCGTTTTGCTTTTCAAGGAGGTGTTCAGCATGGCAACCACGCGCCTGATGCCCTTGCACACCGGCAAAGGCCGCACGGTGGGACAGGCCATCAGCGACATTATCGACTACACCGAAAATCCGCAAAAGACGGACGGCAGCAGGCTGATAACGAGCTGGCAATGCGACAGCCGGATTGCCGACGCCGAGTTCCTTTTCACCAAGAATCAGTACATCCAAAAGACCGGCAGAGTGCGTGGTGAGGATGATGTGATCGCCTACCATCTGCGGCAGTCCTTTGTCCCCGGCGAGATCACACCGGAGGAGGCAAACCGTTTGGGCTGCAAGCTGGCCAAGCGGTTCACCAAGGGCAACCATGCTTACATCGTCTGCACCCACATCGACAAATCCCATATCCATAATCATGTGATTTGGAACTCCACCGCGCTCAATCAGACTCGCAAATTCCGCAACTTTTGGGGCAGCAGCCGCGCCGTGCGGCGACTCAACGACACCATCTGCATCGAGAATGGCTGCTCCATCGTGGAGAATCCGAAGCGCCACGGCAAGAGCTACAACAAGTGGCTGGGCGACAAAAAGAAGCCCTCCCACCGGGAGCGAATCTGCGCGGCCATTGACGATGCGCTGACACAAAAGCCCGATAGCTTTGAAACGCTTCTGGAGCTGCTGCGGCAGGCCGGGTATGAGGTCAAGGGCAAGAAAGTCCCGTCCCTGTTAGGCGGCGAACAGAAAAAGTCCATTCGCATGGATACCCTCGGTGACGGCTATACTCCCGCAGATCTCCGCGCGGTGATCGCAGGTGAAAAGGCGCATACGCCACGAAAGAACGCCGCCGCGCCGGTCAAACCGGAAAAGCGCAGCGGGAATCTGCTGGTGGACATTCAGGCAAAATTACGCGCTGGCAAGGGTGCCGGTTATGCGCGTTGGGCGACGTTATTTAACCTGAAACAGATGGCACAGACGGTGGCCTATCTGCAAGACCATGAGCTGTTAGATTATGCTGTTCTCTCAGAGAAAGCGGCGGCAGCGTCCGCTTACTTTAACGAGCTTTCCGCAAGGATCAAGGCTGCGGAAAAGCGCATGGCCGAGATTGCCGTGCTGCGGGAGCATATCGTGGGTTACGCCAAGACCCGCGACACCTACGTTGCCTATCGCAAGGCCGGGTACTCCAAGAAATTTCTTGCAGAGCATGAAAGCGAGATCACGATCCACATGGCTGCAGAGCTATTTTGATGGACTGGGCTTCAAGAAGCTGCCCACCATCAAGGCGCTGAATACCGAGTACGCCGAGCTGCTGGCGGAGAAGAAAGCGGCCTACGCCGACTACCGAAAAGCCCGCGAGGAAATGAAAGAGCTGCTGACGGCCAAGGCCAATATCGACCGTATTCTGGAGCTGGACAAGGAGCAGGAGGAAGCGAATGAACGACGGGAAAAAGAGGCGGAGCAGCGCTGAGCTGCCCGCCCACAAGCGATTTGAGAAATCGCGCAGCCGATGGATTTATCCATCGTTCCAGAACACAGTTTTTGTGTTCTGCGGGGATTGGGGCAGTGCCCCAACAAGCATGAAACAAGCAGGTTCCGTGTGAACGGAATCCGCCTGTTTTCGCAAAGTGGGTACTGCTTTGCATTGCTTGCCGTTTTGTGCAAGCCCCGAAAATGGCGCAAAAAACGGAGGTACACGCTTTTCTTACGCATCCTCCGTTTCTTTAGCCGCTTTCATCGCTTGGATCGTGGCTTCTACAATTTTTAATTCTTTTTCGTCCAGGGCGTTAAGCATAGCGTCAATGCGCTTTCTGCACTCGCTTCCCTTATTCTTGGGCGGATAGAAGTATTGATCTACCGATATATCGAACATTGTCACCATCTGATAAAAGGTGTTGAGGCTGGGGTGCTGGCCGTCATTCTCGTTATACATGATGGTGCGCGGAGCCCGGTCAACAATATAGGCCAGTTGCTCCTGTGTCATTCCGCTGGCCTCCCTTGCCCGTTTGATGGCAAGCCCTATATCGTGAAAATCAAATCGTCGTTCATCTCTCTCAATCTTCATAATATCACCTGATGTAATTTTACATTTCAGGTGTTATTATTTGAACGATTGCACATTTCATTCAACTGACTAATTAACTTCATGTGTAAAGATATTGCAAACTTGACAAGCGCATAAAAAGCGCCTAAAATAAGATTATCAAGTTATGGAAAGGGTGAGCACGATGCTATTCGTGAAACGCTGCGGTGGTTTTGGCTCCACACAATTATATGACACAAAACATTGTGCGGAGCCTTTTCGGAAAGTCAATTTGTAAAACCGAAAGGCCAGGGTAGATATAGACTACCTTTGGTTTTTGCACCCTTTTTTACGAATTGACTTGAGATATATAAGTCTATGCAGGCCACAAACAATGTTTTGTTTGTGGCCTTTTGCTGTCTTTGTCGTTAAATTTTCCAGCAGAGGGCACACAAATTTGTTTTGTGTTGCCCTCTTTTTTTGAAAGGATGATACTGCTTGAAAAATGAAGCAATATGGCTTCTCTGCCCTATATGCAGGAATAAAACCCGGCTCAAAGTGAGGACAGACACGGAGCTTATCAATTTTCCACTGTATTGCCCGAAATGCAAACAGGAAACTTTAGTGAATGTCAAAAAATCAAAACTATCTGTCATCCGCATGGCTGACTTGATTTCTAAGGAGGATAACGAATTATGATGGACAAACAAAAAATTTATCCCAGGTCAAAAGATCGGGAAACTGTATATTTGAAAAATGTCGTTACTGATCCCAGCATCATCGTGGGCGACTACACCATGTATAACGACTTTGTAAACGATCCTGTTGATTTTCAAAAGAATAATGTTCTTTATCATTATCCCATTAACCATGACAAGCTGATTATCGGCAAATTTTGTTCTATTGCCTGTGGCGCTCGTTTTTTGTTCAACAGCGCCAACCACAGCATGACTTCACTTGCGACCTACCCATTCCCTATTTTCTTTGAGGAATGGGGGCTTGATGTTAGCCACATAACCGAGGCATGGGACAACAAAGGCGATATTGTTATTGGAAGTGATGTCTGGATTGGATACGAGGCCGTGATCTTCGCTGGAGTTACCATAGGGGATGGTGCCATTATTGGCACCAGAGCTGTTGTAACAAAAGATGTCCCGCCCTATACCATTGTAGGAGGTGTTCCAGCTAAACCTATCCGAAAACGCTTTTCTGATGAAACTATTTCGGCGTTGCTGACAGAGCGGTGGTGGGATTGGCCGGAAGAAAAAATTGCTCGCAATCTTACGGCAATCCAATCGGGCCGTATCGATCAATTTAAGTAAATATTCAAAAGAGCCAGACGCAAAGACGCAGAGCTCTACCGGAAGGTATTGCTCTGCGTCTTTTTTTCAAAAGGAGTTCCCGTGGAAACGCAAATGAAACTGGAGCATAAGATCGAGCTTCGATGGCTGATCCTATTTGCTCTCCCAACTTTTTTTCTAACATCTTTGGAAATCTATATACTGCGGTAGACGGCATCTTTGTTGCCCGCTTTGTGGACACGGATGCGCTGTCTGCCATAAACATCTCTATGCCGATGGCCTACCTTGCCTCGGCGCTGGGAATGATGTTTGGCACCGGCGGAAATGCGCTGATTGCGAAAAAGATCGGAGTGGGAAAGCAACAAGAAGCCCTTGAGGATTTCTCTCTGCTGATGGTAGTCGCCTTTCTATTCAGCTTTGTGTTATCGGCCTTATGCTTTATTTTCCTTGACCCTTTGTGCCGGTTCCTTGGCTCAGACGAGTCACTGCTGCCCTATTGCCGACAATACATGATTCCGGGATTGATCTCCGTCCCATTCGCCGTGTTCGGTATGATGTTCCAGCTCAGTTTTATCACCGTTGACAAAGCTGGCCTTGGCGCTTTCCTTTCGGTTTTAGGCGGCGTTTTGAACATCGCGCTGGACTGGCTGTTCATGGGTGAATTTGATTGGGGATTGACCGGAGCTGCCATTGCTACCGGTATCGGCTATGCGGTCCCGTCTGTGATAGGCGTTATCTGGTTCTGCGTAAACAGAAAACAGACTCTCTATGTGGTTCGCCCGAAATGGAGGGCAAAAACGATCAGTGATAGCTGTATCAACGGATCATCCGAGATGGTCAGCATATTGGCGTATTCTGTCGTTGCAATCCTTTTTAACCGCATCCTAATGAACTTGGGCGGTTCGGACGGTGTAGCATCCCTGTCGATTATTTGGTATGCACAGGGCTTGTTCGGAAGCCTATTTCGCGGCTATGTCAACGGCATTTCTTCGGTGGTCAGTTACAATCTTAGGCGCAGCGATAAGGCGGCTCTCCCGCCTATTCCGCATCAGCGTTTGGATATTGCTCGTTGCTTCTGCCGCAGTTACCGTTACATCTCACCGTGTCGATTCAATCCTTTCGCTGACGTTTGTTGTGCGCTACGCTCTAAAAAATTTTTCACTAGGTCTTGACAAGTAACCACTCGGTAACTATAATAGGAGTTACCGAGTGGTTACTTGCAAGGAGAAATATTATGGCTGGAGATACGAAAGAACGAATTTTGGAAACAGCGCTGGAATTGTTTGCGCAGAACGGCTACCTTGGGACATCGATGAATGATATTGCGGGGCGGTTGGGATTCACGAAAGCCGCCCTGTATAAGCACTATACCAGCAAACAGGAAATTTTGGATAAGATCGTGGAGCGCATGAACGAGATGGACTATGAACGCGCGGAAAGCTATGAAATGCCGGAGACGGAGCCGGACGGCTTTGCGGAGGCCTACCTGCACACGCCGATTCAAAAAATCCGCGCATACAGTATGGCGCAGTTTGACCATTGGACAAAGGAGCCGTTTTCCTCTAATTTCCGTAAGATGCTGACGCTGGAGCAATACCGTGACCCCAAGCTGGCGCAGCTCCATCACGACTATCTGGCCGGCGGGCCTTTGGAGTACATGGCCGCAATTTTTTGTAAGCTGACAGATACTGACGAAGCCGCCATGCAGCTGGCGCTGGAGTTCTATGGGCCAATGTACCTACTCTACAGCGTCTACGACGGTGCGCAGGATAAAGATTCCGTTGCTCCCCTGCTGGACGCGCATATCGAGCGGTTCATTGCCAAGGTTGAATCCGGTTACAGAAAGTCAGGAACATCATGATGAAAGAAGCTGCAAAAGAAAAGCAATGGGTCTTATGCCCTTGGTGCGGCTCGAAAACGCGGCTGCAAATATTTCGGGAAACCGAGTTGAAAGACTTCCCTTTGTTCTGCCCAAAGTGCAGACACGAAAGCATCATCAACGCAAAGAATTTCACGATTGAGACGAAAGAAGCCAGACGCTAAGACGCAGTGCTGATCGCAAAGCCGATCATGCGCTGCGTCTCACTTTTTTGAGAGGAATGTTTCTATGAACGCAATTATTTACACCACCAATACCGGCAGCACAGAGCATTATGCCAAGCTGCTGGCGCAGATAACCGGACTTCCGGTGTATTCCCTTGCGGAAGCGAAGAAACGGGTCTTTGCTGGAGCGGAGGTTATCTACCTTGGCTGGATCATGGCAGGCTCTGTCAAGGGTTATGCCGAGGCCGCAAAGCGTTACCGGGTATGCGCCGTCTGCGCTGTCGGCATGGGACAAACCGGAACGCAGGCGGACAGCGTACGGAAAAAATCGGCTGTCCCGGCCGATATTCCGCTGTTCACCCTGCAAGGAAACTTTGATGTGAAAAAGCTGCACGGCGTCTACCGCCTTATGATGGAGATCATGGTCAAAACGGCGGGCAAAGGCCTTGCCGAAAAGAAAGACCGCACACCGGAGGAGGACGATATGCTGGATATGATGCGGTGCGGCGGCGAGCGGGTCAAGGAGGGAAATCTCGGCGCTGTTCTCGATTGGTACAGTGCGCAGCGATAAGAATGGGAGGAAATGATGATGATGTGTCCGAAATGCGGAAAAGAAATGAGAAACGGCTATCTGTTCAGCAGTAAGGATGGCGCGTTCAGCTTTGCAAACGAAGTGCCGAGTGCCTTGGAAAACGCCAAAAACACGGAAGGATTTGTAAAGCTCACGGGGTTGAAGGTCGGCGGCCGCACCAGCGTAGAGGCCTGCTGCTGTGATGCGTGCAGAACGATCATGATCCAGTATTGAGAGGTGCAGTGAGAATGAGGCTCTATTTTGGAAACGCCGTCACTACGGCGACAACTTTGATGATCCTTGCCCTGCTGGGCTTTATCGGCTGGTCGGTTTGGGGCCGCGCAGTTATTCAGTATTGGGGGCGCAGGAGTGCAATTCTGCTTGTATTCGGACTTGTGGTCTGCTGCTTTGCGGCGGCGCGGGATGGACTGGACAAAACGATTCAGTGCGCCATTGACGGAAGCTGCGCGCCGGGGCTGTTCCAGCTGTTCAGTATTCCCACCATCGTCGGCTGTGCCGGTGCGCTGCTGATCATCATTGCCGCCATTGCCACGCCGATTGCAAAAACGCAAAAGATGCGCGAGGCTTGGTTCTATGTGATGTCCGGCGGTGCAGTTCTGAAGATCGTGACAATGGAGATCGCACGAATCATTCTCTGAGGCAAAGATAAAATGAAGAATTTAGTTGTATATGTTCATGGAAAAGGCGGCTCGGCGCAGGAAGCCGAGCACTATAAATCACTATTTCCGAAGGACGATGTAATTGGGTTTGATTACCATTCCCAAACATCTTGGGAAGCCAAGAAAGAGTTTCTTGCGTTTTTTACCGAGCAAAAAAACGTTATGATCAGCTCACCTTGGTTGCCAACAGCATCGGGGCTTATTTTGCGCTGTCCTCGCTGGATGAAGCGCTGGTGGACAGGGCGTATTTCATTTCTCCGGTCGTGGATATGGAGAACTTGATCTGCAATATGATGCAATGGTCGAATGTGACCGAACAGGAGCTTGCCGAGAAACGGGAAATCGCCACGAATTTCGGAGAAATACTGTCATGGGAGTATCTTTGCTATGTGCGCAGGCATCCGATCATCTGGAATGTCCCCACCTGTATCCTGTACGGCGAGCACGACAACCTGACATCCATTGAAACAGTATCGGCGTTTGCCAAGCAGCACCATGCTGATCTGACCGTCATGCCCGGCGGCGAGCATTGGTTCCATGCCGACAAGCAGATGCAGTTTCTGGATCATTGGATCAAAAAATGCCGAAAAACGAAATATAGCGAAACGATATCCTCTTGACTTTCTCACAAAAGCGTTTATAATATGGCTAACTAATATTAGTTAGCGAGGCGCGATGATGAAGCAGGAAGATACAAAGCAGAGGATTTTGGACAAGGCCTTGGAGTTGTTTTCCACGCAGGGCTATGACTCCGTCAGCGTGGGAGAGATTGCAAAGGCGGTGGGCATTAAAGCGCCTTCGCTATACAACCACTTCCCCAGCAAGCAAGCGATTTTTGACGCCATTATGGAATCTACGGCGGCACAGTATGAAGCTGATACCGATCAGATCAACATTCATGTGCAGAATGCGACGCAGGATATTCCTGTTTTTACGGAGATCACCGCCGACGCGCTCTTTGAAAAGGTGCGGCAGATCTTTGAGTATTCGCTCCATAATGAAACCATCAGCCGGTTCCGCCGCATGATGACCATCGAGCAGTTCCGCTCACCGGAGCTGGCAGCACTCTATTCGGGGCGATATGTGGAGCGGGTGCTGGATTATCATGCCGGTATCTTCCGGGCTTTGATCGCGGCGGGCGAAATCATAGCGGAGGATCCGGACACGCTGGCGATGCTGTATGTTTCGCCGGTATTGACGCTTATCGGGATCTGTGACCGCCAGCCGGAACGGGAAAGCGAGTGCCTTGAGAAGCTTCAAAACCATGTGCAGCTCTTTTTTCGCATGGTTCATGGCGGCAATCCAAAAGGCGATGAACGTCATGCATGAACCGGATAAAAAATGGGTGCTCTGTCCTGTCTGTGGTGCAAAAACACGGCTGAGGCTTCTGCAAAGGACGGTGCTGGAGGACTTCCCTCTCTTTTGCCCCAAGTGCAGACAGGAGCGCATCATCAACGCACGGAATTTTCAAATAGAGATCATTGATCAGCCAGACGCAAAGACGCAGTGCTGACCGCAATTTCTGTGGTCTCGCACTGCGTCTTTTTTAGGAGAAAAACATGAAGAAATCATTGATACAAAAGCTTGGGCTGCTGGGCATTGTCAGCTTTCTGTCCTACACGGCGGCGGTGGTATTTGCGCCGCTGGCCTATCCCGGCTATAACTGGATGGCACAGGCCGTCAGCGACCTGAGCGCCGCCAATGCGCCATCGCTGGCACTCTGGAATCAGCTCAGCGCCCTTTACAATGCGTGCGAGGTCGTTTGCGCGACCGTCGTCTGTATCGGCATCCAAGGACAGAAAACCAAGCTGCTCCGTTCGGGCATTTATCTGTTCGCCATCATGGAGTGGATCTCGGCGGTCGGGTATCGGATGTTCCCGCTCAGTAGCAGCGGCTATGCCGGGGGGCCTTTCAGGATGTGATGCACATGGTCACAACCGCTTTGGTGGTGCTGCTGTCCATCGTATCACTGACCATGATCATCGTCGCAGGAGCCAAGAGCAAAAACTGTCGTTCTTATGGTGTCTGCGCCGCTGTCGCATTGGCCATGATGCTTGTGGGCGCAATGGGTATGAAAATCGTCCCTGCCGAGTATTTCGGCGTGGTCGAGCGCTTCAGCGTGTTTGCTGCAACAGGCTTCAATGCGGCGCTTGGCATTCACCTGTTTTGTCAGAAGCAAAAAATCATAATAAGGAGAAACGCCATGTCAGAAAAGAAGATCACCATTCGTTTGGAAACCAAAGATGACTATCGCAATGTTGAAAACCTGACCCGCGAGGCCTTTTGGAATGTCTACCGCCCCGGCTGCATGGAGCACTATGTGCTGCACTGCTATCGGGATGACCCGGCTTTCGTGCCGGAGCTGGACTTCGTCATGGAGCTGGACGGCGAGCTGATCGGGCAGGTCATCTATGTGTGGTCGGAAATCGACTGCGATGACGGAAGAAAGGTGCCGATCATGACCTTCGGCCCCATCGGAATCGCGCCCGCATACAAGCGGCAGGGCTACGGAAAGAAGTTGCTCGACTACTCCATGGAAAAAGCGAAGGAAATGGGTGCAGGAGCACTTGCCATCACCGGCAACATTGATTTTTATGGAAAGTCCGGCTTTGTTCCGGCAAAAACAAAGGGCGTGCGCTATGCCGACGACCCTGAAGCGGATTATTTTCTCATCAAGGAGCTGACACCCGGCTTTTTGGACGGCATCTCCGGCACCTACAAGGACCCGGAAGGCTATTTCGTCTGTGAGAAGGATCCGAAAGCATTTGAACAGTTTGAAGCCACTTTTCCAGCGAAAGAAAAGCAGAAGCTGCCGGGGCAGCTTTGTTAAACAGGAAAAATAATGGCATCCAGTAAAGAGTATCTTCATTTCATTTTAGAACAGCTATCCGATCTGGACGATATTTCTTACCGTCCTATGATGGGAGAGTTTATCCTCTATTACCGCGGCAAAATTGTCGGCGGGATCTATGATGATCGGTTGCTTGTAAAGAAAACAAGATCCGCTCTGGAACTTATGCCTGCGGCAATTTTGAGCTGCCGTATGAGGGAGCGAAAGAAATGCTGCTGGTGGATGAGGTGGACAGCAAGGAGTTTCTTACAGAACTGTTTGAGGCCATGTACGATGAATTGCCGTCACGAAAACGAAAGAACAACGGCATTGGAGGAATAACGGATGAACTATATTCGGATCACAAAAGAAAATATTGACAAGGAACATATCTGCTGCGCCATGTCCGGTAAGCAGAGCGTCGCAAAAAAAGAATGGCTGCGGCAGCGCTTTGATGATGGACTTGTTTTCTATCGCAGCGAAGAACGCGGTAAATGCTTTATCGAATACATTCCGGCTGAAAACGCATGGGTGCCTATTGAGGCAGAGGGCTATCTCTACATTAACTGCCTCTGGGTATCCGGTTCCATGAAGGGGACACGGATACTCAAATGATCTGCTGGAGGCGTGCATCCGTGATGCCAAGGCGCAGGGGAAGAAAGGCATTTGTATTCTGTGCGCGGAGGGCAGGAAGCGGGAATTTCTTGCTGACCCGAAATTCCTTGCTCACAAGGGGTTCCGTGTGGCAGACCTATCCGACTGCGGGATCAATCTCATGTACCTTCCCATTGAACCGTCAGCGCAGATGCCAAAGTTCCGGGAATGCGCGAAGCATCCGGCGATTGAAGATAACGGTTTTGTCCTGTATTACACCGATCAGTGTCCCTACACCTATTATTGGGTACCAAGGGTGCAGGAGGTGGCGAAGGAACATGATATCCCGTTCAAGGTCATCCATATCACTGACAAAGAATCTGCACAGAATGTACCCGCACCGGTCACGACCTATGCCCTGTTCCGGGACGGTCAGTTTCTGACACAGAGTATTCAGTCGGATAAAAAATTCCTGGCGCTGGCGGGCTTGTAAAACTGATTGTAGCGCGATGAATGGAGAATAATACATTGGAGTGTGAAGAATGAAACCAACCGTTATCGACCCGAAAACGGCCACCCGTGCGGCGGCATTCGACCTTTGGATGAGTGCGCCGAACCCTATGGTGACTTTTTTCAAAACGCTGGATGTCACACCGCTTGTGAGATTCAGCCGCAAGCGCGGGCTGAAATTCAATATGCTTCTCTGCTGGTGTATCGGCAAGGCTGCCAGCGAGATCAAGGAGTTTTATACTCTCCCTGTTGGACGCGAGCTGCTGCAATATGACAGCATTGCGGTGAACACTATCGTAAAAAACAAAACCGGCGAGGTCGGCTCCTGCGATGTGCCGTTTTCCACCGACCTTGCACAGTTCAGCGCCGACTACCTGCGGCTGACACACGAAGTAGCGGAAAGCTGTGAAAATCACGACCTGCCGGGCAGCATGGTCATCGGCACCTCCACAATTGTGGATACCGAAATCGACGGTGCTGTCGGCATGAACAGCGGCATTTTCAACAATCCGTTTATCATCTGGGGCAAATATCATAAGGGGCTTTTTCGGACGACGCTGAAGCTGTCGCTCCAATTCCACCATACCCAGATGGACGGCGCACACGCCGGGCGGTTTCTTGAAAGGCTTCAAGAGCACATGAACAGGATAAACACATTATGAATTTTGAAAACATTTTTACACCGTACAATGCGCGAAAACTAACAGAGGCTGATGTTTCCGACATCTTGGGCTTATATTTGGAAAACAATGTAAAAAAATATAAGCACCGAAAAGCCGCCCACTTAAAAAAGCGCGCGGCGATCCGCAGACGAGCTGCACTCACAGATGTGAGTTGCAGCTCTTTTTTTATGCAGCATGGTTCATCCGTGATTTAGCCCCTCCGGGGCATAAAGGTCAATCTTATTGTGTCGGCGTCCTTTTTGGACTCGAACCGTTACGGTTCCGCACCTTTTGCACTCATACTTGATTTTCCCCTCATCATTTCTATAACCGTATAGTAATTCTCCGCAGTTGGAGCAAAACATCGGTATAGGCAGCATTTAATCCAAGATGTCCCTTTACTGCCTCTGCAAAATCGATTGTTTTTTCGCTCGAAATATCCCTGCTCATTTTCTCGATGGGGATATTTTTTCTGCCGCCGACGCCGTGCCGTGCAGGCCGCCGCCGCATCTGTATGGCACGGATGAGCTGCCTTACCCGAAGGAATCAGCTGCACAAGAAATCTACTGTGGAGAAAATTTTCGCGCGAAAATTGTATTCTTTTTACAAAATAAGGGGGATAGTTCTCACTAAGATGGAGAAAAGTGGAAAATGTAATTTGTTTTACATACCGAAGTAAAGAGTGTTTGATATTATTTTCATAAAGGGAGAGACCTGATCAACCTCTGCCCGGGAGTGTATGAAAATACAGTGTAATAAAGTGTAATAAATCGTAAAGGAGAGATAAGCAATGGAAAAGAAAAAATATGATGTCGAATTTCACGGCACAAGCTTCTTTGCTCTGGTTCCCCTGCTGCTATTTGTAGTTTTTTGTATTTTGTTCTTCGTGGTATTCAAGACCTTTGACATGATGCACCTGTGCATGGGTGGTTATGTGGCCTTGATTATCGGCTCTCTGCTCTCCAAGAACTGGGGTAAGTACTGGGATGCGGTTGCAGTCGGTATGTCCTCCAAGATCATGAATGAGCTGGCGCTGATCCTTCTGATTGTCGGTATGTTCGGCAAGCTGATGACCCGCGGCGGCGTGGCCCAGGGCTTTGTGTGGCTGGGCGACATGATCGGTCTCTCCGGCGGCGGCTTCACTGCATTTACCTTTGTCGCCACCTGCATTATCGCAACGGCCACCGGTACCTCCATCGGTACCATGTTCACCGCCTTCCCCATTTTGTACCCCTCCGGTCTGCTGCTGGGCGCTAACCCTGTATTCCTGGCCGGCGCCATCCTCAGCGGCGCCATCTTCGGCTACAATGTGGGCCCCATCTCCGACACCACCATCGCCTCCGTATCCACCCAGACCTACACCAGAAAAGAAGGCACCGCCGATGTGGCCGGTGCAGTGGCCAGCCGGATGAGGTATGCACTGGTTGCCGCCCTGGCTGCCACCGTCTGCTTTGCGATCTTCGGCGGCTCCGGCGCCGAGACCAACGCCGCCGAGGCAGAGGCCATTCTGGCGCAGTACAGCAATCCCAAGGGCCTGATCATGCTGATCCCCGTGGTGATCCTGCTGGTGGTGGCCTTTATCAAGCGTAATATCTACATCGCCTGCACCTGGGGTCTCATCTCCGGTACCGTCATCGGCCTGGTCAGCGGCATCCTGGTTCCCTCTGACGTCATGGGCCTGCAGGACGGCACCCTGGGTGGCTTCCTCATTGACGGCGTGAACAACATGATCGGCACCGTGGGCTATCTGTACGCCATCGCCGGTATCATCGGCATCCTCAACGCCAGCGGTCTGCTGCAGCGCACCATTGACGCCCTGATCAACAGCAAGCTGAATCAGAGCGTGGTGGGCACCGAGATCATCATCTCCGCGGGCCTGATGGTTTCCTCCATCTGCCTGGGCTCCGCCAACGGTCCCGCCATCATCATGTGGGGCCCCATTGCCGACGATCTGGGCAAGTCCAAGAAGCTGCACCCCTATCGCCGCGCCAACCTGATGGACGGCTTCGGCAGCACGCTGCCGTGTGTCATCCCTGTTACCAGCGCATTCATCTTTATCGCTCTGTCCTGCGTCCAGGGCCTGATGGACAGCTATACCTTCGTTCAGAAAATCAGCCCCGTGAGCCTGGCCGGTGCCAGCCTGCACTGCTGGTTCCTGTTCGTGGTGCTGGTGTTCTCCGTGCTGTCCGGCTGGGGCCGCAAGTACGAGGGGCCCAACGGCGAGCCTGTTAAGATCCTGGCAGAGGCTTACGACGAAAAGTAAGGCGTAATTTTTCCCTGGAATATCACCTGCCCGCAGTGGTACACAGCTGAGGCTGTCGAAAAAAACTCCGGGTTTTTCCGACAAAAGGATTGCAGTCTGCTGCGCGCATAATTTGTGCGCCGTAGACGCACAAATTGCACACTGGCAGCCTGAGAGGTATTTTCTCTCACGCACATGTCGCGAGAGAAAATGATTTTACTTCTTTGCCGCCTGCGGGCGGCAAACTCTGCGAAGCTTTTTTGACACGCAGTGCAGTGGTTCACTGTTCTTAATAAGGAGGGATACTATGAGCGAGCGAAAGTATTATCACGAGGATTCCCCGTGGATCAAAATGCCGCAGCTGGACTGGTCGCCGCTCACGGCAGGCCACAGCACCACCCACTACGATCGCGGCCATATCTTTTATGACCAGCAGGAGTATTGTGACAATGTTTTTGTCATCAAGCGCGGGCGGGTATCCATGTGTCTCTGCACCCCCGAGGGCAATCTTCGCATTACCATGGTCTTGGACAAGGGCTGCATTTTCGGAAACCAGTCTATTTTGGATGGAAACCCCAACTCCTGCCAGGCGGAGGTGGTCAGCGACAATGCGGAGATATTTGTTCTCTCCAAGCAAGAGGTGGAGGAAAAGCTGCACCAAGACCCCAGGCTTGCCTACAATATGCTGCTGCAGAGCAACCGCATCAACCGTATGCTCATTACCCAGGTGGAGCTTATGAGCTTCCGCCACAGTGAGGGCCGTGTATGCTTTTACCTGCTGCATCTGGCAGACCAGTATTCCGAGGAGAAGGACGGCAAAAAGGAGATGTACCTGCGCTATACGCATCAGGATATTGCCGAGATCACCGGGTTGAGCCGCGTGCGTGTGTCCAACATCATCTCCGGTCTTGTCAAGGACAGTATTCTTACCAAAAAGGACGGTATGTATTCCGTGGTGCAGATGGATAAGCTCCAGGGAAGGATCAATATCTCCGGCATAGGGGATGAATAACACAAATGTGTAACGCCGTTAACAGTATGACCGCGTAAAAGGCGTTATACTGTTAGCGGCTTATTCCTACCGGAAATCAGTAAAATGCAAAGTATATGGAGGTAATAGACATGTCTGTCAAGAATTTGGTCAGCGATTTTGTAAAAGAAGCACCCCCTTATGTGGTTGGCGCTGATGAGCAGTCCAAGAGTATGCGTCCCGGGGTGACCAAGCTGCTGCAGCTTGCCACCAACGAAAACCCCTTTGGTACCTCCCCCAAGGCGGCTGAGGCTATTTGCCAGCAGGCCCCCCTGGCCAACCGCTATCCCGATGTCCGGGCACAGGACCTGCGCAAGAAGCTGGCCGTGAAGCACGGCCTGACCCCCGAGCAGATCATGGTCACCGAGGGCGCTACCGCCGGCCTGGGCTTCATTGCCGAGGTGTTTATCCGCCAGGGAGATGAGATCATTCTCACGCCTCCCACTTATCCCAGCTACTATAACTATGTTAAGCGCTGCTGCGGCAAGCTGGTGGAGGTCCCCCTGGAGGAGGACACCCTGCTGCCCGACTTTAATAAGGTCCTGGCCGCTATCACCGATAAGACCAAGGCCATCTTCCTCTGCAACCCAAACAACCCCACCGCTACCCTCATCGATGCCGAGGAGCTGCACGCTTTCCAAAAGAAGCTGCCCGAGCATGTGCTGCTGGTGGTGGACGAGGCTTACATCGACTTCGTGGAGGACCCTGACTACCGCACCATGGTGGACGCCATCAGTGATGACGCCAACCTCATCGTTGTGCGCACCTTCTCCAAGCTGTACGGCATGGCCGGCGCCCGTATGGGTTATCTCATGAGCAACAACGAGATCATCGAGTACCTGCAGCGCGACTCCACCGGCTTCTGCTGCAGCCGTATGGGCCTGCACGCCGCCGAGGCCGCCCTGGACGATGTGGAGTTCCAGGAAATGACCAAGAAGGGCAACAAGGAAGGCCGTGAGATCCTGGTCAGCTGCATGAAGGAGCTGGGCTTCCGTGTGTGGCCCTCTCACACCAACTTCATCTATTTCGATCCCGGTGTGGATGTGAAGTGGTTCGCAGACCGCCTGCTGGACTACGGCATTATCATTCGGGGCAACTTCAACGCCAACCGTATCTCCATCGGCACCCCGGAGGAGGACCGCTTTGTCTGCAAGGCTATGCGTGAGATCATGGCGGAGGCAAAGAAGTAAGATCGCAGCGCGCTTCCCCGGAGCCCCTGGCCGCCCCGGCGGTTCCGGGCCGGGGAAGCGCTGCTTTTCCAAAAACAAATTTGCGCGGAGGGCCCGCGCCAAAACACAGGAGGAGACAGTTATGCAGTCTTTAGGCTTTGTAGAGACCCAGGGCTATGTCCCTGCGTTCGCAGTGGCGGACGCAATGGTGAAGGCCGCCAATGTTGAGATCGTGAAAAAGGTCTGGATCGGCGCCGCCATGGTCACCATTATCGTTCGCGGGGAAGTAGGCGCTGTGCGCACGGCCGTAGATGCCGGTGCCGCCGCCGCCAACAAAATGGACGCGCTGCTCAGCTGCTATACCATTGCCCGGCCCACCGAGGAGCTGGTCAATATGCTGCAGTGCTGATGGGAGGTAAAAACGATGCAATCTTGGGGTTTTATTGAAGTAGTAGGATATATTCCCGCCGTTGCGGCCGCCGATTCTATGGTCAAGGCCGCCGATGTAAAGCTGGTTGGCTGTGAGGTGATCGGCGGAGGCTATGTGACCGTGGCCGTGACCGGTGAGATCGGCGCCATCCGTACAGCCGTAGACGCCGGTGCCGCCGCTGCCAAGCAAGCAGGCCAGCTGCACTGCGCCCATGTGATCGCCCGTCCCGCCGAAGGCGCGGCAAAGGTCATCGGACTCGATCTGTCGGCAGACGAGAAGGAGTAAGGAGGAAGGGAAATGGATTCTTACGGATACATTGAAGTTGTCGGCTTGGTTCCGGCAATCGCTGCGGCAGATGCGGCACTGAAGGCTGCTAATGTGGAGGTCGTTGGCCGCGAAAACACAGGCAAGGCCATGATCGCCGTGATCATCAAGGGCGAGATCGGCGCGGTGCGTGCCGCCATTGACGCCGCTGAGGCTGAGGTCAGCCGCATCGGCACCCTGGTCAACACCAATGTCATTGCCCGCCCGGACGAAAGCCTGACTGCCCTCTATTGATGGACGAGGGAGGCTTGAATGATGCAAAACTTTTTTACCAGAGAGGATGTGCTGGCCTACCAGCAAAAAGGCATTAAGACCATTCGCGTGGATCAAATGCCCATCCTGACGGACCTGGCCCGGGAAGCCCTCCAGACCTTCGGCATGGAGATCGTCACCGGAGCCGCTGCCCCGGCGCCCCGGGGCCCGGAAAAAGCGGCGGAGCGGCCCGGCCCGGCTACCGGTCACCCTGTGGGCGGCGGCTACGGCTCCTCCGCCTTTACACCGGACACCGGCGGCGAGGTCGTGGGCCAAAAGCTCACCGCGCCCAACCTGAATAAGCCCGCTTTCCGGGATCTGATCTGCTCCGATAAGAAGCTGGTGGGCACCTTCATCGGCACGCCCCACCCGGTCATTACGGAGTTCGTGGGCCATTTCGGCTTCGACTTTGTCTGCATTGATGCCGAGCACAATGCTATCCACCTGGAGACGGTTCAGAAAATGCTGCAAAGCCTGAAGGCAACCCCCACCTACGGCATGGTGCGTATCCCAACCCTGTCATATGAGAATGTAGCCGGCGCCCTGGATGCCGGTGCGGACGCCCTGCTGATTCCCCAGATCCGTACCATGGATGACATCCGCCGCCTGAAGGAGTACAGCCAGTATCCGCCCATTGGCCGCCGGGGCAGCGGCCCCTCCCGCCTGTGGGACTATGGCGACAGCATTACGCAGCTGGCCGCCGGACGGGATATGAACCGCACGACCAATGTTGTGGTGCAGCTGGAAACGGTGCAGGCCGTGGAGCATATTGACGAAATCGTTCAGAGTGATTTTATTGATATGTTCTTCATCGGCCCCGGCGACCTGTCCATGGATATGGGCATTTTCGCCCAGTTCACCAACCCCAAGCTCACAGACACTATTATGCTGCTCCGGGAAAAGACCGCCAAGGCGGGCAAGCGCCTGGGCATTTTCGCCGGGAACTTTGAGGCGGCGAAAAACTGGTATGCCAAGGGCTTTGATATGTGCATTGTCAACTCCGAGCTGGCTCTGCTCAGCTCCGCGGTGGTTGGCGAGCTGGATAAGCTCCGGGGCGCATTGGAGGAAATGAAGTGAAAAAGATCATCACCACCGATGATGTTCTCGCTCTGAGCAAGGAGGGAAAGACGGAACTGGTGATGAACCCCGGCGACCGGCTTACGGATCTGGCCCGGGAAATGGCCAATCGCCGCAATATCCGTCTGGTGGAGGCCTCCGCCATCCCTGCGCCGGCGACGCAGGCGCCGGCACCGATGCCGACACCAATACCGGCACCTGTGACGGCTCCCCTTCCGGGGCGGCCCGCTTCGTCGGCGGTCGGCGCCGACTATGACCTGGTCATCACCGGCGGCACCTGCGTCATCCCGGAAATGGGCTGCGCAGAGCTGAATGTGTGCGTCAGCGGCGGCAAGGTGGTGGCCTTGACCACAGAGGCCGTCCGGGGTAGGCAGCAGATCGATGCCCGGGGTCTGTATGTGCTGCCCGGCATCATCGATCCCCATACCCATATAGGCCTTATGGTGCCCTTCGAGCAGGAGCTGGAGACGGAGTCTCGCTCGGCCATTTTGGGCGGTGTGACCACCATCGGTACATATTTTAACAGGACAGGCAGTTATCTGCCCTATATAGAGCATCTCTCCCAGGTTATTCCCCAGGTATCCCGGGTAGATGTGATCCCCCACTTTTCTCTGCGCGAGCAGCAGCAGATCGATGAGCTGCCCCTGTACTCTCAGGGCGGCATGAACTCCTATAAGGTGTATATGTGCGGTGTGCCCGGCCTGTATCCCCATCAGGAGGACGGCTTCATTCTCCGGGTCATGGAGAAGATGAAGCAGCTGCCGCCTACGGTGAATCCGATTCTGAGCATTCACTGCGAAAACACCTCCGTGTGCGACTATGCTGCTGAGGACATGAAGGATCTCCGCCTGGAGACTCTGGATGACTGGAACAGGACCCATCCCAATATTGCCGAGGGGGAGGCCGTGATCCGGGCCGCCTATTTCTCGCAGAAGCTCCGGGCCCGGACCTATGTGGTCCACAGCTCCACCAAGGAGGCTATGGAGGCCCTGCGCCGCCTGAAGCATCCGAACCTGTATGTGGAGACCACCTCTCCCTACCTGTGCCTGGATACAAAAAGCGACATCGGCCCCTATGGCAAGATGCTGCCGCCCATCCGGGAGCCGGAGAGCCGCAAGGCCCTGTGGGACGGCATTCGCAGCGGCATTATTGACACCATTGGCACGGACAATACCGTTATGACCGCCGAAGAAAAAAAGGTGGCCGAGGGTATGCGGGGCGCAGGTCCCGGGTATCCCACCCTGGGCACCCATCTGCCCTCGGTGCTGAATGAGGGTATTTTCCGCCAGGAGCTGCCTATCGAAAAGCTGGTCCCGCTGATGACCATGAATCCAGCCAAGATCTTCGGCGTCTACCCCCGCAAGCACCATCATGCCCGGCAGTGATGCCGACATCGTGCTGGTGGACCTGCGGGAGGAGCAGGTGGTGCAGCCGGACGCGCTGCTGAGCCGCTCCGACTTCTCCATCTTCCAGGGCAAGAGGCTTCGGGGCTGGCCGGTGGCCACCATCAAGGGCGGCCATATCGCCGCCTGGGAGGGCAAGCTCACCGGCGATAGTCAACGAGGCCGGATTTTGAAGCACTAAAAAAATCCTGATAAGCAGCAAAAATGTAAGAAAATTGACAGAAAATTCCGAAAAAATGTGTGATGCTAAGGCAGAGCAGCAGAGTCCTTTGCATACACACACCGTAAAAGAGGAGGAACACAACCGTGTATGTCTGCAAAGTAATCGGCAAGGTCATTTCCACCGTGAAAAACGAGAAACTGATCGGCCACAGCATTGTTCTGGTTCGCACAACAGCTTTGGCTCCTGACGGCACCTTTGTTCCCGGCGACCAGGTCTTTGCGGCAGCTGACACCATCGGCTGCGGGGAAGGGAACTATGTGCTCGTTACCCGGGGCGGCAATGCCCGGTTTGCCTGCAAGTGCGAGAACGCTCCCATTGACATGGCGGTGGTGGGCGTTCTGGACGGAGGGCAGCACGGCATCTGCTGAGGGCCCTGTTTCAGATCAGGATATGAGGTGAAGGAACGAATGAAGCAACTATTTGAACCCAACGGTATTGCGGTGGTGGGCGCATCGTCCAATCCGGCCAAGGCCGGCTTCGTGGCCATCCGCAATATGCGGGAAAAGGGATATGGCGGTGCGGTCTACCCGGTGAATCCCAAGGAAAAAGAGATCCTGGGCTATCCCTGCAGCCCCTCCCTGCGGAAGGTTGAGGGCCAGGTGGATCTGGTGGTGCTGATTATGCCCTCTAAGATGATCTACAGCGTTATGGACGATCTGGATCGGCGTATGGAGGAGAAGGGCGATGTGAAGTTCATCGTTTGCGCTGCCGCCGATTACGCCGAGACAAAGACCCCCGAGGGGATCGACCGGCAGGAGCGCTTGATGAAAACCGCCGAGAAATACGGCATCCGCGTGGTGGGCCCAAACTGCATCGGCGTCATTGACAACCGCAGCCGGGTAGATACCACCTTTGTGGATACCGGCGTGCCCTTCTCGTCCTTTGGCGAGCCCAGCGGCATTACCTTCATATCCCAGAGCGGCGCTCTGGCCAGCACCATCCTGGAGGGGGCCGGCCGTGTGGTCCCGGTCCTTTATAACAAGTTCATCTCCATCGGCAATATGGCCGATGTGGATTTTGTGGATTTGCTCTCCTATTTTGAAAAGGACGACTCCACCCGGGTCATCGGTATCTATATGGAGGGCTGCAGCAACGGCAAGGAGCTGCAAGCCGTTCTCAGACGCGTCAGCGCCAAGAAGCCCGTGGTGGTGCTGAAGGTGGGCCGCAGCGAAAAGGGCGGCGCCGCCGCTAACTCCCATACCGGCTCTATGGCCGGTGCCGACGCGGTGTATGATGCCATGTTCAAGCAGACAGGCGTTATCCGCGTGGATACCATCGATGAGCTTATTGACACCATGCAGGCCTTTGACCGCCTGCCTGTGCCCGCCGGCGGACGCCTGTTCCTGTACTCCCAGGCAGGGGGACCCGGTATCTACTGTACCGATGCCATCAGCGCCTGCAAGGAGCTGAAAACACCGCTGGTCTCGGAGCAAACCAAGCAGCGCCTGCGCGAGAGCCAGCAGCCCATGGCCAACATCTGCCACCCGGAGGGCTATGCAGATATCACCGCCTCTGCCTCCGTGAGCAACCATGTTGACGGACTGCGAATCGTTTTGGAGGATGAAAATGTGGATGCCGCCGTCTTTATTACGGTGGTGCCCACCTTCCTGCCCCAGAAGGAGCTGGCCGAGGAGCTGGTAAAAATGACACAAGAGTGCAAGGAGGCGGCGCAAAAGCCCGTTTATTACTGCGTGATGGCAGGGGCCTATACCGCTCCGGCCCGCGCCATCATGGAGCGCGCAGGCATGTGTACATTCGACGCGCCGGACAAGGCAGTGCTGGCCGCCAGAAATATGTGCCGCTATGCGGCCTTCCGCAGGCGCATCAGGGAGGAGGGTTGAAGCCATGGCCGATAAGAAAACAATTGCCTTGAATGAGCGCGACAGTGCCGCCATGCTGCGGCAGTGCGGCGTGAACATGGTGCCCTGCGCTCTGCTGGAGAAGGAGGACGAGGCGGCCTTTGCCGCCGCTGCCGAGAGCATGGGCTTTCCCATGGCCATGAAGGTCTTGTCCGATGACATTCTGCATAAAACCGATGTGGGCTGCGTGGTGCTGGGGGGTAAACAGCGTCCAGCAGATGCACGAGGCCTACCACGCCATCCTGGATAACGCCGCCAAGAATGCCCCCGGTGCCAAGGTTCAGGGTGTTCTGGCCCAGAAGATGCTGCCCAAGGGCTTTGAGGTGCTGGTGGGCGTCAGCACCGATCCCCAGTTCGGCCCCGTTATCATGGTGGGCCTGGGCGGTGTGCTGGTGGAGCTGCTCCACGCCGTTTCTCTGCGGGTGCTGCCCATTACCCGGGCCGACGCCGAGGATATGATCGATGAAACCCCCCTTGCCAAGGCCTGCCAGGGTCTGCGCGGTCAGAAGTACGACCGGGAGGAGATTGTTCAGGCGCTTTTGAGCCTGTCCCGGCTGGTACAGGAGCATCCCGGAATCGTGGAGGTGGACATCAATCCCCTTATGCTGTATGGCGACGGCCGCCCGGCAACAGCGGTGGATGCCATGGTCGTATGGAAGCAAGAGTAAATCACATTCCTATAAAAAAGGAGCGAAATAACATGAAAGAAATCAGACTCCACGGCATCGGAGGCCTGGGCACGGTGAAGGCAGGCGAAATGCTGGTCCATGCCGCGGTAGCCAGTGGAAAATACGGCAATTCCATCCCGTTTTTCGGCTTCGAGCGCCAGGGCGCGCCGGTCACGTCCTATGTGCGCCTGGGCGATGAGAAGATCCGTCCCAAGAACCAGGTCTATCATCCCAACTGCACCCTGGTGCTGGATCCCAGCCTGCTCATTTCCGCCCCTGTTTTTGAGGGACTGACGGAGAACTCCTTCTTCATCGTCAATACCAAGGTGGAAAACGGCGCCGACCTGGTGACCAATCCCAATGTCAAGTGCGCCGCATGGCTGGACGCCACCTCCATCGCACTGGAGATGCTGGGCCGTCCCATCACCAACACCATCATGCTGGGCGCCTTCACCAAGGCCACCGGCTGGGTGGACAAGGATGAGCTGGAGAAGGTCATCGGGCGCTTCTTCGGCGCTAAGAATGTGGAGACCTTCCGCCGCGGCTATGACGAAGTAGCTGCACTATTTTGACTAACAGGAGGATAGGGACTATGGAATTTATCAGTGATTACATTGTGCCGATCGGGCCCGAAGGGCTGCACATTATCCAGACCGGCAAGTGGAGAACCAGAAAACCTGTCATGGACAATGAAAAGTGCGTCAAGTGCGGCATGTGCCTGATGTATTGTCCGGTCAACTCCATCCGCCGCCATGAGGACGGTTCTTTTGAGATTTGCTATGACTATTGCAAGGGCTGCGGCATCTGCGCCCACGAGTGCAAGAAGGGCGCCATCGAGATGCAGCCTGTGAAGGAGGAAGAATAATGGGTGAGATCAAGGTAATCAACGGCAATATGGCCGCCGCCATCGGCGCCGCTATGTGCCGCCCCGATATCATTGCGGCCTATCCCATCACCCCCCAGACTCCCATCGTGGAGTATCTGGCGGATTTTGTGACCGGCGGCACCCTGGACAGCAGCGTCAGCGAGGTGGAGAGTGAGCTGTCTGCCATGAGCGTTGTCACCGGTGCTTCCCTGGCCGGCTCCCGCGTGTTCACCGCCAGCGCCTCCCAGGGCCTGTCCCTGATGTATGAGCCCTATTTCCGGGCCTCCACCCTGCGTCTGCCTGTGGTCATGGCCGTTGCCAACCGCGAGATGATCTCCCCCCAGACCCTGTGGGGCGGCCCTCAGGATTCTCTGACCGTCCGTGACGCCGGCTGGCTGCAGATTTATGTGGAGGACAACCAGGAGATCCTGGATACCATGATCATGGCTTATCGCCTGGCCGAGGACAAGAACGTCCTGCTGCCCATCAACGTCTGCTTCGACGGCTTCTACCTGTCCCACATGTCCGAGCGGGTGGAGATTCCCCCAGGACAAGGTGGACGAGTTCCTGCCCAAGTATGTGCCCGAGCATATCATTTTGGATCCGCAGCGGCCCATGGCCGTTGACCCCCTGACCAACGGCAACCTGCTCACCGAGTACCGTCTCAAGCACATGATGGCCCAGCAGAACGCGCTGAAGCTCATCGAGGAGCTGGACAAGGTCTACGGTGAGAAGTTCGGCAGAAGCTACGGCGGCGCCGTTGAGGAATACCGCTGCGACGATGCCGATTATGTCATCGTGACCTTGGGATCTATGACCGGCGTTGCCAAGGACTGGGTGGATAAGGCTCGTGCCGAGGGCAAGAAGGTGGGCCTGCTGAAGATGCGCATGGTTCGTCCCTTCCCCTGCGACCGGGTGGCCAAGGTGCTCTCCGGCAAGCGGGCCTACGGCGTGGTGGACCGCAATGTCTCCTTCGGCTGGAATACCGGCATCATCTACGAGGAGATCTGCGCCTCCATGAACCGGGCCGGTGCCTATGTGCCCAATATCCCCTTCATCGCCGGTCTGGGCGGCGAGGATATCACGGCCGAGCATATTAACTATGCCATCGACAAGATCATTGCCCAGGACGGCAAGGCCGAGAAACACGACACGGTTTGGCTGAATCGTGAAGTGCAGAGAAAGTAAGGAGGGCACTGAGATGAATGTTATTGAAAAGCTCGCGACCTATGAGGACCAGATCTCCCCGGGCGTTTCCGCCTGCGTGGGCTGCAACGTGGAGCTGACTCTGCGCACCTGCATGAAGGTGCTGGGCCCCAACACCATTTTCGCGGTACCTCCCGGATGCATGGGCGGCGTGGGCGTCGTGGGCTGGGACAAGAAGTCCGGTGCCAAGTGCCCCGTGTTCTTCCCCCTGCTGGATAATGTCGCCTCCATGCTGGCCGGTATCAAGATGCACTATGAGCGCATCGGCCGCAAGGTCAATGTGGTGGCCTTTGCAGGCGACGGTGCCTCCGTGGACGCCGGTATGCAGTGCCTGTCCGGCGCTGCCGAGCGCGGCGACAAGATTATTTACATCTGCTATGATAACGAGGGCTATATGAATACCGGTTACCAGCGCAGCGGCTCCACCAGGGCTCCTGGACCTCCACCACCCCCGTTATCAACGGCCATGGCGGTAAAAAGCAGAACAAAAAGGACTTCCCCATGATTATGGCCATGCACGATGTGCCCTATATGGCCACCATGAGCCCGGCCTATATCCCCGATATGGTCCGCAAGCTGGAGAAGGCCCTGACCGTGGACAACGGACTGGTATATCTCCATGTGTTTAATCCCTGCGTCACCGGCTGGGGCTGCAAATCCGATGAGAGCATCGAGCTGGCCCGTATGGCCGTGGAGACCAATATCGCCCCTCTGTACGAGGTGGAAAACGGCGCGTTCAAGATGTCTGTTGACATTAAGGATCCCAGGCCCGTGAAGGACTTCGTTACCCGCTTTAAGAAATTCAAGCATCTGACAGAGCAGGACATTCAGGAGCTGCAGGAATTTACCGACCGCCGCTTCGCCCGGCTGCAAAAGCTCTGCAAAAAATAAATTGTTTTCTCCCTTTTCCCACTTCCTATCATCCCCTTATTCCCCTGCGGAAAAAGGCACGGCATGCAGCCGTGTCTTTTTCCTTGTTGAGACGGGCTTTCTCTACGGTTTTTTCAATGTTGTTTAGCAGGCGGCAGTGCTGATTGCCTTCTGCCACATAGGCCTCTGAGACGGTAAATCTCACGGTTCAGCCGTTCGATCCCATCGTTGGTGGGAACACGCCTTTTTTCTTTGCTATTATTTTATGCGGTTTGGGTTGAGCAATCTGCATTTTGACTCTATCCCAAATTATATATACAGAAATACTCCAAGGCGGTCATCGTGGATGGCTGCCTTGCCCTATATCGGGTTCCACAGGCTGTTGGGCGTTGCCGTGGAGCTGTGCGGTGGTTTGCAAGCGGGGATGCTGCGGGGAAATAGGATGGAAGAAAGGGTGAAGGGAAGAACAAAAATAGCAGAGGGCTTTCCAAGCGCGTCCCCTCGGCACTGCTGTTTTTGCTGTTTGAAGCTGTGGCGGTTACGCTGTGGCTTACAAAGGACAACCTATTTTATCTGCTGCGTGTTCACTGCGACAAGAATAAATGTGTCCGCTGCGGCACATGCCTGCGGGCCTGCCCCATGAACGTGGAGATCCACCGGGAATCCCGCAAATTGAGTCATTTCCTTTTTGCGTGCTTTCGCTCGGTAAATGCTTGTTTTTTGCGGTCAGACTTTGTCATTTGGGGTTGCCGGCGCACATATATCGGGCAAAAGTTCGTTTTTTCACGATTATAATTCTGTCTTTTTTCGTGAGTATATGTTACACTGTTGTCACGGCGCACAAGAAATACAAAAAACGCGAGAAATGCGGAAACAGCATGCACAAAAGCGCGAAGCTACTATCGTTTTCCTGGTATTGCTGCTTCTCGCCCAATGGATCCCCGCGCAGGTATGGGCCGCCGCTGCTGCGGACGCGCCTGCGGCCGTTTCGGAAGCGGTCAACGGCACCACCACGGAATTCTTCCTCAACGGCAGCCAAATTTTGGCGCAAAAGACCGGGGATTCTGTCATGCGGTTCTTCTACGACAGCACCGGCAAGCGCGTGGGCTTTGCCAACGGTACCATGCTGTTCTACTACCTCTACAATGTCCAGGGGGATGTTATAGCCATCGTCCGGGCCGCCACGGGGCAGATCGTGGCTAAGTACAGCTACGACGCCTGGGGCAAATGCACTGTCACCAACGCCGCCGGCTACGCCGTGGGCGACAAAAACCCCTTCCGCTACCGGGGGTATTACTACGATACCGAGACGGGGCTGTACTATCTCAACAGCCGGTACTATAAGATTTATTAGTGTGGACGGATTTGTTTCCACAGGACAGGGCATTACAGGCAGCAATATGTTCGCCTATTGCGGGAATACCCCCATTAATCGGTATGACCCCAGTGGCAACTCGTTTTTAGGTATTGCAGCTGGAGCTGTACTTTTGAAGTATTTGGCTGCATTTGCTGCATCGGCTTTGCTGCTTATTGGCATTGATAGCATTGTCAATAATCCCCCGGCTTCTCCACCTATCACTATCCCAAAGTTTGAGTTTAAATCTGAAAGTACAGAGAAAGCTGAAGAAAAGCCGAAGGATATTATCGTCCCCAAAGAACCTGATCGCCCTGTAGTTTTTCCAGCCGATCCAAACGCATTTAATCCCGTTGGTTTAGTTAAAACGCATAGAACTGGGACAAAGAATGGAGCATTTATTAGTTGGATGGATCCGCTCACAAATACCGAAGTGTTTCGATGGGATGAAAATCCTAATTATCCAAATGGATCACATTACCATATACATTCCACAGGTCATTATTACCCAGGAATGATTGTTCCCGAACCTTACGCAACAATTTATTTTCCATACAAATAGTTGGGAGGACACAATGCCAAGATATAACAAAAATAGTGTGAAAGAGTTAAAAGCCTTTTTATACAATAGCTACATTCATGACGCAAACCTGGAAAATTTCGAATATAACTGCAAGGAAGATCACATTAAAATCAAATTAGTAAATCCGATTTTTGGTGTCCAAATTGATTTAATCTTTCTCAACATAGCGCTTGCGCTTGTAACGAAAGGTGACTGGCCTGGAGACCGTACAACGGTCCTCAGCTTAACTGTGGAAGGAGATTTTTCCTACTTACAAAATCATCAACTCTTAAAGCAATGCAAATATACGAAAGATGATCTCTACTTTCTTGTCCAAATGTTTTCCGGCGATGAATTGCACATTGTATCCAAGGAAGTAATTGCAGAGGTTATTGAGTAAATGGAACTTTATAAACAACTGTTAATTATACTTGCTGTGTTCGTGCTTATGTATTGTTACTCATATCGGAGTATGATGTATTGGTTATTACTTCATCAATTAAATTGGCAGGAAAAACGCTTCAAGCGAGAGAAAGCAAGCCTGACATTTTGGGAGTGGTTATTTTATAGCAGTACCTGGATCAAAAACGAGATTCCACAATACTTAAGAATATTGAACTTTCTGATTTTATTTGTGAATAGCGGTTTGTTTTTGGCTTGCATTCTCCTTAATTTTGCCGCAATTCCGTTTGCAACTGACGGCTCCATTGCGATATTCATAGCCAAATTTGATTTTACTTGGTGGGTGGCTTATAATATTCCCTTACTACCTAACTACAGGCAGGGGATAAAATACGACAGGCTTATCCCAAGACATATGAGGCACCATAGAAACAGAAAATAGGCCACGACAGCAAGATTAATCAAAAGGAGAAAAACATATGACCAATCTGCAAATATATCTTGAATCTGCATTGAGCAGCGTTATTTCCTCATGGAATGAAAAAGATATATATGCCATTTCCTTTCTGGTGTGCGCCAATGAAGCCTACGAATACGATGGCTGTTCCAATGTTACGGAGTTCTCCGTGAGCTATAACACCGAGAAGGACTGCGGTGAGGCAGATCCTTTGTCTGAGGAGCGCTGGAACTATGCCTTTTGGCGGCAGAACGAGACCTATATCATAGATGCTAACTCGACCAGTGAAGGGATGAGAATCCTTTTCGACTGGTATAGGAAAATGGCATTGATAATATTGGCTATGAAGACCCTGCTAACTGCTATGATACGGAAATGCGCTACATTGGTAAAGGTCCTGTAGGCTGCTATGAATTAGTTCAAGAGATCGCAATAGTCGCAAAAAGCCTGCACAGCAGTGGCTTTATCCGGCGCATGTTCGGCAGACCGATTCCCATCATCATTCACGATTTGGAATACTCCTGGTACACGATTGAAGCAACCAAGGCGGCTAACGCAGGAGGTGAGGCGGCAGAATTTCTTGCAGCCATGAAAGTGCTAGGAATCGCCGAATAAAATAATTCAAGCTGCGGAGGATCCCCAACGGCAGCCAGGTCCTGGCGCAAAAGACCGGGGATTCCGTTATGCGGTTCTTCTACGACAGCACCGGCAAGCGCGTGGGCTTCGCCAACGGTACCATGCTGTTCTACTATCTCTACAACCTGCAGGGATGTTATTGCCATTGTCCGGGCCGCCACGGGGCAGATCGTGGCTAAGTACAGCTACGACGCCTGGGGCAAATGTACCGTCACCAACGCCGCCGGCTACGCCGTGGGCGACAAAAACCCCTTCCGCTACCGAGGCTACTATTACGACACCGAGACGGGCCTTTATTACCTGAATAGCCGGTACTATAACCCGGAGTTCGGGAGATTTATTAGCGCGGACGGGCAGTTGAACAGCAGCATACTCGGTTACAACTTGTTTGCCTATTGTGAGAATAATCCAATATGCTTTAAGGACCCAACAGGTCGTTCGCTTGTTATTGCTGCCGCTGCATCTGCACTTGGCGAAATTTTATTCGATTTATGCGCTTCGGTGCTTGCGGCCAAAATGGTTAACGACATTATATCCGACATATACAGTTGGTTTCGTAGTTGCAAGAACAATAAATCTGCAGAAGCTAATGATAAAAGTGACGGATCCGATGGTGTCGTTACAAGCAAAAATCCCCCGACTGAAAATGACGGGTATCATCCTCCGAAAGGCGGCGCAAAGCGAGGGAAAACCAAAAGCGGCGAAAATGGCTGGGTTGATGACAAGGGAAACGTATGGGTTCCTGCACCATCCGGAAGCAGTAAGGCTCATGGAGGGGGGCATTGGGATGTTAACCGAAAAGACGGAAAGGGATATGTAAACATTTATCCAGGCGGAAAAATGCGACCCGGAAAGGGTCTGCCGCCTATGTTGCAGATAACAATTTTCGATGATGACCAGCAAGGGCGGATACCACAAGCGTCAGAAAGGTAGAAAACTATGCAGAGCGGCTACAAAGAAATAAATGAAAATGCGTTGACAGCGCTGAAAAATGAGGACTTCGACAAAGCGCAAGAGCTCTTTCGTGCCAATGCCAAGCATTATCCAAATGGCTGCACATTGAACAATATTGGTGTGTTCTACTGCTATTGTGGGATACGGCAAAAAAACGGAAAACAGGTGAGTGCGTGGGCGCAGGGGGTAAAGTATTTACGGCAGGCGGCGGCCCGAGAACAAAATGCCGTGATTTGCGGCAACCTGGGTGCTGTGGCATTTCAGGATAAAAAAATATCAGGATGCATATGCCTTGTTTCGGGAAGCAAACGAAAAGCGCGGAAGCTGCGCACTGGCATACAACATGGGCATATGTACGTATTGGAATGGGAACTACACGCAAACCAAGGAACTGCTTGCACCGGTGCTGAACAAGGATTCTGTTGCGTACATCCGGGAAGCACTTGGGTCACACCCGGTTTTCCCATTCTGCTTTTCAGTTATTGCTTTAAATGAGCCACCGCAGGTAGCTGAAGACGCGCTGCAGCCGTTTTGGGCGGAACTGCATAATGCCGGGGATATTTACGATTTGTTTACACTCCTGTTTTCCCTGGGGAAGTTCGGAGAGGCATGGGCATGCGCGGAAATATTGGTTGAAAACTGGGCCATTGACAAGGCCGTGGGCGCTATGATCTGGGAGTGTGCACAGCAAGTGGGCGCAGACGCAGACAATCTCCCGGGCTACAATGCAGCCCGGGAACGCAAGACAGCCCACGCAGTACTCCGGCAGCGCATAGCTGAGTTTCATTATGCCCCCGTCTGCGCGGCCCTGGAGCCGTGGATGCATTAAAGCAACAAAGGTTTTTATACTGCTAGTTTTACACTTTAATAAATGGTATCGAGGTACTTTTATGAGAAAAACATGGTTACTATTCCCACTCGTTGGTTTGATTCTGATATTGGCATCCGGTTCTTTATGCGGCTGCAGTATGCGAAAAAGCTTTTTGATGATGGACGATGAATCCATCGCCAACAAGCAATTTGAAAAGTTAATTGACGCGATCCAAACGCAGGATATTGATGCTGTGAGGGCGTTGTTTTCCGAAAATGCGCTGAAAGAAGCGGAAAATGCAGATGAATCTATCCAAGCAATGTTCGATTATTTTCATGGGACAATGGCTTCCTACAACGACTGGGCCGGACCCAATGTTATTGCAGGGAATAATGATGACGGGACGGGACGCTATTGGAAGCGATACTATTCAACCTATGATATTGAGACAACGCAGGACAAATATCGACTTGCGATGGAGACTATAACCGCGGACACAACGGATGCAGGCAATGTGGGAATACGGTCGCTGTATATCATTCGATTTGAGGATGACACAGACCAGGATTGTGCATACCGGAGACGGTGCCTATACACCAGGTATCAATATCGGAAAAGTACAAGAAAATGCCGAGTTTTAACTGAGGTTCCTTGAAATAATCATAACGGCATCAGAACGTCCAAAACGGTGAACGGCACCACCACGGAATTTTTCCTCAACGGCAGCCAGATCCTGGCGCAAAAGACCGGGGATTCCGTTATGCGGTTCTTCTACGACAGCACCGGCAAGCGCGTGGGCTTTGCCAACGGTACCATGCTGTTCTACTACCTCTACAATGTCCAGGGGGATGTTATTGCCATTGTCCGGGCTGCTACGGGACAAGTTGTGGCCAAGTACAGCTACGACGCCTGGGGCAAATGCACGGTCACCAACGCCACCGGCTACGCCGTGGGCGACAAGAATCCCTTCCGCTACCGAGGCTACTATTACGATACCGAAACTGGCTTGTACTATCTGAACAGCCGGTATTATAGCCCGGAATTTGGGCGGTTCATCAGCGCGGACGGCCTTATCGACAACCGCGGTGCCACTTCGCAGAATCTGTTTGCATACTGCTACAACAATCCCATTAACTACAGCGACGCAGACGGACATCTGCCCAAGTGGCTGTCCGGCGTGCTGGATATTGCCAGCGGTATCACGCAGATTCTTGCCGGGGCAGCAATGGCCACCGCAACAGCTGTGACAGGTGTGGGAATTGCGGCAGGTGCTGCCATGATAATAAATGGAGCGGCCACAATTTTTTCCGGAGGAGTCAAAGTTGTTGACCACTTCATTGGAAAAGAGTCCATATTGGAAGAAAATATTATTCGAATAGGAGTGAGAACTCTCGGCAAAAAAGTTGGAGGTGAAGCAGGGCAAAAAGTCGCCGAAACGATTTACGATGTTGTGGACTTGGTATCGACAGGCGTTTCTATTGGCGGAGGCATACAGGCCATTGGGCAAACAGCAGCCAAGGCAGGAAAAGTTTCCCGTATATGCAAATCGTCTTTTTCAATGCTGAGGAAATCGAAATTCTATAATGTTTATTCTGCGCAAAGAGCAATGATGCCACTAAAGGGATATATTGCTTTGCCTAAACCATGGTTTAGAATAACAAATATGGTCGGCGCAGGAATAGATTCAATAAGAACCGTATCAAACAACATAATACCTCTGTTTAGGTAAATGCAAAGCAAGGAGCATACATTATGAGAAAATCAAGACGCAGATACTCAAAGCAGCCTGGGTATATCAGAAAACCAAGGCGTACATATTCAAAAAAAACAGGCTACATATGGGTAAGCATCGCACTGATTGCTGTTGCTGTCATGGAACTGGCTGCAAAAGCCAGTGTATTCATGGTAGTTTCTCTTTATTCAATTGTGATTATCCCGATTATAATTAAAAAATTCAAATATGAACCAGCTCAAGGTTCCATGATAATCTCCGGCCTGATACGTGCTGCAATTTGGACTGTTATTTTGATTGTTATGGCATTGCTTTCTAGAAATAATGCGCTGATCGATAAAATCCTATTTTGGCCCATGGTTTTTGATTAAACACCGTGTTTGACTTCATATAGTTATAATTTTTTCTGGGTCGATTTGATATGCACCCCAAAAGTTAGACACCTTTGGGGTGCATATTTTATGACTAAAAGAAGACAGCAAAGAAAATACAGCGCAGAATACAAAATAGGAGTTATAATACTTAAAAAAACTGAGTGCCTTAGTTCTTGCGGAAGAGCAAAAGAACGGCAAAAAGCCCTAATTGTTTTAGAACTAAGGCAGAGATATCCGCTGCAAGACCTGTTGAAGTTATCCGGCATTGCCAGGAGTACCTATTATTATTTAAATATGATACAGACCTGGGCGCTATGCTAATAGAGGGAAACATTATGGACAAGGACACAAAAGGCAGACCGAGAAACGGGCTGCTGACAACAAATAAAGGCTGAGTATCAAGCATCGGGAAAGTGCGGGATATTCAGCCTGTTTTGTTGTCTGGGGTTTCCAAAGGGGCTTGCCCCTTGGCACACGACTTTGCTCGCAAAGTGTAGTGTGTTATACGCTCTGTCGGCGTTGCTGCGAAAATGCGGTTGCCGCCGGGGAGGGCAAGGGCATTTTTACGGCAGGAAAACAGGGCTGTGATTGCGTGGCGTGGAGCCGCAAGCGCAGGACTGGTTTCATCAGCAGACAGGGCGTATATGAATGCCCCCGTCCCTCGTCCTACGCCGAACTATGGGACAAAGTGTCCCAGACGGATAGCCACACTTACGAAAAGCAGACGGATTTTTCTCTCAAAATTGAAATGGGAGGGAAGCCATTTTAGGGCTTTCCCGCCTTGATTGCCCATTAGCAAAGACGGGCGGGGCTGTCAACGGCGGCGCATGAAATGCGCCGTTCATCTTGACCGTTGACTGGCTCGACTGGCTTTGCTATCTCCCCAACAAGTTATTGTTTGTTGTTTTCCCAATTATCTAAACGGGCTTGCATAGTTTCTCGCCATTCTTCACTTGGACAAGCAGTAATCAATTTTCGATACTCTTCACTTGATGGTGCTTCTATCAAATAAGACTCTACCAATTTTAGCAAATCCCACTCTACTCCATACATTCCACCTTCGGGGAAAATGTCAATCAATACGCCTACTTCTTCTCTTGTCAATGGCGTTTTTACATTGGAGAGCAATTCGTCATACATGTTGATGGTTTCTTCTGTAGGGTCATCTTTCACTGCGTCTGGCATTTGACCGAGAAGTTTCAATTTTATAATTGCCTCCTGCACCTTTACTCCCTCCAATTTTTCGTTCTCTATTTTCTCCCCCGCTGCGGGTTTGGATTTTTCAGCAAGTCCGACTTCTGTGCAATCTTTTTCAGCCACTTCTTTTCTTCCTCGGACAGCTTTTTCAAATTCAGCTTGAGCCGCTTGCAGATAAACGCCAGCGATGCTTGCTCCGGGTCGCTGTCCTCTTTAGCGGTTTCCTCGGCGGTCTGTAAAAAATCTTCCAGCGGATTGTCCTCCGGGACGCTGAAAAAATCGTCCTTATGTGCTTTCCGCAGGTCAAGAGCTATCTTGTTTATGTCCTGCTGTATCACATAGCGGCAAAAGCTGTCATCGTCAATATGGGCGGCGACAAGCTGCCGTAACTGCGGGTCGGTCAGGCCGGGATTGTACCGCTTCATAATCGTTGCGCTCATGGTATCCACTATGGCGTTTGCGGCCTGCACCTGCTTCACCGCCACGCCGTTCACATAGATTTCAAGGTCAGCCATGAGCCGGGGAAAATCAGGGTGCGTCGCTAACTCGCACAGGAGAGAATTGTTCACCAGTCCGCTTTTCAGCAGCTCAATCATATCATCGCTCAAACGCAGGTCTGCAAGCTCGGCGTTTGGGTGATTTTTTGTTTTAGAGCGTCCCAGCAGGTAATCAACGGTCACTTCATAAACCTTTGCCAGCTGGATAAGGGCATGGTGGCTGATGTCTTTGAGATTGTCTCCCTCATAACTGCCTAAAGCAGATTTGGAAAGGTGAGTTTCCTCCGCAAGCTGTTCCAGCGTCAGCCCTCGTTCCACACGCAGGTCTTTCAATCGTTCCTGTATGGTTGTGTCCATGCGCCCCTCCTTGTCTGCTTGATAGTCAAAAATATTTTTAATTTTCTTGCAGATAATTCACTAACTCTTTTTCTAACAATTCATACATGGTATTCCGCAAAAATTTTACTTTGTCTTGCTCATGGGCATAGTACCAGACAGTTTCTTCGCCGGGGCGAAGTAGGAGTAAATCTCCGTCAGCCTCTTTCCAAAATTCGCCTAGTACACAATAATGCTCCTCGTGAATAGTTAGATTAAAGAGCTGGGATAAGCTGATACTCAAACCTGTAGATACATTAACTCCCTCAGTTATGAGAAAAAATTCCCGAACTTGTGTTGGGAGAATAAATCCTAATTTCTTTTCTATCTCTACAATCTTCTCCACAGTTGCAGCAGATTTTATTTCATCAGAGGAGTCCAAGACTTTTGCCAACATTTTTGAGAACTTAGGGTATTGAGTAAACCATTCGGGGTGCTGTGCCTTGAATTTCTTTTGCTTTTCCCGTTGTACTCGTTTCTGTTCCTTACAGTAAGCGTCCAATTCCTCCAGATACCGTTCTTGATAGAGATTGCTAATTTCAAACGCTATTCCGTTCTTCTCCAGAATAGTGATGGCTCCCTTTTGGCTACCAAATACTGGTACCCAAGAAAATCCATGCGACCGGGGTTTTAACTTCAAAAACTCGCCGTGGTTCAATAGTTTTTCCACTTCGGATTCGTTTTCGTTCCACCAACCCCACCAACTCTCAGGATTTTCCCTGCCCTCTACTAAATTTAAGCACTTTGAAAATAACTCCAACTTATCCATCTCTATCACCTCGCATTATTCTTTTTCTATTCTACCACAATTCCGAGAGCGTGGAAATAGCGAGTTTTCCGAGGTGATTTCCTACCTTATGGATATACGGCACAGGCGGTCAAAAAAGTGTAGACTTGAGATAGTTCATCGATGAACAGCACCTTGAAAACAGAATGACCGTCCGAAAAGGAATACCCCGGCAGGGGAAGCACCGCAAGGAGCCAACTTCTGGACACTTTGTCCAGAGGTCACTTCGGGACAACTTGTCCCGAAGCTGTGGGGAGCGTGCCAACGCCGGAACACGCCGCAGGAATGGGGCAGGAAGCCTTTTCGGAGAGAGCGGCAACGGAAAGCAAAATGGAGGAAACACATGAGAGAGAACCCATATAAACGACTGCCGCCCATAGAGCGCAAGCCGGACGGTTCCCTTTACCGTATGACACCGGCACAGTGGAAACAGGCAAACGTCTTAATCCGCCGGGAGTGCTGCAACTATGAGGACGGGAACTGTATGCCCCTTGACGATGGACACCCACACCTGCCCCCAGACCATTTCTTTCTCGGTCTGCTGTAAGTGGTTCCGCTGGTCGGTTTTGCCGCAAGTCGGAACGCTGGAAGCGGAGATTTTCCGGGATAAGGATTTGAAACGCTGTGCGGTCTGCGGCAGAGTGTTCGTCCCAAAGTCCAACCGGGCGAAATACTGTCCCGGCTGTGCCGCCAGAGTTCACAGGCGACAGAAAACAGAAAGTGAACGGAAAAGGAGGTCTTGTGTGGACAGTTAGGGGCTGAAAAGTCCTTGATTTTCAAGGCTTTGCAAGCACAGAACAGGGGCAGGCAATAGAAACTACCGTCTGCCCCCGGAAACAGGCTTCTAACCGTCCACAAACACGATATGACAAACACCATTTATATCCATCAGCCGGAAAAATCGGTCAGCTTTACCCGGCTGCCCAATTTCCTTTTTGAAGCCCCCACATTCACACCCCTGTCCAATGAAGCGAAGATACTGTACGCCTTTATCCTGCGCCGGACGGAGTTATCCCGCAAGAACGGCTGGGCGGACGAGTACGGGCGGATTTACCTGTATTACCCAATCTGCGAGGTGGTGGAGCTGCTCCACTGTGGGCGGCAAAAGGCGGTGAACACCCTGCGGGAGCTGCAATATGCCGGACTGGTGGAGATCCAGAAGCAGGGCTGTGGAAAACCCAACCGCATTTTCCCAAAATCCTATGAAGCGGTTTCAAACACCGACTTCAAGAAGTCCGGTTATGGAACGCCGGAGGACTGAAAACCGCACTTGACAAGTACGAAAATCAACCCTCTTGGAGTACGAAAACCGGACGGTATATAGAAATACAAAGATAAAAAGATTGATTTTTATTCTATCCATTCCCTTCCTATCCGAGATATTTTCTGCGGGATTTTCCTGTGGAAAAGTCCCGGAAGGGAAAGGAACGGGGAAAGGAGTTTATGGCACAACACGCAATTTTGCGATTTGAAAAACACAAGGGCAATCCGGCAAGACCGCTGGAAGCCCATCACGAACGGCAGAAAGAGCAATACGCCAGCAATCCCGACATTGACACCAGCCGCAGCAGGTACAACTTCCACATTGTTAAGCCGGAGAGCAGGTACTACCACTTTATACAGAACCGTATTGAACAAGCTGGCTGCCGCACCCGTAAGGATAGTACCCGGTTTGTGGATACGCTGATTACCGCCAGCCCAGAGTTTTTCAAGAAGAAGTCGCCAAAGGAGATACAAGCGTTTTTCCAGAGGGCGGCAGACTTCCTCATCGGGCGGGTAGGCAGGGAAAATATCGTGTCGGCAGTGGTACACATGGACGAGAAAACACCCCACCTGCATTTGGTCTTTATCCCTCTGACAGAGGACAACCGCTTGTGTGCAAAGGAGATTATCGGGAACAGAGCCAACCTCACAAAATGGCAGGACGATTTTCACGCTTATATGGTGGAGAAATATCCCGACTTGGAGCGTGGGGAAAGTGCCAGCAAGACAGGCAGGAAGCATATCCCCACCCGTCTGTTCAAGCAGGCGGTCAATCTATCCAAACAGGCCAGAGCCATTGAAGCCACGCTGGGCGATATTACCCCGTTCAACGCCGGAAAGAAAAAAGAGGAAGCCCTCTCCATGCTGAAAAAGTGGTTTCCTCAGATGGAGAACTTCTCCGGGCAGTTGAAAAAATACAAGGTCACAATCAATGACCTGTTAGCGGAAAACGAAAAGCTGGAAGCAAGGGCAAAAGCCGGTGAAAAAGGCAAGATGAAAGATACGATGGAAAGGGCAAAGCTGAAAAGCGAACTGAAAGACATTCAACGGCTGGTAGATCGTATCCCGCCGGAGGTGCTGGCAGAACTGAAACGGCAGCAGCGACACACAAGGGAACGGTGATTGATGACAGAAAACATTTCACGCCGCAGCATGACGGCACTGCACTTTGAAAATTAAATACGGAGGTACTATGGAGCATATCAGATACAAGAAAGAAACCGAAGTCGTGACTTTTCAGGGAAAGGAAATCACGCTGGAAAATCTCTCCCCGGTGTTCACGCCGGATCAGGAAGCGGCAAAACGCCGGGAGCTGGAGCAGCAGCTTTATGAGGTGTTCCGCAAATATGCCGATAAGCGGCAGAAAGAGGAAGCCGGGGCGTAAGGTTTTCCGAAGCCATCGTTGATTTGCGGGGCTGCTGGCGGTATAATAAAGCTGTCAGCAGCTCCGTTTCTTTTTTAAGAAAAGGAGCGACAATATGAACAACAGGATAGACGCGATCTATGCAAGACAATCGGTGGACAAAAAGGACAGCATTTCCATTGAAAGCCAGATTGAATTTTGCAAATACGAGTTGAAAGGCGGTAACTGCAAGGAATACACAGACAAGGGGTACAGCGGCAAGAACACAGACCGTCCGAAGTTTCAAGAACTGGTGCGGGACATCAAGCGGGGCTTAATTGCAAAAGTCGTGGTTTACAAGCTCGACCGTATCAGCCGTTCCATTCTGGACTTTGCCAATATGATGGAGCTGTTCCAACAGTACAATGTAGAGTTTGTGTCCTCTACGGAAAAGTTTGATACCTCCACCCCGATGGGGCGGGCGATGCTGAATATCTGTATCGTGTTCGCCCAGCTTGAACGGGAAACGATACAGAAGCGGGTGCAGGACGCATGGTACTCCCGCTGTCAGCGGGGCTTCAAAATGGGCGGCAAAACGCCCTACGGATTTCGGACAGAGCCTTATGTGATGGACGGGGTGCGCACAAAGAAGCTGGTAATAGAGCCAACCGAAGCGGCCTTTGTCCGGCAGATGTATGAGATGTACGCTGACCCGCAGGTATCGCTGCATGACATTACAAAGAAGTTGACGGCGGACGGTATGCGTACTTATCATGGCAGGCCGCTGTCAAGGGCTACTTTGAGCGTTATTCTCCGCAACCCGATTTATGTCATGGCTGACCTCGACATATACGAGTTTTACAAAAGCCAGGGGACGGATATTTACAATGACGCCGCCGACTTTGCCGGGACAAACGGCTGCTATTACTATCAGGGCAAGGGGAATACAGAGGACAAGCACAAGCACCTGCAAGGACAGACGCTGGTACTGGCTCCACATGAGGGGTTTATCCCATCGGAGCTGTGGCTGAAATGCCGGAAGAAGCTGCTTGCCAGCCACACCTACCAGCCTGCAAGGAAAGCCCGGAACACATGGATGGCGGGAAAAATCAAATGCGGGAAATGCGGGTATGCGCTTATGTCGGCGCACTCCAACGGCATCCTCTATATGCGTTGCACCGTCCATGCGGACAGCAAGGCGTGTCCCGGCTGCGGGTGCGTGAAGCTGCACGAACTGGAAGCGGTGGTCTATGGGGCTATGGTGAAGAAGCTGAAAGATTTTAAGACGCTGACAGGCCGGAAAAAAGCGGCGAAAATCTCCCCGAAGCTGGCGGCAAAGCGGCTGGAACTGGCGCAGGTGGAAAGCAAGATTGAAAAGCTGCTTGACACGCTGACGGGCGCAAGCCCTGTTTTGCTCTCCTATGCCAACAGCAAAATTGAGGAGCTGGACGCAAGGCGGCAGTCCATTGCCAATGAGATTGCAAAACTCTCTGCGGACGCTGTGCCGATGGAGAAGATGGAAAGCATTTCCGGGTATCTGGATGACTGGGAGAATGTCAGCTTTGAGGACAAGAGGCAGGTGGTGGACGCACTGATAACGGTCATCCGGGCAACAAATGAAAAGGTAGAAATTGAATGGAAAATCTGACGGGTTAATCTCCGCCGTACCTATCCCTTTTGTGCTCTTGTCTATAATAGTGACTCATACGTACCGCTATTTGGGCTGTCGCTTTTATTGGCGGGGCATGCCTAGTTGAAACTGACTCTCTGATTTATAAAATTTTGCTTTGGCCTGCAGTCTAACGATTAAAAATGACAGAGAAGCTGTCAACGAGAGAATCGTAGAGTTATGTCAGGAGCGGGATATTTCCATCAACAAACTGTGCAATATGAACGGTGTCACGCAATCGACCGTCAATAATATTGCCAGCGGGCGCAACAACAGTGCAACGATTTCAACCATCAAAAAGCTATGCGATGGCTGGGGCATTACGATTCAGGAGTTTTTTGCGTCAAATCCGTTTGCTGATTTGGAACAGGAGATCGAATAAGGTAGACGGCGGCTGCCACGATGCAGCCGCCGTTTATCTCTGACTGCTTCGGCCGTGCCGTTTGGGACCTTGGCTACCAGATACATCTCGATGAGGGCTTCCTCCACGCTGCTCTCCCGGCGGCGATACCGCCGGGTGTGGCAGTCTCGAAGGACACGCCCTTGAGTCGGGGGACGTGAGCGTAACGTCACCGGAGGTCGTGGTGAGGTTCCTGTCGTAGTGACCGCTGCGGTAGCCCTGACAGGCCTCGCTGCACTCATAGCGGGCCGCCTGCGTCAGCGACTCTGCCTCCTTTTCCAGCAGCTCGTTCAGCGTCTCTTCTACACTTCCTTGAACTAATTCTTTGAGCTGCTCCTTGATAATTTCCTCGTTCAGCTGTACAATTTTTTCGGACATAGTTTGCTGTCTCCTTTCAGAATGGTGTGTCGTGACTTCATTCTACCAAAGCCTGCAAGCTATGTCCTTTTTTATGCTCTTTTCAATTTGCGCAAGTTATTGTACATTATCTATCTTTCCTTATCAAGTCCGGGCGGCCCATTTGGAGTGATAGGCACGAAAAGCGGCTGGCAGTCAGAGACTGCCAGCCGTAAAAAATATACATTTTTCGCAATCCATTTAAGCGGGCGCCGCCTACAGGCCGGAGAGCTGCTCTCCAGCCTACCTATGCTTAGTCAGCGTAGCCCTTCTGGTCCTCCAGAGGGTTGATGCCGGTGTAAGGAACGGCGTTACCATCGCTGGCCGCGCCCTTACCGGTCCGGGTAATGGTGCAACCGGTATATTCCACAATGCCGCCGATCGGAACAAAAGGCTTTTTAACCGTGATGGTCACCTTCTCCACCGCATCGCTGGCCTCAAAAATCTCATCAGAGATGCGCTGCGCAATGCGCTGCACCATTTTGTGCTGTTCGGTGGTGACCACCTTCTTGGCGCAGTTATACAGCGTCAGGTAGCTCACGCCTGTGGAGTAATCATCATTCTGGCACTTGCCGGTCTCGTCAGATTCGGCGGTAATATCCACCACAAACTTGGCGCCGAATTTATTCTCCTCCGGGAAGAAGCCATGGGTGCCCCAAAACTGCATCCCCTTGGCGATTGTTATGCAATTAGCCATTGTTAAAGTCCTCTCTTTTCTTTGTATCAATCCTGATAGGGCTGGCCCTTCCAGAACTCGCGAACACACTCGGAGAAGTCCTTGCGGATGCGCTCATCATCCAAATTCACGGAGTGACCGTCCTGGCAGATGAGGTTGCCGTTGACATAAACCTTCTTGATGTCCTTGGGATCCTTTCTCCAAAACACCTCGGCCACCACATTCTTCTCCGTCAGCTGGATAGCGGCGTTGCCGGTGAGGATCTGGAAATCGGCGCTGTAGCCTTCCTTCAGGCAGCCCACATCGGTGTAGCCCAGGCCGAAGGCGCCGCCCTCGGTGGCGATTTGGAAGCCCTGCAGGGGGGTAAGGGCGTGCTTGCTGTAATTCTTGCCCATCTGCATCAGAACCAGATAGCGCATGTTCTCGTAGAAGTTGCCCTCGCCGTTGTCGGTACCCAGGCCAACCTTGATTCCGTTCTTCAGCATGTCGGCCACAGGTGCAATACCGGCGTTGCACAGGGCGTTGGAACGGGGCTGGGTGGAGATGCCCACGCCCATCTGGCCCATGATGTTCAGCTCCACAGGCTCCATGCAGCTGCACTGGTTGGCCCATGCCTTGCCGCCTTCCCAGAAGCCGATCTTCTTATACAGCTCAGCAGTGGTCATTCCGTACTTATCTACGCAGCACTTGTCCTCATCGGGGCCTTCGTTCATGTGGATCTGAATGTATTCATCCATGTCACGCGCCATGCCGGCAGCCTTCATCAGGAACGGAGTGGAGCAGGAGAATGTGGTGTGAGTGCAAATCGTGCCGCGGATATCGCTGTTGCCGGTCTCGCGCATCTTCAGGATGAAGTTCTTGTTCTCCTCCAGGTTCTCATAGCCGTTCTCAGTGCTGATGCGCTCGTTGGACTCCAGAGACAGAACGGCCTTCATGCCGGCCTTGCGGATAACGGCCTCCTCGGTCAGCAGACGCTTGCCTCTCTCCGCAAAGGGGGCCTCCAAAATATCGTTGCACAGCGTCACACCGCTGGTCATGGATTCCAGCGCGGAATACTCCGTGGAAATACGGATGGTCTCCAGGGTCTGGCGGTTTTCCACCACGGGCCACCAGAAATCCTCCAGCAGGGGCTTGAGGCTCAGTTAGGCTCCGTAGCACCGTGGGCCAGAGTCTCATAAAAGTGCGTATGGGTGTTGGTGAAGGTGGGGCAAACAATGCTATCCCGTGCATCGATCACGCCCTCCTTACCCAGCAGCTTCTCATTGGGAACGATCTCCACGATCTTTCCGTTTTCAACCACAAAGCCGTAATCCTTCTTTGCCTCAGTTGCGGACATAATCAGCCAGCCCGCCATAATCCCAGTCATTTTTTCCATCGTTTAAAGATCCTTTCTTGTAAATTCTTAACACAGTTGCGTTTGTGTATACGTGGTTCACTTGGTGTAAAGGAACTTTCCGCTGCCCTTTTCCGCCGTAATAACGCCATCCTTCATTACGACCTGACCGCCCTTGATGGTCAGGGTGCATTTACCGCGCAGAGGGACCCCGTCAAAAATGGAGTAGTCGGTCGCTCCTGCCACAGCCTTCATGCTGTATGTCCAGGATGGCTCCGGATCAAAGAAGGCCAGGTCCGCATCACTTCCGACAGCAATCACGCCCTTTTGCGGATACAACCCATAGAACTTGGCTGCGTTGGTGGCTGTCATGCGGGCGAACGCCGGCATGGGCAAGCCGCCCTTAATCACGGCCTCAGAGAAGCAATACTGCATTCTTGTCTGTACCCCATCCACACCGCAGGGAACTGTTTCGTAGTTAGTGCCCAGCTTGTAGTTTTTGGAATAAGGGCAGTGATCGGTGGAGAGAATGGATATCTTCTCTTGAATCATTGCCGCAAGCAATGCGTCCGCATCCTGCTGAGAGCGCAGGGGGGGATTCATGGTGTACAGCGCACCCATGGGCCCCTCCATATTTTTCCGGGTAAAGTGCATATAGTGGGGGCAGGATTCCAGATAGAAGCTGTGGTTGCCCGCAGCACGCTCCCGCTCCAAAATAGCAACGGTCTCCTTGCTGCTGGTGTGTGCAATGCACAATCTGGTCCCTGTCAGCTTGGCAATAGCCAGCACATTCTCCACGGCCAGCTGCTCGGCAATATTCGGCCGGGTAAGAGACAGAGCGGTCATATCAGAGCTTTCCGGCGGGAAGCGCTCCTTCATGCAATCGATGATGCTTTTCTCCTCCGCATGCACCAGCAGCGACCCCTTGTCGTGAATGGTCTCCATAATCGTGAGGAAATCACCCGGCAGCAAGGATGTATAGGGATAGTAGGTGTACGCCTTGAAGTTTGTAATGCCCTCTTCCATAATCTGGGGAAGCAGGGGAAGCTCGTGCCGATACCCTTCCGTAAAGGTGAAATGCAGGGCATAGTCCACCGCCGCGTCCTTTCCGGCGTCCTTCCGCCGGGCAATGCACGCCAAGGGATTCTCTCCCTCCGCCGGCTCACAGAAATCCACCACCGTGGTGGTGCCTCCTGCCAGAGCAGCCTTGGAGCCGGTATAGAAATCATCCGCAATGGGGATATCGCCGAAGCCGCCAAAATGGACATGGCCGTCTATGCCGCCGGGTACAACATACTGACCCGCTGCATCGATCACCTGGCAGCTGGGATCCAGCGGGCTTTCCGGAGACAAGATTGCCTGGATCTTGCCGTTTTCCAAAAGCAATGTCGCCTGGATGACCGAGGTCTCCGTCACGACCTTGCCGTTGATGATCGCGGTTTTCAAGCAGCAGCCCTCCTTAGTCTGTTTTGAAAGTGATTACGTCTTTTACTTGATGTAAATGGCCTTTTTATTGCACATTCCGAAGCACAGGCCGCACACGCGGCACTGATTTGCATCCACATGCATATTCCCCTGCTCGTCAAAGGAGCGGGCCCGGTATGCACAGGCGGTTACGCACCGGTTGCAGTGCACACACTTGTCAGCCTCGAACACGAAATCGGCGGGAGACTTCTCCTCCAACGTGCCATTGCGCAGCGTCAGGCCGGAAACGGAGGGGATATCGGGATAGCCGTACTTGTCCATCAGCTTGCTGAGATTTTCCGTCAGCTGAGTGAATACGCCGGGGCCGTTCACAATAGCGGCGGTGCACACGCCCACGGCGGTAGCACCGGCCATCAGCATTTCCATGGCCGCCTCGGCATTGGTCACGCCGCCCAGGCCGATGAGATCCTTGTTGGTTTTTGCGGCGATATCATGCACATAACGCAGGGCAATGGGCAGGATGGGCGCACCGGTCATGTAGCCATAGCCATGTCCGCCGATCAGGGGGCGGCCAGTGGTGATGTCCACCCGGTAGGTGGGGCCGATGGAATCAATGGCGGTAATCGCATCTGCACCGGCCTCGTCACAGGCCCGGGCGATGGTCTCCGTATCCTTCCAGTTACCGTTGACCTTGGTGATGATAGGCAGCTTGATCTCCTTCTTCAGGGCAGCCAGCAGCTCTACCAGATCCGCCGCCTCGGTATAACCGTTAACCAGCTCGATCATGTCGGCGCCGGCGTCCTGCACCATGTTGGCCACCTCCAGCGTCTCGTCCAGACCGCCGTAGCCGTAAACACTGGCAATCAGAGTCTTGACGCCCAGATCCTTGGCACGCTTGATTTCATAGTCTCTCCACCGGGTCATGGGCATATCGGAGCCGCCCTCGTTGTTCAGCAGGCTCATGTTCCCGTTGGATATCATGTGACGAGTGGTGTTCACCGCACCCTTGACGGTGATGGATTTGGTCACCACTGCGCCGCAGCCAGCTTTAGCGCAGGCTGCCAGCGCTTCGGCATCCCAGCCGCAGGGGCCGGAGCCAAGCACAAAGGGAGTGTCCAGTTCTCTTCCGCAGAGCATCGTTTTCAGATCAGCCATAGTCTTTTCTCCTTGTATACAGTTTTTTAAGGAAGCTTCAAATAATCCAACACGGCCTCTATCCGCACGATATAACCCGTGCAGCGGCAGAGATTGCCGTCCAGATAGGCTTTTACCTCGTCATAGGTGGGGTTTTTCAGCTCCCGCTTCAGCGCATAGGCCAGCACAACAAATCCCGGCGCGCAATAGCCGCAGCCCTCGCCGCCATACCGTGTCAAGCATTCCACGATCTTATCTGCCTCGCTGCCCAATCCTTCTACGGTGACGATCTCTGCACCGTCGGCCCGAACCGACAGGTATTCGCAGCTAACAATGGGCTTGCCGTTAAGCAGCACCGTGCAGGTGCCGCACGCCCCGTCTCCACAGCTGATCTTTACAGAGGGGCAGCCGTGGCTGCGCAGGGTATCCGCCAGATATTCGTTGGGCGTGACATCCCATTCCTGCTGCTTTCCGTTACATTTTACATGAATCTTCATCTGCCAGCTCCTCAATTGCCCGCCGGGCAAATACCTCACACACAGTGTACGGCGGTATTCCGCCGTGCCTCGATAATTCGTACCGAAGCGATATTCTGCCGTGATCCGCCGGGCCAGCTCCGCAGCCCGTCCGCGCGTAACCGGGGTGTCACGCATCTCGCTCATGGTCTTTTCCGCCAGCTTGGCCCGTCCGGGAAACACGCCTGCGGCAATGATCCAGTTTTCCTTCACGCGGCTGGCCGCCAAGCAAAAGATGGAATAATCGTTATAGCTCAAGCGCATCATCTGCACCTTGGTTCGGCGGCCCTCCTTGGGCAGCACGATCTCCAGCAGAATGTCCCTCTCCGGCGCGTCCTCGTTCATATACGCCCACAGACTCTTCACGCCGCCGCGGTAGAACCGTAGGCTGGCATTCATGGCCAAAAGCGTGGGGATTATATCGGAAAAGCCGAACCGTGATGCCACATGGGCGCCGATGGTGATGACATTGCGAAGCTGTACGCCGATCAGATGCTCCAGCACCTCCCGCAGTGCGGGTCCGAAGTTTTCCAGGATGACGGCGCTGGTTTCTATATCCCGCAAGGAGGTATATGCGCCGATCATCACGGCCTCCTCCGTTTCACGGATGTAGTCAAGGCCGCAGGCACTCAGATCGATGGCCGTGCCAATCTTCACATTTGTGCGCTTCAAAAATGTACATCCGCCCAAAATGCGGTTTGTTTTCCCTTTTACCAGCAGGGCATAGGCCTCATCCAGTGTGGCGGGTTTTTGATATTCACGAATCTGCATATCCGCCCTCCTTTTCCTGAATAGCCCTGAGCACCTTTTCCGGCGTGATGGGCAGCGTATCAAAATGGATGCCCAGCGCGTTGAACAGCGCATCGGAAATTGCCGGTGCCGGAGAACCGGTGGCAATCTCACCCAGCGACTTTGCGCCGAAGGGGCCGGTGGGCTCCTCACATTCCACGAACTCCACATCCATGGTGGGCATATCCATCTGACAGGGGATCTTATAGTTCTGCATATCCCGCGTCAGCACACGGTGATCCTCTGGGCCATATTTGATTTCCTCAAACATGGTCATTCCGATGGATTGGGTAATGCCTCCCATGGCCTGCACCCGTGCGTTGATGGGATTGAGCACCCGGCCGCAATCGATGGCCGAGGACATATGCACCAGACGATAGTAGCCCGTTTCCTTATCCACCTCTACCTCTGCACAGGTGGCAACATAGGGGCTGGGTGCAAAGGTGTCCGGGAAGGATGCGCTTACCACCAGCGGGTCGCCGCCGCCCCAGTAAAAGCCCCATTTATCCGCAAATTCAATCAGATCCATCAGCCGCCGGCCATTGGACAGATAGAACACCTCGTCCCGGAATTCAAGCGGCTCATCGGCAGGCAGATTCGCCGTCTCACGCACGCATTTCCACAAAAGCGTTTTCATCTTCTCTGCGGCCAATTTGGCGGCGCCTCCGCAGCGATAGGTATTGGAGGAGGCGTAGGTGCCGGGGTCGAAGGGTGTGCAGGCGGTATCCGCCGCCACCAAATGGATATGGTCAGGCGAAACGCCCAGCACCTCGCCCACGATCTGAAGTATCACCGTATTGGACCCGGTACCGATATCCGCATGACCGGAGAATACGCAAAATGAGCCATCCGCATTCATGGCAATATTCACATTGCCGCGGTCAACCCTGGGCACGCCGGAGGCGTGAGAGGAAATCCCGATGCCTACGCCCCGCACCACTGTGCCTTGGGGTACGGTACGGTTGCGTTTTTTGTCCCAGCCGATCATCTCCTTGGATCTGTGGATGCACTGGGCCAAAGTGGTGCTTTGGATATAAGCGGGATCATCCTCCATCCAGCCGTTCATCACGGGATGGGAATCCCCCAGCCGGGCGATATTTTTCAAAAAGACCTCTGACAGATCCAGCTGCAGCTCATCGGCAATGTGGCGGGCTGCCACATTGAGCAAGAAGCAATTCTGCGTTGCGCCGAAGCCGCGAAAGGCACAGCCCTCCATCTTGTTGGTAAACACGGAATACTGGCTGATCCGCAGCGCATCCACCCGGGGGAAAAGCGCATAGGAGTTTTTGATGCCCGTCTCCATCACATCCTCCGAAATCTCGGAGTAGGCGCCTGCGTTCTGGAATCCGGTCACGTCAATGGCACGCATTGTTCCGTCCCGATCCGTACCTACCGCAGCCTCCAGCATATATTCATGCCGGGAGCCGATGGTAACCATAGCCTCCTCCCGGCTGAAAATCAGGGAAGCGGGCCGCCCCGTCAGGTAGGTTACCAATGCGCACCAGCAATAGGGGCTAAAAATATTCTTGCCGCCAAAGCCGCCGCCCACCTGAGATTTGATAACCCGCAGCTTTCTGCGGTCAATGCCGAGACTTCTGGCCACATCCTCCTGCATGGCGTCCGCCGCCTGTGTGGGGGCCAAAATGGTCAGATATCCGCGGTCATCATAGTAGCTGTAGCAGCGGTGGGTTTCCAGCTGGGTGTGGATCTGCTGGGGTGTATAGACCCTGACACGGGTCACATGATCGCACCGGGCCAGCACGGCATCGGCATCTCCGTATTCCCGCACACTCCGGTGTACCTGGTTCCTCTCCGGCCGATAATTCTCCGCCAGGTTGGGCTGGATATACATCTCATCCAAGTGGTCGCCATGCACCAAAATATCGCTTTCCAGTGCATGGGTAAAGTCCATCAGCGGTTCTCTGGGCTTCCACTTGATCTTCACCAGGTTTCTGGCACGCTCGGCAGCCTCCTCTGTTTCTGCTGCCACCAGCGCCACCACATCTCCCTCATACCGGCCCACCCGGTTCAGCACATTGCGCTCAAAGGGGGTGTAATTCCAGCCGAAGTTGGTAATGATGTTCGTATCCTGCCATGTAAACAAGCGGACAAAGCCGGGAACCTTTTCTGCGATGTGGGAATCAAGAGATTCAACCTCTGCAAAGGGATAGGGGCAGTGGATCGCCTTTACGATCAGTGTACCCGGCCGGACCTGGTCTGCCATGTATACAGGCCGCCCCAGGCCCAAAGCCTTGCCCTCGATCCGTGGGATCCTTTTTGTAATAAACTTAAAGTCACTCATGCGTCCTTACCGATTCCTGAGGTATTTGGGGGGAAGGCGTTCTTCATTTCAAAAGAGCCTTCATAATAGCGTAGTAGCTCCGGCAAACCTTTGCCAGCTGCTCGATCTCGATATATTCGTTGTCGGTGTGGGCCAAATTCTCTCTGGACGGGCCCATACCCACGGTCTTGATGCCTGCCTCACCGGCATAGTGGCTGCCATTGGTGCAGAAGCTGTACTGAGTCACCTCCGGCGTCTGGCCGATGGCGTGGAGCTCGGCGAGAATATCCTGCACGAAAGCATCATTCTCGTCAAACAGCCAGCCGGGGAAGAAGCGCTCACCCTGAATCGTATTGCCGGTATAGCACTTCTCCTCACCCACGGCAAAGGAAACCTTGGCCTTGATGGCGGGGTCCTTGGCCATCAGGTCGTCCAGCAATGCCTGGATAGGTGCCAGCACGCTTTCCTTCGTCTCCCCCACCAGCAGCCGCCGGTCATAGGTGGCGCGGCAGTAGGAGGGAACCACAGAGGCACCGGGATAGGGTGTAGACTTGATATCCGTCAGCTCCAGAATGCCCTTGCCCAGAACAGGATGCTCCACAGGCTTCAAGCCGCGAATGGCCTCCACCACCTTGCACATGCTGTATACCGCATTGACACCCTTTTCAGGGTTTGCAGAGTGGGCGGGCACGCCAAAGGTCTCGACCACGATTTCGGCACGGCCTCTTTGGCCGATCTTCAAATTGCACAAGGATGCCTCGCCGATAACCACATAGTCGGGCTTGACGATCTCGCTGACGCTACGGGCGGCCACGCCCTCAAAGCACTCCTCGTGTACAACGCCGGCAATATAAATCTCGCCAGGAAAGTCCCGGGCGGTATCCTTTGCAAAGAAATTGGCGGCTGCGGTAAAGGAAGCCACTGCGCCCTTCATATCTGAGGTGCCACGGCCATAGAGCTTGCCGTCCACCACCTCGCCCTTGAACGGATCATGAACCCATGCGGCGGGGTTTGCCACGGGAACCGTGTCGATATGCCCGTCAAATAGAACCTTCTTACCGGGACGGTTGCCCTTGATCTTGCCGATGATATTGCCGTACTTATCCACGGTCACATCATCAAAGCTGTTGGCCTTCATATATTTTTCCAGCTCGGCCGCTACGCCGCCCTCATGTCCGGAATAGCTCTGCTGGGAGATCAGCACCTTGGCAAGCTCCAGCACTTCTTCTTTTCTTGCTTCGTTTAGCATATTCATTTGCACCTTTCTGTGATTTGAATTTAGATTTTTTTACGCACGATCATGTGTTTGATCACACGATCAAGAAAATACTCCTCAGAATACAGCACTGGCTGGGAGCGCAGGTCGTAGCCCACCTCTCCGATAAACAGCAGTGCGCAGCTTAGCGGGATATTCAAAGCGTCAGCGACTTCCTGCGTTACGGGAAGCGCCCGCAGCTCCGAAAGGTTAGTCTCCACAGATACAGAGCAGAACTTTTTCATAAACTCGAAAATAGGCGGCCGCAGGTCCTCAAACTGGTAGCTATTATTTTCGATCAGCTGCATGGGCAGGTAATCCACACAGAAAATCGCAGGACGGCCATCGGCGCTGATCATACGCGCCACACGCAGCACCTGCTCCCCTACAGGGATATCCAGCTGCGCCGCCACGGTGGCATTGGCCGGATCTATCCGGGTGCGCACCCACTCTGTTTTAGCGTGCTTGCCGCTGAGCTCCAATGTCTGGTTCAGCTCAAAATTCAGATCCAGCCGGGTATCAACATGAACCACGCTCTTGTTGATCAGCGTGCCGATGCCGTGTTTCCGCACTACCCAGCCCTCACGCTCTAATCGGGCCAGGCTTTCGCGGATCACATTTCTGCTCACGTTGAATTTTTCCGCCAGCTCCACCTCGGGAGGCAATGAATCTAAGCCGTTAAAATCCCCATTCCTGATTTCATGGAGGAGTATCTGCGTAACTTTTTCAGAAAGCTGTGTTCCCTTTTCCATCCTGTGGTTTCCCCCTGACTGCATTCTTTCATCAAATAGGTCCTACCTATTTGATCGTACCACCCCTGTCTTTATTTGTCAATCGACATTTGCGCCTTTTCAATGTTCCTTCGAAAAAATCTGTATCAGGGGCGATACCCTGCCGTCAGCAGGGGCGATTATCCAGCATTTTCAGCAATTCCGCCTCGTCCACGCTGCCGCTGACCCAGGTGTTGGCAGTTGCCATATTCTGCACCCGCAGCTCGCCGCAGCGGTTCATAGCGGTCATGGCGGCCTTTACCGCCTCATCATCGGAGCTGCGCAGCCAAATCGTGTGCATAGCTCCATAGGCATATGCTGCGGCCTCTCTTGCAAGCGTAAGGGATAGGTCATCGCACAGAGGCGCCAGGAAAATAGAGCTCCATGAAAACTCTGCCGGCAGCTTCAGCTCGGTCAGCACCCGCACGCTCTCCTTGAATGCCCGGTATGTTACCGCCGCCGCACCATCGGGCCGCAGCAGGAATACCGTTGTCGCCTCCGGCACCTGAGCCGGTATGTGGTCTGTTAGAATCACAGTTCCGTATTTCCATACTTCCACCGTGCCGTCTGCCGTGCCTGCCACATGGGGCAGCGTCAGCTCTGCAGGGGCGTCCAGGCGGAATTCCACAGTGGGCAGCTTATTTCGGCTTCCCAGCATACGGCAATCAAACGACAGATCCGCAGCCTCCCCGCACAGGGTGAAGATCATGTCCAGCGCTCCCTGCCAGGAGCGGCGGTTTTCAACATCCAGATCCTTGATATGCATCACAGTATCTTCCCTCCGTCTCCAAGGAAAGCCTTTTCCAGCGTCTCGTCATTCAAACGCCCTGTGGAATAGGAGTTTCCTGTGGTAATATTAAAAAAGTTAATCTTGCAGGGTGCATCCCAATCTCTGGGGACATAGGCCCAGTTATTGCCGCATCGGTCAAAGAGGATTTGAAAGGGCGTTCCATAAACATCCGTACACTTGGAGAAGGGAATATCCTCCAGCATTACGGTAATATCCTTGTCCTCGCACCGCACCGTCAGATTTGTTTCCTGTCCGTAGATCAGGCAATCGTTTACCCGGCCGTAGGCAATGGCCTCATCGTCCACTACGCTGACCATGGGCGTTGTAGCGTTGCCCTCAATAATCTGCTCCATGGAGAAGCCTCTGTCCGCCACCGTGGGCATCGCCTGCTCCACGTTGCGGGCACACACCTGTACGGCACCTACCATGCTTCCCGTCCGGGCAGCCATGATATAGAGCTTCTCCGGCGCAATACCGCACACCCTCCCAATGCTCTCGGCCAGCTCTTCATCGGGTAGAACCGTGGTCTGCACGCCGGCCACCGCCTTGCGGGGCGCCACATCACGATAATCCACGGATTGGGCGAACTGATCCGATCCCAGGATGGATCGCACCGGTCCCGAAATCACCTGCAGATCGCCCCGCCAAGGCACCCTGGTGGCAGCCACATAGGAGGCCATTTCACATACGCCCGGATTTTCCGTGAACACCCGCAACCCGGGCACCGTGTAGTTCTTCAGCGGGATCATGGCAAAGCTCAATCGGCCCAGCCCGCCCATACCTACCTCGGCAAAATACTTTCCGGCCCGAAAACCGCCCTTGCAGTGGATACCCATATCCAGCACCGTGGCACCGTTTTTCAGGTGGGTCACGCCGATATTCAGCCGGTCAGCCTTGGGAATGACCTCTCGCTCCAGTATGTCGGCTGCGGCCTCATTCACACTCCAATGCTTCATTCGTTGTCTCCTTATGCCTGCGGCTTTCCCGCCTTCAGGGCTTTGGCCGTCAGCGCCAGCCGCCGGCCGATGGCGCGTGCATTTTCCATACCCTTTTCATCCTCGGCAGCGCCCTCGGCCATGCGATCCTGGCTCCACACCGCGGCGCCGGCATAAACGCCAAGGCCGCCGTTAACCACCGGCATTCCCTGTGTATGGTAAAAGCCCAGGATGGTGTTGATGGCACACTCCTGGCCCCCATTGCGGGTGCCGCCCACAGCCAGCGCCGCTCCGGGCATATATAGCCGCAGATCGGGGTTGTCCCTGTGATTGAGGTATTCGGACCGGAACCGGGATAAGAATCCGCACAGCTGCGGGGTAATACCCATTTCATATACGGGCGTTCCGATCAGGATCCCATCGTACTTAAAAAAATCCTCGTTCCATGTACCCATGTCATCACTGTATACCACGCAGTGGGTCACGCCCTTACGCACACAGGCGTTGCAGCCCATGCAGGGAGCGATTTTTTTTCCGTGAAGGTAGAGCACATCAACCTCTACATCCTCCACCGCTTCAGCAGCGCGCTTGGCCTCTTCAATGGCGTAGGCGGTGGAAGCCTTGCGTGCGCTGCCGCAGACAAACAGCAGTTTTGTCATGGTCTTATTTCTCCTTTTACCCGGTTTTACATGCTGGCCAAGAACTTTTTGGCCTCACGATCAGCCTCAGCCGCCACAGCCTTTTCCTCCAGGCCACAGGCAAACTGATTCTTATGATACACAATGCGGCCGCCCACAATGGTGGTCTCCACATTCTCTTGGCTGGAGTTATACATCAGGGTTGCAAGGGTATCGAAATTCGGCGTGGAACGCAGATAGATGGGGTCATAGATGAACATATCCGCCAGCTTCCCCACCTCAATGGAGCCCAGGTCACTGCGATGGGCCGCCTTAGCCGCGTTAACAGTGGTAAAATCAAGCATATTCTGTGCAGACATAGCCACAGAGCTTCTGGTTCCGACCTTTTGCAGCAGCAGGCCAATTTTCAAGCTCTCGATCATGTCGGAGGAGTTGTTGCTGGCTGCGCCGTCCGTGCCCATGGTGATGTTGACACCCTGATGCAGCATGGAGGCCATGGGAGGAATTCCTGAGCCAAGATACGCATTGGAGGTCGGGCAATAGCAAGCGTTGACGCCGTTGCGGACAAATGCCGCGATTTCCTCCTCCTTCAGGCAGACACAGTGGACCGCCAGCAGGCGATCGGTCAGTGCGCCAAAGCTCTCCATGGTTTCCACCACGGACTTACCGAAGTTTTTCTGGGTGAAAAGATTGTCCTCCTCCGTCTCCAGAATGTGCATTGTGTAAGGCACACCGGTGTCGTTGGAATAGGCCACCATCTCCCGGTAAAGCGCTTCTGTGGTGCCCCAAGGCACAGAGGCGCCCGCCCACACCCGAATCAGGGGATGGGTGCCGTCCTCATATTTTTTGCGCAGGGCATCGGTGCGGCGGATGCACTCCTCGGCCGGGTGAATAAACCCGGGGTTCACGCCCATCTCAAGGCCAGTGTCGTGATAGCAATCCATGTAAATGCCGCGAATACCCACCTGCTCCATGGTTTCGATGCAGGCGTGGGGCAGATCATCGTTATTCTGCACATAGTTGAAATCGGACAGGGTAGTCACGCCGCACTTGAGGCTCTCCATGGCAGCGATCTTGCAGGCAAGGCGCTGGAGACTATCCGTCATCGCCGGGCCACCCCGCAGGGGCGCAGCCTTCAGCCACTCAATGAGGTTCAGATCTGCGCCAAGGCCCTTCAGCAAAGATTGGAAAATATGCACGTGTAGGTTTTGCATACCGGGGAAAAGGGCTTTGCCGGTGCCATCCAGCACCGTGGCAGCCGTCCATTCCTCCTCAGAAAGCTTGCCGATTGCGGCGATCTTGCCCTCTCGGATGGCTACATCCGTTTCAGGCAGCACCCGGCGCTGCTCATCCTGCGTGTAAACCGTGATGTTCCGAATTAAAATATCTGCATTCTGTCTCATATCAAACACTCCTTATAAAAAAATGTCAGCAGTCATTAGGAAACTGCTGACATTGGCTATCGCAGTTCTCTCGCGTCCCTGGCGATAATAGTTATTTCGATGTAATACCGTAGCGAATCTTCTGCCGTGTGAACAGGAAATTCTGACGGTGGATACCCACGCTGACCAAATCAGCATGGGGGTGATCCTTCCAGGACTTCGGGAAAGCGGCACCCGGGGACATGGTACCGCCCACATAAAGCATGGAATAATTGATAAAGTATTCATCCAGGCAGCCATGCTGCATCAGATGTCCGCAGTAGCTGGGGGCCTCGGCACACACAACCTCCATACCCAGCTTTCGCAGCACATACAACAGCAATTCCGTGTCAGGCTCGGCGCCCTGTCCGGTAACGATCACCGGCACCAGATCAAAGTCCCGGTCCATAGCGGGCAGCTGCGCTGCATCTACCTGGTCACGGCTTGTGAAGGGGCCCACAAGGCAATGCTTGAGGTGGCTATCCCTCTGAATATTCTCCCAGCCCACCGCAGAGGTGGCAATGAGCATTTTCAATCGTTCCTCTGTATCGACTCTGAACGTGATATGCTCATAGGGAATATCTGTGGCGTCCAAGCTTACCACCACCTGGCAGGGCTGGTTGGGCTTGCCCAAGACCTCCTGCCGCTGGCGGAAAAGGCTGATATCCATACAGTTGTTAATGTATGTGGGCTCGTTCTGCAGTGTCCGCGCACCTACCAAAATGCCATCGGAGTTGGCCCGCAGCATATTCAGACACCAAAAATCATCTGCGCCGCCGGTAGGGTCCAGCTCATTGAGCTTGGCGATCAGGGGGCCTACCTGATTGTCCATAAAGGCCATCTTGCCGTCTGCACTGAGTACGATAGAGGAGACAATATACGGCCGGTCGCTGCCGGGCTTGGGGAATACCACCGGCGTGGTGTAATACCGGCTTGCATCCGGCAGGGACTTACGTCCGGCTGAAAGGCTTTCCATCTCCTGCAGCAGGGCTTCGTTGCGATAAATCTCGTGAATCTTCAAGTCATCCTTGGGGGTCTCAAAATATGTCAGATGTACAGCTTCCATGTTGTTTCCTCCTGTATTCAGCTAACTGTTTCTGCGGTTTCCTTCTTGCCGGCCATCAGCAGGCCCAGACGCTCATAGTTAGCATCGGCCCGATCCATCTCGCCCAGCAAAACACCCTCGTAAATTACGCCAATCCGGTCGCTCAGGCCCATGATCTCGTCCAGCTCTGTAGACACCAGCACCACCGCGCAGCCCCGGTCACGTGCCGCCACGATCTGCTCGTGGATAAATTTCGTTGCGCCGATATCCACGCCGCGCGTCGGATGCACCGCAAAAAGAAGCTGCGGCTGCTTGTCAAGCTCGCGGGCAACCACAACCTTCTGCTGGTTGCCGCCGGAGAGCGAGTGAATGTCATTGTCCGCATTGGGCGTCTTCACGCCGTAGTGCTCAATCAGCATTTCGGCCTGCTCATCGATCTTCTTCCAGTTCAGGAAAACGCCGTTGGTAAATTTGTCGTTATAGAAAGTATCCAGCACCAAATTGTTGCGGATAGACATATTCATCACAACACCCATGCCCTGCCGGTCCTCCGGAATGTGGGAGACTCCACGATCCAAAATCTGGCGCGGGGAGGAATTGGATACGTCCTCGCCTGCGATGCGCACGGTTCCGGTCTTTTTGCACAGACCCACGATACCGCGGATCAGCTCGCTCTGACCATTGCCGTCCACGCCTGCAATTCCGTAGATCTCGCCGGCACGCACCTTCATATTCAGGCCGCGCACCGTCTCCACACCGGTGCTGTTCTTGGCGTGCATATCCACGACTTCCAGCATTACATCCCCCAGCTTCTGCTCGCCCTTGGGCGTTTCAAAGCTGACCTCCTTGCCCACCATCATGCTGGCAAGCTGTTTTGCGTTGGTTTCACTGGCCAAAACAGATCCAACCACCTTGCCCAGATGCAGGATGGTAATAACTTTGCTGATCTCCATGACCTCGTTAAGCTTATGGCTGATGAAGATCACGGCCTTGTTCTCCGCAATCAGATTGCGGATGGCGACGAACAGCTCCCTTGTTTCCTGCGGAGTCAGCACGGCAGTAGGCTCATCCAGCACCAGCAGGTCGCACTTTTTATACAGCGCCTTGATAATCTCCACGCGCTGCTGCTGTCCCACAGTCAGTGTAGACACCTTTGCATAGGGATCCACCGCAAGGCCGTATTTCTGAGAAATCTCCTCAATGTGGGCAGCAACCCGCTTTTTGTCGATAAATGCCTGCTTCTCATCCAGACTCAGAATCACATTCTCTACCACAGACAGAGTGGGGATGAGCATGAAGTGCTGGTGCACCATGCCAATGCCGCAGGCGATGGCGGTCTTTGGGGAATCGATCTCTACCACCTTGCCGTCCACAGTGATGGAGCCGCCGTCCGGCTTGGCAAGGCCATAGAGCACATTCATCAGTGTGCTCTTGCCGGCACCATTTTCACCCAGCAGGGTGTGGACCTCCCCACGCTCAAAGCTGACAGAGACCTTGTCGCAGGCAACTGTGCCCGGATAAATTTTGGTAATGTCTTTTAATTCAATAAAACTCATGGATTCTACGGCCTCCTTAGTGGCTTCCATCCCCCCGTGAGAGGGCCTTTTTCTGAATTGATTGTTATCTAATATCTAAAAACCAGGCCCGCTTCGGCGAGCGCCGGTCCGAGGTTTCAAATTTAAAGTAAAAAATGCAGCTCAACTTTTGTTCTGTTCTTTGAAAGGGCAGGCATATGGATGCGTGTCCTACAATAAAACTGCGCGAAGCGGAGACCGCTCCGCGCAGTTTTATCACTGGTTGGATTTCTTTGCAAAAATCGACTTCACGCAAAATGCGTGTGTGAGGGGTTAGCCCACCAGCGTGGACAGATCCACACCGTCATAGGACTTCTGCCACAGATCCTGCAGGGTAGCCTTCTGCTCTTTGCTCAGCACGTCGGCATATTTGCCGGCATAACCGGTCAGGGTGATGACGCCAACGGAAGCGCCCATGCTCACGAAGCCGGGCTTCAGCGTACCCTCAACGGCCTGCTCAATGGCCGCGGTAATGCCCAGCTGAGCATCCTGAATCACGCTGATAAAGCAGCTCTCGCCGATGGTCGTCTGGTCAGACACAGCGCCCACGTTCATCAGGCCCAGTGCATCGCACTCCTGCACAGCGCCCACGCCGCAGGCGTCAGCATTCTGGGTGACAATGTCAACGCCCTTCTGATGCAGAGCATCAACAGCCTGCTTGGCCTTCAGAGCATCGTCAAAGGAACCGGTGTACACGGGGAATACTTCGCACTCGGGATCGATGTACTTGGCACCGGCGATAACGCCATTGCACCATGCAATGATGGAGTCGATCTCATTGGAGCCAACAGCGCCGATCTTCTTGGTCTTGGTAGCCATGGCGCAGGCGGCACCGTTCAGGAAGCCCAGCTGATAGGTAGCAAAGTCGATACCCGTCAGGTTCGGCTCCTGGCCGGACTGAGCGCTGGTGCAGATGAAGGTAATGTTAGGATACTCCTTAGACACCAGCTTTGCGGCATCCAGGAACTCGGCACCGTGAGAGACAATAATGGTGTAGCCGGCATCGGCATAGCCGCGCATGATGCTCTCAAAGTCGGTGGCGGAAATGGACTCGGAATAGTTGACCGTGCTGCCGGGATAGTCCTTGGAAGCAGCCTTGGCGGCATCAGCAGCCATCTGGCTCCAGCCACCATCGTTAGCGCTGCCGGAGAGCATAACGCCGATCTTCACATTGCTGTAATCTTTGCCATCATTCTTTTTGTCGCTGTCATTCTGCTTATTGCCGCAGCCAGCCAGCAGGCCCAGAACCATCACAAGAGACAGCACAAGAGCTATAACTTTTTTCATTTTTGATCCTCCCTAATTGATTTTAATATTTCCAATTACCGCAAGCCCATTTGGATAGGCTCCACCTGCACTGCGGGAAAGGACGGTAAATAACTTCCGAGCTTTAGTGACTCTTGTAATAGGGGACACCCAGCGCAGCGGGATCCTTGGCATTACGAGAGAATACGCACAGCGCAAGCACAGTCAGCACATACGGCAGCATCAGCGCAAACTCATAGGGGAAGGCACCGCCACCGGCCTGCAGACGGTAGGACAGCGTTTCACCGATACCGAATACGATCACGCCGCCCAGTGTGCCGAAGGGAGTGTACTTGCCGAAGGTAACGGCAGCCAGTGCGATAAATCCGCGGCCATCCGTCATGTTTTCCGTGAATTGGCTCAAAATGCCGGTAGAGAGGACGGCACCGCCAAGGCCCACCAGCATGCCGCCTGCCACGCAGGCCATATAGCGCAGGCGCTTTACGCTGATGCCCACGCTTTCCACAACCACGGGATTCTCGCCCACGGAGCGCATCTGCACGCCGATCTTCATCTTATACAGTGCGACCCAGCAGAGAATTACCAGCAGCACGGCGATATAGGTGGGAATGGGGAAGGCCCCTATCTGTCCAAAGGTGTCGCCGGCGCTCATGCCGTCAAAGAAGGCTCGGTTCAGCGTTGTAGTTAGTCCCGCTCCCACCAGGTTAAAGGCAACGCCCAAAACCACCTGATTGATCTGGAACTCCAGCACCAGCAGGGCAAACAGCAGGCCAAAGATCCCGGCCACAAGCATGGCCACAAGCGCTCCCAACCAGACGTTGCCCAGCCAAGCTGTTGCAACCACGCCGGCCAGACACCCGATGATCATCATACCCTCGGCGCCCATATTTACAACGCCTGCGATCTCCACCATCACGCCCAGTGACACAAACAACAGCGGTGTTGAGTAGCGAATCATTGCCGAGAGAAACGAAATGATGGCATCAAACATTGGCGGACACCCCCTTCTTTTCCTTCTTGTGCTGTTTTATCTTCTCTGTCACGCGATACAGCACATTGACCAGCACGAACACGATCACCAGTGCGCGGATCAGATCCACCACAGAAGAGGGGACAGGCGTGAACATCTGAATGGCATTGCCGCCGCTCTTCATGGCACCCAGCAAAATACCCGCAAAGAACATACCAACCGGGTTGCTGGCTCCCAGCAGGGCCACAGCCACACCGTCAAAGCCGAAGTTACTGGCCATGCCCTTGAGCAGACGGTGCTGCACACCCAGAACCTCAATCGCGCCGGCAAGCCCGGCAAAGCCGCCCGCCATAAACATGGCCAGCAGTGTATTCTTCTGCACATTGATGCCGGCATAAGCCGCTGCCCGATTGTTCTGCCCAACGATCTGCATTTCAAGCCCGGGAGAAGTTTTCCACAGGAACACGCCAAAGAAAACGAGGCACAGGACCATCAAAATAACGCCCGTGTGCAGCTTTGTGCCAGGGACAATATTGTGCATCCAGTAGGCAGAGTCGAACATAATGGTCTGAGCGGCATTGCTGTCGGGATCCTGAATGGGTCCGCAGACAGCCCACTGAACCAGATACATGGCCACATAGTTGAGCATCACCGTGGTGATGACCTCGTTGGCGCCGAAGCGCACCTTCAGCCAGCCCACCAGCAGGCCCCACACTGCGCCGCCGAGGAACCCGGCAATCAGCGCCACGATAACCACCAGCACGCCCGGGCCGGGCATAAACAGCACAACCAGCGTTGCCATCAAGGCGCCAATGTACATCTGCCCCTCTGCACCAATATTGATTAGGCCGCACCGGTAAGCAAACGCATAGCTCAGGCCTGCCAACGTCAGCGTGGTAGTCTTTACCAAAGTGTTGCTGATGTTGACCGCCGAGCCGAAGGCGCCGGAAAACATCATTTTGAAGATCTCAAATGGCTGTTCACCAATCAGTATAATGACGAGAGAGCCCGTCAAAAATGCAAGCAGAATTGATACGATTGGTTCTAACACTTTACTTGGGTTTTTGATCATAAGTATATACCCCTTTATTGGCTCTGTGGACCCTACATATTGTCCATATCCCATTAAATAGGTTGGCCCTATGACGAGATATACGTTTATTATACATTTTCATACAATTTTGTCAATCTGCAAATATGAAAAATTTTGTTATTGGACAGCATGACTAATTTATGGGCAAAAAAAAGGTGATTTTGCCGAAAAGCAGGAGTTTTTTGAGGGGAACGCCCGATTGCGAATTGTTATATTTCGGCTCCTGTCGGTTTTATATGCGCAATAACGGTCTTTTCCGTCATTTGTCAGCCTGTTTTATCCTCGCATTTGCACGCATATAAGGTTGGGCGTATTCCTCTCAAACCGGGGCCCGCTTTCACGGGCATATCTCCTCGCCCATTTTTTTGATTCTCCAATTGACAACCCGCATCGACCATGTTACCATCGTAATAGGTCATACCTAATAATAATGATTCTATACTCTATCACGCATCCACGAACCGCGAATCACACTACGGAAAGGAAGTACAGAGATATGAGCGAACTTATCCTTGGCATCGACATTGGCACCACCTCCCTAAAGGCGGCAGTCTTTGACCACGCCGGCGCGCAGAAGGCAGCGGCCGTTGTGGAATACTCCCTGCTGACGCCGCAGACCAATATTGTAGAGGCCCCCTGCAACATTTACATGGAGTCCATTCAGAAATGCATGCAGGTCATTGCCTCCAAGGGAACCATCAGCACCCGGGATATCACCGTGGTGGGATTTTCCGTGCAGGGTGAAACGCTCTGCCTGCTGGACGGCGATTGCCAGCCGCTGAAAAACGCCATCGTGTGGATGGATAACCGGGCAGGCGAGCAGGCAGAGGAATTGCGGAGCAAGTTCGGCGATGAGCTGTGCTATCAGGTCACCGGCCAGGTGAGCTTTGAAGCCTGCTGGCCTGCGGCAAAGCTGCTGTGGGTCAAGCAGCACGAGCCCGAGCTATTTGCCAAGGTGCGCCATATCCTTCTGCTGGAGGATTATGTGATTTATCAGCTCACCGGCAAGTTCGTAGCCGAGGGTTCCCTGCTGACCTCCACGGAATACTGGGATATCCGCACCAAGAAGTACTGGCCCGAAATGCTGACCTATCTCGGCATTGACGAGAGCTTCCTGCCCGAGATCCGTGAATCCGGCGAGCTGGTGGGAACTGTCCTGCCCGAGATGGCCGATCTGCTGGGCATCTCCCCGCAGGCCAAGATCACCACCGGCTGTCTGGATCAGGCCGCCGGCGCTATCGGCGTAGGCAATATTCGCCCCGGCATCTTTTCCGAAAACATCGGCGCCGCTCTGGCCATCTGTGTGCCCACCTCGAAGCTGACCTACGATCCCAACCGCCAGATGCCCGTGCACTATTTCGCCACCCCTGACACATATATGATGCACACCTTCACCACCGGCGGCATGTGCCTGCGCTGGTTCCGGGACGGGTTCTGCCAGCCGGAGCTGGACATCCAAAACCTCACCGGTGTGGATGCATACGACCTGATGGGCAAGGAGGCCGATCGTGTGGCACCCGGCTCCGACGGGCTCATTATGCTGCCCCATCTTCAGGGCTCTATGGCTCCCGATGTAAACCTCAACGCAAAGGGTGTTTTTTACGGTGCGACGCTGCAGCATAACAAGGCGCATTTCGTCCGCAGCATCATGGAGAGCCTGGGTTATTTGATCTGCCGCAATTTGGAGGCCATTGACGCTATGGGGCTGGAGGTCAAGCAGATCCGCACGATGGGCGGCGGCTCCAAGTCGGATGTGTGGAACCAGATCAAGGCCGACATCACCGGCAAGACCCTCCATGTGACCTATTCCTCGCAGGATACTGCCTGCCTCGGCGCAGCTATTCTGGCCGGCAAGGCCGCAGGCGTATTCGAGAGCATCGAGTCTGCCGTGGACTCCATGGTGAAAATCAAAAAGACCTTTGAACCGAACCCTGCCAACCGTGCCGTCTATGATAAGCAGTACAAGAAGTTTAAGCTTCTGTTCAATTCCCTGTCCACGCTTTTTGACGAGGACGCCAAGGGCTGATTTCTTACCGGCCGCGCAGAATTGCGCGGCCGGTTTTTGTGCCTGAACCATGGCAGAGCAGCGCCTTCCGGCCAGAGAAGGCCCGATGTTCTGTCTATCTTGTCAGACGAATCGCCCCCATTTTGATGCAAAGCGATGAATTTGGCGCAAATTGCGTCAAATTAGTTCTTTTTGCCTTGACTTGCCGCAAGCAGAACGATATAATACCGGTATAAAAACAGAAACGGAGGATGCGCATATGGAAAAACTGGGAAAGATCATTCACCCCAAGGATGCCAAGGTCTTCATGGATGAGCAGGAGCTGGTTCGTGAATACCTGCACACGGATAAGATCACTTTCGGAGTCTCCCGCCTCAAGCCCGGTGCGGTGGGTGGTCTGGACACCGGTCACGCAGTGGCTGATGAGGTCTTTTTCTGCATGCAAGGTCATGTACTCTGCTATTTCCCCGAGGATGACACCTATTACGAGCTGGAGCAGGGCGATGCGCTGCTGATCCCCCCCGCCACAGGCCACAAGCTTTTTAACATTGGTGACGAGGATGCCCTTATCAGTTGGAGCTGCGCCCCTCATCCCTAACAGCTATAGTCAGAACACAAATTGCGCTTCGCGCCCTCAGGGCAAAAATCAACCTGTTATTTTTTGAAAGGAAGTATATTAAAATGAGCAAACATCCCGAACTAATTGTCATGCTGACCCACAATGACCGCACCGTCGAGAACGCCTACGAGATCTTTGACGCCTGCAAGGACACCAAGGCCAAATATTGGGGCTTCAAGGAAGTCGGTATTCCTCTGGATGAGATGAAGAAGCTGTGCTCCTACATGAAGGCCTGCGGCAAGACCACCTTCCTGGAGGTCGTGGCCTATACCGAGGAGGAGTGCCTCGCCGGCGCCAAGATGGCCGTGGAGTGCGGCTTTGATTGCCTGATGGGCACAATCTTCTTTGACTCTATTCTGGATTACTGCAAGCAGCACGATCTGCGCTACATGCCCTTCGTTGGCAAGATCACCGGTCGTCCCTCCGTGCTGGAAGGCACCATTGACGGCATGATCGAGGAGGCCAACAGCCTGCTGGCCAAGGGCGTGTACGGCATTGACCTGCTGGGTTACCGCTACACCGGTGACGCTGTGGAGCTGAACAAGCGCTTCGTGGCTGGCGTCAAGGCTCCTGTGTGTCTGGCCGGCTCCGTTTCCAGCTATCAGCGCCTCGATGAGGTAAAGGACGCTGATTCCTGGGCCTTCACCATTGGCGGCGCTTTCTTTGAGAACAAGTTTGACGGCACCTTTGCAGAGCAGATCGACAAGGGTTGTCGATTACATGGCGAAGTAATTTTTCGCAATTTTGACCGGGCGGGGGAGCTTTTCCTCCGCCCGACTTTGAAAAAAGGAGGAGCATTTTATGGACTTGATGACGATCGGTCAGGCGCAGAAGCTGACATCCCCCAACCCCTTCGCACTGCTAAGCGTTCGCAAGAACGACGGCACGACCAATGTGATGGCCGTTTCCTGGTGGAACTACGCCTCCAACCATCCCGCCACCGTCACTGTCTGCCTGAGCAGCAAGGGATATTCCGGCCAGTGCATCCGCGAAAGCGGCGCTTTCGGCCTGAATATCGTGGGCGAACCGCTCAAGGAGGCAGCGATAAAAGCCGGTTGCTGCTCCGGCCGAGACATGGACAAGGCCGCCGCTATCGGTATTCCCCTAACCGCTCAGGAGGGCTTTTCTCAGGAAATGGTGGACGGCAGCCGCCTGTGGATTTCCTGCCGTCTGAAGGATACGCTGACTATCGGTGACCATGTGCTGTATGTGGGTGAGGTGGAAACTATCATGGGAGATCCCTCTGTGAAGGGGCTCTACGCATGGGAAGGCTATGGTCGGCTTGACACCGTTTCCGGTGTATAACGCTGCCCAAAGCAAGGTGACGTCTTGATACGAGAGCAACGCATCAGCTATATTTGCAGCGAATTGCAGCAAAAGGGTATCGTCTCTATTGCCGAGCTGACCCATGCCATGCAGACCTCCCGCTCCACCATCCGCCGCGATCTAAGCGATCTGGAAGCACAGGGCCTACTCAAGTGTATCTGGGGCGGCGCGGTCAGCCTTTCCAAGCAAATGGCCTATGAGCCGCCCTTCAATACCCGGCGGGATCTATGCGTAGATGAAAAACGCCGCATTGCCTCCCGTGCCATGGAGCTGGTCGTAGACAATGCCACCATCCTGCTGGATTCCGGCACCACATCCTACGAGCTTGCCAAGCAGCTCGCCGGATCAAAGCACATCAATGTTGCCACCAATGACCTCAACAGTGCTATGGCGCTGGCTGCCAACGCCGATATATCCCTGTTCATTCTCGGCGGCACCCTGCGTCCCAACCATTACTCCGTCAACGGTCTGTTTACCGAGGAGATGATTCGTCAGCTTCATGCCGACATGGCTTTTCTCAGTGTGGACGCCATTGACCTTTCCTCGGGCCTGATGAGCTTTTCCATGGAGGAAATGCCCACCAAGCGCATGATGATCCAATCTGCGCGAAGGATTGTTGTCCTTTGCGACCATTCCAAATTTGAAAGCTTAGCGTTTGTCAATATCTGCCCCCTGAGCAGCGTTGACATTGTAATTACAGGTAAAGAAACGCCCCCTGCCATTCTGGAGCAGCTGAAGGAGCAGGGCATCACCGTTTTGACCGCCTGACCTATTTTGTTAAAAATCTTTATTTTAGGAGGAACCATATGATCGATCTGACCATTAACAAGGCCGGCCTGGAGCACAATATCCAGAAGGCCAAGGAAAACAACATCATCATCCCCACCATCGCTCAGATGCAGAACCCCGACCTGATCCCCGAGAAGATCAAGGCCAAGCTCTCCAACACCGGGCTGTGGGATGTGGATCCCGTAAACCTGTTCCGTATCTCCTGGCACAATGAGGCCAAGGAGAAGGGCGGCCTGTTCCAGGCTGTGCCCAACTATGTGGAGATCCCCAGCAAGCTCTCCGGCGTGCCCTGCCGCATCATTGCCATGTCCGGCAAGTGGTTCCCCACCGGCTGCCACAAGGTGGGCGCCTCCTTTGGCTGCCTGGCACCCCGCCTGGTCACCGGTCAGTTTGACGCCACCTATCATCACGCTGTTTGGCCCTCCACCGGTAACTACTGCCGCGGCGGCGCCTTCAACTCCAAGCTCCTGGCCTGCGAGTCCGTGGCCATCCTGCCCCAGGATATGTCCAAGGAGCGCTTTGACTGGCTCAAGAGCATCGCCGGCCAGATCATCGCCACCCCCGGCTGCGAGTCCAACGTCAAGGAGATCTTCGACAAGACCTGGGAGCTGAAGCAGGATCCCACCATGATGATCTTCAACCAGTTTGCCGAGATGGGCAATCCCCTGTGGCACTACAATGTCACCGGCTACGCCCTGGCCGACCTGTTTGAGGCCGTGAAGAAGCCCGGTCAGAACTTTGCCGGCGCCTGCTTCACCTCCGGCTCCGCCGGCACCATGTCTGCCGGTGACCTGCTGAAGGAGCGGTATCCCCACCTGAAGCTGGCTGTGGGCGAGGCGCTGCAGTGCCCCACCATTCTGAATAACGGCTTCGGCGGCCACCGCATCGAGGGTATCGGCGACAAGCACATCCCCTGGATCCACAACGTGAAGAACACCGACATGGCCATCGCCATCGACGATGAGGATTCCCAGCGTCTGCTGCGCCTGTTCAACACCGCGGAGGGCAAGGCCTACATGAAGAACGAGCTGGGCATGAGCGATGAGCAGGTGGAGAAGATGAGCTGGCTGGGCATCTCCGGCATTGCCAACGTGCTGTGCTGCATTAAGATGGCCAAGTACTATGAGCTCACCGAGAATGACGTGGTGGGCACTGTGCTTACCGACTCCGCCGTAATGTATCAGTCCCGCATTGAGGAGCTGAATGAGATGCACGGCGCATACAACGCACATGAGGCCGCTATGGATCACGCTCTGCATATGCTGGGCCTGAAGACCGACAACATGATGGAGATGGGCTATGCCGAGCGCAAGCGCGTCCACAACCTGAAGTACTACACTTGGGTGGAGCAGCAGGGCATGACCGTGGAGGACCTGAACGCCCAGTGGTACGACACCAAGGGCACCTGGGACGCCGTTCATGCCCAGGCCAAGGATCTGGACGAGCTCATCAACGAGTTCAACGAGGCCACCGGCCTGCTGAAGGACCTGTAAGAAATACCCACAAAAACCGGCTCATGAAGCTTCCAGGGAAGCTTCATGAGCCGGTTTTGCCGTACGGAAATACAATGCATTTCAGTATATATCCCATTTCTGCAATTTCGCAATCACCATCAATACCGCGAAAAGAGGAGCGGATCCGAATAACAACCGGATCCGCTCCTCTTTCTGTAAGCAGAAACGCCACTGTCCCCTGTCACACGCAGGTAAAGCCGCCGTCCACCAGCACGGTGCTTCCCACTGTAAAGCTCGCCTCGTCACTGGCCAGAAATACAATGACCCGAGCGATTTCTTCAGGCTGCCCCAAACGGCCGATGGGAAACAGCTTTGCAAATTCATCCAGTCCGCCGATGCCCTCCATCAACGGCGTCAGCGTGCCGCCCGGGCAAACACAGTTGACCAAAATATTTTCCTTGGCATATTCCGCGGCCATGCTCTTGCTAAGCTGGATCACCGCTCCTTTGGTGGCGGAATAGGCATGCAGGCCCCATGCGCCCACAGTGCCGGCTGTGGAGCCGATGTTAACGATCCGCCCATAGCCGTTTTCCCGCATCAGCGGCAGGATATACTTACTCATCAGAAAGATACTGGTCACATTGAGCGCAAAAATTTTTTCCCACTGCTCCAGCGCCAGCGTTTCCACCGTGCCATCCACCGACATTCCTGCATTGTTGATCAGGATATCCACTTTGGGGTAATCCCGAGCGATCCGGGCACAGAGAGCCGCTATCTGCTTCGGATCGGAGAGGTCGCAGGCATAAAATTTTGCGCCCCGCTTTTCCAGCTCCGCCCCCTTTTCCGCACTGCGGCCAACCGCCAGCACCTGTGCGCCCTTGTCCATCAGTTGGCGAGCCGTTTCCTCACCAATCCCGGAGGTCGCCCCGGTCACGATCGCAACTTTTCCGCAAAAATCCATTATTCTTCCTCCCTCAGCGGTATTCCTGCACAAGCATCATCTGATTAGCGGCATGCGCCACCTCCAACAGCTTGATATTTCCCTCTCCCATCAGGGCGCTAAGCCGCGCATCCGCCTCCGCCACCCAGTTGGGATCCACTGCCTCTAAAGAGGCCTTGTCCTTCCAATACACAATGTTGCGTACATAACCGGGGCGATCACTGCTCACCCATATCTCAGAGCCCATGAAGCCCGGCCACTTTTCCAGCCCCTGTGTAAAGCAGGTGAAGTCCCCTTCCAAATACCGATCCAAAAGCTCCGGAGCAATCTGGAACACAAGCTCCTCCACGATCAAGGGGTTCTCATATTTCTTGCGCTGCATATATCCTTCCTCCTGTTCAGTTATAGCTCATTCACTCCGCCGGAATAGCTGCAATGGCAGAAGCGCATGGTGGAACAGCACATGGCCGCTCACCAATTCATCCCCCTCCAAGGCATAGCGGATATCCCCCATACGAAACAACGTGCTGCCGGGCTCCAGCTCCAGCTTTTGGGCCACGGCGCCGTGCACCTGGCAAAAATCAAGCTCCGCCACGGTAGTATTAGCCTGTCTCAGGCAAAAGATCTCCAAAAATTCGCAGAGACTCAGATCCTCAAAATCCTTCCATTTTTGATAGTCAAATTTAAAATTACTCTTGCGGTAGTAGGCAAGGCTGTAAAGTACCGGCTTTCCGTCCCCGCAGAATACCCGCTCCAAGCGCAACAGCGGTTCGTCGCAAGTTTTTAGTGTGGAGCCTTGGGCAAGGCCCTCCGCCGCCTCACAATCCACCCACCGCTCATCCGTCAGCCGAACGGAAGGCTCCATCCCATGGAGTCGGATCAAATCCATGAAATCCACCTGTTCGTCGATCCTCGGCCCCAAGCGGCAGATATGGTCATTGATCAGGATGCCTTTTCCCCGGCGGCGGCTGACATATCCACGCGACTCCAGCTCGCCCAGCACATCGCGGATCAGCACTAGGCTTACACCGCACATCCTGGCCATTTCCTCACCAGAGGGAAGCCTGTCCTCTCCTGCGCTGAGTTTCTGCTGGATCAGGCGCAGAACCGTCACCTTTGTTTTGGCATACGCCTTGTCCGGCGTCTTCATATTCTCAAGGCTCATCGTATTCCGTCTCTCCATAAATAAGATTTTCAAAAATAAATCATATTTATCTATTGCAATCAGATTTATTTTATGATAATCTATTTTCCAGAGATAGTCAAGTGTTTTTCCAAAGCGGATTCCTGTATTTCCGGTGCAGCGACACCTGTGTATATTTTTTAATTCGAGGAGGAAGTCACCATGAAAAAAACAATCGCATTCCTACTGTCTCTGGTTATGGCGCTCAGTCTGCTGACCGCCTGCAGCACCCAGAAGGAGCCAAATAGCCCAAACAAAGGCGGCAACACTTCTGACCCGAGCAATCTGAAAATAGGCTTAGTCCTGACCGGAAGTGCCAACGATGGCGGATGGAACCAAATGGCTGCCGACGCCGCTTCCACTGTGGCAGCCAAATATGGCTGCACAGTAAATTTCTCCGAGTCTGTTGCAACCACAGATATTGAAAACACCATCCGCGGGTATGCCGATGCCGGATATGACATTGTGTTTGCCCATGGTGCAGAGCTGTTTGATGCTTCCAAGCAGGTTTCCAAGGATTATCCCGATACTAAATTTATCAACAGTTGCGCCTTCTCCGGGCAGGAGCCAAATCTCACAGGCGTTGACTTCGGTGCATATGAGCTGGGCTTTTTGAACGGCTTGGCCTGTGCCTACGCTACAGAGGCAAAGAAGGTTGGCGTTATCATTGCCGTGGAGAGTGACTCCATGCTGACTTGGGTAGAGGGCATCAAGGACGCTGTGAAATATGTGGATGAGAGCATTGAGGTCGTGGTTGTTGCCACGGGTAGCTTTGACGATCCCATCAAGGCCAAGCAGGCCACCGATGCAATGGCTTCCAAGGGCTGCGATGTGATTACCCAAAATGCAGACGCCTGCGGAAACGGCGCCGTAGAGGAATGCGACGCCCTGGGTCTAGTGAATGTGGGCGCTGTGGGAGACCAAAGCGCTTATGGAGAAAGCTGCTTCCTGTCCGTGATACAGGATGCCCATCAGGGCATTGCGGCCGCTATCGATGAGGCAATCAACGGCACCCTGAAGCCCGGCCCTGTGGTCATGGGCGCCAATGCAAACGTGGTGTATCTCACCGACTACACCGGCAAATACGCTAACCTCCTCACCGATGAGGAAAAAGCCACCCTGCAAAGCGTCTGGCAGCAGGCGCATGACGGCATTGATCTGCACACCCTCACCAAGTAAATCTCCGTACTGAAAAAAACACCGGGGAAGGCTCCTTTGAAGGGGCCTTCCCCGGTGTTTATTTGTCAAGGAAGTCCGAAGAAAGTGTTCCGAGCTGCGCAGCGAATTTCTTGCCCTGTACGGTGCGCGCTGAACAGCAGGGTGCCTTATGCGGCATTTATGCTTCTGCGGACGTTTTCTCCTCCCGCCGCTTTTGATATGCCTCCAGATACCGATCCAGATAGACCTTGTTGACAGTAGCAGAGATCGTATTGCGAAGCAGGTCCTTTTCATCGGATTGAGTTTCGCCTATTCCCTGCCTTGCAGGTGCTATGCCAAAGGCCGCGCCAAGCATATTTTCGAACTCGTCGCAGAAATAATCATAGGCAGTCTGAAGCGCATAGCTGTCCTCCTGTATGCCAAACATCATCCGAAGCCCATCAAGCGGAACGACAGGCTTGACCACGGCAATAAAGAGCAGGCGTGCAAGGTGCTGGGCGGTGTACAGCTTTTTCTGCGGTGCGGGGATCAGCCGCTGCTTGACATAATTGCTTACCATAGAGCTTGTCAGCGCAGGCTCCCCCAGTATTGCCAGGTGGGAATTGACATAGCGCACCACCTGTTCCAAATAAAGGCCGACGTCAGGAATCTGCGCATAGCGGGGCAGACGGAATTCCTCAATATTCACAGTTGTGTTCTTCCCTTCATATTCTATGGCTCTATTATATACGATTTCGGCCAATAGTTCAACTGTTCCCGAAAATGTTTTAATCGGTTTTATAAAAACGGTTGACGGATTGAGAGAAAACTGGTAATATTCTTATACCGGTTTTTCAAAACCGGAGGAAATGCCTTTTGCTATTAGGAGGATTTACCATGACTCAGCTTCGCATTGCCGCAGACTCCAGCTGTGATCTTCTGGCGCTGGAGGGTTTGGACTTTGTCGCCGTTCCCCTTACCATACGAACCGACACGGAGGAATTCCGAGACGATGCCGCCCTCGATGTAAACAAGATGGTCAGCACGCTTCGTAATACCAAGGGCCGCTCCTACAGCGCGTGTCCCAATATTGCGGATTGGGAGGATGCTTTTGGCGAGGAGGGTGACGTAATTGCCTTTACCATCACAAGCAGCCTCTCGGGCAGCTACAGCGCGGCGTGCGCCGCAAAGAAGGCCTGCACTGAGCGCAATCCCACTCGGCGCATCCATGTTGTTGACACCCTGTCTGCCGGCCCTGAAATGATGCTCCTCATCGAAAAGGTGCTGTCCGCACTGCGCTCCGGCGCGGACTTCCACGATGTGTGCCGGGTGGTAGAGGCATACCAGCACCAGACCCACCTGCTCTTTGCGCTGGAATCCATGCATAATCTCGCCCAGAACGGACGGGTCAGTAAGCTCGCCGCGACTATGGCGGGCGTTCTCGGCATCCGCGCCCTGGGGCAGGCCAGCCTTGAAGGAACCCTTGAGATGCTTGAAAAATGCCGTGGGTTAAGAAAAACACGGGCGTCCATGCTGCGGGAAATGGAGCGCTTCGGCTACAACGGAGGCAGCGTCCGTATCGGGCATTGTCAGAATGCGGCCCTTGCGCTGGAGCTTGTCACCGAGATTCATCAGCTTTTCCCCGAGGCGGATGTTAAAAGCTATCCCCTGCGCGGCCTTTGCAGCTACTATGCCGAGTACGGCGGCATTATGCTGGGCTTCGAGTCGTGAAAATGCATACGCGGATGCAGGCGGTGGAGATCCTGCATCTGGCGGTACGTATTCTGACGCTGCCGCCGATCGTTATCGGCGTAACCCTGCTTTTGATGTACGCCCTGGAAGGATTTTTGACGCTGCGGGAGCTGCTGGTGTGCGAGCTTTTTTTGCTGCTCATCCCCATTGCGGCATACCCGCTGCGGGAAATCCTTCACATCGGAAAGGACCGGCGGAAAGGGCAGCGCGCCACGGCGCTGGTATGCAGCGCCGTCGGATACATTGCAGGCTTTCTCTGGTCACTGCTGGCACCCTGCTCATGGCTTGTCCATATTCTGTTTCTCTCCTACGTTATTTCCATCGCGGGCCTGCTGCTGCTCAATGTCGGGCTTGGCTTTCATGCAAGCGGCCACGCCTGCAGTACAACGGCTCCGGCACTTCTGCTGACTTGGAAGCTGCACCCCCTCTTCATTATACCGTCTGTGCTGCTAATCGTGGCGGTATACCGCTCCTCCTTGAAGCTGTCGCGTCACACGCTGCCCCAGCTCCTGACCGGCTCGGCGGTGAGCCTCCTGGCCTGTGGGATTTCCACCCTGTTCTACGGAACCGGTTAAGGCAGAGTCTCCCTCTATCAAAACGCCGCGCCTACTGATGATCCCGAAAACCTGCGCCTACATCTGGATCATCGTTATGGGGCTGCGGCTGTTGTTCCGCGCTGCTTGAGGAGAGTGTGCAGCAGCATGAGTCAGAAAAGATATTCCATCATCTACAGCAGCGTAACCGGCAAATAGAGGAACAGCGCGAGCGCTCGCGCTGTTCCTCTATTTATGGGGATATAGCCGCAGGGATAAACCCTTGTTTCATTCGCCCGGGCTTTAAGTCAGCTCAAATGCGATACAATAGCCTCCTTACCCGCCTGCCGGGATGGATATCTCAAACACAGCGCCGGGCTCCCCATTGCAGGCGCAGATCCTGCCCTTGTGCAGGTGGATGATTTCTTGTCAGCGCAAGGCCAATGCCGGTTTTTCCGCTTTCCCCCATATAGAAACGATCAAAGATATGGGGAAGATCCGTCTCGGCGATGCCGTTTCCATCATCCTGTATCCGGATTATCACATTCCGTTTGTCGGGCCGGCAGGTCAGGCGCAGCTCACTGCGGGCATACCGCAATCCGTTGGTCAGGATATTCGTGACCGCCCTGCGCATCTGCGTGTCATCGCATTTGACCAAGACGGGTTCTTCGGGGAAATCCGGCACAATGGCGATGCCGCTATGGGCGGCTGCCGGCTCCACGGTGCGAAGGCTGTCGTAGAGCAGCTCCCGAAGATCCACCTTTGAAAGCGTAAGCTGCCGCCCCATGTCGAGCCGGGAGATGTCCAAAAGCTCCTCCACCAGCTCCGTCATGCGGTCGCTTTCCGCCAATATCACCTCCGCCGAGCTGCCTGCCTCCATCACCCCCGCCTGTATGCCCTCCGCATAGCCCTGTATCGCCATAAGCGGCGTTTTCAGCTCATGAGAGGCGTTCTGGAAGAAGGTCTGCTGCCGCTCCGCCTCGTTTTCGATATCCCTGCCAAACCGGAAGCCCAGCAGGCACATGACGGAGGAAATTGCAAGCAGCACCGCAAAGAACATCCCGTTCAGTGTCACGATATAGCGTGTGATCGGGCCGATGTCTATGTACATGATGTAGGAGTATGGAGCTTCTGCATCGCCGTAGTCCTCCTGCACGGACATAAAAATCAGGTGGTGCCTACCCGTCCTAAAGGAATAACACTGATCCAGCGCGATGTTCCGATTGCTGCAGTAGGCCAGCAGCTCCTTCTCCAATTGGTAGGTTTCCTGTCTCCATCCGCTTGGCCGGTAGCCATCCTCCAGCTCCAGAAAGACAATGCTGGGCGTAAGGAAGTGTTCCTCCTCCCCGTTGTCCCAATCGCTGTTAGGGATCGTTCCGCTGTCTGTATAGGGGATGGTGCGGTTTTGGTACCTCGCCTCACTGATGAGCGCCTTTTTTGCCTCTCTTACAAAGTGAGCCGGGATAATGACGTTGACCGCCAGCATGAAAAGGGCAAAGAGCAGCAGCGCCGCGCCGAGGATCAGATACACGATCCGCTGCTTGATGTTCTTCATACGCTCTCCGCCTCCTTCAGCCTATACCCAAAGCCCCAGATCGTAGTCACACTGACGCCGCTGCCTGCCTGCAGCAGCTTTTTCCGGATGCGGCGAAGGGTTTCGTCCGTCACACGGGTCTCCACCTCCGAATCGAAGCCCCAGACTGCGTTGAGCAGCTCCTCGCGGGAGTAGGCTTTCCCCGGCTGCCTCATCATATAGCTAAGCAGCCGCAGCTCGGTTTGGGTCAGCGCAACAGGTGCATTCCCGCAGAGGACGGCGTTTTCCGTAGCGGAATAGCGGAGATCCCCATAGCGCAATTCGTCTGCTGTCGCTGCCGCTGTTTTCCTCCCGTCCATCTCCACCCGGCGCAGCAGGGCTCTCACCTTCATGAGCAGGATCGTGGGCCGAAAGGGCTTGGTGAGATAATCATCACCGCCCTGGCTGATGCCCATGACATAGTCCAGCTCGCTGTCCTTTGCCGTGAGCAGAATGATGGGAATGTCGGAAACAGAGCGAAGCTCCCGGCACACGGTAAGGCCGTCCGTGCCGGGCATCATAATATCCAAAATCACAAGCTCCGCCGGCTCCTGCTGAAAAGCCGCCAGCAGTGCATCTCCACTTTCAAAGGAGCGCACTTCATATCCGTCGCTTGTAAGGAAGCTGTGCAGCAGCTCGCGTATGCTCTTTTCGTCATCAGCCAGATAGATGGTATGCCCCACAGCGTCCTCCTTGTAAGCAGCGCCAAATGCTGCGCACAGGCGCAGCATCGGCGTGGTATTGAGTCTATCGTATCAGAAAAGGCTTTCTCCATCAAAGAGGGCAGATGCCGCTTTCACAGCCTGTGTTCCCCCAAACGGAATTGTTCAGCTCGCAGAGTCGGTTGTCAATCTCCACCAGGCGGTTGTAGTCGGTGACAAGGGCCTCCTTTTCCGCATCGGTCAGGACATTCAGGCTGCGGATAAAGGAAATCTCATCGTAGTTATCGAAGTTATAGTCATCCGGCAGGCCAAAATATGCCTCATCCACCTTGTCCCACAGGTCTGCATTCTTCTCGCAGATCCGGTCATACTCTTGCTCCAGGGTGTCGATCTCATCCAGCACCTTGGGGTCGGCCTTTTCCAGTGCCTTCTCGTAAAGCGGCATATTGTCGCAGTCGGGCAGCTTCGCATACAGCGCCTCCATCTCGGCATCCAGGCCGTTCAGCTCCTTGATGTCCGCCAGAAGCGTTTCCTTCTCCGCTTCCGTCAGGGCGTTGGTGCTGCGGATAAACGCCGCTTCGTCAAAGTTTGTGAAGTCGTAGTCGTCGGGCAGGGCGTTGCAGATTTCGTCCAGCTTTTCCCACAGCGCCGCGTTTCTCTGGAAGATGGCGTCGCTCTTTCTTCCACTGCCTCAATCTGCTCCCAAATTGCGTCCTCATTCTCCGTGGCGATGGCAGCTGCCGGCTCTGCCGTGTCAGGCGTTGCCGCAAAGGCTACGGCAGTTGCGCCGATGGCCGATACCGCCAATGCCAGTGTCAGCACAAGGCTCCAAATCGTTTTCTTCTTCATGGTATGTTACGCTCCTTTTTGAAGTATTTGGGGTCGTGTATCAACCTTGTCTACATGATACCAAAAGCGCCTTCGGACTTCCCCCGCAAAAGTGCGGAGAAAGTGTCACAAAAGTGCAACAGGGCCAATTGGGAGATTCCTCCTTTTTTTGATGAGATAAAAACCCTCTTGTCAGCTCATATCGGCGGCAAGGGCCTGGTCGATGAGCTTTTGCAGCGTCTCGGCCTGCTTCTTTTCTGTAATGGCACCTACGATGGGTTCTCCCACGATATTGCCGTTGCGGTCAACTACATAGGTGGTGGGATAGGCAAGGATATTCGAGGTAAACTTTCCCGCCTCACTGTCGGAGGCGAAATATACATTCTGATAGGTTGCGCCCTTCTTCATCAGCACATCCTTTGCCTCTGAAATTGCCGCTTCGTCGCCGCCCAGCGTGAAGGTGTTGACGCCGATGAGTGTGCCGCCCTTTTCAGCAAGCTTCTTGTTCAGCGCATCCAGCTCGGCAAGCTCGCCCACACAGGGGTTGCAGGTGGTAAACCAGAAATTCACTACCGTGACAGCGTTGCCGGAGAACAGCTTATCGCTCTTCACCGTGTTCCCGTTCAGGTCCTTGCCCTCAAAGGAGGGGAACTTCTTCATGCTGCCGTCATTGGGCGGCGTGGTCGTGTTGCTGCCTGCAGGCATACTCATGTCGCCATCCAAGGATTTCCGCGCCACCTCAGGGTATTTTTTCTCAATCATGGTCAGCTTGCTTTCGATGTCACGAATCTTCTCCGCTTCTCCCTGAAGCAGCTTCAGCTCATCCGCCGTAAACTGATCCTTGGCGGATTCGATTGTACTGAGCAGGAAATCGCCATAGTTTTTGCCGTCCTCCTGCATAGTCATGCCTTTATCAGCCGCCATAAATACCTTTTCCCACAGCGCGGTATTCTTTGAGAGAATAGCATTTTCCTGCGCCATCAGATCCTTGTGCATGGCAGCCGCTTCCTCGGCATTCTTCGGGTCGCTTCCCATTCCATCCTTTTTGTCGCCGCTCTTTGTGCCGCAGGCCGCCAGAGACAGCACCATCAGTGCGGCAAGCAGCAGCGCCAGCAATCTGCTGGTAGTATTCATTTTATTCATCCGTTTTGTTCCTCCTTGTTATTTATGTTTTTCCTGCGGCTTTCTGCCGCCTCTTTTATTCTTATCATCTCCGAAGCCGTAGCGAAAGCACACGGCGCCCGTCGGGGCAGGTGCGGACGCACATCCCGCAGCGGATACACTCGGCATGATTGGGCGTCCTTGTCACATCCACATCCATCTTGCATACTCTGGCGCATTTTCCACAGGAGACACACTTGTTTTTGTCCACCTTCATTTGGAATAGAGACACCCGATTCAGCAGCGCATAGAACGCGCCCAGCGGGCAGAGCCACTTGCAGAAGGGCCGGTAAAGCAGTACGCTCAACACGATCACCACCAGCAGGACGCCGAATTTCCAGGTAAACAGGCTGCCCAGCGCCCCTCGTATGCCGGCATTGGCAAGGGACAGCGGGATGGCTCCCTCCAGCACGCCCTGCGGGCAAAGGTATTTGCAGAAGAACGGATCGCCCATGCCTACATCGTTCACAAGGAACGCCGGCAGCAGAATTACCATCACCAGCAGAACGGCGTACTTGATGTATCGCAGTGGCCTCAGCTTCTTTGTGGAGAGCTTCTTCGTGGGGATCTTGTGCAGCAGCTCCTGAAGCCAGCCAAAGGGACACAGAAAGCCGCAGATGAAGCGCCCCAGCAAAACTCCCAGCAAAATGAGAAAACCTGTGATATAATAGGAGAAGCTGAATCTCGACGAACCCACCACCGCCTGAAACGCACCGATAGGACAGGCGCCGGAGGCCGCCGGGCAGGAGTAGCAGTTCAGCCCCGGCACACAGACGGTTTTCCCTGCTCCCTGATATATTCGCCCTTGAGAAGGTTCGGCAGGTGCAGGTTGGTCAATAAAGCGGCCCCCGCCTGTATCCAGCCACGGAAGCGAGAGAGCATCTGTGACACGCCCGAAAACTTTTTATCCAATGCCCACACACTCCAAACACAATTTAATTGCTTTGCTCAATACTACCGCCGCTTCGCCGCGCCAGATACCGAAGCACAGCATGACGACTCCCGCTATCAGCAGCGTGGCCTGCACCAAAATCCTTTTTACATGGCCCAATTTCATCACCCCTTCGTTTTTTCTGCCAACATCATAGCGCAGGAGAGTTAAATTCCCTGTTAAGAACGAAAATTTAACGCAAATCTTATCTGTTTTTGCTATAATTAGGAACAACATAAAAATAAAAAGGAGGGCTCCCATGCGCCTTTTGATAATTGAAGATGAACGCGCCCTGTGCGAGACCATCGTCCGCAGCCTGCGGCGTCTGGCATACAGCGTAGACTACTGTTACGACGGTGAGAAGGCTCTGGAGCTGCTGAGCGTGGAGCGCTACGATCTGGTTCTTCTTGATCTAAACCTGCCGGGCAGGGATGGCATGGCGGTGCTGCGCACCCTGCGGCAAACGGACCGCGAGACGCGGGTGCTGATCCTCTCCGCCCGCAGCGAGGTAGAGGACAAGGTGGAGGGGCTGGACGCCGGGGCTAACGACTATCTGGCAAAGCCCTTCCACTTGGCCGAGCTGGAGGCCCGCATCCGTAGTCTGACCCTGCGGCAGTTCACCCAAAAGGACGTGCTGCTGCGCTGCGGAGCCTTGGCCTTTGACACCCGCTCCCGCACCGCCTCCGTTAACGGGCAGGCCATGACGCTGACCCGTAAGGAGACAGGGATTTTAGAATATTTGATGGTTCACCAGGGACGACCAGTAAGTCAGGAGGAAATGATGGAGCATGTATGGGACAATAGTGTGGACAGCTTCAGCAACTCCATCCGGGTCCATATCTCCGCCCTGCGCAAGAAGCTCCGTGCCGCGCTGGGCTATGACCCCATCCGAAACCGCATCGGTGAGGGCTATCTAATGGGAGGTGAGGAGCTATGAGGCGCCTTTCTCTGCAGTGGCGCATCACCCTGATGACGGTCCTGCTCATCGGCGTCACCTGCATCGCCATGAATCTTCTGCTCTGCTCCTCCGGTGTATACTATATGGATACGATCACAGATACCCTGCAGGAGACAGCACCGTTATTCTGAACGGTGAAGGAGCAGAGGAGCTTTGATCCGCAGCTCATAACGCCTAACGAGAATCTGGCCATCGTTGTCAATGGGGCACAGGGGCGTTTTCGCACAACCAACTGGTACATTACGGCGGTCGTGACTGTATTGAGCGGTATCCTGGCCTATTTTGTCAGCGGACGCGCTCTGAAGCCCTTACGCAGCTTTGCCTCGCAGGTGGAGAAGGTGCAGCTGAATAATCTTGCCGATATGAGGATCAACGAGGATGTTTTGCCGGAGTTTCGGCAGCTGAGTCACTCCTTCAATCAAATGCTGGAGCGGCTGAACAATGCCTTTGCCGCCCAGCGGCAGTTCACCGGCAATGCCGCCCACGAGCTGCGTACCCCCCTGGCGCTGATGCAGGCGCAGCTGGAGCTGTTCTCAGCAGAGCATCCCGACGTGCTGCCGGAAACGGCAGAGTTTCTCACGCTTTTGCGAGAGCAGACGGAGCGGCTGACCCAGATGACCAAAACGCTGCTGGAAATGAGCAATTTACAGCAGGTGGCGCGCAATGAGCATATCCAGCTCGCCCCCATGATTGAAGAAATATTCACGGATCTTGCACCGCTGGCGGAGAAAAATGACATTGCGCTGGAGGTGGAGGGTGACGGCGCCATGATTGGCAGCGATGCGCTGATCTATCGCCTGCTCTTTAACCTGACGGAGAACGCCGTCAAGTATAATCGTCACGGCGGCTCGGTGCGAGTCACTGTCTCACAGGAGTCGGAAAATCTCCTGATCCGCGTCTCAGACACCGGCCGCGGCATCCCGGAGGAATTTCAGCGCAGCATCTTCCAGCCCTTCTTCCGGGTGGATAAGTCCCGCAGCCGGGAGTACGGCGGTGCGGGGTTGGGCCTCTCGCTGGTGTGGGAGATTGCCAACCTCCACGGCGGCTCCGTCCGGGTGGAGAAAAGCTCGGACAGGGGCACCACCATTTCGGCGGAGCTGCCGATTCAGTGATATGGCGCGCAATTCTCCGGTGAGCAGTTTGCCGAACGAAAAAATGTATCGCATTTGAAGAAAATAAACTGCGCAGCGGGAGCGACCTAAAGGTCGCTCCCGCTGCATGTTGTTATCCCTGAATCTGTTCCTTCTTTATTCCAGTGTGTCCGCAAAGGCCGCTATGGCCGCCAGGCCATCCTTTAGGGTCTGCTTATCACAGGCATAGCCAATGCGCATGCTGTGGGGCTGCTCGAAGCAATCGCCGGGGGTGACAAAGGCCCCGGTTATGATACATCTTCTTGCAGAACTCGTAGGATGGGATGTCATAATCATAGTATACCAAGGCTGTGGTGCCCGCCTTGGGCTTGGTGTAATAGAAATGCTCGTGCTCGTCCACCCAGGCATCCAAAATTGCCAGGTTTTCCCGGACGATGGCCTGATTCCGCCTCAGCATCACATCCCTGTGAGCCAGGGCAACGGAGGCCGCCGCATCGTCGAACAGGCCGCAGCTGATGAGGTTATAATCCCGGTGGGACAAGAATGCCTTCAGCGCCGCCGCGTCCCGGGTGGCGATCCAGCCCAGGCGAAGTCCCGCCAGAGAGAAAACCTTGGACATGCTGCTGACAGAGATCCCCTTTTCATACAGATCCGCTATGGAGGGGCACCAATCATCGGTCTGGGTCAGGTGGCGGTACACCTCGTCGCAGAGGATATAGGCATCCACACTGCGGGCAATGTCCACGATCTGCTGCAGCTGCGCCTCGCTCATCAGCGCGCCGGTGGGGTTGTTGGGATTATTCAGGCAGATCATCTTTGTCTCCGGCGTTACCAGGGCCTTCAGCTCCGCCAGATCCGGCAGGTAGCCGTTCTCCTGTTTGAGATGCATAATGGCCACATCCGCGCCGAGAGCCTCCGGGATGGAGTAGAGCTGCTGGTAGGTGGGCATGATGCTGACCACCCGATCCCCGGCGGAAATAAGGGAACAGAACACATGGTGATTGGCCCCCGCCGCACCGTGGGTGGGCACCACCTGGTCCGGCCGGACGGTCTTATACAGCCCGCAGATGCCGCTGCGCAGGGCGGGGCTGCCCAGTATGTCGCCATAGGTCAGCCGCTTGGCACAGAAATCCGCCAGGAACCGGGCCTTATCCTCCCCCGCCAGGGCAAACAGCCGGTCCAGGGACACGGAGTCCACGCAGGTCTCTGCGATATTAAAGCGTGCGCCCACTTCATATTCATTCATCCATTCTTCCACGGCAAAGGGTTTGATGTACATAGCATTTTCTCCTTTTCTTGTAAAAAAATACAGGCATCCATGACCAAATCTTATCCAGCAGATGCCGGAATACCTACGATTCGGTCACGGATGCCTGTGAGCCCCTCAGCCGGTGCCAAGGGAAGCATTTCCTATTCAGCTTGCTTTGTATTATAGCACAGGAAATGCATTTGTCAAGAGGAATATGAATAAATATTCATCATGCATTTGTAGCTCCGCACTTTTTTCTTGTCCGATCCAATCGCATTATAGTTCTTCATGCTCTCTTTACACCGGAAAAGCAGGGTGTTCTTGACAAACACACAAATGCGCGTTACAATGTTCACAAAAGAGGGAGGTGCGTAAATTGTGAACATAGCAGAGTGCAACATTCTGATGGAGCTGCAGCGCAGCGGCTCCACGTCCCAGCGCGCCCTGGCGCGGGCGGTGGGCCATTCTCTGGGGGTGGTGAACCGCTCCCTAAAGGCCCTGCACGAAGCCGGTTATACAGATGATGGCTGCCGTCCCACGGAGAAGGCCGCGGCGGAATTCCGGGCCCGGCAGCCGCGGCAGGCGGTTATCCTGGCGGCCGGGGCCGGCATGCGAATGATCCCCCTAAATATGGAGGTATCCAAGGGTCTGCTGGAGGTCAACGGTGAAGTCCTCATTGAGCGGCTGATCCGCCAGCTGCAGGAGGTCGGTATCCGAGAGATTTATGTGGTTGTCGGATTCATGAAGGAAAAATACGAATACCTAATGGACGCATACGGTGTGGAACTGATCGTCAACCCGGAATATGCGTTGAAAAACAACCTTCACTCCCTGTATCTGGCCCGGGAACACCTGACAAATGCCTATGTAATCCCCTGCGACAGCTGGTGCAGCCACAATCCCTTTTCCCGGGAGGAGCTGTACTCCTGGTACATGGTCACAGACCGGTTCGACCATGACAGCAGCGTCCGTGTTAGTCACAAGGGGGAGCTGATAGCCGTGTCCAAGGGCACGGGCGGGAATTCCATGATCGGCATCTGCTATCTGACGCAGCCGGATTCCGACACCGTCTGCACCCGGCTGGAGGCCATGGATGCCGAGCCGCGGTATGACGACGTCTTTTGGGAGGAGACCCTGCGGGATAAGGGCCGCATGATCGTTCCCGCTCGGCTGATGGACGCCGGAGAGGTCGTGAGCATTAAAACCTTTGAGCAGCTCAGGGAGCTGGACAGCCAATCCGACCACCTGAAAAGCGAGGCCATCCGAACCATCTGCGATGCGCTGCACGCGGACATGGAGGAGATCACCCAGGTCACCGTTCTGAAAAAAGGCATGACCAATCGCTCGTTCCTGTTTTCCTGCAAGGGTAAGCGCTACATCATGCGCATCCCCGGAGAGGGTACAGCTCAGCTGGTGGATCGCCGCCACGAGGCCGCCGTATACCAGGCAATCCGGGAGAAAAACATCTGCGATGACATCGCCTACATCAGCCCCGACAACGGCTATAAAATTACGGAATATCTCGCCGATGCCCGGGTGTGCAACCCGGAAAAGGCCGAGGATGTGCGCCGGTGCATGCAGCGGCTGCGCGAATTTCATGAGCTGCGCCTCACCGTGGCCCATACATTTGATATCTTTGGGCAGATCGAGTTTTATGAGTCTCTCTGGAACGGTGCGCCCTCCATTTATAAGGACTACCAACAGACCAAGGAAAACGTTTTTTCCCTCCGGGGATACATTGACGCACATGTGCAGGAGCGGGTGCTGACGCACATCGACGCCGTACCGGATAATTTCCTTTTTGTGAAAAGGGATGACGGCAGCGAGGAGATTCGCCTCATCGACTGGGAGTACGCGGGCATGCAGGATCCCCATGTGGACATTGCCATGTTCTGCATCTATGCCCTTTATGACCGCCGACAGGTGGACGAGACCATCGCAGCCTACTTCCCGGGCGGCTGCAGCGAAGCGGTCCGATTGAAAATTTACTGCTACATTGCGGCCTGCGGCCTGCTGTGGAGCAACTGGTGCGAGTACAAATGGACGCTGGGTGTGGAATTCGGCGAATACTCCCTGCGGCAGTACCGTTACGCAAAGGAGTATTACCGCATCGTTCGGGATACCCTGGAGCAGTGGGAAAGCGAGGGAAAATAAGCATGTTCAAGGCTGAAAGGGCCATCATCATGGCGGCGGGCTTCGGCAATCGGATGAAGCCTGTGACACTGGTTCGGCCCAAGCCCCTGGTAACGGTCAACGGTGTGCGGATGATCGACACCGTGATACAGGGCTTACACCGCAACGGGATTAGGGAGATCTATGTGGTGGTGGGGTATCTGAAGGCGCAGTTTGCCGGGCTGGAGCGGGAATATCCCGGCCTGCAGCTCATCGAAAACCCCTATTACAGCACCTGCAACAACATCTCCTCCCTGTATGTGGCCCGGGATCACATCGAAAACGCCATTATTCTGGACGGTGACCAGATCATCTATAACCCGGATATCCTGGCCCCGGAGTTCAGCCGCTCCGGCTACAACAGCGTGTGGACGGACGAGCCCACAGGCGAGTGGCTGCAAACGGTGGAAAACGGCATTGTGACCGCCTGCAGCCGGACCGGCGGCAGCGGCGGCTGGCAGCTGTACAGCATCTCCCGCTGGTCGCCGGAGGATGGCCGGCGCCTGCGCCGGCACCTGGAGATCGAGTTTGAGGAAAAGCAAAACCGGCAGATCTATTGGGATGACATCGCCCTGTTCTGCTATCCGGAGGAATACCGTCTGGGAATACGCCCCATGCATAAGGGGGACGTGATTGAGGTGGATGATTTAAGCGAGCTGGCCGCTCTGGACGCCAGCTACAGGAAATATGAAAAGGAGAAAAATAATGGAAATGGATAAGACCGCCTCTCATAAGCGAGGTCAGATAGATTGGATGATTACCCTGGTCCCCCTAGGGCTCATTTTGGCCCTGTGCATCGTGTTCTTTTTTGCACCGGAGCAATCCAACGCCGTATTGAGCCAGGTGCGCTTTTTCTTCGGTGATACCTTCGGCGTATATTATCTGGTCATCGGCCTGGGCATCTTCCTGCTGTCGCTGTTCATCGCCGGGTCCAAATATGGAAGTATCGTTCTGGGCGAGCCCAATGAAAAGCCGAAATATCCCTTCTTCGCTTGGGGAGCCATGATGTTCACCTGCGGCCTGGCGGCGGACATCCTGTTTTACTCTTTTTCTGAGTGGGTCCTGTACGCCACCGACCCCCATCTGGCTGAAATGGGCAAAGTCCAGGAGTGGGCCGGAGTGTATCCGCTCTTTCACTGGAGCTTTATCCCCTGGGGCTTTTACTTGGTGCTGGCGGTAGCCTTCGGGTTCATGCTCCATGTCCGCAAGCAGAACCGGCAGAAGTATTCCGAGGCCTGCCGTCCCATCCTGGGCAAGCACACCGACGGCTGGCCCGGGCGGATCATCGACCTGCTGGCGGTATTTGCCCTGCTGGCCGGAACCGCCACCACCTTCAGCGTAGCAACGCCGCTGATGGGCTCTCTGATTTGGGAGCTGTTCCATGTGGAAATAGGCCGGGTAACCATCGATATCATCATCCTTTTCATTACCTGCTTTGTATATACATACTCCCTTCTGCACGGGTTCAAGGGCATCAGCAAGCTGGCCAATGTCTGCATCTACTTGTTCTTCGGGCTGCTGGCCTTTGTGCTCCTGTTCGGCGGCGAGACCCGGTATATTATCGAAACGGGCCTGTCCTCCCTGGGCACAATGGTCCAAAATTTTATTGGCCTGTCCACCTTCACAGACCCCCTCCGCACCTCCCATTTCCCACAGACCTGGACCATCTATTACTGGGCCTACTGGATGGTGTGGTGCGTGGCGGCGCCGTTCTTCATCGGCAATATCTCCCGGGGCCGGACGGTGCGCCAGACGATTCTGGGCGGCTACGGCTTCGGCGTGGGCTCCACCATCGTCAGCTTCATCGTGCTGGGCAACTATTCCATGGGGATGCAGGTGACCGGGAAGGCCGACTTCATCGCTCACTTTCTGCGCACCAATGACATCTATGGCATGATCGTAGAGATCATCAAGACCCTGCCAGGCGCACCGGTGATCATGGTGGTGGTGCTGCTGACCATGATCGCCTTTTACGCCACCTCCTTTGACTCCATTGCCCTCACGGCCTCCTGCTACAGCTACCATCGGCTGGAGGAGGGCCAGCAGCCCCACAAGCTGATCCAGCTCATGTGGTGCATCCTGCTGATTCTGCTGCCCATCGCGCTGCTGTTCGCCGAAAGCTCCATGACAAACCTGCAATCGGTGAGTATCGTTGCGGCATTCCCCATCGCCATCGTCATTGTGATGATCGCAGCCAGCTTCTTAAAGGATGCAAATATCGCGAGGAGCTCCATTTAAAAGAGTAGTCGGCGGAATACGAAGGTGCTTCCAATAAAAGCAGGTCTGCGGCCGGTTGGCCGCAGACCTGCTTTTATGCTTCAGTTCTGTCCCTTCAACTTCTCCAGGGCTGCCCGGGCGGCGGACTGCTCCGCCTCCTTCTTGCTGTGACCGGTGCCGGTAGAAAACTCCTCCCCATTCAGCAGAGCCGCCGCCTCAAAGACCTTGGCATGGTCCGGCCCGTCAGAGCCCACCATCCGGTAGTTCAGCGTAGAGCCGCTCTTGCGCTGCACCAGCTCCTGCAGCTCGGTCTTGTAGTCCCGGCGGCGCTCCTCCACGGCTTCCTCCCGTTCCTTATCCAGCAGCACCCGGTGAATCAGTGCCGCGGCGGCCTCCATGCCGCCATCCAGATAAACCGCGGCAAACACGGACTCCGTGGCATCCGCCAGGATAGACGGCCGCTCTCGGCCGCCGCCCTGCTCCTCGCCCCGGCCCAACTTCAGATGCCGGCCTAAATCCAGGCCTTGGGCCACCTCGTGCAGGCTCTCCTCGCACACCAGCGCCGCCCGGATGCGGGTCAGGTCCCCCTCCGGCAGGTCCGGATGCTTTTTGTACAGGTAGTCTGCCGTCACCACGCCCAGCACGGCGTCACCCAAAAACTCCAGCCGCTCATTGCTGCGCATGCCCGCGCCGCGGTGCTCGTTGGCATAAGAGCTATGCTGCAGAGCGTTTTCCAGCAGGGCGCGGTTTTTGAACCGATAGCCCAGCTTTTCCTCCAGTGTGAACATAAAAACTCCTCTCCACAGCTGAAAAAGGAAACCCCACAGGATTGTGTGGGGTCTCTTTTTTCAACCGTTGATTTTATGGTTCAAATACTGCACGCAGTCCCGGACGGTCTTGAGCCCGGCCAGATCCTCCTCGTCGATCTCGCCTACGTCAAACTCCTCCTCCATGGCCATCACCAGCTCCACCAGATCCACGGAGTCGGCGCCCAGGTCATCCACGAAAGAGCTGTCCAGGGTGATCTCCTCCGCATCGATGGCAAACTGCTCGGCGATGAGGTCCTGCATCGTTTTGAAAATTTCCTCTGCTGTCATATCGAGTTTTTCTCCTTTCGGATATGTCTTGAAAAATAATACGGCATCGGCGTATGTATGTCAATAGTCAAATAGGCATTTACTGCTCAATTTTCATCAAATTCACATTTTCCTCAATTTTTTCAATAAGGCCGCTGCGGGCGAAGGCCGCCGCCTGACCGACGGCATTTTCAACGGCCTCGGCGTTGGAGGCCCCGTGGGCCTTGATGACGGCCTTGGAGATGCCGATGAATGCGGTGCCGCCCACCTTATTGGGGTCCAGCTTGTCCTTGAAGGCGTTGAGGCCCGGCATCACCGCCAGAGCGGCCAGCTTTGTCAGCAGGTTTTTTTTGAACATGCTCTTCAGGGCCGACCCGGCAAAGGAGCCCACACCCTCCATGGTCTTGAGCAGGATGTTTCCGGAAAAGCCATCCGTCACGATGACGTCGCAGCCGCCCTTGATGGCCTCCTTGGCCTCGATATTGCCGATGAAATGCAGGTGTCCGGCGGCATCGGCCTCCTTCAACCGGGCCAGGGTCTGCTTCTGCAGGTCTGTACCCTTGCTGTCCTCGGCGCCGATGTTCAGCAGGCCCACCCGGGGCCTCTCCAAGCCCAGCACCTGCTGGGCATAAAAGCTGCCCAAATAGGCAAACTGCACCAGGTACTCCGGCGTACACTCGGCGTTGGCACCGCAGTCGATCAAAACAGCCTGTCCCGTGGTGGTGGGGATCACCGGGGCCATAGCGGCCCGGCGGATGCCGTGGATGCGCTTGGTGATAAGAGTTGCTCCGGTGAGCAGGGCCCCGGTGGACCCGGCGGAGACCAGCGCATCCGCCTTCCCCTCTCGGAGCATAGTCAATCCCACGCCCATGGAGGTGTCCTTCTTCCGGCGGAACACCGTGGCCGGGTCATCGCACATATCCACTGTCTGGGAGGTGGGGACGATCTCCACCCCCTGGGGCAGCTCCCCTTGGCCGCACTGGGCCAGGGCATCCCGGATGGCGCTCTCGTCCCCGGTGAGGGCAATGTCCACGCCCCAGTGCTTCTGTCCGGCCAGGGCGCCCTTTACGATCTCCAGGGGCGCATTGTCACCGCCCATAGCGTCTACAATGATCTTCATCAGCTCAGCACCTCCTCGCGCATTTGGTCAATAATCTGCAAAGAACGGGCAGAAAGCTCCGCATTCTTATTTCGCTTTCCCTTTACCCTGTGGTCAAGGGGCGGAATAATACCGAAATTGATATTCATAGGCTGGAAAACACCCACGCTTTCATTGCTCACATACAGGCTCAGGGCGCCGATGGCCGTCTCCCGGGGAAAGTCCAGGGGCGCCTGTCCCTTGAGCCGGCGAGCCAGCTCCACCCCGGCCAAAAAGCCGCTGGCGCAGGACTCCACATAGCCCTCCACCCCGGTCATCTGTCCGGCAAAGGCAATGCGGGGCTGCTTTCTCAGCCGGTAATAGCGGTCTAAAAGCCGGGGGGAATCCAGATAGGTATTCCGGTGCATCACCCCGTATCGCAGGAACTGAGCGTCCTTCAGGGCCGGGATCATGGTGAATACCCGCTTCTGCTCCGGCCATCTCAGGTGGGTCTGGAAGCCCACCAGATTATAGATGCTGCCCTGAGCGTTATCCTTGCGCAGCTGCACCACAGCGTAGGGCTCCCAGCCGGTCTTGGGGTCTTTTAGTCCCCGTGGCTTCAGGGGTCCATAGCGCAGGGTATCCTCCCCCCGCCGAGCCATGACCTCCACAGGCATGCATCCCTCAAAAACCTGCCCATCCTCAAACCCGTGGACCGGGGCCTCCCGGGCCTCCGTCAGGGCCTTCCAAAAGGCCAGATACTCGTCCTTTTCCATGGGACAGTTGATGTAGTCCGGGGTCCCCTTATCATAGCGGGAGGCGAAATACGCCGACTCCATGTCCACACTCTCAAAGCTCACCAGCGGCGCGGCGGCGTCAAAAAAAGCTCAGCGTCGTATTCTCCCGGCCCAGCAGCTTCAGCAGCGTCTCGGCAAAGGCGTCGCTGGTCAAGGGCCCGGTGGCCACCAGCACTTCTCCCTCGGGAATGTCCGTTACCTCTCCATCGATGATTGTGATATTGGGGTGGCTGCGGATGGCCTCCGTAACCATTCGGGCAAAGCCGTGGCGGTCCACTGCCAGGGCGCCCCCGGCGGGAACCCGAGTGGCGTCTGCACAGCGCAGGATCAGGCTGTCCAGCCGCCGCAGTTCCTCCTTCAGCAATCCCACGGCGTTTTCCAGCTGATCCGAGCGCAGGGAGTTGCTGCAGCACAGCTCCGCATAATATTCGGTCTCATGGGCAGGGGTCTTTTTCTCCGGCTTCATCTCCCGCAGCGTCACCCGGATACCTCGCTGGGCCAGCTGCCAGGCGGCCTCGCTGCCCGCCAGGCCCGCGCCGATCACCGTTACTTCCATGGCTTACTCCTTCTCGGCGGTTTTCTTCGTCTTGGCGGCGGATTTACTCGCCGCCTTCTTTGCTGTTTTCGCCGGAGCCTTGGCGGCGGATCCCGCCGCTGCCTTGGTCTTGGTCCCGGCCTTCTTCGCGGTTTTTGCGGTTTTCTTTTCGGCGGTATCCTCCGCCTTTTTGTGGTAGCCCCGCTTATCCTCCGGCAGGAAGTTGGCGCACTCCGGATTGATGCAGAAGGGCTTGTTAAAGCCCCGGCCGGATTTTTTGAACATGGTTTGGCCGCACACAGGGCAATCCTCCTTGGTGGGTACATCCCAGGTGCGGAAGTCGCAGCGCTGGCTCTCGTCGGCGGCAGTGGAGCGGTCGCAGCAGTAGTAGGTATATTGCTTGCCGGTCTTTTGGCTGACACCGGTGCGCTTCATGAGCCGCCCGCCGCACTTGGGGCAGCGGCCCGGCATCTGGACAACCAAGGGCTTGGTAAAGGTACACTCCGGATATCCAGGGCAGGCCAAAAAGCGGCCGAAGCGGCCGGTCTTGACCACCATGTTGCGCCCGCAAATGTCGCACTTCTCCTCGCTGACCTCGTCGGGCACCTTAATATACACGCCCTCCATGTCCTTCTCCACTTGGTTGAGATTCTGATCGAAATCGCCGTAGAATTCTCTCAGCAGAGCCTTCCAATTCTTGTCGCCGGACTCCACCTCGTCCAGCTCCTTTTCCATGTTGGCGGTGAATTTCACATCCACGATCTTGGGAAATCGCTGGCACATGAGGTCATTGACCACCGATCCCAAGGGAGTCATGCGCAGATACTTACCCTCCTTGACCACATACTCCCGGTCCAGAATGGTGGATACCGTGGGGGCATAGGTGGAGGGGCGGCCGATGCCGTTTTCCTCCAGGGCGCGGATAAGGGACGCATCCGTAAAATGCGCCGGGGGCTGGGTGAAATGCTGGGCGGGCTCCATCTTTTTCAAATCCACCGCTTCCCCCTGCTCCAGGGGCGGCAGGGCCGGCTCCTTGTCCTCTTTTTCCTCATCCCGGCTCTCCTCGTACACGGCGGCATAGCCGGCAAATTTCAGGCTGCTGGCGCTGGCGCGGAAGCTATGTGTCCCGGCCTCCAGCTCGGCGGAAACGCTGTCATACACGGCGTTTGCCATTTGGCTGGCCAAAAAACGACTCCAAATCAGCCGGTACAGCCGATACTGCTCTCCGGTGAGATCGCCCTTCACCTGCTCGGGAGTCAGCGCCACATTGCTGGGACGGATGGCCTCGTGGGCGTCCTGAGCCCCGGCCTTGGCCTTATACTGGCGGAAGGTGTTGGGGCGGTAATTGCTGCCGTAGCGGCTGTCGATCAGCTCCCGGGCGGCCACCTGGGCCTCGCGGGAGATGCGCAGGGAGTCGGTACGCATGTAGGTGATGAGACCCACGGCGCCCTCGCCGGTGATCTCCACGCCCTCATATAGCTGCTGAGCGATGGCCATGGTGCGCCGAGGGGTCATGTTCAGCTTGCGGGATGCCTCCTGCTGTAGGGTGGAGGTGGTGAAGGGGGGCGATGGCGAGCGCTGCTTATCCGCCCGCTTCACGCTCTTGACCGTAAAGGGCTGGGCCTGCACCTCCCGGCAGATCTCCTGGGTCTCGGCCTCGGAGGCAGGCTCATACTTCTTTCCGTTTTTGCCGTAATAATGGGCCTTGAACACAGCCTTTTCGCCCTGCTTTGCCAGGTGTGCGTCCAGTGTCCAGTACTCCTTGGGGATGAATTCCTCTATTTCCTTTTCCCGCTGGGCCACCAGGCGCATGGCCACCGATTGCACCCGGCCCGCGGAGAGGCCCCTGCGGATCTTCTTCCACAGCAGCGGCGAGAGGCGATAGCCCACGATGCGGTCCAGCACGCGCCGGGCCTGCTGGGCGTCCACCAGGTCCTGGTCGATGTGCCGGGGAGCGGCGATGCTCTCCTGCACCACCTTTTTGGTGATCTCATTAAAGGTGACCCGGCGGGTCTTGGCGTCGTCCAGATCCAGCAGGTATTTCAGATGCCAGCTGATGGCCTCTCCCTCCCGGTCCGGGTCGGTGGCAAGATAGACCATGTCAGCCTTGTCCGCCGCCTTCTTCAGCTCCCGGATGATCTCCTCCTTGCCCTTAATAGGCTTATAATCCAGTTCAAAATCCTTGTCCACATCCACGCCGATCTTGCTCTTGGGCAGATCCCGCAGATGGCCCATGCTTGCCATGACCTCGTAATCCGGGCCCAGGTATTTGCCAATGGTCTTGGCCTTGGCCGGGGACTCCACGATCACCAGGTTTTTTGCAGCCTTTTTTGCCATAATGCTCTGTTACTCCTTTGTGTCTTCGACTTCCACCGTGCGGACGAACTTGCGCAGCCCCTCCTGGCGGGTGTAGCCGTCAATTTCCAACATTGTCACCGCCGACAGGATCCGCCGCACCGGCACATTGGCCCGCAGGGCGATGTCATCCGTCAGCATGGGTTCCTTATCGTCCAGGATCCGCAGCACCTTGATCTGGTCGTCCGTCAGGCCCTCGGCGTTGCGCCGGACATTGATGACCGGCAGGCCCGAGGGAGCCACCTTGGGCTTTTTGCTGCGCTCGGGATAGAAAATTTCGCTCTTTTTGGGCAGCGGCGGCAGCTTCTCCCCGTCCGGATGCAGTTTATGGGGATAGCGGCTCTGATATTCCCGGAGGATATCCCAGCTCTCCGTAGCCAGGCCCGCGCCGTCCCGGATGAGGCGGTTACAGCCCACGCTGCCCTCGGCGTCCAGCGGGCCGGGGATAGCAAATACATCCCGTCCCTGCTCCAGGGCCGTGGCGGCGGTGATGAGCGCGCCGCTCTTTTCCGGCGCTTCCACCACCAGGGTGGCCAGGCACAAGCCGCTGAGAATCCGGTTCCGGGCGGGAAAATGCCAGCCAAAGGGCTCCGCCCCCGGCGGATACTCCGACAAAAGCACGCCGGAGGCGGCCACGTCCTCATAGAGTCTGTCATTCTCCGGCGGATATACCACGTCCACGCCGCAGCCCAGCACGGCGGCCGTCAATCCGCCGGCGCGCAGTGCCCCCAGCTGCGACGCCGCATCAATGCCCCGGGCCAGACCCGAGACCACCAAGCCGCCCTGCTTGCTCATTTCAAAGCCAAAGCGCTCCGCCGTGCGGATGCCGTAGGGCGAGCAGCTCCGGGTGCCCACCACCGCCACGGCGGCCTCCTCGTCAAACAGGGGCATGGAGCCTCTGCCGTAGAGCAGCAGAGGTGGGTCATAGATATTCTTCAGCCGCTGGGGATAGAGGGCATCCTGCGCTGTCAGAAGGAAAATGTCCTTCCGGGCGCACTCCTCCAGGATGCTCTGCGCCCGGTCCAAGGACTTGTTTTCCAGAGCCTGCGCCTGGTCGGCGGTGATTCCCTCCACCTGCAGCAGATCCCCGAGCTCGGCATAGTAGACCTCCTCAGGTGAGCCGAAATGCTCCAGCAGCGCCTGACGGGCCGGGCCGCCCAGCCGGTTCTGCTCCGTCAGCCACACCCAGAATTTCAGTGCTGACATGCGTCCATCTCCTCTCCGCGGTATGCCTCCCACAGCAGCACAGAGGCAGCCACAGCAGCGTTGAGCGACTCACACCGGGGCGACATAGGAATGCGAACTGTGCCGTCGCACAGGGCTAAAAGCTCCTCCGTAAGGCCCCGCCCCTCGCTGCCGATGGCCACGGCGGCCCGGGAAAGTTCCACTGCCCGGGCATCCATGGTGTCCGCCCGGAGGGCGGCACCGTAGAGGGGAATGCCGCTGCGGCGCAGCAGCGTGTGCAGCTCCTGCCCCGTGCAGGTCCACACCGGGCGGCGGAACACCGCCCCCATGGACGCGCGCATGGTCTTGGGGCTGTATACATCGGCGCAGCCGGGCAGCAGGAACAATCCGTCAGCATCAAAGGCATCCAAAGTACGCAGGACAGTTCCCACGTTGCCGGGATCCTGCACTCCCTCCAGCACCGCATAGCGCCGGCCGGTGAGCTTTTCCGGCAGGGCGCGGGCCGGAATGCGGCAGGTAAATAAAACGCCTTGGGGCGTTTTCATGGGCGAAACGGAGGTCATTATGTCTGCCGGGACCTCCACCACCCGAACATCGGCAGGCAGCGGCGGCAGCTCAGCAGCTCCGCTGTGCACCACGCACACAAGTTCCGCCTTCCACAGCAGCGCCTCCTGCAGCAGCTTGGGGCTGTCGCCCAGGTACTCTCCGCACTGACGGCGGTAGCTGCCGGAGGCGGCCAGGCGGCGAATATGCGTGAGCAGTGGATTTGTGCGGGACGTGATGCGCTCCATAAGTGCCGGCCTCCTTTCGGGCATACACAGGGTGTCATATACCTATATAATAAAGCAGTATTTTTTTGCGATGTCAAGAAAATTTTTTGCCGCAGACACAATGTCTGCGGCAAAAAGACGATTCTATACACATTTTTGGCAGGTCTGCATCACATTGATCGCCTTTTGGTCTTTGTCTCCAAACCCCTTATTCTGCACTCGCAGTTCAAAAAAGCTCTTGTGTTTTCAATGTGTTGAGTCCGTCAAACCGGAAGCCGTGCTTTCGTTATGCGACCGTTGCGCTCAGCGCTCCTTGTCTATAATCGCCAGCACCTTTTCTCTGTCGCGCAAATAGAAGGGCGCCGACTTTACGATCAAGATCAGCTTTCCGCAGGGAATGCCGGCCTTCTCCGCAATTTTCTTTTGAATTAGGAGTTCTCGTGATGCAGCTCCGGCACTTCCTCCTGCACGGTGAAATTGCGGGCCATCCAATCATATTCCGCCTGTACCTTATGCTTTTCGATGATCGCATCGGGCAGCGCGGCATCCTGCACCTCCGCGGTCAGATACAGCAGCCCCTTGACCTCTGCGCTTTCGCCTGCATTGTCGGTATAAACGCCTTCCGCGCCCTTGGTTTCCAGCTCGTTCAGCACCCTGAGCTACAGGGCGCCGAGGCTGCGAAATACGCCTAAATCCTGCATTTACAGATCCCCCTCCTTGCGATTCACCGAAGCTCCGGTGTCAAAGCCGTTAGGAAAACGCCGGCGCAGCTTGTCCAGATTCCCCTGAAAAACAGCTTCCAGCGGAACATCCAATGCCGTGGCAGCCTCGGCGAGATACCACGCCACATCCCCAAGCTCCCTGGCCAAATGCTCCTTGTCCGGCTCATGTCCCTGCATCAGCCACTTTTTCACGATGTCAATGGCCTCGCCGGATTCCCCGCACAAGCCCATGACGCTGTTGATGAGAACATCCTTTTTGTCAAGCGCCGGATTCAGCGTTGCCATTGCCGCTTTCTGATATTCGTTGACTTGCATCGGTTTCCTCCGTTATTTGGCCTGTGCAAATTGATATGCCTGCCCGATCCAATCATATAGCTCCTCGTCCAAATCGGACGGACTGCTGATGACAAAATGTGTTGTCCACCGTCCCGGATGCGGCTCGGTTTTTGCCGCCACCCGGTCAGATTCCAGCGGTGCGGACAGCCCCAGCGTCAGCACAAAATAGTCATTCGGCAATACAAAAACCTGTCCCCCTCTCCGTGATCAATTCCCGCAGGCATCCCTGAGTTCCGTGTGCCGGGAAACACAGCACACGGAGCGGTACAGAAATTGATGATTCAAAAAAGGAAGAGTAGATTATGATGACTAAAAATGATAAAATCAAGTCAAAAGGCTCAAGCACCCCCGCCGACAGCTCCCTTGGCCTTGCCATCGGCTTGAGCCTCGGTACGCTATTCGGGATCATAACAGACAATCTCGCTCTCGGCATGATGATCGGCGTTTCCGTGGGTCTGTGCGGCGGTTCGGCTGCCGGTGCGCTGAAGGAAAAGAAGAAGGAGACAAGCGATGGAGAAAAGGAAAACGGTGAAAAATAGCAGGGGATTTTCAAAATATCTTATGTCGATCCTGCTGTTTCTGTTGTTTGAAGCAGTAGCGGTCACGCTGTGGCTCACAAAGGACAACCTGTTCTATCTGCTGAATTTCAGCTACATAGGCGGCTGCCTCGCACTGGGAACGGCGCTGTTCACTGCCGGGAAACGCTATGCCCGGCATTTTGTGCAGCTGGCGGTGGGAAGCTATATGCTGCTGTACCTTGGCGTGATTTCTCATGAGAATATGCAGCTTGAGGGCTTCTGGTACTATCTGTTTCTCGGCGTTTTTGAAGCGGCGACCATTCACTATGCCGTGGCAAAGATTTTCGGCCCGCTGCTGTTCGGGCGCGGCTGGTGCGGCTATGCCTGCTGGACGGCCATGGTGCTGGATTTTCTGCCCTATAAGCAGCCGCAGAAGCCCCGAAAGGAGAAGCTGGGCGCTCTGCGCTATGTGATGTTTGTGTTGTCGTTGGTACTTGTGTCCGGCCTGTTTTTGTTCAAGGTCGCAAATCTCGAAAAAATAATGTTCTGGCTGTTCCTCGCCGGAAATGTGCTCTATTACATCGCCGGCATCGCACTGGCCTTTGCCTTCAAGGATAACCGGGCATTCTGCAAATATCTGTGTCCCATCACGGTGCTTCTCAAGCCCATGAGCTATTTTTCCCTGCTGCGCGTTCACTGCGACGAGAGAGTAAATGTGTCCACTGCGGCAAATGCCTGCGCATCTGCCCCATGAACGTGGAGGTCAACAAAGAATCCCGCAAGCGGAAAAACGGGACGGAATGTATCCTCTGCTACGAATGCACAAAGGTCTGCCCCACCAAGGCACTGCATTAACGGAGCTAAGCGGAAATATCCTCCCGGCACTGTTCAGGCTTCTGCCAGCGTAATCCTTATATCCATCTCGAATACTATGCAGGAATTAGCCACCTGTTATCAGGAAACGACCACCTATCGAAAAACAGTAGTATCTATTTTCCCCATCGTCTATGATAAAGCCGTGGGAAGGAGGAGACCGGATGAAGATTGAGATCAGAATCGACAAGAATTGTGACGAACCGAAGGTCATCGTCGTAACGGACAAGGTAACCGATGAAATCAATGAAATCGTAACAAGGCTTTCGGATAAGCCGTCTCAAATACTTGCCGGATTCAAGGATGGACAGGCAGCCGTGCTGGAGCCGGAGCAGCTCTACCGAATCTATGCCTCGGATGGCAAGGTGTATGCCGAAACGGGAAATGGCACCTATTCTCTCCGGCTGCGGCTGTATGAAGTGGAGCAGCGGCTCACAAGCCGCTCCTTCGCACGCATATCGAACAGTGAACTCATCAACCTGAAAAAGGTCAGAAGTTTTGATTTGAGCCTTGTCGGAACAATCTGTGTTTCGCTCTCAAACGGAGCTGTTTCTTATGTTTCCAGGCGGTATGTCTCCAAAATCAAGCAGCTGTTAGGGCTATGAGGTGGCTAAAATGAAGAAAAAAATTGTAAAACGCATTTGGATCGGGTTTCCTGTAGGCATTGCCATGGGGTATATCATTACCCTGGTTATCTCCGCCTGCATTGGGGATGGAACCCTTTACTCGGCCACGCCGGAGTTTGTCCAAAGGATGGGCACTGAACTGAGCGCCGTTATTTTGCAGACAGCTCTGTGCGGCGTTCTGGGGAGCGGCTTTGCGGCGGCATCCGTAATCTGGGAGATAGATTCGTGGAGCCTTGCCAAGCAAAGCGGCGTGTACTTTATCGTTATAGGGGCCATCCTGCTTCCCATCGCTTATGTGACAAATTGGATGCGGCATTCTGTAGCGGGGCTCCTGTCTTATATCGGAATTTTTATCGGTATCTTCATGGCCGTTTGGCTTTCTCAGTATTTATGCTGGAAGGCGAGAATCAAAAAAATGAACTATTGCATCCATCACGAGAAAAAATCGCAAGAGTAAAAATCTTAGCCCCGGAGGGTAAAGTGGCAGCCCGCTGCTTTACCCTTTGGGACTGATAGGGTTGAAAACGAGCATGATTTCTCTGTATTCCGCCGATATTCTACCGCCGAGGGATGTATCCGCATAGCCTTTCGCCGTATACTCAAAGCATCTTAAACACAGGAGGAAAATTCAATGAATCAAACAGCCATCGGCAGTTGCATTTCCAAGAAACGCAGGGAGAAAAATCTGACACAGGAACAGCTGGCGGAAAAACTCGGCGTGTCCAATAAGACGATCTCCAAATGGGAAAACGGCAAGTGTATGCCCGATTACAGCATTATTGAACAGGTCTGCAGGGAGCTTTCCGTTACGCTCCCCGAGCTGATGAACGGCGAGGATACGGCGGAGGACAGCATGTGGGTTTATGACGATGAACAGATCCTTGACCTGCTGTGCCGCATGCAGGAGTTGGAACGGCAGAAGGGGATTCTCTACGGTATCATTCTCGTTGTCCTCGGCCTTGCCTGCAACGCCATGTCGGCCACGGCCAGCGGCTCAGAGGTGCAGGAGTTCGTATCCGGTCTTCTGATGGGGCTGTCCGCTGCAGAAATATTAGCAGGGATTGTCATTGTCGGAAAAAGCATTTTGAAAAGGCAGCTTACTGTCCCTCATCAAATCTTTAGCAGACCTGCTGCAAAAAAGCTCTATAGCGTCAATACAAATCGCCGCATTTTAAGGCCATCCTTTAATACAGGCAAAGCATTTCCTCGTGTTTGTGGTCGGCAGCTCAGCTTCACTCATGAGCGGCTATTATCCATACCCCTTTATTCATTTGCCTAGGATGTATTGTACTCCTGAAAAAGCAGTTTTTCCGACCCGGGTCCATCTTGACAGATCGGACGAAATCTGCTAATATAGGCACGCCTGATGGTTGTTTTTTTATGCAGCACAGTTAGTCAGTTCTAACCGTCGAGGGGCATACCAAGGCTATTTGTGGAGCCATTTATTTTATCAGGGTGTCGGAGGCCGTGCTGCAACCGGTTTATACCCGGGCCATTTACCGACCGGCTGCGGCCGTGGCCCATTTATGAAAAGATCAATCCAACGACCTATATATCCGGTCGTTGGCTGCATCTAAATATCTGTTTAGGAGGACAACTGCTATGACAATGAAAAAAATCGGTATGTTTGCCGCCGGCGTGCTGTTCGGCACGGCGGGTCTGAAGGTTCTCGGCAGCAAGGATGCCAAGAAGGTCTACGCCCACACCACCGCCGCTGCGCTGCGCGCCAAGGACAGCGTGATGACCACTGTTACCGCTCTGCGCGAGGGTGCCGAGGACGTCTACGCCGACGCCAAGGCCATTAACGAACGCCGGGCAGAGGCCGAGGCCGCCGCTGTGGTGGAGGACACTTCCGCGGAGGAAAGCAAGGCGGAGTGACCCATGAAATGCACGATCCTACATGAAACTCGAGGTCGCATGCGGGTACGCCTGTGCTGTAGGCGCATGACGCTGGAGCAGGCGGATGTGCTGGAGTACTATCTGCTGGCGGTAGACGGCGTGCAATCGGTGAAGGTTTACGATCGGACACGGGACGCCGTGGTGGTCTATGCCGGCCGGCGCTCGGAGCTGATCCGTGTGCTGGGGGCCTTCTCCTTCGCTAAGGCGGCTGAAATGGACCTGGTGCCGGAGCACACCGCTCGGGCCCTGAACCGGGAGTTTGAGGACAAGCTGGCGGTCACCGTCATGCGGCGGTGTATTTCACGCCTGTTCCTGCCGGTGCCCGTCACCACCGCCATCTCCCTCTTCCGCTCCGTCAAGTACATCAAGGAGGGCTGCAAGGCGCTGCTGCAAGGCAGGCTGTCTGTGGCGGTACTGGATGCCGCCGCCGTCACGGTGTCCATGGTGCGGGGCGATTTCGCCACCGCCGGCTCCGTGATGTTCATGCTGCGGCTGGGCGAGATTCTGGAGGAATGGACCCACAAGAAGTCCGTGGCTGACCTTGCCTCCGCCATGAGCCTGCGGGTGGACAGCGTCTGGCAGCAGGTAAACGGCACCGAAGTGCTGACGAAAATCACCGATGTGAAGCCGGGGGACCGTATCGTGATCCGCACCGGTGGCATGATTCCCCTGGACGGCCGGGTGGTGGAGGGGGAGGCCATGGTGAACCAGTCCTCCCTCACCGGCGAGTCCATGCCCGTGGCTAAGCGGCCCGGCAGCCCAATCTACGCCGGGACCGTGGTAGAGGAGGGCGAGTGCGTCATCTCCGTGGAGAAATCCTCCGGCGGCGGTCGGTATGACCGGGTGGTTCGGATGATCGAGGAGTCGGAGAAGCTGAAATCCACCGCCGAGGACAAAGCCTCCCGGATGGCGGACCGCCTGGTGCCCTATACCCTGGGCGGCACGGCGCTGACCTATCTTCTGACCCGGAATGTGACCAAAATGCTCTCGGTGCTGATGGTGGACTTCTCCTGCGCCCTGAAGCTATCCATCCCCATTGCGGTGCTGTCCGCCATGCGGGAGAGCAGCGGCTATCACATCTCCGTCAAGGGCGGACGCTTTTTGGAGTCGGTGGCCAAGGCAGACACCATTGTGTTCGACAAGACCGGCACACTGACCTATGCGACGCCCACCGTGGCGGCGGTCATCCCCTTCGGCGGTCACGACGAGGCGGAAATGCTGCGCCTTGCTGCCTGTCTGGAGGAGCATTACCCCCATTCCATGGCAAACGCCGTGGTGGCGGAGGCAAAGCGGCACAGGCTCACCCACGAGGAGTATCATTCGCAGGTGCAGTATGTGGTGGCCCACGGTATCTCCAGCATGGTGGAGGGCAAAAAGGTCATCATCGGCAGCGCCCACTTTGTCTTTGAGGACGAGGGCTGCCGCATCCCGGAGGGAGAACAGGCGAAATTTGACACCCTGCCCGCCGCGTATTCCCACCTGTACCTCTGCATAGACGGGGAGCTGGCGGCGGTCATCTGCATCCACGATCCCCTGCGCCGGGAGGCACGGGAGGCGGTAAGGGCGCTGCACGAAAGCGGCTTTACCAATGTGGTGATGATGACCGGCGACAACCGCCGCACGGCGGAGGCCGTGGCCGCCGAGGTGGGCGTGGACGCTGTGTACGCCGAGGTGCTGCCGGAGGATAAGGCCGCGTTTATCCGGCAGGAAAAGGCCAAGGGCCACACCGTTATCATGGTGGGCGACGGCGTCAACGATTCTCCCGCCCTCTCCGAAGCGGACGCGGGCATCGCCATCTCCACCGGCGCGGCCATCGCTCGGGAGATCGCCGACATCACCGTTGCCTCGGAGGATCTGTTTTCGCTGGTAACGCTGCGCAGGCTCGGTGAGGCACTGATGGAGCGTATCCACGGCAGCTACCGATTCATCGTGGGCTTTAACCTGACGCTGATCGCGCTGGGCGTGGCGGGGATCCTGCCTCCCACCACCTCGGCGCTGCTGCACAACGGGTCCACCCTGGGCATCAGCCTGCGGAATATGACCGACCTGCTGAAAAAAGATAACAACGCATAATGCGGCAAAAAGCAACCGGGAAGCGCCTGCCTGACAGGCGCTTCCCGGTTATTTCTGGTTATGCAGCGGCGGGAATGCTCTGAGAAAAGAGCTCCCCATTCTGCTACCTCCGTTTTCGTATGGGTCGGCTCAGTCAAGAGCGGTGATGGTAACAGAGCCGCTGAATGAAAGCAGATAGGTTTTGTAATCACCTTGCTCCAGCGAAAATTTGAGTTCAACATCGTTTTTCGCGCCGGTAAGGTCATATATTCTGTTGAAGCAGAGAGAATTTGATCCCCTGCTGCTTTGCTCTATCAGTGTAATATATCTGCAATAGTCATCATCGTAACCGTCAGTCATCCGAACGGAATGCTTTCCGCTATTATCATTTGTCATCGCATTAACCATGCCGCTTACACACACATTGTAGGTATGTCCTTTTTAGCTTGATGGTTGTTCCGTTGTACGAAACAAGACCGCCGCGGTTATGCATTTCCCGATAGTACAGGGGGACTGCACCGTCTGAAAGATGGGTTGACGGTACATACCCCGTGCCGTAAAAATACCCGGAGCTTCCGCCGTTCTGACCGGCATCTCCCTTGTCGCCTTTATCACCTTTATCTCCCTTGTCGCCTTTTTCGCCGGGGTCACCTTTGTCGCCCTTGTCTCCCTTTTCGCCATCTGTGCCGTCAACGCCGTCTGTTCCGGCCGCCTTCACCCCGGTGTCGGTTTCTCCGATCCACCAGTTGCCGTTTTCACCGATAAACGGGGTGTTGCCGTCCGCGCCGTCCCTACCGTCTTGCCCGTTTATGCCATCTTTACCGTCAACGCCGTCTCTGCCATCCGCACCTTTCAATGCGGTAAGGTCGTACAGGTTCAGCCAGATTTCGTCGCCGGCATAACGCCACTGCAGGGTGTTCTCGTTTACACGGAACTCCGGCGTTTTTCCGTTTGCCCCGTCCTTACCGTTCTGTCCGGTGGGGCCTGTGATGTCGGCGATCGCCACAAGGTTCTGCCACTCGCCGCCCTCGTAACGCCACTGTATGTGGGTTGCGGCTCGCTGCACCTCTATGTTTTTGGCGTTAATTCCGTCTTTGCCATCGGCACCGTCTTTTCCGTCAATGCCGTCTTTTCCGTTTGTACCGTTTATTCCGTTCTTACCGTCCTTGCCGTTCTCGCCGCCGGCTCCGTCCTTGCCGTTTTCTCCGGCAGCACCCCGCAGCTCGGAAAGGGCCACCAGGTCGCGCCAGTCGGTTTCATCGCTGTATTTCCACTGGATCGCCGTGCCGTTATTGTGCACCTCCGGCAGTGCGGTGTCGGCTTTCGCCGCCTTGCTCCATCCTATGGCAAGCACGATGCAAAGTGACAAGAGGATAGCGCAAAGGGCCATAAGTGAGCCTGTGAGTAGTTTTTTCCCTGTTTTCATCTTCTTTCCTCCGTTCGTAATTGGTTATCACGGCGAAGCTTTGCACCGCTGCCCACGCCGTAAATGAGCGGCGGCTGACCGGTTTATGCTTGGTTTGCTTTGTACTTATCCACAAACAGGGCGACGCCCTGCTTTAAGACCTCCATCTGGGTTTTCAGGTAATATTCGTCCTCGAACATGGCATAGTGGACACTAGCCCGGACAAATATGAAAATCAGCGGCGTGATAATCGTATAGGGAATGCCGATTTTCGGCTCCAGCCGCTTGGCATACTCGGTATAGCGCTCGTTGACGCCCTCAAAAAAACTTCTTGCCGTGCTCGATATATTTCGGGTGCGTATAGATCTGATACATCAGGCGATATTTTTTGCCATGCTTTTTCGCCGTCCAGTAAGGCACCTCCTTCACAAATCGGACAACATCCTTGGGGTCGGTGGGGGCCATCTCCATAAAGTCGTCCTCGACCTTTTCCATACAGTATGCCGTTGACTCAATAATCAGCTCGTCAAGGTTTTTGAAATACGAATACAGATTTGCCTTTGTGCAGCCGCAGGCATCGGCCAGGGCTTTGATCCCCGTACCCGTCAGCCCGTTTTCCGCATAACACTCAAAGCATTTTTCCATGATTTCACGCTTCCGCTCATTGTGCTGTTGCTCTGTTGTTTTCATGTAAATTGCGCCCCCTAATTGATATGAACGTTCGTTTAGCATTAGTGTAGCATAGAGTTGAGACTATTTCAAGAGCAGCCTTTAAAAGGGGCCGCAAAAAAGTGAGGGCAGCTATAAGCTGACTATCCCACCTGTTTTCTGTTATTCCGCCCGGAGATTATTTTACAATACGGAAATGTCACAGCTGTTTTGACCGCACGGCAGAAAAAGCGGCCTGGTTCTCAAGCGAAAACCAAGCCGCTATACTATGACGTACAGTGTTCAGTTGATAATTGGGGATTTGCCCTTTGCGGACGGGCGGACTATCTTTTTATCAATCATCTATCTCCGTCTCGTGATGAAGAATTGCGCCGGTGGCCGCGTCAATCTCATAGTCGTACTCCCTATTGCCGGACTTGAACTCTACTTCATAAATAATTGTGCCGTCCTCTACATCCAGCTGAATGTTCATGTCATAGACCGTGTTCGCATCCACACCGGCGTGGTTCAGCGCAATGGATTTTGCCTTAGCGTGGCCAATATTCTGCGCCGTTCCGGGCTGTGTGGGCTTTGCAGGCTGAGTCTCAGATGCTTCGTCGTCATCCGCCGCCTCCCGCTTGGTCTCTATAACGGCGCCGGAGTAGGCGTCGATCTTATACTCTATCTCCTCGCCGTTCCGGCCTGTGATCTCTACCTCATAATGTGCCGGGGATTCGTCCAGCTCCGGGTCGACCTCACTGTGCAATATCTCCGCTGCAGACGCCTTGCCAAACTCCGCCACAGCAATGTCCATCGCCTTGTCTTTACCGATGGGCATAGCGGGCGCACCTGCCTCTGCCAGGTCCTTCAGCTCCTCCACGGAGAGCTTTGCCAGCGCATCAAACTTCAGCTCCGGGTTGATGGCAAGGACACGGTTCACCAGCGCCGCCTTCCCTGCGGAAATGTTGTTTTCCTGTGCCTGCTGGTCTCTCGCCGCGTCCTGCGTCAGGGTCTGTGTCAGGACGGAGGCCTTCGCTTCACTGGTCTGCAAAACGCCGTCCACGGCGTCAGTCAGCTCACGCTGAAGCTTTTCCGCACGGGTGGTATCCTTGTCCTCCACCGAGATCATAATGGCAGAGGAAATGCTGCTGAGATAGCCGTTGCGCACAAGGCTGCCTACAATGGCGTTTACCGCCACATCCAGCTTGGCTCCCTGAGATCTGCCCCGTCTCCCATATCCGCAAGGATCGTCTTTGCATCGTCATTGAGCGGCGCGCAGACCAGTACCTTTTCGCTCCTGCTGACCTTCAGCTCGATGCTGGGGTTTACATCCAGCGACACCACGGACGCCACCGCATTCGCCTGCTGATAGAATACACCTCCGCCGCCCAGCAGCATCACTGCAAGGCAGGCAGCGACGAGTGCCGGCCATTTTTTCCTTGCCGGTTTTCTTGTTGTCATATTGATCACCGTTCCTTTCCGCACTTCACAGCGGGAGAGAACGCCGCTCACATCGTCCGGCGCAGTTTTTTCAAGGGCCGAGGCCAGCCTCTGCTCCATTTTTTCGTTAGTCATCGGGCGTCATCTCCTTCCAGAGTACTTCGCATCTTTTTCAATGCTCTGTGATATTTTGACAGGACGGTAGGAAGCGTCAGCTCCAGCAAAGCCGCAATCTCTCGATGCTTCATGCCTGTGACCGCATGGAGCAGCACAATGCGCCGCTCCTCATCACTGAGAGCAGCCAACGCCTGCTGCAGCACAATGCGCTCATCGGCATCCAGCCCGCACTCCTGTGCGGGAATGGCGTCCCATTCCTCCTCACTGAGCGCGGCATTTTTCTCCTCCCGCCGCATGCGCATCAGGCACAGGTTGCGGCACACGGTCAGCAGCCAGCCCATGGGTGACCCGGCGGGCCGGTACTGCTCCGCGCAGTCCCACACCTGCACATAGACATCCTGGGTCAGATCCTGGGCATCGTGCGCGTTTTTGAGGTACGACAGCGCCAGGCCGTACACAGCCGTTTTTGTGCGCTGATACAGCTCCGCCAGCGCCTCGCTCTCCCCTCCGGCAATGCTGAGAAGCAGCTGCTGCAGCTGGTGCCGCTCCTCCGCCGGGACATATTCAGTTGTCATCAGCATACTGAGCATGGGCTTGCATCTCCTGTCATCCGGGTAATGCGCGAAGCGGACGGTTTATTGCATGGGCCTAAAAAAATATACTCTCTGCAGCTTCGTGTTATAGCGCGTCGGAAAGCTCCGCTTTTCTGGCTCTGATTATACCTCCAAATCACGGAATAATCTACCAATATGTTCCGTGCGGGCAGCCGCCATGTTGAATGTCTGTTTTCGCATGTAAGCCCCACCGGTGTTCCCGGTGGGGCTTACGCATATTATCTATCAGCTCTTTTTATTCCCGCCGCAAAAACAGCACACCCAGTGTGCCCGGCCCGCAGTGGGAGGACACGGTGCAGCCTGCCTGGGTCAAGAATACCTCCCGGAAGGGGGCCAGGGACTTCACCAGCTCCGTCAGCTGGGCCAGGGTATCCTCTGCGATGCCGCCGGAGTGGGTAATGAAGGCCCAATCCTCCACCACGGTCTTACCAGCCAGCCGTTCGGTGATGTACTGCCGGTAGACCCGTTCCATGGTACCCCGATACTTCTTGCAAACCACCAGCTTGCCCTCCCGCATCTCCAGGCAGGGCTTCAGCTTCAGCACGTTGGCGCCCAGGGCCGCCACGCCGCTGCAGCGGCCGCCCTTCCACATGTATTCCAGGGTGTCCAGCACAAAGCTGGTGTCGCTGTGAGGTGCCAGGCGGCGCAGCTCATCGGCAATATCCCCGGCCGCCATGCCTTCATCCCGCAGCTTGGCTCCCTGCAGGGCCAGCAAACCGCCGCCGGTGGAGAGCTGGCGGCTATCCACCACATGGATGCGTCCCGTCTCCAGCTCCGCCGCGGCTATAAGGGCGTTCTGGCAGGTGCCGGACAGGTCTGCACTGATGTCGATGTGGACGATGTCAAAGCCCTCCGCCAGGATGGCGCCAAAAAACTCCTTGAACTGCTCCGGACTCACTGCCGCCGTCTTGGGCAGGGTGCCGTCCCTATGGAAGTCGGCGTAGAGATCCTCGGAGGTATAGTGGCCATCATCGGGGAAAATACGCTCTCCGGTCTGGATGGTCAAGGGCACAGTGCGGATCTGAAAGCGTTCCAGCAGTGCCGGGGTCAGGTCGCAGGTGCTGTCATAGGTGATGCAAACAGGTCTGGGCATGAAGCGATTCCTCCTATTTTCTTCTTTATCTATTTTAGTATACCCGGCCAACCTCAACACAGGCTCAAAAAAGCTCGATTTTTCAGGCGGGATGTGATAAAATCATAAAAAAGCTAAGGAGGGCTCGCATGTTTCGAATTTTGGTAGCTGAGGATGACGAGAGCACCCGCCTGCTCATGTGCGAGGTGCTGCGCCAGGCAGGCTATGAGCCCTGTCCCGCCCGAGACGGTGTGGAGGCCCTGGAGGTTATGGATCATTTCCAGTGCGACCTGGCCATCGTGGACATTACCATGCCCCGGATGGATGGCATCGCCTTCACCCAGACCCTGCGGGAGGGCAACTGTGACCTGCCGGTGCTCATGGTGACGGCCCGGGTGACCCAGGAGGATAAGCGCCGGGGCTTCCGGGCAGGAACGGATGACTATATGGTCAAGCCTGTGGACGAGGAGGAGATGCTCTGGCGCGTGGAGGCGCTGCTGCGGCGCTATCGCAGCACAGCGGAGCGGCGGCTGACGGTGGGCAGCACGGTTTTGGACCGGAGCGCCCTGCAGGTCATCACTCCCCAGGGCACTCAGCAGCTCACCGCCAAGGAGTTTATGCTGCTTCTGAAGCTGCTGAGCTATCCCCGGACTCTTTTCACCAAGCGTCAGCTTATTGATGACATCTGGGACCTGGACAGCGAGGTAGATGAGCACACCGTGGAGGTCTACATTTCCCGGCTTCGGGACAAATTCCGGGGCAATCCGGACTTCGAGCTGCGGACCATCCGGGGCTTTGGGTACATGGGGATGCCCAAGGAGGACGAGGATGAAAAAAAATAAGGTCAAAAAAGAGAATCCCCCGGCCCGGCTCCTATGGACCATGTTTTTGCTGGTGCTGGGGATGGTGATTGTATACGGGACCCTGGTGCTGGGTATCTTCACCCTGGTCCAGCGCCTGGTGCGGCTGGACGAGAGCAACTACACCCTGGTGTGGCCCATTCTTATTTTGACGGTGAGCGCCATTTTGGGCGTGGCGCTGGCCGTCTTCATTTTTCGGGGATATTTAGCGCCGCTGTCCCGGCTGATGCAGGCCACCCAGGCGGTGGCCGCCGGGGACTACTCCGTGCGGGTGGAGCTGCGGGGGGCCCGGGGCGAGGTGGCGGAGTACATCCGCAGCTTCAACAAAATGGCTGAGGAACTGGGCAGCGTGGAGATGCTGCAATCAGACTTCGTGAACACCTTTTCCCATGAGTTTAAGACGCCCCTTATCTCCATCCGGGGGTTTGCCAAGCTCCTACAGAACCCGGACATCTCCGGGCAGCAGCGGGCCATCTATGCCGGGACCATCGCCCGGGAATCAGAACGATTGTCGGCTATGAGCACGCATATTTTGGAGCTGACCCAGTTTGAAAATACGGAGATCGTGTCCGGCAAGACCCTATATAGCCTGGACGAGCAGCTGCGCCGGTGCATCCACCAGCAGGAGCGGAGCTGGCTGCAGAAGGGGCTGACCGTGGAGGGGGACCTGGATCCCACGGATTACTACGGAAATGAGGAGCTGGTAGAGCACATCTGGTCCAACCTCATCTCCAACGCCATCCGCTTCACCCCTGCCGGCGGACAAATCACCGTAGTTCTGCGTAAGGAAGATGCGGAGATCACCGTGTCTGTCTCCGACACCGGCATCGGCATGGACGAGGAGACCCAGCGGCACATTTTCGATAAGTTTTACCGGGCGGAGCCATATCCGGACAGCCGCGGCAACGGCCTTGGCCTATCCATCGTGCGGCGGGCGGTAGAGCTGTGCGGCGGAGAGATTGAGGTGTTCTCTCAGCCCGGCAAGGGCTCCACCTTTACCGTGACGCTGTCCCCCACTGACCGGAATTGAGCTCCCTCCCCCCGGCGGCAGATCCTTCCACTTCCCGGTTGCAAAACGTGTTGAAGTCGTGTATAGTATAGAAATACCTATTGGGAGGTCATACTATGAAAGAAAAAATGCAGCCGGGGAAGCTGGTCCCCCGGTACGCTGTTCCTTGGCTGTTGAGTGCCCTGGTGTGGCAGCTGGGCCTGTATTGGCCAAGCTGCTGACGGATGGCCGCTTCCATTACGATCTGTCCATTTCACTGGATGATAAAATCCCCTTTGTTCCCTTTTTCATGCTGATCTATTGGGGGGCGTATTTCTCCTGGGGAATAAACTATATCCTGGCCGCCCGGGAAAATCGGGACCACTGCCGCCGCTGCATTACCGCCGACATGATCGCAAAGGCCCTGTGCTTTGTGATCTTCCTGCTGCTGCCCACCACCATCGCCCGGCCTGAGGCAGATGGCAGTGGCTTTATCGGTTGGCTCACTCGCATCATCTACATGGCGGACACGCCTGTGACTCTGTTCCCATCCATCCACTGCCTGGATTCCTGGCTGTGTTGGCGTTTTTTAGTGAAGTGCAAAAAAGTGCCCCGGTGGTATAAATGGGTGAACTTTGTGTTCTCGCTGCTGGTGTGCGCCTCCACTGTGCTGGTAAAGCAGCATGTATTCGTGGATATTTTTGCGGGCATCGCCGTGGCGGAGCTGGGGCTGCTGCTCTCCCGCCGGGTATGGGATAACCTGGAGAAGCGGAAACCGTCCGGAATATGAAAAACGCAGCCGCGCTTTTGGAGGAATACTCTATGAAAAGGATCATCTCATTTTTTCTGTGTGTGCTGATGACGGCGGCCCTGCTGGCCGGCTGCGGCGATAGAAAGCAGCGCACCACCTGGATCATCGCCGTAGACGGGGATTTCAGCCCCTTTGTGTGCGCCGATGCGAACGGCAAGGCTGTGGGCCTGGATGTGGAGCTCCTGGACGCCATCGCCCGGGATCAGAACTTCCGGTATGAGCTGCGCCCCTCGGATTGGGACACCGCCATGAGTGTGTTCACCTCCCACCAGGCTCAGGTTCTCATGGGCAGTATCGCCAGCTCTCAGGAGCGGATCGACGGCGGCTGGTTCTTTTCCCATAGCTTTTATAACGGCGTGACCCAGAGCATGGCCATGGAGCCCAGCAGCGACACCAATACCCTGGAGGACCTGGCCGGCAAGGCCGTGGCAGTGGTCTCCGGCACTCTGGGTGCCGCCTACGCCAAAAGCGTGAAGGATAAATATGGCTTCTCCATCGCCACCTTCAGCGATTCCCACTCCATGTACGCGGCGGTGCTGAAGGGTCGGGCGGCCGCCTGCTTTGAGGATACCCCTGCCCTGCGGGACAGCATCGCCGGCGGCGTAGCCCTGGAGCTGGTCCCGGGCAGCGAGGGGGCAGCCTCCGATTACTGTGTGGCTATTTGCGACGAAAAGGACCGGCCGTTTCTGGAGCTGTTCAACCAGGGCCTGGCCAACATCCGCGCCAACGGCATCTATGATGCCATCCTCGCGAAGTATGCGGATACCCTATAAAAAGCCTATGGTATATTTTGTGCAGTTTGCCAGTTGCATTTCCCCGTTGGATTTCGTATACTAAACCATCATAAGAAAGCAGAGGGACGGACATGACCCATTTTGCTATGAACAGCTGCAGCAAGGCCATCTGTATGGTCTGTTGTTGTTGTGGGCATTTTGGTCATGTATGTTCTGCTGGTTCGCCGAAAAACTGATTTTTTCGGATTTATTATTTGTTTATTGATCGGCAGAGGGTGCATGATGCATCCTCTGCCTTTTGTATTGAATGCATCGGCATCTCCCGCCCCACACAGAAAGGAAGATCATTGTGAACATCTATCGCTCTGCATCCCAACTGGTCGGCCACACCCCCCTGCTGCAGCCTGTGCGCTACACGGAGCAGCTCCGCCTGCCCGCCACCGTGCTGGTCAAGCTGGAATCCTTCAACCCCGCCGGCTCCGTAAAGGATCGTGTAGCCCTGGAAATGATTGAAGACGCCGAAAAAGAGGGCAAGCTCCTGCCCGGCGGCACCATCGTGGAGCCCACCTCCGGCAATACCGGCATAGGTCTCGCGGCCATGGGCCTGGCCCGTGGCTACCAAGTCATCCTCACCATGCCCGAGTCCATGAGCCTGGAGCGCCGGCAGCTGCTGGCCGCCTACGGTGCGCAGCTGGTGCTGACCCCTGCCAAGGGCGGTATGGCGGGCGCCGTGGAAAAGGCCAAGGAGCTCGCCGCCGCGATCCCGGGCAGCTTCCTGGCCGGTCAATTTGATAACCCCGCCAATCCCCGGGCCCACTACCGCACCACCGGCCCCGAGATCTGGCACGATACCGACGGTCAGGTGGACATCTTCGTGGCCGGCGTAGGTACCGGCGGCACCGTTACAGGCGTGGGCCGCTACCTGAAGGAGAAGGACCCCCACGTGCGGATTGTGGCCGTGGAGCCCGCCGCCTCTCCCCTGCTCTCCGGCGGCAAGGCCGGGAGCCACGGGCTCCAAGGCATCGGTGCCAACTTTGTGCCGGAGAACCTTGACCGCAGCGTGGTGGACGAGGTGATCCCCGTGTGGGAGAAGGATGCCTATGCCGCCGCCCGGCTGCTGGCCGGTACCGAGGGCGTGCTGGTGGGCATTAGCTCCGGCGCCGCCCTGCACGCCGCAGGCCAGCTGGCCCGCCGCCCCGAGAACGCCGGCAAGACCATCGTGGCCCTGCTGCCCGACACCGGTGACCGTTACCTTTCCACACCACTGTTTCAGGAGTGATTTATGATGAGTGAAAACCATATCTGCGCCGCAGCCAAAGCCATGGCGCAAACCTATACCACCGGCTCCGTACCGCTGTACGGCAAGAAGCTGCGCCTCCCGGACCGGCAGGCTGTGATCCTGCTCATAAAGGACATCCGGCGGCTGATCTTTCCCGCCTACTACGGGGAAGCGGCTCTCATGAGCCTGGCCCCGGAGGACTATGCCGCGCTGCTCTTGGAGCGCATCGAAAAGCAGCTTTTCCGGCAGATCGCCTTGACCCTGCCGGAGGAGCAGGAGGACCGGGCCGCGGAGCTGGCCGCCGAAATGGTAACTCGTCTGCCCAAAATTGCCCGCATGGTACAGCTGGACCTGGAGGCCACCTTTGACGGCGATCCCGCCGCCGGCTCCCGGGAAGAAATCCTGTTTTCCTATCCCGGCCTGTTTGCCATCCTGGTATATCGGGTAGCCCACGAGCTCTACGAAATGAAGATCCCCATCCTGCCCCGGATGATGGCCGAATACGCCCACAGCCACACGGGCATCGACATCCATCCCGGCGCGCAGATCGGCGATCACTTCTTCATCGACCACGGCACGGGCATCGTGGTGGGTGAGACCACGATCATCGGCGATAGGGTAAAGCTCTACCAGGGCGTGACCCTGGGCGCCCTGTCCACCCGGGATGGGCACCATTCTCAGCCCGGTAAGCGCCATCCTACCGTAGAGGACGATGTGACCATCTACTCCGGCGCGACCATTTTGGGCGGCAATACCACCATCGGCCGGGGCAGCGTGGTGGGCGGCAACGCCTTCCTCACCAGCTCCGTGCAAAAAGACACCCGGGTGGTGATTCACGCCCCGGAAACCGTGTTCAAAAGCCGCAAGGGCTAATAATAACCAATAAAAGCAGCCCTCGGCCAACCGGCCGAGGGCTTTGCAGCTATCTCAAAGCTATTATTTTGCCAGCGGGGCGGTTTTCTTGCTGCCCAAAAGCAACGATGTGATGAGCGCTGTCAGCGGCACGGCCAAAATTACGCCAATGCTGCTGGCGATGCCGCTGATGACCTCCGTCGCCATATAGGGCGAGCTGACGAGCTGCCGGGGATCCAGTCCCAGGGAGCACAGGTAGATGATAAACACCAATCCGCTGCCCAAAAATGCCAGGATCAGCGTGTTGGTCATGGTGCCCACCATGTCCCGGCCGATGTTCATGCCCGAGTGGAAAAGCTCCTTGCCGCTGCGATCCGGGGCCACGGTATGCACCTCCGTCAATGCCGAGGAAATGCTCATGGCCACATCCATCACCGCACCCAGGGCGCTGATGACCACCCCCGCCACCAGCAGACCCCGCAGGCCCAGAGGGGTGCCCGTCTGCCGCAGCTGCAGCAGCGGCTCCACCTCCGCCAGCCGCAGCCCATCAACGTGCAGAAGCCCCTGTGCCAGCAGGCCGAACAGCAGTGCCAGAGCCGTACCGGCGATGGTGCCCAGCGCCGCGCAGATGGTCTTGCTGCTCACGCCGCCCAGGATCACCATGGTCACGACGGTGATGTATGCGCACACCAAAAATACCGTCAGCAGCGTAGGCGCGCCCTTCATCAGCAGCGGAATCATAATAAAGAACAGGCACACCAGCGTAATGGCCAGGGCCACCAGGGATTTTGCGCCCACCTTACCGCCCACGGCCACCGTGGCCAGCAAACAGGCCCACGATCACCGCCAGGCCCACGGCCCGGTCATACTCATATACCGTGGCGGTGTGGTTGCCGTCAGAATAGGTGGAGATAAGTATCACTGCCCGCTGGCCGGTTTTCAAGGCCTGGCCGTACAGCGGACCCACATAGTTGCTGACCTGCATGGTCTCGCCCTTGTACTGGCCCGTGCGGATCTCAGCCAGCAGCAGCTGCTCGCCCCGATAGCCATTGTCGGACACGGGATCCTGCTCGGTGCTGTCCGACAGGATATCGGTGATGACGGCGGTCTCATACTCGGCGTAATCCTCGCCCCGGGACTGCGGCTGCTCATGGGTCGCCGCCAGGGCCCGCACGATAATAAACACCACCACCGCCGCCGCCAGGATGATGCAGCTGAGACGATTTTTGCCCCACCAGGCTCTTGCGTCCGGCCTTGTGCTTTTCCCCTTGGATTTTCATAGGAGCAACCTCCGTGTCCTCATTTTTTTCAGCATAGCAATTTCTCCACCCGATGTCAAGAGGCAGGTTCCGGCGAAGCAGTTTAGGCATTTTTCATAAGATAAACAAAATTTTTCCGCCGTTTTTCACTAAAATAAAAAAACCGGTGGCAATCTGTATCGGGATGTGCTAAAATATCTCCATCAACACAAAAAGTTTGCTCTCGTTTCCCGGCATCCTTCACAGCCTGCTGTCCTGGTCGACGGAATTCCAAGTAGCATTTCTTACAGCGGTTGTGCAGGGTCGTCTCCCCACGCAGTTGGGGCAGGCGGCTTTTTCTGTCTCTGCGGATTTCACCCAGGTTTAACAGAGGCGCGGTTTCGGATTTTTCATAGTGGCTTTATGATGAAAGAACGGACCCGCCTACCCGGGCCCAGGGGGCAAGCTACCGTGTAACAAGCTACCGTGTAAAATGAATAGGAGGGATCAGATTTTGAAGAAGAGAGGACATAGCAGACGTCTGCTATCCGTGCTGCTGGCACTGGTGATGCTGCTGTCGCTGCTGCCCACAGCGGTGTTTGCAGACACAACGCCGAAGGCAACGCTGATAACGGACGCCTCCACGCTGAAAGCCGGCGACCAGATCATTCTCGCGGCGTCTGCCAACGGCAAGACCTACGCTGCGGGCAGCCTGTCCGGCAAGCTGCTCACAAGTATTGAAACCAACCCCACTGACCCGGCAGACACCGTGGAGATCTTCACGCTGGGCGGCGAGGCCGGCAAGTGGACGCTCACCGCGTCCGACGGCAAGCAGATCTATACCGCTGATGCCAAGGCGCTGAACAACACCGGCAAGGGAACCGGTACATGGACCATCGCCATTGACGACAGCGGACTGGCCACTGTGGCCAGCACGGATTCGGCCTGCGGCCGCATCCTGTACAACGTCAAGTCTCCCCGGTTCCTGAACTACACCTCGGCCACCAACGTGAGCATGCTGCTGCCCAGCATCTATCGGCTGGAGGTCTCCCCCGCCCGTCAGAGCGGCATCGTCACAGACCTGACCACCCTGCGGGATGGCGACAAGGTGGTCGTATTCAACCCCGCCAATGGGAAAACTCTGTCCACGGAGTACACCGGCCACTACAACAAGGGCACCGATGTGACCCTGGCCGACGGCAAGCTCGAGGGCTTTACCGACGCCGATAAGTGGACTCTCGGCATTAACGACGACGGCACCTACACCTTCGCCACCGCCGATGGCAAGAAACTGGCCATGGGCACAGACTTCACCAGCACGCCCCTGGACGAGGTCAACCGGAACTGGAAGATCACGGCAGTGGACGGCAAGGACGCCACCTTCTACATTGACAACACCGGCCGCACCGACAAGTATCGTCTCCAGTGGTTCACGAGCAAAGGCAACTGGAGCGCCTACACCGGCACCGGTGACGCCTTTGAGCAGCAAATCTACCTGGTGGTAGAATCCGGCTCCGAGACCCCCGACCCTGAGCCGGGACCCACCGCCCTCATCAAGGACGGCAAGTATGTCATCTATAACCCCGGCAGCGGCAAGGCCATGTCCGCCGACGCCACCGGCACCTATTACCGGGCCGGTAAGGATGTCACCGTCACCAACGGCAAGGTGACAGACCCCGCCGAGGACCTCATTTGGACGGTCACCTCCGAAAACGGCGTCTACACCATCACCACTTCCGATGGCAAGAAGCTGTCCATGAACGCAGACCGCAATAGTCTGCCCCTGGACGAGGTCAATGACACCTGGAAGGTGGAAAAAGCCAAGACCGACGGCTGCTTCTACCTCATTAACGCCAACCGCCCCACCTATTATGTGGAGTGGTTTGCCAAATACACGGAGTTCACCACCTATACCTACAAAGCATCCGACGAGAGCGTCTACGCCCTGCAGTTCATCCCTGTGGATCAGCCTCTGGTGGCTGATGGCAAGTATGTCATCTATAACCCCGGCAGCGGCAAGGCCATGTCCGCCAATGCCACCGGCACCTATTACCGGGCCGGTAAGGATGTCACTGTCACCAATGGCAAGGTGGATAATCCCTCCGCCGACCTGATTTGGACGGTTAGTTCCACTGACGGCATCTACACCATCACCACTTCCGATGGCAAGAAGCTGTCCATGAACGCAGACCGCAATAGTCTGCCCCTCAACGAGGTCAACGACACCTGGAAGGTGGAAAAGGCCACCACCGACGGCTGCTTCTATCTCATCAACGCAAATCGCCCCACCTACTATGTGGAGTGGTTTGCCAAATACACGGAGTTCACCACCTATACCTACAAAGCATCCGACGAGAGCGTCTACGCCCTGCAGTTCATCCCTGTGGACGGCTCCGACCAGCCCTCCGGCGGTCTCCCCACCGTGGGCGACCAGGTGGTCATCTACAATCAGAATGCCCAGGCTGTCCTGGCTGCGCAGAACGATAATGCAACCAGCCCCGCCATCAACAAGGCCGCCGCCACCATTCAGGATGGCAAGGCTACCTGCGCCAACGGCGCCGTGGTGTTCGAGGTGCAGAAAAACGGCGACTACTACCGCTTCTATAACAAGACCTACGGCTACCTCTGCGCGGGCGGCACCGGCAACAACGCCTTCTACTCCCAGCCCGTCAGCGAGGACGCCGACTGGCTGGTCCGCACCTGCTCCGGCGGCGTAGGCGGCTACGAGATGGAGAGCCGCACCGCCAAGTACAAGGGCCATAGTCAGTGGCTGGAGTATTACAGTGACAGCTTCAAGGTCTATTCCATGTATAATGTCACCGACTACACCATCTACTCCTTCTCCTTCTACCCCGTGGGGCCGGGCACGATCTCGGACGGCGTCGTGAATAACCCCGCCGTGGTCCTGGGCGACCTGCCCTATGCCTATGTGGGCACGGACTATTCCTTCACCTTCACCGTGGACGCCCCCTTCGGCGTGCGGGGTGACATGACCGCCAAGCTCAATGGCACCGCGCTCACCGTCACCAAGGGCGAGGACGGCACCTACACCGTCACCATCCCCGCCGCCTCCGTCACGGGCGATAAGCTCACCGTGAACATCAGTGGCACGGACAATAAGTACATTCCCATCTCCGCCGCCGCTGAGATCACCGTTAAGGACGAACCCGTCTTTGCCGATCCCACCCCCGCCCGGGGCAGCCAGACCGGCAAGGATAAGCGTCCCGCCATTTCCGTGGCCCTGGCCAATGCCGGCCAGAACCCCACCGTCACCATGACCGTGAACGGCACCGCCGTCACTCCGGTGTATGCTGGTGGCCATGTCACCTACACCCCCACCGATGACATGACCGATGGCCGCACCGAGGTGAAGGTCACCGCTACCCGGGCCGACGACAAGTCTGCCGAATTCAGCTGGTTCTTCACCGTGGGCAAGACCACCTATCAGCTCTACTTCGGCCAGCTCCACGGCCACACCCAGTATTCCGATGGCGCCGGCTCTCTGGACAGCGCCCTGAGCTATATCAAGAACCTGCCCGACAGCGCCAACGTCCAGTTCGTGGCCTTCACCGACCACTCCAACTACTTCGATTCCAAGAATGCCCCCAATGTGGAGGCCGCCCTCTATGACACCTCCCTGGTCAAGGATTCCGATGCCAGCCACAGCTGGAAGACCTACAAGGACACCATCGCCCAGTTCAACAAGGACAACGCCGGCAGCATGGTGGCCATCGGCGGCTCGAGATGACCTGGTCCGGCGGCCCCGGCCATATCAACACCTTCAATACCCCCGGCATCGTCTCCCGCAACAATAAGACCCTGAATAATAAGACCGATGACGCCGGCATGAAGGCCTATTACGCCCTGCTGAGCCAGACCGAGGGCGCAAACTCCATCAGCCAGTTTAACCACCCCGGCACCACCTTCGGCAACTTCAAGGATTTCAGCTATTGGAATCCCGTCATCGACAGCCGCATGTACATGGTGGAGGTGGGTAACGGCGAGGGCCAGATCGGCGCCGGCGGCTACTATCCCAGCTATGAGCAGTACATCATGGCGCTGGATAAGGGCTGGCACCTGGCCCCCACCAACAACCAGGATAACCATCAGGGCAAGTGGGGCAATGCCAACGATGCCCGCGACGTTATCCTCACCGATAACTTTACCGAGGAGGGCATCTACGACGCCATCCGCGCTCTGCGCATGTACGCCACCGAGGATAAGAACCTGGAACTGGGCTACACCGTCAACGGCCTCATGATGGGCTCCAGAATTGAGACAGTACCCGGCAAGCTGGACATCGAGGTCAGCGTTTACGATCCCGACCGCACGGATTCCATCGCCAAGGTGGAGGTGGTGGTCAACTCCGGCAAGGTGGCCCATGTTTGGGACGATCCTGCCGAGTTCAAGAGCGGCACTCTCTCCGTCACCCTGGCCCCAGAGTACAGCTACTACTTCATCCGCGTCACCCAGAAGGACGGCGACCTGGCTGTCACCTCCCCCGTGTGGGTGGGCGAGAGCCTGAAGCTGGGCATCTCCAACCTGGTCTGCGGCACCGCCACCCCCGTCACCGACGAGGAGCTGACCCTGACCACCACTCTCTTTAACAGCGAAAATGCCGACGCCACCGTCACCTCCCTGGTCTACAGCATTGGCGGCAAGGTCATCGGCACCGACACAGCCGGCTACACCATCGCCGCCGGCAGCACCCTGGACATTCCCTTTAAGTGGACCCCCGACCAGGCCCGTGTTGCCACCGTCCTGGTCACCGCCGTGGTGAATCAGAACGGCAAGGACTACACCTTCACCAAGACCATCAGCCTGGATGTGCTGGATGCCAGCAAGCTGGTCTATATCGGTTTTGATGCCTCTCATTATAATGAGTATGTAAACGGCAACTATAAGGACAGCATGGGCAACTTCGGCAGCCTGGCCGCGGAGTACAGCGTGCGCACCGTCCAGCTGAACACCAGCGCGGACCTCATCGCCGCCTGCTCCAACCCCAAGTATAAGGCCATGGTCCTCACCGCCCCCAGCCGCCGCTCGTCTGAGGCCCAGGCCGATCCCAAGACCTACAGCCAGGAGGAGCTCGCAGCCCTGACGGCCTTTAATAACGCCGGGGGAACAGTCATCCTGGCCGGCTGGAGCGACAACTACGAGAACTACGATGTCATCCAGAATAACCCCAATACCAAGCACATGGCCGAGACCCAAAACGATGTGTTGAAGGCCCTGGGCTCCAGCCTCCGCATCAGCGATGATGCTACCTATGATGATGTTCGCAGCGCCGCCGACGGTGTGGATAAGTGGAGGCTCTACTTCAGCGACTACAACATGGATAACTTCCTCACGGACGGCGTGATCGTGGACAACGACCATCCCTACGACAAGATGTACACCGAGCGCTTCAGTCACTACGGCGGCGCCTCCATCTATGCCGTGGATGCCAGCGGCAGCGCCACCACCACCCTGCCCGCCACCGTCTCCCCCGTGGTCTACGGCCACGCCAGCACCTACTCCGTGGACGTGGATAAGGACGGCAGAGGCGGCGCAGGCATCCCCAAGTATACCTACGCCGAGAACGATCCCCGCCTGCTGATCATGGCCACCGAGCAACTGGAGGGCAAGGGCATGGTCATCGTCTCCGGCGCGGCCTTCCTTTCTAATTTCGAGGTCCAGTCCGACCTGGACAACACCCTGGAGAAGAACTACTCCAACTACAGGATCTGCGAGAACCTGATCAACTATCTCAATCCCCCCAAGATCAGCACCATCGCCGAAGTCCATGCGGACCCCGATGAGGGCATCAAGTACACCGTGGAGGGCATCGTCACCTCCAACGCCTCCGGCTATGATAAGAATACCGCCTTCTTTGACTGCATCTATATCCAGGACGAGACCGGCGGCATCAACTGCTTCCCCGTGGCCGGCGACTATCAGATCGGCGATAAGCTCCGCATCAGCGGCTCCACCAGCTCCTACCAGGGCGAGCGCCAGCTGGCCGTGACCAAGATCCGGAAGCTGGGCGCGGATACCCCCGTAGAGCCCAAGGTGGTCACCGCCGCCCAGGTGAATGACGGCTCCGTCCTGGGCCAGCTCATCACCCTCAAGGGCTATGTCACCGGCATTGAGATGGCCAACGGCCTGATCCAGACCATCCTGGTCCGCGACGCCCAGGGCAATGTGGCCCGGGTGTTCATCGACGGCTATATCACCACCTCCCAGGATGTTGCAAACGCCGCCGTGGGCTGCGAGATCGAGGCTACCGGTCTTGCCTCCTATGACAACACCTTCGTCCTGGAGGACGGCACTCCCATGGCGCCCCGTATCCGCACCCGCGACCGGGCAGACATCATCTGCACCGCTCACACCCACGCTTTCGGCGAGTGGACGGTCACCACGCCTGCCACCTGCACCAAGGACGGCGTAAAGACCCGCACCTGCGCCTGCGGCGAGACTGAGACCCAGACGATCCCCGCCACCGGCCACACCTTCGGTGACTGGGAGGAAACCACTCCTGCCACCTGCACCGCAGACGGCGTGGAGACCCGCACCTGCTCCGCCTGCGGCGAGACCGAGACCCGGGCTATCCCCGCCACCGGCCACACCTTCGGTGCCTGGACCGTCACCACGCCCGCCACCTGTACCGAGGACGGTGTGGAGTCCCGCACCTGCTCCGCCTGCGGCGAGACCGAGACCCGCGCTATCCCCGCCACCGGACATACCTTCGGTGATTGGACCGTCACCACTCCCGCCACCTGCACCGCAGACGGCGTGGAGACCCGCTCTGCGCCTGCGGCGAAGACCGAGACCCGCGCTATCCCCGCCACCGGCCATGTGGACGCCGACAATGACGGCAAGTGTGATGTCTGCCAGACGGTCCTCACGCCCGTGAATCCCGGCGATCCCGATAACCCCACGCCGGATAATCCCGATAAGCCTACGCCCGACACACCCGACAAGCCCGCCACCGGCGACAATAGCGCCATGGTGCTTTGGGTATCTGTCATGAGCATCACGGCTCTGGCCGGCGCTGCATTGCTTCGTTCCAAGAAGCGCCGCGTCTGATCGGCATATCCCCGGCAAAAGAAACCCCCACAGAGGAGAGGCTCTACGGAGCCTCTCCTCTCCTGTTGTCAGAAAGTCCTGTCATTGCGAGCCAATCTGCAGACTGGTGTGGCAATCCGTTTCTAACGCGCATGCGTTACACATTCCGCGGAGATTGGCAGCATAAACACCACGGATTCCCACGTCGCTTCGCTCCTCGGAATGACAGGAGGGTATCCCCCGGTTGACGGTGCCGCCGGGCCGGGGTATACTGAATACGCAGGCCCCACTCCCATACCATTCCACTTCCGGAGGACTTGACCATGACGAAACCCCATTTTCCTCAGCCCCCCACATCTAACCGCCTCTCCCCCGTTCTTGACCCGGTGCTGGACGCCATCCGGTCGCTGCTGAGCCGGCAGGAACGGGTGCTTGTAGCCATTGACGGCCGCTGTGGTGCCGGAAAAACCACTCTGGCCGCCCGATTACAGGCGGAGCTGCCCTGCCGGGTGTTCCACATGGATGACTTCTTCCTCCAGCCCTATCAGCGCACGCCGGAGCGACTGCAGGCCCCCGGGGAAAATGTGGATCACGAGCGCTTCCTGCAGGAGGTGCTGCTGCCCGCCGCCCGGGGCGAGGCCGTGGTTTACCGGCCCTATCTCTGTGCCCATGAGGTCCTGGGGCCGGCCGTTTTTGTCCCACCGGCCCGGCTGACTATTGTGGAGGGCTCCTATGCCTGCCACCAGACCCTGTGGCCCCACTATCACCTGCGCATCTTCCTCTCAGTGGATCCCCGGGAGCAGCTGCGCCGCATAGAGGCGCGCAGCGGCCCGGAAAAGCTCCGGCAGTTTATAGATCGCTGGATCCCCCTGGAAGAGCAGTATTTCCAAGCCTATTCTCTGGCGGGGCGGTGCGATTTTTTCCTGGGAGTATGAACCCGCCGATCAAAAGTTGCCGAATTTTCCCGTTTATTTTTTCTCGTTTCTTGTGTATATTGCACAATTTCTTCCCCCTTTTTTTGGCGTAGCATTTTTTTAAAGGATTCCCTTTTTTTGAAAAATCCTGTATGATAAGGGGTACAGAGGAACGTATATACGTTTCTAAATTTTAAAGGAGGAAAAGAACCATGCGGAAAGTTTTAGCACTGCTTCTGTCTGTAGTCATGGCGCTGTCTCTGATGGTGACCACGGCCTGGGCAGACCCGGTGGAGCAGGATCTGGCCGGCAAAACCGTCATCCTGCACACCAATGATGTGCACGGCGAAATCGCCAGGTACGCCAAGGTGGCCGCGCTGAAGGCCGAGCTTAAGGCTCGGGGTGCCGATGTCATTCTGGTCGATGCCGGCGACTACAGCCAGGGCACCATCTATGTCAGCGTCAACAAGGGCGCCGACGCCGTAACCATGATGAATGCCGCCGGCTACGATGTAGCCACCATCGGCAACCACGAGTTTGACTACGGCTACGAGCAGCTAATGCTGAACATGGCCAAAGCAAACTTCCAGGTGCTGTGCGCCAACGTCAGCAAGGATGGCAATTCCATTTTTGACGCAAACACCATCATCGAAAAGGGCGGCATGAAGATCGGCTTCTTCGGCTTAGAGACCCCCGAGGCGCAGACCAAGGCCAACCCCGCCCTGATCCAGGGCCTGACCTTCCTGGGTGCGGAGGATATGTACGCCGCCGCCCAGGCTCAGGTGGATGATCTGAAGGCCCGGGGCGCGGATGCGGTGATCTGCCTGGCCCACCTGGGTGTGGACAGCAGCTCTGAGCCCAATACCTCCTATGACCTGCTGAAAAACGTCCCCGATATCGACTTCGTCATTGACGGCCACTCCCATTCCGTGATGCTGGCCGGCGCAGCGAAGCTCCAAACCGGCGTGGATGAGGACGGCAAACCCATTTATATCGACAACCCCCATTATGAGTTGCCCATCCAATCCACCGGCACCAAGCTGGCCTATGTGGGTGTCCTGATCATTGACAACAAGACCAAGCTGCCCGAGGGTCTGGAGATGCTGGACCTGGGCCAGTATGAGTACGAGGATGCCAAGGTGACCGCAGCCGCCAAGGCCATTATGGAGCCCATTGACGCGGAATACAGTGCGGTGTTTGCCAAGTCTGAGGTAGAGCTCAACGGCGACAAGGAGCCGGGCAACCGCACTCAGGAGACCAACCTGGGCAACCTTATCACTGATGCCATGATGTGGGCCATCAAGACCAAGGCCCCCGGCGTTGACATGACCAATGCCGTGGCCATCACCAACGGCGGCGGCATCCGCGCGTGGATCCACGCAGGGGATATTTCCAAGGCGGACGTGACCACCGTTCTGCCCTTCAGCAACACCCTGGCCGTGGTACACGTCAAGGGCAGCGAGCTGCTGGAGGCGCTGGAGGCATCCACCTTCTGCACGCCCATCTCTCTGGGTGGCTTCCCCCAGACGGCGGGCATGAAGCTCACCGTGGACTGCACCAAGCCCTATGACAAGGCGGATGACACCTATCCCGGCTCCACCTACTACGGCCCCAAGAGCATCAACCGCGTCACTATCGAAAGCATCAACGGCCAGCCCTTTGATCCCGATCAAACCTACGCCGTAATCACCAACAACTTCACTGCAGCCGGCGGCGACACCTATTACGCCTTTGCGGCTGCCTCCGGCCAGTTCGACACCGGCCTGCCCCTGGACGAGATTGTGATGGAGTATATCACCACCGTCTTGGGCGGCGTTGTGGGGCAGGAGTATGCCGAACCCGACGGCCGCATGACCGTCATCCTGCCCCCTGATGAGGACGACGGCAAGATCACCATCGGCGGCCTGGACGCCAACATCTGGATGACCAAGTACGGCAATGTGTATACCGACTGCAAGGCCGAAAAGTTCATGGGCGACATGGGCTTTAACTGGGGCGACCTGGTCACCGTGGAGTTCCTGGGCAAGACCCTGACCCTGCCCGTGATCCCCACCTATTCCTATGTGGATTCCGGCAAGCCTGCCATCATCGTGGAAAAGGGCGAGGATGGCAATCCCACGGGCTATGTGAGCATGGCCATCAACATGGGCAACTTTGCCGAGACCTATGAGCTGGCCGTAAAGCACACGGACGAGGATAAAAACTGGTACTGGACCGCCTGGGAGGGCGTGACCTACCCCGTGGAGGTCACCTTCACCATGGCAGAGAAGGACGGCTACCGGGCGGAATATATCCTCCACGAGCTGCAGCGTACCAACGACCGGGCGGACTATCCCGACCTGACGGATGAGGAGTTTGCCAACTTCCGCAATGTGGCCACTACCGGCATGGGCAAGAATCTGCTCTACCGCGGCTCCTCCCCCATCAATCCCGAGCTGGGCCGCAGCGGCTATGCCGATGCCGCACTGAAGAAGGCCGGCGTCACCGTCATCATGAACCTGGCGGACAGCGAGACGGATGCCAAGGCATATGAGGGCTTTGCCGACACCTATTATGCCGGCCAGAAGGTCATTTACCTGAATCTGGGTGTGGACTTCACCGCTCCCGAGTTCCAGGCCGGTTTGGCGGATGGTCTGCGCTTCTTTGCCGCTAACAAGGGCGTATACTATGTCCACTGCACCGAGGGCAAGGACCGCGCCGGCTTCGTCAACGCCCTGCTGGAGTGCCTCATGGGCGCCACCTTCAATGAGGTGGTGGAGGACTATATGACCACCTATTATAACTACTACGGCGTGGAGCCGGGCACCGATAAGTATACCGCCATCGCCGAGAGCAACATCATCAAGACCCTTCAGACCGCCTTCGGTGTGGAGGATCTGTCCAAGGCCGACCTGCAGAAGGGTGCCAAGGACTATATGAAGGCCATCGGCCTGACGGATGCGGAGATCACCTCTCTGATGACCAACCTGGGCTACAAGGCGCCCGCCACCGGCGATACCGGCGTGGTGCTGTATGTGGGCCTGGCCGTTCTGGCCTTGACCGGCGGCGTATTCGTTGCCCGGAGGAAGGAGCTGTTCTGATTCCTATCTCTGCCCCCTCCTGTAACGGCAGGCAGGGGCGCATTGCAAAATAGCGACTAAAAAAAGACGAGTAAGCAGTGCTTACTCGTCTTTTTTATAATTCAGGCGAAACTCAATATCTAAATTAAAGCCAGTATACCGCAGAAGGGTGAAACATCCAGCTGCTATTTTTGTTAAACAGTGCAATTCAGCTGCCGGTGCCAGCGGCGCGGCGCCTTATTGACAGGCCGGGCGGGCAGCGTATATAATGTATATTGTGTACTATATATCCATGAATTATAAGAGGTGAGCGTATGAAAGCTACAGTAGTCGTGGACAACCGGGGAAACGGAATCCTTTCGGGAGAATGGGGCCTGTGCATTTATATTGAGTATGGTGAAAAACACATCCTGCTGGACACAGGAGCCTCTGATCTGTTCGTGCAAAACGCCGAGAAGCTGGGCCTTGATCTGACGGCAGTGGACGCGGCGGTGCTATCCCACGCGCATTACGATCACGCAAATGGCATGGAGGCATTCTTTCGCTGCAACAGCAGGGCAAAGTTCTATGTGGGGCACACCTGCGGGGCGGATTGCTACTACAAAAAGCTGTTTTTGCGGCGGTACATCGGTGTGCCGAAGACCGTGCTGCAGGACTTTCGGGATCGGATCGTGTATGCCGGGAAGGAGCCCACGGAGATCCTGCCGGGGGTATATCTGGCTCCGCACAAGACGGCGGGCTTGGCCCGGGTAGGTCGGCGGGAGAATATGTACCGCCGGACGAATGGCCGGTGGGTCCCGGACGACTTTTCCCACGAGCAGAGCCTGGTGCTGGACACGGAGAAGGGGCTTGTGATCTTCAACAGCTGCTCCCACGGCGGGGCGGCCGACATCATCCGAGAGGTGGCGGGGATGTTCCCGGGCAAGACAGTATATGCCATCATCGGCGGCTTTCATCTATATAACAAATCCAAGCCGGAGGTGCTGGCGCTGGCAAAGGAAATTCAGCAAACCGGCATCGCCTATGTGTGTACCGGGCACTGCACCGGGGGGCAGGCCTATCAGTTGCTGCACCGGGAGCTGGGTGAGAAGCTGCACCCGCTGCAGGTGGGCCTGGTCATGGAGTTTTAAGAAAAGAACACGGAGGAAATCAGAATGCTGAAAATCGAACATCTGACAAAGACCTATGGGGAGAAAAAGGCGGTGGATGACCTGAGCCTGCACATTCATGCGGGGGAAATCTATGGCTTTATCGGCCACAACGGCGCCGGCAAGACCACCACCCTTAAATCCGTGGCGGGAATTTTGCAGTTTGACGGCGGGGAGATTCTGGTGGACGGCAAGTCCGTGCGCACCCAGCCCCTGGAATGTAAAAAGATGATTGCCTACATCCCCGATAACCCGGACCTGTATGAATACATGACGGGCATCAAGTACCTGAACTTCATCGCCGACATCTTCGGCGTGAGTGCCCAGGCCCGTCAAGAGCGCATCCGCAAGTATGCCGATCTATTTGAACTGACGGCGGACCTGGCCCAGCCCATTGCCGCCTACTCCCACGGTATGAAGCAGAAGCTGGCCATTATCTCCGCTTGGCTCCACGAACCCAAGCTCATCATCATGGATGAGCCTTTTTTGTGGGTCTGGACCCCAAGGCGGCCCACATCCTCAAGGGGATGATGCGGGAGCTGTGCAGTGCGGGCGGTGCCATCTTCTTCTCCACCCATGTGCTGGAGGTGGCCGAAAAGCTGTGTGACAAGGTGGCCATTATCAAAGGAGGCAAGCTCATCCGCTCCGGCACTATGGAGGAAGTGAAGGGGGATGCCTCTCTGGAGTCGGTATTCCTGGAGCTGGAGGATGAATCATGCTGAAGATCCTGGTGAAAAAACAGCTGGGAGATATTTTCCGCAGCTATACCTACGACGCCAAGAAGAACCGGGCCCGATCCAAGGAGGCAACCATCGGCTTCACCGTGCTTTTCGTGGTGCTGATGGTGGGCGTACTGGGCGGCTTGTTTACCCTTCTGTCCCTGGCCATGTGCGAGAGCATGGCCCAGGTGGGTATGTCTTGGCTGTATTTCACGATCATGACGCTGCTGGCGGCGTTTTTAGGCATATTCGGCAGCGTTTTCAATACCTATTCCACCCTCTACATGGCCAAGGATAATGACCTGCTGCTGTCGCTGCCTATCCCCGTGCGCACCATTATGGCGGCCCGGCTGGTGAGCGTGTATCTCATGGGTCTGATGTATTCCGCCGTTGTGCTGCTCCCGGCCATCATCGTGTACTGGGTGGTGGTAGGCATCACGGTTCCTGTGGTAGTAGGCTGCATGATCCAGCTGCTCCTTCTGTCCGTTTTCGTGCTGACCCTGTCCTGCGCCTTGGGGTGGGTCGTCGCTAAAATCAGTCAGAAGCTGAAGAACAAGAGCTTTATCACGGTGCTGGTGTCCCTGGTGTTCATCGGGGCGTACTACTTCTTCTATGCCAAAGCCCAGAGCCTTCTATCAGAGCTGCTGGCCAACGCCGCCTACTACGGCGCGAGCATCCGCAGTATGGCCTACCCGCTGTACCTGGTGGGCCGGGTGGCCATGGGCAATGGCTCGGCCATAGCCATTGTGTCGGCGGCGGTGCTGGGTCTGTTTGCCCTGGTGTGGTATCTTATCGCCCGGAGCTTTTTGAAGCTGGCCACCTCCACCGGGGCCGTGGCCAAGGTTAAGTACCGTGAAAAGGCCGCTCGCCCGCAAAGCATCGACCGGGCCCTGCTGGGCCGGGAGCTGAGCCGGTTCACCGCCAGCGCCAACTATATGCTCAACTGCGGCATGGGCATCCTGGGCCTGGTCATTGGCGCGGCGGCGCTGGTGTGGAAGGGCAGCAGCCTCCTTCCGATGCTGGAGCCCGTGTTTGCCGGCAGACCCGGAGCCCTGTCGGTGCTGCTGTGTGCGGCATTGTGTACTCTGGTGGGCATGAACGATATGGCGGCGCCCTCCGTGTCTCTGGAGGGGAAGAGCCTGTGGCTGGCCCAATCCCTGCCGGTGACATCGTGGCAGGTGCTGCGTGCTAAGCTCAGGATGCATCTGCTGCTTACGGTCGTTCCGGCGGCGCTGTGCGGCATATGCGTGGCCGTTGTGAGCCCCGCCGGGGCGGCGCAGACGGCCCTGGCCCTGGTGGTAGCGGCACTGTTCACGGTGCTGTCGGCCCTCCTATGCCTGTTCTTAGGCCTGAAAATGCCCAATCTCCACTGGACCAGTGAGATCACCCCCATCAAGCAGGGCGGCGCTGTGGCCCTGGCCTTGCTGGGCGGCGTGGTGTATGCGGCCCTGCTGGCGGCCGGCTTCTTCCTGATCGGCTGGCGTATAGGCTATATGGCATTCATGGCCGCCTTTGCCGTGGTAACGCTGGCGGCGTGTGTACTGCTGCTCCGCTGGATCAAGACGAAGGGCTGCACCGTGTTTGCAAATCTGTGAAGAAGGTACCATGCGGATACGTTCATAAAAATTTGCCGTCTGCGCAAGGCATTCAGTGCCGCGTAGGCTGTACAGGGCCTAAGCCTTCGCGTGAAATAAGGGAAACTGTTCGCCCTTTGGGGGAATAAGCGGTGCGGACCCTTGTCAGGATGGATAACTGGTCTTTTCCATTCAGGCGGCAGATGTATCCGGTCCTGGCAGGCAACACTGCAGCACGCATGGGGCTCTACACGATCTTCATCCGGCTATCGCCCCACCATGGTCCCCGGTAGTGAACATCCATATAAGCGTATACAATAGAGAGAAGCACCTGCTTCTCTCTATTGCCTTGTCAAGAGGGGAAAATGGGAGAAAAACGGAAATAGGAAATATTTGGAAGTATAATTGTATTATGTAAATCGACATTATTTTTTCAAGGCGAGGCCACGAAGAGGGAAACCTGGCAAATCAGCTTAAAAAGTCTTGAAAATAAAGGAAAACTGTATGTGGAAAACTCTGTGGATAATGTGGATAACAATTTGTAAAGTCGAAAAAGACTAAATATTATGTTAATCACTTGAAGGGAGTTGAGCGCACCGCCCGGAAACAGAAAGCGGCGGAAAAGGGCGGTTTTCTCCCTGGTGATTTTGACGAATACAGATAGAAAAGCGGCAGGACTCCCGGAGACCGCGGGGGAATATGGGGAAAACCGCAGGGTCGAATACAGATTGTATTCCACTTGAGCTGAAAATGAGAGTTGACGGCAAGAAAAAAAGATGGTATAATACCTACCGTCCGTAAAGGATATGCTTGTGTGGCTCAGTTGGTAGAGCAGCTCACTCGTAATGAGCAGGTCGCCGGTTCGAGTCCGGCCACAAGCTCCAAACTCCTTGCACTATCTGCGAGGAGTTTTTTTGCGCATTGACAAGGGGAAAAGCCGCAGGTATAATATATGCGGTACTATAAAAAGTAAATAGGTCCAGGGATGCTGTGCGGCTGTCTGCCGTAACGCCCGTATGCGGGCAGGAGACAGTTTAAAAGGAAAGGGTTAAAACCCACGCGAACGGCACTGTAGGCGCAAGGATGCACGGAAGCGGCGAAGGCCGCCGGGACGAAAGTCCGCCATTGGAAATCAGGTTTCCGAGAAGGTACGCTGCAAACGGGGAGCGGAGGCTCCGGGGCGCCAGTCAGGAGAATTGCACAGCGGAGGACACCACCGCAGCGGGCGCTTTCTTCGCTACGTCATGATACCCACGAGAGAAGTCAAGGGCCGAATTTTTTCGCAATAGAAAAATCCGGCCCTTTTATGCCGCCGGTCTGCAGAGCTGCAGCGGGCGGCATCTTTCTACAGGGAGGCAAAGGGCTCCGGGCGGCAGTAAGGACAGCAAAAAACGCAGGCAGAAAAGGAGGAGCACACAATGCGCATCAACTGGTTCAAGGACGAAAATCACCTGGTATACATCAACGGCGCCACCCAGCTGGCGGAGCTGGAAAAGGCGCTGCATTTTCCCGGCCTGGAGGAGGCGGCCAACGAGCTGCGGCAGCATCCCACGGCGGAAGGCTTTACCATCAAGGGGCCCAAGCGCACCAGCGGACGGCTGTTTGTGCCGGATCTGACCTTTGGTGAGCACATCGAGATGGGGGAGAATATTTTCTTCTTCATGGGGGAGATGCAGGAATGCTATGTGATCTACTGGCCGGACGCGCCGGTAGCGAAGTAAAGTTAGGGCGGGCCTCACGTCCAGGCAGCCTGAGCAATAGGCGTAGAAACAGCAGTGCTTAAAAGTGATCCCCGCCGCCCGTTCCGGGCGGCGGGGATCACTTTTAAGCTGTCAGAGGGGAGATCAGTTACCGGAGGGCATTTTCCAGGCATGATGATCCGTGTGAAGCAGGTGGTGCGATTTGGCGCTCATGGGTGCGCCCAGGAAATCCCGATACAGGGCCATGACATCCGGGTTCTCATGGGAGAAGCGGACGGGCTCCGCCCGATCCAGGGCCCACAGTACGCTGCCGCGGCTCTCAGCCATCTCAACGCCGTCGTGAATAGGCTGACCGCCGCCGCCGGCGCAGCCGCCGGGGCAAGCCATAACCTCTACAAAGTCATAGGACACATCGCCCTGCTCCAGGGCCCGCATAAGCTTGCGGGTATTGCCCAGACCGCTGACCACCGCAATGCGAACGGCACCGGCGCCGGGAATCTCGAATACAGCCTCCTTCCAGCCGTCCATACCGCGGATAGCGTGGAACGCATCGGGGTCCGGATTGCTGCCCGTGACCATGCGGTAGGCCGTGCGCAGGGCGGCATCCATCACGCCTCCGGTGGAGCCGAAGACTACGGCTGCGCCGGTGCCGGTACCCAAGGGGCTGTCAAAGGGCGTCTCCTCCAAGGTGGCGGGGACGATCTGCTCGCCCCGGAACATGCGCACCATCTCCCGGGTAGTAAGCACCACATCCACATCCGGATCACCGCAGGCATCCGTCATATTGGGCAGGGCGCACTCGCTCTTTTTGGATACACAGGGCATGATGGACACCACGAAAATGTCGTGTGGGTCTGCACCGATGCTTTGGGCAAAGTAGCTCTTGGCCACAGCGCCGAACATTTGCTGGGGACTCTTGGCCGTGGAGAGGTTGTTCACAAACCGCGGGAACTGGCTCTTCACAAACCGCACCCATCCGGGGCAGCAGGAGGTGAACATGGGCCAGGTGTAGCGATCCCGATGGGTGAAGCGGTCGATAAACTCGGTGCCCTCCTCCATAATGGTCAGGTCTGCGGCAAAATCTGTATCAAACACATAGTCAAAGCCGATCTGCTTCAAGGCCGTAACCATGCGCTGGGCCGTAGCAAATTTGGGGTCCAGGTGATAATACTCCGCCCAGGCAGCCCGAACCGCCGGGGCAATCTGCACCACGGTGATCTTCTTGGGATCGGCCAGGGCATCGAAAACCCTGCCGGTGTCGTCCCGCTCCTGCAGGGCGCCCACCGGGCAGTGGATGATGCACTGTCCGCAGAAGGTGCAATCGGAATCCCCCAGGCGGCGGGTCTTGCCCACGCCGATGGTGGTGCGGGAGCCGGTGCCCATCAGATCCCAGATGTTCATGCTCTGGATCTTGTCGCACACCTGCACGCAGCGCATACAGCGCACGCAGCGATTCTCAATGCGCACCACGGGGTTGGAGAAATCGTCCTCCGTCTTTTTCAGGTCGTTGGTGTAGTGGTCACCCAGGAGGTTATAGTCGTTGGTAAGCTTTTGCAGCTTGCAATTGCCGCTGCGGGTACACTTGGTGCAGTGGGTGTCGTGCTGGCTGAGCAGCAGACGCATATTCACCCGCCGGGCCTCCCGGGCCCGGGGAGAATTGGTATGCACCACCATGCCCTCGGCCACCACGTTATCACAGGAGGGGATCAGGCGCGGATACCCCTCGATCTCCACCATGCACAGCCGGCAAGCAGCAATTTCGTTGACGCCCTTGAGGTAGCAGAGGGTGGGGATTTCGATGTTCACAGAGCGGGCCGCCTCCAAAATGGTGGTACCCTCCGGCACGGAGACCGGCTTTCTGTCAATGATAAGCTTTACCATCTGTCAACTCGACCTCCTTTGAAGATACCATAGCCGTAATGATCGCACCGCAGGCAGCGAGAGGCCTCGGTAACGGCGCCCTCGTGGGTCAGGCCGCACTCGATGTCCTCAAAATCGCACTTGCGCTGGCAGGCTTCCCGCTCCGTGGTGTTGATACGGCCGTGGGGCGGACGGTTATTCAGCATGGGGCTGGGGATGTCAATGTCCACGGTGATCTCATGGCGATAGCCCAGGTGCTCGTCAATATTGGCGGCGGCCACCTTGCCGGCGGCAATGGCGCGGATGGCAGTGGCGGGGCCGGTAACGCAATCGCCCCCGGCGAAGACGTTATCCATGTCACCCACCTGGCCGGAAAGGCCGGCCACAAAGGCGCCGCGCTTAATGGGCACGCCGGCGGAGTCAAAGCCGCTGATCTCAACGCCCTGGCCAATGGCCACCACGACAATGTCCGCCTCGATGCGGACCTCGTCCAAATCAGCGTTGTGGGGCCGGGGCCGGCCGGCCTTATCCGCCTCGCCAATGAGCTGGGGCTGGACCCACAGGGCCTTGGCCACGCCGTCCTCGTCCGCCTCAATGCGGACCGGAGCGGCCAGAGCCATGATCTCGGCCCCCTCAGCCATGGCGCCGGTAACCTCATCGGGCAGGGCCGTCATATCCTCGATACGGCGGCGATACACGCAGGTAACCTTTTCGGCCCCCAAGCGGATAGAGCTGCGGGTAACATCCATGGCCACGTTGCCGCCACCGATGACTACCACCTTCTTGCCGGTGAAATCAGGCATGATATCATCGCCAATGGCGCGGAGCATCTCCACGGCAGACATGACGTTTTCACTGTCCTCCCCGGGAATGCCGGTCTTTTTATCCTGGTGGGCACCGATGGCAATATACAGGCAGTCATACTGCTTTTGCAGGTCCTCCATCCAGATATCCTTGCCCACAGTGACGCCGGTATGTACCTCGATCCCCAGAGACAGGATGGATGCGATCTCGGCATCCAACAGGTGCCGGGGGAAACGGTAGCTGGGGATGCCGTAGCGGAGCATCCCGCCCAGCTGCTTGGCCTCCTCAAAAACGGTGACCTTGTGGCCCATGAGGGCCAAATAGTAGGCGCAGCTGAGGCCGCTGGGGCCGCCGCCCACAATGGCAACGGTCTTACCCGTGGCCGGGGCGCACGCAGGCTGGGGCACATCCCCGGCATGATCCACGGCATAGCGCTTGAGCCCGCGGATATTGATGGCATCGTCGATCATATTTCGGCGGCAGCGAGCCTCGCAGGGATGCTCGCATATATAGGCGCAGGCAACGGGGAAGGGGTTATCCTTGCGGATCAGGCGCACGGCGTCAGCGCAGCGATCCTCACCTACCAGGGCCATGTAGCCGGGAATATCCACCCCGGCGGGGCACAAGGCCACACACGGAACGGGGTTCTTCAGCCCTGCCAGGCAGCGCTGGTGAAGGATGTGCTCCTCATAATCATCCCGGAAGCCCTCCAGCCCGTCCACCACCAGGCGTGCCGCGTCCCGGCCGATGGCGCAATCTGCCGTGTTGACAATGGTTCGAGCTGTCTTCTCAATGGTAACCAGGGTGCTCATGGTGGCTGTGCCGGAAAGAACCTGCTCCAAGAGCAGAGCCAACTGCCCCAGGCCGATGCGGCAGGGCACACACTTGCCGCAGCTCTGGGCATGGCAGAGCCGCAGGAAGCTCAGCGACATATCTACCGGGCATAGCCCCGGAGGACTGGCGGCAATCCGCCGTTCTACATCACGATAGAGATTCTCCACCACAGTCTCGGCCTTGCTGGGAGACTTGATATCCAATCTGCTCATTCGCGATCAACTCCTTTTCTGATGATATGCTATTAGAATGGCACAAACCGGCGGGAATGTCAATTAATTCGAAGAAGTTCTTAATATGTATTTTTTTTATTAAAATATACAGAAAATCACCGGAAAAAAGTTTTGGGAATTCCTTGCAGAAAAAGGAATTTCAGAAAAACGGCATACATATTCAGCTTTTTTCCAAAGGAAAATCCCGAAGTTTTCAACCGCCGGGAGAGATATTTGTCGAATTCTGTCGGAAAATCCCACACATAATCGTACGAAATCGCTAAAATTTACTTGAAAACGACACTGAAATATGGTATATTATCCGCAAGGCAAGGGAGGGCTGTTGAGGAAGAATGGATTATGCGCTGAAAATTTAATATGTAAGGACGAGGGAGAATATGGAAATCAAGGCAAGCGTTGTTCTAGCAGACGCAAGCGAGGAGTATCGAACGATACTGAAGAAGACCATGGAGAGTACAGGGGAATTCCAGGTGGTCGGAAGCGCCGGCTCCGGGGTGGAGGCGCTGCGGTTGGTGCAGCAGCTGTATCCGCAGCTGCTGATTATGGACCTGGTTTTACCGGAGCTGGACGGATTCGGCCTGCTCAAGCAGCTGCAAAGCATGGGGGACCGGGCACCGAAGATTATCGTGGTGTCTGCGTTCTGTGTGCAGCGCACCGTGAGCCAAGCGGTGCAAATGGGCGTGTGGTACTTTTTATCCAAGCCCTGCAGCGAAGAATCCTTACTGGAGCTGATGCGTCAGGCAGCCCAATCCCAGCAGGAAATGGGGGATTTTTCTCCAGCTCTGGAAGGGCAGGTGACAGCGATCATCCATGAGATCGGTGTGCCGGCGCATATTAAGGGCTATCAGTACCTGCGGGAGGCCATTCTGATTGCCGTGCAGGACATGGATGTCATCAACGCGGTGACCAAGGTGCTGTATCCTGAGGTAGCCAGCCGATTCTCTACCACGCCATCCCGAGTGGAACGGGCGATCCGCCATGCCATTGAAGTGGCGTGGGACCGCGGGGATCTGGAGACCCTGCAGAAGTATTTCGGATACACCGTGAACTCGGCGAAGGGGAAGCCTACAAATTCGGAATTTATTGCCATGATTGCAGACCGGCTGCAGTTAAAGCTGCGGCGCAGCCGGGCCTAAGGCGCGGCAATGCCACGGACGTACACCAGCGCATGCGTCCGGCGGATAAACAGTCTCTGCCTATAATGAAATCACGCACCGGATTATACATCGGGTGCGTGATTTTTCTGCTTATAAATCAGGGGGCGGATTCCGCTTCGCCTTCTTCGTACTCTGCGGGCTTTCCCTTATAGATGTTCTGCATCTCCCGGTCCACCTCGAATACCGCCTCGGAGCACAGGCGCAGCCGGTTGGCGTCCTCCTGGGAGAAGGCCCGGGTGGATTTATACCGCAGCTCGTGCTCCAGGCTGGCCCACATATCCATGGCGATGGTGCGCAGCTGGATCTCCACCGGCAGGTGCAATGTCCCCTCAGAGATAACAATAGGAACCTCCACGATCAGATGCAGACTGCGATAGCCGGAGGGCTTGGGTGTCTTTATGTAATCCACCTCCTGGATCACCCGAAAGGACTCGTTCCGGGTGAGCAGGCTGCGCAGATAATAGATGTCATCCAAATAGTTGCAGATAATGCGGATGCCTGCCACATCTTGGACATAGGCGTAGATATTGTCTATAGTAACGGCATGTCCCCGGCGCTGAAGCTTCTCCACAATGGAGTCCAGGGTCTTGATGCGGTATTCGATGTGATGGATGGGAGAGCGGTCATTGAGCGTGGCAAACTCCTCGTCCAGGATCTCCATCTGTGCCACAGCCACCTTTAATGCGCTGCGGTACAGGTGGTTCACCCGCACCATGCCTTGCGCCAGCTCCATCTCCTGCTGTGGGGTAGAGTTGGGCAAATGTACGTTTTTCAGGGACGGGCGGTTGGGTTTTTCGACCATCATGGCTGTTGCTCCTCCTTGCCCTGCGGGCAAAATCTATCCTCGAAGCATATTATACCATAACTAAGGGACAAATGTATGAATAATTTGTGTTATTTGTAAAAAAACCGCAGCAGGCATTTTGCCTGCTGCGGCTGAGGTGATCCATCAGCGGATGCCTGCCAGGAAGCAGGTGGGGTCTTTTTTCAGCTGCTCCCGGCCCCAGCGGAGCATATCCGCTACGCTTACGCAGGCGGTGACGATGCCGCTTTCCCAGCGCTCCGCCGTAACGGATTGTAAGAATTCGTCCGGGCAAGCGGTGCGGACATAGTAGGGGTGGGCCTCCTCCGTGTTGGTAACAGCGGTAGGGCGCATGGCATCCGTGTAAAAGCCGTGCTTGCCCGCCAGGATGTCCAGGCAATCCTCCACAGCGTTGAAGGCGGTAGGATAGCGCCCGGCGCCTTGGCCAAAGAAGCTGTGCCGGCCGATTTTCTCCCCATAGTAGGTGATGAGGTTGAAGTTTTTGGGCACGGCAGCCTCCAGGTCATGGCTGGCAACCAGGGTGGGCTCGATGAAGGCGCAGACGCCGCCCTCGGCCGCCTTAGCGGTGGCCAGGAGTTTGCATACAAAGCCGTGGGCCTGGAATGTCCGGATATCCTCATCCGTGACGGTGCGAATCCCGAACATGGGAATATCCTCCTCCCGGAGGAGGGTATCAAAGGCGATGTTGGCGGAGATAGTCAGCTTACGGCGCACATCATCGCCATCGATGTCGGCGGATGGATCTGCCTCGGCGTAGCCCAGCTCCTGGGCCTGCTTTAAAATCTCCGGGAAGGACACAGGGGCGGCGTGCATGGCGTCCATGATGAAATTGGTGGTGCCGTTCATGATGCCGCCCAGCTCGGAAATGGCATCCAGCCGCTTACAGCGCTCCAAATTTACAAGCCAGGGAATGCCGCCGCCCACGGCGGCAGTGCAGCGCAGGGACACGCCGTTTTCTGCCGCCAGCTGCGTCAGCTGGCTGTAAAAGGCGCTGATGACCGCCTTATTGGCCGTCACCACATGCTTACCCGAGCGCAAAGCGGCGCAGATATACTCATAGGCCGGGTGCAGGCCGCCCATGACCTCGATGACGATGCCAATGGTGGGATCGCCCGTGATGTCGGCAATATCCGTCACCGCAAGTGCCCAACTCTGGCCGGGGACGGCGCACCAGCACCTTGGCGACGGTGAGGTCCGCCCGCTCCGCGCAGAAGTCCAAAATGCCGCCGCCTACCACACCGCAGCCCAGCAATCCAATGTTCATAAAATAACCTCCTCCGGGTCTGTTTTTTCTGCCCCCATTCTATAAGAATCGGCTTGGGATGTCAACAGACAGAGCAGAAATACGCAGCCCCGCACCGGGTGCGGGGCTGGAGATGATCCAAATTCAGTTTTCCCCCGGTGCAGTGGCGATCCACTGGCCCTGGCGCACCTGTACCTCCCCACGCTCCAGGGCGGTCAAAAGCTCCGGCTTTAGCCGAATACAGCCCTTTTGAAACAGCAGGGTAATGGTAGAGCCGGCCAGCTCAAAGTATCCCTTTTCCTGGCCCCGGCGCATGGGCTGATTTTCCCGGAGATTCACAATACCTCCCACCACCAGGGCGCCGATCTCCGTTTGCACCACAGGGCCAAAGTGATTCGTATGGAGCAGCGTCCAGCTGCGGCGGTTGAGGAAGAAGACGGGGTATTTCTCACAGGCGATGGGCTGCACACTGTGCAGCACGCCGGGGATAAAGTGATTTTCTCCCTGAAATCCATCGTCAATATAGCAGTAGTGATGGTAATCCGATGGGCACAGGCGCAGCACCAGGCAATCCCCGCCGGTGTAGCGGGCGGCCAGGTCCGCATCCTGGAGCAGATCGTGGAGGCTGTAGTGGGAGCCCTTGATGGCAAAGCTGCTGTCTTCTCGAATGGGATAGGCACTGAGCCAGCCGTCACAGGGACTAATGAGGTGAGAGGGCTCGGTGTCAAAGTCCGCAGGTGTCCGGGTACGGAGAAAGAGATCCCGATAGGTCCGGAAGTCCTTTTTCTGCGTCTCTGTCAGCGGGATTCCATTGCGCCGGGCATAGGGGGCGATCAGGGGCCGGGACAGGCGGGAGCAAAGGAATGCCACTGCCAGGCGGTCGGCATGGGTGGCAAGAATACCCTTGAGCAGCAGTCGGCCCATTGCGGTCCCGTACAGGAAGTGGACGAAGCCGGAATTTCCGCTCACGGCTTCACCCCCAGAAACACGATGACCAGCTCGGCGCAGCCCATGAGGATCATGAGGATCATGCCCGGCAGGCGAGGCTTCGCCAGCTTAAAGGGACTCAGAAAGGCCAAAGCCATCACCACCAGCAGCGCGGTGCCGAGGATGGGCAGGGGGCCATGCAGCAGCCGGGCCAGGCCCAGAACCGTGGGCAAAAACAGCGCAGCGGTGGTAACGGGTAGTCCCAAATACATCTCCCGCTGGCCGTTGTCGGTATCCTGCCGTTCCTCCTCATCCACATTGAACCACGCCAGGCGAATCAGCGCCGCCAGTACATATAGTCCCGCTGCAAGGGCGGCATAAAGTGCGCCGCGAGCCGCAGCGTAAACCGTGACACCGGGCAGTACGCCGAAGCAGATGAGGTCGCTGAGAGAATCGATCTGCACGCCGAAGCGTTTCTCCTGTGGAGTCCGGTCTTTTTTTGTGGAGGCAATCTTCCCATCGAACATATCGCATAGGCCCGCCAAAAGCAGGCACAGCAGCGCCCATGGGATCCGGCCGCCCATGGCGCAGCCGATGCCTGTGAGGCCCGTGAGCATCCCTATGTAGGTCAGTAACACCGTATAATTGTAAACACCCAGCATGTTATAAAAATTCCCTTCCCGTTTTTTCGGCGGCCGACAGTCTGTTTGTCGCCGGCCTTTAATGGTCTTTATCCTGCGGCCATATTTTCACTTTCCAGCGGCACCGGAAAAAATATGACATAGGGCAAGCATACAGCCATTTTACAAGTATTATATCATACAAAACGGCTTCTGAACAGTATAGATTTTAATTTGCCAAAAACAGGACCCCTCAGAGCTTGCCGCCTGCCATGCCAGAACCTTTTCCGCATTTGCGCCCGGCCTTTCCGGTACAGCATACCAAATAACCACTCTGCTGCCTGAATCATAAGGAAAAAGGCGAGAAAGCAGCCCCTTGTGGGGAAGCCTCCCCGCCTTTTTTTTGCGCGCTATTTTGCTATGCGCCCTTTATTCCTTTTCATCCAGGTCCATGGTGGCGTAGGCGTTCAGGTCCAGCCCGCCCCGCCTTCCGGCCAGGTATTCATAGTAGCCCTGGGCGCCGATCATAGCGCCGTTGTCGCCGCATAGGCGCAGGGGCGGTACATACAGGGTGCAGCCTTCCTTTTCGCAGGCGGCCTTCAAGTCTGCCCGGATAATGGAGTTGGCGGCCACGCCCCCGGCGGCCACGATGGTCCTGCGTCCGCAGCGCCGGGCGGCCTCTATAGCTCGGGGCACCAGCTCGTCGCTGACGGCCCGGGTGAAGTCACGGGCCAGGGCAGCCCGGTCCAAGGGTTCACCCTTCTGCTGGGCGTTGTGAGCCAGGTTCACCACGGCGGTTTTCAGGCCCGAGAAGCTCATGTCCAGGTCCGCCGTCTACATGGGCCCGGGGCAGGTCGTATACGCCCCCCTGGGACTGCCGGGCCAGCTCATCCATGGGCTTACCGCCGGGATAGGGCAGGCCCAGGACCCGGGCGGCCTTGTCAAAGCACTCCCCGGCGGCGTCGTCCCGGGTGGCCCCGAGAATTTCCATGTCCGTATAATCCTTCACATCCACGATAAGGGTGTTGCCCCCGGAGATGGCCAGTGCCAAAAATGGCGGCTCCAAGGCCGGAAATGCCAGGTAATTGGCGGCGATGTGCCCCCGGATGTGGTGCACCGGGATCAGCGGCACCCCCAGGCTGTAGGCCACACTTTTGGCAAAGCTCACTGCCACCAGCACCGCCCCGATAAGCCCCGGGGCGTAGGTCACGGCCACCGCGTCAATATCCCTTTTGGTCAGGCCCGCATCGCAGAGGGCCTGATCCGTCAGGCCGGAAATGGCCTCCACATGCTTGCGTGAGGCGATCTCCGGCACCACGCCGCCGTAGAGGGCGTGCATGTCCGCCTGAGAGAGGATGGCATCGGACAGCACCGTGCGCCCGTCCCGCACCACCGCCACGGCGGTCTCATCGCAGGAGGATTCAAAGGCCAAAACATTCATGCTTCCGCCTCCCCATAGGTTTTTGTCAGGATCAGCGCATCCTCCTTGGGCAGGTCGTAGTAGTTCTTCCGCCGGCCCGCCTGCCTAAAGCCAAAGCTCTCGTACAGGGCAATGGCCGCTGCGTTGGAGGGCCGCACCTCCAGGGTGAGAAAGGCCAGATGATTGCCCCGAGCGAAGTTTTCAAACACGGCCAGAAGCTTTGCTGCCACACCCTGTCGGCGATACTCCGGGAACACCGCCACATTAGTGATATAGCCCTCATCGGCCACTACTAAAAGGCCCGCATAGCCAATCACTTTGTCGGTGTCTCCGTCCTGGGCCACCAAAAAGGCGGCACACTGATTTTTCAGCTCCTCCGCCAGCATTTTGCGGCTCCATGGCCGGGAAAAGCAGAGTCTCTCCAGCTTTTCCAGCTCCTCCAGGTGATCCGCGTTCATGGGTACGATCTTTATATTGTTCATGTGTGTACCTGCTCTTTTTCAGATGTATTTTCTTCAGTGTCGGTATCCTGAGGGCTATTGTTCACTGTGAAATCGACCTCAATGGTATCCAAAGGAGCGGATTCCCGGTTATCGGAAAAGTCACCCTCGATGAACCACTTATAGGCACGGGCTGCGATGATTTTTGTTTCGGCGTAGTCCAGTCCGCCGCCGATGAAGGCACCGACTCCGGGGACCAGCTTCCCGATATTTATGAGTCCCTTACTGCCCATTTTGGTCAGTAGGCGAAAACCTACTTTTTGATTGATTGCGGTTAAGACACGTCCGGGAATTTTCTTGGCGAGGCCCTCAGCAATCTTGACGCCAAATTTAACGCCGAACCGTTTGACCAGCAGGTTGACAGAAACACCCGCAAGACAGGCGTATACAAACGTTTGCACCTGGTCGCTGTGAAGGTCGTATCCGGCCATATAGGCGGTGCAAGCGATCATGCGCATTTGCACATAAAGAACACTACTGATGTTGGCAGGAATGGCAACTGGCAGAGTGACGATGCCACCGAACCCAGTGAGGAAGCCGGAGGTGGCGCATTTGATGACCTGATTCTTGAGCATGGCTTTTGCTGCAACTTTCTTAGTGGAATGTTTGCTCATGTAGTCCAGAGCCATTGCGCTGACAGGAACGCTCACCTTGGGAACACCGGCGAGGGCCTTTTGATAAAGGGTATCCAGCAGAGTCATGATATCTGCCTGCGTGAAGCCTTTTTTCTGTTCCGTAGCCATTTGTTTTCTCCTTTATAATTATTTATCCTTTCGCTTCCAGCCAGGTTTTGCCGCTGTGGGCCTGGGCAGGCAGAGGCACGGACAGGCGCACCACGCCGCTCATTTCCTCCTCCAGCAGCCGCTCCACAGTCTCCTTTTCTTCCTCCGGGCACTCCACGATCAGCTCATCGTGCACCTGCATGATGAGCTTTGCCGCCAGGCCCTCCCCCTTTAGGCGATGCTCCACCTGGACCATCGCCAGCTTCATAATGTCTGCTGCCGTGCCCTGGATGGGCATATTCAGCGCCACCCGCTCACCGAAGGAGCGCATGTTGAAATTGGAGCTTTTCAGCTCCGGCAGTGCCCGGCGCCGATGCATGAGGGTCTCTACATAGCCCTTTTCCCGGGCCGTCTCCACCACCTGCTCCATATAGCGCTTCACGCCCCGGTAGGTGTCAAAATACCGCTCCATATACTCCTTGGCCTCAGCAACGGACACGCCGATGTCCTGGGCCAGGGAAAAGGCGGAGATGCCGTACACAATGCCGAAGTTCACCGCCTTGGCCGAGGAGCGCATCCGGCTCGTTACCTCCTCCGGAGCCACATGGAACACCTTGGCCGCCGTGAGGGTATGGAAATCCTGGCCGGACAGGAACGCCTGCTGCATAGCCTCGTCCCCGGAGATATGAGCCAGGAGTCGCAGCTCCACCTGGGAGTAGTCCGCATCCACCAGTACGTTCCCCGGGGTGGCCACAAACATGCCCCTTATGCGGCCGCCCACCTCTGTGCGGGCGGGGATGTTCTGCAGATTCGGCTCCGTGGAGGACAGGCGCCCTGTGGCCGTCACCGTCATCTGAAAGCTGGTGCGGATGCGGCCATCCGGGTCCACCACCTTCAGCAGGCCGTCGGCATAGGTGCTTTTCAGCTTGGCATACTGCCGGTACTCCAGCACATCCGCCACAATGGGGGCCTGCCAGCGAAGCTTTTCCAGCACGTCCGCGTTGGTGGACCACCCGGTTTTGGTCTTTTTCCCGTGGGGCAGCTGCATTTTTTCAAACAGCACCGTCCCCAGCTGCTTGGGGGGAGTTGATGTTGAAGCTCTCCCCGGCCTGATCGTAGATGCGGCCCTCCAGGTCCGCGATCCTGTCGGCCATGTCCCGGCCAAAGGCCGCCAAGGCCTTTCCGTCCACCAGGAAGCCCCGCTGCTCCATCCGGGCCAGCACGGCGCACAGTGGCAGCTCCACGGTCTCGTAAAGCTCCGTCATGTCCATCTCCCGCAGCCTTCCCGGCAGAATGTCATACAGCGCAGCCACAGCGGAGCTGTAGCTATGCATAGCTGCCCAAGCGGCGGAGGTGTCTCCCAGGGGCGCGAAGGCGTCCTTTTCCAGCTGTGCGGGCTTTGGCAGCTCCTCGTTAAAATACGCCACAAACAGCCGCTGCAGGTCATAGCTCCCAGCTGTTGCGTCCAGCAGATAGGCCGCCAGGGCCGTGTCGAATATATACCCCTTCGGGTCCACTCCCCGCTCCAGCAGGGCGCGCATGGTGTCCTTAATGTGGTGGCCCACCTTACGGATGTCCGCAGCAAACAGCGCCGTCAGCAGCGCCTGCCAGTCGCCGCCATAGGTGTTCTCCTGCAGCTCCGCCGCCCGGGCGGTGTCCGCTCCCGTGTCCCACTGGACGGATAGAGCCGCCAGATCCGGCAGAGCATAAACCGTCACATGGTCCGCCTGCCGCCACATCTCCAGCAGCTGCGCCGCCTGCGCTTTACCAGTGATCGGCTCCACCGTCACAGTACATTCTGCTTTTTTCTCCGTCTGGCGGGTTGGGGACAAGCCGTATTTTTTCAATGAGCTTGGAAAACTCCAGCTTTAAAAACAGATCGTAAAGCTCCTGTTTAAAGGGTCGGCGCAGATTGTCCTCCGGTGTAAATTCCAGGGGCACATCCGTGACGATGGTGGCCAGCCAGTAGCTATGGCGAGCACTCTCCTCCCCCTCGGTCAGACGGCGGATGGCCGCAGGCTTGGCGTTTATATCCGGCAGGCGCCGATAGATTTCGTCGATAGAGCCATACTCCTGTACCAAGGCCATGGCGGTTTTCTCCCCCACTCCCGGCACACCCGGGATGTTGTCAGAGGAGTCGCCCATCAGGGCCTTCAGGTCGATCATGTGAATGGGGTCAAAGCCGTAGGCCGCCCGGAAGGTCTCCGGAGTCATGTCCTTAGTGGTGGTCTGCCCCATGCGGGTAGACACCAGCTTTACCTTGGTGTGGTCGGTGATAAGCTGCAGGCTATCCTTATCTCCGGTCACAGCCACGCAGTCCCAGCCCACCGCCTCACACCTGCGGCTGATAGTCCCGATAAGGTCATCCGCCTCCCAGCCCACCAGCTCATAGCGGGGAATATCCATAGCGTCCAGGACCTCTTTTAGCACCGGCATCTGCATAGCCAGCTCCTCGGGCATGGCGTGGCGGGTAGCCTTATAATTTTCGTCTGCCTGGTGGCGGAAGGTAGGCTCCCGCCGGTCAAAGGCCACACACAGGGCTTCCGGCTGCTCCTCGTCCAGCAGCCGCTGCATCGTGGTCACAAAGCCGTACACCGCGTGGGTAAAAAGTCCCTCCCGGGTACTCAGCGGCCGGATGCCGTAAAAGGAACGGTTGATGATGCTGTTTCCGTCAATAACCATCAGCTTCATGGGTAACCCTCCGTGAAAAAACAGATATTATAATGATACGCTATTTTCTCGCTTAAAACAGCTAAAACTTCTCGGTGTGCAAAAAGCCTCGCAGAGTTTGCCGCCCGCAGGCGGCAAAGAGATGAGATCATTTTCTCTCGCGACATGTGCGTGAGAGAAAATACCGCTCAGGCTGCCAGTGTGCAATTTTGAGCCCTTGGCTCAAAATCATGCGCGCAGCAGCCTGCAAACTCTTTGTCGGAGAAAACGAAGCTCTCTCGACAGCCTCAATTATACGCTATTTTCCCGCCCAAAACAACCAAAACTCTTGACACCTCCCCGAATTGTGCTACACTTTCTCTTGTTGGCTCGAAGGGAGGGCTTTTTTTGCTGGAATCAATTTGGACTGTGGGCGAGCAGGTCCTCATATTATTCATACTGTCCGGCGTCGGTTTCGCGTTGGGCAAGGCGAAAATGATCGGTGATAAGTTCAGCCGGGATGCCAGCCAGCTGGTGATGTATGTGGTGTCCCCGTGCATGATGGTAGTGGCCTTTCAGCGCAGCTTTGAAAATGAGGTGTTTCACAATTTTTGCATGGCTCTTTTGCTGTCGCTGCTGATCCATCTGCTGAGCATCACCGTAGCTCAGCTTTTCCTGCGAAAGAAAACAGAAAGGGCTGCGGCCCTGCGCTTCAGTGTAGTTCTCTCCAACAGCGGCTTTATGGGCTATCCCCTGCAGGCGGCCCTTCTGGGCACCATCGGCATTTTCTACGGCTCCGCCTATGTCACCGTGTTCACGCTCTGCTCCTGGACCTATGGCCTGATGCAGATGTCCGGCGGGCGGGTAAAGGCATCGGCCAAGACCCTTTTGCTCAATCCCGGCGTCATCAGTGTAGTGGTGGCCATGGCTCTGTACTTCGCCAGCATATCCCTGCCCGAGGTAATTCTCGCCCCTGTGACCTACCTGTCTCAGCTGAATACGCCCCTGCCCATGGTCATTGTAGGCTACCAGCTTTCCCAGGCCAATCTTCTCTCGGCTCTCCGGGGGCGAGACATTTGGTTGGCCATCTTCCTGCGGCTTATTGCCATGCCCCTAATGTCCCTGGGCCTGTGTCTGTTGCTTCACGCCGACCACGCTGTTTCCGTGGCGGTGCTGTGTGCGGCAGCAGCCCCCTGCGCTGCCCTTTTGAGCATTTTTGCTACCCGCTACGAGGGGGACAAGTCCTTGGCCTCCAGCCTGGTGGCCCTTGAGACCCTGCTCAGTGCCCTGACCATGCCGGCGATGATAGGTCTGGCGGTGGCGCTCTGCTGAAAAACAAATCTCATCTGCCAAAGCAGAGGGCTGCGCGAATGGTTTCGCGCAGCCTCTATTATATTGCTCTGTGCCGCAGCTGATTATTGTAACAGCTTGAATCCCATAATCACTGCGCCCAGCACCACCAGCACCACGCCTGTGGCCCGGTTCAGGGTCTTTGTTTCTGCCTTGTTGGCAACCACGGCAGCAATGCGTGCCCAAACCAGTGTGAAGATCACACACAGCACCCACACCAGGATATTCGGTAAACCGCCGATGAGGAAGTGCGACACCGCCCCGGTCAGGGCCGTGAAGGTCATGATGAAAACGCTTGTTCCCACAGCAGTTTTCAGCTCATAGCCCATCACGCTGGTCAGGATCAGCAGCATCATCATGCCGCCGCCTGCGCCGATAAACCCGCATATAAATCCGATCAGAACACCGCAGGCCACCGATTGAACCGCCCGTTTCCCGGCGGATACCCCCGTCATGGCCTCCTTTGTGGTCATAACCGGCCGCACAATAAATTTAATGCCCAGCAGGAACGTCATGAACACCGAAAATCCACCCATGGTCGTACTCGGCACCAGCTTGGCCACATAGCTTCCCACAACGGTAAAGGCCAGGACACTGGCCATCATGATCGATCCGTTTTTAATGTCCAGGTTTTGTTTTTATGATAGGTATAGGCAGAAATAGCGCTGGCCAGCACATCCGACGATAGCGCAATACCCACCGCCATATAGGGGTCCATATGCAAAAAGGTGATCAGCATAGGGCTGATGACTGCAGCGGCGCTCATTCCGGCAAAGCCGGTGCCCAGCCCAGCACCCATACCGGCAAAAAAAGTCACAACGACCGTCAGTAGAATCTCCATCAGTTATAATCCTCCTCCAGGATCGCATCCAAATTTTCCTCGATCCGGTGAAGCGCCCCAGAAAGTGCGTCCCGCTCCTTTTGATCCATGCCGCTGTACAATCTATCGAAAAAATATTCTTGCAGCTGCCGCCCCTTTGCAATGACAGGCTGGGCCTTGTCCGTACAGCGCAGCTGGGTTTTTCGCCGGTCTCCCGGTACCTGTTGCCGCTCCAGGTACCCTTCCCGCACCAGCCGATCCACATGCACCGAGACCAGATTTGCCTTAATGCGGCGGATCTCGACAATATCACGGGCCGTCCTGTAGGCGGGATTATTCCCCAAAAACAGCAGGATGTCAAGGGCTGTCTGCGGCAGTTCCAGTTCTTTACACAGGGGCTTGCACATTTTCCGATACGCCAGCGTAAACTTTTTGACGGTTTCCAATCGAGAATTCAAAGCTCATCCCTCATTTACTTCCATTTTGAATCTTTCAATATTGAAGTATTATAGCACGACATCTGCAGATGTCAAGAGTCCGATCTGTCAGAATAAAAACTGCTCTTTCTATATATACATCTCGATTACATTCCGACATAGATATTTTGATGATAGAAGCATAATACATCCAATGGGGCTTGGAAATAGAGGCAGTGAGAAAAGGAGCGCGCCAATCGCCCATACCCTGCGCCATAGTTCCGTCACGAGATTGTTTGCAGCAGGACTGGCCGCGAAAGAAGCTCGGTATTAGTGCAGGGATTCAATTGTGGTTTTTACCGATCAAGAGGGAAAGACGGTGGAGGAGCTGCTTAAAAGCAGCGCCAGCGCCAGCAGATCGGCACTGCCGCCGGGGCTGAGCCGGCAATCAATGAGAGCATCGTCCATCGCCTGTGTCAGCGCGGCGCGCTGCTCCGGCGGCGCGGCCAGAATGGCGGCGGCCTGCTCCTTTACAAAGGCCGCGCCCTCGGCACCGCCTCGATGATAAAGATTGGTATCCTCCGTGTGGGCCATCAGCCAAAGGAGCACCGTCAGGGGATCGTGGGTTTGCAGCAGTTCGGCGGCCTTTCGGGCAGTGGGGAAGCCTGCCAGCGCTTCCCCTCGTGCGCCGCCCACCTGATGGCGCCGCGCCACCTCCGCGCCGTGGGTGTCCCGGGGCGGCGTCAGCTCCGCAGCCAATGCGGCGGCATGGGCGAATACATCGCCGCCCTCCGTTAGATACCGGCCCAGCGCCGCCAGCAGCACCGAAAGGAGAACAGCGCCCCCTTGTGGGTATTGACACCGCCGGTGGCCCGGAACATGGCCGCCTCGGCCTCCAGCCCTGCCGCCTGTAAGGCGGCAGCATCCGCGCCAGACAGGCTCAGCGCCGTGATCCGGCGCAACCAGGGCGTCAATGCGTCGATGCTGCGCAGGAACAGGGGAAGATCCATGTCGCTGTGCGCACCGTTATTGCGTTCGTCTATCAGTCCCGGCTTCGGGGTCAGTCGCACCTCCTCCGTCAGTGCCTTTGCCGCCAGGCCGGCCAAATATCCGGCGGCGAAGTCCATCAGAATTTCGCGGGTGCGGTTCACAATGGCGTCCAGCCCATGGGCGCGGCTGCGGGAACAGACCGTCACCGGCCCGCCGCAGATAAGGCAGGTGCGCTGCACAAGGCGGGACAGCTTGTCGCCATCTGTGTCCAGCACATCCAGATCATACAGCCGCCCAACAGGTGTGGCGGTCTCCAGCGCCAAACAGGCGGCTTTCAGCTCCGCTGCCGGCCGGTCATACACCAGCAGGGCCTCGCAGCCGGTGGCGGGGCGGATGATCTCTGCTGCCATCGGCTGACCCAATGCATCATACAGGGCCTCCAGCCCCGTGTCGAAGGCCAGCGCGATCAGCGGAGAGGACTTCACCGGTCCGGCGATATTCATAGTGAAGGATACCAGCGGCAGGCGATAGGTCCGCAAAAGCCGACGCTGAGCATCCGCCCGTGTGTCATGGGCGCGGAGGACGTCCTCCAAAGTGACGTTGACAATAGGCATAGGTAGTCTCCGGTACAAGTGGTTGGATGTCGGCAAGCCGTCCCTCCGCCAAAAGGCGGCGGACGGCGGTGGCGGAGATGTTCTCCAGACGGGGGATCTCCGTGACGGAAACGCCGTAAGTGGGGAGTATTTCCTTCATCCGGCGGTTATAGGCGGCAGTGGTGGGAGAGAAGGGCTCCTCGCCGACGAAGCGGCGGGCGATGTGGAGGGCCGGGGCAATGTGCCGGGCAAACAGCGTCAGATCCAGGTCGCACCGGGCATCCTCCGACTGCTCGTCCCGCAGAAAGTAGGCAGGGAAGGTAGAGCGGCTCACTATAAAGTCGCCGCCGGAGCATACGGTCACATTAGGAAGATGTGCCGTCCCCTCCCGCACCAGCGCCAGCCGGTCAGCAGCAGGAAAGGGGCCGCCTTCCTCCGCTACCACGAACACCAGCATATGGTCACACTGTGCCGATGCCGTGGTGATGAGATGCAGATGCCCCCTAGTGAAGGGGTTCGCATGGCACACCACGCAGCCGATGACACCCTCCTGCCAACGGGGCAGGGGCGCCAGAAACCGCACCAGCGCGTCACGCTGGCGGCACAGCATCACCATGTCCGCCGTCTCTGCCACCGGATAGAACCCAAGCGAGCGGAACAGCCGTGCGTTTTGGGGCTTGGTAAACAGAAACGGGTAGAGCACGCCCCGCTTTACCGACTCCTGCACCAGCGCGGAGACGATACGGGCGCATATGTCCTGTCCCTCGGCGTTGGGCGAGACGGCTACCTGACGGATAACCTTGCCGCCCAGTGAGCCGCAGCCCAGCAGGATACCGCCCTCCGTCAGCAGGGCGGTAATATCAGCGTGGCCCTCGTCACGCAGACCGCCTTCGGCCAGTAGAGCGGCATAGGCCGTCCCCCACCGGGGAGGGACGGCCTTGCATAGCAGTAGTTCACGCATCCTCGTCAATCTCGTGCACCACGTCGATGATAGTGTTGTCGCGGTACATGACCACGCCCACGATGCGATCCTTGTAGCGGATGGGCTCGGGTACGCCCACCAGCGCCTCAGCCCGCTGCTGCAGCTGTTCAATGGTAAACACATGCAATCCGGCGGCTTCGATCTTCTCCTTCAGATCGGGACGCCGGGGGTTTACGGCAATGCCCTGGTCGGTGACCACCACGTCCACCACGTCGCCGGGGGTGACCACGGTGTTGACGTGCTTGACGATGGTGGGAATGCGGCCCCGGGTCAGGGGCGCCACCACCACGGAGAGGCTGGCACCCTCCGCCGTGTCGGGATGGCCGCCGATGGCGCCGCGGATGACGCCGTCGGAGCCGGTGAGGACGTTGACGTTGAAATCCGTGTCGATCTCCAGGGCGGAGAGGATCACAAAGTCCAGCTGATCCACCGCCGCGCTGATCATGTGGCTGGCGTAATAGGTTGCGCCGATCTGGTGGTGGAAGTGGTTGTTTTCAGAGACAGCGCCGCGTCCAGATCGAAGCTCTGGACGTCCAGCACGCGGTCGATGAGGCCCTCCTCATGCATGGCGGTGATTTGGCCGGTGATGCCGCCCAGCGCGAAGCGGCAGTGGATGTGCTGATCCAGCATTTTCTGCCGCAGGAAGCGGGCGGTGGCCAGGGATGCGCCGCCGCTGCCCATCTGCATGGAGAAGCCGTCGTAGAGATAGCCGGTGGCCTCAATGACGTTGGCGGCGGTCTTGGCGATCAGCAGCTCCTTGGGATTCTTGGTGTAGCGGGTGGCCCCGGACATGATGCCCTTGGGGTCGCCGATGTCGTCGGTCATGACCACATAGTCCACCTCGAACTCGGGGATGGCCCACGGCGCGTTGGGGTAGGCCACCAGGTGGTTGGTAATGACGATGACGTTGTCGGCATACTTGGCGTCGGTGCGGGCATAGCCCAGCGAGCCGCAGGCGATGCCATCGTCGTCGTCCCGGCTGTAACCGTTGGCGTTGCCGTAGGGGTCACAGGAGGGCGCGCCCAGAAACGCCACGTCGATGTGCAGATCACCGCTGCGGATGGCGCTGGCCCGTCCGCCGTGGGAGCGGAACACCACCGGGCAGTCCATAAGACCACGGGAGATTTCCTCCGCCAGCTCGCCGCGGAGGCCGGAGGTCTCGATATGGGTGATAACGCCGTTTTTGATGTGCCGGATCAGTGGTGCGTGGACGGTGGCCAGTGAGGAGGCCGCCAGTGTCAGGTTCTTATAGCCCATCTCCGCCAGCTTATCCACCACCATGTTGATGATGTGGTCGCCGTTGCGGAAGTGGTGGTGGAAGCTGATGGTCATGCCGTCACGCAGTCCTGTTCGGCGGATGGCCTCCTCCAGGGAAGAAACCACCTTGTTCTGCTGGTGATACCGCTCCCGGAAGGTGGCGGTTTTCTTCTCTCTGGCCCCGGCAAACGCGCCGTGGTTGCTGATCTCGTTGATATGGGGAATCTTATTCAGTTCTACCATGTTACAGTTCCTCCACTTCGTCGGCCTTGCTGCCGGCCTCATACAGCTCCAGCAGCCGCTTGGCACGGGTGACCACGGGCTTGTCGATCATCTTGCCGTTGAGGCTGGCCACGCCGCTGCCCCGGGCGTTGGCCTCGGCGATGGCGTCCATAATGGCCCGGGCCTTGTTCAGGTCCTTCTCGCTGGGCATGAACACATGGTGCAGCGGCTCGATCTGGCGGGGATTGATGACGGATTTGCCGTCAAAGCCCAGCTTTTTGATGAGAGTGGCCTCAGCGATGAAGCCCTCCTCATCGTTGACGTTGGAGAACACTGTGTCCACCGCGGCGATGCCGGCGGCCCGGGCGGCGTTTAGGATCATGCAGCGGGCAAAGAGAAGCTCGATGCCGTCGCTGCGGGTAGTTTCAGGTCGGCGACGTAATCCTCTGCACCTAAAGCGATACCGATGAGCCGGTCACTGGCCTTGGCGATCTCCACGGCGTTCAGCACACCATTGGCGCTTTCGATGGCAGCCATCATGCCGGTGGTGCCCACGGGGATCCCGGCCGCCCGCTCGATGCGCTCGATCTCCCGCTCGCAGTCGATAACGTCCTGGGCGCTGTCGGTTTTGGGCAGGCGCACCACCTGCACGCCGGCCCGGACGACAGCCTCCAGATCCTCAATGCCCAGGCCGCTGGAGAGGTCGTTGATGCGCACCACTGTCTCTTTTTTGCCGAAATGCAGGGTTCTCAGAGCGTTATACACCAGAAAGCGAGCTGCGTCCTTCTCGGTATAGGCCACACTGTCCTCCAGGTCGAACATGATGGAGTCCGAGCCGTAGATGTGGGCGTCCCGGATCATGCCGGGGTTGTTGCCGGGCACGAACATCATGCTGCGGCGCAAGCGATCCTTCTTATACATCCTGCCGCACCTCCCATGTGTAGTCGTGCCACTGCGCCGCACGAGTCAGGGCGGTGGCCACCCGCGCCCGGACGGTGCAATCCAGCGCGCCCTTGTCCACGGCGGTGATGAGCGCGTTCTCCACACCGTAGTCGGCGGCAGTTTCGCGGATCACGGCGATGATCTGCTTTCCAAACTGCTGATAGACGCTGCTGGTCAGCTCCACCTGCACGCCGCCCGCATCGGACGGCTCCACGGTGATCATAATGTCGTTAGATTCCATAGTCCCGGCATTGCCGGTGGTGATCAGTTTCATGCTTTTTCTCACCTTTTCATTAAAAATTCACTGGAAACCATTTTATTTCATTGAATGGAATGTGGGCATCCTTATTTTGCCGACGATTGAATCCCGTATTTTACGGGAGCCAAAGCTGTTTTGAGCACCAGCGACAGAGCAAATAAATATATCCGTTTGCAGGGGTTGCCAATACGATGCTTTTGAGATACCCAATATGCCGAGCATGATCGTATTTATGTATGGAAGAGGCATCAGCTATTCCAACGAAATCAGATACTCTTTATGAATTTGAATCCTTCCATTTATTTGTCTCAAAAAACCATCCTGCTTCAGCTCTGCAATAAACCGGCTGACAGTCACTCTGTTGACACCTATGATTGCCGCAATATCTTGATGCGTCCAATCCACAGAGAGATTGCACCATTTTCCGTCCTCCACAGCGCCGGGATTGGCGCAGGACTGCAATAGGCGCTTTAAGCGATCCAGTGTGGAATCAAAGGTAACGCTTTCAACCTCATGGCGTAAAATGGTGCTCTTTTCCACCGTGCTGCACAGCACGGCCTGTGCAAAAGTGATGTTCTGCAGCAAGGCCATAAAGTTATTGTAATCCATCAAATATAGTAAGGTGTCGCACTCCGCAATGGCATATCTGGTGGCAAGCTCCACATTATCGCCTGTATTCAAGAAAATCCCTTCGCTAAAAAACCAACCGCGTCCAAGACGATACAGGACTTTTTCCCGTCCGTTACTGCCAAACATATAATGAGAGGTTACGCCCTCTGCAACATAGGCGACATAATGGATTGGATCTCCGGGGGAAAGATATACATCCCCGGCGTGTAAGTGCCTGAGAATGGAGCGTGCCCGAATCTGTTTGCGCAGCAACTCATTATTGCAACACGCGGGGCCTGTCCAAAGGTGTTCTCCAGATGCCATGGCTATTGCCTCCTTGTTTGGCGCCAAATTTTGCTCCTTGTGTGAAAGGACAAGGACATAGTAACATAAACTGTTGGTTTTGGCAATTCAAACAGCCTTCTGCTGGGCATTAAAGCTTATAGGCCAGATAGGAGCCTTCACAAGGGGGACCGGCGCAGATATGTGCTACATTATTGGCGAAATCGACAATCAGGGAGGCTACCGTCATGAAGTCTTTTAACTCATAACCGGGAAGGTTCGTATTGTGTGCACAAATTGATTCCGGGAAGTATTCGTGATCTTTCATGCACTCCATGATATACGGAATATCAATGCTGCCCTGCCGCTGCCGCAGAAGCGCCTCCAGACGCGTGTCACGATTTTTAGGGCCGATTCTGGCATCCAGCTGCTGGTGTACAACGAAGTGGTTGGCATGGGTCAAAATACCATCTTTCGGGGCCAGCATATTTACACCGCCCGGAAATGCTTCGATATCCACCGCGGCACCCTGCGCAGAGGCTAGCATCATGTTGTTTGAAACACTTCGCTTTGCGTGAATCAGCATATCTCTGGCTTCTTCAAAGGAGTGGCAGGAAAGGACCTTGCGTCTGAGAAAAGTAACCGGGATGCCAGTGCCCCAATCGTCATATACTGACGTGATCATATTATTGCAAAGGCCCACCCCGCAGGAATTAAAGCCCTCGCGAAGCATCTGGCCGGCCTCGGTCAAGCCCAGAATTCGGGTACCATCCGCCTGCTCAATGTGTAAAATAACGATATTAGGAAGCACTGCCTGCTTGTAATCCCAGTTTTTAACGAGATAGGTCGTATGGCTTGTGGTTGCTTCCGGCAAAATGGCCGCCGTGGTACATTCCGGAGTCTTGGGAAATTTCGTAATTTCATAGCGGCAATTGAGCACCATCAAATCTTCTATTGAGATTTCCGCTCCGTCGGCGACTCCGTATGCCTCTTCCAGCACTTCCGGCATCATCTGCTCGATATCCGGCAAATAGGCCATAGCGTATTGCTGTATTTTATCCCAACTCTTATCCGAAGTTTCGCAAAATAGCGCCGATATACCTCGACACCTGCGCGAATTTTTTCTTTTGCCTGCTGACCATATTGAACACCGCAGGCATAAGGCGTATCCGCCTTAATATGAATAGTCTGAAATGCCTCCAAGAGATGGCCTCCTTACTGCTAAATTAATGTATTTTGCCCCCTCGATCGGGGGGGGCAAAATACAAAAGCTTTAAAAATGCGATTACTTGCCGTTTGCGACGTTTTCATACCGATAAGCGGTGATCGGATTCAGCTGGAAACCGGAGACACCACTTCTCACACCCACCAGATTCTGATAAGCCCACAGCGGGATGTAAGGCCGGTCAACTGCCATAATGCTGCTGATTTCCTTATACACGGCAGCGCGTTCTGCGTCGTCCGTCAGGCTCCGTGCAGCCAGCAGCTTAGCCATGACATCGGGATTGTTGTAGTGGGAAAGGTTGCTGGTGGATTCAGGAGAAATATTGCTGTACAGCACATAGTCCGCATCACCCATCAGGTTATAATACATAGAGCTGCATGCGTCAAAGTCTCCGCCCTTTACAATGGTATCATCCATCACGGTGCCGTCCATCGGCTCAACGCTGACGGTGATGCCAACCTCGCTGAGCATATCCTGCAGAACCACACACGCCTCCTGACGGGTCTGATCGGCAGACTGCACCCAGACGCTCATTTCGAATCCATTCGGATAGCCGGCGGCGGACAGCAATTCCTTTGCCTTTTCAATGTTATAAATGTTGGCGGTGGCAGAATCATCATAGCCAAAGACGCCTGGGCCGACCAGGCTGGATGCGGGCGTTGCATAACCATACATCACAGAAGAGCACAAAGCATCCTTGTCAATGGCATATTCAATTGCCTGACGTACACGGGAATCGTTCAGGGCTTTTGTGCCGCTATTGCAGTTGATGGTCACATAAAACACTTTGAAAGAGGGGGCAGACAAAACCGCAGTTGCTTCATTTGTATTTAGTCTTTCCACATCGGAAGGCGGCACATCATATGCAATGTCGATTTCGCCGGTTTCCAGCAGAGTCGAGCGCTGAGACGCTTCGGGAACCACGCGCATCTCCAAATACTTGGTAGCAACCGTGCCGCCCCAGTAATTCTCATTTGCCTCCAGCTTTACATATTCGCCTTCTTTACGCTCGACAAACTTGTACGGGCCGGTTCCCACAGGATTCGTTGTCATAGCCTCGTCGTTCTGCTCCAGAAGGTGCTTGGGCATGATGCCGGCAAGAGGATTGCACAGCGCATTCAGCACCGGGGTATAAGCGCCCTTTGTGTTAATGACAACCGTGTATTCATCCACGACATCCACGCTCTCCAGCCAGGAGAAATTGTTCTTTACAATGGTGCTGTTCATTGCACGGTCATAGGTATATTTGACATCCTCTGCCGTCAATTCCTGGCCATCATGAAACAGTACGCCCTTGCGCAGGTGCATCTGCAGGGAGTCCTCATCCAAAAACTCCCAGCTTTCAGCCAGGTGCGGAATTACGTTGATATCGGCATCCCAAGTGACCAGCGTGTCAAAAATATTGCAAGTCACATCATACGTTGCGGGGTTTTTTCCTACATGGAAATCGAGCGAGGTGATATCGCTGGCTTGCGCAAAAACGATAGTATCCTTAGCTCCGGTGGTTGCGCTTCCTCCATTGGACGGGCTGTTTTTGCTGCCGCATGCGCTCAAACAGCCAAGCAGCATACATACAGTCAGCAGTGCAGAAAAAATCTTTTTCATGTGAGTCCTCCTCATTTTTATTTCATAGAACCGCCGGCCAAATGGCAGGCGACAATATGACCCGGTTCGACTTCCGTCATTTGCGGCGAACATTGGCTGCATTCCGGCCGCGCATAAATGCATCGTTTTGCAAAACGGCATCCCGGCTTTACATTGATTGGAGAGGTTAGTTCGCCTTTCAATGCAACGCGCTCCATCTTAACATCCGGATCCGGGATCGGAATGGCTGAAAGCAGTGCCTGTGTATATGGGTGAACGGGGTTTTTGAACAGTTGCTTTGGCGTTGCTTTTTCCACCAGCTGTCCTAAGTACATTACGAGGATTTGATTCGACAAATGCTTTACCACGGAAAGATTATGCGTAATAAATAGATACGTCAGCCCCATCTGCGCTTGCAGATCCTGCATTAGATTCAGCACCTGGGCCTGAATGGAAACGTCAAGCGCTGAAACAGGTTCGTCGCAAACAATGAACTTCGGGTTCACGGACAAGGCTCTGGCAATTCCTATGCGCTGCCGACGTCCGCCATCTAACTCGTGGGGATAAGAGTTGACCAGTCGGGGTGCTAAGCCGACAACATCCATCATTTCGGCAACACGCTTCCGGATCTTTTCCTTTTCACTGGCCTTGTAGATCCCCTGAATGATCAAGGGCGCTGCAATTGCCTGAGAAACAGTCATGCGGGGATTGAGGGAAGCATAGGGGTCTTGAAAAATAATCTGCATTTTGGAGCGCAGCTCTTTCATTTCCGCCTTGCTGCATTCGAGGATGTTCCGGTCTTCAAAAATAACCTCGCCCGCAGTCGGCTCGTGGAGTCGGAGAATGCACCGTCCCAGCGTTGACTTTCCGCAGCCGCTCTCGCCGACTACCCCCAAGGTTTCCATGCTGTTAATGCCAAACGTCACATCGTCAACCGCACTTAGCGTCCCACTTGGTGTCTGAAAGTATTTTTTCAAATGGTTGACCCTTAACAATTCTCGGTTTTCCATTTATTCTCCCTCCTCCCGCGTTTCCTTATATCGGAGGCATCGCACCTGATGGTTGCCCTCTTCGCCACCCATATTTACCAAGTGAGGATGCTCTGTTCTGCACTGCTCTGTCGCAAAGCAGCATCTGTCGCAAAATGCACACCCTACCGGAAGATCCGTTGGATCCGGCATCAGGCCCTCGATCGGCACTAAACGCTCCACATCTTCGTTTATATTGGGGATCGAAGAAAAGAGCCCCGCTGTATAAGGATGAAGTTTGTTTCGGAAAATATCGTGTACGGTTCCGGTTTCTACAATTTCACCGGCATAAATCACAGAGACATAATCGCAGTTCTGCGCGATAACGCCCAAATCGTGGGTGATCAGCAGCATCGACGTGCGAAAGCGTTCCCGTAGGTCGCGAATCATTTCCAGTATCTGCGCTTGAATCGTTACATCCAATGCAGTCGTCGGCTCATCGGCAATCAGTATTTTCGGATTGCATGCTAATGCGATGGCAATTACCACACGCTGTTTCATACCGCCGGAAAACTGATGCGGATATTCGCTGCCGCGTGCGCTGGGTATTCCGACCAATTCAAGAATTTCTGCTGCCTTCTTTGCAGCATCCTTCCTGCTGAGCTTGTCATGATTGCGTATTGCCTCTGCAATTTGATCGCCTACGGTCATCACCGGGTTCAGGCTTGTCATGGGATCTTGAAAAATCATAGAGATATGCTCTCCGCGGATTCGACGAAGCTGCTTTTTATCCATCTCCAGCAGATTTTTCCCCTCGTACAAAATTTTTCCGCTTTTGATTTTTCCGTAAGGCTTTGCCGTTAAGCCCATAATCCCCTTTGCCAAGGTGGTCTTGCCAGCACCGGTCTCGCCTACCAGCCCAAGTGTGCGGCCCTCTTTCAAGACCAGGTCTATACCATTAAGCGCCTTGACCGTTCCTTCACGCAGCTCGAAATGAATACGCAGGTCCTGCACTTCCAAAATCGTTTGATCCATATCTATCCCTCCTATTAGCGCTTCTGCTTGGGATCCAATGCATCGCGCAGACCATCTCCCAGCAGGTTCAGAGAAAGAATGCAGATCACAATAGCAAGTCCCGGAAACAGTGAGATATGCCAGGCTTCACGCATATACATGCGCGCCGACGACAGGATAGAGCCCCATTCCGGCGCAGGCGGTTGGATACCCAGGCCTAAGAAGGACATGCCGGCCACATTCAGAATTGTGGTAGCCACACCGAGAGTGCCCTGAACGATTACGGGAGAAAGAGCATTGGGAATAATATACTTTACAATGACCAATGCGTCTGAAGCACCCACAGCCTTGGCGGCTTCTACATATTCGCTGTCCTTTACCGTCATAACGGAAGAACGGATAATTCGTGCAAACTGGGGAACCTGTGAGCAAGTCAGTGCAATCAGAAGGTTGACCAAGCTGGAACCCAGTGCCGCATAGATGGCCATAGCTAAAACCAGACTTGGCACAGTCATCACCATATCCATAAAGCGCATGATGATATTATCGATTTTCCCGCCGTAAAATCCCGCAATAGAACCAAACACACCACCTATAAGGATGGCAGCCAAAATCGTACAAATACCGGCAAAAAGTGAATAGCGCGTTCCCCATAAAAGCCGGAACAGCAGATCTCTTCCATATTCATCGCACCCCAAAGGATGCGCAGCAGAGGGCTTGGCCAGCTTCATGGAAAGATTGTTCTTGGTAACCAAAACCTTATACAGCTCTCCGCCATCTGCCAGATCAATTAGCATCGTAGTAATTGATACCAAAATCAGCAGGGCAATCACCACTAACCCGCAAATTGCCAGGCGATTGTTGCGAAACTGTATCCAAGCCTGCTGTGATAAGGAGCGCTGTACGAACTTATCCTGCTTGTCGCGTTTAGGCATTTTTCTTCGCCCTCCTTATCATAGATTTGTATTGAGACTTGATGCGAGGATCCACAAATGCATAGATAATATCTACTAAAAGATTGATTACAGTAACAATGATGGCCAGCATCACAACCGCACCCAGTACGCAAGGGGTATCTTTGTTGGAAATAGATTCAACAATATAGCGGCCAATACCGGGCCAGGCAAAAATGGTTTCCGTTGTCACCGCTCCGCCCAGCAGATTGCCGAATTGCAAACCCAAAACGGTGATAATCGGGATCAGAGCGTTGCGCAGCATATGTCGGAACACAACGACCCGCTCTGATACGCCCTTTGCCCGTGCCGTATCAACATAGTCCTGATTCATCACATCCAACATAGCCGAACGAGTCATTCGTGTGACGAGTGCGGTAGAGTTCATGCCCAGCGTCAGCATCGGAAGGATGATACCCAGCGCCAGCGAGTCAGATGCCGTATAGGCCGCTGGCAGCCACCCAAGATTCACCGCAAAAATGATTACGCCCATCAAGCCCAACCAAAAATGCGGAGCAGAGGCGCCAATCAGCGTAAGGACCATGGTACAGTTATCGAACACCGTATACTGATGCCTGGCAGATATAATGCCTGCCGGTATACCTACGATAACAGCAAACAGCAGTGCTGCAAAGGAAAGCAAAAATGTATATGGTATGCGCTGCATGATCTGCTGCATGACATCCAGGCCCGTTTTGTAGGAGGTGCCAAGATCGCCCTGAACCAAGTCCAGGACAAAGCGACCGTATCTTACCGGAAACGGGTCATTCAAGCCCATTTCTTCCCGGAGCTCTTCGATTTGCTCAGCTGTCGCGTCCACACCGAGTTTTGCTACAGCCGGATCACCTGGCGTCATGTCCATCACGAAGAATACGATGAAAGTTGCGCCGATCAGAACCGGAATCAGCAGCAATATCCGCTTTAAGATATACTTCAGCATCTATTGTCTTCCCCCTTAGTTTTTATTGTTTATAATTCCACCGGAGTAAAGCTAAATCGATTTCATCGCAAATGCGATCCATCATATCCACCAAACGATTGCGCTGCCGCAAGAAGTCTGTATAAATAAACAAATAGCTCTTGTTATCTGCGTTATCCTTGGTGACCCCCATTGCCGCTCGGAGCTTTGGAAAGGTAGCCGGCAATGACAATCTGTCATAGTTGTAGGGATCTGAGTAATTAAAATTCATATTTACCAGATCTCCGGCTATTTTTTTGATTTCACGATCCGTATTGGTTCTGCCTTTGAGCGCACGGCAGAACTGCTGCGCTTTCTCTTGCAATATGTCCAAATGCGGAAACACCGGAGATAAATCAAATTCGCCTTCCAGCCCACATTGAATCTCTTGCAGCATGCGTCTGGTTTCTCCCATATAAGACAGAATATCTACCGGTAATTGGGTGCTGTTTGCCACCTCGCAGATCATTTCCGCGTTAATGTTGGCGTCCCGCAATGCGTTGGTAAAATCAACCTTGTCCAGCGTATCTTCGCGGCTGTGCCACCAATACCCGCCGCCCACCGGCCAAATATTCACTTTATCTGGTGAAGCTTCATACTTCAGCATAATAGTGATCGGCACATTTTTGCCCATAAAATTAGGCTCGCCCAAATGAGGCCGTGGTATATAGGGTGCAGGCTCCAGCCCGGTATATCGCCGGATCCGTTCGGAAGTAAAAGCCGCCCCCTCCATTTGGGTTGTTCTGGCGCGGATGCATCGTGCGTTTTTGCTGCCCGCCACATCAATGTTGATCTGCGCTACGCAATGATCGCGGATTTTTTCATAAAATGTATCCGCATACCAGGTGGAACCTGCGTATTGACCAAACTCATGGCCCGACCACCAGCAAAAAACCAGGCCGCGCTTCAGCGCGCTTCGATTTTTGTGGAATACTCTTGCTAACTCCAGCAGAATACAGTCTCCAGCCCCATTGTCCGTCATTCCTTCGCAATGCGAATCATAGTGACCGTCAACTAATACAAAGTTTTCCTCACAGCCGGGAATGTACGCCACCGGAATGGATGCCTTCTTCACCCGGGTATCCGCTTGTGCAGACAGACGGACGCGAACGTTCCCACTTTTCATCAGCGCTTTCATCTTTTCGCCTGCCGCTTTTGTACAGTCGATACAGGGGATCTCCGGTAAAAGGTGAGCGTTTTCGGGCGTTGGCGTTCCGTTGTGGTTAGATGCGCCAAAATAGTGTGGAACATCTTCCGGGGATGGGTACATACTGATTACAGCCAACGCTCCCGCCTCTTTAGCCTCTCTGGCAATATCGCTGCAAAAGCATTGCGTTAAAACAACCTTGCCCGCAAACGAACGAAACCGTTCTGTATTATCGTTTACCGACAGCCGTGTGCATTCGCACCACCTGTCGTATATCAGCTCTCCTTCTAAATCTGTTACATTTTTTGTATAGCCGCAGGGGACAACCTCAAATTCCTGCTGCTCCGGAGAGATTATTTCCAGTTTGGCCGAAACAGCTGAGCTAAGATATCCGGAATACCATAATTGCTCATGAGGAATTCCGTATTCTGACAATTTGCTGCAGATATATGCAGATGCAGATTCGGCATCCGGCGATGCGGTCGCACGCTTGAGTTTACTGAAGAAAAACGCCGTTTCTTTTATGTTTTCTACCGATATTCCTGCAAGAATACGATCTGTTAACGCTTTTGCTTCTGTTAGTTGCGCCATTTTGCTCTCCTCTTTTTCTTCAAAGTCTGAGTAAAATCTCCAGTTTTTCATATTGTACTTCACAGAAAATGTGTTGACAATTACAAAAATTACATTGTACGCAATTTACTTTGTAGTTATTGTTACAAAGCTGCTGGATGCATGGTGGTGTGTTTATTGGATTACAGCGACCTGTAAATGTTGGTCAAAATCTATGACCATACCGGCGCAGAGGCATTACATAGCGCCTTATCGGAAACAAAATCCGGCACAGAAGTAAAAAAAGGAACCATAACAGCCATTGTCATTCAGTTAGCGGCAAAGGCAGTATGAGTTATCCCTGTAAGAATGAATGAGTGTATCCCTCAGTGGGATGCACTCATTCTGCAAAAAAAATGACAAATAAGCGGATCAAAAAATCCGCTAAAAAAGCTATTCAAGCCGCAGTATTTCTGCCGAGCATTTCCATTGTGAAAGGGAAATCATGCGATTTCGCAGCTTCATATACCCCGCTTTTATCTTGAATTGTAGATATTGCAGAATATCTTTTTGCTCCCGAAGAAGTGTATTGGGCCTGACAAATCTAAATCCGTTTTCCTGATTGAATTGTTTGAATTCTCTCCGGATGATTTTTCGCTTTTCATTTATAGTCAGTTCGCCCATTTCAAATCCTCATTGTTATTCTCGTTGCTGGCTTCTATTGTGAATCCCTAATTATTCCCAGTAGCCCGACATTTCAAAGTCAACGCAATCAAACTCTGTAATACTGTCCCAATCCCTCGCCAAAATGATATTATCAACTTGTTCAGCCGTATACAACTCGTCCAATGCTTTATAGTAAGCGACGGTTTACCTTTCAATATTTCCGCATCTTTGAAATGTACACATATCATCATAAATAGTAATCATATATTCATCGGGTTTATCTTTGAATACTAAACGCAGCTCGGCCTCAATATGTTCTTCGTTTATGCTTTTTAACAGCAAGGTTTTTATTTCTTCAAAGGTATATTTTGCCATAGGTCATTGTCCATCTCCATATTTTCACCCAAAGTGCAAATCGTTTGATACTGATCATCCGACACTTCCAGACCATATTGCTGTATGGAACTGCATAAAACCTCAAAAGCCAAACCCCGTTCATTATGATTTATATACTCGTCTATGTCCCTAATGTCATTGTCAGGTAATCCAATTTCACAAGCCAATAAAAGCATTTCTTTCAAAATCGCCTTCCTCCCATCGGAGATGCGGACAGACTTCCCAAATCATCTCTGAACCTGTCATAATCAAAATCCACTTTGGCCTTTATTCGTTTTGCCGCTGTTAAAAGCATATCTTTGGTCAGCGCAATTTTACCTGCACTATCAGCGTTGTGATATGTATCAAAATCCATTCTGATTTCTACAGAGGCGACGCTCTTGCCGCATAAAAATTTGACTCTCTCCTTATAGTTCCTGGCAGCATATACTTCCTGCGGCGCTATGATCGGAACGATTCCTATAATATGTAAAGTGTTGCTGTACTCTTTCTCCTTGAAAAACAAATGCGCTCTTTGGGTAAATCTATACACCGCATTGTCGATGCCATAATGGTCTTTGTAATAAACCGGCGAATTGATATTTACCTCCATAGTATTCACCCCCCCCATTTTGACTTCAAGGCTAAATATACCATATAAGTTCTGAATAATCTACTGCAGTATATCAAACGGCTGGATTGCTCCCGCAAAATGTGTAATATGACCTTCAGATTACACCCAAAATAAGAAAAGCCGCCGTCTGTTGGCGGCGACCCGGCGTGTCGAAAAGTTTTTTCATTCCGTAATCAAATGCAGGCAAAAAGAAAAGACACCCTATTGGGTGCCCTCTCTATGTTGGCGCTACCTATTTTTCCGGGCCGTCTCCAGCCAAGTATCGTGGGCAGAAGCGAGCTTAACTTCCGTGTTCGGGATGGGAACGGGTGGACCCTCGCCCTAATCAGCACCAACTATGAAGTTTATTGCACCTTCAAAACCGAACAATGTATCAAGGAATCAGGAAGGCCATTGCCTGCATAAATTGTAGGTCAAGCCCTCGGGCTATTAGTACCGGTCAGCTGCATACATTGCTGCACTTCCACCTCCGGCCTATCAACCAGATCGTCTTTCTGGGCCCTTACTCCATAAAGGATGAGAGATCTCATCTTAGGGGGAGTTTCACGCTTAGATGCTTTCAGCGTTTATCTCGTCCGTACATAGCTACCCAGCTATGCCCTTGGCAGGACAACTGGTGCACCAGAGGTACGTCCATCCCGGTCCTCTCGTACTAAGGACAGCTCCCTTCAAATCTCTTACGCCCGCAACAGATAGGGACCGAACTGTCTCACGACGTTCTGAACCCAGCTCGCGTGCCGCTTTAATCGGCGAACAGCCAAACCCTTGGGACCGAATACAGCCCCAGGATGCGACGAGCCGACATCGAGGTGCCAAACCTCCCCGTCGCTGTGGACGCTTGGGGGAGATCAGCCTGTTATCCCCAGGGTAGCTTTTTTATCCGTTGAGCGATGGCATTTCCACTCACATACCACCGGATCACTAACTCCAACTTTCGTTACTGCTCGACCCGTCGGTCTCGCAGTTAGGCTCGTTTATGCGTTTACACTCAATGCACGATTTCCGTCCGTGCTGAACGAACCTTTGAGCGCCTCCGTTACTCTTTTTGGAGGCGACCGCCCCAGTCAAACTGCCCGTCTAACAGTGTCCCCCCGACCCGATTCAGGGCCGCAGGTTAGGAAAACCAGCAATCCAAGAGTGGTATCCCACCGGTGGCTCCACCAAAGCTGACGCCCTGGCTTCTAAGCCTCCCACCTATCCTGTACATCATTTACCAATCCTCAGTATTAAGCTACAGTAAAGCTCCATGGGGTCTTTCCGTCTAGTTGCGGGTAACTGGCATCTTCACCAGTACTACAATTTCGCCGGGCGGGCTGTCGAGACAGTGCCCAAATCATTACGCCATTCGTGCGGGTCAGAACTTACCTGACAAGGAATTTCGCTACCTTAGGACCGTTATAGTTACGGCCGCCGTTTACCGGGGCTTCAATTCAGACCTTCGAGTTTCCTCTAAGCCCTCCTCTTAACCTTCCGGCACCGGGCAGGCGTCAGCCCATATACGTCATCTTTCGATTTAGCATAGACCTGTGTTTTTGGTAAACAGTTGCTTGGGCCTATTCACTGCGGCCTGTTTCCAGGCTCCCCTTCTTCCGAAGTTACGGGGTCAATTTGCCGAGTTCCTTAACAACCCTTCTCCCGTTGGCCTTAGGATTCTCTCCTCATCTACCTGTGTCGGTTTGCGGTACGGGCACCTTAGCATGCACCGGAGCTTTTCTCGCCTCTGAGCATCGCAGACTTCCCTACTATATTTCAGTCCCTTACGCCCAGCTCAACCAACGGCTGGGTTCTGCTATCTCAAAGTGTCCTTCCGGTTTAAGGTTCGGTGGCTACGGAATTTCTACCGTATGTGCATCGACTACGCCTTGCGGCCTCGCCTTAGCTCCCGGCTTACCTTGGGCGGACGAACCTTCCCCAAGAAAACCTTAGATTTTCGGCCATTATGATTCCCACATAATTCTCGCTACTCATTCCGGCATTCTCACTCGTGTACAGTCCACCGCTCCTTTCGATGCGACTTCACCCCGTACACGACGCTCCCCCTACCACTGCATTAGATGCAATCCTAAGCTTCGGTTGTATACTTAGCCCCGTTATATTTTCCGCGCAGAGTCACTCGACCAGTGATCTATTACGAACTCTTTTAATGAATGGCTGCTTCTAAGCCAACATCCTGGTTGTTTTCGCAACTCCACATCGTTTTCCACTTAGCATACATTAGGGACCTTAGCTGTAGGTCTGGGCTGTTTCCCTTTTGACAATGAAACTTATCTCACACTGTCTGACTGCTGATCATCAATTAGCCGGCATTCTGAGTTTGATAGAGTTCAGTAAGCTTATCGCCCCCTAGCTCATTCAGTGCTTTACCTCCGGTAATCTAAATCAACGCTAGCCCTAAAGCTATTTCGGGGAGAACCAGCTATCTCCGAGTTCGATTGGAATTTCTCCGCTAACCACAAGTCATCGCCGGTCATTGCAACGAACGTGCGTTCGGTCCTCCATGGGGTTTTACCCCCACTTCAACCTGCTCATGGTTAGGTCCCCCGGTTTCGGGTCTATGGCAACGAACTTTTATGCGCCCTATTCAGACTCGCTCTCGCTTCGGCTTCGGTACTGAATACCCTTAACCTTGCTCGTTACTATAACTCGCCGGACCGTTCTACAAAAAAGTACCTCATCACACTTTAACGTGCTTTGAGTGCTTGTAAGCACAAGGTTTCAGGTTCTCTTTCACGCCCCTCCCGGGGTCCTTTTTCACCTTTCCCTCACGGTACTGCCCCTCTATCGGTCATCAGGTAGTATTTGGCTTGGATGGTGGTCCACCCGTTTTCCCACAGGGTTCCTCGTGTCCCGCGGTACTCTGGATACTCGCTGTCAGTCTTGCTTTTCACTTACGGGGCTCTCAACCTCTATGGCCGGCCTTCCCATGCCGTTCTGTTAAGCTCCTCTGATCTTGATGCAAGTCTAACCCCGGAGAATTAATCCTCCGGTTTGGCCTCCTCCCGCGTTCGCTCGCCACTACTAGCGGAATCTCGGTTGATGTCTTTTCCTGCCCCTACTTAGATGTTTCAGTTCAGGGCGTTCCCCTCGTACGCCTATTTGATTCAACGCACGATACGTAGGTATTGCCTACGTGGGTTTCCCCATTCGGAAATCTCCGGATCAACGGATATTTGCTCCTCCCCGAAGCTTATCGCAGCTTGTCACGTCCTTCGTCGGCTCCCTGATGCCAAGGCATTCCCCTTGCGCTCTTTTATAGCTTGACCTATTAGAGATATGGTTCTCTATAGTTGAATTATGCAGGCAATCACAGATTACGCAAAATTGTTATTGTTACCCTCATCTTTCCAGATGTTGTCCACAATTAAAATCAACTTTCTTTCTTTCAAGTCTCCTTGAAAGACCTCTCTGTTGCCTTGCTTTCATCACTTTAATACATTGTTCAGTTTTCAAGGTGCAATCTCTGTCCTTTGTTAAGGTCAGAAATAAGTACTCAAGCCTCTTGAATACTTATTTCCGAGCTTACCTCAGATTGGTGGGCCCGAGTGGGCTCGAACCACCGACCTTACGATTATCAGTCGTACGCTCTAGCCAGCTGAGCTACGGGCCCTTATTCTTTTTGGTTTGGAGATAGTCGGGATCGAACCGGCGACCTCCTGCTTGCAAGGCAGGCGCTCTCCCAGCTGAGCTATATCCCCGTCCTATCTTCAAGGGCGTATACCCTCTAAATTAAACAACAACGAAACGAAATCTTAAACGGCTTTTTCAGATGTCTGACCAGGATGTTACAAGTCAGGCTCTTGGCCTGCTTGAGGTCTCCTTAGAAAGGAGGTGATCCAGCCGCTCGTTCTCGAACGGCTACCTTGTTACGACTTCACCCCAATTATCGAACCCACCTTCGACCGCGCCCTCCTATAAGGTTAGGCTACGGGCTTCGGGTGTTCCCGACTCTCATGGTGTGACGGGCGGTGTGTACAAGGCCGGGAACGTATTCACCGCGGCATGCTGATCCGCGATTACTAGCGATTCCGACTTCATGTGGGCGGGTTGCAGCCCACAATCTGAACTGGGACGGCTTTTTAGGGGTTCGCTCCATCTTGCGATTTTGCATCCCTCTGTTAACCGCCATTTGTATTACGTGTGTAGCCCAGGACATAAGGGGCATGATGATTTGACGTCGTCCCCACCTTCCTCCGTTTTGTCAACGGCAGTCTCGCTAGAGTGCTCTTGCGTAGCAACTAACAATAGGGGTTGCGCTCGTTGCGGGACTTAACCCAACATCTCACGACACGAGCTGACGACAACCATGCACCACCTGTCTCTACTTTCCCCGAAGGGCACCTAACATATCTCTATCTCGTTAGTAGGATGTCAAGCCCTGGTAAGGTTCTTCGCGTTGCTTCGAATTAAACCACATAATCCACCGCTTGTGCGGGCCCCCGTCAATTCCTTTGAGTTTCAACCTTGCGATCGTACTCCCCAGGTGGAATACTTATTGTGTTAACTGCGGCACGCAGGGGGTCAGTCCCCGCACACCTAGTATTCATCGTTTACAGCGTGGACTACCAGGGTATCTAATCCTGTTTGCTCCCCACGCTTTCGCGCCTCACCGTCAGTTGTCGTCCAGCAATCCGCCTTCGCCACTGGTGTTCCTCCTAATATCTACGCATTTCACCGCTACACTAGGAATTCCGATTGCCTCTCCGATACTCAAGAAGAACAGTTTCAAATGCAGTTCACGAGTTAAGCCCGTGGATTTCACATCTGACTTGCCCTCCCGGCTACACGCCCTTTACACCCAGTAAATCCGGACAACGCTTGCCACCTACGTATTACCGCGGCTGCTGGCACGTAGTTAGCCGTGGCTTATTCGTCAGGTACCGTCTTCTACTCGTCCCTGACAAAAGAAGTTTACAACCCGAAAGCCTTCTTCCTTCACGCGGCGTTGCTGGGTCAGGCTTGCGCCCATTGCCCAATATTCCCCACTGCTGCCTCCCGTAGGAGTCTGGGCCGTATCTCAGTCCCAATGTGGCCGTTCAACCTCTCAGTCCGGCTACTGATCGTCGCCTTGGTGGGCCGTTACCTCACCAACTAGCTAATCAGACGCGAGGCCATCTTTCAGCGATAAATCTTTGACATCGGGGCCATGCGACCCCAATGTATCATGCGGTATTAGCAGTCGTTTCCAACTGTTGTCCCCCTCTGAAAGGCAGGTTCCTCACGCGTTACTCACCCGTCCGCCACTGTCCTCTGCTTCAATTGGACGAATCCTCTTTCCGCAGATTCTCGTTCGACTTGCATGTGTTAAGCACGCCGCCAGCGTTCGTCCTGAGCCAGGATCAAACTCTCTAAAAATGGTATCTAAACAGCTCCTAAGAGCTGCCCAAATCTTTACAGAGCTATTTGTCATAGCTTCAAAAACTTTTTATACTTAGTTCCGCGGGTAATTGACTTAACCCCGCTTTCCCAAGTTTTAGTCGCACTTTTCAGTGCTCCCGTCTGGTGCTTTTCGTTTCGTTCGTTGTTTAATTTACAAGGTACACGCTCCATGCGGAACATTTGTTATTATACTGCGTTATGCCAGCTATGTCAAGCACTAATTTCAACTTTTTTCAAGTTTTTTTCAGCGCCTTCCAGCTGCCTCCCGCAGCCGCCGCCTCTCGACGACTTTGTTACTTTACCACACCACGCCCCTCCTGTCAATACTTATTTTTTTACTTTTT